>Ga0207755_100021_pt1 | contig 197567 bp, 218 predicted proteins | sample A23P2SouthBayCA_FD_187734 | JGI IMG/M metagenome (GOLD analysis project Ga0207755, IMG submission 187734) | Aerobic enrichment media microbial communities from Bioluminiscent Bay, La Parguera, Puerto Rico - A23 P2 (SPAdes) | ecosystem: Environmental > Aquatic > Marine > Unclassified ...
CTGGCTGCTGGTATCAGTGCTTGCGTCGGTATCGGTTCCGAATCACTCATCACAAAACTCACCGAATCAGAGTAGGCACTTCGTGCGTGTAACGACAATCAACCCGATCTGTAAAATACGCGGCACGAATCTACCACCGCTCCTCGCCAGCGCATGGGACCAGTCCCAACTGTCCCGCTCCCCCCGGGATCGACTGCCGTGATCGTCGCGGCCGTCGCGATGGCCATCGTCGTCTACGTCGGCACCGTCCGCCGCCTCGGCCCGCAGGCTGATTGGGTCGAGGTGGTCCGCGCGATCGCCTTGCCCCTGCTGGATCGCGTCCTCGATCCGCTGCTCGGTGGCGTCGGCGCCGCGTACGAGATCGGCCCGGAAGAGCGCGTGGGCGTCCTCGACGCCACGCCCGAAGACGTCGAGCGAATGCTGTGGGCCGCGGGCTGTCGACGGAACGTCCTCTCGGCGTCGAAGACCCTCCCCGACGGCCGACGCCAACGGGGTGCGTGGGTCTATCGACGTGAGTCCGACGTCGGCAAGGCGATGCAGGTCGACATCATGCTGTTCGAGCATCCCGCGGGGACCGCCGTCTACGCCCATCACGAGTACAGTTCGAGCCTCCGGCCGTTCCGGCCGTCGGTGCTCATCAAGCACTACCGCGGGGCGAGCTACGACCCCGCGACTGGCGGTCGCATTCTCCAGCAGGCGATCCTCCGCGACGCGCGGTGGGTTGAGTAGCCCGCGAGTGCGGTTCTCGCCGCGGGCGATTACACTTCGATAGCGGGGTGGGTAGCGACAGCTCTCGACCCGGAAATTGTGTCTCGCGCTGGATTCCGGAGATTCGTCTCAGCGGGTTTCTGTGCGCGCGTCAGCCGTTATACGGTAGGATTAGGAATCGCCCCGGACGTCTCCGTCTTCAGCCAGTTCACGGGTCGACGTATTCGAATAACGATTCGCTGAGTTCGCCTCGCGTCGGAGTCTCGCGACCGCTGTTCTCCGAAGCCGTCTTCTCCTCGTGACAGCGTGAGCACAGCGTCTGGAGGTTCGCCGGGTCGAACGGGTGGCCGCCGTCAGCGACGCGGGTGATGTGGTCAACTTCGAGGCCAATGTCGTGTTCGTAGGGGTCGCCGTAGCGATCCTTCAGCACCTTGCGGTACGTGCGAACGCGCTGGTTCCACCGAAGTCGCTCGTCTGCGTCGATCTCCGCATCGCCCTCGCCGAGCGCGAGCATCGACGGGCCGTCCAGTCGATCCGGCACGCGCGTCTCAATTCGTTCGCGGATGTGTTCGCGAGCGCGTCGGACGAGCGCGTAGTCGAGGCCGCACCGCTGGCAGGTTTCGTCGTCGCGGTCGATGATGCGCCGGCGGACTGACGACCAGTTCAGCATCCCCATCACTGCCGAGAGGAGGTTTGCGCAGTAGTCTGAGCACGTCTTCGCCCGACCGTCATCGACGTTCCGGCCACAGATACGGCACTCGGTGCCGGGGGCGACGTCACCGAAGACCTGCGAGCGCGTGGTAGTGAGGTTCCGGCTCATGATCGTAGCCGGCGACGGTCTCGAACGCGATCCTCGTGCAGTTCTCCGACAGACTGACACTCGTCGCAGTAGTGGAGTGCCAACCCGTCCGGTGAGTTGTAGCGAACGACTCGCGTCGCCGGGTTCCGGCACTTCGGCATACTGCACTTGAGTCGGTCGAACTCGACGCCACACGTCCCGCACTCGAAACAGCAGGTGAAGCGTGGCGAGTCGGCGGAGAGGACCTCGTCGTGGCCGCAGTCGTATTTCCGTATGTATCTCGTGCTCATGGCCGTCTCCTATTCATTCGCGGTCACCGTTGTATCGTCCTCATACCGAGGTCGGATTCGAGGCATTTCCGGCAACGCAGGCCGTCCTCAACGCGCAGTAGGTCGACTATCGGATGCCCGTTGCACCCATCCACGTCGCAGGTCGGGGTTCCGTGGCGGTTACCCATCGCGATCACCGGCTTGCGAGCCTTCGCGGGTTCGATTTCGAACCTCGTGGAACTGCAGGAGAAGGGCACCGAGGTCGTCAAGTTCTTCCTCGACTCGGCGCGGGCCGCCGCCTTCCGCTCGCGCTTCGAGGTGTGCCTGCGTGAGTTCTCCGAGTTCCTCCTGCATCGCCAGCAGGAGCGTCGCCTCGTCTTGGTAGCCCCACTCGTCGATGTTCTCCGAGGCTTTGCCCATCCATCGGTCGAACAGTACCGACGATGGTTCGTCGTCACCCGCCGTGGCCCTTCGCCGACCAACGTGCCCGAATGCAGCCTCTTCGGGATTGATATCGCCCGGGCCACCCATCACTCGCCACCTCCGGAAGAGAAGAGTAGCCGGGTCATTCAGCCATCACCCCGTCTCGGATTTTTTGATGAGTCATTCCGTAATCGCGGAGTTCTGCGACCTCGACCGTCTCCCAGTCATCGTTTCCTTCGCGGCGTTCGTGCACCACGTCGGCTGTCGTGTTGTCGTAGTGGATGATCCGTACGCGATGATGCACCGTTCTGGATCGCTTGTCGTAGCTCGTGTACGGGTGCTTCGTCCACGAGGCGATGACAACCTCGTCAGACATCCTTTCCCCCGGAACCACTCACTTCGCGGTCATCGTCCAGCTCGTCGATGCGGCGCACTTCGACGCGGCCGTCGTCGGTCGCGATGATCTCGAACTCGAACTCCATCGTGTCGGAGAAGCTCACCTTCACGCGGTCGTACTCACCGACGAACTCCTCCGGGGCGGGGCAGTAGTAGCCGTCTGAACCGACGTAGGTCTCGTCAAGTTCACTCGGCATCGCCGCCCTCCCGCGGGTCGTCGACGAGTTCGTACAGGCCGGTCTCGTAGAGGTTCCGGACGTGGCTGTGCTCCTCGAGTCGGGCGAGCCGTTGCTGGACGTACCCACGCGAATAGTCGCCGACGTCGTCGTCGGCGAGCCGGGCGCGGGCGTACGCCGGCGTCACACGGCCCTCCGCCAGGTATGCAACGATCTCCTCGTCGACTTCGCGGAGATCGTCTGTATCGAGCATACCCGCGGAATCGGTTGTCGTGCTCACAAAACTACCGATGCACGCCCGCGATGTAAGGTTTACGACAACAGCGTTCAGCAGAAGCCTTCGATATAGGCTTACAACGTAATCTATTAGTAGCTGGCGCTATACTATCTATACGTGAAGCGGGGTGGCTGTGAGAACGGCCGGGCGGTGCAACGCCCGACCCGCTTCCGGAGAGGAAGCATGGCAACCAACGAGACCGCCGAACTTGATTCGTTCGGCACGACCGCGGACGAAGAATCGGCCCACGATCACGAGGACGGCGCCAGCGCCGAGGAGTGCTGGTGTACCGACGACGTCGGCGCCGGCACGGAGCTGTCGTGTTTCGACGCCTGGATGGCCGAACGCGACGCCCGAGGTGAGTTCTGATGCGCGCCCGCGAGCTCACCAACACGCCGGCCGGCACCGAGCGCGCCGGCGACGAGTGCCACGCCCCCGGCAACTGGCAGGAGTGTTCGGCGTGTGGCTACGACAACCCGACCGACTACGACGCCTGCACATTCTGCGGGGGCGGGCTATGAGCACGACCGAACTCCCCGACACCACGACCGACCTCGAGCAGCGCGACGTCCGGGCGCTCACCGAGCCGATGGTCGTCGACGCCGACGATCCGGCCCTGCACAACGACGACGAGGTCCACGTCTACTCCGAGGACCGGCGCTACGTCGTCAACCTCGCGGCGCCGTACTGTGACTGTTCGGATCAGCACTACCGGACGCCGGCCGGTGGGTGCAAGCACCTGCGACGGGCGCGGTTCGCGCTCGGCCGGCGGGAGGTGCCGGCGTGGATCCAGACGGATCGGCTCGACGACCAACTGCGGACTCGACTGGAGGACGATGCATGAGCGAGTACAAGTGTGCCTACTGCGACCGAGAACTGAGCGAGTTAGACGAGGTGTGTGAGTGCGGGAACGCGCTGGGGGTGCTGGACCTATGAGCGACCACTACACTCGATTCGAGTACCGGCTGATGGATGTCGAGACGCTGCTGGCGAGCGACCCGATCCACTGGCGGACCTTCGAGGCGGTGATGGGCGATGTCTGACGGCGCTATCGACAACGAGTTCGAGGACGCCGAACGCTCCTACTCGGAGCGCGTCGCCGAGGCGCTGGAGGGCATCCAGACCGAGCCGATGGCCGGCGGCGTGGCCTTCGACCTCGTCACGCGTCAGCCGGTGTTCGTCCGCCGCGTCGTCGCCGACTCGCTCGTCGACTACTACGCCGCCGAGGAGTTCGACCTGCGGACCTACAAGATGCACGCCTACCTGCCGGTGCGACTCGACGACACCGTCTACGAGTGCGTGTTCATCGGCGATCTCGACAGCCTGCACACGTCGCGGAAGTGCTACGACTACCCCCGTGGTCGGCTCGCCCACGTCCCGGTCGAGCAGGCCTGGACCGAGGAGACGGTCGGCGATGTCTGACGACGCCGTCGTCCACCTGGAGGTGGTCCTCGGCGCCGATCTCATGGTCTGGCGCTCGGGGATGGTGACGATCTGCCCGTGGGAGGACGACACGAATCCGGCGGCGCCCGCGGCCCGCGACCTCGCCGCAAGGGTGGGGGTGAGCGCCGATGCCTGACCGCTCGGACGGCCTCACCATCCGCTTCCGGCCCAACGCCGGCCGGGGCGATCCGGAGCGCATCCGCCTCGAACCCCGGACCGACGGGAAGGCGGACTACTACGAGGACGCATGGAACGGCTGCAAGTGGCTCCCGCGAGGCCACGACGTCGTCGCCGACCTGGAGATCGAGGGCGCCGTCGACGGCGCCGCGGTGCTCGCCCGCCCCGACGGGGGCGAATCGGCGACCGACGCGCTGCGCGAGCACCTGGAGGCGGCGTTCGCCCGGGCCGTCGAACCCGGCGTTCGCGAGGAGTTGCGCGAGGCGCTGCAACTCCTTGACGCCGTGGAGGCCGGCCTATGAGCCCCAAATCGTTCGCCGACCCCGAGACCCACTTCCACCTCGTCCGCAGCGATACGCCCCGGACGGTGGACGGCTTCAAGCCCGGCGAGCCCACGGGCGAGGTGCGGTGTAGCGAGTGTGGCGCCGTCCACGACAACGTCGACGAGATTCCGCACGCGCAAGATTGCAGTCAAAGGTACGTCAAATCGAAGTACTGGAGGCTCAGCTTCAACCAATCATGAGTCACGAATGCAACAAGTGTGGACGCACCTTTGACACCCAGCGGGGGCTGTCACTCCACCAGACCCAAACCCACGACAACGACCGGCCGTGGACCGATGCCGATCGGTTGCGTAGGATGTACCATGAAAAGCGGATGAACCAAGGCGAAATCGCCGACGAACTCGGGACGATTCCCTCAGTGATCTCCGAGTGGATGGAACGGCATGGTATCGAAGCACGCGACCACTCTGAGTCAAAGATCAACGAGATGGGGGAGAAACCATGGCACGACGAGGAGAGGCTGCGGAGGATGTACCACGATAAGGAGATGAGCCTTCGACAGATGGCCTCCGACCTTGGCTGTGATAGCAGTATAGTTAGAAGATGGATGGATCGGTTCAATATCGAACGGCGCTCGCGCGTGGAAGCAGTGCGATCTCCTGTCGCACGCTACTACACCGACACGGGAGGATATGAGCAGTGGTCAACGACCGAGAATTGCGACACCGTCCACGTCGCGGTTCACCAGTTGCTCGCTATCGCGAAGGGTGCTAGTCCTCAAGACGTATTTTCGGGCGAACATCACGTCCACCATGACAACGAAATCCCATGGGACAATCGGCCCGAGAATATTGAGGTACTGACTGTTAGCGAACACCGCTCGATCCACGCGAAGCGCCGACTTAGCGATCCAGAGGATGAGTTCGGTGAGTACTGGACGTAGCCAGCGCTGGGTCCGGTCGCGATGGTGGGCCGAGCACTTCGCCGATACCTGACGCCGTCGCTTGCAGTCGCTTTTTTGTACCCTATCTGTCTAGTGACAACCATGCGACCCATCCTCTCCGTTGCGCTCGCACTGTGTCTCGTGTTGGCCGGCTGTGGGGCCGGCGGATCGAGTCCGACCGCCACGCCGACCGACGCCCCGACGGCGACGCCCTCGCCGACACCGGGCCCAACGGCGAGCCCGACGGCGACGGCGACGGCCACCGCCACGGCCACGCCGACCGCGACGCCGACGGAGACACCCACCCACACGCCGACGGAGACACCCACCCCCACGCCGACGCCCGCGCCGACGCCTCGCCCCGAGGAGATTGAGGTGGCCGTCGCGCAGTGGGCCGACTACGAGACGCAGGGGACCGAACTCGGCTATCAGATCACATCTTGGCGCGACGCGGACTCGATCGAGGGTGTCGGCCAAGCGCCCGACGGCGAGTCGTGGATCATCGCGAACGTCTGGATTCGGAATACGGGGGGCGAATCGGCCCGCATCGGCTACACACAGTTCTCGATGGAGGACTTCAACGGGATCACGCGCAGCCCCGACCGCGAGGCGATGGCCAATGCCTCGAATACGCTTGCACAGTCCCGCGTCCTCACCCCTAACGACGGCATCCGAGTGCGCGTGATCTTCCTGACCAACGCGCCCGATCAGCCGACCTTCTACATCGAGCCCTACGGCCGGACCGAGGGGCCAACGGTGGTGGTCGAGACGTGATCGTCCCCGGGATTCCCTTCGGGCCGGAGTTGCTGCTCATCCTGATCGTCCTCCTGCCGGTGGCGCTGCTGGCGGCAATCGTCTACGGGCTGTATCGACTGCTGACGTGACTACTTTCACCGATCGCTGACAGGTCGCCGGGCAAGCGTTCGGCGTGTTCATCGGCGAGCACGGGCGAGAACGGCCGTCCACGACCGACTTTCACTTTCACCCCAGCCGACAAAACAGTATATGTCAACTCGCGCCGTCGGTGCGGTGCGTATGGTGCCACCACTGGTGACGGATGGGAGTGCCGCCGCGGACAGCAAGCCGATCGTGACGATCGATCGCTCGAACGACGCCGAACGGTATCGGTGGACGTGTCCCGAGGGGCACGTCGACTGGGCGCCGACGAACTCGCATCTCTGGTGTGCGACCTGTCGGCGCCAGTACGAGCACGGTCGGGACACCGATCCCGAACACTACGCGCTCATCGATCAGAAGACTGGCGAGGAGATCTCGTGGACGCGCGTGGAGTTGGTCGCGTGATGTCAGTCAGCCGTCTGTGTCAGCGGGGGGTTCGGATTTCCCTCGTCGGTCTCCGCGCGCTCGTCGAGGTAGTCGTGGACGAGTTCACGAAGCAACTCGGCCATCTCCATGTCGTTCTCGGCGGCTGCGATCCGGAACTCCCGTTTCACGTCCGGGGTCACGCTGGTCTGAATCCGCTCGGTTCGCTTCATACCTTCTTGTGGTGCATTGCATCACATAACGGTTACCCCAAAGACAGGGAGATTCAGCGTACCGATGGAGTAGTGACGCATGACACCAACGTTTATTGTGATGCACTGCATCAGTGTGAGGTGTCGCATGAGGTTTGACGACCAAATCACCACGCGCGTCGACGGTGACACGACCGACCGCGTGGAGACGTTGGCCGACGCCCACGGCCTCCAAAAGAGCACCTTCATCCGACGGTTGCTCTGGACCGGGCTCGACGTCGTCGAGCGCGAGGGCGTGGACGAACTGGCCGACGAAGAAGCCGAGACGACACAACCGGCCGATTAGCCACCGCCTGCGCGCCCGACTCACCGACCAAGTGCCCGGGCGCGCTGGTGGCTGGCCCTGCAGAACCCACGAACTATGGACCCCAACAGGACCACCGGGGAGGACGCCCCGGCACGACAAGAAGGCAACGCTACTGCAACTGATACTGACGCGAGCGACACCGATAAGTCCCTCGCCGACGCGGGCGCCGATCGGCGGCCGAGCAGCGACGACGGCGATCTCATTCCGCTCAAGTGCGAGTCCTGCGACTGGCTGCACTACTATCGCGAGCGCGTGCGGGGCGAGGACACGAAACTCAAATGCCCCAAGTGCCACGGGGGCGGCGTCACGCGACTCGTCGAAGCCGACCGCTCTCTCATCAACGCCGCCGAAACGCTCATCGAGGAGTGGCGGATGGCGGCCGACGACGAACGCGGTGAGCGAAAGGCCCACATCGCGTACCGCGAGTGCGCCGCCGAACTCGAACACAACCTCGAACGCGTGGGTGACGACCTCCGCACCGACGGAGGGCTGTTGACCGGTGGGAGCGACGACGCTGGCACGAACCGCCGACCGTGGCGCGACGCCGAGACGCTCGAACGCCTTTACATCGCCGAGGGGCTGACGACCCGCGAGATCGCCGACCGGCTCGGCTGCACGAACGGCACGGTGAGCCAGTGGCTGAACCACCACGACATCCCAACGCGGGAGAACTGGGTCGCCGGCGTCGAGGCGGCAAAGCGAGCCAACCGCGAGGAGCGCGTCGCCCAGCGGACGCTCCCATCGGGGTACGAGTACTGGACCTCGAAGGAAGGCGACGACCGAACGAACCGCATCGTCTACGTCCACCGCCTACTGGCCGTCGCGGAGTACGGCTTCGACGCCGTCGCCGACACCGACATCCACCACCGCAACGGCGTCCCGTGGGACAACCGCCCGGAGAACATCGCCCTACTGTCGAAGAGCGACCACGGGCGACACCATGCGAATCAGCGCTGGCACGGAGGTGAACGTGCATGACAGAGTACTCTCCCGAGGACTTCACCCGCTTCCAACTTGACCTGCTGGCCGTTCTCGGTGGTGATGGGTCAACCGAAGGAACCGACTACGGGTTGGCGATTAAACGCACGCTCGAAGCGTACTACGGGTGTGAAGTGCGGCACGGGAGACTATATCCGAACCTCGACGGGTTGATCGACCGCGGACTCGTCGAGAAACACGAGGTCGACAAGCGGACCAACGAGTACGCCCTCACCGACAAGGGCCGGGGCGTCCTCGACCGACGCCTCGACTGGCTCGTCGACCAGACGGCGACGGCCGACGACGATCCGGCGCCTATCGCCGGCGAGGGCGGCGCTGCGGGAGGTGTCGAATAGATGTCCTGTCGGAAGTGTGGCCGGCGCTGCCGCGGCCGCCTCTGCCGGGACTGCGAAATCGAGGAGCGCGCCGAGGAGCGAGCGCGGTGGGACACCGAGCGCGCTCGTCGCGACCGGGAGGACGACGATGACGACGAGGGCGAGGACCCGGTCCCACTCCCGGACGGGGGCGTTGAGCAGTCCGTCACGCTGGCCGAACTCGAACGGCGCGCGAGGTCCGCGGGCACCGCGTATCTCGCCTACTGCCGGCGTGCGAACGTCGATCCCAACGACCTCCTCGAGGAGATTCGAGCGGAGATGCCCTGCGGAGACGCTCGGGCCGATGGCGGTCACGTCGTCCACCCAGCGGACGCCGCCCTCACCCACCGCGGCATCGGCGACCAGTCCGAGCCGACCTGCCCGAACGGGAGCGTCGAGTGCGCCAAGCCCGGAACGGCGCCGTGTCCGGATTGCTTCCTCGGTGGAGGTGACGGCGATGCCTGACCCGGTCGTCGCGACAGCTGTCGGCGCCGCCACGGTTACGCTCGGGCTGAGCGCCCTCGGCCTGGTGGCTCGCCGCGATGGGGCGCCCGACCCCGCCGCCCACGACGGCCCGCAGTGGCTCGACTCCGGGCATCGGGCGGTGCTCCTCGACCCATCGGTGACTGCCGATCGCGAGGGCCACACCGTCTACCCCGCGCACGTCAGCGCCGACCGTGACGCCGTCGTCGACGTCCAGGAGGTGCGATGATGGCGGGCGGGAAGTCCGAAGCGGACCTGGTCGACGAGGCGGTCGAGCACGCCGTCGGACTCGTCGAGGCCGGCGACTCACCGATCGTCGCGACCAACTACGCCGCCGAGGCGCGTAACCTCCAGCATCGCGAAGCGGACATCGAGGAGCGCGTGCGCGAGGAGGTGGAGGATGGCGACGACTGAGTCCCCGACCACGCTGCGGGCGTGCGCGAAGGGCGACGTCCTCGACGTCGTCCTTCGCGACCACGACGGCCACCTCACCGCGACCGTCGAGCGCGTGATCTGTGTCGGCGGGGAGTGCCGGCTCCTGTTGGAGCAGGGCGTCCCCGACTGGCGGTGGCGCCTGGTCGATCGGCCCGGACAGCCGATGACCGCCGCTGTCCGGATGACCGACGGCGCCGCCGGCTGGGAGGACCGCGGACCGGTCGAGAGCGTGGAGGTGGTGGCGTGACCGACACGCTGTTCGCGACCGACGCGAGCGCGACGGCCCACGAAGGCGAGGTGCTCCTCGTCGAGATCGCCGGTGCCGAGTACGCGTTGGCACCGTCGACGGCGGAAGCGTTCGTCGACGACCTCGCGGCGGCGGTTGAGCGCCTTGGCAGTACTGACACCGGCGGCGACGACCGTCTCGCCGACGCGGCGGCCGAGGAGTTCATGGAGCGCGTCGACGCCGACGTAGAGGCTGCACCCACGCCCCGAGAGCGCGACCCCGACGCCGAGTGGGTGATGGGACTGGTCGGCGACGACGAGCGCCTCGAACGCATCCCGATCACGTACGAGTGTAGCGAGTGCGACTTCGAGTCCGAGACCGAGGCCGGCGTCCGGCGCCACCAGGGGATGATGCACGACAGCGTCGGCATGGTCGTCGCGTCACCCGGGGAGAGTGGCGGGGGCGCTACGACGCCGTCGCCTCTCGAAGAGCAGATCGTTGAGACCCTCGACGAGCATGGCGAACTTCCCAGCAGTGAGGTGAAGCTGCTGCTTGAGACATCGTCCAGCCAGTACTACGACGCTCTCTCGGCGCTGCGCGACGCGGGGCGTGTGGAATCGCGGAAAGACCCGGACGATAAGCGCCGCACGCTGTACAGCCTCACCGACGAGCGTACTGACGAGCACGCCGATGGCAAAGACGGTGTTGCGGACCCGGTCGGTGGGGACGACGACTCTCAGATAGGGGCTGAAAGCGACGATAGCGACGACGCCGATACCGACGAGTCGGGCGAAACCTACCCGTACGAGTGCAGTTGCGGCGTGACACTGCACGATGGCCTTGAGGACGACATCCACCGCACGGAAGAGCACGGCGCGTCGCGGGGGTCTGTCGGGTATCTCGAACCAGGCGAGTTTGAGCAGACCGTCGAGGAGGCAGCGAGTCCGCAGGACGTGGCCGACGCGCTGGGGTGGGGCGTCGAACGTGTGTTGCGGGCGCTCGCCATCTACGGGCTGGATGACCTCCTCGTCGATCCGGATCGCTCACTCGCCGACATCAACGACTTCGAGTTCGACGGGGTCGGCGCGGGCGGCGACACCGACGAGCAGGAGGCGGCCGCCGATGGCGGGGGTGCGGCAGTTTCGGAGTCGGACGATGTGTCGGCGTCCGATGGGACGACCGACTGGACGCCCGGCGAGGACATCAACGCCGATCCGAATGCAACTGGCCCCCGGCGGACCTGCCAGAACTGTGGCACCTCGATCAGCGCACAGTACGTGAAGGTGTACGAGCCGGACGGCGTCGAGCAACCGCGTGCCTGCCCGAACTGTGAGGACCTCGTGCGCGATGGCAACGGGGTCCGGGAGACTCGAACATGACGCCGGACACCTGTGAGGTCGTGGCCTGTGAGCTACCCGTCGGCGGCACGGTTGAGTTCGAGGTGATCGGCGTCACGAAGCACTACTGCCGTGGCCACCTCCGCAAGATCGACGACCACGACGGCGGCCTGCCGCCGGTGGAAGCATGACCCGCGATCATCTGCTGTTCGCCGGCTTCGCGCTGGCGGTGCTGCTCGGGAGCGGCCTGCTGATTCTGGAGTTGATAGCATGAGTACTGAAACGCGACCACAGGAGACGAGTGAGGACAAGTCCGACCCGCGCGAGCCGTTCGAGTGGTTGGCAGATCACTACGACGAGGGACATCCCCTGGGCCGCGCTGCTCGAACCGCCCTTCAGTCGCTCGACTCAGACAAGTCGGAGGCCAACTGATGGAGGTCGAACTCCTGCGGGCGTTCGCGAACACGACGCGACGCCTCGATGGCTTTGGCCGTCGATTCCGTCGAGTCGGCTTCGATGGCCGCATCCTCGAATCCGCGAGTCACCTCCTCGACGAGCTCCTGCGCCTCGAGGTCGAGCGACTGGTTACAGTGGAGGCAGAAGTCGAACTCCCGGGGCGTCTCCTCGGTACACCGCGGGCAGGTGACCGGCGCGACATCCAGACCCGTGTCGTCGACGTCGACGTCCTCGCCGTGCAGCGAGGCGTAGGTCTTCTCCAGGGACTCATCGCCGAACTCCGCCTCGTAGCGGGCAGTGTGTTTCGACCCGTGTTTACGCCCCTGGCGCTGTTCGATCTTGCCGCGCTTCATGCCGAGGCGGAGCAACCAGCGTGTGTTCGACTTCCGGAAGTTCGTCGGCGTGACGGTCTTGTCGACGTCGGCCCGGCGCGCGGGCTCGCGGAAGGCCTTGTAGTACATCGTCGACGTGATGCCGCCGACGCGGTCAAGTTTCGACCACAGCGGCGCGTCGGCGTCGTCGGGCGCGGGGTGGCGATCGGGCGAGAGCCACCGATTCAGATACGGCACCGAGACGAGCAGGTGGACGACGCGTTCGCCCTCTTTGCCGTCGACGTGGACGGCCAGGGAGTGATCGGCCTCGAAGACGTCACCGACCTTGAGGTCCCGGAGTTCGCCGCCGCGGAGTCCGGCTTCGAACTGCAGGGCGATCAGCGCCTCGTCGCGGGCGTTACGGGCGGCGTCGACCATCGCCTGCATCTCGTCGTAGCTGACGAGGTCGCGCTCGCTGGGCGTCGGGTCGAAGTCGTTGCTGGTGCCGGTCGGAATCCAGGCCAAGGACTCGGGCGGGTCTTCGGTGATCTCGCCGGCGTAGCGGCCGAACGCGCGGATGTCCTTTCGATAATCCTGATTCGTATGCTCGTTATCATACTCGCGGTTGATCCAGCGGACGATGTCCTCGGCGGCCCCACGGTCGTCGAGTGCAGCAACCAACGTATCCCCACCGACCTTCTCGGCGATGATCGTGTTTCGCCGGAGGATGTCGCGATGCCGATAGTCGCCGACCTCCGAGGGGATGAGGTCGAGGTTATCGGAGAGTCCGAGCAGCGCCTCGCGTGCGGCCGGGGTGTCCCCGCGCTCGCCGGCGTCGAGTCGCGCCCGGAGGGCGTCGACGTCGTCGCGTGCGTCGCGTGCCATACCTCCGCGTCGATGCCTTGGATTGTAAACCCCTGGTTGAAAGCCCACCCCTGGCTACCTACGAATTGTGCGCGAGCCAAGCCACCAGCCCCCGATTTCGAGCGAACTAGTTCTGCGGCTACCGCGGGACGGTTCGGGCGCGGGCGGACGAAAAAACCGACGACGAGAGTGGCGGAACCAGCTGACGGAGTCGGGGCAGGTCCGTCGTAGTGTCCGTTTGTCGCAACCACTCCGGGAGACCGAAGCAATGTCCGATATGGCGGCGCAGTAGCGTTTTCAGTCTCCCACCAAAATAGTTGGTTGATTGATACTAATATCCCGTCGTTTTCGAAGATCCTCACACCCTCCGAACGCCGGAGTGGTAGTGACTCCTGTAACTGTGTACCGGTGGTTCGCCGACCCATCTTGACGAACCACGGATACTGGTACTGTCGGCTGTACGTCCGTGGAACGATTCGGCACCTCGGGGGTGCGAATCGTTCCGTACAGTTATAGCCGACAGTATGACCTACAGCGATCACCACGAGCCAGGGGCGGTCGTGGGCGGCTCGTCCCGGCTCACCGCACAGGGGGTAGTGGCGCGTGCTGGGAGACCCCTCGAGGAGCAGGAGTGATCTGTGCGCCGATACGACCGGCACCAATCGAACGAGCCTTCCTGCGGGAAGAGAGACGCCTCGGAACTCGGCTCCGACGAGATACACGCGCGGTCGGTCGCCGCTCCGCAAAACGAGGCGATCCGCCACCAGTACGGTGGCGGACCGATATTGAGGGCATGTCGCGAGTATGCGACGCGGTGGGTCGACGACGGGGAGCGGTCGTTGGACGGTTCCCCGCGCCGAACGTGGCTTCCAGACAGCCGGACGGTCGGGCATGCCACAGGCTGTCCGAAAACCGCTCTAGTATATGCCAACCAATTGTAATAAATCTGCCCCGCCGTGCGGGAACCTCCGGGAGACGTGTGTACGTCTACACATCTTCAAGACCGCTGTCGAGAGTCGTCGTGGCCGCTCACCGCTTCACGGCCACCACGTCGAATCCGTCGTCGGTTCGCTGGATGTACAGGAGTACGATGTCGTCGCCGGCGTCGGATCGAGTCGAACGGTCACTCCTCGGCGCCACCCCGGAGCTGTCTGAGGACTTCGTCGACGACTTCGTGGTCCGCGGCGACGATGTATCGGCGCCCGGCGACGAGCGTCGTCGAGTGCTGGACCGCCACGTCGCCGCTGGTCTGTGAGATGACGAGCGAGCCCTCGGGGAGCGCGTCGGCGACGACTTCCCCGGCGGCAGGGGCGTCGTAGTCGACGCGCACGTCGAAGAGTTCGAGATCACCGGTCACGCCTTCGAGCGTTCGGATGTCGCTCCCGGCGAGGGCGTTGACCGCCGCCTTGATGCTCGCCCGCTCCGGGAAGTACACCCGGTCGACGAACTCGGTGTACTCGTCGCCGTCCTCGACTTGGATGCGCGCGACGGTTTCGATGGCCGGAAACAGCTGTTTGGCCGCCATGCAAACGGCGAGGTTGGTCGACTGGTCGCCGGTCAGCGCACCGATCACGTCCGTCTCGTCGGTGATCGCTCGTTCGAGCATCGACGGACGCGTGGCGTCGCCCGCCAGATACGTGATCCGTCCGTCCGCGTCCGCGGCGTCGAGACGACTCTCGTCCCGTTCGATGATAGTCACGTCGACCCCGCGGTTGACGAAGTCGTCCGCGACCCGTCGCCCGACGCGGCCACCGCCCGCGATCACGATGTGGTCCCGTTCGGCCATACGTCGTGCTACCACACACCGCACGTTAAGTGTGGGGTCCGCGGGAAATGTGGCCACGCCAGTGGTGACGACCGTCGCCTCCCTGTCCCGGCGGTCGCCGACACCGACAGCGACGACCGGAAACGACGAGCAGCGGTCCGTCTCATAGTGTTTATTGTAACTGTGTACCGGTGGTTCGCTGACCCGTCGTGGCGAACCACCGGTACTGACTTACAATACTCACGATCAGTCGGCAGTCCGACGCCCAACGACGGACGTGATGTCGAGTTCGTACAGCGTGAACGCCACGTCTTCGACGGCTTCGTCGAACAGTCGGAAGGGCGGAAACCACTCGTTGAGCGTCGCCTCGTCGGCGTCTCCCGACCACTCCGCGACCGGACCGCGGACGTGGATACTCCACGACTCGCGAGGGGCGGCCGCGAAACAGACGAACGTCGCCGTGTCTGTCGTGTCGAGGTAGCGCTGTTTCTCCGACTCGTCGGCGTGAGTGCTCACGCGCAGGAGGAATCGCTGGCCGTCGTAGTGGTAGCTCAACGGAACCGCGTAGGCGTCGTCGCCGTCGGCGAGGGCGAGGACGCCGTGGTTGCCGCGACGGAGATAGTCGTCGACGGTGTCGGTGTCCATGCCCACCGTGTAGACGTATTCGACGTGGTCCATGGACACAATACGTGACGTTGCGGGATATAGTCGGGTCTCGACTCGTCCCGTCGGCCGTAACGGTTTCAAGAGGATCGTATCGACTTATACGGATCATCGGAAGTCGTCGTAGATTCTCGCCGGATCGTCTCGGCGAGAGTCTATGGATAGTTACGATACTCCCGATTACGGACGACAGTATCAGTCCGCGTCGAGGCAGACGGAGTCGTCGAAGGCGTCGGTCGAAGCCGGGGTCCGACCGCGGAGCCGGCAGAGCCGGTCGCGCACGTCGATCGATTCGCTCCCGATCACGGCGAAGCCGGCGAAGATGGTCACGAAGCCGCCGACGGCCAGCGTGGTGATGATCTCGCCGAGCAGCGCCCAGCCACCGATGGCGGCGACGACGGGCACGGCGTAGAACACCAGATTCGCCCGGATGGCGCCCGCCTGATCGAGGAGGCCGAAGTAGGCGATGTAGGCGACGGCGCCGGCGAGGAGGCTGACGTACGCCAGCGCGGCGACGGCCTCGGGATGCCAGACGATGGCGCTGACCGACTCGCCGGCCCACAGGCTGAGAGCGTGTGTGAGTAGCGCCGCGAAGGGGAGGCCCCACGCGGTGCGGGCGGTGCTCGACAGGGAGCCACCGGCCCAGCGAATCAGGACGCTCCCGACGGCGCCGACGATGGCGCCAGCGAGCAGGATGGCCTTACCGACGCCCAGATCGAGCAGGGTCGCAGGGTCGGGGTTGACCACGAGCGCGACACCGACGAAGCCGAGCGCCATGCCCGCGAGGGCGCGGAAGGAGAGACGCTCGTCGGCGAGGAGGAGCGCCGCGAAGATCGGCGTCAGGATCGGATTGAGACTGAAGACGATGGCGGCGACGGCGCTGGTCGTGTGTCCCTGCCCCACGAACAACAGGGCGTTCGTCAGGCCGATGGCGAGGACGCCCGTCGCCAGAACGCCGAGCCAGTCGCTCCGCGTCCGCGGGAGGAGTTCGCCCCGCGGCGTCGTCACCGCCGCGTACGCGAGCAGCGCGACTGCCGCCACGTCGAAGCGGAGCGCGACGAACAGGAGGGGCGGGAAGTAAGCGAGGCCGGCTTTCGCCGCGACGAACGTGCCGCCGAAGAGGATACCCGCGACCGCGAAGGCGATCAGCGAGCGGCGATCCGCCGCCGTCACTCCGAACCCTCGCCGAGCGTCCGTTCGCGTCCCGTTCCGAGAGCCGAAATCTGCAGGCAGTGAGTCATCGACTACGGGTAGACGCCGGAGCCGTTTAGTTTAATTCGTAAAATATTGCATGTCAAGAAAAGCGCGCGATCCGGGTTGCGGTGTTCGCGGCGTGCAACAGTTTCACGGTGCGAAAGTGGTTTCCCGCGTCGGAGAGCAGGAGAGCGTATGGAGTCCGCACTGGCGGAGATCGAGTTCCTCGCGCTCTCCCCGAACCGGGTGGCGGTGCTTCGGTGCCTCGCCGAGGATCGGCATACGCGCACCGATCTCGCGGTGGTGACCGGTGCCTCGCAGGCGACGCTCGGCCGCATCCTACGTGACTTCGAGGAACGGTCGTGGATCGAGCGGGTGGACGGCGCGTACGTCGCCACGGCGACCGGCGAACTCGTCGCGGACGGCTTCCTCGACCTGCTGGCGATCGTGGAGACGGAGCGGGACCTCCGCCCGATCATCGACTACCTCCCGGCGGATGCCCTCGATTTCGACCTCCGTCGGTTCGACGACGCCACCATCACCGTCCCGAGCGGGACGAAGCCGAACGCCCCCGTCGGGCGCGTTCTCGACCTCCTCCGCGAGGCGTCGTCGGCTCGAGCGTTCTCCCACGCGTTCAACGAGGGGAGTCTGGGGGTCGTCGAACGACGTGTGGCCGCCGGTGAAATGACGTTCGAGGGCGTATTCTCCCGGCACGCCATCGAGGCGGTGGCCGACGACGACCGGTTGCGACGGCTGCTCGAATCCCTCCTCGACGCGTCCGAGGCGAGTATCCGGGTACGGGAAGAGGAGATTCCGCTGGCGGTGACCACCGCCGACGAGGCCGTCCACCTCCTCCTCCGCGACGCGAACGGCGTCCTGCAGGCCTCCATCGACACCGACGACCCGGTCGTTCGCGACTGGGCCCACGACGAGTTCGAACGGTACTGGGACGGGGCCGTACCGCTGGACTGCGACGAGATTGCGGACTGACAAGGGTTGTCGTAGCTGTTGATGCTGCCCGCGACTGCGCCGGAAGAGGACGCTCGGCGAACGATCGCACCCCACGACGCCGGTCAGGACCGAGAGCGTCGGTAGTTTACCAGACGGCCACCACAGGTCGGACAGGTCATCCGAAACGGCCCCGCTTCGAGCTCCCGGTCACAGCCCGGACAGACGTAGCGTGCCATAACGACTGCACCAACGTTGCGATCCTAATTAAACATTTTTGTGATTGAGCTTGTTTTCTGTGCTTTTATATCGGGATATACCACATAGATAGTCATTTCCTGACGGCACAGCGGAGGGAAAACACTTAGCACGAGCCCCCCGGAGTGTCGACCATGTCCCAATTGCGGTCCTGTTACTTCTGTGGTGCCGTCGGCGACTCGCTCCAGGAGTACGAGGTCGTTCCGAAACGGCTCGTGCCGCCCGACCGGACACGCTCGGCGATTCTGTGTTCGACCTGCCACGAGAAGCTTCGGCGGGTGCTCGAACCGCTCGTCGAGGCCGCGGAATCGTCCGGACAGCCGGCCCCTTCGTTCGGTGAAGTGACGTTCGACGCGTCCGAGACGGCGGCCGACGCCGACGGGACCACGGACGGCCGGGACGACACCGACGAGACGGCACCGGATATCGAGGTGACGAAACGAGACGCGGGCGAAGCGGACACCTCGACCGACGACGGAGAGACTGCCTCCGACGACGTACCCGACGGTTACTACAAAGTCCTCCGCCTACTGCAGAACCGCGAGTTCCCGATGGAGCGGGCCGAGCTGACCGCCCTCGTGACCGGTGCCTACGACGTTTCCGAACCGCAGTGCGAACGCATCCTCGAGGAGGCCATCGAGCGCGGCGTGTTGGTGGAGAACGGCTCGAAACTCGACATCGGCCGGAACTGATAGGAGGTATCGTAACTGTCCAGCGATTCTCGCGGGACCGTCACGGCGAGACTCGCCGCTGACTGCCGATAATCCCTATGATCGCGAACACTGTAGCCACCCGACGGTTGCGTGGCCCTCGACCGGATACGGGAGCACGATCCTCACGAAGACGATCGACGACCTGCTTCGGTACCTCTTATGAACCCGTGCCATCCCGAACTGAAGACACGAACAATTATGGATGATAATGGATAACGTTGAACCGGTGGTAGCGAATGAGTCTCATGGACAAGGTGAAGGAACTACTGGCTCCGGACGAAGGCGAGACCGTCTTGTACGATTACGAGTGTCAGGATTGCGATAAAACGATCACGTCCAGCGACAAACCGGAAGCGGCGACGTGTAAGAACTGCGGCTCGTCGAACCTGAAAGAAGTCGGGAAGATGTACGCCGGTGGCGGCGGTGGCGGCGGCGCCGGATAGCGGGGCAGTACGGTCGCGTTCGGAATTCTTTGGTGGGTGCGTGAGTCGTAACTGTGACGGCCGTCATAGTGATTAGTGTAACTGTTTACTGGTGGTTCGCCAAGACGGGTCGGCGAACCACCGGAAATGACTTACACTAATCACTATCAGTCCACGCTCCCGGGGAGCAGTTCCGGGTCGCCGGAACGGAGGATGTACTCGATGGCGATTCCGTTGAGCGGCGAGTCGGCCTCGGCTGCGTGATCCCGCGCCAACTCGAAGTATCGCATCGTGATCGAGACGACGCGCTCGTAAGCATCCGCGTCGCTCTCCGCGAGCACGTACTCGGCGGTGACGGGGGTGAGTTGGCCCTCCGCGACATCGTCGTGGTAGTCGTCCACGTCGTCGAGCCAGATCTGCGCGCCGATGATCGCGAGGACGATCGAGGTGCCGAACGCCTCGGGAATCTCGAATCCGACGCCGCGATAGGCGTCGAGCATCCCCTTGTAGATGACGCCCACCCGATCGTACTGGGTCTTGAGGTAGGGGAGGTCTCGCTCGTGCTCGCCGAACGGGGCGTCGTCGGGGACGGCGGCGAACTTGTACTCGTCCTCGATCCGTTCTGTCGCCGTCTCGCTCCCGTCGAGGGCCGCCGCGAGCAGGTCGCGGAAGTGCTCGTCCTGTGCCTGGTGTGCCTCCGAGATCTCGACGGCCTCGTCGTAGGCGTCCCTGACCGCGTCCGGCGCCCGGTCGAAGGCGTCCTCGACGACACGCTGCAGGTGCGACTGGGCGCACTCGGCGATCCGACGCGGGTTCGGGTCGGTGTCCCCGGTCACCGTCACCTCGAAATCCTCGAACTCGGCGTCGTTGATCGCGTCGCGCATGTCGCCGTCGAGCAACGCCTGGACGATGAGCGCCGTCGCCTCCTCGGCCATCTCGGCGTACTCGCGGGCCTCGCGGTTGGCGGGGGCGGAGGGGTCGCCACCGCCGACGAGCGGGAGGCGACTCCCCGTCTCGTCCCTGATCGGATCGTAGCCGCCGGTCGACCGCGCGAGCGCTCGCCGGTAGAGGTAGCCGAGCGTCAGCTCCGCGGGGAGCGTCAGTTTCGTCTCGTACTGAAAGGTGGCGTCGTCGACGCCGAGTTCGTCGGCGATTGCCGCCTCGATCTCGCCGTACACGTCGTCGAGGATGGTGTCCAGCTGGTCGTCGACGGCCGACTTGATCCGAAGCGCCCGGTAGTCGAACCGTCCAGCTTCGGCGTAGTAGCCGAGGATCGCCCGCTGGGCGGTCGGGAGACGATCGACATCGGCGAGTCGGCGGGCGAGGCCCCGCAGGAGCGAACGACTCACCGGCCTCGACGACCGGCGGGCCCGGCCGTCGTCCTCACCTCCGGACGCGTCTCATACTGTCGGCTGTAACTGTACGGAACGATTCGGCACCTCGGGGGTGCGAATCGTTCCACGGACGTACAGCCGACAGTATCAGTGACTGTCGCAACAGTAGAGCGTATCTCGCCAGGACGGTCCGACGAGACGCACTCGTGACGTACGACGAGCCCTCTATCGCGGATTCGCATTGGCGGGTGGTGCCCGGCGACGGGTATCAACCTTGCCATCGTCTCGCTCGATGCCGACGGACTGCCCACCGCCGATGAGTTAGCTTTTCGGGCGTGGGCGCCTCATAGTGATTAGTGTAACTGTGTACCGGTGGTTCGCCGATCCGTCTTGGCGAATCACCGGAAATGACTTACGCTAATCACTATCAGACATCCCTATGCAGGTCCACACGGTCGGTGAGGGAACGCCCGAGGTCGCGGTCGTCGGCGCGGTCCACGGGGACGAGCCCTGTGGCGCTCGCGCGATCGAGCGCTTCCTCGCGAGCGATCCCGAGATCGACCGCCCGGCGAAGCTGATCGTCGCCAACGAACGTGCCCTCGAGCAGGGCGTCCGGTACGTCGAGACGGATCTGAACCGCGCGCTTCCCGGTGATCCCGATAGCGACCTGTACGAGGAACGGCTCGCGTACGAACTCATGCAGGCGGTCCAGGACTGTGTCGCCCTCGGCATCCACTCGACGGTGTCCTACCAGCACGCCTTCGCCAACGTGGCGTATCTGAACGAGCGGAAACGCGAGATTGCCGCCCACCTCCCCGTCACCGGCATCGTCGACTTCACCGTCGTCGCCGACGGTCGCTCCGTCGAACTCCCGGGCTTCGTCGACATCGAAGCGGGCTATCAAGGGTCGGCCGAAGCCGTCGACAACGCCTACGATTGCCTCCGCGCCTTCCTCCAGACGACGGGTGTTCTCCCCGGTGATCCCCCGTCCCGCGATCCGGGATTCTACGAGGTGACCGAGCCGATTTACAAAGAGCCGGGTCGCACGTACCGCTTCCTCGGCGAGAACTTCGAACGCGTCGATGCCGGGGAGCCGTTCGCCACCGTCGACGGCGACCACTTGACTGCGGACGAGGCGTTCTGGCCCGTCCTCATGTCCAGCGACGGCCACGACGTGTTGCTCGGCTACCGGTCGACGTACCACGGCCCCTTCTCGACGCTCTCGGCGCCGGGCGTCGACGCCGACACGGACGCTACCGGCGTCGATGCCGCCGACGACTCCGTCCCCGAAGACACCGACGACTAATCCTCGACGACCTGCAGATACGGCGGCGGCACCCGGTCTACCGTGTACGTCTCGCGGCCGCGTTTCGTGACCCGATACGTCTCCATCAGCGCCGCGGTGTCGACTTCGAACACGACTGGGTCGGACGCGTGCCGCCGTCCGACGGCGCGTGCGTCCTCGACCGAGGCCGAGAGGTGGACCTGCTGGCGGCTCATGGGTTTCAATCCCTCCGCCCGAATGGCCGCGACGTTGTCCGGGGCGGTACCGTGGTAGAGGCGGTCGGGCACCGGTGTGTCCGTGGGTTCGAGATCGACGGGGACGGAGTGGCCGTAGGCGGCGCGGACGCGGTCGGTGTCGGCGTCGCTATCGTATTCGAATCGCCCCTTCGGATCGGTCGCGACGACGCCCGCGACCGCCGTCTCGTCGGCCCACGGATACCGATCCGCCGCGGCAGCGACGAGGTCGGTCCACGCCACCCAGCCCCGGCCGTCGAGCGAGAGGCCCACGTCGTCGGGGAAGTGCCGGAGCGCCCCGCTGAGGAATTTGGAGAGGCGGGTGCGGCGGTCGGCAGAGAGAACTGTCTCGCCAGTGGCTCCACAGACCGGACACGTGCCGTCCGTGTAGTCGTGCGCCGGACAGCGCCGAACGGGGTCGGTCACGATTGCGGGCCGAGATAGACGGCCCACCCGAAAAAGCCTACAGGAAGCCCTCGATGTGGTCGGCGACTTCTTCGGGCGTGTCGCCCACGGGGACTCCCGCGTTGTTGAGCGCCTCGATCTTGCTCTCGGCCGTCCCCGTTCCGCTCCCGGAGACGATGGCGCCGGCGTGACCCATGCGCTTGCCCGGCGGGGCCGTCCGCCCGGCGATGAAGGCGGCGACCGGGGTGTCCATCTCCGTGGCGATGAACTCCGCAGCCTCCTCCTCGTCTTCGCCACCGATCTCGCCACACATGGCGACGGCCTCCGTCTCCTCGTCGGCCTCGAACAGTTCGAGGGCGTCGATGAACGAGGTGCCAATGATCGGGTCGCCGCCGATGCCGATGGCGGTCGTCTGCCCGATGTCTCGCTGGGTCAGGTTGTCGACCACCTGGTAAGTGAGAGTGCCCGACCGGGAGACGAGACCCACGTTGCCGTCGGCGAAGATGTTGCCCGGCAGGATGCCGAGTTTCGCCTCCCCGGGGGTGATGACGCCGGGGCAGTTCGGGCCGACGAGGTGCGTATCCGTCTCCGAGAGCCGGCGATTCACCGTCGCCATGTCCTGTGTGGGGATGCCCTCGGTGATGGCGACGACGAGGTCGAGCGAGGTGTCGAGCGCCTCGAACAACGCGTCTGCGGCGAACGCGGGCGGGACGAAGACGACGGAGGCGTCCGCGTCCTCGCGCCGCACCGCCTCGTGGACCGTGTCGTAGACGGGGACGCCGTGGACCTCCTGTCCCCCTTTGCCCGGCACCGCGCCGGCGACGACGTTCGTTCCGTACTCGATCATCTGCTCGGCGTGGAACTTGCCCTCGCCGCCGGTGATTCCCTGCACGACGACGCGGGTGTCGTCGTCGACGAGGACACTCACGCGAACCACCCCCCGATGATGAGCGTGAGGTCGTCGAGCGCAGTCTCGTGAGCGCCGCGAGCGAGGAAGCGATCGACGGAACTCATCGTGCCACCTCCTCGGCGTTCGTCACCGCACGTTGCACCGCGTCCTCCAGCGTCCGCTCGACTTGCACGAGCTCCGTGTTCAGAATCTCCATCCCTTCCTCGGCGTTGGTGCCGGCGAGACGGACGACGACGGGTTTGGGTATCTCGTCGAACTGCGAGAGCGCGTCGTTGATACCGCGGGCCACCTCGTCGCCGCGGGTGATGCCGCCGAAGATGTTGAACACCACGGAGTCGACGTTCGGGTCGGAGAACACCATATCCAGCGCGTTTGTGACGCGTTCGGCCTTGGCGCCGCCGCCGATGTCGAGGAAGTTCGCCGGCTCGCCGCCGTAGTAATCGACGAGGTCGAGCGTCGTCATGACGAGTCCCGCACCGTTGCCGATGATGCCGACGTTGCCCGAGAGGCGGACGTAGTCGAAGCCGTACTCGCCGGCCTTGCGCTCCAGGTCGTCCGTGTAGGACTCCTCTTCCATCTCGGCGAGGTCCGGATGCCGAAAGAGCGCGTCGTCGTCGACGTTCATCACGGCGTCGGCGGCGACCACGTCGCCCCCGTCGGTCACCATCAGGGGGTTGATCTCCGTCTCGCTGGCGTCGTTGTTCGTCCAGAGGTCGTACAGCGTCTCCAGTACGCTCGACACCGCGCGGGCCACATCACCGGGCACGCCGGCCTCGTACACCGCCTTTCTCGCCTGGAAGGAGTGGAGGCCGAAGGCGGGGTCGACGTGTTCGCGCGCGATGGCGTCGGGGTTCGTCTCCGCCACCTCCTCGATGTCGACGCCACCCTCGGAAGAGACCATCACGACGGGTTCGCCCTCGCCGCGGTCGAGCGTCACGCCGAGGTAGAGTTCGTCCGTGAAGTCGACGGCGGATTCGACGAGGACGCGGTCGACGTGGTAGCCCTTGAGATCCATGCCGAGGATGCCGTCGGCGGCCTCGCGAAGTTCGGCTTCGTCGGCCGCGATTTCGATGCCGCCGGCCTTGCCGCGCCCGCCGACGTGGACCTGTGCCTTGACTGCAACGGGGTAGCCTATGTCGCGGCCGGCGTCGACCGCCTCGTCAACGCTCGTCGCGAGCCGGGAGTCCGGAGTCGGTATCCCGGCGTCGGCGAAGAGACCCTTCGCCTGATACTCGTGGAGTTTCATCGATGAATCGCACGGTGGTTGCGGCGAACGGGAGTTAGTAGTATCGGTCGGGGGGATGGACCGACCCGTCTCGTCGGTCGAGAGTATAAAACCGACCCCGAACATTGGTCCCACTTTTTTGTAATTCGCGTGTCCTTTAGAAGGGTTGTGGTAACAGTTCCCACTATGACCGGGTCATCACCACCAGCCGATCGACTACTCGTCGATCCATGAGACGGAACACGGTCGTGATCGTCGCGCTCGTCGTCACGGTGTTGCTGCCGATGTGGTACGTCGCCCTCCACGGCGAACCGCCGTCGGAGGAGGTCGCGATCGACGAGAGCGTCACGGAACTTCGACCGCTCCAGGGTGTCGTCGACACGCCGAACAAACTGTCGCCGAGTCAGGTGGGCGTCGTCGTCTGGATCGCGCTGTTCGGTCTCGTCGGCGCCCTGACCGCAGTGCATCGCTTCATGAACGAGGCCGTGCGGCCACCGGACGACGCCTCGCCGGCCGTCAGCGCCGACGGCGGGGCGAGGGCCGTCTCCCTCCCGTGGCTCCGGACTGATCGACGCTGGATCGTGGAGTACCACGATGCCACCGACGCCATCGAGGGCCTGGTCGCGATGGGCGGGCTGACCGTCCTCGCCATCGTCTTCGCCGCGCTGTTCACCGGCGAGTACCTGACGCTGGCCCGAACGCAGTACTTCGGTCTCTACGCGACCGGGATGTTCGTCTCGCTCGCCCTCTCGACCGTCGCGTACTACGCGTGGTTCATGCCACACATCGAAGTCGCGGAACAGCGGGGGCACGAACCATGACCGGAGACGACTGCGAGGACTGCCCCCACGCGGGGGCGGAGCCGGTCCAGCCGAGCATCTACACCGACCGCCGGGCGCGCATGGAGGTGCAGCGTCGTGACATCGCGAAACTCCTCGCGACGGTCGGCGGCCTGACGGCCGTCGCGAGCCTCACCGCGCCCCTAGCCGGCCTGACGCAGGTGTTCGAGCGCGGATACAGCGGCCCCGTCTACTCCGACGGGGTCCACCTCGTCGACGGCGAGGGCGAGCGCATCACCGAGGACCGCCTCGCGGAGGGTGAACAACTGACCGTCTTTCCCGAACCCCGGCCGGGTATCGAGGACGCCCCGACGCTCCTCGTGCGCTTCCCGGAAGGCGCCTACGGCGGCGAGACGAACATGGCCTACACCGTGAGCGGCTACGCCGCCTACTCGAAGGTGTGCACGCACGCGGGTTGTATGGTGTCGGACCGAGAGGCGGACACGCTCGTCTGCCCCTGTCACTTCGGGAAGTTCGATCCGACGGCCGGCGCGGCCGTCGTCGGCGGGCCGCCGGGACGACCCCTCCCCCAGCTCCCCATCACCGTGACCAGCGACGGCCTCCTCGTCGCCACGGGTGACTTCGAAGCCGGTATCGGGCCGGGAGGTGGCGAATGAGCCGGATAGAGCGGCTCTACGACTGGTTCGACAGCCGCCTCGACATCGAGGAGGCGCAGGGCTTCCTCGGCAAGGCCTTCCCCGCCGAGGACTCCTTCCTCCTCGGGGAGGTCGCCCTGTTCTGTTTCCTCTTTCTCGTCCTCTCGGGGGTCTTCCTCGGGTTCTTCTACGAACCCTCCATTTCCGACGTGGAGTACGAGGGGAGCGTCGCCGAGTTCCAGGGCGAGGAGATGCCCGAGGCGTTCGTCTCGGTGTTGCACATCACCTACACCGTCCCCTTCGGAATGTTCATCCGTCGCCTCCACCACTGGGCGGCCCACCTCTTCGTCGCCTCCATCGGCTTGCACATGTTACGGGTCTTCTTCACGGGGGCGTACCGCAACCCCCGTGAGCCGAACTGGGTGGTCGGCACCGGACTAGCCGTGTTGGCGATGGGCGCCGCGTACACGGGCTACGCGCTCCCGTTCGACGAGTTCGCGGCCACCGCGACGAGCATCGGCTACAACCTCACCGTCTCGGTGCCGCTCGTCGGCGACTTCCTCGGCGAGATCGTCTTCGGCGGGCAGTTCCCGACGAGCGCGACCATCCCCCGACTCTACTTCCTGCACGTCCTCATCATCCCCGCAGCCATCGCCGTCGGGCTGGCCGTCCACATGGTCATCCTGATCCGGCAGAAACACACCGAGGCGCCGCGGGACGGCGACGTGGAGGCGGGCGGACGGACGGTGGACCGCGACGACGACAGCGTGATCGTCGGTCTGCCGGCCGTCCCGAACCAGACGGCCGTGTCCGCCGTCGTCTTCTTCTTGACCGCGGCGACGCTGTCGGCGCTGGCCGGCTTCCTCCCCGTCCACAACGTCGCGGAGTACGGCCCGAACGACCCCGCGGCCACGCCGGCCCTCATCATGCCCGACTGGTTCCTGATGTGGGTGTACGGCTTCCTGAAGCTCCTGCCGAAGTGGCTCTCCTTCTCCGTGGGATCGATCCACGTCAGCACGGAGTTCGTCGGCGGCATCGTCCTGCCCGGTCTCGTGTTCGCTGCCGTCCTCGCGTGGCCCTTTATCGACCGGACGCCGGAGACACACTTCACGACCGACCCCCTCGACCGCCCGCGGCAGACGGCCATCGGCGTCGCGGCCGTCGCGTTCATCATGATCGCCTCCATCGCGGGGATGAACAACATCCTCGCGGCGCAGGTGCTGGGGACGACGACGGACGTGGTCAACCCCGTCCTGACGGCGGCATTACTCGGCGTGCCGCCGCTGTTCGCGGCGATCACGTACGCCCTGTTGCGCGACGGGGCGCCGGAGTCGGGATCGGACGAGGGCGCGACGCCCGCGCCCGACGGTGGCAGTCGCGGAGGTGGGGCCGATGACTGATACGAACGGCCCGGCCCTCACCACCCGACAGTACAGCCTGCTAGATACGACGAGCAAGCTGGTCGGTCTCGGCCTCGTGGCCGCCGGCCTCGACGCCGGCGGCGCGACGCCGACCGGCCTCGCCCTCGCCGTCGTCGGCGCCGCCTGTGCGACCGCGACGGTGTTCATCGCCCATGAGTGAGAACAACGGACGGACGGATGGTATCGGCAGACGCGACTTCGTGAAGGGACTCGGCGTCGCCTCCCTCCTCGGCGCGACGGGCCTCTCCGTCGCGGACGACGGCATGACGGGACTGCAGACCGTCGACGACCCGATCGGCGACTACCCCTACCGCGAGTGGGAAGATCTCTACCGCGAGGAGTGGGACTGGGACTCGGTGGCCCGGTCGACCCACAGCGTCAACTGCACGGGGTCGTGTTCGTGGAACGTCTTCGTCAAGAACGGTCAGGTCTGGCGGGAGGAGCAGGCGGGTGACTACCCCACGTTCGACGACAGCCTCCCCGATCCGAACCCGCGCGGCTGTCAGAAGGGAGCCTGCTACACCGACTACGTCAACGCCGACCAGCGCGTCCTCCACCCCCTCCGCCGCACCGGCGAACGCGGCTCGGGCCAGTGGGAGCGCATCAGCTGGGACGAGGCGCTGACCGAGATCGCCGACCACATCATCGACGAGGTGCAGGCGGGGCGCTACGACGCCATCTCCGGGTTCACGCCCATCCCCGCGATGAGTCCCGTCTCCTTCGCCTCCGGCAGTCGGTTGGTCAATCTCCTCGGTGGCGTCTCCCACAGCTTCTACGACTGGTACTCCGACCTGCCGCCGGGGCAACCGATCACGTGGGGCACCCAGACGGACAACGCCGAATCCGCCGACTGGCACAACTCGGATTACCTCATCGCGTGGGGGTCGAACATCAACGTCACCCGGATTCCGGACGCGAAGTACTTCCTCGACGCGGGCTACGAGGGGGCAAAACGGGTCGGCATCTTCACCGACTACTCCCAGACCGCCATCCACACCGACGAGTGGCTGGCACCGAACGGGGGGACGGACACCGCCCTCGCCCTCGGGATGGCACGGACCATCGTCGACGAGGACCTGCACGACGCGGCCCACCTGAAAGAGCAGACGGACATGCCGCTCCTCGTCCGCGAGGACACCGGCAAGTTCCTCCGGGCGAGCGAGGTGGGGCTGGCGACCGACGCCGACGACCCCGAGAAGGTGTTCGTGATGGTCGACGCCGACGGAGGGCTCCGGCCGGCGCCCGGCTCCCTCGGCGAACGCGACGGGCAGCACGACCCATCGGCGAGCATCCGGCTCGACTTCGACCCGCAGTTGGCGGTCGAGCGCTCGGTCGACGCCGCGGACGGCCCCGTCGAAGTGCGCTCCGTGTGGGCGAACCTGCAGGACGAACTGTCCCAGTACACACCGGAGTTCGTCCACGAGGAGACGGGCGTCGGCGAGGCCACCTACCAGCGCATCGCCCGGGAGTTTGCCGAGGCCGACGCCGCCAAGATCATCCACGGCAAGGGCGTCAACGACTGGTACCACAACGACCTGGGTAACCGAGCGATCCAGCTACTCGTGACCCTGACGGGCAACCTCGGCGAGCCCGGGACGGGCGTGGACCACTACGTCGGCCAGGAGAAGATCTGGACTTTCCACGGCTGGCAGGTTCTCTCTTTCCCCACCGGAAACGTCCGCGGCGTGCCCACGACGCTGTGGACGTACTTCCACGCCGGCATCCTGAACAACACCGATCCCGACACCGCCGCGAAGATCCGCGAGTCGATCGACAAGGGATGGATGCCCGTCTACCCCAGCGAGCGCGAGGACGGCTTCCGTCCCGATCCCTCGACCATGTTCGTCTGGCGGGGTAACTACTTCAACCAGGCCAAGGGCAACGTCGCCGTCGAGGAGCAGTTGTGGCCCAAACTCGACCTCGTGGTCGACATCAACTTCCGGATGGACTCGACGGCGCTGTACTCCGACATCGTCCTCCCGGCCGCCAGCCACTACGAAAAGTACGACCTCTCCGAGACGGACATGCACACGTACGTCCACCCGTTCACCCCGGCGGTGGAACCGCTCGGCGAGGCGAAGACCGACTGGGCCATCTTCCGTGACCTCGCGGAGAAAATTCAGGAGCGGGCGCGAGAGCGCGGTGTCGACCCCGTCGAGGACCGCAAGTTCGACCGCACCATCGACCTCACGACCGTCTACGACGACTTCGTGCGCGACTGGGAGACGGACGAGGAGGGGGCGCTGGTCGAGGACCGCGCCGCCGCGGAGTTCATCCTCGACCACTCCGAGGAGTCGAACCCGAGCGACAGCGACGAGCGGATCACGTTCGAGGATACGGTCGACCAGCCCCAGCGACTCCTCGAAGCGGGTGATCACTGGACCTCCGACATCGAGGAGGGCGAGGCGTACGTCCCGTGGCAGAACTACGTCCACGACAAGGAGCCGTGGCCCACCTTCACCGGGCGCCAGCAGTACTACATCGATCACGACTGGTTCCTCGAACTCGGCGAGGAACTGCCGACCCACAAGGAAGGGCCGGCGTCGACGGGCGGAGAGTATCCGCTCTCGTACAACACACCCCACGGCCGGTGGTCGATCCACTCGACGTGGCGGGACGACCCGAAGATGCTCCGTCTCCAGCGCGGCGAGCCCGTCGTCTACCTCAACCCGGCGGACGCCGAAGAGCGCGGCATCGAGGACGGCGACACGGTCGAGGTGTACAACGACCTGGCGAGCGTCGAGGTGCAGGCCAAGATCTACCCATCGGGTGAACCGGGGACGCTCCGACAGTTCTTCGCGTGGGAGAAGTTCCAGTACCCCGACCGGGGGAACTTCAACTCGCTCGTGCCGATGTACATGAAGCCGACGCAGCTGGTGCAGTATCCGGCGGATACGGGCGAGCATCTCCACTTCTTCCCGAACTACTGGGGACCGACCGGCGTCAACAGCGACGTGAACGTCGACGTGCGGCCGGTCGGAGGTGCCGACGGCGAGTCGGCAACACGTCGGGTGCAACCCGACGGAGGTGACACCGAATGAGCACCAACGAAGACACTAACATCAACGTCGCGGAGGGTATCGATCACCAGGTCGCGATGGTGATGGATCTGAACAAGTGCATCGGCTGCCAGACGTGTACCATCGCGTGCAAGGACCTCTGGACGGAGGGCGGCGGCACCGACTACATGTACTGGAACAACGTCGAGACCAAGCCCGGCGAGGGCTACCCCCGCGGCTGGGAGGAGTCGGGGGGCGGCTGGCAGGGCGAGCAAGGTGAGGCCCATTCCGACCGCCGACCCGGCGACATCCCGTCGCGGGAGGACTACGGCCGCCCCTGGGAGTTCAACCACTCCGAGATCATGTACGAGGGGAGCGACGACCCCCTCCGCCCGCGCGAGGGCGCGGAGTGGGGACCCAACTGGGACGAAGACCAGGGTGCTGGCGAGTATCCCAACAGCTACTACTTCTACCTCCCCCGCATCTGCAACCACTGCACCCACCCCTCCTGTGTCGAAGCGTGTCCTCGGCAGGCGCTCTACAAGCGCGAGGAGGACGGGATCGTCCTCGTCGACCAGGAACGGTGTCGGGGGTACCGCTACTGCGTCGAGGGGTGTCCCTACAAGAAGGTGTACTACAACACCGTCTCGAAGAAGTCGGAGAAGTGCATCTTCTGTTACCCCCGGCTGGAGGGTGAGGGACCTGACGGTGAGACGTACGCTCCCGCCTGCGCGGAGGAGTGCCCGCCCCAGTTGCGGCTCGTCGGCTTCCTCGACGACGAGGACGGCCCCATCTACAAACTGGTCGAGGAGTACGAGGTGGCGCTCCCCCTCCACCCCGAGTTCCGCACGCAGCCGAACGTCTACTACATCCCGCCGTACGCGCCCGGCCAACACACGGAGGACGGCGAGTCGGTCGACGTCGACCGCATCCCGCGGGAGTACCTGCGGGACCTGTTCGGCGACGGCGTCGACGAGGCACTGAACACCATCGAACGCGAGCGACAGCGTGCGAGACAGGGCGCGGAGAGCGAGCTGATGGAGCTGCTCCAGCACAAAAATCCCGCGAAACAGTACCGACTGGGTGTGTTCAACGATGACTGACGATCGGACGCACCTAGCGACGGCGCTCGTCGTCGGCGCGCTGGTGCTGTGTTCGACGGTGGCGCTCGCGTCGCCGCTAGTGGACGCCCGTCCGGCCCACGAGATTCCGGTGGCGGAGCGGTCGGATACGGCACTCACCGATCCGACGGCCGAGGGCTGGTCGTCGGTGCCCGCCGCGGACATCGCGCTGTCGAGCGCGCCGAGCGGCGTCCCCAACGCCGACGACACGTCGATCGAACGGGTCCACGTACAGGCCGTCCGGAGCGACGGGCAGTTCTACGTTCGTCTGCAGTGGGACGATCCGACGCGCAACGTGAGCGCGGAGTCGATGGGGCAGTTCACCGACGCCGTCGCCGTCCAGTTCCCGGTAGACACGAGTTCACGCCCACCCATCGCCATGGGCGGGCAGGACAACCGGGTGAACGTCTGGTACTGGAACGGCGGAACGGGCACGCAGGAGCTACTCGCGGGCGGCGCCGGGACGACGACCCCTTTCTCCAGCCCCACGGTCGACGCGAACGGGACCTACGACAACGGGACGTGGACCGTCGTCTACACGCGCGACATCGAGACGGAGGCGGCCAATCGGACCGATCTCGACTCGACCGACACGCTCGATGTCGCCTTCGCGGTGTGGAACGGCGGCAACGGCGAGCGGGCCGGCCGGAAAGCGGTCAGCGAGTGGCACTACTTCCTCACCGGAACGGGAGCGCAGGGGCCGCCTTATCAGACGCTCCTGTGGACCGTCGCGGGCGTCGCCATCGTCGCCGTCGTCGGCGTGACGGCCTTCGGCGTCCTCCGGGCGCGCGGTGGGGGTGAGAACTGATGGCGACGGTCGACGACGCCCTCGACGACGACGATATCGACCTCGACGCCGCCGCACGCGGAACCGTGTTCAGGACGCTCGCACAGGCGTTCCGACATCCGACCCCCGAGTTCCACAGCCTCGCGGCGAGCGGGCAGTTGGGAGCGGAGCTGGCGCGGTGTCTCGACCGGACGACACTCGACGTGTCGGCGCCGGACTTGCGGACCGACGACGACCACGAGATGCTGGCGGCCCGGTACAACGACCTGTTCGAACTGGGGTACAGCGAGTATACGGATCGGACGGACGGCTCGCTGGCGTCGGAGGGACCGCCGGTCCCGCTGTACGAGTCGAAGTACCGCCCCGATCAGTCGTGGAACGACGTGAATCTCGACCTGGCACGGGCGTACGACCACTACGGTCTCGAAATCGACGACGACGACCGCGACAACCACGACGCGCTCCGATACGAACTGGAGTTCGCGGGGTATCTGGCCCGCCGGGAGGCGGCGGTCGACCGGACGGCTGCGGCCGCGAGACTCGACTTCCACGACCGACACCTCGGCCACGCGGCGGCGGGTGTCGCCGACCGTCTCGCCGACGAACCCGGGACGGATATCTACGGTGACTTCGGGGACCTGCTCGAAGCGTTCGTCCGCGCGGACCGCAACGACCTCGCGGTCCGACTGGAGGGGGACGAATGACGGCCACGCGCGTCGGGCGGCGCTGGGAGGCACCGCTTCCGGCGAGGCGTCGGCACGCGGTCGTCGCCGTCGCGGCGCTGGCGGTCCTCGTTCGGACGCTGATAGCGGTGCTCGCCAACGCGCCGGTCGAGGTCGGAACGGCGGGTGTCGGCGTCGAGGCGCTCCTCGGCTTCTCGACGGCCGTGACGGCGCTCGCGGTCGTCGCCCTGGCGCTGACAGCCGACGATCCGGCGACCGGCGTCGGCCTCCTGTTCGTCGGCGTGTTCGGCCTGCTGTCGCTCGCGACGGGAGCAATCGCCCTCCCTGCCGCCGTCGCCGTCGGCGCGGGCACGGCCGCGGTCATCGTCGCTGGCTGGCGGTCGCTAGCGCCCGTCCCCGGCGCCGCTCTCGGCGTCCTCCTCGCGGCGCTGACGGTCGGCCTGGCGAGCGGCGTCGGCGGGTGGGTGACGCTCCGCTCGGCGGCGTCGACGCTGGCGCTCGGCGGCGTCGCCGTCACGCCCGTCTTCGCAGCGACGACCGGACGGGCCGCCCTCGCGGGCGTGCTCACGTTCGGCGCCGTCGTCGCCGTCGGCCTCGCGCACCCGTTCGTCGCCGGCGCCGTGACGCTCGTCGGCGGCGGCGTCGTCGGCACGTCGCTGCCGGTCGTCGCGTTCGCCGCCGCGGGCGCGGTGACGACGGCGAGCGCTGCCGGCCGGCACCGCGAATGGCTCCTCCTCGGGGGCGTGGCGCTTCTCGCTCTCACCGGCGTGCCCGCAACGCTCGGCCGCGCCGTCCCCTTCGCACTCGGTGTCGCGACGCTGACGCTCCGAGAGGTGAGTCGATGACCTGTCGCGACGACGACTGCGGCTGCAGCGATGACGAGGGAGACGACGAGTTCCAGAAGCACCTGGAGGAGGAGCCGGACCCACAACTCGATCCGGCGAAGAGCCCGGGCATCGGGAGCGACATCGAGGCCCTGGAGGACATCGAGGTGAGTCGCGAGGACGTGACCATCGGCGAGGCGGACCCGGCTGAACTCGCGGCGGCCGATACGGAACCCGTCGCGGGCGACGGGCCGGCGTCGTTGCTCGCCGATCTCGGCGCGGACGATCCGGTGGACCGGCGGCGTGCCGCCCTCGCGCTGAAAGACGAGGCGACGACCGACGCCGTCGTCGCCGGCCTCGCGCGGGCGGCGACGCGAGACGACGACGCCGACGTGCGGCAGTTCGCGGTGGAGGCGTTGGCCGCTCACGGTGGGGCACGCGCCGACGCCGAGGCGGCGACGACGAGCGCCGCCGACGAACGCGCTGCCGCCGTCGCCGTCCGCCTCCTCGACGACTCGGACCCCTGGGTGCGGGCCGAGGCCGTCGTCGCCCTCGACAACGTCGACCGGGCGGCACACGAGGCGGACATCGAGGCCGCCGTCGACGACGACCACCACGCGGTGCGCCGGAACGCCGCCATCTCGCTGTTCAAGTTGCGCGGCGAAGCCATGGAGGCGCGCCTGCTCGACCTCTCCGACGACGACAGCGAACGCGTCCGCGAGTGGGCGGCACACATGCTCGGCGGCGTCGACTCGGATCGGGCCCGGACACGACTGCGCGACTTGACGGACGACCCCGCGACCGTGGTTCGACAGACTGCCGAGCGTGCCCTGGAGGCGGAGCCCGACCGGTTCCGCCGCCAGTTCGGCGCGCTGGAGAACGACGCTCGCCTGCTGCCCGGCGAGGACCGACTCAATCGGATGCCCGATCTATGACCGACACGACCGACACACAGTCCGACGCACAGCCCGACGACGAACTCACCGACCGCGTGGAGGCGGCGCTCCGGGCGGTCCGCGACCCGGCGGCCGACCTCTCCGTCTTCGAGGCGGGGTTCGTCGAAGACGTGACGGTAACCGACGGCGAGGTACGGATCGACGCCGACCTGCACGCCCTCGACGCCGACACTGGACAGGGCGTGATCGACGCCATGTTGCGCGCCGTCGACGACGTGGCGGGCGTCGAGGGCGTCCACGTCGAGCGCGCGGCGCCGTCGGCCGAGGGGCGATCGAGCGTCGCCGCGTTCGATCACGTGATCGCCGTCGCCAGCGCGAAAGGCGGCGTCGGCAAGTCGACCGTCGCGGCCCACCTCGCCTGCGCGCTCGCGGCGGAGCACGAGGTGGCGCTGTTCGACGCGGACATCCACGGGCCGAACGTCCCGGCGCTGGTCGACGCGACGGGGCCGATCCACGCGACCGACGCGGGCGACCCCATGCCCGTCCGGCGGCGCGGGATGGACGTGATGAGCGTCGGCCTGATGGAGGACGGCGCCCCCCTCGCGTGGCGTGGCGCGATGGCCCACGACGCGCTCTCCGACCTCTTCGAGAACACCGCGTGGGAGAACGACGACGTGCTGGTGATCGATCTGCCGCCCGGCACCGGCGACGTGGTCCTCACCACGTTACAGGACGTACGCGTCGACGGCGTGGTCGTCGTCACGACGCCCTTCCACGCCGCCGTCAGCGACACCGGGCGGACCGTCGAACTGTTTCGCGACAACGACGTGCCCGTCCTCGGCGCCGTCGTCAACATGGCGGAGTACGTCTGTGACTGCTGTGGCGAGCCGAACGACCTGTTCGACGGGGCGGTCGACGGCCTCGACGCGCCGGTGCTCGCGGAACTACCCTTCACGCGGGAGTTGCAGGGGACGCCCGCGCCCGGCGACGTGCCGGTCGCCGTCGCGGACCTGGGCGAGCGCGTCCGGGCGGCGCTGGCCGAGGCTGGGACGGTCGACGCCCCCGCCGACGCCGTCGACATCCGTGGGCGACCGCCCGACGAGCGCAAGGAGCGCGTCCGGGAGCGGTTCGAGTCGCTCGATGTGGGCGCCGAGTTCGTCCTCGTCAGCGACCGCGACCCGGCCCCGGTCGGCAACTTCCTGAGTCGGCTGGCGGAGCGGCCACGCGACGACTTCGACATCGAGGTGCGGCGCGAGACGCCCGACGACTGGGTGCTGGAGACGGTGAAGCCGTAGCGGGTCGACGGGCTTTATTCGTCTGCTGTCCCTATCCACCCCCATGCGCGCAGTTCGATACCACGAACACGGCGGGAGTGCGGTACTGCAAGTCGACGACGTCGAGCGGCCGGCCCCGGCCGACGACGAAGTGCTGGTCGAGGTGGCGGCCGCGGGCATCAACCCCGTGGACACCTACTTCCGGGAGGGGGCGTACCAGCCGTTCACGCTCCCGATGGTCCCCGGCGTCGACGCCGCGGGCGAGGCCGTCGCGGTGGGATCGGCCGTTACGGGCGTCGACGAGGGCGACGCCGTGGTTGCCACGGGATTGAGCAAGGACCACTACGGCGCCTGTGCGGAGTACGTCGCCGTTCCGAGCGACCGCATCGCCCGCCTGCCGGCTGGTGTCGACCTCGTCGAAGCGGGGGGTGCGGGCGTCGCCGCGGTGACGGCGTGGCGGGCACTGGTCGACCACGCCGGCCTCGAACTCGCAGAGACGGCGCTGATCCACGGCGGGAGCGGCGGTGTCGGCCACGCCGCCGTACAGATCGCAGCAGCCACCGGTGCGCGAGTCGTCACCACCGCCGCCGCTGAGTATCACGACCGCCTCGAGGCGCTCGGGGCCGACGCCGTGTTCGACTACGCCCGCGACGACCTCCGGGACGCGGTCACCGAGGCGAGCGCGGGCGGCCCGGACGTGATCCTCGACCACCGCCTCGACGACTACCTGCAGTTCGACGCCGACGTGGCCGCGCACGACGGCCGCATCGTCGGTATCGGCGAGAACGACCCCGCCATCGCATTCACGAACGACGGCGTCGCCCGCGGCAAGGACCTCACGTACCAGTTCATGAGCATGTTCAACACGCCGGATCTGAGCGGGCCACTGGAACGGGTCGCCTCCCTCATGGGGACCGGCGACCTCGAAATCGAGGTGGCGCGCACGTACGATCTGGACGAGGTGGCGGTCGCCCACGACGACGTGATGGCCGACAGCTTCCTCGGGAAACTCGTCGTGACGCCCTAAGCTTCGCCGTAGACGGGGACGGCGGCGCCGCTCGTCACCTCGGCGGCGTCCGAACAGAGGAACAGAACGACGTCGGCGATGTCGGCGGGGTCGACCCACGAGTCGTCGGGTGTCATCATCTCGCGGTTCATCGGCGTGTCGATCACGCTCGGCATGACGGAGTTGGCCCGAACCGTCCCCAGATTCTCTTCAGCGATGGTTTCGGTCAAGATGCGGACGCCAGCCTTGCTCGCGCGGTAGACGCCGTCGCCCTCGCCGCCTTCGAGCGACGAGCGCGATGACACCGAGACGATAGCACCCTCCGTCTCCCGGAGGTGTGGCAGGGCGTGTTTCGACGCCAGAAACATCGTCTTCAGGTTGACGTCGAAGAGAGCGTCGAACAGGCCGGCCTCGGTCTCGTGGATCGGATCACCACCACGCCACGTGCCCGCGACGTTGGCCAGGTAGTCGATCCGGCCGTGGTCGTCGACGACTGCCTCGACGACCCGTTCGACATCGCGCTCGTCGGTGAAATCGCCCTCGTAGTACGCGATCGTCCCCGGATCGACGAGCGCGTCGTCGTCCTCGGGGGCGACGATGTCGGTGCCACAGACCGTCGCGCCCGCGGCGTCGAACGCGGCGGCGACGGCACTTCCGAGCGCGCCGCAAGCCCCCGTCACGAGCGCTACGTCACCAGTGTAGTCGAATGTAACGTCCATGCCCGTGCAACGGGGCGGCTGCCGCATAAGAATACGCCCCCGAAGCGCAGCGGTGCCGACGCGACGATCCCGTCAGTTGTTTCAACGTGGGAACACAACTCCGTCGGTGGTGACTCACCGGTACGTCGCGAACGAGCGGGGCCAACGAAGTGGAGAACACAACGGCACTGTCGACACCCTGCGCGGTGAGCTCGACCGGCGGGATCTCCCCGACCACGTCGCACTCTTCTATCGCACGCCACAGGTGCAACGCAAGGTCGCGAGTACGTTCGTCAAACACGGGCTCCAGACCGACAACCGCTGTCTCTACTTCACCGACACCAACACCCGGGAGACGATCGAGCGCGCGTTCCGGTCGGGAGATATCGACGTCGAGGCCCGGATGGACGCGGGGGATCTGGTGATTCGAAGCGGCACCGACGCGTACCACGAGGCGGGATTCGACCCAGATCAGTTGATCACGCTCCTCGCCGAGGCGGGTCGGGAGAGCGTCGACGCGGGGTACGAGGGCCTCTGGGTCGCGGGCGAGCTCTCGTGGTGTTTCCACACCGACCTCACCTACGACCACGTGGTCGACTTCGAGGCCGACTTCGACGCCGCCTGCCCCGACCTCTCCATCACGGCGCTGTGTCAGTACGATCTGAACCGCTTCAACGACGAATCGGTCGCCAAGGCGCTGTGGACACACGAGCGGATCATCTACCAGTACAGCCTCTGTGACAATCCACACTACATCCCGCCCGAGGAGTATCGCGACGAGATCAGACGACCGCTGAACGCGCGTCTCATGCTGGATCAGATGCACAGTCTCTCCCACGCACGCACCCAGATCGAACAGCGTGAGCAACGACTGGCGGTCGTCAACCGCATCCTCCGTCACAACATCCGCAACGATCTGAACGTCGTCCGTGGCGTCCTGAACCAGCTCGACGACGCCGACTGCGCGGACGATGCCGATCGAGCGATGATTGAGACGGCGGTCGATCACGTCGACGATATCGTCACGATCGCCGACAAGGCCCGCTACGTCGAGCGCACGATCAGCGAGTCGACGGTACAGCACACGAGGCTCGCCCCGTTCGTCGCCGATGCGATCGACCGAGTGGCGTCGACCCATCCGGACGCGGAGTGCAGCGTCGACGGCGAGGACGACGTATCGGTGGTCGCGGACACGAATCTGGACACCGCACTCTTTGAACTCCTCGCGTACGCGATCCGAGAGCAGGAGGCCGACCCGCCACGACTCTCGCTGACCGTTTCGGACCGGCCACCCGAGCGGGTGCAGATCGAGATCCGGTATCCCGGCCCGCCGGTGTCGAAAAACGACCGGCAGGTGCTGAACAGCGGTGCCGAAACACAGCTGCGACACTGCCGCGGACTCGGACTGTGGCTCGCGAAGTGGATCGTCGCGAACGCACACGGTAAGCTCGAATTCCCCCGGTCCGACGAGCCACAGATGTGCATCGAACTGCATCGCCGCCTCAGCTGAATTCGGGTGTGAGCATGTCTCACACTCCCGAGACACACGGTCACTGCCGTATCGTGAGCCTTTTTTCCCGGCTGGGGATACTCCCGGCTCATGGCACAGCAACAACGAGAGACGTGGACGACGCGGATGGGCTTCATCCTCGCGGCCGTCGGGAGCGCCGTCGGTCTGGGCAACATCTGGCAGTTCCCGTTCCAGACGGGCGCGAACGGCGGTGCGGCGTTCATCGTCGTCTACCTCCTCGCCGTCTTCCTGATCGGGTTCCCCGCGATGCTCTCGGAGTTCGTGATCGGTCGTCGCGCGGAGCGTAATCCAATCGACGCCTTCGCTCGCCTGGGCCACCGCAACTGGCGAGTCGTCGGCGCCCTCGGGACGCTCGCCGCGTTCTGGATTCTCTCCTTTTATAGTGTCGTCGGTGGCTGGGTGATCCGCTACGTGATCGGAAGCCTCCGTGGCGCCTACTTCAGCGGGTCCGAAGCCTACTTCGGCGCCATCTCGGCCGGCCCCGAAGCGGTCGGCTTCCACGCCCTCTTTATGGGTCTGACCGTCGGCGTCGTCGCCTTCGGAGTCACCGACGGTATCGAGCGCTCGACGAAGCTGATGGTCCCGAGTATCGTTCTCTTGCTCGGTGGACTGGCCGTCTGGGCCGGGACGCTCCCCGGTGGCGCCGCCGGCTACACCTACTACCTCTCGCCCGACATCGGCGCGCTGGTCGCCAACCTCGGAACCATCCTTCCCGCGGCGGTGGGACAGGCCTTCTTTACGCTCTCTTTGGGCATGGGGGCGATGATCACCTACGCCTCCTATCTCGGCCGCGACGACTCGCTCCCGGCCGACGGCGCGACGATCGTCGTTCTCAACACGTTCGTCGGGCTGTTGGCCGGGCTGGTGGTCTTCCCCATCCTCTTCTCGCTGGGCGTCGAGCCCGGGAGTGGCGGCCTCGGTGCCGCGTTCATCACGCTGGCGGGGGCGTTCGCACAGCTGCCCGCCGGGCGACTTCTCGGGGTCGCGTTCTTCCTCGTCCTCCTCCTCGCGGCGCTCTCCTCCGCGATCAGCCTGCTGGAGGTAGTCACGTCGTATCTCGTCGACAACACGCGTCGGTCGCGGTCGACACTCGCCGTCGCTCTCGGCCTCGCCATCTTCGTCCTCGGCGTGCCCAGCGCGTTCGGCCTGTCGATCCTCGGGTGGTACAACGCCATCGCGTACAACCTCCTGCTCCCCCTCTCGGTGCTCGCGCTCCTCCTGTTCGTCGGGTGGGTCGACGCCGACGACGGGGTCGCCGAACTGCGGCGCGGCACTGGTCTGAGCGAGTCCGGCGCGCTCGCGTGGCTCTGGTTCGTTCGGACGGTTGTTCCCCTCGGCGTGCTGGTGACGCTCCTGCTCGGCCTGCAGACCCTCGCCGTCGACGCGGGCCTGCTCGCCGAGGCCGTCGTGTAGGCGTTCCGAAAGACCGCCTCGGACTCGAAACCCACTTGACGCGCGTTCGCCGACCCTCCACTGATGACACGAGAGACGTGGGCGACGCGCACGGGCTTCATCCTCGCCGCCGCCGGGAGCGCCGTCGGTCTGGGCAACATCTGGCGGTTTCCGTGGATGACGGCGTCGAACGGCGGGAGCGCCTTTCTGGCCGTCTATCTACTCGTCGTACTGGGCGTTGGCGTGCCCGGCCTCCTCGGCGAGTTCGTCATCGGCCGGCGGGCGCGGCGCAATCCCATGGGCGCGCTCCGCGAGTTGTCCGGGTCGCGGCGCTGGGCCGCCGTCGGCGCCGTCTCCGCGGTGACCGGCGTCGCCCTGCTCTCGTTTTACAGCGTCGTCGGCGGATGGATTCTGCGCTACCTGCTCGTCTCGGTGACCGGTCCCGTGACCGGCGGCGCGGCCTACCTCGCCACGCCGGGCGCCTACTTCGACACCGTCTCCTTCGGCTACGAGGCCGCTGCCTTCCATCTCCTCTTTCTCGCGCTGACCGGTGGCATCGTCCTCGGTGGCGTCCGCCGCGGCATCGAACTCGGGACGAAAGTGATGGTGCCCGCCGTTCTCGTCCTCCTGCTCGGCATGGCTGGCTGGGTCGTCACGCAACCGGGCGCGGGCGCCGGCTACCAGTTCTTCCTCGGATTCGACCTCGCGGCCCTGCGGGCGAACTTCTTCGCCGTTCTCGGCCCGGCCGCGGGACAGGCGCTCTTTACCCTCTCGGTCGGCGCCGGCACGATGGTCACCTACGCCTCCTATCTCGGCGAGGATCGCTCGCTCCCGTTCGACGGGGCGGTCATCGCCCTCCTCAACACCGGCGTCGGCGTCCTCGCCGGCCTCGTGGTCTTTCCGCTGCTGTTCTCACAGGGCGTCGACCCCGGCACCGGCGGCCCGGGCGCCCTCTTCGTCGGCATCGCCGGCGCGTTCGCCGCCCTACCCGGCGGAAATCTCCTCGCGATCGGCTTTTTCGGCGTCGTCACCCTCGCCGCGCTGTCGAGTTCGATCAGCATGCTCGAAATTCCAGTCGCCGTCCTCGTCGACGAGGGCGGCTGGTCGCGGCGGAAAGCGGTGGGCGTCCTACTCGCTCTCGTCGCCGTCACTGGCACCGTGACCGCTGTCCGACCGGCTCTGTTCGACTTCGTCGCCGGCACCCTCGTCGACCTGTTGCTCACCGGCGGCCTCCTCGCTTTCCTCCTCTTTGCGGGCTGGGTGCTCCGGCGAGAGGCGGTCGACGAGTACGTCGCCGGTGCCGGCCCGGTCGCGGCCCGTCTCGCGACGCCGTGGCTGCTGGCCGTCGGCGTCGTCATCCCCATCTTCCTCGTGTTCACGCTCCTGACGACGGCAGGCGTCGACGCCCGGGTCGGGTTCTGGCCGACGGTTGGTGCCGCCGTCGCCGTCGTCGCCGCCGTCCTCGTCGGCCTGCGGCGGCAGGCGGTGGCCTGAGACGGATCGGCGGCGAGTCGCTCCGTATGAACGGTCGCGGGCGGCGGAATCCTTTTGCCGGTCCTCGAACCTTGTTAGTGGACGATGATAGGTGGTCGGCCATGACCATGGAGGACCGAATCGAGGAACTCCGCGAGAAGCGGGAACGGGCCCTCCTCGGTGGCGGTGAGGACCGGATCGAATCCCAGCATTCGAAAGGGAAGATGACCGCCCGGGAGCGCATCGACTACTTCCTCGATGACGGAACCTTCCGCGAATTCGATCAGTTCCGCACTCACCGGACGAGCAAGTTCGGTATGGAGGAGCGAAAGCTCCCTGGCGACGGCGTCGTGACGGGGTACGGCGAGGTCAATGGACGAAAAACGTTCATCTTCGCCCACGACTTCACCGTCTTCGGTGGGTCGCTCGGCGAAGTGATGTCCGAGAAGATCTGTAAGGTGATGGACAAAGCGATGGATGTCGGCGCACCGATCGTGGGTCTCAACGATTCGGCGGGCGCCCGCATCCAAGAGGGCGTTCGGAGCCTCGCAGGCTTCACCGACATCTTCCATCGCAACGAACAGGCCAGCGGCGTCGTGCCCCAGATTTCGGGGATCATGGGCCCCTGCGCCGGCGGCGCGGTCTACTCCCCCGCCATCACCGACTTCATCTTCATGGTGGAGGACACCAGCCACATGTTCATCACCGGACCGGACGTGATCAAGACGGTCACGGGTGAAGAGGTGAGCTTCGAGGAACTCGGCGGCGCGACCACACACGCCTCGCGTACCGGCGTCGCCCACCGCGCCTTCCCGGACGAGGAGACGGCGCTCGACAACATCCGCCGCCTGCTCTCCTATCTCCCCCAGAACAACGTCGAGGACCCCCCGCGGGTCGACCCGTGGGACGATCCCGACCGCTCGGCGGACGAACTGACGACCATCGTCCCGGACCAGCCCCAGAAACCCTACGACATGACCGACGTCATCGGCGGCGTCGTCGACGAGGGGTCATTTTTCGAGGTCCACGACGGCTGGGCGAAAAACGTCGTCGTCGGCTTCGGCCGTCTCGACGGGCACTCGGTCGGTGTCGTCGCCAACCAGCCGCGGTCGAACGCCGGCACGCTGACCGTCGACGCGAGCATGAAGGCCTCGCGGTTCGTCCGCTTCTGTGATGCGTTCAACGTCCCCATCCTCACCTTCGTCGACGTGCCCGGCTACATGCCGGGGACTGATCAGGAACACCGAGGGATCATCCGCCACGGGGCGAAACTCCTGTACGCCTACTCGGAGGCGACCGTCCCGCTGCTGACGGTCATCACGCGGAAGGCCTACGGTGGCGCCTACTGCGTCATGGCGTCGAAACACCTCGGTGCCGACGTGAACTACGCGTGGCCGGCTGCCGAACTCGCCGTCATGGGGCCCGAGGGTGCAGTGAACGTCCTCTACAGCGACGAACTCGCGGAGGCCGACGACCCCGACGCGCGCCGGCAGGACCTCGTCGAGGAGTACCGCGAGGAGTTCGCCAACCCATACACCGCCGCCGACCGTGGATTCATCGACGACGTGATCGAACCACAGGACACCCGGATGCGCCTCGTCGACGACCTCCACATGCTCAAGACCAAGCGCCGAAACAATCCGGACAAGAAACACGGCAATATCCCGATATGAATCTCGACATCCCGGACGACGCCGACGAGGCGGAGGCGGCCGCCATCGCCGCGGCCGTCGGGGCACACGTCCGCGACGGCTATCTCGCGGCCGCCGCTGCAGCGACAGCGGACGACGAAGCAACCTGGGTGGGCGACGGTAAACGGTGGACGTTCGCCGGTCGGATCGATGCCCTGCGAGGGCAGTCGAACCGCGTCCCCGAGACGGCACCGACCGACGCGTGGACGGCGTCGGGGCGGACCGATCGCTTCTGATACTGTCGGCTGTAAGTCAATTAAGATATTCGCCACCCCGGGGTGGCGAATATCTTGAAACAGGTACAGCCGACAGTATGAAGGCCATCGACGCCGGCCCGAACGGAGCCTCTCACCGCACCGACTCGGTCCCCCGATAGTCGTCAGATCGGAGTGAGAGCATCGTGCGATAATATTCCAGCAAGCATATACGTATCCTGCGCATATCCTGCGGTCGTGAGCGGAGAACCCGGTGGGGGCAAGGAGACGTCCGTCGACTCTCCTGTCGGGGCCGACTTCGCCGGCCTCCTCAACGACGGCACCGCCCCCCTGGGGTTGACCGGCCGGTTAGGAGCCGCCGCCGGGATCGCCCCCGTGTGGCGGCGACGGATCGGGGGCGGCGCAGTCGCCGGCATCGGTGCGGTCCTGATCAGCATCCCGTTCTATCACCTCTCCAAACACGGCCTCTCGCTCGGTGCCGCCGCCGGGGACACGCTGCCGCTGTCGTTCGGACTCATCCTCTTCGCCGCCGGCCTGTGGCTCGGCTGGATGAGCGACGACGACGTGGCGCCGCTGGTGACGGCGTTCTGGGTCACGGTCGGACTGGTCGTCACCGGTTCCGTCACGCTGTATTTCGTCAGACAGCACCTCGCACACGGCCATCTCGTCGAGTCGCCGTGGTTTCTCGTCTACGACCTCGCTGCCACGGGGGCGGTCGGCGGCCTCCTCGTCAGCCGCTACGACGTGCGCTCCCGGCACCGCCACCGCCACCTGAGTCAGCGGGAAGGCCAACTCCGCGCCGTCTTCGAAGGGACGCTCGATGCGCTCGTCATCACCGACGACGAAGGGCGGTACGTCGCGGCGAACCCCGCGGCCGCCGACCTGTTCGGCATCTCGCGGTCGGAGCTGGTGGGACGACACGTCGCCGACTTCGCCAGCGACGAAGAAGACTTCGCTACGCAGTGGGCCGCGTTTCTGGACGAGGGGGAGCTGCACGGCGAGTTCGAACTCGTCCGTCCGGACGGCGAATCCCGGACCGTCGCCTTCGCCGCCACCGCGAACGTCCTCCCCGGTCGCCACCTGTCGGCGCTTCGGGACGTGACCGAGCGCGTCGAGCACGAACGGGAAATTGGCCAAGAGCGCGCTCGCGTCGAATTTCTCAACCGGCTCCTCAGACACAACGTCCTCAACGGCATGAATCTCGTGTTGGCGAAACTCGATACGCTCGAACCAGAGCTTCCGCCCGACTGCCGTGACACACTCGACGTGGCGCGCCACCGGAGCGAGGAGATCGTCGATCTCATCCAGACCGCCCGGCGTCTCGCGACCGACGTGGCCACCGAGGTGGACCGGCGGTCGATCCGCGTGTGCGGACCGCTGACCGACGCCGTCGAGTCGGTACGGCAGACGTTCCCCGAGGCGACCATCGAGTGTGCCCTCCCCGAGGACGAGGTGTGGGTCCACGCCGACGGCATGGTCGAGACGGTGTTCGATCACCTCCTGACGAACGCGGTCGAACACAACGACTCCGGCGTCTGCGTCTCCGTCGAGGTGACGGTCGATGCCGAGACGGTCACTGTCACCGTCGCCGACGACGGCGAGGGCATCCCACCCGAACGGCTCGCGCAACTGTTCGAGGGTGGCGAGTTCGCCCACACCCGTGACTGGGGTGGCTTCGGGCTCTCCATCGTCCACGCACTCGTACGGGAGTACGAGGGTGGCGTGTGGGCCGAAGCGAACGAGCCGAGCGGCACCGTCTTCCACGTCGAACTCCGGCGATCCGAGCCGTCGGCGGCGTGATAGTGATTAGTGTGAGTCAGTTCCGGTGGTTCGCCAGAACGGGTCGGCAAACCACCGAGACACAGTCACGATAAACACTATGAGACGGGCTGTCGTACGCCGTTTCCCGCAGCCGACGACGACGGGTGACGACGGCCGGGACACACGACGAGCCGAAGAGTCGTCACTGCCGGGCGTGAGTGAGCAACGAGAACGAACGACCGATCAGGCGTTGGCGGCGGCGCTCGCCTTCTTGCGCGTGATGTAGCCCGCGATCCGGTTGCGGACGCCCTTCGATTCGACGTTGGTCAGTTTGGTGACGCTGTCCTTGTTGGTCTCGAAGTCGGTGTTGAACGCCTCCGGATATCGCTCCAGCAGAATCCCGCCGAGCTGTTTGACGTATTTGGGTTTGATGGCCATATCCGTACCTTCGGCCGCTAGGTCACTAAAACGATTCGTTCCGTCGCGCTCGCCAGTCGGTCAGGTCGTCGACCCGCGCGAACGCCTCGCGCTCGGCCGGGCCACCGCACCGCTCGACCGTCTCGGCGAAGTAGGCGAGGCGGTCGAGCAGGGCCGCAGTGTCGTAGGTCGGTACGTCCAGCCGCGAGGCCGCCACCGTCGCGTCGACGACGGCGTAGAAGCCGCGGTTGATGGTCGGTACGAGCCGCTCGCGGACCGTCGACGACGTGGGCGTGAGCGCCCAGCGCACCCACTCGGTGTCTCCCTCGGTGCCCGACTCGATCCGCCGGGCGTCCACCTCGACCCACGCCGCCGCACCGTCGCGAACCGGATCGTCGGTCTCGGTCACGTCGAGTGCCGCGTCGACGAACTCGCGGGGGTCGGTCGTGAACTGGATCACGCCGGCGCCCTGGCGCTCGAAGTTGCCGCGGGTTCGGGTCTTTCCCCACGTCACGGCAGTCACGGGGTCACCCGCGTCGTCGGGGGCGTGGAGGCCGAGCGCCGCCTGATTCCAGCGGTCGTTCGGGCCGAGTGTCGCCACGATGGATTCGGTGACCCCGCGGAGAGTCGTGGGCCAGTCCGCGGTGCCGTCGTCGGTTCGGTCTTCGCTCACAGTTCCGCCCCCCGTTCGAGCGCGACGAAGGCCGTCGCGGCAGTGAGATCCGCGGTCGTCCCCGGGTTGATCCCCTCGTCGAGGAAGCGCTCGGCCAGCGCCTCGGCGGCGTCGAGATCGCCACGCACCGCCGCTGCCGCCCGGCTCACCGCCTCGGCCCGCTCCTCGCCGTGTTCGACGGCGACGAGCGTGTCCGGGCGCTCGGCGAGCAAATCGAGGAAGGCGCGCGCGAGGCGGTCGGTGAGCGGGCCGTCGTCGTCGAGGACGCGGTCGGCGGCCGCGAACGTCCGCTCGAAGCCCGACGCCCACTCCGCGGCGTTGCCGTCGCGGTCGGCGCTCAACGCCATCACGTCCGCGAGCGTCAGGCCGCGCTCCCGGAGCGCCGGGACGGCGTCGGCGCCCCGGCGCACGTCGAGGTCCGGGGCGTCGGCCGGCGGGTCGTCGACCGCCACGTCGACGTGGTCGAACGCGCGGTAGAAGGCCGCGGCGTCGTCGACGGTCGTCGCACGGGTGACGGCGTCGAGGCCCTCGGGCGAGAGCCGATTCGTCGCCGCCGCGCGGACGAGGGGGACGAGCAGGAGGAGGCAGCCGAACTGCGTGTTGCCCCCGGACTGTTGGCTCATACCGCGGACGGCGCGCTCGAAGGCGGTGCCGAGGGGCGGCGATTCGTCGCCGTCGCCGACCCTTCCGGCCAGCGCCAGTCCCGGTCGCGATCCGACCGCACCGGTCAGCAAGTGCTCGAAGCGGAGATCGTCGTGGTCGCGGTGACGGTCGACGTTGCCCGGTTTCGGCGTGCTCGCCACCTCCAGCAGGAGGGCGAGTTCGGCGTGGTCGACAGGGCGCATCTCCGGACGAGGATGGTCGCGTCGCCCGCCCATCACCCCGGCACCTCCCCGTCGATATCGGCCCGCCCGCCGTCGCGGCGGCGTTCCCAGTCGTCGACGGCGCGGGCGACCCGTCGGAGGACCGCCGGATCGTCGCTCGGTCGGCCGACGCTGACGCCGTCGGCGCCGTAGGCCAGGTACTCCCACGCTGTCGCCCGGTCGCGGACGCCGTTGTTGGCGAGACAGAAGAGGTCGGGCGCGACGGCGGCGATATCGGCCACCACGGCTTCGGAGTCCATCGCGTCGACGTGGATGGCGTCGGCGCCCGCGTCGGCGACGGCCCGAGCCGTCGCCGGGAGATCGACGCCGTCGACCTCGGTGCGCACCTTCACGCTCACCGTCGCGCCCGTGGCGCTCGCGGCGGCGACGTAGTCGGTGAGGCGGTCGGTGTCGCGGAGCAACGCCTCGCCACACCCGACGGCACGGAGCTCGTCCTGTCGGCAGTGAGCGTTGATCTCCACGACTGCGTCGTGGGCGGCACAGACGGCTGCGGCCTCACGGATCGGATCGAGGGTCGCGCTCCGGACGTTCAACCCGGCGCGGATCGGCGCGTCGTCGAGGGCGGCGAGTTGGGCGTCGGCGAAGGCGAGCGGATCGGCGGGCAGAAACTCCTCGCGGCCGCGTGCGACGAGGTCGCGGGCAGCGGCCCGCGCGTCGGCGTCGAGGGCGAGGCCGCCGAGGACGGCGAGATCGGCGTGGGCGGCACCGGCCCGCGCCCAGTCGGCGTCCGCGGCGCCGCTGAGACTGGCGAGAGCGAGCATCACGCCGCCTCCGCCAGCGCGTCGGCGACGGCGTCGAGGACGCGTCGGGCGTCCGCTTCGTCCTCGATTCGCGTGTCGGTGCGGACGACCGGTCGGTCGAGGTCGGTCCGATCGTCGTCGTCGAGGACGAACGCGTCGACGAAGGGGTAGGTGTCGGCGACGCCGGCGGTCGACGGATCGCGGTCGACACCGCGCATGAGGGCGGCGGCGGGGCCGGAGAACACCTCGTCCTCGACGAACGGGGAGACGGCGACGACGGGCGTGTCCGCGAGGGCGTCGTCGACGCCCGGGAGCGCGCGGATCGGGCCGACGCTCGTGACCGGATTGGACGGCCCGATCACCACGGGCGCGTCGAGGGCGTCACGAACCGCCGGGGTCGGTTCGGCCGCGTGGGCGCCCCGGAACTCCACGTCCTCGACGGCCGGGGCGGCGCGGCGGGCGACCCAGTACTCCTGAAAGTGCATCGCGCCCTCCTCGGTGTGGACGATGGTGGCCACGGGGTCGTCGCTCATCGGAAGCAGTTCCACATCGAGGTCGAACGCCTCGGCGAGGGTCCGGGTCACCTCGGTCAGGGTGTGCCCCTCGTCGAGGAGGCTGGTCCGGGTCACGTGGACGGCGCGGTCGCGGTCACCGATCTCCATGAACTCGGCGACGCCGGAGAAGCGACGCCACCGGGCGATGCGTCGACCAGCGGTCTGGCGGTCGGGCGGAAGGTAGTGCGGCCCGGCGGAGAGGCCGGCAGCCTCCGTCAGTCGGGCGAGTTCGTCGTGTGTCGCGGTCGTGTCGTCCTCGATGCCCCACCACGTCTGGCGGTCGAGGACGCCGCCCCCGGCGAAGAGGACGGTGTCGAGGTCGGGGCAGACGAGGAGGCCGCCGAGTTCCACGTCGTCGCCCGTGTTGGCGACGACCGTGACCTCGGCGCGGTCGAACGCGTCGGCCGCACCGACCCCGTCGAGGAGTTTCGGCGTTCCCGTCCCGCCGGCGAGGAACGTAACCATGGCCGGCGTAACACGCCGCCGGATTTGTGCCTTTGGGGTTCGGCAGCGTCTGCTATCGTAGCGTTTGGAACGGTCTACACAGTCCGATCGGCTGGCATCTTGCGATCGGCTGTGCAACGCCTTATAAGGGATTATCGTAACTGTCCAGCGATTCTCGCCGGCTCGTCACGGCGAGAATCCATGATGCCTTCCGGTAATCCCTCTGACAAACGCCACGACGGGCCATGCATCTATACGCTCGCCGACCGCATAGGGAGGTATGAGCCGAATCGACGTACTTCGGGACGACGTGTCGCTCGACGAACCGACGCTGGTCGAGGGCTTACCGGGCGTTGGCCTCGTGGGGAAGCTCGCGACCGACCACCTCACCGAGACGTTCGAGATGACCCACTACGCCAACGTCTACTGCGAGGGTCTGCCTCCGGTCGCGACGTACACGGGCGGGGAACGCGACCTGTCGACACCGGTGCGGCTGTACGCCGACTCCGACCGCAATCTGCTCGCGCTCCGGAGCGACGTGCCGGTGTCGCCGGCGGCGGCGCTGGAGTTCGCCGAGTGCCTCTCGGAGTGGGCCACGGAGAGCGAGGTGACGCCCATCTATCTGAGTGGGATCGGTCGCGAACGCGAGGAAGGATCGACGCCGGCGCTGTACGGCGTCGGCACCGGCGGGGCGAGCGACGGTCTCGACGCGATCGGGGTCGACCCGCCGGAGGAATCGGGGCTGGTGTCGGGGCCGACGGGGGCACTGTTGAGTCACGCGGTTCGAACGGGCGGCACGGCGACCTGCCTGATCGTCGAGGCCAGTCAGCGGTTCCCCGATCCGCAGGCGGCAGCGCACCTCCTCGAATCGGGCGTGGGGCCGTTGCTCGACGCGGAGATTCCGGTCGAGGAACTCACCGAGCGCGCCGCGGAGATACGGCAGGCCAAGCGCCGCCTCGCCCGGCAGATGCAACAGGCAGAGGAGTCGAGTTCGCAAGCGCGGCCGCTCGGGATGTACCAGTGATAGTGGTCGCTGTAAGTCATAGGGAGTATCGAAAGTCATCAGAGATGCTCGCCGGACCGCCACGGCGAGCACCTCTGGACAGTTACGATACTGCCTATCAGTACCGGAGGTTCGCCGGCCCGTCTTGGCGAACCACCGGTACACAGTTCCAGTAATCACTATGAGCGCGTTCTGCAAGTCTTAAGCGATCCGAGACGCTTCAATCGACCATGCACGAGGATGCGGCCAACGGGACGGCGGCCGAAGATGTCTCCGGAGGCGACGAAGCGGACGGAAGCGAGGCGGCCGACCTCGCCGACCGGGTCGCGGCGTACGACGACGAACTCGGCGCGGCCGTCGAGGGCCTCGAAGCGCGGATCGAGGAACTGGAGTCGGCGCTGGCCGAGGAACAGGAGCGTACCGATGACCTCGAATCCCGGCTGAAGCGCAAGCAGGCCGACTTCCAGAACTACAAGAAACGCGCCAAGAAGCGCCAGGAGGAGATCAAAGAGCGGGCGACCGAGGACTTCGTGACTCGGCTGGTACCGGTGCGCGACGACCTCGTCCGCGCCCTCGATCAGGACGAGGACGTGGACATCCGTGACGGCGTCGAGTCGACGCTCTCGTCGTTCGATCAGGTTCTCGACGAGGAGGGTGTGACGCCGATCCAGCCCGACCCCGGAGACGAGGTCGATCCGACCCGTCACCAGGTGATGATGCGAGTCGAGAGCGACCACCCGGACGGAACGGTCGTCGACGTGTACCGCCCCGGCTACGAGATGGCGGAGACGGTCATCCAAGAAGCGCAGGTGACGGTCAGCGAGGGGAACTGATCGCCGCCGAGACGGCTGTTGGACGTCAGTTCCGCCGGTTGGCGACGGCGGGTACTACTGTCGGCGGTGAGCCGATCGAGAGCTTCGTTATCCCGGGATGGTGCCGCTCTTGAAACAGGTACCGCCGACAGTATAGATCACGACACCACTCCGTGTGGACAAATTGCAGTTCTATATAAACGTGTTTAGTGTGAGTCGTTCACACGATCAGTAATCGGCAGACGGAAGCGAGTCGATCGGCACCGTTCCCTCACCCCGTCTAGTAACCTTTAACCGACCAAAACCGGTAATCAGGGATAAGATGGCGAGCAACAAGATTCTGGGCATCGACCTCGGGACCACGAACAGCGCGTTCGCGGTGATGGAAGGAGGCGACCCGGAGATCATCGTGAACGGCGAGGGTGACCGAACGACGCCGTCGGTCGTCGCGTTCACCGACGACGACGAGCGCCTCGTCGGGAAGCCGGCGAAGAACCAAGCCGTCCAGAATCCCGAGCACACGATCCAGTCGATCAAGCGTCACATGGGGGAGGACCACACCGTCGAAATCGAGGACGACGAGTACACGCCGGAGCAGATTTCGGCGATGATCCTCCAGAAGATCAAACGGGACGCGGAGGAGTACCTCGGTGACGAGGTCGAGAAGGCCGTCATCACGGTACCCGCGTACTTCAACGACCGCCAGCGGCAGGCGACGAAAGACGCCGGCGAGATCGCGGGCTTCGAGGTCGAACGCATCGTCAACGAACCGACGGCGGCGTCGATGGCCTACGGCCTCGACGACGAGTCCGACCAGACCGTCCTCGTGTTCGACCTCGGCGGCGGCACCTTCGACGTGTCCGTTCTCGACCTCGGCGGTGGCGTCTACGAAGTCGTCGCCACGAACGGGGATAACGACCTCGGCGGCGACGACTGGGACCAGGCGATCATCGACCACCTCGCCGAGGAGTTCGAGAGCGACCACGGCGTCGACCTCCGCGAGGATCGACAGGCGCTCCAGCGGCTGAAAGACGCCGCCGAGGAGGCCAAGGTGGAACTCTCCTCGCGCAAGGAGACGGACATCAACCTGCCCTTCATCACGGCGACGGACAGTGGGCCGATCCACCTCGAAACGTCGCTCACCCGCGCGAAGTTCGAGTCGCTGACGAGCGACCTGCTGGAGCGGACCGTCGCACCGACCGAGCAGGCCCTCGACGACGCCGGCTACGAGAAAGGCGACATCGACGAAGTGATCCTCGTCGGCGGGTCGACCCGGATGCCGCAGGTCCAAGAGAAAGTCGAGGAACTGGTCGGGCAGGAGCCGAAAAAGAACGTCAACCCGGACGAGGCCGTCGCACTGGGCGCGGCGATTCAGGGAGGCGTCCTCGGCGGCGAAGTCGACGACATCGTCCTCCTCGACGTGACGCCCCTCTCGCTGGGTATCGAGGTCAAGGGCGGCCTGTTCGAGCGGCTGATCGAGAAAAACACCACCATCCCGACCGAGGAGTCGAAGATCTTCACCACCGCGGCGGACAACCAGACATCGGTGCAGGTGCGGGTGTTCCAGGGTGAGCGCGAAATCGCCGAGGAGAACGAACTGCTCGGCGAATTCCAGCTGACGGGCATCCCGCCGGCACCCGCCGGCACCCCCCAGATCGAGGTGTCGTTCAACATCGACGAGAACGGCATCGTCAACGTCGAAGCCGAGGACAAGGGCTCGGGCAACGCCGAGTCCATCACCATCGAGGGCGGCGCCGGTCTCTCCGACGAAGAGATCGAACAGATGCAGGAGGAAGCCGAAGAACACGCCGAGGAAGACCAGAAGCGCCGCGAGCGGATCGAGGCACGCAACGAGGCCGAAAGCGCGATCCAGCGGGCCGAAACCCTCCTCGACGAGAACGAAGAGGAGGTCGACGGCGACCTCCAGGAGTCCATCGAGGACGCCATCGGGGCGGTCGAGGAGACGCTCGAGGACGACGACGCGACGACCGAGGAACTGGAGGAGGTCACCGAGGCGCTGTCGGAGGAACTCCAAGAGATCGGCAAGCAGATGTACCAGCAGCAGGCTCAGGCCGGTGCGGGCGGCGCCGGTGCGGACGCCGGCCCCGGCGGCATGGGCGGCATGGGTGGTGCCGGTCCCGGCGGTGCCGGCCCTGGTCCTGGCGCCGGCGACGGCGACGAGTACGTCGACGCCGACTTCGAGGAGAAAGACGACGAGGACGACGCGTAACCGTCATCGAGCCGCGTTTTTCAAATAGGTAGCTCCAGTAATTCACATCAAATGACAGAGGACTTCTACGACGTGCTCGGGGTGTCTCGGGACGCCGACGAGGACGAGATCAAACGGGCGTACCGAAAGAAGGCATCCGAGTATCACCCCGACGTGAGCGACGACCCCGACGCCGAGGAGAAGTTCAAGAAGGTCAAGAAGGCGAAGGAGGTCCTCACTGACGAGGAGAAGCGACAGGCGTACGACCAGATGGGTCACGAACGGTTCGAACAGGCCGAAAAACGCGGGGGCTTCGACGGCGGCGCTGGTGGTGCTGGGGCACAGGGCAACCCCTTCGGCGGCGGCGCTGGCGGCGGCTTCGGCGACATCTTCGAGCAGTTCTTCGGCGGCGGTGGTGGCGGCGGGCGGAGTCGCCCACGCCAAGGACAGGACCTCCGCACGTCGCTCCAGCTGGACCTGGAGGAGGCGTTCGAGGGCGTCGAGCGCGAGTTCACGGTTACCCGACCCTCGCGGTGTTCGGACTGCGACGGTGCGGGCCACCCACCGGACGCGGACGAACGAACCTGTCCCAACTGCGACGGCCGCGGGCAGACCACACAGGTCCAGCAGACGCCGTTCGGCCGGATGCAACAGACCACCACCTGCCGTCGATGTGAGGGCGATGGGACCCTCTACAGCGAGACGTGTTCGACCTGCGGTGGCGACGGGCAGGTGCGCGAGGAGTCGACGCTCTCGGTCGACATCCCCGCCGGCATCCGCGACGGACAGACGCTCCGGATGGAAGGCGAGGGAGCGCCCGGTCCGAACCGTGGACCGAACGGCGACCTCCTGATCGAGCTGTCGGTCGCGGACCACCCCGACTTCGACCGCGACGGCGACGACCTCCACTACCAGCACCCCATCTCCTTCCCGCAGGCGACGTTCGGCGACACCGTCGAGGTGCCGACCCTCGACGGGACAGTCGAGATGGACGTGCCCGCGGGCACGCAGAGCGGCGAGACGTTCCGCCTGCAAGGCAAGGGCATGCCACGCCTCCGCCGGCGGGGACGGGGTGATCTCTACGTACAGGTGCAGGTCGTGACGCCCGACAGCCTGAACAAGGAACAGCGCGAGGCGCTGGAGCAGTTCGCCGAGGCGGGCGGCGAGGAAGTCGATGTGAACGAGGGCTTCTTCGAGCGGATCAAGAGTAGCTTCTGATGCGCGTCCTCGGCGACCTCGTCGCTCGGGACCGGCGGAGCGACGAGGTGGCGCTTCGTGTCGACGCCCGTGACCGGGCGTACAGCTACCGCGATTTCTGCACCACCGCCTGGAAAGCCGGCCACGCGTGCCGTCACCTCGGCGTCCACGCGGGGTCGTGTGTCGCGCTCGCTCCCGACCCGGCGCCACAGCCGCTCCTGACGCTCTTCGGCGCCGCGTGTCTCGGCGCGCGCGCGATCTTCGACACGACGGCCGAGGCGCGAGCCGTTCTCGTCCCCACGGGGGACGTGGCCGCGATTGGGGAGCGGCCGGGTCGAAAGGTCGTCGTCTACGGGGACGCGCCGACCGATCCGGGCATCACCCACTGGGAACGGGTCGTCTGGAGCGAGAACCCCGCGATGCCGCCCGGCGAACGGGCGGCCGACGAGGCGGTGCTGGTGGACGGCGACCGAGCGCTGACCCACCGGGAGGTGCTGACGGCGGCCGAACGGGTCGTCGACGCGGCGGGCCTCGACGCGGATTCGAGGGTGGCACTCCGGGCGCCGCTCTCCGACCCGCGGGCGGTCGTCGCCGGCGTCGTCGCGCCCCTCGTCGCCGGCGGGACGACCGTGTTGCCGGACGACGTGGGCGGAGACACGAACGCGGACGTGGCCGTCGTCGCGGCCGGGGATACCGTCGATGGCGACGCGACGTGTCACGTTGCCGACGTACGGCTCTGAACGAGGCACCGCCGCGGCGCCAAGCAGTGTGACCGCGTAGCATAGATTTATTGGCTACTGTGCTGAGGGGAGTGAATGTCTATGACAGCTAGACAGCGCGTGCAGTCGTTCGGCCGGACGATGGCGGACTGGTCGGAGAAGTGGATTCCGAGCCCGTTCCTGTTCGCGGTGATTCTGACGGTCATCGCGTACGTGGCGGCGATCGCGTTCACGCCGGACGGCCCCTATCAGAACATCCAGAACTGGTACGACGGCTTCTGGACGCTCCTGACCTTCGCGATGCAGATGGTGCTGATCCTGGTCACGGGCTACGCCGTCGCCGACTCGGATCTGGTGAGTAGCTACTTGAACAGACTGGCGTCGATACCGGACACCAATACGCAGGCGGCGGCGCTCGTGGCCGCCATCTCGCTGATTTTCGGGTATCTCCACTGGGGAATCGGCCTCATCGTCGGCGCCATCTTCGCCATCTTCGTGGCGCGGGCAGGCCACGAGCGCGGGAAGACGTTCCACTACCCCATCCTCTGTGCGGCGGGCTACACGAGCCAGACCATCTGGCACGTCGGGCCGTCGACGAGTGCGGGGCTACTCTCCGCGACGGAGGGACATCCCTTCGAGGACATCATCGGTATCGTCCCGCTGAACGAGAGTGTCTTCACCGTCTACGCTATCGGCATCGCCGTCCTCGTATTCGTGACGGTGATTCCCGTACTCGCCTTCCTCGCGCCGGACGAGGAGGACGCGACGGGCATCGACGAGTACGCACCGAGCCTGCTCAAAGGCGACGACCCGGAGGAGGCCGTGTCGGACGGTGGGACGGTGCAGACGGACGTACAGGTGTCCCGGTCACCCGCCGACCGCATCAACGACAGCCGAGCCATCGCCTACCTGATTGGCATCGGGATGATGGTGTACGTGGTCAACTACTTCATCAACGCCGGCGGCATCGGCGAAGCGCTCGACCTGAACGTGTTCAACTTCACGTTCATCGCGCTCGGCCTCTTCTTGCACAAGACGCCTGCGGCGTACATGGAGACGATTCGTGACGCCACGGAGGGGGCAGCGGGCATCATCCTGCAGTTTCCCTTCTACGCCGGTATCCTGGGGATCATCAGCAATTCCGGCCTCTCCGATCTGATCGCGGAAGGCTTGCTCGCGGTGGCGACCCCGCAGACGTTCCCGGTGATCGCGTGGCTTCTCGGCGGGTTCATGAACCTGTTCGTCCCGAGCGGTGGCGGCGAGTGGGGGATCATCGGCGGCGTCGTCGGGAGTGCGGCGGTCGAGCTCGGCGTCCCGCCGGGCAAGGCCATCATCGCCTACGGCGTCGGTGACATGTGGACCAACATGTTCCAGCCGTTCTGGGCCATCCCGCTGCTCGGGCTGACCAAGGTCCGCGCTCGCGACATCCTCGGGTACACGATCATCGTCATGATCGCGCTGTTCCCGGTGTTCGCGCTGGGGCTGTACTTCCTGCCGTACTGAGACGGCTTGGCGGAACTGTTTGCCGGTAGGTCGCCGAACTGGCGTCGGATCGCGGCTCACCGTCCAATCCGCGGGTCGTCGTTTCCAGAGGGCGGGAACGACCGGAAGGGTATTTGAGCTCCCCTCACATATGTGATATCGTCTACAGTTCGGTGCATCGCAAACCGGCGATCGACCGATGTGACAGGAGCTACCAATGGACATTACAGATATCGTCTCTCACGACTACATCGAATTCTCCCCGGACGGTCGCGTATCGAAACTCGCCGGCGTGTTCGACGATCCGGACGTGACCGGTGTCGTCGTCCGCGGCGATACGTTCGAAGGAGTGGTCACGCGACGCCAACTCGCCACCTCGCACCACCAGCCAACCGAGAAAGTCCGATCACTGATCTGGCACGTCCCGCGACTCGCACCCGGCCAGGACGTTCGCGAAGTCGCGCAGTTGATGATCGACAGCGATTCGAAACTGCTGCCCGTCTTCGAGGGAGAGTCGCTAGTCGGCGTCGTGACCGCCGACGACGTGCTCGAAGCGGTCCGGCCGTTTCTGGACGCGGCGACAGTGGGGCAGGCGGCTACGTCCGATTTGGTGACGCTCGCTCCGGACACGACGCTCGGCGAAGCGCTCAACACGTTTCGTGAACACCACATCACGCATCTCCCGGTCGTCGAGGATGGGTCGGCCGTCGGCATCCTGAGTCTCTACGACGTGACGGAACTCACCGTGCGCGACGTGTCGGGGAGTTCGGGTGGTGACGCGAGCGGGACGGACGCGTTCGGGGGCGACCTCTCGAAAGGTGCCGGACGGTCGCGGGGCGGTGGATTCGGCGCCCGTGAGGGCGAACTCCAGCGGATGCTGGATCTCCCGGTGCGTGATCTGATGGCCTCGCCGGTTCGGACCATCGGCCGGGACGAGACACTCGACGTGGCCGTCGACGAGATGTTCGAGGTCGGTGGGTCGTCGCTTGTCGTCACGACGGACGGGCGACCGGCCGGCATCGTCACGAAGACGGACGTTCTCGACTCGCTGACGTGGGAGGCAGGCGGCAACCGGAGTGTACAGCTCTACGGCGCCGACCTGATGGACGACATGAGCTACGACGACGTGGTTGCGATGGTCGACAAACTCGACGACAGGGACCACGACATGACCGTCATCGACGCGAAGATTCACCTCCACAAACACAGCGAGACACAGCGGGGAACGCCGCTCTTGCTCGCACGCGTCCGTCTCCACACGGATCGCGGCCAGTTCATCGCCTCGGGCGAAGGGTACGGTGCCCGACAGGCGATCAACGAGGCACGGGACGTACTGGAACGGCGGATTCGAGACGAGAAAACCTACGGAAAGACGAAAAAGCACCCGGACGAGGCGTTCTGGGAGCGTCGCTTCGGGTGGTTGCTCGAAGCCTGACCGGCGGCCCAGCAAATCCTTTTAGTGTCCCGTTCACTACGTCGGGGCATGTACGTCCGGGATGCCAAGAACCGAGACGAGGTCTGGTTGCTCGACCACATCGAGGAGATGGCCCTGGACGACGCCGCCTTTCGGTCACGAGACTACGTCATCGCGGTCGACGAGGAGACGGACGAGCGGGCGGGATTCGGCCGGGTTCGCATCCACAAGACCGACGACGGCGAGTTCTGTGAACTCACGGGTGTCGGCGTCCTCCCGGTGTGGCGCGGACAGGGAGTCGGTGCGCACGTGGTCGAACGACTGATCGAGACGGCGAGCGCCGAGGGGTTCGAGACGGTGTACTCCCTGACCGACGAGCCCGGGTATCTGACGCAGTTCGGCTTCGGACCGGTCGAATCGAGCGACTTGCCGGCGAAGATGGGTGAGCGACTGACGACCAAACGCGAGACGGTACAGCCGGACGCCGTCGCGACGGCCATCGACGTCGACGAGTTCACGATGCCCGCCCGTCTGCGAGAGGCGTTCAAGGACGCGACGCCGCACGACCCCAGCGAAGAGTCCGCCGCCGAGGACGCCGAGGACTTCGGAATCGACCCCGAGAGCGCGACGTACAAGTACGACACCGGACGCTAAGTCCGGTCGTCGAGGAAGTCGGTGCTGAACGCGAGCCACGCGAGCACCGTACAGAAGATGATCGGCGGCAGGATGGCGAAGGCCCAGAGGGGTTCGATCCCCCAAAAGAGAAGCAGGAGTACGTCCGCGAGGCCGAGCAACAGGAACGGCGTCACCGCGAGGAGCGCTCGGCGACGGTTGGGCTCGCTCTCCTCACCCTGTGAGAGTGCCATACGCATCCTGGGCGTTCGGCGAGTAAAAGCTCCTCGGGTACCGGCCGGGAGTATATGACGGCGCCAGTCGTACGCCTCGGTCGTGACCGACGAACTCATCAAAGCCGCACGCGCGGAGCTCGACGCGGCGTACGTCCCCTACTCCGACTACACCGTCGGTGCGGCGCTCCGGACGGCCGACGGCACCGTGTTCACGGGATGCAACATCGAGAACGCCAACTACAGCAACAGCCTCCACGCGGAAGAAGTCGCCATCGCCGAGGCGGTCAAGAACGGCCACCGCGAGTTCGACCGCCTCGCCGTCACCTCGGGCGCGCGCGACGGCGTCACCCCCTGTGGGATGTGCCGACAGACGCTCGCGGAGTTCTGCGACGACGACCTGCGCGTGCTCTGTGACGAGGGCGGTGAATCGACGACCGAGTACACGCTCGGTGAACTTCTGCCCGAAACCATCGGCCCGGAGACACTTGAATCAGCCAAACGTAGCGATAGTAGCTGATTAAGAAAATATTCGATCAATTAATTGTGGAACTGACGAGAGTATCGACCACAATATAGCTATTTAGCACAACGAATTGTCAGAAGACTTTTGTGGTACGGGTGTCAGTAGAGAAACGAGATGGAACAACTCGTCGAACCCTCAACCGACTCGGCGGAACCCGCCGCCTGCCCGTCCTGTGAGAGTACCGTCCTGAACGTCCACGGCATCCACACCTGCTCCACCTGTAGCTGGGTCACCCCCGAGTACCAGTAGTTTTCACGGTCCTCGCTGTACGGTCATCTATGAGCGACGACGCGGACGACCGCCAGTACCACCTCGATGTCGCCCCCGGCGACGTTGCCGACACCGTCCTGCTCCCCGGTGATCCCGACCGCGTCGCCGTGGTGACCGATCGGTGGGACGACGCCGAGACGATCGCCGAACACCGCGAGTACCGGACCGCGACGGGTACGTACGAGGGCGCGCCGCTGTCGGTCACGTCGACCGGCATCGGGAGTCCGTCCGCAGCTATCGCCGTCGAGGAACTCGCTCGCGTCGGGGCAGAGACGTTCATCCGGGTGGGATCGTGTGGCGCGCTCCACCCGGAGATGGACGTGGGCGACCTCGTTATCACCACCGGCGCGGTCCGCGGTGAGGGGACGAGCGAGGAGTACGTCCGCGAGGACTACCCCGCCGTCGCCGACCACGCGGTGGTCTCGGCGCTGGTTGCGGCCGCCGAACGCCTCGGTTACGACTACCACTGCGGCGTGACGTTGAGCACGGACAGTTTCTACGCCGGACAGGCCCGCGAGGGATTCGAGGGGTTCGAGGCCGCTGGCACCGAGACGCTGCTCGACGACCTCCGTGCGGCGAACGTGAAAAACGTCGAGATGGAGGCGAGCGCCATCCTCACACTGGCGACCGTCTACGGTCTCCGGGCCGGAGCCGTGTGTACCGTCTTCGCCAACCGCTCGACCGGGGAGTTCCGCACCGAGGGCGAGGGCCGAGCCGCCGAAGTCGGCAGTCTCGCCGCTGCCCTCCTCCACGGGATGGACGAGCGACGGGCCGACACCGGCGCCGATGCGTGGCACGCCGACCTCTCGCTCTAGAAGTCGACGGTCGTCGACACCACGTTCGACAAACAGCCGATACAGGCGCTCTCACGGGCGTTTCAACACCCCTATAACTCACCCCGGTTGAGTGGTGCATATGACTGCTCAGGTCGTCGTTCTCGGGTCCGGCTACGCAGGCGCGGGCGCCGTCAACCAGTTCGAAGACGTGAACGACGGGACCGCAGAGTTGACCTGGATCTCCGAACACGATTATCATCTCGTCCTCCACGAATCCCACCGCGTCATCCGGGACGCGAGTGTCTCCTCCAAGATCACGATCCCGGTCGACGAGATCAAGTCCCCGGAGACGACGTTCCGACAGGATCGCGTCACGGGAATCGACGTCGACGAGCGGACCGTCCACTGTGAAGACGGCGCTCCGGTCGACTACGACTACCTCCTGGTCGCACTGGGGAGCCGCACCGCCTTCTACGGCATCGATGGGCTCCGTGAACACGCCCACACGCTCAAGAGCCTCGACGACGCCCGCGAGATTCACGAGGACGTGGCCGCGGCGGCGAGCGAAGCCACGCGGGGCGATCCCGCACAGGTCGTCGTCGGCGGTGCCGGGCTCTCCGGCATCCAGTCCGCGGGCGAAATCGCCGCCTATCGCGACGAACACCGCGCACCGATCGACGTGACACTCGTCGAAGGGCTCGACGAGGTGTTTCCCGGGAATGATCCCGAACTGCAGGGAGCCCTCCGCAAGCGACTGGAGGAAGCCGGTGTCGACATCATGTGCGGCGAGTTCGTCTCCAAGGTCGACCAAAAAACCATCTACGTCGGCGGCGGCGAGGACGAGGAGCCGACGGAACTCGACTACGATGTCTTCCTCTGGACTGGCGGCATCACGGGTCAGGCGGAACTCGAAGACGCCGACGTGGACAAGGACGACCGGAGCAACCGGGTGTACGCCGACCGCGACTTCCGGACGAGTGATGACCGCGTGTTCGCCATCGGCGACTCCGCGCTGATCGAACAGGGGCCGGAGGAGTTCGCGCCACCCACTGCACAGGCTGCGTGGCAGGCTGCCGAAGTCGCCGGCGAGAACCTCCTCCGCGCCGCCAAAGGACAGTCGCTTCGGACGTGGACCTACGACGACAAAGGGACGCTCGTCTCCATCGGCGACGAGGCGGTCGCCCACGGCGTCGACGTACTGCCGATCAACACGTTCGGCGGCCTCGGCGCCGAGACGCTCAAGAAGTTCGTCGCCGCGCGCTGGATCGCCGACGTCTCCTCCATCGGCCGGGCCATCGACGCCTGGTCGGATATGTGACTATCGGGTGACCCACGCCGCGAGGCCCGCGCTCGTCACCATCTCGACGACACCGAACGCAACGGCCGGGAGCGACGCGACCGTCGGCAGTCCCGCGGCGACGACGAGCGCCGCCGCCACGGCGAAATCACGCATCCCGACCGAGAGGATCGACGCAACGTGCGCCGGCCCGAGCGCCCGACGCCCGACGAGATAGCCGACGCCGTAGCCGGCGCCGTTCAGCACGACGGCACCGACCACGACGCCGACGAGGAGCGAGCCGTTCGACCGGATCACGCCCGCGTTGGCGGCGGTCACGCCGCCGATGATGAGGATCACCATCGCCGCCGACACCGCGGGGTAGTAGTCGTCGTAGCGGCCGACGCGCGCCGGCCGCCACGTCCGCAGGCCCACACCGACCACCATCGGCGCGACCACGGCTACGAGCAGCTGTTCGACCAGCGGCAACACTGGCACGTCGACGCTGCCGAGGACGGTGACGACCGCCGGTACGAAGCCGACGCTGCCGACGCCGGTGAGAATCAGTACCGTCGTCGCGAGCGCCGTATCGCCATCCGCGAGGTCGGTCATCACGGGCGTCACGAGTTCGGGCGTCACCGCCCCCAGCACGACGAATCCGACCGTGAGGGCGGGCGACAGGCCGAGTGCTCGGGCGATGCCCGCCGCGAGAAACGGCATCGTTACGTGGCCGACGAGAACGAGCACGAGGGTCCGGCGGTCGATCCGACGGAACTGCGCGACCGAGAGCGTCAGCGAGATGCTCCCGATCATGACGGCGAGCACGAGCGTCGAGACGCGCGTCACGACGGCGATGCCCGGCACGGCAACGCCGAGTGCGACCGACAGGAGAATCCAAAGGAGGAGGAAGTCCTCGACGAGGTCGGTCGGCGTCATGAGTCGGCGTCAGCCCGCACCAGTGCCGACGGGAGTATTAACTGCGCGCTGGAACCACGAGAGATCGGATCGGCCCACCTAGTGGCTCGGCTCCTCGGCCGGCGCACGCATGTCGTCGATGCGGAGGATGAGGATGTTGTCGGTGTCGTCCTTGCCGTCGACCGTCCCGTCGATCACGAGTTTCGAGAGGGGTGTGGGGCCGACGCGAACATTGTCGCCCTCGTGGAACTCCCGAACCGAGCCCTGCACGTGAATCTCGGCGCGACAGAGGTCGGGGTGGTGGACCGAGGAGAGATCGATCTCGCCGACGTTCGCGGTGTCGACGGGTTCGCCGTTGTGGAGGAGGGGCACGGCGGCGGGCTCGTCCATCTGATCGACGTCGAGTGCCTCGTAGGCGTTCGCCGTCGGCTTGTAGCCACCTTTCGGTCCCGGTACTCCCTCGACGAGTTGGAGCGCTTTCAGACTCTGCATCTGGTTGCGAATCGTCCCCGGATTCCGGTCGACTTCGTCCGCGATGTCCTCCCCTTTGACCGCGTCCTCGGTTTCACGATGGAGATTGATCAGGGCCGTAAGGATCGTCTTCTGACTCGACGTTAGTTCGATTGATGACATACACCACGGTTGGTCACTCGCATTATTAAATTCGATGGATGTGAGCGTCGATACGTCTTTCAAGCGAAGTGGTGAGGAAAAAACGGTACCGCTTTGAATCCGTCGGGTGTGAGACGACCTATGAGAGATAAGCGTGTCCTCGTGACTGGTGGTGCGGGGTTCATCGGCTCGAATCTGGCGAATCACTTGGCCGCCGACAACGAGGTAATCGCTCTCGACGACTGTCACCTCGGCACGCCCGAAAACCTGACTGGCGTCGATGCCGAAGGAAACGCGGACGGTCCCGTCGAATTCGTCGACGGGAGTGTCCTCGACGACGACCTGCCGACCGACGTGGACGTAGTATTCCACCTCGCTGCCTACTCCTCGTACACGATGGTCGAGGAGCACAAACGCGAGGCCACGCGCGTCAACGTCGAGGGGTTCGTCAACACCGTCGAACAGGCCCGCGAGGACGGCTGTGACACCGTCGTCTACGCTTCCACGTCCTCCATCTACGGCTCGCGAACGGAGCCGTCGCCCGAGGATATGGAGATCGAGGCACGCACCTGCTACGAGGCGTCGAAGCTCGCCCGCGAGCGCTACGGCGAGTACTTCGGCAACCACTACGACATGACCCTCGCCGGCCTGCGCTTTTTCTCCGTGTATCAGGGGTACGGCGGCGCCGAGGAGCACAAAGGCGAGTACGCCAACACCGTCGCGCAGTTCGCCGACGCGATCGCGAACGGCGAGGCGCCCGTCCTCTTCGGCGATGGCACCCAGACCCGCGATTTCACGCACGTCGACGACGTGGTCCGAGCCATCGAACTCGCCGCCGACCACGAGTTGCAGGGCATCTACAACGTCGGCACCGGCGAGAGCTACGACTTCAACACGATGGTCGAGATGATCAACGACGAACTCGGGACCAATATCAAGCCCGAGTACATCGAGAATCCCCTTCCGGTCTACGTCCACGACACCATGGCCGACGCGACGAAGCTCCACGAGGCGACGGGGTGGGAGCCGGCGGTTAGTTTCGAGGCGGGCGTCGCGCGGGTGTGTGAGCCGTATCGTGACATGTAACGCCGAGCGTGACGCCCGACGAGCTGAGGCGGGCGTCGCGCGGGTGTGTGAGCCGTATCAGTAAGTCCCGAACGTGGTACCTGACGAATAGATCCGCAGGTCAGTCAGGCTTCGTCGACCGTCTCGGCTTCGTCCTCACCATCGCCCCGGTCCGCCGGAATCACGGCCACCGACGCCACCGAGTCGCCCTCCTCTAATTTCATCACGATCACGCCCATCGTGTTGCGTCCGACCGTCGAGACGTCCTCGACGGGCGTGCGCATGATTTGGCCGTTCTCGCTCATCACGACGAGGTGGTCACCGGGGGCGACGGCGTCGATGGCACACGCCGGCCCGTTGCGCTCGTTCGTCTTGATGTCGATGAGCCCCTTGCCGTACCGGGACTGCTGGCGATAGGCATCGGTGGCGGTCCGCTTGCCGTAGCCGTTGTCGGTGACGGTGAGCACCCAGCTGTGCTCGTCGGTGTCGACGCCCGCGAGACCGACGACGTGGTCCGATCCCTCCAACTTGATGCCGCCGACGCCGCGGGCGTTTCGGCCCATGGGTCGAACTTCGCTCTCGTCGAAGCGGATGCTCATGCCGGCTGCAGTGGCGACGATCAGATCGCGGTCACCGTCGGTCAGCTCCACGTCCACGAGTTCGTCGCCGTCCTCCAGCCGGATAGCGCGAATCCCGGTCGAGAGAATGTTGCCGAACTCCTCGACCCCCGTTCGCTTCACCCGGCCGTTCCGGGTCGCCATGGCGAGATAGCGGCCGGCACCGTCCTCCAGGTTCTCGCAGTCGACAACGGCCTCGATCTCCTCGCCGTCGTCGAGGTCGAGGAGGTTCACCGCCGACTTGCCGCGGGCCGTGCGGCTCATCTCCGGCACCTGGTAGGTTTTCAGCTTGTACACCTGCCCGTGGTTGGTGAAACAGAGCAGGTAGTCGTGGGTGTTCGCGAGGAAGACCGAGGAGACGCGGTCGTCCTCCTTGAGGTCGGCGCCGATGATCCCCTTCCCACCCCTGTTCTGGGCACGGAAGGTCGACAAAGACATCCGCTTGATGTAGTCGTCCTCGCTGACGACGACGAGGGTGTCCTCCTGCGGGATGAGGTCCTCGTCGGTCACCTCACCCGTATCCTCGATGACCCGGGTGCGGCGCTCGTCGGCGTACTCGGCTTTGATCTCGCGGAGTTCGTCCTTGATGACGCCGAGCAGTTCCGACTCCTCTTCCAGAATCTCGGTCAAGCGTTCGATCTCCGCCTGCACCGACTCGTACTCGTCTTCGATCTCCGCGGCCTCCATCGACGTGAGGCTGCCGAGCTGCATCGCGACGATGTGGTCGACCTGATCCTGCGAGAAGTCGAAGGCGGCGCGGAGCGCCCGCTTCGCGGCGTCGCGGTCCGCGGCGTCCTGGATGAGTTCGACCACCTCGTCGGCGTTCTCCAGCGCCGTGAGCCGGCCCTCCAGAATGTGCGCGCGGTCCTCCGCGGCTTCGAGGTCGAACTCGCTTCGCCGACGCACGACTTCGCGGCGGTGGTCGAGGTAGACCTGGAGGGTCTCCTTGAGATCCAGCACTTTCGGCTGGCCGTCGACCAGCGCGAGGTTGATGACGCCGAACGTCGTCTCCAGATGCGACTCCAGCAACTGGTTCTCGACCACGTCGGCGTTGGCGCCTCGCTTGAGTTCGATCACGATGCGGATGCCGTCGCGGTCGGACTCGTCGCGCAGGTCGCGCACCCCATCGAGTTTGCCCTCGTTCACGTCGTCGGCGATGCGCTCGATGAGGCGCGCCTTGTTCGCCTGGTACGGGAGCTCGGTGACGACGATTCGATCCTCGGTCGTTTCCATCTCGGCGCGGACGCGCAGGCGGCCGCGACCCGTCTTGTACGCCTTGTAGATGGCGTTTCGGCCGACGATGTTCGCGCCGGTCGGGAAGTCGGGCGCGACGACGTGCTCCATCAGGTCCTCGACGGTGCAGTCGGGGTCGTCGACGAGGTGGATCGTCGCGTCGATCACCTCGCCGAGGTTGTGCGGCGGCACGTTCGTCGACATCCCGACCGCGATGCCCGAGGAGCCGTTGACCAGCAGGTTCGGGAACGCCGCCGGCAGCACGTCGGGTTCCTGTTTGCGACCGTCGTAGTTCGGCGAGAAGTCGACGGTGTCTTTCTCGAGGTCGGCCAGCAACTCCTCGGCGATGGGCGACATCCGCGCCTCCGTGTAGCGCATGGCCGCCGGCGGGTCGCCGTCGATGGAGCCGAAGTTCCCCTGCCCGTCGACGAGGGGGGCGCGCATCGAGAAGTCCTGTGCCATGCGGGCGAGGGCGTCGTAGATGGCGGAGTCGCCGTGTGGATGGAAATCGCCCATCGTCTCGCCCACCACGGAGGAGGACTTGCGGTGGGAGGCCCGCGAGGTGACTCCCGCCTCGTGCATGGCATAGAGGATGCGTCGGTGGACGGGTTTGAGGCCGTCGCGGGCGTCGGGGAGCGCGCGTCCCGCGATGACCGACATCGCGTAGTCGATGTACGACTGCTCCATCTCCTGTTCGATGCGGGCGGTCTGGACCTCGGCGGCGAACGAGTCGTCGCCGGCGTCGTCGGGGGCGTCCGAGCTCATATGTCCACCCACTCCGCGTCGCCCGCGTGCTCCTTGATGAACTGTTTCCGCGGTTCGACCGCGTCACCCATCAGGATGGAGAACATCCGATCGGCGGCCGCGGCGTCCTCGACCGTGATCCGCTTCAGGATCCGGTTTTCCGGTTTCATTGTCGTCTCCCAGAGCTGGTCGGGGTTCATCTCTCCCAGCCCCTTGAACCGCTGGACCTGATCGGGGTTGCCCGAACACTTCTCCTCGACGATGCGGTCACGTTCCGCCTCGCTCATCGCGTCGTACGTCTCGCCGCGATACCGGACGCGGTAGAGAGGCGGCCGGGCCGCGTAGACGTAGCCACGTTCGAGGAGCGGCTTCATGTGACGGTAGAGGAGCGTGAGCAGGAGGGTTCGAATATGCGCTCCGTCCACGTCGGCGTCGGTCATGAGGATGATTCGGTGGTAGCGCGCGTCCTCGATGTCGAACTCTTCGCCGATGCCCGTGCCGATGGCGGTGATGAGCGCGCGAATCTCGTCGTTCTCCAGAATCCGGTCGAGGCGGTGTTTCTCGACGTTCAGGATCTTCCCTTTCAGGGGGAGGATGGCCTGAAACTCCCGATCACGGCCCTGTTTGGCGCTGTTGTGGACGAACACCCCGGATTCGAGGGCAAAGTTGTGTGTCTCCGGTACTTCGATGTCGTACACGTCCGCCCGTTCGTCGAGTCGGTCGACCGAGACCACCGAGTGGTTGTGGCTCTCGACGGCTTCGAGTAACTCGCCTTCACCCTCGAAGAACTTCTCGATGGTCGTCGCCTTCGTCAAGACGTTCGGGCCAGCTTCCTCACGTCGTCGTTCGTCGTAGTCCTCCAGATCACCATCCGCTTCGAGGACCTCCTGCATGAACGGAATCGTGTGCTGGTAGTACGTCTCGTTGTACGCCTCCATCCGCCGTTCTCGAAACTCCTCGGTCCACTGTTCTTCTGTCTTCTCGCTTCGCCACTCGCGGAGTTCCTCGTCGTCCCACTGTTCGGTGGCTTCTCGACGGCGGGCTTCTACGGCTTCGGGATGTTCCTCGTAATACTGCTCGATCCGCTCCGACTGTTCCTCCCGATGCTCCTCGTCGGCCCAATACTTGCGTGCCTCTTCTGCGAGTCGATTGTGAACGCGCTCCCTGTACTCCGGATTGTTGTCGTAGTACTCCCACCAAGCCTCGCACATCTTCTCCTCGTACTCCTCGTCTTCCCACTGTGCTTCGGCCTGTTCGCGGAGGATCTCGACGGTTTCGTCTCGCTGCATTCGCTCGCTCATCATCTCCCGGAACTCGTCGGACTGCCTGAGATCCCGGAGTTTTTCTTTCACTTCGTCGGTGTGGAGCGTCTCCGCGGCGTGTTCCCGGTGGAGTTCGAGATGTGCCTCCTTCGGGAGCCGTTCGATGTTGTCGGGGCGGTTGTTCCGCTTGTCGAAGTCGACGTGGTGCTTGTGTGCTCCCGCGTCGGCGTCGTACCTGCCGTGCTCGATGTTGTACCGATCCGCGAGGAGATGAGTGAACTCCCAGAAGTCGTTCATCACCGGCTGTTTCACCATCTCGTATCCGTCGGTGGTGATGTTCTCATCCGACGTGTCCGAGGCCTTCCGATAGAGCGGCATCAACGACTGTCCCTCGCCGAGATGCTGAGCCTCGCAGTAACTACCGTCTCGGAGCATGAACTCGTGATCCGGAGTGCAGGTGATCGTTTCACCGTCGTCCAGCGTGACTTCGACTAGCGGTGCGTCTTCCCTCGTGATCCGTGGGTGTTCGATCCGTTGGAGGCCGATCCGCCCATCGTCGTTCACGGTGTAACAGTAGTGCGTCTCTCCGTCCTCGTACGCGTCGACGAGTTCTGCGAACGTCATCGACTCCCCGGACGCGAGCGCGATTTCGGTGTCGCCGGTGAAACAACCGCCGGCGCTGTCGCCCTCCACCACGAACAGTTCGGATTTGCTCGGGTCCTTGGACTGGCAGTCGGCGAGTTTGCCGGGGAGCGCGGTCGATTCCAGCGCACTCTTCCGTCGGGTGAGTTCCTCCGCCTTCTTCGCGGCCTGGCGGGCTTTCGCCGCTTCGACGGCCTTGCCGACGACGGCTTGGGCCGTGTCCGGATGTTCCTCGAAGTAGGTACCGAGGTGCTGGTGGACGGCGCTCTCGACGATGCCCCGGACCTCGCTATTGCCGAGTTTGGTCTTGGTCTGTCCCTCGAACTGCGGGTCCGGGTGCTTCACCGAGATGACGGCCGTCAACCCTTCGCGTACGTCCTCTCCTTTGAGCGTGCCGTCGAGGTCGCCGAGTAGGCCGTTGTCGGCCGCGTAGTCGTTGACGATGCGGGTCAACGCCGTCTTGAACCCCGTGAGGTGCGTGCCGCCCTCGCGCGTGTTGATGTTGTTGGCGAAGGCGTGAATCGACCCCTGCAACTCGTCGGTCGCCTGCATCGCCACCTCGACGGCGATGTCCTGTTCCTCGTCGTCGAAGTAGATCACGTCGTCGTGGAGGGCGGTTTTCGTCTCGTTGAGATACCCCACGAACTCCCGGATCCCACCCTCGTAGCGGAAGGAGATGGACTCGCCGTCGCGTTCGTCCGCGAGGCCGATTTCGACGCCCGAGTTGAGGAAGGCGAGTTCACGCAGACGCGTCGACAGGGTATCGAAGGAGAAGTCGGTGTGTTCGAAGATGTCGACATCGGGCCAGAACCGGACGGTCGTCCCCGTCTCCTCGTCTGGATCGAGGTCCCGCACGCGCTCGAACGCGTCACCGACGGGTTCGCCGCCCTCGAAGCGATGGCGCCAGACCGCTCCGTCGCGTTTGATCTCCACGTCCAGCCGTTGGGAGAGGGCGTTGACGACACTGACCCCGACGCCGTGGAGTCCGCCGGAGACCTGGTAGGACTTGTTGTCGAACTTCCCACCGGCGTGGAGGACGGTCATGATAACCTCGACTGCCGGCCGGTCGTACTGCTCGTGTGTGTCGACGGGGATGCCGCGGCCGTTGTCCGTGACGCTCACGGAGCCGTCCTGGTGGACGGTCACCTCGATGGCGTCACAGTACCCCGCGAGCGCCTCGTCGATGGCGTTGTCGACAACCTCGTAGACGAGATGATGCAAGCCACGAGTGTCGGTCGATCCGATGTACATCGCCGGACGCTTCCGGACTGCCTGGAGTCCCTCCAGTACCTGTATCTGCCCGGCTCCGTACTCTTGTTCGTCAGCCATAGAACCTACACGCCGTAGACGACCACACCCCTTAAACGCTCGCACGCGGGCGCGCGACGAAAGATACTATTGCTAAAAACTGAAGTTCCGCTCGGTATTTCACAACGCGAATTCGTGATTCGTCGGTCACCGAGCCGACAGTTGACGTGATCGGGCGTCAGCCCCGGGGCGCGCCGCCTCGCGCGCGTCGGTGACGTTTCACTTTCACCCCGCTGGCGGTGGCCTTTTAAACGTCCTGCCGGTACACCCCCCACGGATGACATCGTTCCAGTCGACGCTCGGCGAAGACGGGGGGATCGCCGAGGAGCTGGCCGAGAACCAGCGGGCCATCTCCATCGCCGAGTTCTTCGAGAAGAACAAACACATGCTCGGCTTCGACTCCGGGGCCCGAGGGTTGGTGACCGCCGTCAAGGAGGCGGTCGACAACGCCCTCGACGCCACGGAAGAAGCCGGTATCGCACCCGACATCTACGTCGAAATCGCGGAGGCGGGCGACTACTACAAACTCGTCGTCGAGGACAACGGGCCCGGAATCACGAAAGAGCAAGTGCCCAAGGTATTCGGGAAACTGCTGTACGGCTCCCGGTTTCACAAGCGAGAGCAGAACCGCGGTCAGCAGGGTATCGGAATCTCCGCAGCCGTTCTCTACTCCCAGCTCACCTCCGGCAAACCCGCCAAAATCACCAGCCGAACCCAGGGGAGCGCCGACGCCCAGTACTTCGAGCTGATCGTCGACACCGACGACAACGAACCCGAGATCAGGGAGGAGCGAACCACGTCGTGGGACCGTCCCCACGGCACCCGAATCGAACTGGAGATGGAGGCGAACATGCGGGCGCGCAACCAGCTCCACGACTACATCAAACACACGGCAGTCGTCAATCCGCACGCCAGGGTGGAGCTCCGGGAACCCGGCCTCGAGGAGCCGCTGAAGTTCGAGCGCGGCACCGACCAGTTGCCGGCCGAAACTGAAGAGATTCGGCCACACCCCCACGGCGTCGAACTGGGGACACTCCTGAAGATGCTGGAGGCGACGGAGTCGTACTCCGTCTCCGGCTTCCTCCAGAGCGAGTTCACGCGCGTCGGCGGCAAGACGGCGACGAAGGTGTGTGACCGGTTCCGCGACGAGCACTTCGGCCGGGAGGTGGCGTGGACGACACCGAACCCGCACGACGACGCCGACGTGGAAGACGCCGTCGTCGACGCCGTCGCCAACAAGAGCGCCGAAGCGACCGACTGGTTCGCCGGGCAGGTGGCCGAGACGGTCGGCGACCGGGAACGGATCGCTCACCACGAACTTGCCGGCATCGTCGAGAATCTCGCGGACGCAGCCGAAGACGAGTTCGACGAGACGTTCGGCAGTACGGTGCGCGAGAACGCCGCCGACGGGGCGTGGGCGGAACTCACCCGTCCCGACCTGTTGACGGCGTCGCTCTACGAGCGAGTCGACGACGCGACCAGCACCCGGAAAGGCGACGCGGCGGTGCAGGGACTGGCCGAGCGCCTCGCCGACAAGTTCTCCGAGGCCGACGACTCGCGACACCGCGCGACGCGGGACGAACTCGTCACCTACATGGACCGCTCGGCTGATCGCGTCGAGGACGCCGAGGACGCCACCTTCGGGGAAACGGCCCGCGAGAACGTCGTCGAGGCCATCTGGACCCACATGCGGACGGTTCCGGACGACCTCCCGAAGGTGAAATCGATCGCCGACGACCGCGACACCGCCTCCGAACTCCTCGAGGCGATGCGCGAGACGGATATCCTCGCACCGCCGACGGACTGTCTCTCACCCATCACGGCCGACCTCGTCGAGGCGGGCCTGCGCAAGGAGTTCGACGCCGACTTCTACGCGGCGTCGACCCGCGACGCCGAGGTGCACGGCGGCGATCCCTTCATCGTCGAGGCCGGCATCGCCTACGGCGGCGACCTAGAGCACGATGGATCGGTCGACGTGATGCGCTTTGCCAACCGCGTCCCGCTCGTCTACCAGCGCGGAGCGTGTGCGATCACCGACGTGGTGAAAGGCATCGGGTGGCGCAACTACGGACTGGACCAGCCGGGCGGGAGCGGCCTCCCCTCCGGTCCCGCAGTGATCACCGTCCACGTCGCCTCCACGAACGTCCCCTTCACCAGCGAGTCGAAGGACGCGGTGGCGAACGTCCCCGACATCGAGGACGAAGTCGAACTCGCCATCCGGGAAGCGGCCCGGGAACTGAAATCCTACCTCAACCGCCGGCGGTCGCTGGAGAAACGCCGGAAGAAACAGGACGTGCTCGGCCGTATCCTGCCCGAGATGGCCGACAAACTCGCCGCAGTGACCGGCCGCAAGCGCCCGAACATCGACGGCGCGCTCGGCCGCATCATGAACAACGTCATCGTCGAGCGAGCGGTGGAGGACGGGACGGTGACGCTCGCGGTTCGGAACCACTCCGACCGGAAAGAGACACTCGACGTGACCGACATCGTCACCGCCGAGCCGACGGCGGTGAGCGACGGCGCGTCGGTCGTCGACTTAGACGACGAGTGGTTCGTACAGTGGTCCCCGTCGGTGTCGGCGGGCGAGACGGCGACGCTCACCTACGAAGTGGGCGAGAATACGACCTTCGACATCGACATCGAGGGCGTCGAGAACGAGAAACTCACGGTGAACGCATGAGCACCCAAGACGAACGCGCCAGAGAGCAGTTGATCGACCTCGCGGCGGAGTTTTACGACCAGTTCGCTCGCGGCGAAGTGCCGGAGATGACCCTACCCACGCGGACGAAAAGCAACATCGAGTACGACGAGGAAAGCGGCGTGTGGGTGTACGGCGACCGAACGTCAACCCGCTCGGCCAACTCGGTGCGGGGCGCTCGCAAGCTTCTCAAGGCCACCTACACCATCGACTTCCTCGCCCGGCAGCTGGAGGAAGGACGCTCGTCGACGTTGCGGGAGCTCTACTACCTCTCGGAGTCGTGGGAGGCCGACGAAGCGGCCTTCTCGGATCAGGACGAGTCCAACCAGCTGATCGAGGACCTCGAAATCGTCTCGGAGGTCACCCGCGAGGACTTCCACATGCGCCCGGAGGAGTCGGGCGCGACGCTGATGGGGCCGCTGGAGTTGCGAGAACAGACCCGCCGGGGCGAACGCGAGATTCACTGTCAGGAAGACGTTGGCGAGGGGGGCTACCAGATTCCCAACAACCCCGACACTATCGACTTCCTCGACCACGACATCGACTTCATCCTCTGTGTCGAAACCGGTGGGATGCGTGATCGACTGGTGGAGAATGGCTTCGATACGGACTACAACGCACTCATCGTCCACCTCAAGGGCCAGCCGGCCCGGGCGACCCGTCGGATCACCAAGCGCCTCCACGACGAACTCGACCTGCCAGTCGTGGTCTTCACCGACGGCGACCCCTGGTCGTACCGCATCTACGGCTCCGTCGCCTACGGGTCGATCAAGAGCGCCCACCTCTCGGAGTACCTCGCCACCCCCGAGGCGCGATTCGTCGGCATTCAGCCCGAGGACATCGTCGAGTACGACCTGCCGACCGATCCGCTCGCGGATTCGGACGTCAACGCCTTAGAGTCCGAACTGGAGGACCCGCGCTTCATGACCGACTACTGGGAGGAACAGATCGAACTCCAACTCGATATCGGAAAGAAGGCCGAACAGCAGGCGCTCGCCTCCCGCGGCCTAGACTTCGTCACCGACGAATATCTCCCGACGCGCCTCGACGAGATGGGCGTGCTGTAGCCTCGTTCACATTTATTCCCCTCGGCGGCGTACCGGGTGTATGACGTTCGACATCGACACTGGGAGACTGCGCCACCTGCCCGAGACGCCGCTCCGCGCGCTCAGACACTCGTTCTGGTGGTTTCGGAAGACGTTCTTCTCGAAGCCGAAACCCGAGAACCCCGCCGTCGTCGTCGAGATGGGCGAGGACGAGGCCGAGGCGTTTCTCGGCGAGCACTTCTTCGAGCCGGGGTGGGAGATGTCCTACCACTACCACAACGAGATCGTCAACGTGCGTCGGGTGCGGTACATCGGCGATCACCCGTCGGGACTCCGCTGGTGGCAGACCCACATCCGCGGCTACGAGCATCCGGACGGCCTCGAACTCACCGCCCACCTCGAACCCGAACCCGCCGAACACCCGGACGCCCACCTCGACGGCGAGTTCATCGACGTGCATCGGGGGAACGCGACGCTGGTCGGGATACTGGAAGACGACGGCGTGGGATTCCAGCGAATCGGGGACTGGCCCGAGGACGGGAGGGTCGCCGTGGACGCCTGACCCGTCGCTACCGCGTATCGGAACCGCAGACAGCCGGCGGATCACGTCCGCCGGCCCAGAATCACGGGGGAATCGATGGACGGACGAGTCGACCTTAGCTGTCGTCGGTCTGGTTGCCGGCGACCGCCGCGTTGTTCATGCCGCTGCCGTCGTTGTGGCGGCACTGCTCGGTGTAGAAGCCGAGGTCGAACTCGACGGAGTCGGACTGAATCTCGTTGCCGTGGTCGACCGGGACCCACCACGCGAAGGCGGCGCTGAACTCCGTCTCGCCGCGGAAACAGGCCGTGGGGAAGTTGCCGAGCGAACTCCCATCGAGCTCGGGGTTCCGGTAGTAGACATCCGAAACCGTGCCGCCCAGTCCTCCCTTGCCGAACGCCATCGAGACGATTTCGGTATCGCCGGCGAAGTCAGAGGTCAGGTCCGTGTGGTTGCCACCCGTCGAGAGGTTGTTCCACGAGAAGCCGTTGTTGTACGCGAAGGTACCGCGAATCTCGTCGCCGACGTTCCGGGTGTACCAGTTTCCGGGGGGGCGGTTGGGCGAGCCGAGGTTGCCGTTCGGGCGCTCGTCGTTCGAGGTGCGGTAGACGACGTGTTCGGTGCCGTCGGACTCCCGAAGCAGGAGGTACACCTCGTCCGGGGCCGCCCGCGCGTTGTCCGGACCCTCGTAGTACTCGTAGGTCAGGGCGGCACCGCTCCCGAAGTCACCCATCTCGGCGCCGACCTGCACGCCGGAGGCCACGTAGTCGGTCGTGTTCATCCCGCCCGATGTCGCGTGAGCCACCTTCGTACCACTGCCAGCGGGATCGTCGACGAGTTCGACGTCGACGTCGTAGCTCCCGTTGCCGTCGGTGTCGAAGCGGGTGACGTCCGGTGAGGTGAAGTCGGTGTTGTCGGCAGAGGCGAGCGCCACGTTCTGCCCGTCGATCCGCACCCCGTTGCCGCTGTTGAGCGCGTCGAGGACGTTCCCGAGGCTGTCGACGAGGAGCGGACTCTCGCCACCATCCTGGTAGTTGTCGCCGTCGTCGAGCCACACGGCCGCCTGGACGACATCGAGCAGTTCGACGTCGGCCGGATCGGTCGAGTCCGCGTCGCCGTCCTCTTGCGGGTCGTCGCCCTCCGGCTCGGTGACGCCGTTCTCGGCAGCGGTGACGCCGCCCGGATTGTTGATCCAGACGTAGCCGGGGTTCGTACAGAGTTCGAGGTCGAAGGTGACCTCGCCGAAGTCGCCCGGCTTCACGTCGCCGAGGTCGATGATCGCGCTCTCGCCGTCCGCCTGCGTGAGCGCGCCAACATCGCCACAGCCCTGATTGACTTCTTCACCTTGCTGGGTATTGTCGAGGAACGTGCTCACGTCCTCGTCGGGCACGGCGATGAGCCACGCGTCGTTCGTCGGCAGACCCGTGTATCCGGGGTCCAGATCGCTCTGGGTTCCGGTTTCGCCCGCGGCGCCATCGTACATTTGCACGTCGCTCACGCCGTCTCCCTCGCCGTCGCTCCAGTCGGAGTAGTGGGTCGAATACCCCACACCCAGATCCAGCGTGCCCGCAGTCAGCTGATTGTTCTCGAACGTTTCCTGATCGCTGAAGTACGCACTCGTCCCGAGGCCCGCGCCCGCGGAGGCGACGCCGATCGTACCGAGGGCGGCGAGCGCCTTCCGGCGGGACAGGTTGAATCGTTCTTCGCTCATTGGTTTACTCCCCCTTGCGGGGATGCCCACCGACGGAGTCGAACCGTCGTGCGACGCGTCAACGCCGGACGCCGTGTGGGTCGGACCGCTCCGCCATCCGGTTCGACCATGAGGGGACACCCCGTTAGCTATTGAGCGGTTAATCGCTGGAAGGCGCTGATTAGCGTCTCTAAGCGTAGATTAATAGTTGTTCGATTGATGTATGGCTGGGCCTGACGACTTCCGACGGACGGCTTCGGGGGACAGCGGACGGGTGACCGCTCGTGCCGGTCCGCGGACACCCATGGCCGACTCGTCGGGATGGACCGACGATTCTGCGGATCGGCGTCGACGCCGCGTGAAAAAATTCGGGGACCGACGGCGATCAGATAGTGAAGGAGTCGGTGTCGTCGACGGCGCTGTCGTCGTCGTCCTCGAAGACGAAGTCGGCGTCGTACGATCCCGAACTGCCGGAGACCGTGACCGTCAGTTCGAGGTACGTGTCCGCAGTGTACGTGTTGCTACTGTTGGTGGGGTAGTCGAGTTCGACGGTGGTGCCGTCAATGGTGACACTCGGTGCGACGCCGGGGCCGACGCTCCAGTTGTCGCTGCCGAAGGAGTCAACCGAGTCGACGCCGGGGAAGTCGACGTTGACGGTTTCGATGGATGCGCCGAGGTCGTCGCCGCTCGGGAACCCTTGGACCGTCACGGTGGTCGAGGGACCGGACTGGCCACTCTCGTCGTCGGTCTGATCGTCGTCGACCGCGTCGTTGTTCATGCCACTGCCGTCGTTGTGGCGGCACTGCTCGGTGTAGAAGCCGAGGTCGAACTCGACGGAGTCGGACTGGATCTCGTTGCCGTGGTCGACCGGGACCCACCACGCGAAGGCGGCGCTGAACTCCGTCTCGCCGCGGAAACAGGCCGCGGGGAAGCTGCCGACAGAACTGCCGCCGACCGACGGGTTCCGGTAGTAGGTGTCGAGAGTATCACCGCCGCCGGTCGTGCCCCGGCCGGCGGCCATCGCGAGCACGACGGCGTCGTCGCCGAACGTGTCGCTGAGATCTGAGGTCGGACCACCGCCACCAATGTTAGTTCCACCGGTGGAGATGTTCATCCAATTGAATCCGGCGTTGTTGTCCGGGTTGCCTGCAACTTCGCGGTGGACGTTTCGGGTCTTCCACGTCTCATCGGCAGGCGCGCCATCATTCGAGGCCCGATAGACGACGTGCCGCGTCCCGTCGGCCTCCTCGATGAGGAGGTACACCTCGTCTGGCGCCGAAGTGCCGTTCTCCGGGCCGCCGTAGTATTCGTAGGTGAGCGTCGTCGTCGGGTTGGTGGGATCGTCCGTGAGGTCCCCAAGCGTTGGTTCGCTGGGGAGCGAGACGCCGGTCGTCACGTAGTCGTTCGTGGCCACACCGCCGGAGGTGGCGTGGGCGACCCGTCCGCTACCGCCAGCGGGGTCGTCGACAAGTTCGATGTCGGCGTCGTAGCTGCCGTCACCGCCGGTGTCGAACCGTGTGACTCCGGCGCGAGTGAAGTCCGTCGGTGAGGCGTCCGCGATAGGCTTGTTCACGCCGTCGATCCGCACCCCGTTGTCGGTGTTGAGCGCGTCGAGGACGTTGCCGAGGCTGTCGACGAGAAGAGGGCTCTCGCCGCCGTCCTGGTAGTTGTCGCCGTCGTCGAGCCACACGGCCGCCTGCACGACGTCCATGAGTTCGACACCGCTACCCTCGTCGGGGTCGTCCTCCTCGGGTTCTGTCGTACCGCCCTCGTCCGCGGTGTACCCGTTCGGATTGTTCATCCAGACGTAGCCGGGGTTAGTACAGAGTTCGAGGTCGAAGGTGACCTCGCCGAAGTCGCCGGGCTTCACGTCGCCGAGGTCGATGATTGCGCTCTCGCCGTCAGCGTTGGTTGCGGCCGCGACACCGTCACAGCCACCGTTCGTGACTTCGTTCTGTAGGGTGTTTGCGAGGAACGTATCGGGATCGTCGACGGCGATGAGCCACGCGTCGTTCGCCGGGAGGCCGGTTTCGTCCGACTCCAAGTCGCTCGCGCTCCCGGTTTCGCCAGCCGCGCCGTCGTACATCCGCACGCTCACGCCGTCCCCTTCGCCGTCGCTCCAGTCGGAGTAGTGGGTCGAATACCCCACGCCGAGGTCGAGCGTCCCCGCGGTGAGCTGATTGTTCTCGAACGTCTCCTGATCGGAGAAGTACGCACTCGTCCCGAGACCTGCACCGGCCGAGGCTACCCCAATGGTGCCGAGCGCGGCCAGTGCCTTCCGCCGTGATATGTCGAATCGCTCGTCTGTCATGTGAATGAATGGGGCCAGCCGGATCGCCACCGGTCCCCGTCGTCACTCACATAACACGTCGGGGTGTTAGCTATTGTATCGTTAGCGACACACCCGAATCCGATATGTATCGGTTAATGCCAGTAATGAGTGATTAACCGCCGGGTTCGACACCGACGAGCCGTTCGATCCGCGCCAGCGAGTCCGCCTCGCTCGGCGTCTTGTCCTCACGCACCGCGACGAACCGCGGGAACCGGAGCGCGTAGCCCGATCCGTAGGTCGGCGAAGGCTGAATCTCCTCGTAGCCCACCTCGAAGACGACTTCCGGTTCGATATCGACCTCGGTTCCGTCCTGCGTCCGAATCAGCGGTTCGAGGCGGTCGCTCAACTCGGCCAGTCGCTCGTCGGTGATCCCCGTGGCTACCTTGCCGATAGTCGCGAACTCGTCGCCCTTCCGCGCCGACAGCAGGAAGGTGCCGAGGTGGTTCGCCCGCCGTCCCTCGCCCCACTCGGCACCCGTCACCACGAGATCCAGCGTCTCCACGTCGGGTTTGCGTTTCAGCCAGTTCTGCCCCCGCTTGCCCGGCGTGTAGGTCGAGTCGGGGTTCTTGAGCATGATCCCCTCGTGCCCGGCATCGAGGGCCGTCGCCTCGTGGTCGGCGATGGTCTCCACGTCCGTCGCGAGCGTGAGCGGCGAGAGCCCGTCCGACAGGACTGCCGACAGCTCGTCCCGTCGCTCGCGGAGGGGCGTATCGAGCAGGTCCCGCCCGTCGACGTGGAGGCAGTCGAACGCCCGGAACTCGATCGTCACCTCCTCGCGCATCCGCGCCACGTCGTGTTTCCGCCGGAAGCGACGGAGCACCTCCTGGAAGGGGAGTGGATCGCCCGCATCGTCGACCGCGAGCGCTTCGCCGTCGAGGATCGTCGGAACGGGGAGGTCGGCGACGAACTCGACGATCTCCGGCAGCGCGTCGGTCACGTCCTCCAGATTCCGCGAGAAGACGCGCGTCTCGCCCGCCGGGTCGTGGTGGACTTGTACCCGCGCGCCGTCGAATTTGGTCTCGACGGCGACCGAGTCCCACGCGTCCACGGCGTCGGCGGCGGTGCCCGTCTGGGCGAGCATCGCCTGCACCGGCCGCCCGACGGCGAGTTCGGCCGCCGCCAGCCCCGATCTCCCCTCGTCACGGGCGCTGACGGCCACCGCGCCGTAGTCGTTCGTCACCTGTAACGCGCGTTCGACATCGTCGAGCGGCACGTCGAACGCCTCCGCGATGGCGTCGCGGACAGTGCCCTCGCCGACGCCGATCCGCATCTCCGAGAGGACGAGTCGGGCGAGATACCGAGCGGAGGGCGAGTCGGCCCGGTTGAACAGGCCGAAAAGTACCTCGACCTTGCGATCGCGACTCCCCGCACCGTCGGCCGCAGCGAGGTCACGCAGGCGGTCGTTCACATCGGCGACGGTCAGCGGATCGGGATCGGTAGTGCCGAACGCGGCGAGTCCCTGCTGGCCGTCGAGGTCGAGCGACTCGGCGACGGCCCCGATCTCCCCGGCGTCGGCCAGTCGATCGGCCACGTCGTCGGCGGTGACGTTCGGCCCCGCGGCGCGGGCGAGCGCCTCGTGACAGAGGGACGGCCCCACGTCGAGTGTCGTCGAGTCCCACGCGGGAAAGACCCGCCCGAGCAACAGTCGGGCGACGACGGGGAGGTCGGAACCGGCGTCGACGAACAGGTCCGCGACCAGTGACGTAACCGCCAAGTCGGCCGTCTCGGCCTCGATATCGGCGATGCGGCCGGCGAAGTCGGCGAAGTCCATCGATTCGAGATGCGAGCGCAGCGGGATTAAGCGCGGCGGATTCGCCGTGGAGGCATCGGATTCAAGACGCTGTATCGTGCAGGGGGTGGTATGAACGGTGACCTGGCGGCGCAGGTCCGAGAGATCCTCGACGTCGACGTCTCGGAGTTTCGGGCGCAGGCGCAGGCCGACGCGGAGGTGGTGAAAACCGAACTCAAGGACGGCACCTTCGACAACCATCGGTCGATTATCGGGCTGGAGTACGAGTTCTACGCCGTTGCGGACGGCCGGTGGCGCCGGGACAGTGAAGACACGGAGACCGGGGCGGAACTCGTTCGCGTGCCGCGTCGCCTCCTCGAACTCATCCGCTTCGAGAAAGAACTCGGGCTCCACAACGCCGAACTGACGACGAGCCCACAGCCGCTGAACGCCGAAGGACTCCGGGCGCAGGCGGCGGGCGTCCGCTCACATCTCCTGTCGGCGCTCCAGACGACGCGCATCGAAGGGATGCGCCTCGTCAGCGACGGCATCTGGACCATCCCACCGTCGGGCGAGACGGCCCGGAACTACCTGACCGACAGTATCTCCGACGACGGCGTCCGCATCGCGACGAACATGACCGACGCCGTTCGGTACCACGCCATGGCCAACGGGCCGAACACACCGAGGCCGTTCAGCGTCGACGCGCCACACGTCACGCTCGAAGCCGACACCGTGATGCCCGAGAGCCTCATCACGTCGATCCAGCCCCACTACCAGGTCCCACACGCCTCGGATCTGCCGACCTACCACAACTACGCCCTCCGGGTTGCCGGACCCCTCCTCGCCCTCGCGGGCAACTCCCCGTTCTTCCCGCCGGACCTCTACGCGGAGGGCGTCGACCCCGAGACGGTCGTCGCCGACGCCCGCGCCGAGAACCGCATCTTCGTCTTCGAATCCGTCCTGAACAACGAGGACGCCGAGAAGGTGCGGTTCCCGGAGGACCTCGAGACGGTCGAGGAGGCGGTCGATCGCGTCGCCAACGATCCGACGGTGGTCCCTATGCCCGTCGAGCGTGGCGACCGGTTCGACGACAAGTTCGCCACGCTCCGTCGCAAACACGGCACGTTCTGGCGGTGGGTGCGGCCGGTGTTCGACGGCGCCGACCGCTCCTCGGCCAACGCCCGCATCGAGTTTCGCCCCATCGCCGCCCAACCGACCGTCCGCGACTCCATGGCGTTCATGGCGACGTTCGCCGGCCTGATGGAGAGTCTCCCCCGGCACGAACATCCGGCGATCGGACAGGACTGGAATATCGCGAGAAAGAACTTCTACGCCGCCGCTCGCGAGGGGTTCGCGAGCGAACAGCGCTGGATCACCAACAGCGGCGAGGAGACGACGGACGTGGAGACGATCTACGAGGACCTGTTCTCACACGCTATCGAGGGACTCCGGAACGCCGGCTGTACCGAGGCGGACGCGGAGTCGTACGTCGCCCCGCTCCGGGCACGTGTCGAGTCGGGCATCACGCCCGCCAACTGGAAACGCGACCGAGTGCGTGAACGAGTCGACAGTGGCGACCCGCTCGGGAAAGCTATCCCCGCGATGCAGCGATCCTACGTGGACAATCAGACCGAAACACTGCTCGACGGCGTGTTCACCGAGTGGTGGTGACGCCTAGAGAAGCGATTCGAAGTCCTTGTGCTTCGTGATGTCGACACCCTCGTCGGTGACGACAGCGACGTTGATCCCGTTGCCCGACGCCAGGTCGCGCTCGACGGCGCTCTGGATGGCGTGGGCGGCGACGGACTTGGCTTCCTCTACTGTCAGATCGTCGTCGTACTCCTGTTCGAGGACACCGAGGGCGTACTGGCTCCCGGACCCGGAGACGGCGTAGTCCTCTTCCATCATACCGCCGAGGGGATCGAGGCTGTAGACGTGAGCGCCGTCCTCGTCGACGCCGCCGAGAAGGGGCGACACGATGAAGAAGGCGCCCGATCGGAGGAAGTTGCTCGTGAGCGTCGACAGCGCCTCCATGCTCATGTCCTTGCCCCGACGGGTCTCGTAGAGGCTGGTCTCGGAGCGAAGCGAGCGGATGAGCGACTGCGCGGCCGACACCGAGCCCGCGATGGTGAGGGCAGCGTTGGGGTGGATCTTCTCCACCTTCTGGACGTCCTTGCTGGAGACCATCCGGCCGGCGCTCGCGCGCATGTCGGTCGCCATGACGACACCGTGCTCCGTCGAGAGGCCGACGGTCGTCGTGCCCGTTTTCATTTCCTTGTCCTCACCGTCTGCGGCAGCGAGGCGCTCGTCGGTGTTCGTGAACTCGCCGATCTCCGGTCCGAACACCTGCTGATCACCCACGTCGAGACGGTCGTCCGTCCGTGAAAAGTCCTGATTCGTCGGGGTACGCATCACCTGCCCTTGCGGGGGCGCGCTGATAAATGCAACCCTTCCTACCGGCGCATCCGGTCGTATGCCCGCCCCGTCGCCGCCACGAGGTCACCGAGTGGGACGGTGACGCCGAGTCGACGGGCGATCAAGGCCAGCGGCATCAACGCGATGCCGACGGCGAGGGTCAGCTGATAGGCCGCGAACGCGCCAGCGCGATACAGTGATTCAAACATCTGCGTAGACGACCGTCGGGCGACCGGAGTATATAAACTTTCTTGCTCGCGTCGTGAGTCTACCCCGTCGCCGTCCCCCGATTACTCCGAACACGGGGATTCGGCCGGGCCACGGGTCACGGCCACGCTCACCGACACAATACTGGGAGTGCGGTACCCCCGTCTGACGCATAACTTATGCGTGTTATCGGGACCGCGTACGCGTCGACAGCGTGGGAAACCCTGATACGTCGGGTCGGCGTATGAGCATCCATGTCGAACTGGACCGATAGGATCGTCGGCGACCGGATGGCTGTCGACCGGGAGTTCAACGATCGGGTCCGAAACTCGGAGTTCTCGAATCAGGAGTGGGGGCTGATCATGACCGCCGTCGACTTCGAAATCGAACACGCGGACGACCCCGAGCGGGCACGGATCGTTCCCGACACGGAGAGCCTACCCCAGATGATTCCCGAACTGGAGAAGGTACAAGGCGGGATGCCTGGCGGGCCGGGGGCACAGGGACAACGAGACAGCGGGACCGGTGTCCTCGACGCCATCCGCGGTGCCCTCGGCATGGGTGACGGCGGCGACGACGACAAACTCGAGGCGGCCGAACGACTCGTCGACGAGTACGCAGCTACGCTCCAGGACCACCTGAAAGAGAACGGGAAGTGGAGCGACGTTCGCGAACGATACGCCGAGGACGAGTAACGCTGCCGGCAGGCGCCTACACTTCGTCGCCGCCGTGGAACAGCGTCAGTTCCTCCGCCTCGTAGATGTTGATGAGTTCGGTGACGATTTCGTCGTACTCCTCGTCTTCCTGTCGGAGACCGTCGAGGCGTTCGACCGTCTCGTCGTCGAGGTGAATCTGTGGCATGAGTGGACGAAGACGCTGGGACCTTTTAATGTAGGCGGTCGATGACCGCGTCGGCCACCTCGTCGGTCGTCGCCGTCCCGCCCAGATCGGGAGTCCGTGGCCCCTCGGCCAGCGTCGTCTCGACGGCCGTCCGCACGGCCGTCGCCTCGTCGGCGTAGTCGAGGAAGTCGAGCAGCATCGCGGCCGAGAGGATCGTCGCCGTCGGATTGGCGACGCCCTCGCCCGCGATGTCGGGCGCACAGCCGTGGACCGGCTCAAAGATGCCCCGCTCCGAGCCGACGTTCGCACTCGGAAGCAGACCGAGGCCGCCGACCAGCCCCGCCGCCAGATCCGAGAGCACGTCGCCCGCGAGATTGGGGCAGACGATCACGTCGTACCCCGTGGGGTCCATGGCGAGCCCCGTCGCCATCGCGTCCATGTACGCCTCGTCGGCGTCGACACCGCGGTCGCTCGCCACGTCCCGGATAGTGTCGACGAACAGGCCGTCGGTCACGCGCATCACGTTGTTCTTGTGCGCGATGGTGAACCCCTCGTGGCCGTTCGAGTCGACGTAGTCGCAGGCGAATTCGGCGAGTCGACGCGAGGCCGACTGCGTGACGAGCCGCGTCAGCGTCGACACGTCCTCGGACAGGCGGTTCTCGATCCCCGCGTAGACGCCTTCGGTGTTCTCGCGGAGGATCACCAGGTCCGTCTCCGGCTGCACGGCGTCGACGCCCGGATACGTGCGCGCCGGGCGGATGTTGACGAAGGACTCCACCGCGTCCCGGAGCGGGAGGATCACGTCCGCGGAGGTTTCGCCGGTCGCACCGAACAGCGTCGCGTCGGCGCTCGTGACGGCCGCGAGCGTCTCCTCGGGGAGCGGCTCGCCCGTCCGTTCCGCCACCGCGTCGCCCGCCTCGACGTGGTCGTACTCGAAGTCGACGACTTCGTCCAGCACCCGCAGGGTCGCCGGGACGACTTCGTGACCGATGCCGTCGCCGGGGATGACGGCGATTCGTTCGCTCATCGGTCGACGTACGGCAGGTCAGCCGCTGTCTCGTCGATAGCGTCCATGTTCGACCGGAGCAGGGCAACCGTATCCCAGATACCCTGCACCAGCGCCCCGTGCATCGCTTCGGCGATGTCGACGTCGACCGTCTTCCCGTCGTAGGTAACCGTCTCGTCGACCACGTCGAGTTCGATGCCCGCCTCGGGATTGTCCTCGATGAACGCCTGGAGCTCCTCGACCGTCTCGGCGTCCGTCGTCGCCGCCGGGATACCCAGCGACTTGCAGTTGTCCGCGAAAATCTCCGCGAACGACTCGCCGACGATGGCCTCGACGCCCCAGCGAGCCAGCGCGCGCGGCGCGTGCTCGCGCGAGGAGCCACAGCCGAAGTTGTCGTTGACGACGAGCACGTTCGCTCCCTTGTACTCGTTGAAGGGGTGGTCGTTGAGGTTCCCGTCGTTGTCGCGGCGCGCGTCGTAGAACGCGTACCGATCCATCCCCTCCCACGTCGTCGTCTTGAGGAAGCGGGCGGGGATGATCTGGTCGGTGTCGATGTCGTCGCCACGGACGGGGACGCCGGTGCCCGCGACGCGGCGGACTTTCATCTCCTCGACGCCGACGCCGTCGTCGTCACTGTCACCACTCATTCTCCTACCTCCATCTCGCGTACGTCGGTCACTTCGCCCGCCACCGCTGCGGCGGCGACCATCGCCGGACTCATCAGGACGGTCCGGCCGTCCTTGCTCCCCTGTCGACCCACGTAGTTGCGGTTCGACGAGGACGCACACCGCTCGTCGCCCTCCAGGGAGTCGTCGTTCATCGCCAAACACATCGAACAGCCAGCCTCGCGCCAGTCGAAGCCCGCCTCGCGGAACACCTCGTCGATGCCCGCCGCTTCGAGCTTCGATTTCACCGTCTGCGAGCCGGGCACCGCGAGCGCACGCACGTCCGGATCGACCTCGCGTCCCTCCAGCACGGCGGCGGCCTCGCGGAAGTCGCTCACGCGGCCGTTCGTACACGTGCCGAGGAACGCCACGTCGATGTCGTAGCCGGCCATCGTCTCGCCGGGCGTGACGCCCGTGTGCTCCTGAGCGGTCCGGGCCGCCTCGCGTTCGCCCTCGGGGAGGTCCGCGGGCGCCGGGACTGGATCGCCGATACCGACGGCCTGTCCGGGGTTCGTCCCCCACGTGACCATCGGCTCCAGGTCGGCGGCGTCCAGATGCACCACGTCGTCGTACTCGGCGTCGGGGTCGCTCTTGATCGACTCCCAGTACGCCTTGCGCTTCTCGAAGGCCTCGCCCTCGGGGGCGAACTCGCGGCCGCGCAGGAACTCGTAGGTGGTGTCGTCGGGGTTGATGTAGCCCGCGCGGGCGCCGCCCTCGATAGACATGTTACACACCGCGAGCCGTTCTTCCATCGAGAGGGCGTGGACTGCCTCGCCGCCGTACTCGTAGACGTAGCCGACACCACCGTCGACGCCGAGTTCGGCGATGATCTTCAGGATCAGGTCCTTCGAGTAGACGCCCTCGCCGAGCCGACCGTCGACCTCGATCCGTCGGACATCGGCCTTGTCGGCGGCGACACACTGTGAGGCCAGCACGTCCCGCACCTGGCTCGTGCCGATGCCGAAGGCGATGGAGCCGAACGCGCCGTGGGTCGCGGTGTGGGAGTCGCCACAGACGACCGTCATGCCCGGCTGGGTCAAGCCCAGTTCGGGCGCGACGACGTGCGTGATGCCCTGCTTGTCCGAATCCAGTCCGTAGAACTGGATGTCCGTCTCCGAGGTGTTGCGCTCGAGCGCCGTGAGCATGCCCTCGGCCGACTCGTCGGCCAGCGGGCGCTCGCGACCCTCGGGACGCGTCGGGACGATGTGATCCACCGTGGCCACGTTGCGCTCGGGGTAGGGTACCTCGATGCCGCGCTCTCGCAGTTCGGAGAACGGCTGCGGGCTGGTCACCTCGTGGATCAGATGCAGGCCGATGAACAGCTGGTCCTGCCCGTTCGGCAGGTCGGCCACCTTGTGGCGGTCCCACACCTTGTCGTAGAGCGTGCCCTCACTCATCGTCGGTCGGCCCTCGTCCCGGCGCGTCGCCCTCGCCGTCGTCGCCGCGGGTCCAGATACCGTTCGTTCCCTCGCCGTGGGGCGGCGTGTGAGAGACGTCGCGCATGCGGCGCTCGTCGCCCCCGTCGGTAGCCGTCCGTTCGCCAGCGGTGTCGGCCGACTCCGCCGAGTCAGTCATCGGCCGGGGCCTCTGCCTCCTCCTCGGCCTCCTCGGCCCAGGAGAACAGCGCGCGCAGCCGAGCGCCGACCTCCTCGATGTCGTGGTTCTTGTCGGCTTGGCGAAGCTGGGTGTAGGAGGGGCGACCGGCCTGGTTCTCGAGGATCCACTCGCGGGCGAACTCGCCGTTCTGGACCTGTTCGAGCGCCTCGTCCATGTTCTCGCGGACGCCCTCGCCGACGATTTCGGGACCGACCGCGAGTCCGCCGTACTCGGCGGTGTCGGAGACCGAGTCCCACATCTCGGCCATCCCACCCTCGTACATCAGGTCGACGATCAGCTTCATCTCGTTGAGACATTCGAAGTAGGCCATCTCGGGGCTGTAGCCCGCGTCGACCAGCGTCTCGTACCCCTTCTTGATGAGCGACGTGATGCCACCACAGAGGACGGCCTGCTCGCCGAAGAGGTCCGTCTCGACCTCCTCCTGGAACGTCGTCTCGACGACGCCTGCGCGGGTGCAGCCGATGGCCTGTGCGTACGCCAGTGCCTCTTCTTTCGCTTCGCCCGTCGTGTTCTGGTAGACGGCCAGCAGTGCCGGCGTGCCCGTGTTTTCGACGTAGTTGCGGCGCAGGAGGTGCCCCGGCGTCTTCGGGGCGATCATCGACACGTCGACGCCCTCGGGAGGGTGGATCTGGTTGTAGTGGATGTTGAACCCGTGGGCGAACTGGAGGGTGTTCCCCTCCTCCAACCCGCCGCTGATGGCCTCGAACACCGCCGGCTGGACGGTGTCGGGGACGAGCATCGAGACGATATCCGCCTCCGCGGCGGCGTCGTCCGGGGTCGCGACCCGCAGGCCGTCGTTCTCGGCCTGCGCCCACGAACCGGAGGATTTCCGGAGGCCGACGACCACGTCGATCCCGCTGTCCGCGAGGTTCTGGGCGTGGGCGTGGCCCTGACTACCGTAGCCGATGACGGCTACGGTCTTACCGGCGATTGCGTCACTGTCCGCGTCGTCGTCGTAGTACACTGGGGTGGTGAATTCGGTTTCGCTCATGGTTATGTTGTCTTGCGTGTGCCGCGTTCGAGCGCTGCGGTACCGGTTCGGACGATCTCGTGGATGCCGAACCGGCCGAACGTCTCGACCGCCGCGTCGATTTTCTGCTCGCTACCCGTGATCTCGACCGTCACCGACTCCTGGGAGACGTCGACGGTCTTGCCGTCGTACATCTCCGCGACTGCGCCGACCTGATCGGGGACGGACCCGTCGACCTTGATCAAGGCGAGTTCGCGCCGAATGGCCTCGGGTTCGAGTTCGGTCACGGCGATGACCGGAACGAGCTTCTGCAGTTGTTTTTTTGCCTGTTCGATGCCCGGTTCGGGCTCCTCGATTTCGAGCGTGATCCGCGCTCTGTCCGGATCGGTGGTCGGCCCGACGGTGAGGCTTTCGATATTGAACTGCCGCCGGCGGAAGAGCCCGGAGATGTTCGCCAACACGCCGGGCTCGTGTTTCACGAGCGCCGAGAGGACGGCCCGACGAGCGTCGGGTTCCGCCTCGACCTCGGGGTCGATCCGAATCCCTTGGGAGTTGCGCCGACCCTCCGGAGTCGGGCGTTCCTCCGGTTCGGGGCCTTCGAGTCCGCCGCTCATAGCTGATCCTCCGAGAGTGCGAACTTGTCGTTTGCGCCGCCGCTCGGCACCATCGGGTAGACGTTCTCCGCGGGATCGATGTGGAAGTCGATCACCGACGGCCCGTCGTAGTCGAGGGCTTCCCCGATGGCGTCGGCCACCTCGTCGTAGTCGTCGACGCGCCAGCCGCGAGCGCCGAATGCCTCCGCGAGCTTGTCGAACTCCGGAATCCAGCTGTAGCCGGCGGCCATGTGTCGCCCCTCGAAGAAGGCGTCCTGCCACTGCCGCACCATCCCGATGTACTCGTTGTTCAGGATGGCGACGGTGATATCGAGGTTCTCACGGACCGCGACCGAGAGCTCCTCCACCGTCATCAGGAAGGAGCCGTCGCCGTCGATGCAGACGACTTCCTCGTCGTCGTCGGCCGCCAGTCGCGCGCCGATGGCCGCGGGCAGGCCGTAGCCCATCGTCCCGAGGCCGTGCGAGGAGATCCACTTGCGCGGGTCGCGGAACGTCCAGTACTGGGACGCCCACATCTGGTGCTGGCCGACGCCGGAGGTGACGATGGCCTCGTCGCTCGTGGCCTCGTCCAGCGCCTCGACGACGAACTGCGGTTTGAGCGGCTCGTCGTCCGGCGCCTTGTAGTCCATCGGATACTCCGACTTCCACGTCTGGCACTGCTCGCGCCACTCGTCGGCGTCGGGCACCCCGCTCACCGCGTCGTGGAGCTGTTCGAGGACGCGCCCCGCGTCGCCGATCAGCGGGTAGTCCGCGTGGATGTTCTTGCTGATCTCCGCGGGGTCGATGTCGACGTGGATGACCTCCGCGCTCGGCGCGAACGTCTCGATGCCGCCCGTCAAGCGGTCGTCGAACCGGGTACCGACGGCGATCAGCAGATCCGTGTGGTTGATCGCCATGTTGGCGTAGCCGGTGCCGTGCATGCCCGCCCACGACAGGCAGAGGTCGTGATCCTCGGGCATGGTGCCGATACCGGGCATCGTCGTCACGACCGGTAGCTCGTAGTCGATGGCGAACTCGCGGGCCACGTCCGACGCGTTCGCCTTGACGACGCCGCCGCCGAACAGGAGAAGCGGCTTCTCCGCCGCTTCGATGACACGTGCCGCCTCCGCGACGGCCGCCTCGTCGGCCTCGTTCTGTGGCGTGTACGTCTCCGGCGTCTGTGGCATGCTGGGCTCGCGCTCCGTCTCGCCGTTCGTGACGTCTTTCGGGAGGTCGACCAGCGTCGGACCGGGACGGCCACTACTCGCGAGCGCCACCGCCTCGCCGACGGTGTCGCCGACGGTGTCGGGGTCGCTCGCGAAGTAGTTGTTCTTCGTGATCGGCGCGGTGATTCCCGTGGTGTCGGTCTCCTGGAAGGCGTCGCTCCCGACCATGTGCTGGGGCACCTGTCCGGTCAACGCGACGACGGCGTCGGAGTCCATGTTGGCGTCGGCGAGTCCCGTCACGAGATTGGTCGCACCGGGGCCCGACGTGGCCAGGCAGACGCCCGGCTGGCCGGACACCACGTTGTACGCGTCGGCGGCGTGGGCCGCTCCCTGTTCGTGGGCCATCATGACGTGACGGAGGTCGGAGTCCCAGAGCGCGTCGTACACCGGCATGATCGCGCCGCCCTGCACGCCGAACATCACGTCGATCCCGGCATTTTCGAGGGCGCGCACGGTGGACGTGGCGCCGGAGGTCACTTGTGTCGGCGTCGAGTCCGGCTCCGTGCCCGTATTCGAGTGTTTCGGGTCGCGGGAGTCGGTCGATTCCTCCGACTCGGGTTGTGTGGTCGTTCGTTCGCTCATGGTGGTAAGCTGTGCGTCGGTGGCTGTGGGTGTGGATGGTTCATTGTCAATGTAGCCGTCTGGCTCCCTGTGTGCGATACGGATACGTCCGAGGAGGATGGGGTGTGAGGGGCTATACAGCCCCTACAATCGGGCCGATCGAACCGCCGACGCTGCGACGACGACCCGCTACTGGGTCGGCACTCGCGGTCTGACTGCGGACGGGATCGGACCCTCGCATCGTATCCGGTGAGTGCCGCTCCGCAGACATAACTGTTTCCGTCGCGAGCGGCGAACCGGATCGATCCCGGCGTCCGTACCACGGGAGCCACCCGCCGCTCCACGGGTGGAGCGAACGGGGACGGTCCCATTACGCGCGGACCTCCTCCTCCCGGGTGACGTTCTCCTCGCGGGCGAAGCGTCGGAGGTCGGCCATCGTCACGCGCTGTTTGTCGGCGCCGTAATCCTTGACCAGTCGCGTGACTGCCCGGACTTCGGAGTCGGTCGGCTCGTAGCCGATCTCTTTGAGGCGCTTGCGCACCGAATGGGTCCCGGTGTGCTTGCCGAGGACGAACTCGCGGGTCGCCCCCACCATCTCCGGCGTCATGACGCCCGGCTCGAACGTGTCCGAGTTCTCGATGACACCCGCGGCGTGGATGCCGCTCTCGTGGGAGAAGGCGTTGCGCCCCACGACGGGCTTGTTCGGCGGGTTGGGGATGTCGCTGTAGTCTTCGACCATCCGGGACAGCTCCGTGATCCGGGTGGTGTCGATGCCGGTATCGACGTCGTACAACGCCTCGGAGGCCATGACGACTTCCTCGAAGGCGGCGTTGCCGGCGCGTTCGCCGATGCCGTTGACCGACACCTGCGCCTGCGCGGCGCCCGCCTCGAAACCGGCGATGGCGTTCGCCGTCGCCAGCCCGAAGTCGTCGTGGGCGTGAACGTCCACCTGCGCGTCGGTGTTCTCGCGGACCATCCGCACCAGGTCCATGAACCGTGTGGGCGTCGCCACCCCGCAGGTGTCCGGAATGTTGATCCAGTCGGCTCCCACCTCGCTGACCGCCTCCACCACCTCGACGAGGAAGTCGTCGTCGGTGCGGGTGGCGTCCATCGGCGAGAACATGCACTCCACGCCGGCCTCCTTCACGCGTTCGACCGATTCGACCGCGCGGTTGACTGCCTCCTCGCGTGAGGCGTGCATGGAGTCCTGCAACTGTACGTCGCTCGTGCTCACGAAGACGTGGACCAGTTCCACACCGGAATCGAGCGCCGCCTCTACGTCCCTGTCGACGACGCGGGCGAGGCCACACACCGTCGTGTCGGTGGCGTTCGAGATGTCTCGAACCGCCTCGAACTCCGCGTCCGAGTTGACCGGGAACCCCGCCTCGATAACGTGGGTTCCCATCTCGTCGAGGACTGCGGCGATATCTCGTTTCTCGTCGTAACTGAACGACGTGCGTGGTGACTGCTCTCCGTCTCGGAGCGTCGTGTCGAAAATTCGTACACCGTCAATTTCGCCGGTGCGGGCCAACGTGCCCTGGAAGAACTCGATCCGCCGGGGTATCCGACGAATCCTCCATGTCGTTAGACATTGTATCCTACCAGAGGATAGCCTTGGTATATAAAACTGTCCCTGTCGATCCCGCCGTCAATAGCCTGACGCATTCACACTGTCCCGGTTGCAGTCCGGTGATTATAGTAGCCTTTGTAAGTCATTGCACACCTGATCGCCAGACTGCGTTCGATCAGGTATGCAAACAGTTCCAAACGCTACTATAGCCGATATTGGCCGGCGGAGATGTGTCCGCGAATCGGCTGCGGGCACCCGGTCCGTGCACTCGCTGTCGTGGCATTTGGAACTGTGTGACGCCCGATCGCGTTCGATCAGGTAACGCCACGACGGGCGCCGAGCCGAACACGTTCGGGCGAAGCCTTCCGACCGACGGCCGCCGACCTTCCCCTATGCCGATCACGGACTTCGACGCCGAGCGCGCCTACGACGCCGACCAGTTCGCCGCCCACAAGGTGTTTCGGACCGACAACCTGCAGGTCGTCTGTGGCTACTTCGAACCCGGACAGTTCATCCCGGTCCACGGACCGGACAGTGACCTCGTCGTCGCCGTCCAGTCCGGCACCGGCGTCGTCCGCGAGGGTGAGACGGACCGCCGCGTCGAGGCCGGCGACGTGGTGACGGTTGCGGCCGGAACCGACCGTGGAATCCGGGCCGACGACGGCACACAGCTCGAAGCCCTTCTCGTGACCGCGCCGCCGCCGACGGACGCCGAACACGAGCCAGTTCGGAAGGGGCTGCGGCGCGGCGAGTTCGATCCCGGCTGATACGGAGTATTGTGACTGTTTACCGGTGGATCACGGATCGTCTCGACGAGAATATAGGGCCAGTTACGATAATCCGTATGACGGCGCCCGAACGCTTTTCTCCCGGCCGGGCCACCCTACGGCCATGAGCGAGTTCGACCTCGACCTCCGGAACGCGGAGGAACAACTGGAGGAGGAGGGCGACGGCGGGTCGGAGGTCGTCCTCGGCATCCTCGACGGCAGCACCGACTCCGGGGAGTGGATCGACGCCGTCGAGGACGGCAAGATACTCGTGTTGAACGTCGAGGGCGACCTGAACCGCCTCGCGGCCGGGTTCGCCCGCGAAATCCGCGATGCCGGGGGGACGCTCATGCGATTCCGTGGCTTCCTCGTCGTGACCCCACCCGGCGTCGGCATCGACACCGACCGCCTCTCCTAACCGCCGAACGTCAGCCAGTGACCGTCCCGGTCACGGACCCGAACGCCGCCGTCAACCGACTCGCGTGCCGTCACCCACTCGTCGATCGCATCGGCGGTCGCCGCTGGGACCCGCTCGGATCGAGGGTTTATGCGCGTCCCGCCCCCACACGTCAGTATGCCTCTGAAGGGCGGTCGCGCGGATCTGCGCGAAATCGACCGCTGGGACGGCGGCGTCGGCTGGATCGCCTATCCGGACGAACGGATGCAACGGGCGAGTCACGCCCTCAGCACCGACGACGGCGTGTGGGTGATCGACCCGGTGGACGCGCCGGGCGTCGACGACGTGCTCGCCGAGTTGGGAGAGGTGGCCGGTGTCGCCCTCTGTCTCGACCGCCACAAGCGCGACGCCGCGGCGGTCGCAACCCGCCACGACGTGCCCGTCTCCATTCCGGAGTGGATGGACGGCGTGGCGTCGAAACTCGACGCGCCGGTCGAGCGCGTCGGCCACGAACTCGGTGACTCTGGCTATCGCGTCCGTCGCGTCCGCGACGCATCGCTTCCGCCGTGGCAAGAGGCCGCGCTCTACGGCCCCGACGACACCCTCCTCGTCGCCGAGGCGGTCGGGACGGCCTCCTTCTTCCGTGCCGGCGGCGAACGGCTCGGCGTCCACCCCATGCTGCGACCGATTCCGCCACGAGACGCGCTCGGCGACCTCTCGCCCGACCGAATCCTCGTCGGGCACGGCGAGGGCGTCTTCGACGACGCGACGGCGGCACTCCGGGACGCCCTCGGCGGCGCCCGTCGGCGCCTCCCGGCGGCGTACGCGAAGATGATCCGCGAGATGGTGCGAGGGTGACCGGGGACGACGAGACAGACGACCATCTCGTCTACGCGACCCGCGGCCTCGTCGATCTACTGCTCGAACGGGCAGCGACGGCCGAGCCGGCACGAGAGAACGTCCTCCTCGACGCGACGGCGGCGGCTGAGTTCGACGCCGATCTCGGGATCGATCCGTCGACGCCCGTCCTGAGCCACGTCTACTTTCCGACGGCGGGGCGGGCCGTCAGCGACGTGTTTGGCGTCGACCTCGGTACGCCAGCCGGACGGGGCCGCGCACGATTTCTCACCCACCCGCAAGGCCCCGCGGAACTCACTCGCCGGGACGATCTCGCGGGCGTCGTCCTGCTCGCGGTCCCGCCGTGGACGACGATCACCGCCTTCGACCGCCGGGGACGCGAACTGTCGTTCACGGTCGTCGACGCCGAGCCTCCCACGGAGTCGCTCCCGGAGTAAGAATCCCTTTGAGGCCACCACTCGTCGGTGGAGCCGTGCCGCCGACCGAACTACGACGGCTCGCGGGCGACGACCCCGCAGAGACGCTCCGATGCGAGGCCCTCGACGCGGTGGACGCGTGTCGCAAAGCGGGCATCGAGCCGTGTCTGGGGACCGTTCTCGTGAGCGACGACCCCGGCGCCCGAGCGTTCATGGACCGCAAACACGACCGCTGTGCCGAGGCGGGCATCGACACCCGTCGCGTCGATCTGCCGGCCGATGCACCCGCCGAACGGGTGTACCGGGCCGTCGAGCGACTCGGTGCCGACCCGGAGGTCACCGCGCTGTTCGTCCAAGTGCCGCTCCCGGACCACGTCGACGAGGGGGCGGTCCGGGAGCGGGTCCCCCCCGAGAAGGATGCGGACTGTTTCGCCCCGGTGAACGTGGGCCGGTTCGTCGCGGGCGACCCCCGCGTCCGTCCCGTCACGACGCTAGCTGTCGACCGACTGCTGCAGACGCACGATGTCGAGATAGCGGGTCAGGACGCCGTCGTCGTCGGGCGCACGCCTGCCATCGGGACGCCGCTCGCTCACCTCCTGTGTCGGCGTGACGCGACGGTGACCGTCTGTCACTCCCGCACTCGGGAGTTAGGCGCCGAGACGCGGCGCGCGGACGTACTGGTCACCGCAGCGGGGACGCCCGGTCTCGTCGACGGATCGATGGTCACCGAGGGCGTCGTGGTGATCGACGTGAGCGCGACGCGGGTAGAGCGTGACGGCGAGACCGCGGTCGTGGGGGACGTCGACGCCGAGAGTGTCGGCGAGAAAGCAGCGGCGATGACGCCTGTCCCCGGCGGCGTCGGACCGGTGACGATGGCGGCGCTGCTCGACAACGTGGCGCGAGTCAGTCTGCCGCGGGCGTCGGCGTCCGATCAGTCGAGGTAGCCGAGGTCGGCCAGCTGGTCGGTGATCTCCTCGAACTCCGCTTCGGTCAGTTCGCCCCGGCGTTGATACTGGATAACGATGCTCCGGAGCAGGAACCGGACGAGGTCGCTCGTGCTGGAGAAACTGGTGCCTTCGATAGTCTCCTCGACGCGGTCGCCGAGTTCTTTCGGAATCGAGACCGTCGTGTACTCGGTCATACCGGACGCATGCGCGCCGGCGGGATATGAGTAGCGCTCGAAGCGCTTCGGCCGCTCGCGAGCGAATGGCGGTCGTTTTTAGTGGTTCGGTGACAACGCCCGGTAATGGCAGCCAGGCCGCCACAGCAGGATACGTCGTCACCGAACGCGGTCGAATTCGGCATCGCCGCGCTCGTTGGTCATCTCGACCACGCCGACCTCGAATATCCGGCGACTCGCGACGAGATCATCGGGGCGCTGGGTGATCCCGAGATTCCCTACGACGGCTCCGGGAACACCGTCGCACTGTCGGAGGCCATGGACGCGCTCCCGAAACGCACGTTCGACTCCGAGTCCGAACTGCTCGACCTGCTCCATCCGGTGTTCGAGGAGTACCGCGTCTCGACGAGCGGCGGCATCCTCGGCCGCATCCGGGCCATCCTTCCCTTCTAGTCCTTCGACACCGCTTGTGGCGGCTCGTCGAGTGTCACGTCGAGGCGCTCGGCGACGAACTCCTTGACCACCGTCTCCTCCGCTCGATGGAGGGTGACGCTCGTCGTCGACTTCGCGAGCCCCACCTCCTCGGCGAGTTCCGTCAGCGTACACTCGCGGGGCGTGTCGTAGTAGCCCATCTCCACGGCGGTCACGAGCAGTCGGCGCTGCTGGTCGGTGAGCAGATCCGGCGTGTCGGTGGCGTCGTACACCCGGTTGAGCGTGTACGACATGCCGAACATCTCCAGTTGACGGCCGAACTCGGAGAGCCTGTCCCGCGAGGCCGTGAGTTCGATGACGGCCTCGCCATCCCGGATGGTCAAGGGGAGTTCGATGGGCGCGCCCGACTCCTGAATCGACAGCAACAGTAGCGGCTCGCTCGTCTCGAACTGGACGATAGCGGTCGCCTCGGACCGTTGCATCAGTTTGACCGAGGAGACGCCCGGACGGTCCTCGAGGGCGTCCAGTACGGCCGGCATCGCCTCGCTCTCGATTTCGAGCAGGCCGAACCCGGCGTCGCCGGATGGGACTGCCGACAGCACTCGGAACGTCGTCCCTGGAAACTCGCGGGACACCTCCCCGATCCAGATAGCCTCCGGCAGGTCGATCGTGAGTTTGGCGTAGGGCATGGCCGGTCACGTGGTGAGAGACACTCCACCCCTACGGGACTTCACCCGAATATGTTCTATCTCTCCCCCGTGAACGTCTCTCACGGTCCGACGCGAATCGAATATGTTCGGACCAACGTCCAACGGGATCGGGTGTGGAGTATCGGATGTCATGCAAGTACGCAGACGGACTCTCGCGAAACTACTGCTCGTCGTCTTCGTCGGCAACCTCGTGGTGATGGGAGCGGGTGCGTGGTACTCGTACCAGCAGGCGCCGCCGATTCCACAGGAGTTCGTCGGCCCCGACGGCGAGACGGTCGTCACGGACGAACAGATACGCGAAGGCAAGACGGTGTTCCAGTCCGACGCCCTCATGAACCACGGCTCGATCCTCGGTAACGGGGCGTACTTCGGGAGCGACTACACCGCCGACGCACTGGATCGAAAGGTGCAGTATATGCAGTCGTACTACGCCGAGAGGCGCTACGGTGAGGCGTACGACGACCTCTCCGGCGCCGAACAGGCCGCCGTCGACCGACTCGTCGAGGACGACCTCGCCTCGACGGACACGACGGAGCCGGTCGACTACTCCGCGGCCGAAGTCTACGCCCACCAGCAGGTCCGCGAGGACTACGTGGAGCAGTACCACGAGGGGAGCCGTGAACACGGCCTGCCGGCGGGCACCATCGACTCCGCCGACGAGGCTCGACAGTTCGCCGATTTCGCCCTCTGGACGGCGTGGTTCTCGCACACCGAGCGACCGGGTAGCGATCACACCTACACCAACGACTGGCCGTACGCCCCGCTCGCCGGCAACGAACCCACTGCGGGCACGATGACCTGGAGCGTCATCGCGATGGTGTTGCTCGTCGCCGGCGCGGGCATCGGCGTCTGGCTCTACCGCTCGGTCGAGTTGCCCGAACCCGAGACCGAGGGCGTCTCGATCCCGCACCCCGACGACATCGACCTCCTGCCGAGTCAGCGGGCTGCAACGCGGTTCATCCCCGTCGCGGCCGCGCTCTTTCTCGCGCAGGTGTTACTGGGTGGCCTACTCGCGCACTACTACATCGAGCGTGACGGATTCTTCGGCATCGGCGAACTCCTCGGTGTCGACGTGTTGGGCATCCTCCCCTTCGCGCTCGCGAAGACGTACCACCTCGACCTCGGTATTCTCTGGATCGCGACGCTGTGGCTGGGAGCTGGCCTCTTTCTCCCGCCGCTCCTGACGGGGACCGAGCCCAGCAACCAGAAGCGGTACGTCCACGCGCTTATTGGCGCCTTGCTGGTCGTGGTGGTCGGCGGGTTCGCCGGCATCTGGCTCGGTGCCAACGGATACATCGACGGCGCGCTCTGGTGGATCATCGGCAACGAGGGCCTCGAATATCTGGAGGTCGGCCGCCTCTGGCAGTTCGGCCTGCTCGCCGGGTTCGTCGGTTGGGCGGCGCTCGTCGCCCGCGGGTTCAAGCCGCTGCTCGACCGCGAGCAGCCGTACGGCCTCGCACACATGATCCTCTACGCTGGTGGCTCCATCGCCCTTCTCTTTACCGCCGGCCTATTCTACACCCCCCAGACCAACATCGTCGTCACCGAGTTCTGGCGCTGGTGGGTCGTCCACATGTGGGTCGAGGGCGCCTTCGAGTTCTTCATCGTCGCCATCGTCGGCATCACGCTGGTGTCGATGAACCTGCTCAAGCGCCGCTCCGCCGAGAAGGCGGTCATGTTCCAGGCGCTGTTCGTGATGGGATCGGGCGTCATCGGCGTCTCCCACCACTACTGGTGGATCGGCCAGCCCGACGTGTGGCTCCCCTTCGGCTCCGTCTTCTCCACGCTCGAACTCATCCCCCTCGTCCTCATCCTCTTCGAGGCCATCAATGAGTACCGCGCGCTCGCGACGGCCGGCGAGTCCTTCCCCTACTCGCTTCCCTTCGCCTTCATCATCGCGTCGGGCTTCTGGAACTTCGTCGGGGCGGGCGTGCTCGGGTTCTTCATCAACCTCCCCATCATCAACTACTACGAACACGGGACGTACCTGACCGTCGGTCACGCCCACGCGGCCATGTTCGGCGCCTTCGGCTTCCTCGCGCTGGGCATGGTCACCTACATGCTCCGCATCTCGGTCGATCCGGGGCAGTGGAATCCCCGGCGGCTGAAGTGGTCGTTCTGGCTCTGGAACGTCGGCCTCGCGGTGATGGTGTTCGGCTCCGTCCTGCCCGTCGGCTTCCTGCAGCTCGAAACCGCGTTCACGGCGGGCTACGACGCCGCCCGCAGTCTGGCGTTCTACAACCGCGACATCATCCAACTGCTGTTCTGGGCGCGGCTGCCCGGTGACACCATGCTCATCCTCGGCACCGTCGTCTTCGCCTACGACACGGTGAAACAGCGGTTCGCACTCCGGGAAACCTCGGTGCCGTCGGGCATCCCGGGATCGAGTACCATCTCCAGTCGGGTCCTCCCCGAAGACGACTGATCGGTATCGCCAGAACTGGTTTCCGGCGGTCGCCGCTCCCGTGATCGGCGACCGGCGAAACTGACGGACAAAATAGTAGCCTTTGTAAGTCATTGCACACCTGATCACCAGACTGCGTTCGATCAGATGTGCAAACAGTTCTTATAGTGCGCGCAGTGCCAGACGCTACGGACGCTGTCGGCTGTGACTGTTTCGAGATGGTCACCACCCGGAAGTGGCGAATACCTTGATCGAACGACAGCCGGCGGCGTTAGCTCTCGCCGGCCGTCTCGCACGACTCCGGTCCCGTCGTGTACCAGACCGAGAGCTCTGGCGGTCGCCCCTCGTCGTCGATCTCGACCTGGAGGCCGAGGCAGTCAGCGTCGTATTCGGCGAAGTCGAACCGGTCGGCCGCCGAGAGCGACTGCCCGTCGAGTCGGACGAGCAGGCGGCTCGGTTCGAGACCCGATGGGTACCCCTCGAACAGCGCCGTCCCCAGCACGCCGTCCTCGGCGGCGGGGACGCGCTCCGACATCCAGTAGACAAGGTCGTCACCCTCGAACAGGAGGGCGTGGACGACGTGGGGCCGCGTGTCGTAGTTCGTGGCGCCGAGCTGGCCGAGGCGGGGCGAGCCCCCGAGGCCGACACAGCCGGCGACACCTCCCGCGAGGGCAACACCAGTGCCGTGGAGGACCGCTCGGCGAGAGGAGACCATGGACGTAGAAAATGTATGATAGCAATCAAAAATCTGTCGGCGCGGGCGATCGGTGCCTCCGTATCGCGAGGCGCCGTCGCACGCCCACCGGGAAACGAACGGTTGAGGTAGGGGGGATACCGACCACGGGGCGTGTTCGGATCGACGCTCGACGCCGTCCGGGGATTCCGTCGACCGGTCTACGCCGTCGCCGGCGGCCGCCTCATCAACGTCTTCGGCGCCGGCCTCGTCTACCCCTTCGCCAGCATTCACTTCCACTTGCAGGTCGGACTGGCGCTCTCCGTCGTCGGCCTCGGGTTACTGGCCAACAACGTCGCCACGGCGACGGGAACGGCCGTCGGCGGCTACCTCGCCGACCGCTACGGTCGGCGGCCGGTGATGGTCGGGAGCATGGCGCTGTCCGCCCTGACGCTCTCGGCCTACGCCCTCGTCACCACCGGCGCGGGCTTCGTCGCCGTCGCCACCGCCGCCGGTCTAACGACGGGGCTGTACGCCCCAGCGAGTCAGGCGATGATCGCCGACCTGACCGACGCCGCGGAGCGCGAACGCGGCTACGGCCTCCTCAAGGTCGCCAGTAACGTCGGCTTCGGCTCCGGGTTCGTCGTCGGGGGCGTCCTCTACGAGTTCGCCAACACCGCCGTCTTCGTCGCCGACGGCCTCACCTCCGCCGTCGTCGCCGTCGTCCTCGTCGTCGCCCTCCCGCGCGTCCACGAGGGGCGCGCCGCCGCCACCCTCTCCGAGAGCGTCGGCGACTGGGGCCGGGCCATCACCCAGCGCCGCCTCGTCGCTCTCGCCCTCCTCAACGTCGGCTTCGCCGTCATGTACGCCCAGATGCAGGCGACGGTCCCCGTCGTCGCCAGCGAGCGGCTGGGCCTCGACTCCGCCCAGATCGGGACGCTCTACGTGCTGAATCCGCTCGTCCTCGTCGTCTTCCAGATGCCCGTCTTGGGCGCCATCGACGACTGGCGACGCACCCGCGGCCTCGTCGCCTCGACGGCGTTCTGGGGCGTGAGTTTTCTCACGGTCGTGGTGGTCGATTTCGTTCCCACACTCCTCGGCGTGGGCCTGATCGGCGCCTTCCTCGTCCTCCGGACGGTGGGAGAGGTCCTCCACTCGCCGCTGGTCACGTCGCTGGCGAGCGACCTGGGCCACGCCGACGGGCGCGGGTCGCGGCTCTCGCTCATCGAGATCGCCAAGCGACTGGGGATGGGTCTCGGCGCCGCCCTGGGCGGCGCCTTCTTCGACTTCGGCCTCGCCGACCTGCTCTGGCCGGTGCTGCTCGTCGGCTGTGCCGGCCTCGCGGTCGGCCTACTGGCGCTCGAACGCCGGGTGTCCCACACCGAGAACGGGATCTAGGACAGCCGTTCGCGAACCGCGGCCCGATCGGCCGTCCCCGAGTTGGTTCGCGGAACGGCCTCCGCGAACCGGATCGTCCGCGGCACCTTGTACCCCGCGAGGCTGGCCCGACAGTGCTCGTCGAGTGCAGTTTCGAGCGCCGACGCCGAGCGGGTCGCGTCGTCGCGCGGGACGACCAGCGCGGCCACGCGCTCGCCCCACTCCTCGTCCGGCAGGCCGACAACCGCCGCGTCCGCCACGTCCGGATGGTCCCGGAGGGCCGCCGCCACCTCGGTGGGCGCGACGTTCTCGCCCCCCGTGACGATCAGGTCGTCGGTGCGGCCGACGATCCAGAACAGGCCGTCCTCGTCCCGATAGCCCACGTCGCCGGTGCGGAGCCCCTCGTCGTCGAACGCCGTGGCCGTCGTCCCGTCGTCGAGGTAGCCCGGCGACACCGTCGGCCCCGAGACGACGAGTTCGCCCGTCTCGCCCGGCGGGCGCTCGTCGCCGTCCGCGTCGCGGACCGAGAGGTCGGTCCAGAGCAGTGGCCGGCCGACCGTCCCCGGGTTGGCGCCTGCCTCCTCGGGGGGCGCCGTCGCGATCTGTGACGCCGCCTCCGTCATGCCGTAGGTAGGGAAGACGGGCACCGATCGGTCCGCACACCGGTCGAGGAGGGGTTCGGTGGCGGGCGCGCCACCGAGGAGGATCGTCCGGAGCGACGCGGCGAGCGAGCCGGTCGTCGCGTCGAGGAGCCGATCGAGCGTCGTCGGCACCAGCGAGGTGGCCGTCACGTCGTAGCGCTCGACGTCCGCGGCCACCGCCTCGGCGTCGAACGACTCGCGGAGGACGACCGTCATCCCGTACAGCGGCATCCGGAACACGGGGGTGAAGCCGCCGACGTGGTGCAGGGGGAGGGCGACGTGCCACGTTTCGTCCCGTCGCAAGCCGAGACGGAAGACGGAGGCGACGGCGCTCGCGAGGAGGTTCCGGAGCGTGAGGCGGACGCCCTTCGGCGCGCCCGTCGTCCCGGAAGTGAACGGAATGACCACCGTCGCGTCGAGCGGCCAGTCGTGGGGGACGACCGCGTCGGGCGTCCGGGCGTCGAGGGCGGTCACCTCGGCGGCGTCGCCCGCGTCGTCGACCGAGACGACGGGGACGGTCGCGTCCGCTGGATCGGCCGCGTCGACGGCCGCGACGGCGTCGACCTCCGTCGTCGCGTCACAGACGAGCGTCGTCGCGTCCGCCCGCTCCAGCCGCTCGGCGAGTTCGTCGGCTGTGAGACGGGGACCGAGCGGGACGACAACGGCACCGAGACGGATCGTGGCGTGAATCACCCGAACTGCCGCGGGGCGTGTGGGTAGCAGAACGCCGAGGCGGTCGCCGGGGCGAACGCCGAGCGCTGCGAGGCGGCCCGCGACCCGTTCGACCGCCGAATCGAGGTCGGCGACCGACCACCGCTCGTCGCGGTCGGCGTCGATCAGCGCCGTCGCTCCGGGCGTCACGCCGGCCCGGTAGGTGAGTGGGTCGTACATCAGTGTTCGACGAACTCGACGAGGACGCCTCCGGTCGAGGCAGGGTGGAGAAAGGCAACGTCGTGGCCCCACGCCCCCGGTCGAGGCGTCTCGTCGACGAGGTCGACACCGTGCTCACGGGCCACGTCGAGCGCCGTCGACACGTCCGACGTTTCGAGTGCGACGTGGTGGATACCCGGTCCCTCGCGGTCGAGGTATCGGGAGATGGCACCCTCGCAGTCGAGCGGTTCGAGCAGTTCGAGGTAGCCGTTGCCCAGGTCGAGAAAGGTCACGTCGAGGCCGTCGAACGTCTCCCGGTGGGCGACCGGCGCGTCGAACAGCGTACCGAACAGATCGGCCAGCGTGGCGGCGTCGCGCGTGGCGACGCCGACGTGATCGAAGCGCATACCGACATCCACGGGCGCACGGACAAATAGATGACCGCCTATAGTAGCGATTGAAACTGTTTGCACAGCCGATCGCAGTACTGCGTGCAGTCAGCTGTGCGATGACTTTCAATCGCTACTGTAGTCCTCGTCGACCGTATCCGCTTCGTCGTCCTCGGTCGCGTCCTCGTCCTCGTCTTCGACCTCGAACGGCGAATCCTCGACGGCGACGTAGTCGATCTTTCGAGCGCGATCGGCAATCTCGTCCAGATAGTCGAGCGCGACGAAGTTGACCCCCTTCTCGTTGTAGTTGCGGAATCGTCCGCCGACGAACCCGAGATACTCGGTCTCACCGTCGAGGGGTTCGATTTTGAGCACCCAGTCGGGACCGTACTCGTTCAGCCAGTTCGCCAGATCGTTGTCCGTGATCGTGTCCCGGTCCAGCTCGTCGCCGGACGGTTCGGTCTCGCTCATCACCCGGAAGAAGGACGGGGGTAACTAAACGTTGTTCCCCCTTCGCCCGACGCCGCAGCAGTCGGCGGGGCGTGGTAGTCACGGCCGGAACCCCGATCGTCGCGAGCACGCGTGATCGAACAGCGTCTCCCCGTCGAGCACGTGCGCCTCGATGGCCACGGTCGGCCGAGAGGCCCATCGTCTCCCCCGAGAGGTCGCGCTATACCCCGCGTTCGGATCGTGGAGGGGCCGGTAGTTGGCCGTACGGACTCCGCACGGTCCACCATCATGGTTCGGTCGGGGTCGGACGGGGTGTGCGCCGCCTCCACGTTGCGCCCATCTTCAAGAGGGCTGCCGCCGTCCAGACGGACGATGTACGAGACGATCCTCGTCCCGACGGACGGGAGCCCGGGGGCCGAGGCGGCGGCCGCCCACGCCGTCGACCTCGCGAAGGAACACGGCGCGGCCGTCCACGCGCTCTACGTCGTCGACGTGCGCATGAGCCCCATCAGCGCCGACATGGACCACGACGAGGTCGTGACACTGGTCGACGAGTCGGGCGAGCGACCGACGACGACGGTACTCGACCGGGCCGAGCGCGTAGGCGTGCCGGCGGTCGAGACCATCCGGCTCGGCATCCCCCACGAGTGCATCCGGGAGTACGCCGAGGCGGAGGGCATCGATCTCGTCGTGATGGGCACACACGGCCGAACGGGCATCGAACACGCGCTGATCGGGAGCGTCACCGAACGGATCGTCCGGACGCTCGACGTACCCGTCCTGACCGTCCATCCAGAGCGACAGTAGTGCTCGAACCGACGCGAGGTTATTTCCATCGTGGCTGCGTGTAGGACGGTGACGGAATCCCCCTGCCCATGCCACACACGCTCGAAATCAGCGACGAACTCAAGGAACGACTGGACAAACACTTAGAGGAGGACGAGACACACGAGGAGTTCATCACGGAACTGGTCTCCATGTACGAGACGGAAGGAGCGTTCCTGCAGGAAGGCTACTCCGAGTGATACTGCCGGCTGTAACTGTTTCAAGACGGTCGCCATCCGGGATAGCGACCATCGTGATTGACTTACAGCCGGCAGTATGAGCCACGTCGCGGCCTACGCGCCGCGCGTGTCGTCCCATCCACCGGCGTCGACCAGTTCGAAGAGCTTGCCCCAGTTCTCGTCGTCTTCCCCCTGTGGAAGCTGATCCCGAAGCTGTCGGAAGTCGGACGCCGGCACCTGCGCGTGCACGAGATCGACGATCACCTGCGCGTGGTACGCGGCGTCGGCGGCGTCGGCGTTCTCGATGTCGCCGACGCGGGCGACGAACTCCTGCCAGTCGAAGCGCTGTCCGTGGTCGTGGACGGCGCCAGTCAGATACCAGCGAATCTCCATCGGCAGCGACGCGGCGAGATCGTCGGCGGCGCCGGCCGGAATCCGTTGCCCGAGCGTGGACAGCGTCGCGCGGATGGCGCGAACCGCCTCGCCAGTGCCGGAGAGTTCGAGTCGATGCTGGATCGTACCGGTGAACTCGTCGAAGTCCATGCGCCGCACTTATTGGTCGTGTGTCATCAAGCCCCCCGACTATTCCTACGGTGCGAGAACGGGTGGCTGCGCCGGGGCCGATCAGTCTGACTGACTATCGTCGAACGTGAGCACCGGCTGGGTGCTGAGACGGACCACCCGTTCGGTGACGCTTCCGAGCAGGTAGCGGTCGAATCCGGTCCGCCCGTGCGTGCCCATCACGACGAGATCGATGCCCTCCGACTCGGCGTAGTCGACGATGGCGCGATACGGCGTCCCGCTCAGGACCGACGCCTGGATCGTCGACACGTCCGCCGCCTCGGCGCGGTCGATGACCGATTCGAGGGCGCGCTGGCCAGCCTGTTGGAGTTCGTCGAGGACCGCACCCGACTCGTCGGTCGGGAGGACGCCCAGATCGACGACGTGGACGATATGTAGCGCCGCGCCGGTCGCTACTGCGAGATCGACGGCGTGGGCGGCCGCCGCCTCCGCACAGTCGCTCCCGTCCGTCGGCACCAGGATCGTGTCGAGGTCCCCGCCGACGGTCGTGTCCTCGTGGACGGTGACGACCGGTACCGGTGACTCCCGAAGTGTCCGCTCCGCGACGCTCCCGAGGACGAACCGATCGAGACCGGTCCGGCCGTGCGTGCTCATGACGATGCAGTCGGCACCGGACTCGTCGGCATACGCGAGGATGGCCCGGTGGACCGTCCCGTCGGCGTCGACGACGGCCGTCGTGGTCTCGATGCCGGCGGCCGCTGCCGGTTCCGCGACCGCCGCCGTCGCCAGTTCGCCCGCCTCGTCGGCCTCGTCCTCGCGGACGTACAGTGCGTGGATGTCGGCGCCGAACCGTTCGGCGAGGTCGACGGCGTGGGTAGCCGCAACCCCCGCTACGTCGCTCCCGTCCGTCGGCACCAGGATCGTCTCGTACATACTCGGGGAATCGGCGCGGACAGGGATAAAATCGCGCCGCCGCTCCCACCGATCGGGATGATCGCCCACCCCACCACAACCTATAAGAGACGACGGGGAGAAGTATTGTAATGAAAGACCATGAACAATACGAAGGAGGCCGACTGCCCGCTGTGTACCCGAGCGATCGAGGGACAAACCGAACTCCGGATTCACCTGATGGTCGAACACCGGAAGAGCGCCGTCATCGACGAGTACGTCGACCGACTGGGGCAGGCGGTCGTGGCGCCACCCTGACAGGAGAGATCGCAACTGTTGGTCGATTCTCGCCGGATCGTCCGGGCCAGCGTCCGCGGTGACTGCCGATACTCCCCGTGAGCTATCGGCCGGGCTGATACTCGCCGAACTCGTCGCGGAGGACGTTCGCGATCTCGCCGACCGTCGCGTAGGTCTTGACGGCGTCGACGATAGGGGGCAGGAGGTTGTCGTCGCCGCGGGCCGTCTCGCGCAACGTGGCCAGCGCAGCGTCGACGGCCTCGTCGTCGCGTTCGGCGCGGACGGTCTCTAACCGGTCGACCTGCCGACGCTCGTCCTCTTCCGTCACCTCTTCGAGGTCCACCGCCGGCTCCTCGTCGACCTGATACTCGTTGACGCCGACGATGATCCGCTCGCCCTCTTCGATCTCCTGTTGGCGGTCGAAGGCCACGTCCTGAATCTGCCCCTGCACCCACTGCGACTTCACCGCATCGAGCATGCCGCCACGCTGGTCGATCTCGTCTAGCAGGGCGAACGCCTCGCTTTCCAGTTCGTCCGTCAGCGACTCGACGTAGTAACTACCGGCGAGCGGGTCGATAGTGTCGGCCGCGCCCGATTCGTGTGCGAGAATCTGCTGGGTGCGAAGCGCCGTCCGGACGCTCTGCTCGGTCGGCAGGGAGAGCGCCTCGTCCTTGCCGTTGGTGTGGAGGCTCTGCGTGCCGCCAAGAACCGCCGCGAGCGCCTGATACGCGACCCGGACGACGTTGTTGTCGATCTGCTGGGCGGTGAGCGTCGACCCGCCAGTCTGGGTGTGGAACTTCAGCTGTTTGGACTTCGGATTCTCGGCGCCGAAGCGCTCCTCCATGATCTGTGCCCACATTCGCCGGGCGGCACGGAACTTCGCCACCTCCTCGAAGATGTTGTTGTGGGCGTTGAAGAAGAAGGACAGTTGCGGCGCGAACTCGTCCACGTCGAGGCCGGCGTCGAGGGCGGCGTTCACGTACTCGATACCGTTGCCGAGGGTGAACGCAATCTCTTGGGCCGCCGTGGAGCCGGCCTCGCGGATGTGGTAGCCCGAGATGGAGATGGTGTTGAACTTCGGCGTCTCCATCGCGCAGAACTCGAAAATATCCGTAATGAGCCGCATGGAGGGCTCCGGGGGATAGATGTAGAGGTTGCGCGCGATGTACTCCTTCATAATGTCGTTCTGGATCGTGCCCCGGAGTTCGGACCGGGGAACGCCCTGTTGATCGCCGATGGCGACGTACATCGCCAGCAGGATGGCCGCGGGGGCGTTGATCGTCATGCTCGTCGACACCTCGTCCAGTGGGATGCCGTCGAACACCGTCTCCATGTCGCGCAGGGAATCGATAGCGACACCGGACTTTCCCACCTCGCCGGCCGCCATCGTCGCGTCGGAGTCGTAGCCCATCTGTGTCGGCAGATCGAACGCCATCGACAGCCCGGTCTGGCCCTCGTCGAGCAGATAGTTGAACCGCTCGTTGGTCTCCGCGGCCGTCCCCATGCCCGCATACTGGCGCATCGTCCACAGACGCCCGCGGTGCATCGTCGAGTAGACGCCACGGGTGTACGGCTCCTCGCCCGGGAAGCCGATGTCCTCGCGGTAGTCCAGGTCGGACACGTCCGCGGGCGTGTACAGCGGATCGATTTCCTGCCCACCCGTGTCGGTGGTGAAAGTCTCTTTTCGTTCCCCGAATCGATCCACGGTCGGCCCGTAGGTGTTGGCCTCCCAGTCGGCCTTGGCCTCGCGGATCGCGTCGAGGTCGTCGGGGTCGAACATGGCCGGTCGGACGAGCGCCGTGGACTTATACTATCGGCTGTAGCCACCTCGGGACGGACGCCACACGCGCTGGTGGGTATCTCGTCCGACGGACTCCACCGATTCCCAGTTTCGAGGAAACGGCGCGACAGAAATATACTCGCGCCACAATTCTCTAACCGAGGTGAGCACGATGCAACTACAATACACACTCGCCAACCTGCTCGCACAGTGGCAGCCGGGCCCACACGGTCCCGGACCGCACGACCCCCACTGGGGCGGCGGTCACCACTGGGGCGGTGGGATGGCCGGCTCCGGCATGGGACCCGGCGTCGGCTTCGGCATGGGCGGCGGCTGGTGGCTCCTGCTCCTGCTCGCCATCCTCGCCGTCGGCATCGTCGCCGCGGCGCTCTACCTGACGACCCACGCGGGCGAGGACGAAGACGGCGCGCTCGCGACCCTCCGCGAACGCTACGCGGCTGGCGACCTCGACGAGGAGGAGTTCGAGCGCCGCCGTGAGCGGCTGACCGGCGGCGCGGGCTGATCTGCCCCACGAACACAAGCGTTCAAGGGCGTGCCCGCCCCCTCTTCTGCCAGCATGTACATTGCAGACGAGACGTGGCCAGAACTCGGCGACTACTTCGCCGACGAGTCGCTGGCGCTCGTCCCCCTCGGTTCGACCGAACAGCACGGCCCTCATCTCCCGCTCGCGACCGATCACCTGATTGCGGAGGCCTTCGCCCGCGAGGCCGCCGAGCGAACCGGCTATCTCTGTACCCCGACGATCAACGTCGGCGTCAGCCCCCACCACAAGCAGTTCAACGGGACGATGTGGGTCGACGCCCCGCAGTTCCGCGACTACGTCGAGTCGTTCACCCGGAATCTCGCCTACCACGGCATCGACCGCGTGATCTACGTCAACGCCCACGGTGGGAACATCGAGCATCTGCGCGAGGTGGGCCGTCGCCTCCGCGACGACGAGACGATGTACGCCATCGAGTGGATGTGGAACGACAGCATCCCCGAACTCGTCGACGACCTGTTCGCACAGAACGGCCCACACGGCGGCCCGAAGGAGACGGCGATGATCCAGCATCTCCACCCGCAACTCGTCCGCGACGATCAGTTGGAGGCAGCGCGCGACGGCGGCGTCCCCGATGTGGAGGCCGCAGAGACGATCAAGCACGGCTCACGGACCTTCTACGACGCCGCCGACAACACCGGAAACGGCGTGCTGGGCGACCAGACGGACGCCACTGCCGAGAAAGGCGCGCGGATGTTCGAGGAAGCGACCGAGCAGCTCTGTCAGCTCTGTGCGTGGCTCGACGACCAGCGGTTCGAGGACCTGCTGCCGGAACCACACGTCTAACTCTCGCTCGTCGGTGCGCCTTTGCCCTTTCCGCCCATACCGACACGTATGGCCGCCCGCCAGCGCATTCGCCGCCTGCCGCACGAGCGCCCCCGTCTCTCCCTCGTGCTCGCCATCCTCGCCGTCGAACTCGCTGGCGCGTCGGGCGCCGTCTTCACCGCGCAGGGCCTCGCGTCGTGGTACGGAACGCTCCAGCAGCCGGCGCTCGCGCCGCCGAACTGGGTGTTTGGCCCCGTGTGGACGACGCTGTTCGCGCTCATGGGCCTCGCCGTCTGGCTGGTGTGGCGACGCCTCGATTCGTTGCGGACCGAGCGTCGTGCCCGCGTCGCCCTCGTCGTCTTCGCCGTCCACTTCGCCGTCAATCTCGCGTGGTCGGCTGCCTTCTTCGGCCGCCAGTCGGTCGACCTCGGGTTGGCCGTGATTCTCGTCTTGCTGGCACTGATCCTGCTCACGATTCAGGCGTTCGACCGGGTCGACCGTCGGGCGGCACTCCTGCTGGTGCCGTACCTGCTGTGGACTGGCTTCGCGGCCTATCTCAACTACCGGTTCTGGATGCTGAACTGATCGGGGGGATCACGCGACAGCGCCCCTTCGCCATCCTTTTGCCTTCGCACCCCCACCCACGAGCTATGTTTGGTGGCGGCGGTATGAACCCACGAAAGATGAAACAGATGATGAAACAGATGGGCATCGACGTGACCGAACTCGATGCCGAAGAGGTCGTCATTCGGACGGCCGACGAGGAACTCGTCTTCTCCGACGTGCAGGTGACGCGCATGGACGCACAGGGACAGGAGACGTACCAGGTCGTCGGCGAACCGGAGGTCAGCGAGGCTGGCGAGGCGGCCGGTGCCGTCGAGACCGGCGAGGCTGACGCCGGGAGCGACGGTGGCGACACCATCCCAGAAGACGACGTCGAACTCGTCGCGACTCGCGCCAGCGTGAGCAAATCCGACGCACTGGAGGCGCTCGAAGCCGAGGACGGCGACCTGGCGGCAGCCATCGCCCGACTGGAGTGATCCTGCTTGTCCGCGGCGACCGGGAGTACCTCCGGGCGCCCGGCGAAGAACTCCAGACCGACCTCGGCGTGCTGACGGTCCCCGACGACGTGGAACCCGGCGACCGACTGGAGACGCATTTGGGCGAGGAGTTCGTGGTCCGCGAACCCCGCGGTCCCGACCTGTTCGATCATTTCGAGCGGACGGGCGCGCCGATGATGCCCCGAGATATCGGCCTCGTGATCGGTTTCACCGGCGCGGCAGCGGGGGACCGCGTCCTCGATACCGGGACCGGAACGGGCGTCCTCGCCGCCTACCTCGGCCGCATCGGCGCGGACGTGGTGAGCTACGAGCGCGACCCCGACTTCGCCGACGTGGCGCGCGAGAACATGCGCCTCGCGGGCGTCGACGACACCGTCGACGTGCGGACGGGCGACGTGCTGGAGTCGATGGGGACGCTCGTCGACGGGCCGTCGTTCGACCTGCTCACCCTCGACACCGAGGACGCGCCCGCCGTCGTCCGCCGCGCGCCGGACCTCCTCGTGAGCGGCGGATTCGCCACCGTCTACTCGCCGTTCGTCGAGGGGTCGCGCGCGGCCGTCGAGGCCGCCGAGGCGGTCGGCCTCACCGACGTGACGACCCACGAGACGATCCAGCGGCGGATGAAATTCGACGACCGTGGCTCGCGGCCCGACACCCGAGGCGTCGGCCACACCGGCTACCTCACCGTCGCGCGGTGGGAGTAGGTGTCCCAGAAGTCGGGAGACCGACCGACGCTATAAGTGCGTGGCTACCGAATCGAGTGATATGAGTCGGGAGCGCGGCGCGGACATCGACGACGTTCGGACGTGGCCCGAACTAGCAGTCGGCCTCTACGAACGCCTCACTGGTCGTGGCGCGGAGATAACGTACGAGTTCGACGATCTGGAGATACGTGTGCCGGACCGGATGGGTCCGGACGCCGACCACGCCCGCTGGCGGCTCGACGGGACGGTTCGTATCAGGACTCGCGACCGCAGTCGCGACGACGAGTGACCGCCACCGACCGGGCGCTGGATATCGACGCCGATCTGACCCTCACCGTCGAGGACACGACAGTGTCGATCCGGGGATACGGCGACCTCGTCGTCGTCGAGGCGCCGTCGCTCGCCGTCCTGCGGACGCTCGCTCGGACGGACCACCGCCTCGAACATCTCCCCGTATTCGAGTTCCTGCACGACGCGGACGTGACACTCGACGTTCGTGTCCGTGGCCGGAGCGTCGTCCGCGCGGGACCGGGACACGACCCCGGACCACTTTCCCGTGCGCTCGGCGTCGCGCCAGCGCGCGTCAGCCCCGGTGGGCTCTTGCTCACGGCACTGACCGAGTGGCGAGCCTGATCATCCCGTCCCGCGGAGTAACGCGAACAGATCGGCTCGAAAGGTCGACGGATCGAAGCAGTCACGGAGAGCGTCGGCTGTCTCGTCATCGGCCGACTGGACGATTCCGGTGGGGTAGACACCGCCGGCCAGCCGGAAGTCCCGATCCGGCGTCCACGTCGCTAACCAGCCGTCGACCGAGAGCGTGACGCCGTCGACGTGACAGCGGGCGTCGTAGCCGAACAGGCGGGCGTCGTGGTTGCCGATTCTGAGGGTGCGGCGCTCGACGCGGTCGACGGCGTCGAATCCACGATCTTCGAGGCGGTCGGCGAAGCCGCGACTCGCTTGCGAGGCGACGAGACCACGGAGCGCACCTGTGACGGGCGGTCGAGGCGCGAGTTCGAGTCGGGCCGCGAGGAAGAACCGCCAGCTTCGGTCCGCACCGGTTCGTTCGCGGACGCGCGACCGGAGGTGGTCGTCCTCGTAGAGCAGAAGCCGGGCGGTGACGGTGACGCCGCCGGCCGAAAAGAGCGTCTCCGTCGTGTCGTCGGCGCATTGCCAGTCGGTGAGATGCTCGGTCGGGACCGACGGCGGTGTGACCATCTCACCCATACCACGGTGTCGGCGACAATAGATGTTCGTCCGGTTTCGCGGTTCGTGTTCAATCCCGGCTACGACTTCGCGCTCGTGATTCTCGCAACTGTCGCGGGGTCGTTCTACTACGTCGGGTGTTTCTCGAGCACGCAGAACGCGACTGGTTCGTCGGTATTCGGGCGCCACGGACGCTCTCGAGCGACGACGTCTGGAACCGGACGTAACGTCCCGGGAGTCGCCCGTTCGAACTGACAGCACTCGTCACTCTCGTCGGGCTCTTTTTTGCCGAGCACGCGGTCTATTTCCTCATGGTACCGGCTCTCCTCACCGCAGGCAGCACGGTCGTGTACTCGTACTTTCTCTACGAGCAACTCGACCGTGACTCGGAGCCAGACGTAACAGAATGACTGCGAATCCGTCCGCTCGCGGTGACGAGACGGTCGACTGGGAACTCGATGTCGCAGATTCCTCGCTCTTGCTCGGCCTCGCGTACGTCTTTCCGAGTATCCTCGGTGGCGTCATCGTGCTCGCCTTCGGATTGTTGCTGTGGCTCGTCGCAGCGGCCGTCTGGGCCGGTGATCTCGGCCGAGCCATCGGCTTGATCGTCGTCGCAGTACTGGCGCTGCTCTCCCGCCGCTATCTCCCTGCCTTGCTCGAGACAGACTTGGCGACGCCGTTCTTCGAGCGATTCACACACCGCGGACTGCTCGTCGGAAGCCTCCTCGGTGCACTCACACTCCTCGGAAGCGCTCAGCTACACCCCTCCGCACCGTTCGCGGTGTTCGTCGCCAGCTGGATCCCGCTAGTACTCACCGCCGCCTTCCCGACGAGTGGGCATGCGGATCTAGCGGCGAAGATCCTCGTCGTCGACGAGACCGAGGTGCCCCTCCAAGAAGTGCGGGCGTTCCGGGCGATTTCGATGGGTCCGTTCGCCGTGTGCTGGCTCTCGTATACCCGGGGGTCCCCGACCGCACCTCGCATCGTCGTACTGCCATCCGACTACGCCGATGCAGTTGCGACTCTGATCGGCGCGGTTCCAGAGACATCCAAGGAGGAAGACTCGACGATCGATCGGGCGGAACGAATCGTCGCTGGACTCTTCGGACTCGGAATGGTCGCTATCGGGCCGCTTCTCTGGCTCGTTCTCCCACCGGGAGATGGGCAAGCAATTGCACTGTATGCGGGTGCGATGTTCGGTCTGTTTGGTGTGCTGTTGCTCTGGTACGCATACAGTGCCTGAGCAGACGAGTCAGGTTACTGGATTTTCAGTGACACTGAAATAATACCAGCTATTCCGAGTTTCGTCTGAGACGGTTGGTCAGCCTCTCACTTGGGGCGGTTCTTTTTCCAGTCTCGCCTCGTTCCGTCCTCGGTAATAGAGGCAAAAGAGGACGAGTAGTGTCACGGGAAATAGCACGATGGCGACGAGCGCGACTGGTGGAAAGAGGATAAATAGGGCAAATGTCTGCCACGATACGACCGTGTCACGGGGCACAAGTCAACATTAATACGGAGCAATCTCCGTTTTGTGGGGTCGAAGGATTGGATCGTACTGGTGCAGCGTAACAATCGGCAGACCACGTGAGCCGGATTACTCAGAGACTCAGTCGAGTCATCGATTCACGTTCAGACATCGGATGCGAACCGCCGAAATACGTCGAGTCGACGCAGGCCGTATTCGATACCTGCGACGACGAGGAGGATACCCAGATAGAGGACCCAGCCGCCGAAGTAGAGTGCGTGGGGATCCTCGACGCTCGCTGTGAATGCTGCGTGGACGTCGATCAGAACGAACAGCGTCAGTAGCGTCGCTGGCGCGACCAGTCGATGCCGGACGAGGAAATAGAGGGGAATCGTCGCGAGTACCCACATCCCGACCGCACCGAACAGATACAACAGCCACTCGAATCCGCCGGACATCGTCACTCCGAGGCGGGAAGCGTACCAGACCATGACGGCGGCGTGGAGCAGTCCGCCCGAAGACGCGATAGCGATGGCTCGTCGTCGTGGCGCCGGGGTCGACAGCCACGGAATCGATTCCGGGACCGACGGCAGACGTGTCCACGTGTGCCGAACCACGTACTCGACGAGTCCGACGAAGAGAAATCCAACCGTCCAGACCGAGGCGTTGACCATGTAGCGGACGATGTAGAGTCCGTTCTCGACGACCGTGATTCCGGTCGGTTCGGCGAGCCGTTCCAGTTCGGCCACGTCGTGAAACGTCGGTCCGGGAGGCGTGAGTTCCATCCAGAGGACGTAGGCCGTCGTGAGCGTAAGTACAACCACGGGAGTAACGAGGCGGAATCGAGCCGCGAGCCAAACGGGGACGGTCGCGACGACGACCAGCCCACCGTATCGCCACAGGAGACCGGCGAACGAATACTGCGAGGGACCGATCGAATAGCCAAGACTGTCAGCGACGAGGAGCAGTCCGGCCGCATGGACGACGCCGATAGCGAGGCTGAATCCGGCGGCTCGTCTGGAGGGCATACGTTCGATTGCGGGCTCTTCTGGCTTCTTTGTTATCCCGAGAAGACGTCTCGGTGATCGGCTACCGTTCGAAAGCGACACGTGTCGCGTTCGAGCGTGACTTCGACGAACGGATCTGAAAGCTCCGCACCGGCGGTGAGCGCCAGTGGAACCCGGTGGTTCGCCGGACAGTCTCGGCGAACCACCGGTACACAGTTGCAATAATCCGTATCAGTGGTCGTCTTCCCGCCACTTGTGTTCACACTCGGTGCAGACGAAAAACCGCGTCTCGGACTCGTCGGCCGCACGAATCTGCTGCATGTACCAGTAGGCTTCGTCGTTGTCACAGTTGGGGCAGTTGGCACTGGTCGTTGGCAGGCCGCTGGAGCCGCCCCCGGACTCGATGATCTCCGACTCTTCCTGGGCCTGCGTGGTGACCATCTCGGCTTCCGTGGCCTCGTCCCGCAGCGTCTCGTAGTCACACTCGTCCGAGGTACAGACCCACTTGTTATCCTCCGTCTGCATCATCGATCCGCATTCGTCGCAGAACTTCATGCTGAGTCGAATCCTGATGCTCGACCGTCTTTAACCCACGGATACGACGGTTTGTCGTACGTCGTTACGGTGGTTCGTCGCGACAGTCCGGCGAACCACCGGTAAACAGGGACGAGAATCCGTAACGACGTGTTCACGCGTCGCCGTCCGACTGACCGGGTTCACCCACGGCTTCGACCGGGAGGACGTTCTGGAGTTCGGCGTACAGTTCGTCCGGGCCGTGAAAGGCGTCGCTCCCGACTTCGGAGACGAGTTCGCCGAGGTTGGCTTCGCCGTCCGCGAAGGAGACGGTGACATCGACGAACTCGGCGGCCGCGTCGTCGCGAGTGACCGGGTAGTCGAGCCGCTCGAACTCGGATTCGACCCGACTCAGTTTCACGCGTTCGCTCATGCCGGGGCCTACGGCCCCTCGATACTTAATACGGATTGTTGCAACGGTGTTCCGACTGTCGCCGCGTCCGTGGTCGGTTGCCGTCGGAAGAGGTCCAACCGTCCGTAGTCGGCGCAGAATCGCGCCACGTCGGGAACGCAACCATGATCCGCGTCGAGACGAACCACCGATCCGATGGGCGTGTTGGACCTCGACCGGCGAGTGCTCGCACTGGGACTGGCGCGGATGGCCGACGCCATCGGCAACTCCTTTCTCATCGTCGTCCTCCCGCTGTACATCGCGAGCGGGCAGATTCCCGTCGAGGCGCTCGTGGGCAGCCGGCTCACCGCGTTCGGTCTCTCGCTGATCGTCACGGAGTATCTGCTCGTCGGGATCGTCCTCTCCCTGTTCGGCTTTCTCAACAGTTTCGCCCAGCCGTTCACCGGCCGCCTCTCGGATCGAACGGGACGCCGCCGCGCGTTTATCCTCTTCGGCCTGCTCCTGCTCGGCGGGGCGAGCGGCGCGTACGCCGTCGTCTCCTCGTACTGGCTCGTGCTCGTGCTCCGCATCCTGCAAGGGATCGGTGCCGCGTTCACCATTCCCTGCACCGTCGCGCTCGTGAACGAACTCGCGACCAGCCGTGACCGCGGGAGCAACTTCGGCGTCTTCAACACCTTCCGTCTCGTCGGCTTCGGATTCGGCCCCATCGTCGCCGGGTTCGTCGTCGAGGCGCGCGGGTTCGACGCCGCCTTCGCCGTCGCCGTCGCGGGTGCCGCGATCAGCTTCCTGACCGTCTGGGCGTTCGTCTCCGATCCCGACCGGCCCGCGACCGACGCGTCCGACGACCTCGCGGTCGCCGTCCGCGGCGACGACGGCCTCCTCGACCCGGTGTTCGCGCTCGGCCTCGGCACCGTCGCCATGGGCATCTGCATCGCCATGTTCGCCACGCTGGAAGGGCGAATCAACGACCGCCTCGGACAGGGCACGCTCTGGTTCGGCCTCCAGTTCGGCGCCGTCACCCTCGCCAACGTCGCCTTCCAGATTCCGGTCGGACGCGGCGCCGACCGCTACGGCCGCCGCCCGTTCCTGCTCGCAGGCTTTTGCCTCCTCGTCCCGACGACGATGGCACAGGGATACGTCCTCACACCCACCCTGATGACGCTCACCCGGTTCCTGCTGGGTGTCGCCGTCGCTCTCGTGTTCGCGCCCTCCCTCGCCGTCGCCGGTGACCTCGCCCGTGAGGGCGAGTCGGGCACTACCCTCTCCGTGCTGACCATGGCGTTCGGTCTCGGGGTGGCCATCGGCCCGCTCGCCTCGGGGTATCTGGAGCGGTTCGGTTTCGCCGTCCCCTTTCTCGCGGCCGGCGCGCTGGCGACGCTGGCGCTCGTCGTGGTGTGGACGCAAGTCGCGGAGACGGGCGACCCCGACGCGACGGTGGCGTGGCCGTGGTCGGAGTCGGCGCGCGGCGACTGATCGGGAGTATCGTAACTGTCCATAGATTCTCGCCGGACGATCCAGCGAGAATCTCTGCTGACTTCCGATAAGCCCGATGAGACGGATCGTCGTACGTCGGGTCCGGGACACGGAGACGACGGCCCGGGCGAGTCGGCCCCCCCTGGGCAGCCGTCCGAGACGGCCCGATGCGGGCGGGCCTACTCGAAGTCGGGATCGCGCTTCTCGACGAACGCCGCCATCCCCTCGCGCTGGTCCGGCGTGCCGAACAGGCCGCTCCAGGCCCGCCGCTCCACGTTCAAGCCCGTCTCGACGCCACCCTCGTGGAAGGCGTTGAGCGCCTCCTTCGCGGCGTAGAGGGCGTGTCGGGGTTTGGCCGCAAGCTCCGCCGCCATCTCGTCGACGTGGTCGTAGAGTTCGTCGTGTGCGACCACGTCGCCGACGAGCCCCCGTTCGTGGGCGTCGCTCGCATCGAGGCGGTCGCCGAAGAAGATCAGTCGGCGAGCCGTCTCGTCGGGGACGAGGCGCTGGAGGAGCTGCGTGCCACCCCACCCTGGGATGATGCCGAGGTCGATCTCGGTCTGGCCGATGACGGCGCGTTCGCTCGCCACCCGGAGGTCGCAGGCGAGCGCGAACTCACAGCCGCCGCCGAAGGCGTAGCCGTTGATTGCCGCGATGGTGACGCCGGGGAACGAGAGCAGATCGCGGACGATCGCCTGTCCGCGTTCGGCGTAAGCGAGGGCTTCGGGCGTCGTGAACTCCTTCATGTAGTCGATGTCGGCGCCGGCGATGAACGCGTCGTCACCGGCCCCGGTCAGCACGAGGACGCGCGCTCCCACCGTTTCGGCCTCGGCGATGGCGTCGCCGATTTCGTCGAGCGTCTCGGTGTTCATGGCGTTCAGTGCGTCGGGGCGGTCGACCGTGAGTCGGGCGACCCCGTCGGCAACGTCGAGCGTAACGGTGTTCCAGGACACGCCCGCTCGGAGGACGGCCACGGGCGTAAACGTTCGGGGTCGCCGACGAACGGTTCGTCCGGTTGCTACTGTCGACTGGACCCGTTTCGAGCGGTATTATACGGTAACGACTCGGCTGATCGAGGGACAGCCAGCAGTATAAGTGCGTCCGGAGGTTAGGCGAGATCACCCTCCGATGACGCCGACCACTGACCGCCCCGTTCGCCGTCCCCAAACTGTGATGCGGCACCACGGCGTACGCCGACGTAGAGAGCTCGACCGATGAACTATCAGTGGCTGATCGATCGGGTCGATCATTACATCGTCGACCACTCCCGCACGGTCATTCTCGTGTTCCTCGTGGCGACGCTCCTGTTTAGCGGCGGGCTGGGGAGCATCGAAACCGAGAGCGGCCAGCAACAGTTCATCGAAGATCTTCCCTCGTTTCAGGCGCTAGAAGACGTCCAGCAGGACTTCGGCACGAGTTTCTCGCGAGTGAGTACGACCACGACGCTGGTACAGAGCGATCAGAACGTCCTCTCGAAGCCCGCGCTCCTCGATCTCCTCCGGACACAGGAGCGGATCAGCGAGAGCGACCCGCTCCGGGTCGAGGACACGTCGAGTTCGGCTCAGACGGTCGCTCGGACCCTCGATCCGGACGCGACGACGCTCGACGAGCAGATCCGGGCGGTCGAACGGGCGACACCGGGCGAGATCGACACCGCGGTTCGCCGCGCCGCCGACCGGAACCAGGGCTTTGGCTCGCGAGTGAGCACGGACTTCAATCGGCGGTCGGCGTCGGCGTCGGCCACCGAGGCGACGGTGACGCACCGAGCCGGACCGGGTGCCGGAAGCGAGGGCGGTCCCGGCGGAGCGTCGGAGTTCCCTGCGAACAAGGAACAGCGGATCGAACGCCTGATCTCGGCGGAGGCGAGCGGTTCGACCATCCGCGTCCTCGGCACGCCGCCGGATACGACGACCACGACCCTGACCGTGGTGTTGCCCATCGCACTCGTGTTGATCGTCGTCATGCTCGCCATCGCGTACCGTGACCTCGTCGACCTCCTGATCGGCCTCGTCGCGATCGTCATGACGCTGATCTGGACGTTCGGGTTCATCGGTCTCGTCGGGATTCCGTTCGCCGTCCTGCTGATCGCCGTCCCGCCCATCCTGATCGCGGTCGGCATCGACTTCGGCATCCACGCGATCAATCGCTACCGCGAGGAACGGGTCACGGGGACGGGCGTCACGGAGTCGATGCGGCTGACGACCGACCAGGTGAGCGTCGCCTTCTTCATCGTGATGGGCACGTCCGCCATCGGCTTCCTGTCAAACGTCATCAGCGCCTTCCCGCCGACACGCGATTTCGGCATCACGGCGGCGGCCGGCATCGTGTTCACATTCCTCATCTTTGGCGTCTTCGTCCCGGCGACCAAGGTGTTCGTGGATCGTCTCCGGGAGCGGTATCCGATTCCGACGATCACGCAGACGCCGCTCGGCTCGGAGTCGTCTCCACTGGGACGCGTTCTCGCCGGTGGCGTCACCGTCGCGGAGCGGGCGCCGGTGATCTTCCTCCTCCTCGTCGTGCTCACGACGGCGGGCGCGGGAGTCTACGCCAGCGGCGTCGAGACGGGGTTCAGCCCGGACGATTTCCAGCCCGCGGCGGAGACACCGGCGTACCTCCAGCACCTCCCCGAGCCGATCCGGCCGCCGGCCGAGTTCGAGTACGTGAAACTCGACAACTACCGTGACGAGAACTTCGACCAGGAGGGGAGCGTCTTGATGTACGTCGAGGGGCCGATGCAGGCGGATACGGCGCTCGAACGGCTCGATCAGGCGGGGTCAAATCCTCCGCCGACGTTCGTACGGGAGGGGCGGGAGGCCGAGTCACAGAGCGTCGTGACGCTGGTTCGAGCGCGCGCCCGAAACGACTCGGCGTTCCGTCAGGTCGTCGAGCGAAACGACCGCAACGACAACGGCATCCCCGACGACAATCTCGCCCAGGTGTACGCAGCACTGGAGGAGTCGACCGACGAGGATCGGCTGTCGGAGTTCCTGAGCGCCGACCGGCGGAGCGCGCTCGTCATCTACTCGGTCGACGGCGACGAGCCGAACGACGCGATCACCGACGACGCGTACCGGGTGGCGGGCGACCTACGGTATCGGGCGCAGCCGACGGGGAACGCCGTGATCTTCGACGAGGCGCTGGCGCTCGTCCTCGAAACCGTGATTCAGAGTCTCGTGTTGACACTTACCGGCGCGGCGCTGTTTCTGATCCTCGTCTACTGGGTCGTCGAGGGCCGGCCGTCGCTCGGCATCGCCAACATCGCACCGATACTCATCACGGTCGTGGCGCTCGTCGCGTCCATGCGGGCCTTCGGGATCAGTTTCAACGCGATCAACGGAACCATCCTCGCCATCGCAGTCGGCCTCGGTATCGACTACTCCGTGCACGTGGTCCACCGGTTCATCGACGAGTACGCGGAACGGGATCTGTATCCTGCCCTGCGTCGGACGGTCGTCGGCACCGGCGGTGCCCTGACCGGGAGCATGCTGACGACGGTGTTCGGCGTCGGCGTGCTGGCGCTCGCGCTCAACCCGGCCGTCGGCGTGTTCGGAGTCCTGATCGCGATGAGTGTCCTCTACGCGTATCTCACGTCCATCGTCGTCCTTCCGTCGATTCTCGTGCTCTGGGCGCGGTTCGTCGACGGGGCGTCCACACACTGATCGTGGTTATTGTAACTGTGTACCGGTGGTTCGCCAGAACGGATCGGCGAACCACCGGTACTGACTTACAATAATCACTATGAGACGGGTTGTGAGCCCGGAGCGGAACACCGATATGGGGGACGACCGAATCGCCGGGCGATGACACTGTCGGCAGCGGAACGCGAGCGGCTGGCGGACGTCGTCCGCCTCCAGCCGACGAAGAACAAGGAACTCCAAGAGCGGTGGGGAATGGAGAGCGGCAGCGAGGTCCACAGCTACCTGGAGGACCATCTGAGCGACTACTACTACCGCAACGAGAACAGCTACATCTGCGCGACACCGGAGGCGGCCGAACTCACGGGCGTCGATCCCGGCGTCGAGGGCGACGGCGACGGGATCGAGGTCATCCGCGTCCCCGAACTGGAAGCGCAGGTGTTCGAGGTGGTGGCCGGCCCCGACGAGCGCTCCGAGAGCGTCGTGAGCGTCCTCCAGAAGGTCCGCGAGACGTTCGACGCCGATCCGGAGGTCGACGCCGTTCGAGAAGCACTCCAGAGCCTCCGGCGCAAGGGGGTCGTCGAGGTGGTGTATCGGACGGTCCCGACGTTCAAACTCACGGTCGACCGCGACGAGGTCGACGTCGAAATCGTCTACAGTAGCGACTGATAGTGATCGCTGGTAGTCAGTACCGGTCGTTCGCCAGGACGGGTCGGCGAACCGGCGGTGAACAGTTACCGTAGTCACTACGAAAGGCGGCGTACGTCCGATCGCCCGACGTGTCGCGATCGGATGGGGAAAGTGGGGCCGATCGCTACTACAACGTCACTGTCGCCGTCGCCGTCGTCGGTCCGCCAGCAGTCGTTTGATCGCCTTGCCCGGTCCGCCCTCGATGGGCCACCCGCGCGTGCGCCACGCGGGCGGTTCGGGCTGGAAGTCGGGACACGCCCCCGAACACTCGGCGGCCGTCTGATGGTATCCCTTCGCCGCACACCACGGAACGAACGCGCCGGAGCGGTCACGGAGTTCGAACCACCGGCAGTCGGGCCGCATCGTCTCGACGTAGGAGCGCCAGCCGGTGCCGTAGGCCCGCTCGGCGATTTCGAGGCGTTTGTCGGCCTTCTCGCTCGTGGGGCGGGTGGTGTCGGCCGTCGGATCGAGCGTCGCGGGGTGCCACGCGACGGTCGCGTCGGGCACGTCGCCGCCGAATTCGAGCGCTAGCACGCCCGCCTCGACTGGCAGATCTTCCAACAGGGCGGGTTCGACCGTCGCGTCCGTGGCCGCGGTGGCGACCCACACCTCGTCGGCGAGCGCCGTCGTCACGTCGTGGTCCAACTGATCCGCGAGCGCCCGGGCCGCGCTGGCGTCGAGATCCGGTTTGTTCTCGACGGCGACGATCCGACGCACCCAGTCGGGGTAGGGCGCGACCTGCCGAATCTCGATCCGGTTGCCGTCGCGTCGCGTCTCGACGACACCGCGGGCGTCGGCGCGGTGGATGGCCGCACGGACGTAGCGCCACGGGTAGCCGGGGTGGGGAAGGGCGTCGCGGTACCACGCCCACTCCGCGGGGGCGTTGCGAACGACGTGGAGGAGATCCGAATCGAGCGCGTCCGCGCCGAAGGCGGCGCGGTCCGCGAGGGCATCGGGATCCGCCTCGACGACGACAGTATCCCAGCGCCGCCGCTGGGTGCCGAGCTGGCGGGCGACGATTGGAACGGCGTCGGTGTCGCGGTCGGGCGGCCACGCGCGCTCGGCCCACCGGCAGGTGACGAGTTCGAACCCGAACTCGGCGTCGCCGGGATGGCTCATACGACGACTCCCCGTATCACGGCCTACCCGAGGTACGTCCGCTCGCCCTCGTTGGCCTCCGCCTCGGCGACGAGTTCGTCGAGATAGTCGTGGGCCTCTTCGAGGATTTCGCGGGGACCGTCCTGCGTGATCGTGTTGATCGCCTGGTCGTAATCGCGCCACTGGAGGTCGCGGTGTTCGTTCGAGAGTTCGGCGCTCGCCTCGAACGACCGGGCGATGAACAGGTGGACCGTCTTGTGGATGGTATTGCCGCCGGCCTCGAAGACGTAGTCGTACTCCTCGCGGAAGCCGTCGATGAGCCGGAAATCGTCGATGCCTGCCTCTTCGCTCACTTCTCTGATCGCAGTCTGCTGAAGCTCCTCGTCGCCTTCGACCCCGCCTTTCGGGAACTCCCAGTCCCCGGGACGGCTCTTCAGGAGGAGGTACTCCCGTTCGCCGCGGGTGTCGCGGAAGAGGATGGCTCCAGCACTGGTCGCTTCGACCGTCATTACCGGCAGTAAACGGTCACAACTTATAAAGATTTCAAGCGAAGGGAGCGCCGCTCCGTGACGTGTGTGTTTTTGGGCATCGAGCGCGCAGAAGCGGATAACGATGGCCTTCGTCACCAAACTCAGCTTTCAGAGCGGGGACCGGGACGCCCTCGAATCCCTCGTGACAGACATAAAACGGATGGTGGAACGCAAGGGCGCCGAGTGCAAGGGCCCCCACTCCGCCCCGCCGGAGCGGTTCACCGTCCCACAGTATCGGACGCTCACCCCGGGTGATCGGTTCCCGGCGTGGGATTACACCACCTACACACGCCGGCTGGAGATTCACGGCAACGACGAGGTGGCGCGCCGCGTCGGCCACATGGACTTCCCGGACCACGTCCACGTCGAAATCGAGGTGGATCGGAAGAAGCCGCTCGGGCAGGGCCGGGACTGATCGACGCCTACTCCTCGACGACGCCGAGCAGTTCGCCGCGGCCGGTCGACTCCTCGGCGTCGAACCCCGTGACGCGAAGCCGAACGAGCCGATCGGCGAGCCCCGACTTCGCGTCGGGGAGCGTGACGATCGTATCGCCGATACGCACCTGGGCGACGCCGTCCTCGTAGCCCGTGACGAAGGCCGTGAGTTCGTCGCCTTCGGCGTAGGCCGGGCGGTTCGTCCGGAAGGTCCACCCCGCGAACAGTTTGCGGAGGTTCATACGCGCGCCACCTCCTCGCTCTGGCGGTCGGGCACGTACTCCAGCCCGTAGCCGGTCCACGCCGCGACGAGGAAGACGGCGACGAGGAACCAGCCGTGGAAGACGTACGGCCACACCGCGGCGGGGTTGGCGAGCATCGCCTCGGTGAACCAGTCGAACTGCTGGGGCAGTTGGATCATCGCCGCGTAGCCCGCGAGGACGCCGCCGCCCCACGGGAAGATGTAGCCGAGGGCGGACGTGTTGGCGTCGAGGATGTTGGCCCGGCGGTAGCCGTTGATGTTGAACCGCTGGCCGAGCGTGCGGATGAAGGGCGCGATGGCGATTTCCGCCGCCGTGTTGATCGTGATGGTCGCGTTGACGATCGCGGTCCCGATGACCATCGTCGTCTCCGCGCGGCGGACGGTGGTGGCGACGTGTTCCAGCAGCCACTCCTCGATGGCCGCGAAGCCACCGCCCGCGCGCATCACCTGCGCCGCGCCGACGATGAGGAGCACGAGGACGATCAACGGAAAGAAGCCGAGCGCGCCGGTGTAGAGGCTGCCGCCGACGGCGCTCGTGGCGTCGGGCGACACCTCGACGATGGCGCCGAGGACCGGTAGACCGTCGAGCGTCGCCGCGATACCCGACTCCGCGGAGGAGCGGAAGACGAGCATCGCGGAGGCGGGCGCGAGGCCGAGGACGAGGTTGAGTGCGATGGAGACGAGCAGCCCCCACGAGACGGCCTCGATGATGTGTCGGCCCTGGATTGCGGTGACGATGACGACGCCGATAGAGAGGAGGTGGACGAGGCCGAGCGGGCCGGTACCCGCGGCGGCGTTGGCGCCAACGTCGAGCGGTTCGCCGGCCATCGCCTGCCCGGCGACGACGTAACTCGCGAGCGCGAGCACCGCGGCGACGAGAGCGTACTTGAACCGCGAGGCGACGACGCCGCCGATGTCGGCGTCCTGAGTCACCGCGCTCACGATGGTCGTGTCGGAGACGGGGGCGAGGTTGTCGCCGAAGACGGCGCCGGAGAGGATGGCGCCGAACAGGAGGACCGGGTCGGCGCCGAGCAAGACTCCGGCGGGGAAAACGAGGCTCGTGAAGGCGACAGCGGTGCCGTAGCCGGTGCCGATGCCCGTCGCCAGTAGGGCGGCGAAGATGAAGGTGAGCGCCGGAAACAGCGCCGCGCCGACGCTAGCGGCGCTCGACGCCCACACGAGGCCGTCGACGAACCCGCCGGCTTGGATGGTGTCGGCGAACATCCCGGCCCAGAGCCAGGCAACCACGGCGGTTGCCGCCACGCGCTGGGTCATGCCGTCGAAGATGAGGTCGGCGTAGGTCTTCCAGTCGCCTTTCACGAACAGCATGCCGACGATCAGGCCGGCGAGCATACCGATCACGAGACCGGACGTATCGCCGATGCCGAGCAGGCCGCTCTGGACGATCGCCCAGACGATGAATATCGCCAGCGGAAGGGCACTCGTGCCTCGGCCACCGTAAAACTCGACGCCTGCCGTGTCGGGCGGATCATCAGGGAGGTCGGGTTCGCTCATTCCGGTCGCAGATGCCCAGTCGACCGAGTAAAATGGCCCGGAATACGTCCGCGGATGAAACCGGGGCGACAACTTATGCCAGAGACGCCCGTTGGGGGGGCATGAGCGTCAACGACGACTTACTCGACCTGCGACGTGAGCTCCATCGCCACCCCGAACCCGCGTGGCGGGAGTTCTACACCACCGCTCGCCTCGTCGACGTACTCGAAACCCGCGCTCTCGACGAACTCTACGTCGGCCCCGAAGTGCTGGCCGAGGAGCGGCGGGGCGTCCCCGACGACGCCGAACTCGACGAGTGGGCACGGCGGGCGATCGACGCCGGCGCCCGTGAGGACGTGGTCGACCGCCTCGCCGGCGGCTACACCGGCCTCGTGGCCGTCCGCCGGATGGGCGAGGGGCCGACCGTCGGCCTCCGGGTCGACATCGACGGCCTCCCGATCACCGAGGCAGAGACGGATCACGAGCCCGCGAGCGCGGGCTTTCGCTCCGAGAACGAGGGCTTCATGCACGCGTGCGGCCACGACGCCCACGCCACCGTCGGCGTCGGCGTCGTCGACGCCATCGCCGAGAGCGATTTCTCCGGCACGCTCAAGGTGTTCTTCCAGCCCAGCGAGGAGACGGTGTCGGGCGGCGAGCCGATGGCCGAAGGCGGGCATCTGGACGACGTGGACTATCTCCTCGCCCTCCACGTCGGCCTCGATCACCCAACCGGCGAGGTGGTCGCGGGCGTCGACGGCTTCCTCGCGGTGAAGCATTTCCGCGCCGAGTTCTCGGGCGCCTCCGCCCACGCCGGCGGCCACCCCGAACGCGGCCGGAACGCGGTGCAGGCGATGGCGACGGCCATCGGGAACCTCTACTCGATTCCGCGCCACGACGAGGGTGCGACCCGCGTGAACGCCGGCCTCGTCGGCGGCGGCACCGCCTCCAACATCGTCCCCGAGGAGGCGTTCATTGAGGGCGAGGTGCGCGGCGACACGACGGAGCTGATGGAGTACATGGACGACCACGCCCAGCGCGTCCTGCGGTCGGCCGCCGAGATGCACGACTGCGAGGTGGACGTGGAGTACCAGGGACGGGCGCCGAGCGGCGAGAGCGACGACGAACTCGCGGACGTGGTGGCGTCGGTGGCGGAGGGGACGGCCGGCGTCGACTCCGTTCTCGACAGCGACGATTTGGGGGGGAGCGAGGACGCCACCTACCTCATGCGCCACGTCCAGCAACGGGGCGGTCTCGCCTCGTTCGTCTGCGTCGGCACCGACCACCCCGGCGGCCACCACACGCCCACCTTCGACGTGGACGAGGAGACGATTCGCATCGCCATCGACGTGTTCACGGGGACGATCGAGCGGTTGGGGCGGAAAGCGGTGTGAGAAAGGCGGGGAGCACCATCGACATCCTCGGTGGTTGATACGGTCAGTATGCCGAATGTAGAGGGTGAGTTCGGCAGATAGAGAGACGAAACCCTCATCATCCGAACGAGCGACCTACCGTTTTATTCACTTCACTCCCGTAGCTACCCCATGATCTCACAAATTCTCGTGCCGATGGATGACTCGGAAATGGCCCAGCAGGCGCTCAAGTACGCTCTCGAGAACCATCCTGACGCGGATATTACCGTCTTACACGTCGTGGGCGGACCGTCACCGTGGGGGGGAGCAGCCACGTCACTCGCTCTCGAGGAGAATCTCGAAGAGGTCGCCGAGGAGCACGCGGAGGAGGTGTTCGATGACGCCCGAGACCTCGCCGCCGAGTACGATATCGAGATCACTACCGAGGTTCGACTGGGCCACCCCGCTCGGGCGATTTTGAACAGCGCCGATAACTTCGATGCGGTCGTCATCGGAACTCACGGCGGCTCGTTGGTCGATCGACTGGTCGTCGGGAACGTCGCCCAGAAAGTGTTCCGCAACTCACCCGTCCCTGTGATTGTTGCTCGGTGAGTGGCTTTCACGAAGATCGCCGGAAAGACAGGCTCGGGCACGGGTAACGGTGTACGACTGATCCGTCCGACTCCTATTTGCACCACCGAGATCCGGTTCCGTCTCATAGTGTTTATTGTAACTGTTTACCGGTGGTTCGCCGACCCGTTCTGGCGAACCACCGGTACTGATAGGAATTATCGGAAGTCCGGTCAGTACTTCGGCTCCGCGCCCGTCGTCTCGTACACTCGCTCCATCAGGTCGTCGCGGTCGTGCTGCCACGCGACGAGGTCGTCGGGATGGCTCGGATACGCCTCGTAGCGTTCGAGCAGTTCGTCCGCAAGCTGTTTCGTCCGGTAGAAGTTCAGGATCGTCCCCCAGTAGCCGAAGCTCTTGATCGCGCTCTTGAGTTTCAGCCCCAGCCCCATCGAGGTGGAGCCGGAGTAGAGCGCCTCGGCGAGTTTCTCGCCCGGGAGCGCGGCGAGCAGGCCCATCAAGTCGTCGACATCGACGGCTGTCGAGAGCACGTTGTACACGTCGAGGCCAGCGTAGCGGCCGCCGAAGTGGTCCATGACGCGCTCGTTGTACTCCCAGAGCGCCGCCTCGGTCGGCCCCTCGTCGGCGAGGGCGTCGAGGATGGCCTCGGCGGCGTACGTGCCGGCGTAGGCGGCGCCCGCGATGCCGCCGCCGGTCGTCGGGTTGACGTGGCCGGCGGCGTCGCCGACGGCGACGAAGCCGGGGGCGACGGCGGAGTCGTACGGGCGGCGGGTCGGCAGGGCGGCGCCGAGTTTGTCTTTCACTTCGGCACCCCGGAACTCCGGCCGGTTCTGCAGGTCACGGCGCAGGTCCTCGACCAGTTTCATCGGCTCCTCGGTCATCTGGAAGCCGAGGCCGGCGTTGATGGTCGTACTCGTCCGCGGGAAGTACCAGAGATAGCCCGCCGCGCGCTGGGTGGGCTTGAACACGAGGGCGTCGTCCCACTCGACTTCCTCGGGTACCTCGACGATTTCGCGGTAGGCGGAGCAGAACTGCGAGTAGGAGACGTTGGTGTCGAAGGTGGCGTCCTCGAAGTCGGCCTTGTCCTGGAGGATAGAGAGGGCACCGGCGGCGTCGACGGTCACGTCGGCCTCGTAAGTGACGGGATCGCCCTTGCGAATGCCGCGAACGCCGGTGACGCGGGCGCCGTCCTGTAACACGTCCTGGACGACGGTGTCGTAGTGGAACTCGGCGCCGGCGTTTGCCGCGCCCTCGATGATGCGGCGGCCGTACTCCCAGCGGTCGATGACGGCGAGTTCGCCCGGGACCGGGATGTCGAGCACCGTGTCGTGCTGGGGGAGTTCGAATCGGCCGTGATCGACGCCGGTGTTGGTAAAGGAAGACTCGATCTGTGACTTCGGGATGGCATCCGGGAAGGCGTCCGCGCCCTTGAGCGCGTCACCACACGCGATGTGGCCCGCCTCCGACTCGTCTTTCCGCTCGACGACGACGACGTCGAGGCCGGCGCGGGCGGCAGTCGCCGCCGCGTAACAGCCGGCGGTGCCCGCCCCGACGACGACGATGTCGTACTCGTGGGTAGTCATTGATGCAGTGTCGCTTCCGCGGTGGGAAAACTCTTTATTACCGTTTCGTCGGTGCGTAGCCGACGGAAATCAGGCTGTCGCCTCGACCGCCTCCTCGACGACCGCTCGCGCGTTCGCCACGAGTTCCTCGACCGATTCGCTCTCGGCGTACAGACGGACGTAGGGTTCGGTGCCGCTGGGACGGACGAGAAGCCACGAGCCGTCGGGACGTTCGAGACGCACCCCGTGGACGGTGTCGACGCTCGCCGCCGGAAACGCCTCGGGGAGTGTCGTCCGCAGTTCCGCCATCGCGTCCGCCTTCGCGTTGTCGGGACAGGGGACGCTCACCTTTCGGTAGGGTCGTTCAGTGATCGGCTCGCGCAGGGCAGCGAGGCCCTCCGCGGCGACGTGGCGGGCGAAGACGGCCGCACTGGCGACGGCGTCGATCCACCCGCCGAAGGCGGGATGGATGTGCTTCCACGGTTCGGCCGCGAAGACGACGGTTCCAGTCCCTCGAACCCGCGCCACACCCTCGTGGAGCGCACCGAGACGGACGCGCTCGACGCGCCCGCCCGCCGCGGCGACTCGCTCGTCGATCCGGGCGGAGGCGTTGGGCGTCGTCACGACCACCGGATCGGCCGCGTCGCTCGCGCGGACGTACCGCTCGGCGACGATGGCGAGGACGGTGTCCTCGTGGACGGTCTCTCCGCCGCTGTCGACGATCACGATGCGGTCGGCGTCGCCGTCGTGAGCGATCCCGAAGGCAGCGTCGCCGTCGGCGACGAACCGGCGGAGCGTGGCGAGCGAGTCGGGCGTCGGCTTGCTCTCGCGGCCGGGAAAGTGGCCGTCGACGTTGCCTTCCAGCGTCTCGACGCTCGCCCCCAGATCACGGAGGATCGTGGGTGTGGCGAGGGCGCCGACGCCGTTGCCGCAGTCGACGGCGACTGGGCAGCCATCGAGCGGCGCGCCGTACCCCTGCGCGTAGTCGGCGACGGCCGCGCGGTAGGCGTCGAGGACCGATTCCTCGTGACCGTCGCCCCAGGCGTCCCACGCGACGGGGGCGGCGTCCGGGTCGGTCTCGGGATCGGCGGCCACTCGCTCTTCGATCACCCGCTCTCGGTCCCGGTCGTACTCGACGCCGTCGACGAAACACTTGATGCCGTTGTCGCCGGGTGGGTTGTGCGAGGCGGTGAGCATCACGCCGTGGCGTCCGCGCGAGGCGAAGGCCAGCGCGGGCGTGGGGACGACGCCGAGGCGACGAACCGACGCACCGCCGGAGCGGACGCCGGCCTCGACGGCGGCCGCGAGCCCGCCGCCGGTGGTCCGGCCGTCGCGGCCGACGACGACTTCCGATTCCCGAGCCGCCGCCGTCTCGCTCGTGGCGTCGCGACCGACCGCTCGCCCGACCGCCACCGCGAGTTCCGGCGTCACGTCCGTGCGCACGCTTCCGCGGATGCCCGCGGTGCCGAACAGAGCCATACCGGCCTTCCGGCGCCCACCGGTTTGTATCGGTCGGTGATGGCTATCGAAAGTTTCACCGGGACGCCGAGGAATGGGCCGGTATGTCAGCGGCCGATTCGTCAGACGGCCCGGGGTCGCGGTTCGATCGCGTGACCGCCGCCGTCGTCGCCATCTCGGTTCTCGCTCTCGCCGCGCGCTTCGTCGGCCTCGGTACCCGTCCCGTCCACTGGGACGAGGCCCGCGTCGGCTACTGGAGCCTCCGATTTCTCGACACCGGCGCCTTCGAGTACCGTCCCGTCGCCGGCGGCCCCTTCCTCTACGTCGTCGAACGACACGTCCTCGGTCTCGCCGACGCGACGGACGCCACGGCGCGGGCCGTCGTCGCCGTGATCGGCGGGCTCTCGCCGCTCGTCGCCTTGCTCTTTCGCCGGCGAGCATCGTCCACCTCCTCGCCCTCTCGCGACCGTCTCGACGACATCGAGACGGTCGCGATGTCGCTCCTCCTCGCCGTCAGCCCCGCGCTTCTCTACTACGGCCGATTCCTCCGTGGCGACCTGCCGCTTGCCGTGTTCGGCCTCGTCGTCGTCGGATGCGTGGTCCGACTGCTCGACACGGACGACGCGACGGTCGCCCGCCGCGCCCGCTATCTCGGTGCCGCGGCGCTGGCGTTTGCAGCCGCCACGTCGGCCTTCTTCGTCGGCTATCTCGTCTGCTGGCTGGCTGCCGCGGCGCTCACCGTCGACCAGCACCGCCTCGTCGGCGCGGGTGCGGACGCCCGCGAACACGTCACAGCGGCGATCGAGCGCCTTCGCGGGTCGACGCGCTCCGCGCTCGGCGCCGTCGGTCTCTTCCTGCTCGTTCACCTGTACTTCTACGCCCCGCGGACGGACGGGACGATCCAGCCGTCGCTCGCGACGGTCGAGGCGGCGTTCGTGGGCGCGCTTCGCAAGTTCTACGGCGTACGCGTCGTCGGCCGCCGACAGGGCGGCGAACACCAGTTGCTTCCCTACCTGAGCGCCCACGTGGAGACGCTACTCGCGGCGTCGGTCGTCGTCATCGGACTGGCGGCGGTGGGGTTCCTCGTGGACCGATACGGTCGGGGGAAGACGCGGACGGTGATCGCCTTCCACGCCTACTGGGCCGGGGCGTCACTGCTCGTCTTCCCGATCATTACGGAGGAGAGCGCGGCGTGGCTGAGCGTCCACACCGTCGCTCCGGCGGTGATCCCCGCGGCCGCGGCGGTCGGCCTGCTCGTGCGGTACGTCTCGGACTCGCTCGACCGTGACGACGCCGTGGGTGTGACCGTGGCAGCCCTGATCGCGCTGGCCATTGCGGGCCAACTCGGTGTCGCGGTGATGGGGACGGCGTACGGACCGACGACACCCGAGAACCCGCTGGTCCATCACGCACAGCCGGCCGACGATCTCGACCCCTTCGTCACGGACGTGTCGGCAGCCATCGCGGGCAACGAGGGCGTCGACGTACTCTTCTACGGATCGACGTTCGTCGCCAACTACGACGACGACCCCGATCGTCCGCCTGCGAGCGACGCGTGGGGGAACCGCCTTCCACTACCGTGGTACCTCGAACGGATCGGGGCGGAGACCGGTGGCGTCCGCGACGCGTCGGGGCTGGAGCGGATGGACTCGCGCCCACCGGTCGTCGTCGCGGACGTGAGCCAGCGGTCGGCGCTATCGGCGCGGCTCCCGGGCTACGAGGCGAGCACGTACCGCCTGTCGCTGTGGGATCGAGAAGTCGTGGTCTTCGTCCGAGCCTAGCGGAAGCCCATCGCTTCGATCTGTTCCTGATACCGGTTGCGGATGGTGACTTCGGTCACCTGAGCCACGTCGGCCACCTCGCGCTGGGTCTTCTTCTCGTTACAGAGCAGGGAGGCGGCGTAGATGGCCGCGGCCGCGAAGCCGGTGGGCGACTTGCCGGAGAGCAGGCCCTGTTCGGCGGACACGTCGATGATCTCCGTGGCCTTGGCCTGGACTTCCTCGCTGAGTTCGAGCGCCGAGGCGAAGCGGGGGACGAACTGCTTGGGGTCGACGGGTTTGAGTTCGAGACCGAGTTCCTGGGAGATGTAGCGATACGTCCGGCCAATCTCTTTCTGTGGGACGCGGGAAACTTCGGCCACCTCGTCGAGCGAGCGGGGGATACCCTCCTGTCGGCAGGCGGCGTAGAGGGCGGCGGTGGCGACGCCCTCGATGGAGCGCCCGCGGATGAGATCCTCGTTGAGCGCGCGCCGATAGATCACGGAGGCGACTTCACGCACGGAGCGTGGGACGCCCAGCGCGGACGCCATCCGGTCGATTTCGCTCAGCGCGAACTGCAGATTGCGCTCGCCCGCGTCCTTCGTCCGAATCCGCTCTTGCCACTTTCGCAGGCGGTGCATCTGGGATCGTTTCTCGGAGGAGAGCGATCGGCCGTAGGCGTCCTTGTCCTTCCAGTCGATGGTCGTCGTCAGCCCGCGGTCGTGCATCGTCTCGGTAATCGGGGCCCCAACCCGAGACTTGCTCTGCCGCTCGGAGTGATTGAACGCCCGCCACTCCGGCCCGCGATCGATCTGCCGTTCGTCGATAACCAGTCCGCAGTCGTCACAGACGAGTTCACCCTGATCCGCGTCCGTGACGATATTATCTGACCCGCATTCGGGGCAGTCAACGGATTCGTCCGCTTCTTGTTCCGTTTCCTGGCTCCGCTGACGTTGGCGGCTCGGACGTTCCATTATAAGTGTCGTGGCGAACCTGTTATTTAAACCTTTGGCTGGTGGTCCGCGATAACACCGTCAGGTCGGCGCCGTATGGCGACTGGCCTGCCCCACGGATAGCTACGCCGCCGCGACTGGTGCCCGCTGCCGCGTTCAGCCCTCGACGGGCTGGACCGTCTCGGCGCCCTCGTACTTGTCCTCGAACTCCTGGATGAGCTGGCCCATCTTGGCGTACCAGTCGTTGAGCAGGCGCTGCATGTCGCCGGCGATCTTCGAGGGATCAGTCGGTGAGTAGACGTGGTAGTACCCCCCCTGATCGTAGTTGACCTGCTCTTTCGTGATGAAGCCGGTCTGGAGCAGCCGCTGGACGGCGCGGTAGGCCGTCGAGCGCTCGCGGTCGACCGCGGCGGCGATCTCGTCGACGGTCAGCGGCTCGTCGGTGTCGACGAGCGCCTGGAAGCACTTCCGGTCGAGCTGTTTGAGGCCGTGGAAACACTCGAGGAGCCCCTCACACTCCATATCCTGCTGGAGTTGTTCGGACATTGAATCCGGCATTGGTATCGTTATTAACTAGGCACTACCCCGTTAAAACACTTGTGTGAATATTGCACAACTTCGTTTTGGTGTCGGCTGCGGCACGAGCTGCCGGTTTCCGGCGTCAGCGCGCCGTTTTGGAGGCGACAGACGGCTGCGAGGGCAATGGTGAAGAGTATCGCCGCGAAGTGCAGTAGTATCGAGCCTGCGCACGCTCGGAGGTCGGCCCCCGACCCGTCTACAGACCGAGTGTCACGGCGCCGACGACACGCTCACCGGCCCCGACACCGCGGTCGTGGGCGTAGCCAGCCCGTAGCTGACCCTCCGTGGTCGCAGTGACCGGACACACCGATCACGCTCGTCCCAAAGACGAGCGGATGATCGCTCTCGACGCCGACACGGAACGGCTCTCTATGCGAGGGGAGGGGAGAGAGCAGATCGATCGTCGACCAGCTCTCGTACGGCCGGCCGACCGTTCGCGAGACGCGCCATTCTGGGGTGCGACCCCCGCGACCGATCCACGCCGACAGCGTCGTCTCGGAGTAATAATGTATGTTCTACACAGCACTGTCGGCCGACGAGAACGTGGTTGGGACTGCCTTGCCCACTACGGGCGGTGAATCGGTCTCCATCGGAGTCGGGCGTCCGAACGTGTCGACGCCGAACGGCAGGGCGGCCGTCACGGAGGCCTCGGCACGACGCCGCGACGACGGACCAGACCGGCCGTCTTCGAGGGCGGTTGCACACCTGAATTGTTCATACTGTTGGCTGTACCTGTTTCAATATATTCGCCGTTCCAAGGTGGCGAATATCTTGATCGACTTACAGCCGACAGTATCAGTAGCTGATAGCACCGCGGTCCCCGAATCTTCGCTCGCGAGGAAAGCCGTCAAACACAAACGTCCACGATTGTGAGGAGAGTTGTGACTAACTACTGGACGGTCCCGGTCGAAGTCGAGCGCTTGAGTACGACGACCCGATGAACACGCGACAGCTCTTCCTGCTCGGATTGGTCGCCGTCGCCGTCGTCCTCTCGGGCTCCATTCTCGTCGGCTTCCAGGTCTACAAGGGGACGGTGGCCGACCGCCACGAGTCGGAAGTGGGCCACGCGGCCGACCACGTGCAGTCGGAACTCGACGCCCGCCTCGCCGGACACCAACAGACGGTCGAACTCTGGACGACGATGCCGGCAGTCGCTCGACACGGCAGCGCCAGTCAGCGGGCCGCGCTGAGGACGTTCGTCAACGAGACGGCGTTCTCCGGCGCGTCTGTCATCGCCGCCAACGGGACGATGACAAGTATCGCCGCTGGGCTCCCCACCGACCGTCGCCGGAACCTGACCGGCCGGAATTTCGACGACCGAACGTACCACCGGCGGGCGATGGAGGGCGAGACGTACGTGAGCGCGCCGGTCGAAGCCGCATCCGGCAACTACGTCATCACGATCAGCGCGCCGATCCGTGCCGGCGGGCGGATCGTCGGCACGCTCAACGGAGCCTTCCACCTCTCCGACGGCGTGATATTCGAGTCCATCGCGGCATCGCTCGGAGAGGCCAAGGGCGTGACCGTCCGCTCTCACGACGGGACCGTCATCTACCACAACGCGCCGACGCCGGCGAGGGATCTCACCGCCGCGAACGCGACGCTACAGGAGACCGACTGGACGGTGAGTGTCAGCGAGAGCCGGTCGGTGATCCGTCCGACCATCCAGCGGACGACCACCCTCCAGTTCGGCAGTCTCATAGTCGTTCTCTGCTCTATCGGCGCCGTGGGGTGGTGGAACTATCGTCGGAATCTCCGACAGATCGAACCGCTCCTCGACGGCTTCGACGCGCTCGAAGCTCGGGAGTACGGCACGTCGATCGACATCGGCGGCGCCGCAGAGTGGGAGCGGATCGGCGACAAGTTCAACGAACTGAGTCGCACCCTCGACCAGTATCTCACCCAGCTCGAAGACCGGAAACAGGCGCTGCGACGGTTCCGCCGCGCGGTCGAATCCGCCGGTAACGCCGTCTTCATCACCGATATCGACGGCGAAATCGAGTACGTCAACCCCGCGTTCGAGGAGATTACGGGATACGATCGGTCGGAGGCGGTCGGCGAGACGCCACAGATCCTCGACTCCGGCGAGATGCCCGAGAGCCATTTCGAGGAGCTGTGGGCGACGATCCTCGACGGCGATGGCTGGGAGGAAGAGATCCTCAACCGGCGGGCGAACGGTGAGCTGTATCACGCCAAACAGACCATCGCGCCCATCACCAACGGGAACGGGATCGAGGGGTTCGTCGCCGTCCAGATCGACATCACCGAACGCAAGGAGCGAGATCGCCACCTCCAGGTGCTCGCGCGCGTCCTCCGACACAACCTCCGGAACGAGATGAGCGTGATCCGGGGACGAGCCCAGACAATCGCCGCCGAAGCCGACGGTCAGCTTGCTACGGACGCCGAGCGGATCATCGAACGCTGTGGACGCCTCCTGCAGCTCGGTGATCACGAGCGACGGATCGTCGACATCCTCGTCGAGAACCCGGACCGGGTGACGATCGCAGTCGGCTCGCTCCTCCAGCACCCCGTGACGGCGGTTCGAGAGGCGCATCCGACGGCGACGATCACGGTCGACTACCCCGAGGTCGACGTGGTTGCGATGCCGCAAGTGGAGGCGGCCGTCGAGGAACTCCTCACGAACGCAGTCATCCACAGCGACCGGCCGTCCCCCGAGGTTTCGCTGACCGTAACCGTCGACGACGATCGGGTCCGCATCGAGGTGGCCGACGACGGTCCGCAAATTCCGGAGATGGAGCGACAAATACTCGTTCGAGGCACGGAGATCGATCCCCTGTTTCACGGGAGTGGCCTCGGCCTGTGGCGGGTTCACTGGATCGTCACTCGGTCGAACGGGACGCTGACCTTCCACGAAAACGAACCTCGTGGCAATCGGATTCGGATCGAGTTACCGCGAGGGAGCACTGGGGACAAAAGTATTAGTTCCGACCACTCGTCGCGTGAGACATGAAGGATGCCGCCCAGTCGCTCGTCGAACGCTATCGGAAGCTCACACCCGACGGTCTCAGACTGGCGATCCGATACGGTGGCGACGAACACGACATCGTCTACGTCCGCGACGACGTGGCGGAGATGTACTCGCCGGAGGAGCTAGAGGAGAAAGTCAAACAGCTCGTGGTCGAAGGACTCAGCGACCCGCCGACACAGGAACAGTTCCGCCTGTTCGGGGAAATGAACGTCGTCGTCCGGCAGTTCGAACACGCGGTCGTCCTCCACTTCCCGGTCGACGAGTTCACCGGGCTCGCGGTGACATTCGACAGCGACGTAGCTCCCTCGCTCGACACCCTCGCCGATGTCGGCCTCGACGCGCTCGTCGACGCCGACGGTCAGTAGTCCTGCCAGCCGGCCGATCGGCCACCCAGCCCCCGAAGTCGGAGTTCACAGCCCGTCTCGGTCTCCCGTGTCTCCACCACGCCGTCGATCAACTGGCTCAGCATATCGAGTTCGCGATTCGTCGGGGTGTCGACGACGAACACGCCGAGGCCGTCGGCGCTCTCGATCTGCCCGCTCAGGACGTGGACCATCCGGTAGACCCGCGGGAGATTGTGGTACATCAGAAACGTCGACAGCGAGTGGACGCCGAAGCGCATCGGCGCGCCGGATCGGTGGTACTCCTGGAACAGGCCGGAGAGTTCGATGCTGAGTCCAGTCAGATCCCGCGGCGACGAGAGATACGAGGTCGTCTCAGTCTCACGCACCGTGCCGATCCCTCGCTCCTTCGTGACACAGTCGACCACGTGGAGGCGATCGAGCGGCCGATCGCCGTTCCACTCCCGGTACAGTTCCAGCAGTTTGCCCGCGCCCATCTTCGTCGTCACGATGGCGGACCTCTCGTCGTCCGCACCCCCGAGGAGCCGGATCATGAGTTCGCGCTTGCGGGTGAGCGGCGGACCGGAGATCAGAATCGACGTACCCGGGGAGAATTCGTCGACCGGGATGACGCCGGGAGTCGAATAGCCCATCATCGATGGCCATGTCGATGCTGAGCCTTTAAGTTGTGGGCTGGGGGCGATCGCAGCGCTTGGACCGGTTCGCACACCCGATCGCAAGACAGTGTGCAGTGACTCATACTGTCGGCTGTACGTCCGTGGAACGATTCGGCACCTCGGAGGTGCGACTTGGTCCGTAGAGTTACAGCCGTCAGTATCACGACGGTGCCGATATTCGCGGTCCGACTTCCGTTCGACCGATTATCGCGAACGATCACCTCGGGCGCACGTTTAAGTTAGCGCCTCGCATAGCGCCGACGAACGATGTCTGGGGACGCGGCGTCGGGGACCGACGGAACGCTCGACGGCCTCCGTCGACGACTCGTGCGAACCTACGAGATGCTTCGCGGGTCGAGCCTCGACGTGCACCCGTTCAAGCCGGGTGAGGATGGCCCACTCGCGTCCTTCGACTGTCCCCCGGATCACGAGGAACTCGACCGCTACTGGGTGAACGCTCCCTACGCCTACGTCGTCATCACACACGACCTGGGGGAGAGCAAAAACCGGTATCACGCCGTCGAACCCGAACTGAACGCGTTCGAGGAGACGTTGCGCGACCGGGTGTTGGCGGACATCCGCGATCCCTTGCTCTACCGAGACGACGACGAACCGGCCAACGAGGCGGTACTCGCGTCCGAACTCGAGTCGCTGCTGGAAGAGTACGGCGTCGACGTGGACATGCACACCTTCTACAAACTGCTCTACTATCTGCTCAGGGGGTTCCGCGGATTCGGGCGGATCGACCCGCTGATGCACGACCCTCACATCGAGGACGTCTCCTGTGACGGCTACGATCTCCCAATCTTCGTCTACCACGACGAGTACACCGACATCGAGACGAACATCATCTTCGAGGACCCGGACGAACTCGACAACTACGTCGTCCAGTTGGCCCAGCAGTCCGGACGACACATCAGCGTCGGTGACCCCGTCGTCGGAACGACCCTCCCGGACGGCTCCCGGATCGAACTCGCCCTCGGCGAGGAGGTGACACCACGGGGATCGGCTTTCACCATCCGGCAGTACGCCGACGAGCCGTTCACGCCGATCGACCTCATCGACTACGGCACGTTCAACGTCGAGCAGATGGCGTACCTGTGGCTGGCCATCGAACACAACAAGTCTCTCATCTTCGCCGGTGGGACGGCCTCGGGGAAGACCACTTCGATGAACGCGGTGTCGATGTTCATCCCCCCGCGGTCGAAGGTCCTCTCCATCGAGGACACCCGCGAACTCTCGCTGTACCACGACAACTGGCTCTCCAGTGTCACGCGGGAACGACTCCACGAGGGCGCCGACATCGATATGTACGACCTGTTACGGTCGGCGCTCCGCCACCGGCCGGAGTATATCATCGTCGGCGAGGTGCGTGGCGACGAGGCCGTCACCCTCTTCCAGGCCATGAACACCGGCCACACCACGTTCTCGACGATGCACGCAGACAGCATCGAGACGGTGATCAACCGGCTGGAAAACGAGCCGATCAACGTGCCGCGGGCGATGATCCAGTCGCTCGATCTGCTCTCCGTCCAGCGGCTCACCCGCCTCGACGGCGAACGGGTACGCCGCTCCGCCGCCATCAGCGAAATCGGTGGTATCGACCAGCGGACGGGCGAACTCGACTACTCCAACGCCTTCACCTGGGACGCCGACACCGACACCTTCGAGCGGCAGGATAGCTCGCTTCTCGACGAGATTCAGGACGACCGCGGCTGGACGCGTACCGAACTGCTGGAGGAACTGCGGAACCGGCGACGGTTCCTGTCGACGCTGCAGGACCAAGGGATCACCGACTACCGGCAGTTCACCGCTCTGGTCAACGAGTACTACGCCGATCCGGAACGAGTGCTCGAGCGCATCGAGCACGTCGACGACGGAGCGCGGCCGTGATCGGGCCCCTGCTCCCCCTGGTGGTGGTGGTCGTCCTCGCGCTCCCGATCGTGCTGTCGCCGGTTAGCCGCCGGATGAATCTGCTCGTCTCGCGGTTGGCCGTCCCCATCTTCGGTGACTACGTTACGCGGAGTTCTCGGCGGGGCTGGCAACAGGAGCGCCTGCGGGCGACACATATCGGCACGACCCACCGTGTGTTCGCCTCGCGTACCCTGTTCGTCAGCGGCCTCTCGGGTGTCGTCGGCGCCATCCTCGGCGTGTACGTCGCGACGTGGCTGGTCGATCTCTTCTCGATCAGCCGAGCCTCGATCCTGGCGGTCGTCCCCCCGGCGCTCTCCTTTCTCGCCGGCCTCACTCGCCTGCAGGATCTAACCCTCCTCGGCCTGTTCGTCCTCTTTCTGTTCTTCGGCGCGACCCTCGGAACGGTGCTCGCACTCGGCATCTACTGGGCGCGGTGGGCGTATCTCGATCAGTTGGCGAACGCCCGGGCGAGCGAAATCGAGGCGACGCTGCCGCGGACCATCGCGTTCGTCTACGCGCTCTCCCGGAGCGGGATGCCGTTCCCCAAAGTCCTCGACACGCTCGCTCGCAACGAGGACATCTACGGCGAGGCCGCACGAGAGGTCGGCGTCGCCGTCCGCGACATGAACACGTTCTCGACGGACATTCTGACGGCCATCCAGCGGACCGCGGATCGGACGCCGAGTGAAGGGCTGTCGGAGTTCTCCGACAACCTCTCTAGCGTGCTCGGGAGCGGGCGCAACCTCTCCGCTTTCCTCCGCGACCAGTACGAGCGCTACCAAGAGGAGGCGGAAGCCCAGCAAGAGCAGTATCTCGAACTCGTCTCGACGCTCGCGGAGGTCTACGTCACCGTGCTGGTCGCTGGCCCGCTCTTTTTCATCACCGTCCTCGTCGTCATCGGCCTGGTCATCGAGGACACGATCACAATCGTTCGGATCGTCGGCTACGCCGGCATCCCCCTCGCCAGCGCCGGGTTCGTGGTCTACATCGACAGCCTGACCCAGCACGAGACGGCGCTGACGGATGTCAGCCGCGACGCCGCGGGGCTGATCGACGTGCCCGGACGGGGTGGGGGTGGCAGCCCGGGTGATGCGTCAACGTCGATGCCGCGCTCCGACGGCGGGGCGACCGTCGACGCGTGGCGGTCGAACGCCGAGCGCCTCGCCGCCTACGACCGCCTGCGAGGAGTCCGTGAGTGGCTGAAGGAGCCGCTTCGGAGCGTCCTCGAACAGCCATGGATCAGTTTCGTCGTCACGGTCCCGCTCGGCGTCGGGTGGGTGCTCTATCGAGCCGTCCCCATCCCACTCGGGCCGTCGGCCCTCCAGACGCTCGACTCCCCGACCATCGAAGCCACCATTTTCGTCATGACGGTCTTTGCCGTCCTCCACGAGGTGCACAAACGACGGGTACGCACCATCGAACGGGCAGTGCCGGACTTCCTCGACCGCCTCGCCAGCGTCAACGAGGCGGGCATGAGCGTCGTCGAGAGCCTCAGGCGGGTTACCGACACCGACCTCGGTGGGCTGGAAGACGAGGTCGATCGCACCTGGCAGGACGTGCGCTGGGGGGCGGATGTCAGCACGGCATTCCGTCGATTCGCCGCCCGGACGCGCGTCCGGATGGTCGCACAGGCGGTCACCCTGATCACCAACGCCATGGGCGCGAGCGGCGACATCGCGCCCGTCCTCCGCATCGCCGCCGACGAAGCCCAGGAGACTCGTCGCCTTCGGCGGGAGCGCCAACAGGAGATGCTCACCTACATCCTCGTCATCTACATCTCGGTGTTCGTCTTCCTCGGAATCATCGCCGCGCTGACCGTGGCGTTCATCCCCGCAGTGCAGGACGCCGGCGGGACGGCCGCCACCTCCGGGAGCACGCCCGGCGTCGGCACGGGCGTCACGAGCACGTTCACCGGCACCGGAGTGAACACCGAGGCGTACGAACTCCTCTTTTTCCACCTCTCGGCCGTGCAGGCCGTCTGTTCCGGCCTCATCGCCGGCCAGCTCGCCGAGGGCGGTATCGCCGACGGCGTCAAGCACGCGACCGGGCTGCTCGTCCTCACCTACCTCGTGTTCGCGTTCGCGTTGCTCTAAGATATATATCCGTCCCGAGCGACGGTCGGCTATGGACCGGCCGGCCCCTCACCGAACCTACGACCGCATCGCGGACCACTTCGCCGCGACACGTGAGTATCCGTGGCCCGAAGTCGAGTCGTTCGTCGCCGACGCCGACCGGGCCGCGCTGGCGCTCGACATCGGGTGTGGGAACGGTCGCCACACTGATCTCCTCACCGACTGTGCCGACCGCGTCGTTGCCCTCGACGCGAGTCGTGGTCTCCTGCGGACGGCGCGCCGTCGAGGGCGCGAGCGCGGGTTCGACGCCACTCTCGTACAGGGAGACGCCGCGTCCCTCCCCATCCGCGACGGCCGGATCGAACTCGCGGTGTACGTCGCGACCCTCCATCACCTCCGGCCGCGGGCGACCCGGATCGCGAGCCTCGACGAACTCGCGCGCGCCCTCACGCCGGGTGGTCGAGCCCTCGTCAGCGTCTGGAGCACGGGGCACGACCGATTCGACGCCGACGAGGGATTCGACACGACCGTCGACTGGACACTACCGGACGGCGAGACGGTCCCCCGGTACTACCACATCTACGACCCCGCCGAGTTTGGCCGTGATCTCGCAGCGAGTGCGCTCGCGGTCCACGAGACGTTCGAGTCGAGCGGCAACTGTTACGCGGTGGTCGGACCGGCTCGGTAACCGGTCGAGATGTCCCGGCGCACAGACGTAGTACACTTAACCCGGCGGGACCGTTACTATGCGCCGATGACCGACAGCGACACAGCCACGGATGCGTACGACGTCGCCGTCGTCGGCGGCGGACCGGCCGGTCTGACCGCCGCCCTCTACACGACTCGCCTGGGCCTCGACACCGTGATCGTGAACCGCGGCGGCGGCCGCGCCGCAATGATGCGGGACACCCACAACGTCATCGGCGTCACCGAGGACGTTTCCGGCGTCGAATTCCTTCAGACCGCACAGGAACAGGTGCAGGCATACGGCGCCACCTACCGCCGCGGATACGTCAGCGACATCGACCGGGCGGACGACCGCTTTCTCCTCACGACCGACGATACCACACTCTCGGCGAAACGCGTCGTCCTCGCGACGGGGTTCAGCGACGAGAAGCCCGACCCGCCGCTCCCGCCCACGGGTCGTGGCCTCCACTACTGTCTCCACTGTGACGCCTATATGTTCGTCGACGAATCCGTCTACGTGATGGGCCACGGCGACAGCGCCGCCTACGTCGCCATGATCATGCTCAACTTCACCGACGAGGTCGATATCCTCCTCCGCGGCGACGATCCGACCTGGAGCGACGAGACGGAGCGGCTACTCCGTGCCCATCCCATCGACGTGATCGACGCGGAGATCACGGCCATGAACCGCGGCGACGACGGGTGGCTGGAGAGCTTCGAGTTCGAGGACAGCGTGGGACAACGTCCCACGGACAGCCGGACGGAGTCCGGCGACGGGACCACGCGGGAGTACCGCGGCGGCTTCCCGATGTACGGCTCGGACTACAACAACGAGCTCGCTGCCGACCTCGGCTGTGAGCTGAACGACGACGGCACCGTCGTCGTCGACGACCACGGCCGGACCAGCGCCGACGGCGTCTACGCTGTCGGCGACCTCGTCCCCGGCCACAACCAGATTCCCGTCGCGATGGGACAGGGAGCGAAAGCCGGCATCGCGATCCACATGGCTCTCCGGGCATTCCCGCGGAGCATCGAGGATATCGAGGAGAACGGCCCGGTCGACCCCGACGAAGTGCCCGCCATCTCGCAGTCGCTCCGGGAGACGGCGCGGGCGTTCCGGGAGGCGGAGACGGCCGAGTCGGCGGCCGACGACTGACGGCCAAACGTAACTGCCTTATCCCACGACCCTGAAGCCACTCGTGAGCGCCGGTGGTCTAGTGGTAGGACCTGAGCCTTCCAAGCTCATGGCCCGGGTTCAAATCCCGGCCGGCGCATTTTCCGAACGGAGTGAGGAAAATCGCCCAGAGGGGTTTGAACCCAGCAAGTCGCAGCGCGCGAACGGAGTGAGCGCGACCGTCTTGCGTTGGTTCAAATCCCGGCCGGCGCATCCAGCGCTGACGCACCGCTTTTCGGCAATAACGTACACGTCCGCGTCGAGTTCGTAGAACAACTCCTTGCTCACGCCGTCCTGATCGAGCGAGACCATGTCGCTCGCGTCGGCGGAGACGCCAAGAATCTCGTCGTAGTACTGGGTGTGATACCGACTCGTAAGCCAGACGGCCTCCGGAGGCGCAAGGTCGAGTGCGACCCCTATGTCCGCCCAACTGCCGTCGTTGGCCACCCACGTTTCGGGCACAGACTCGAAGGAGACGTCACCGACCGGCGCGATGGAGACGGTGTAGGACTCGGTTTCCGCACTCGACTCCGGCGCCGACGGCGAGCCGGCGGGCCTCGCACAGCCGGGAGGCACTCCGTACGATCGGACGTGCGACCAGTTCCAAACGCTGCTATGGGCTCACGATGGCTACCACGCGACACACGGTCGCTCGACATCGACGACGAGAATAGGTTATTCTAGGACGTACTGGCAGGCGTCGCCCCGGCCGTTTTCGCAAAGCCGCTGAAGCGTGTGGCAGGCGCGATCGTTTCCGTCACTGCACTCCTCGCGGAGCAGTACCATGTCTTTTTGCTTCATAATTTGGTATGCCGTACCACGGTAAAGTGTAGCACGCCACTTATAGATTCGGTATGCGGCGACGTTCGTGTCGCGCGATAACCAGGGGGCGTTACTGCGGGACGTACCGGCAGGCGTCGTCTCGACCGTCCGCACAGAGTCGTTCGAGCGTCCGGCACGCGTCGGCGCTTCCTTCACTGCACTTTTCGCGAAGTTTCAACAGCACCACCTCGTCTTGTTCCATGTGTGTTAACCTCAATCATGATACGGAATGACATGGTATTTAAGTTTATCGACGAGGCAACACTAGCCACTATCGAGGGTGCGCGTGCCGTCGCTCGGCGGGTAGAACACGATGAATGTGGACAGCGAGATTGCCCGGCGTTCCGATCCGGGGAATCCCAGTCGCCTCCTCCACCCCGCGATCCTTCGAGCGACGGGCGTTCGGCGGTGGGCTGCTCGCTTCCGCGCCTGACCCGGTGCCACCGACGAACCGCGACGGAGCGTCCCTGCGGACGCGCGTCGCGGACCGCTGTCCCCGAAGGACGAGGCTTCCACGTTGGCTCCCGGGGCCCGAATCGGTCTGACCGGACGCCCCCGGGTTCGGTCCCCGCTCAAGACCGTAGTGCGGGTGGAGAGCAGGGCCTAACTGCCCGACCTAGTCCATCTCTCCGTACGCCGGTTCCTCTTAAGGGCCTTTCGACTCATCGGCCGTCCCGTCCCTATCGTTTGACAAGCCAGCGGATAGAGACGCTACACGATGGTCGATCCTACGGTCGCTCCCCTCAGCGAGATAGTCTTTCATCTCCTCCTCGCGGCCGGTCTCGGGGCACTCATCGGGTTGGAACGGGAGCAAAGCGAGTCGGGCGGATCGTTCGCCGGAAGTCGGACGTTTCCGCTGATCGCCCTCTACGGAGCGCTCGTTCAGGCGTTCTTTCCGGCCGTCCTTCCGCTCGTCGTCGGTACACTCGTTGTGCCACTCACCGTCGCGTACGTCGGGAAGATCCGGTACGAGGGCGATATCGGACTGACGACGCTCGTGGCTGCCCTCGTCACGATCGTCCTCGGGGCAATGACGACGCATTCGGATCGGGGTGCGATCGTCGCGATCATCGCTGGGGGCGCCGTCACGGTCCTGCTCTCGGTGAAAGATCCGGTACACGAATTCGCCGATCGGATCGAAGAGAGCGAACGCCGGGCGTCGACGAAGTTCATCCTCGTCGTCCTCGTCGTGCTCCCTGCACTACCGGATCGGTCGCTCGATTCCCTCTACGGGCTCAATCCGCGATTCGTCTGGTTGATGGTCGTCTTCGTCACCGGCCTCGGATTCGTGGCGTACCTGCTCGGACAAACGCTCGGCCCCGAACGGGGCATCGCTCTCACCGGGATCGTCGGGGGATTCGTCTCCTCGACCGCAACGACGGTTTCGATGGCGGAGAAGACGACCCGGAACGCGGCGCTGCATCACGTCTGCGCGTTCGCGGTCGTCACCGCCTCTATCGTGATGTTTCCGCGAGCGCTCATCGAGATCGCAGTCGTCAACCCCGACTTGCTCCCGCACGTCGCACTGCCGCTGGGAGGAATGACCACCGTGGGTGTGATCGCTGCCGTGGCGCTGTACTGGCGGACTGCCACCGACGAGACGGTCGAACCGGACACGCTCACGAATCCGTTTCGCCTGCGGCCGGCCCTCCTCTTCGGAGCCATCTTCGCGACCGTGTTGCTCATCGCCGACTACGCCAACGAGTGGTTCGGCGCCTCGGGGGTGTACGTGACCGCGTTCTTCTCCGGTCTCGCCGACGTCGACGCGATGACGATCACGCTGAGTCGCCTCGCGGCGGAAGGGACGGTCTCGACGCAGGTCGCCACGACGGGCATCGTCATCGCGGCCATCGCGAACACCTTTCTCAAAGCCGTGTTGGCGTGGCTTCTCGGGACCCACCAGTTGGGGAGGCTCGTGTCTCTCGTGCTCGGCGTCGTCGTTCTGAGCGGCCTGGCCTTTCTCGTTGTGTGAGCGGTCTCCAGCTCCGGATGCTCGACCGAGCGACCGGCGGCGTCGACGCGACAGGTCCAGCGCCTCAGAGCACGGCCCGGGCGTACAGCGCGGCGGCAAGAGGGATTACCGCCGTCACGGCGACGACGTACCAGCGGTGGTCGACGATCCACGACGCCGGGAAACCGAACAGTGGCTGGAGCGACACCGACACCGCCCAGAGGAGGGCGACGAGGAGGGCGACGATACCGAGGGCGAGCGAGATGCCCGCGGCCGTCGTCGGGTCGGTCCGCCCGCGCGCGCCCGCCAGAAAGACCACCGCGCCGACGAGGGCGAAAAAGAGGACGGCGCCGACGCCCAGGGGACCGGCCGTGTAGTACTGCCCGAGTTGTGCCCCCCAGTCCGAAGCGGCGAGATACGGGAGGGCGAGCGTGACGACGACCGCGAGACAGCCGAGGATGCCAAGCGCGGGGGCGGCCTGCTCCGTTCGCATACCCGTTCCTGTCGCCGCCGGCGGGTTAAATCGCTCGTATCGCCGCCGACGCGCGCCACGACCGATGAGCAAGGAATTTAGTCGCGCGCCGCCCAGATGGGCCAACGTGACCGATATTCATCCGAACCAGCGCGTCGCGATGCTCGCGGACGCGCAGAACCTCTATCATTCGGCCCAGAGTCTCTACTCGCGCAATATCGATTACTCGGCGCTCCTCTCGAAAGGCGTCGCCGATCGCGAACTCGTGCGCGCCATCGCCTACGTCATCCGCGCCGACTCACCAGAAGAGGAACGCTTCTTCGAGGCGCTGGAGGAGATCGGCTTCGAGACGAAGATCAAGGACATCAAGACCTTCGGCGACGGCAGCAAGAAGGCCGACTGGGACGTCGGGATCAGCCTCGACGCCGTGACGCTCGCGAACCACGTCGACGTGGTCGTCCTCTGTACCGGCGACGGCGATTTCTCCCGCCTCTGCTCGCATCTCCGTCACGAGGGCGTGCGCGTCGAAGTGATGGCCTTCGGCTCCTCGACCGCCGACGAACTCGTCGACGCCGCGGACTCCTTTCTCGACCTCGCCGAACGCGAAGAGACTTTCCTGCTGTAGTCACCGTCGTCGCACCTCGACCACGGCGACACACTCGATCCGGAGCGCGTCGGCCGTCCGACCGTCGAGTCGTCGGTGTCGGATTCGAAGACGGACGCGGAAGCGTCGAGAGACACCCGGGTCCGAATCCGACCGGCGGCCGGCCAACAGACCGCCCGGTCGGACTCCGTGGCGAAGGATGGACACTCAGGGCAGGTGTCCGCCGAGTCGGGCGTTCGGGAGCCGGCGGCAGTTTCGCCGTTACCGCCGTCGGCGCTCCGCGGCGGATCGACGGCGACACATCCCGCAGTGGTGGACGAAAGCGTTCCGAGCACCGTGAGAACCGCTCTGCGCCTCATACCGAGCGACGATCAGGAGCGGAGATAGGTTTCGTGGACGGTCACAGCGCCGTTTGACACGGTTTACTGTAAGTCAGTACCGGTGGTTCGCCGGCCCGTCTCGGCGAACCACCGGTACCCAGGTACAACAATCCGTACGAGTCACCTACAGTTCGTCACCGAGGACGCGCTCCTCGACCGATCGCCCGTGTCGGCGGTAGAACGTGGTGGCGTAGGTGTGTCGGAAGGCGAAAAACAGCGTCGTCGCCACCGCCGAGACGAGGGCGAGCGCGACCGCTTCGGGCGTCGAGAGGCCGAGTCCCGTCCCGCTGGCCAGCACGTCGGCCATCTGGGGCGTGCCGGCGCCCGATCCGGGGGCGCCCGGGGTCATCCCGCCGCCGATCGGCCCGGGCGTGCCACCGTCCGCGCCGGGACCGCTGGTGAGGAGACGATAAGCGGCGAAGCCCGAGACGGGAAGCGCGGCGAGCCCGCCCAGCACAACCGTGATGACGCTGTAGCCGAACGTGCTGACGACGTTCGACCGGACGAACGCCACGCTGCCGGTGACTGCGTCGACGGGGCCCGCGTCGTCCACGACGACGATCACGGGGTAAAACTGGATGAGAAAGAGGACGGCGAGATACGCGAGCGCGAGCAGGACGCCGAGCGCCGCGCCGACGAGGGCGACGGGACCGACGGCGCCGCCGGCCGAGGCCACGACGGCAATCAAGGCGAGCACGAGGAAGGCGACGCCGAACGCCAGTTGGATGCCGAACTCGACGATAGTCGCCAGCAGAAGGTCGACGTACCGGTCTTTGCCAGTCTCGGAGAGGGCGCGGAGCGACGTGTCGCCGTCGAGCGCCTCGCGGGCCATCCCGAGAACGCCCGCGACGACGAACGGTGTCACGAAGAAGGTCAGAAGCTGGAGCGCGGCGGGAGCGAGGGGAATACCCGCCAACTGGAGCGCCCGCTGCGGGAGGACGACGAGCGCGTAGGCGAGGCCACCGAGAAAGAGGATTGGACTGCGCGCGAGCGCGTCGGTCGCCGTACGGAGGGACTGAACCGCTGACATACCCATGCACGAGCGTAGCGACCATATAAAGGTGGTGAGACGGCAACGGGGACGGTTGCCAGCCGTCAGTGTATTGATGCGGCACCCCGACCACCGACCATGCGCGTCAGCGTCATCGGCGGGAGCGACGTCGACGAGACGACGGCGGCACAGGCCCGGACGGTCGGTCGACTCCTCGGAGAGCGCGGCCACGTCGTCGTCTGTGGCGGCCTGGGCGGCGTCATGGAGGCGGCCTGTGACGGGGCGAGCGCCGCGGGCGGCGAGACACTGGGCATCCTCCCGACGAGCGACCGTCGCGACGCCAACGAGTACGTCGACACCGCCATCGCGACCGGCCTCGGACACGCCCGGAACGCGCTCGTGGTGATGAACGGCGACGCCGTCGTGGCCGTCGACGGCGGCGTGGGGACGCTCTCGGAACTCGGGTTCGCGGGCGTCTTCGACCGGCCCGTGGCGGGCCTCGATACGCACGACGCTCCCGGCGTTGAGGCCGTCGACTCGCCCGAGGAAGCGGTGGATTACGTGGAGTCGGCGTCTTCGTCGTTCGCCCAGCACTGAACGTCGACGGGGACTTTCAGATCGATCACCGGACTGCCGTCGGCCATGTCGACGCCGCCGAGACGGAGGCGGCCGGCCTCGTGGTCGACCGACAGCACCCGACACTCCGTAATGCAGACGGGGTTGGGGCGGGCGGGCGACCGCGAGGTGAACACGCCACGGGCGGGGTCGCGATCCAGCGTCAACACCGACCGGTCGGCGCGGTCCGCCCACCAGACGACGACGACGCGGTCGCCGTCGAAGCCAGACAGTCCCTCGCGGTAGGCGGGGTCAAGGTCGACGACGCCCTCGGCGTCCTCGCGGAAGCCCTGTCGGGGCGCCTCGGTCGTCGTCTCGAAGGGCGTGTGGACGGTGCCGATGGGGGAACACTCCATGGATGACGGGAGAAGGGAGACGGATAAAAAGCGTCCGACGGATCACCACGTCCCGTGGAACGTATCGAACGAGAGGGAGTCGAGGGGTTCGTCGCCTACGGCGATACGGTACTCGCCCGGTGTGAGCATGGGCTTGTGGAACTGCGGGCCGTCGTCGGTCGTGATTCGGGGACAGCCGGTGTTGACGAACGCGTCCATGTCGAAGTTTCGCAGACGATCCGGCGTCACCTCGTCCATCGTGATGAGGTAGGCGTTCTCGTTGTCGTCGACGATCCGTTCGGCCATGTCCCAGCGTCCCTGGCCGATTTTGGTACAGAAGATGACGCCCCACTTCTCGGCGTCCATCGCGCGGTGGACGGCGCCGTAGCGTTGCTTCATGAACTTCTCCGTGTCTGCGACGGTGACGACGTTGTTCACCGGGTCGGCGATGACGACTTTCTTGTCCGGATGCTCCATCGCCAGCCCGAGCGGATGGAACTTGCCGCCGCCCACGTAGAGCACCTGCTCCGCGTCGATGTCGGCCGAGGCGTAGTTACAGCCGAGTACCTGTCCCTCGTGGGTGAGGCGGTCGTCGCCCTTCCGGGTGTGGACGGTGTACCCCTCGTCTTCCAGCCACTCCTTCATCTCGCCGAAGCGATTCATGTGCTGGGCCGTCGTGACGAGTCCGACGTCGTCCTCGGGTAGTTCCGCCAGTGCATCCTCCATCATCGGGAAGGGGTCGACGTTCGAGAACAGCGGGACGTAGATGATCTTGTCCGACTCCTTCATCGGCGAGTGCCCGAAGTGGACGAACACGTCCGTCCGGCGCATGAGGTAGGTGTCGAGGTCGCAGGCGCCGTAACAGGGCTGGCCGGAGAGCATGTAGGTCACGTCGTCGTCGGTCAGCGCGCGGAGGTCGTCGGCGACGGCGGGGCCGCGACGCTTCAGCCCCTCGGGGAACTGGAGGCCGACCTTCGTCGCGTTCCGCTCCTCGACCGCGTCGACGATGCGGTCGAGTTCGTAGTCCCACTCCCGGTCGTGCTTGAGCGACATCCCCGTGTTCCGGAGGTCGCCGTCGGAGGATACGTCCTGACTCATTGCCCGCTCGTTGCCGTTCTGTCCGGTTAAGGGCCGCGCTTCGGGGTGGCCCGATCCGAGGATTCCCCGATCGGTGAACGGTGAGGCGGGCTGGGGAACGTCCGTCCCGACACACCGGTTCGCCGACCTGTCTTGGCGAACCACCGGTACGGACTTACAATAAACCGTCTCAGAGGAGCGGTTCGAGGGTTTCGTCGTCAGTGTCGGCGTCCCCGCTCCACGTCAGATCGCGCAACTCCTCGGGGGCGTCGGCGTCCGCCTCGAGTTCGCGCATTCGCTGCCGGGTCTCGACGGCGATACCTTTCAGTTCCTCGATCCGCGGCAGGTCGGCCAGCCCCGAAAGCAACACGACCGCAGCGACGTAGTCCGACTCGATCGGGTAGTCGCCGCCACGAACCTCCATGCTGCCGGTCTGCTCTTCGATCCATCGCCGAGAACGCTCGATTCCGCGGCGGTCGAGATACTCGGGCGGGCCGGCAGCGACGAGCAGCGCGCGTTCGACGCCCGCGAGTTCACAGGGCAGCGTCAGCCGCCCGAGCGCCGCCCGGCGGACCGCCGAGAGGATGCGGTTCGTCGAGTCGCCCACGTCGGGCGCCGGCCGCTTCCGCGCGAACAGGCGCGGTTTCGGCCGATCGACTGCCGTCGCGGCGTAGCCGAGGGACGAGACGCCGCCGCTCCCGAGCGTGTTGATGATCTCGCTGGCGTCGACGACCGACTCGCCCACCGCCTGCCCGTCCTTCACTTCGCCCGCGGAGAACAGAACTCCGAGTCGGCGAGCCAGCTCCTCGTTGAGTCGATCGGAGCCGGTTCGGAGGCTCTCGCCGCCCTCGCGCCACGCGTCGTTGTCGAAGAGGAGCAGGTTGTCGACCTGATCGACGAACGTCACGAACGAGCGGGCGGCGTTGAGCGCGTAGATGTTCCCCTCGGTCCGGCTCGGCAGGATGCCGAGGCCGTAGACGGGTTCGGCGTATCGGCGGCGCAGTTCCCGGGCGACGACGGGCGCGCCGCCGCTCCCCGTCCCACCGCCGAGGCCGGCGATCACGAGGAAGGCGTCGATCTCGTGAGTCGCCACGTCCTCGACGACGCGCATCACCTCACCGAGGTCGTCGCTTGCCACGTCCGCGCCGAGTTCGTTGTCCGCGCCGGTGCCGTGCCCCTTGAGTCGGGCGCCGCCGATCAACACCCGTCGGTCGAGAGGCGTGGTCTCCAAACCGAGGAGGTCGGCCCGCGCGGTGTTGACCGCGACGGCGTCCTCGACGAAACCCACCTCGGCCCGCCGGTCGTACGCCATGATCGCCTCCATCACTTTCCCACCGGCCTGCCCGACGCCGACGAGCGCGAGATTCATGCCCGACGGGTACGCGGGTCGAGAGTATGAATCGCAGGGGTCAGGATCGATACCGGTGGATAGCGATCAGAAAGACCAACAGCGACGGGACGAGCGGCGCTGCCACCTCGAGCGGCGCGACGAGGAGGACGAACCCGGCCATTACGACGAACTCGACGGCGACGAGGAGGCTCAGGGAATCGGTGGCGCTGGGTATCGTCCGAACCGGTCGGGCACGCGGCGTGTAAAAGCAGGGGGCGAACCGCGGCGTCACCGCTCGGCGTTTCGTTCGACGAAGTGTTGCGAGGGAAGAGCGCTCCGAGAGCGGTCTTCCGCATCTTCCGGCGTGGACCGGAGCGATGCGAGGGAAGGGATTTGAACCCTTGGACCTCTACAGGAGCGGATCTTGAGTCCGCCGCCGTTTCCAGGCTTGGCTACCCTCGCACGCACTGTCCGATTGAGCGGCGTCATATTTCCGTCCTGTGGTTTCGCGTGCCGTGTGAGAGGGGCCGTCTATCGGGCGATGGCGTCGACGCCTCGCCCGAAGAGCCGAGGGCTTATACCACTCGTCTCCCAAGCACGGCCGGTATGTTCGACGATACGGGCCGACGCCAGTTCCTCCAGCTCACCGGGACGGGGACCGCTCTCTCCCTGTCTGGATGTAGCGCACTCTCGAATCACAACGGGAGTGGCGGGGGCGAGGGCGACGAGTCGGCGACGGTCACGCTGGCGGTCCAGCCCGATCAACAGTCGCTCCAGGAGCTCCAGTCCGAGATCCAGTCGCAGGTCCAGTCCGGCGAACTCGACCGGATGCAGGCACAGGCGGAGTTCCGCCGCGGACGGATCGAACTGACGCGAGACGCCGTCGACACCTTCCGAAACCGGACCGACACGGGTAACGTCTCGGTCAGCGTCGACGACAGCGTCGCCGACTTCGGCGTGTTGCTCATCTCCGGGGACCCGGCCGCGCTCATCGAGACGCTCTCCGTCGAGGAGGTGAGCGGCCTCTTCCCCGCGGAAACGTTCGAGCAGGCACAGGCACAGGCGGGTACGGAGACGGCGAGCGGCACCGAAACGCCGACGGCGTAGTTATACTGCCGGCTGTAAGTCCGTGGAACGAGTCGACACTCCGGAGGGTGCGAATCGGTCCGTACAGTTACAGCCGACAGTATTACGCCTCGACCGACCCCACGTCACCGACGGCGGCTGCGATACGCTCTCCCCAGGCGAGCAACGCCTCGTCGTCACCGAACGGAGCGACTACTTGGAGGCCGAGCGGCAAGTCGCCCACGCGCCCACATGGGACGGTGAGCGCGGGGACGCCAGCGTTGGTCCACGGCAGGTTCATGATCGGATCGCCAGTGTCGTCTATGCCCTCCGGCGCCGGACCGGGGGCGGCCGGCGAGAGCAGTAAGTCTACACCCGCCTCGCGAGCGCGCTCCTCGATCCGTTCGCGCAGGTCGAGCCGGGCAGCCCGGGCGGCCGAGAGCTCGTCGACGCCGACGGCCTGCCCGCGTTCGATCAGCTCGGCAGTCTCCGGGGCGTACCCCTCGCCGTGGTCGGCGAACCACTCGGCGTGCGTGAGCGCGAACTCCGCGGCTGCCAGCGCGTCGTGGCTGTCGTTCACCGCCTCGATATCGTCGAGCATCGGGACGCGCCGCACGTCGTAGCCCGCAGCGTCGAGGGCGTCGGCGCCCGCCTCGACACCGGCCAGGCCGGCTTCAGTCGCCTGGTCGGCGTACGGTCCCTCGACGATACCGAGGACGGGCTGGTCGTCCGGATCGGCTGGCTCCCACCCGTCACAGAGGGCGGCGGCGGCACGGGCCGCCCCAGCCACGTCGGCCGTGAACGTCCCGACGTGGTCCACGGAGGGGGCAAAGGGCACGACGCCGCCGAGCGGAATTCGGCCGTAGCTGGGTTTGTAGCCGACGATTCCGCAGAAGGCCGCCGGCCGGATCACCGAGCCGATCGTCTGGGACCCGAGCGCGAGCGGACAGAGACCGGCAGCGACGGCGGCGGCCGACCCGCTCGACGACCCGCCGGGCGTGTGCCCCAGATCGTTCGGATTGCGGGTCGGCGGCGGGGCGAAGTACGCGAACTCGGTCGTGTGGGTCTTGCCGAGGTGGATCGCGCCGGCATCGCGGAGACGACCGAACGCGGTCGATTCGGGGCCAGTGATGCTCGACGGTGGTACCGACGCGCCGGCTTCGGTGACGAAGCCGTCGACGTGGAAGATGTCCTTGACGCCGACGGGGACGCCGAACAGCGGCGGGCGACTCGCGGGGTCGTCGTGCTGGGCGGCGAGGGCCGTCGCCTCGCGGGCCAGGCGGTCCCGCCGCCCCGTCTCGGAAAGCAACGACTGCACCTCGTCGTCGACCGTCTCGATCCGGTCACACAGGTCTGTAACGAGCGCCGTCGGCCGCCGACTACCAGTGCGGAGCGAGCGAGCGAGCGGTGCGAGTGGCTGCGGATCGTACATGTCCACTCACGGCGAGCGCGAACCGCATAACGCTTCGGGAGGGTTACCGGGTTCCGGTCGTCGCATCGGCCGTCGTCCGGCGGTCGATACCGGCGGCCGGCACGGCGACCCGATAGAGTCCCCACAGCCCGAGAATCGCCAGTCCGGCGAGGACGAGGCCGGTTCGGATGGCCGGGTCGACACCGGGCTGGGCGATCACTTCACCCGCTTCGTTCGTCGACGGGGCGGCGCCGTACGGCACCCCGTCGAGAATCTCTACCACGCCGAGGACGACGATGCCAACCAGTAGCAGGGCGCTACTCAGTGCCATCGCCGCCTTGTCGATGATGTCGGTCATGTTGTCTCACCCCGTTAGCCGAACAGGTGTTTGAGCCGCGGGTAGTTCTCCACCGGTGCCAGCCGCTCGAGGACCGCGTCGATGCCGTAGTACCGGCCGGCGCCGAGGACCAGCAACGTGACGAACAGCAGCAGGCCCATCAGGTCGCCGTTGACGACACCGTGGCCGAACTCGGCGTTGCCGACCCAGAAGAACGCCATGAAGATGGCGCCACCGAGGGACGCGAGTCGGACCAGCACACCGACGATCAGTGCGAGGCCGATGAGCGTCTCCGCGAGCGGGACGATGGCCTCGATGAATCCGGGGATAGCGGTCCCCATCCACACGGCCACGGGGCCGAGGACGGTGCCACTCATCCCCTGGAGATACGACGGGCCGGCGGTGAAGTTCAGTCCCGACTCGATCAGTTTCGTCACGCCGGCGTGGAAGAACCACCAGCCGACGACCACCCGAAGGGTGGCGATCCAGACGGGAGCGAGCGGACCGGCACGGCGGAGGTCGAACTCGCCGTCGAGCGGGTTCGAGACGTTGTACGCCATAGTAGTCACCTCCCGTGTGAACGTTGGCGATTCGAGGTCATGAACGCTGACACTCATTCCCCGAGGCTGGGAATCGGCCGTGTCCGGAGCCGACAGATGGGTTCGGAAACGTTCGTTCTGTCGGAGCCAAACGTAAGATTCCAAAGCAGAAAGTCCCAATAACGACAGGTTCGCAACCAAAACCCAGTTGAATCGACGACCCGTACGTCGAACCGATGCGTCCGAGCACCGCTGATCCGACCGGGAGGTGGTTCGTATGACCGCCGTCGAGACGCTGCTCGAGGGCCTGACGCTCGCCGCCGAGATGGGCTGGGAGACGTGGTGGGCGCTCGTCCTCGGATTCACCATCGCCGGCGCGGTGGAGACGTTCGTCAGCGAGAAGCGGATGTCGGCCGTCCTCGGCGGGAGCGGATGGCGCGAACTCGGCCTCGGGACGGTGTTCGGCGCCGCCTCGTCCTCGTGTTCGTTCGGCGCGGTGGCGACCACCAAATCCCTGTTCAAGAAAGGGGCGTCGCCAGTCGCTAGCCTCGCCGCCTTCCAGTTCGCGTCGACCAACCTCGTGATCGAACTGGGGCTGGTGATGTGGATTCTGCTCGGTTGGCAGTTCGTCGTCGCGGACTACGTGGCCGGTCTGGTTCTGATCGGCCTTCTCGCGCTGACCTTTCGCTTCGTCGTCCCCGACGGCTGGTTCGAGGCGGCGCGCGATCATCTGCGCGCCACTGAGGGGGTGCGCGACCCGAGCTGTGGCATGGAGGTCGACCCCACCGACGACGACGTGCTCACGCTGGGGACGGACGGCGGTACCGAGTACTTCTGCTCCGAGTCGTGCAAGTCCGCGTACGTCGAGTCCCGGCGACAGGAAGACGCGACGTGGCGCGACCGATTGCTGACCCGTGACGGCTGGCGTCTCGCCTCGAAGAACGCCCTCGGGGAGTGGAACATGCTCTGGACGGACATCGTCGCCGGCTTCCTGATCGCCGGCCTTATCGGCGCCGCAGTCCCTCGGTCGTGGTGGACGACGCTGTTCGGCGTCGGCGCCGAAGGGACGCTCACGTGGGTCGCCGCCAGCGCCGTCGTCGGCGTCGTCGTCGGCGTCGTTACCTTCGTCTGCTCCGTCGGCAACGTGCCCTTCGCCTTGATCCTCTGGTCGAACGGGATCGCCTTCGGCGGCGTCATGAGCTTCATCTTCGCGGACCTGATCGTGCCGACCATCACGGACGCCTACCGTCGCTACTACGGCCTCCGGATGGCCGCCGTGCTGTTCGTGAGCATCTTCGTCACGGCGGTGATTTCGGGCGTCGCCATCCACTACCTCTGGTCCGGAATCGGCCTCGTGCCGCCCGCCGGCGAGTCCGGCAGCACCGCCCCCGGCGGCTACACCACCTACCTCAACGCCGCGTTCACGCTCCTCTTTCTCGGACAGGTGTACGTGGGCTACGTGAACGACGCGGACGAGGAAGCGGAAGCGACGGAGACCCACGCCAACTAGCCGGCGACTCCACTACCGGTTCCGACTGACGGGGAAAGCGACTCGGTCGGGGTGGTCGTTGAACCGGTCGATGATCTCGCGATACAGCGCGTTCCGGGTGCACGTCCCCCGGCGCGGGTGGACGAGATAGCGAAGACGGAGGTCGACCCACGACTCCTCTTGCACCACGTTGACCGTCGGGCGTTCGTTCACGTCGAGTTCGACGGGCGTCTCGTCGAGGCGGTCACGGTACTGCTCGACACCCGCAGCCATCTCGTCGCCGAGGTAGTCGACGGCGGCGTCGGTCATCACCTCGACGGCGAAATCGAGATCCGTCTCGTAGGCCACCTGTACGGAGAGCTCGTTCCAAACGTAGGGGACACCCTCGCCGTGGAAGTTCACGACGTGCGAGGAGAGCACCACGCTGTTGGGAACGGTGACGATCCGCCCCGAGGGCTGGTTGCTGGAGACGAGTTCGCCGTCGATTTCCCACACCTCCGTCACGAAGAGGTCGATGGAGGCCACGTCGCCCCGGGTGTCCTCGATGGCGATGCGGTCCCCCACCGCGTAGGGCCGCTTGGTGACGATGTAGAGCCAGCCGATGAGCGAGGCCAGCGCCCCCTGGAGCGCGAACGTGATGGCGAAGCCGACGACTCCGAGCGAGAGCAGGACGCCCACCCAGTCTCGCGTGAGGACGCCGAACCCGGCGATCAGACCGAGCGCGCCGAACACGAGTCTGAGGACGTTCCGCACGTCGTGACGCCGGCGCTTGCTAGCGGTGTGATCGATCAGGAAGTCACCGACGAGTCGGTACGCGCCGTACGCTGCCAGCACGACGGCGGCGATGGAGAGCACGAGTAGCGTGGGTGGACCGAGTGCCACGCCGAACAGCGTCTCGTCGACGCCGAATCGGCGGACAAGACGGGAGCCAGCGTAGAGGACGACGGCGCCAGCGAGCGCCAGCGCCCCAGTGTAGCGCATACGTACACACCGTCACGGGAGTGGAAAAACCCGGTGCCGACGGTTAGACGACGGTGTCCGGCGTCCCCGTGCCGTCGAGCGAGAGCGGTTCGCCCCGCCAGTCGATGTCGAGGCGGTGACGGGAGAGATACGGCGCGATATCGGTTCGCGAAACGAGTCCCCGGTAGCCGTCGTCGCCACTGACGTCGCCGTCTGCGCCCGGTGACTCCGACACCTCGCCGTCCGAGGACCGTGGCTTCGCTCGCTCGACGACGGGGAGGCGAGTCACCCCGGCGTCGCGCATCCGGTCGGCGGCGAGACCGACCGGCGTCGACGGCTCGACGGTGACGACCGGTGTCGACATGAACGACTCGACCGACGGGTTGTCGCCACCCTCGGCGACGACGGCGACGACATCCGATTCGGTCACGATGCCGGTGACGCCGTCATCGTAGACGACGAGCGCGGACACGTCGGTCCGTCGCAGGCGGGTCGCGGCCTCGACGGCGGTGGTGTTGGGCGGGACGGTCGGCGCGCTCTCGGTCATGACGGCGGAGACGGGCACGTCGATCATGGATAGATAATGTCATCGCAGGCATTAATAAGTATGCCATTTATATACTTTTCAGGCTAAAAGAACCAATATTGTCGTCTTCTTCGAGTTTGGAGACCATGTTTATTTTCTATATTGGCTATAAAGTTCGAGAATGTCATGTACTGTCGTAGAGTGCAGAACGCGGTGTCCGAACGGTCGTGCGAGGGCGGCTGGCCGGACGGCCACGCGACCGAGATCCCGACCGATCCGGGCGAAACTAACTCGTAACTAGCGTCGGATAGCACCACTCATGGTCGCCCGCCCCTCCCTCCAAGCGGTCCTGGTAGCGGTCGGAATCCTCCTCCTCCTCGCCTCGACGGTTCCCAGTGCCGGCACCGCCGACGCCGACTACGTCCACCGCGTCGAACCGGCCGAAAACGGGACGCTGGCGTTCGGCCTCACGTACGACGAGGACGACGTGCTGGCGTACGAGAACCTCTCCGCGCGCGGACAGCGCGCCTTCGACCGTGCCCGCACCGACTCGCCGTACGTCGTCGAGAACGAGTCGGCCACCGCACCCGAGTTCGAATACACCAGCGACAACGTCGCCGTCGGCCACGGGCTCTATCCCGTTCGGTACGACGGCGCGGTCTATTCGCTCCGCACGGAACGGCGGACGACGGGATTCAACGCTGCCGCGTGGGTGGTCGGCCTCGTGACGCGCGGCCTCGGCGTCGTCCTCGTCGCTGCCGGCCTCGGTCTCGCGGGGTGGCGGCGATATCGCTAGTCGTCCGCGCCCGCCGGCACTGCCGGTCCGGTCGTCCCCGCCTCACGTCGATGGAGCCACACCGCGGCGACGACGGCGAGCATCGCCGCACCCGTGGCGATGCCGAACGCGACCCGGTAGCCGGCGACGGTGTACACCCGCGCCCCGTTGATCACCTCGCCGGTCCAGTAGGCGTCGAGGACAGCGCCCATGACGGTGGGCAGTATTGCGGCCCCGAAGTAGCCGAGGCTGTTGATGACGCCGGTGACGGTGCCGGCGACGGCGGGGACGTGACGCTCCTTCCCGACGGTGAACACGAGCGCGACGCCGCCGTTGGCGAGGAGAGCACAGAACAGCGCCACCCCGACGACGGGGAGCGGCGGAATGAGGACCAACGCGCCGTACGACAGCGCGAACACGGCGGTCGTCCCGACGATAAGCTCCGTCCGCCAGCCGGTCCGGTCCGAGAGGGCGCCGAACGCGGGCGAGCCGAGGACGAACCCGATGTTCCCGACGAGGACGTACGTCGAGGCGCGGGCCACCGAGACGCCGTACGTGTCGGCGACGAAGGGGACGCCCCAGAGGCCGAGGACCGTGAAGTTGACGCCGAGGACGAGAAAGAGGAGAAGCCCCATCAGCCACGTCTCGACTTCGCCGAGGACTGTGCGGGTGTTGGCGGCGATATCGGCGAGGGTAGCGGGCGTGTGCTGAGCAGTGTCGCCGACGCCGACATCGCCCCGGTCCGGGCGGTCACGAACCGCGGTGGCGACGGCGACGGCGACGACGCCGGTGATCACGCCCGTCGCGAGGATGGCGAGTCGCCACCCCACGCGGTCGATAGCGAGCGCCAGTGGCGTCGTCGCGAGGATGCCGCCCGCGCCCGCGGCGGCGACGGTGTAGCCGGTCATGGTCGCGTACTCGTCCGGGCGGAACCAGTTGGCACAGAAGCGGAGTGTGGCGATGTAGAGGACGCTCCCGCCGAAGCCGATGGCCGCCCGGGCGAGGAAGGCCGCGGGGAGCGTGTCACTTCGCGCGAACCAGACGACGCCGGCGCTCATGACGACCAGTCCGGTCGCGCCCACCCATCGCGGGCCGTAGCGGTCGACCACGAGACCGGCGGGTAACTGGAGTGTGGCGTAGATGTAAAAAAATGAGGCGTGAAGCAAGCCGAGTTGGGAGCCGGTCGCATCGAAAGTGCGGGCGAGCGAGTCGGCGAGGACGGCCGTCGCCGTCCGGTGAAAGTTGACGAACAGGAAACCAGCCGCGAGGAGAGTCCACAGGGCGGCGCGCCGCTGTCGGACGGAGAGAGAGGTCATACGCCATGGTCGGGGGAGTGGGCTCAATAGCGTATTGGAACCGGCCGGACGTGAAAACCGAACGCGAAAGCGGTAGGAGTCGAATAAATGCGGCGGAGTGGGTGTGGGGAGAGAGCGAACCGGGGCAGTTCGCTCTATGGTAGCTCCGCTTCGAGTACGGCGTGCCGGTCACGAAGGGGCGCCAGCTCCGCAACCCGCACGTGACTGCAGCCACCTGACAGTATTAAAATGGGTACCTAACCACTTGGACACTGCCGGCTGTACGTGGGTCAGGATGGCCGCCACTCCGGGGCGATGACCGTGGTGATTCCGTGGCGAAGCGGGGCCTCGACTGGCGGTACACCGGTCCCCCTCAGAAGCCGGACGGGTAGAGCTCCGGTACTCGATCACGGTCGGGGTGGAGGGCGATGGGATGGAGGGCTTCGGTTTCGTCGAGGTAGACGAACGCGTCGTATCGGTCGGGCAGCACCGTCGGGACGTAGTTGCCCGCCTCCCGGTCGGGGTGGTAGACGACGCCGATGGCGCGATGTCCGCGGGGGGCCGCCAGCGCGTTCCCGTCCGACAGGTCGTCGCTGAACAGCAGTGCGTCGCCCTCGACCGCCCGGTGAAATACGGCCTCGTAGCTGCCGCTTCGGGCCGGTGGTACGTCCATGGTCTGCATCCGCGCCCCCCAGGAGTCGCCAGCGACGACCTCACCGCGATGGGAGCCAAAGCCTACCGTGTACGTCTCCCCGATGGCGCTTCGCTCCCGGGCGAGCTGGCCGATGTTGATGCGGCCGTGGTGTGGCATATCCGTCGCTCGCGCGTCGCCGACGTGGGTGTTGTGCGCCCAGACGATGCCTTTCGCATTCGGGCCGTGGTGATCGAGCAGGCGTGCCAGCGTGTCGGTCATGTGTCGGTCCCGGACGTTCCAAGAGTCCTCGTCGCCCGCGACCATCGATCGGTAGTACGCCTCGGCGTTGCGCGCGACCAGCGCGTTCTGCTCGACGGCGAATCGGTCGTCCCGGGTTCCCTCGCCGTACTCCGGCGGGTTTTCGCGGAGGTCACGGAGCACGTCGACGACTTCCTCCTGACACGACTCGGGGACCATCTGCAGGGCACGGGCGTACTCCTGGGCGTCCTCGCCGTACGGTTCGAAGCAGCGGTAGGCCGTCCGCGCCCGTTCCGCGGCGTCGGGATCGACTCCCTCGAGATAGTCGACGACGGCACGCATCGACTCGTGGAGGCCGTACACGTCGAGCCCGTAGAAGCCGGCTCGACGGCTCTCGGCTCGGCCGTCGTTCAGCGATCGGAGCCAGTCGACGAACGACTCGACCTCCCAGTTCGCCCACATCCACGTCGGCCATCGGTCGAACGCCGTCAGCGTCTCCTGCGTGTCACCCGGCGCGTCGGGATACCCCTTGACGTAGCGGTTCGTCTCGTAACAGCTCGTCCAGTCGCCCTCGACGGCGACGAACGAGAACCCGTGATCCCGGAGCAGGCGGGCCGAGAGTTGACTCCGCACCCGGTAGTACTCCGAGGTACCGTGCGACGCCTCCCCGAGGAGGACGCAGTCGGCGTCGGCGAGGCGGTCCACGAGTGCGTCCAGGTCGACCGACCGTGCGTAGTTGGTCACCGCCTCGACAGCAGGGACAACGTCCTCGTCCGCCCGGAACCGACCGCGGGGTTCGAGCGTCGGCACGGTCAGGCTCCCTGCCGGCTGCCGCGGGACGGTCGAGCGCGACTCACCGGTTGGATCGTGCCTCCCTGACCGTCGCGCCGTCGCGGAGTTTGTCCGGAGAGTGTGGGCAGGCCCGTGGCTGTTCCTCTTCCGGCGGCGTGAACACCCGCGCGTACTGCTGGATCACGAACGACTCGCAGTTCTGGCAGTTCGGCATCCGACTCATAGTGTTTATGTAACTGGTTACCGGTGGTTCGCCGAGACGGACGGACGAACCACCGGTACTGACTTACAGGAATCACTATCACGCACCTCCGCTCTCGACACGACGAGCGACGGCGTCGGCTGTGAACGGTTCGCTCGGTTGGCGGGCTGCGAACATGGCGTATCGAGGGATGAGGAGGAATATAAGCTCACACCCTACATGGGACAGCCCAACGGCATTACACTACGTGCTCCACCGACGCTGGGGGCGACGACCCTCCCGTTGACCGACCGACGGACCGAACCACGGTCCACATCGCCGCCGACGACCGCGTCTTTCGCGAGACGCTGACACTGTGGCTATCGGACGACGAGCAGTGGGAGCCCCGTGAAGCCGCCGACGGCGCGGAAGCACTGTCGAAACTGGACGGCACGGTCGACGCGTTCGTTCTCGACCGACGGATGCCGAATCCGAAGTCGTCGGACGCCTCGGCGAGACGGCGTTCGACGGGCCGGTCGTCGTCCTCAGCGCCTTCGAACCCGACGACCACCTGGCCGACGTGGACGTGGACGTGGACGTGGACACGTACCTGACGAAACCGGTCGATCGTGAGACGTTCGTCGGGACCTGCGTCGACGTAGTCGAACGTTCGGGGACGCCGGACACGTCGACGTAGCAGTGTCGAGGCGCGCTACGCGCGCAGATTCGGCGCCGGTGGCAACGACCGTTTGTGCGACGACGACCGCCACATCTCCGCGAGTCGGTGAACCGTCTCGGTGTCGACGTCGGTGTCGGCGACGACCTGCTCGGGCGACCGCTCCTCGTCGACGAGTCGTCGCAGCACCCGATCGACCGTCGCGTAGTCGGCGCCGATTTCGCCCTCGTCGGTCTGTCCCTCCCAGAGCGCGGCCGTGGGTGTCTTCTCGACGAAGCGCTCGTCGAGGTCGATCGCCCGTGCCACGTCCACGACCTCGGTCTTGTACAGCGACTGTATCGGCTGGAGATCGACCGCACTGTCGCCGTACTTCGTGAAGTAGCCGAGCAGCCGTTCGGAACGGGTGCTGGTACCGAGCACTAGCCGATCGTGCTCGTTCGCGACGGCGTACTCCAGTACCATCCGCGTCCGAGCGCGCACGTTGCCGAGCGTGAGCCGTGACGCGTCGAACGGGAGCTGACGATCGACGGCGTCGACGACTGGCTGGATAGAGAACTCCTCGAACTCGACGCCCAGCTCACGGCAGAGCGTCCGGGCGTCCGCCATGTTGGCCTCGTCGTTCGGCCGACCGGGCATGATCACCCCCATCACGGCGTCGGCGCCGACGCCACGGACCGCGAGCGTCGTCACCACGGCCGAATCGAGGCCGCCGCTGACGCCGACGACGTAGCCGTCGGTCCCGGCGGACGCCAGTTGATCGGCGAGAAACGCCTCCACGCGCTCGACGGCTCGCGACACGTCGACCATGCCAATCACTCTAGCGGCAACGGCAAAGGCGCTCCGGCGAATCAGGACCGAAACCCACGCCTGCGCCGCCAGTGGGAGCGGCCATGCAGGTCGGGTCGTTCGGGCCGCACGAACGGTACGGGCTGGAGCGGGTCGCTCAGTCGCTCGCGACCGGGAGCACCAGTTCGAACACCGTCCCGCGGGGCTCGTTGTCTCGAACTCGCACCTCGCCGCCGTAGTTTTCGACGGCGTCCTTGACCAGATACAGGCCGAACCCGCTCCCCTGACTCTCGGTGCCGTGGGATCCCTGTTCGAAGATGAACTCCCGACGCTCGTCCGGGATGCCGGGGCCGTTGTCGGCGACACGAACCCGAACGACATCGGCCAGCCGTTCGGCAGTGATGACGACGGTGGGTGTCGGGGCGTCGTTGTGTTCGATGGCGTTGCGGAACAGATTCGCGAACACGTGGCCGAGCAAGTCGTCGGCTTCGACTGCTACCGCCGGAATCGTCTCGCGGGTGATCGACGCGTCGGGGTGGGCGTCCCGAAGGGCGTCGAGCTGTTCGTCCAGGACGGGCCGTAACGGGACGGTCTCGAGGGCGTGCTCCTCGTTGAGTACGGACTCCATATACGTCCGCATCGTGCGGATGAACGCGTGCATCTCGTCGACACGGTCGAGGGACACGTCGAGGTGATTCGCGTGGGTCTCGTCGTCGAACGTTACGTTCCGATCGAGCATCCGGAGCCGGGCTTCGAGTAGCGAGAGATCACCCAACAGGTCGTGGCGGAGGGTCCGGTTGACGAACTCGAGAATGTCCCGTTCCTCGCGTAGGCGCGTCTCGCGGTCGATCCGCTGGATGGTCTTGTCGAGATGGGTTCCGATCAACTCGACGGTGAGGCTGTCGGGGTGATCGACCGAACCGCTCCACAGCTCGATCCGCCCTCGACCGCCGATCGCGACGCGTTCGTCCGGCCGTGTCGACGTAATCACCCCTTGGATATCGTGTTCCACGACGACCGTTCCGTCGACGACGACGCGGAACGGCGTCCCATCGAGGACGTGACGGAGGGTGTCCCCGACGGTTTCGTACGCCGCCTCGCGCTCCGTCGTCGTTTCGAGATTGCCGGCGACGTGATACAGCAGTTCCAACTCGTCGATCTCGCGTTCGAACGTCTCGGCGCGCGTCGAGACGACGCTGATACCGAACGAGGTGACGGCCCCCACCAGCACGCCGTCCAGCGCGAGGACGAACGGCTTGAGCGTCCCCATCACTTGTAACTGCAGGAACATGGCCCAACCGATGAGGCCGCCGAACGCGGCGGTGGCTAGAACGGTCCGGCGTGCGACCGTCGCGATGTGGTCGACGCTCCAGTCGGTCCGGACGAGCCAGATCCCGCCCCAGACGAGGACGCCAGCGAGAAAGAGAAACAGCACGTTTTCGCCGACCGTCACCAGAACGGTCCAGGAGAGATTCGTGGCGTCGTCCCAGATGTCGAAGACGGGGATGCCGAGGAGGAGTGTCCCGAGGAGGCTGATGCTTCCGCCGGCGAGGTGGCGACGGAGGCGAGCGCGGCGGCCCGGATCGGTCATTGCTGGATCGTTTAGAAATCCGCTATATAAACTACCTGCCTAACCGGCGGACGGCATCGCCAACTGCGGGGATCGGTCGCGCCGTACGCCGAACGGAAAGGCCCGCCCTGTCTCATAGAGATTATTGTAAGTCAATACCGGTGGTTCGCCGGAACGGATCGGCGAACCACCAGTAACCAGTTACAATAAACACTATCAGTCGGCTGCGAAGCAATTAGGCCGCGAGAATTTGTGGGAGGCACCCAACGTCTCGATTGCGGGTCGGGAGGATGCCATTCGCACCACCGATCCGAGCCCCGAACGCACTCCGCTGATGGTGTGCCCGTCCCCCTCGGGCACCACCTCCCGAACGCCGAACCGACGATCGGTGTGCGATGGTGCGGTTAGTGCAGGGCCACTCGCCGGCGAAATTGGGGTCGATGGCTACGGCCCTCGTCGCCGCCGATACCGCGATTCTGGATCGCCGGATGTCGGGCCGAACCGGCGATGGGGTGACCCGAACGATCAGGCGGTCACACCCCACGAGTACCGTCATCGTGGTGAGCGCGTTTCAGCCCGACGAAGCGACCGCGACCGATCTCGACTGCGACCGCTACATCGCGAAACCCATCCAGCGGGCCGATCTGATCGGCGCAATCGAAACCGAGACGTCGGTCTGACGGAGAATCGACGGTCCGAGGCGAATCGGTGAAACCGCGTCGGAACTGATAGGGTTCCTCGGAAGTCAGCAGCGATTCTCGCCGAGACGATCCGGCGAGAATCGCTGGACAGTTACGATAATCCCTATGAGCCGCCGGAAAGGCTTTTTAATTATCTTGGTGAACGCGTACACATAGTCGGCGAATCGAGATGGTCGGGACGGAGTGCCCCGAAATCGGGGGCAGTGTCGGCTAGCCGTGCGGGGCGGGCTACATCGGGCGACGTACGAGACGACGGCCACTGTCGAGGAGGAAACCCACGCCTATGGAGAACGTCCACGACGCTGGAGAAGAAGTGCTCGAGCGGATAGACGACGCGTTCTTCGCGATCGACGACGAATGGCGGTTCACGTACCTGAACGAACGGGCAGAGGACGTACTCGGTGTTCGCGCGGAAGACGTGGTCGGCGTCAACATCTGGGACGCTTTCCCGGAGGCAGCCGAGACCCGGTTCCAGCACGAGTACCAACGAGCGATGGAGACACAGGAGTCCGTATCGTTCGAGGAGTACTACCCGCCGCTCGAGAAGTGGTTCTCGGTCACCGCCTACCCCTCCGAGACGGGGCTGTCGGTGTATTTCCGTGACGTGACCGACAAGCAGGAGCGGGAACACGAACTCGAACGGTACGAATCCGTCGTCGAGACCGTCCAAGACGGGATCTACATCGTGGACGAGGACGGGACGTTCACGATGGTCAACGACGCCTACGCCGAGATGGTCGGCTACGACCGGAGCGAGCTGATCGGCGCGGACGTGTCGATGGTCGTGGACGCCGAAACGGCCCGCGATGCGGCGGCACTCGAACGGGAATTGACGAGTGGGGGCCAGTCGACGGCGACGATGACGGCGACGCTCGAGCGCGCGGACGGCGGGACGCTGGACGCCGAAGCCGTCTTCTCGCTGCTCCCCGACGGCGACCGCGTCGGCGTCGTCAGAGACGTGACCGAACGGCAGGAGCGCGAGCGAACGCTCCAACTGTTCGAACGGATCATCGAGACCGTCGAGGACGGGATCTACGCCATCGACGACGACGCGGAGTTCGTCGTCGTCAACGACGCCTTCTGCCAGATGACGGGTTACGACCGGGACGAACTGCTCGGGCGGCACGCGACGACGGTCAAAGAGGAGTGGGTGACGGAGCGAGCCACCCGTCTCGCCGAGGAGGTACAGGCCGGCGACCGCGAGGAGGGCGTGGTCGAGTTCGACCTTCAGACCAAATCGGGAGACCGAGTCCCCGTCGAGAGCCGACTGATGCCGTTCTCCCTCGAGGAGGGGATCGGCCGCTGTGGCGTCGTTCGGGATATCTCCAAACGTAAGGCACGCGAACGGGAACTGAAAGACCGGATTCGTCAACAGGAGGTGGTCACCGAACTCGGGAAGTACGCACTGGAGACGCAGGATGTCGACGTGTTGATGGCCGAAGCGTCGAATCTGGTCGCGGAGACGCTCGACGCCGACTACTGTAAGGTGCTCGACCTCGACGCCGAGGGCGAGGAACTGCTCCTCCGGCAAGGGGTCGGCTGGGACGAGGGAACCGTGGGCGAGGCGACCGTCTCGGCGGTCGATCGGAACTCGCAGGCGGCGCACACACTCGAAGCCAGCCACCCGATCGTCGTCGAGGATCTGGACGCCGAAGCGCGGTTCAGCGGCCCGGATCTCCTGACAGATCACGACGTGAAAGGCGGCATCAGCACGATCATCGGCCCCTCGGACGACCCGTGGGGGATCCTCGGCACGCACGACACCGACCGCCGAGAGTTTTCCGAACACGACGTCAACTTCGTCCAGTCGGTCGCGAACATCCTCGCGGCCGGCATCGCCCGGCATCGGAGCGAACGGACGCTCCGCCGTCAGCACGAACGCCTCTCGGCGCTCAACGACATCAACTCGCTCGTCCACGGCCTCTCGGAGTCGATGTTCGGGCTCTCGACGCAGAGAGACATCAAACAGCTGATCTGTGACCGCCTCGCCGGGTCCGACTCCTACGAATTCGCGTGGATCGGCCTCGTCGACGACACGGACGAAGTCGTGGTCGACGTCGAGGCCGGTGTCGAGGGGTATCTCGACGATCTGACGCTCGAAGTCGGGGAGTCGGCCGACGAACGGTCACCGACGGTCCAGTCCCACCGGACCGGCGAGATACAGGTCGTCCAAGACGTGACGGAAGCGCCGCGGTACGAACCGTGGCGTGACCACGCTCGCGAGTACGGCTATCGTTCCTCGGCGTCGGTCCCCATCGCCGCCGGCGACGACCGCTACGGGACGCTGAATCTCTACTCCTGTCGGAACTACGCGTTCGACGACGAGGAGCGCGACGCATTGCGGCGGCTCGGCTCCATCGTCGCGTACGCCCTCTCGTCGGTCGAGCGTGACCGCGAACTCCAGCGCGAACGCAACCGGCTGGAGTTCATGAATCGCCTGCTCCGGCATAACCTGCTCAACAGTCTCAACGTGGTCGACGCGCGCCTCGAGATGCTCGACGGTCGCGTCGACTACGAGGTGGCCGACCACCTGCAGACCGCACGCGAGCGCACACACGAGATCACCGAGTTCGTGGAGATGGTCCGCGAAGTGACGAAAGTCGTCGGGGACGGCAAGAGACAGGAACTCGGCCCGATCGACATCGACGACGTGGTCACGACTCACGTCGATCGGCTCCGAGACAGCTACCCCGAGGCCGAGGTCAACCTCGGCACGCTCTCCGCGGCCGAGATTATCGCCGACGATCTGGTCGGGGAAGTGCTCGACAACATCCTGATCAACGCAGTCCAGCACAATCCGGACCCGAACCCGACAGTCTGGGTCGACGTGACGCCCGACGACGACGAAGTCACGGTGACGGTGGCGGACGACGGCCCCGGCATCCCCGACGAGGAGAAGGCGGCCGTCTTCCGCCACGAGGCGAAGACGTTCGACGATCCAAGCGCTGGATTCGGGCTCTACCTGGTCAAGGAGATCATGGACTCCTACGACGGCTGGATCACGGTCGAGGACAACCAGCCACGGGGCGCGCGCTTCCGACTCGTGTTCCAGCGTGCCTGAGCGGACGACACGGCACGCGGCACGCGCCCGTAGCCACGTGTCGTCCACGTGACCGCAGTCGCTGGTGGTCACACACTTGCCGAGGCGTGTTACGGTGTCGCGCTCGGCGGACACCCCCAGAGTCATAGTGATTATTCTAAGTCAGTACCGGTGGTTCGCCAGAACGGATCGGCGAACCATCGGTACACGGTTACAATAAACACTATCAGTCGTCGTGGAAGCGTTCGCCCTCGTCGAACGCCCCGGTCTCCTCGAAGAACGCCTCGATGAGTTCGATCTTCGCCCCGCGGAGGTGTTCGTGGAGGGTCGGCGGCGCCAGATCCAGCGAGTCGGAGATTTCCTTGGCCGTCGACTCTCGGGGCCACGCGAAGTACCCCGCGGCGTAAGCGGCCTCGAGGACCGAATACTGACGGTCGGTGAGACGGTTTTCGAGCGACTGCCGAAAGCTCTCCGTCGACTGGAAATCGCGCTCGATTTCGCGTTTCGCGACGAGATCGATATCGTCGAACGTCAGCTGGATCGTCTCGGCCACCGTGCGCACGTCGGCCTCGGGCGCGATGGTCGTCGTGATGTGTCCCTGTCCCTCGTCGATCCGCATCGACTCCACGTTCGTCCCGGCGTCGATCAACGAGAGGACGATCGTCGAGTCCGAGACGCGGCACTCGTAGAGACGCTTCCCGTTCGACTCGCCGATGCCGCGCACTTTCTCGATCGCTGGCTGCTCGGCCGCAGCGTCCAGAAACGCCTCCGTCGTCGTCCCCGTGACCTCGATGTAGATCGTGAGTTCACCGTCGGCCGCCGGGACGAAGCTCTTCAGTTCGATGCGCGACCCCGTCTCCGCCGACAGCGACACGAAGATATCCGACCGGTCCGTAACGTCGAACTCCAGTTCGACGACCGTGTCGGAGAGCATCAGCTTCTTGTTCTCGACCGAGTTGATGGCGTTGGCCACGCTGTCACCCAGTTCGGAGAGGACGGAGACCTCCCGCTCGTCGAACACCTCGTCCTCGTCCGTACAGACGTTCAGGACGCCGTAGACGGTGTCGCGGTACGTGATCGGGACGACCGCACCCGCGGTGAACTGCTCGTGGCCGACGGACGAGTCGAGCGGTTCGAGCATCTGCTGCCCGCGGTCGGTCGAGAAGTCGTCGACGACCTGCACCTCGCCGGTCGAGACGGCCTCGGAGGCCGGGCCGCCACCACCGTCGGCGACGGTGTGCTGATCCAGCGTGGCGTCGTCCTTGCTCACGAGCACGTTCGGCGTCACCTGCTCGAAGCTGACCGTGTACTCGCCGATCCACGCCAGTTCGTACGGGTCCGAGTCGACGAGGCGCTCACAGACCGTGCGTTCGATCTCCTGTCGGCTGGTCGCGACCACGAGCTGTTTGTCGATATCTCGGATGACGGACGTGATTCGCTGGAGTCGTTCGAGCTGCTCTCGCATGTCGTGAATCCGCTCGGATTCCCGTGTCCGTTCGGCGTCGGCTTCGAGATCCGCCGCCGCCGCCGGATCGCGGAGGTTCTCCTCGTCGCGCGTCTCCAGAGCGTCCGCCTTCGACTCCATCGCGAAGTACTCCTGTGTGTCGGTGTCGAACCCCTGTCGCAAGAGCAGGTTGTCGACGGTCTCGCGGAGTTCCGACTGGGTCACCGGCTTCACCAGATACTCGTCGAACGGCAGCTCGATGATGTCCGTGTCGGGTTCGACCGCGGTGAGCATGGCGACCTGGCAGTCGATGTCCCGTTCGCGGATGTCCTCGAGGACGCGGTCGCCCGGAATCCCGGGCATCCGACGGTCGAGCAAGACGAGGTCGAGATCGTCGTGAAGCTGCTTGCGCGCCTGTACGCCGCCGTAGGCGGTCGCGACGTCGAAGTTCCCCGAGAGCCACACGCTGTACGTGTCGGCCAGATCCTCGTCGTCGTCGACGATCAGGATCGTCGGCAGCGCGGTATCGTCCGTGAGTGGCTGTGACGTACGCGTCTCGCTCACTGGACCACCCCCCGTCGGGTCGAGAACGGAGCGGGACGAGTCGACACCCCGGATGTGACGGCCGATCGAACTGAGCGAACGAGCATACTAGACTCCCCCCTCTCGTAGAGTGTACGTAGACTAATAAGAACCGGCCGAAAGGGTGAAACGCCTCATACGGTTTATTGTAAGTCATTGCCGGTGGTTCGCCGAGACGGTCCGGCGAACCACCGGCAATCAGTTACCGTAATCCGTATCAGTGGAACGTCCGGCTCGTCTCGGTTTCGCCGGCCACGTCGGCGTCCTCGTTGGTGAACCGTTGCTCGATGTCACGGTAGCGCTCGCGAGTCTCCTCGGTAACGCTCGCGGTCACTTCGTCGAGCGCCCGCTCGAAGTGGTCCATCGTGATGCGGACGTTGCCGACGGACTCGCCGATCTCCTCGGGCGAGACGCTGTTGATGAACTCGCGGCTGGCGGCCATCGAGGCTTCTCGGCAGACGGCCTCGATGTCGGCGCCGACGTAGTTCTCGGTCCGGCGGGCGAGGCTGTCCAGATCCACGTCGTCGGCCAACGGCTTGTCCCGCGTGTGGACCTCGAAGATGGCGCGGCGCGCCGATTCGTCGGGGACGGGCACGTGGACGTGCCGGTCCAGCCGACCGGGGCGCAGGAGCGCCGAGTCGATGAGGTCGGGACGGTTCGACGTAGCGATCACGACCACGTCCTCCAGGGTCTCCAGCCCGTCGAGTTCGGTCAGGAGCTGTGAGACGACACGCTCGGAGACGCCGGAGTCGCCGGTGTTGCGACCCCGCTCGGTCGCGATGGCGTCGATCTCGTCGAAGAAGATGACGGTCGGCGCGTTCTCGCGGGCCTTGCTGAAGATCTCGCGAACCCCCTTCTCGCTCTCCCCGACGTACTTGTCGAGGAGTTCGGGGCCTTTCACCGAGATGAAGTTGGACTCGGCCTCGTTGGCGACGGCCTTCGCGAGCAGGGTCTTCCCCGTGCCGGGCGGGCCGTACATGAGGACGCCCTTCGCGGACTCCATATCCATGGCCTCGAACACTTCGGGGTAGTCGAGCGGCCACTGGATGGTCTCACGGAGGCGCTCTTTGGTGTCCTCCAGGCCACCCACATCGGCCCACGTCACGTCGGGGACTTCCACGAACACCTCGCGGAGTGCCGAGGGCTCGATCCCCTTCATCGCCTCCTGGAAGTCGTCCTGATCGACCTCGAGCGATTCGAGGATTTCGGCGTCGATCTCCTCCTCTTCGAGATCGATCTCCGGGCGGATGCGCCGGAGTGCGTTCATCGCGGCCTCCTTCGCGAGGCTCTCGAGATCGGCGCCGACGTAGCCGTGGGTGGACTCCGCGAAGGCGTCGATATCGACATCCTCGGTGAGCGGCATGTTGCGGGTGTGGACCTGCAGGATCTCGCGGCGACCGTCGCGGTCCGGGACGCCGATCTCGATCTCGCGATCGAACCGTCCGCCACGGCGGAGCGCGGGGTCGATGGCGTCGACGCGGTTAGTCGCGCCGATGACTACGACTTCGCCACGTTCCTGGAGGCCGTCCATCAGCGAGAGCAACTGCGCGACGACGCGCCGTTCCACGTCGCCGCCAGCCTCTCCGCGCTTGGGTGCGATGGAGTCGATTTCGTCGATGAAGACGATGGCCGGAGCGTTCTCCTCGGCCTCCTCGAACACCTCGCGGAGTTGCTCCTCGCTCTCGCCGTAGTATTTCGACATGATCTCCGGCCCACTGATGTTGTGGAAGGAGGCGTCGATCTCGTTCGCGACGGCTTTCGCGATGAGCGTCTTCCCGGTACCCGGCGGGCCGTGGAGCAACACGCCCTTGGGCGGGTCGATACCGAGACGCCGGAAGAGCTCTGGGTGGCGCATCGGCAGTTCGATCATCTCGCGAACCTGTTCGAGTTCGCGATCGAGACCGCCGATGTCCTCGTAGGTCACGTCCGGGCCTTCCGAGCGGCCCTCGCCACCGGTGGTTTCACGGATCTCCTCGGCGGGTTTCTCGCTGATCTCCACCTCGGTCGAATCCGTCACGACGACCGTGCCCGAGGGATCGGTGTCGGCGACTTTCAGCGGGAGCGCCTGACTCTGGCGACCGCTCATGAAGCCGAATCCGAAGGGAACTCGGAGGGTCTGTCCCTGCGTGATCGGTTTGTCGGTCAGCTTGTCGCGGAGGTAGTGGCCGATGTCGCCACGGATTCCGATCTGCTGGGGGAGCGCGACCGTCACCCGCTCGGCCTGTTTCACGTCGGCCTTCTCGACCTCGACGCGGTCGTCGATGCCGACGTTCGCCTGCTGGCGGAGCTGGCCGTCGATGCGGATGACGCCAGTGCCTTGGTCCTCCGGGTGACCGGGCCAGACGCGCGCGATGGCGGTGCCCTCTTTCCCCTCGATGCGGATGTAATCGCCGACCTCCAACCCCATCTCCGCGACTGCAGCGCGGTCGATGGCGGCGAGTCCACGGCCGGCATCTTTCTGTTTCAGTGGTTTGACGACGAGTTTCATTGGGTACCCCTCACGACGAATACGCCGTTGTTCGTGTCAACGTTTTCGGCCGAGCCGGGGAGGTCGAACTCCAGTTCGGTCTCCCCGTCGACGACCACGATGGCCGTCTCGCCGACGATATCGACGTTCAGGAGGTCGTCACCGACGCCGACATCCGCAGCGATCACCCACTCGTCCTCGTAGTCGTACCGGCGGACGAACCGCTCGTCTTCACCGGCGTATTGCTGTCTCACCATGTTGGTTCCTAACTCCAAGTTAGCTATCTAAGTATATAAATCTTTCTTCGATAAATCGGCAGACGTGGGCGGGGTAGAGAAATGGCAGTCAAATTGTGGTTCACACCGAGTCACGTCGGGCGGGCGGGTTTATACCCCTCCCGACGCTACCGAACGTATGGAGACGGTCACACACCACGGACGGGAGACGGCGTACCGCCGGCACGACCGCGGTGGCAACGGCGAGCCGATCCTGTTCGTCCACGGGAGCGGCGGATCACACGCAGTCTGGAAGGCACAGGCTCGCCTCGCGGATACCCGGCCGGTAGTCGCGCTCGATCTGAGCGGCCACGGGGAGAGTGAGGACGTGACTGCGGAGCCGGGGTACGAGACGCTCTCGGCGTACGTCGACGACACGCTCGCCGTCGCGGAGGCGACGGACGCGGGCGTCCTCTGTGGGAACTCGCTCGGCGGTGCCGTCGTACTGACGCTCCTGCTCGAACGCAACTTCGACGCTTCGGCGGCCGTCCTCGCGGGCACGGGCGCGAAACTGGCCGTCCTCGACGACCTGCTTCGGTGGCTCCGCACCGACTTCGAGCGGGCGATCGAGTTCCTCCACGGTCCGGATCGCCTCTTTCACGACCCCGACGAGCGGCTGGTCGAACTCTCCCGCTCGACGCTCGCCGAGGCAGGCCAGGCCGTGACCGACCGCGACTTCCGGACCTCCCACGCCTTCGACGTGCGCGGCCGTCTCGCCGAAATCACGACTCCTGCACTCGCCGTCGTCGGCGAGTACGACGCGCTCACACCGCCGTGGTACCACGAGGCGCTCGCGGAGCGCATGCCCGCGTGTGAGTGGACGACCCTGGACGACGCCGCCCACCTCGCCATGCTCGAGCGTCCCGAAGCGTTCAACGACGCACTCACCGCCTTCCTCGACTGATAGTGTTTATTGTAACTGTGTACCGGTGGTTCGCCGGCCTGTCTCGGCGAACCACCGGTACTGACTTACAATAATCACTATGACGCGATTGGCAGTCAGTTCCAGTCGTCGCCGTCCCGAGTCGACGGCGACGGTCGGTGAACAGTCACAGCGATCCGTCCGGATCGCCACACATTACCCGTTCGGCCGCCAATCGGCGAGCGTGCCACACCGCGTCGAGCGAACCGATCCCGACGGCGTCGACTTCGGGTGGGTGATGCAGGTGACGTTCGTCACGACTATCGTCGCCGGCGCACCCCTGGTGGCCGTCCTCTCCACGACGACGACGCTCCCAACGTGGGGCGCACGCGCCGCCTTCGCCGTCCGCGTGGGGGCACTCGTCTGGTTCGTCACCGCGCTACTCGCGTACGCCTACGCCCGCCGAGCGGCGGACGAGTAGCCGGAACCTCTTTGCCGCCGACACGACACCTCCCGATATGATCGACGAGACGATCGAGGAGATCAGCCGGATGCAGACCCACAGTTCGTCGGTGGTCGCGGTCAAGGCCACCGAGGCGCTGCGCGAACTCCTCGACCGGGAGTACCGGAACGTCGAGGAGTACGAGCGGGACCTCGAACGCAACGCAGGGGCGCTCCGGCGCGCCAACCCCTCCCACGCCTCGCTCCACAAGGCGATGCGCGAGGTCGTCGACGACGTACTCGGGGCTGCCGATACGATCGAGGACGCGAAGTCTCGGACTCGGGAGGCGATCGATCGAGTCGTCGAAGCGGTCGAAACGGGCAAACACCGGGCGGCCGCCCGCGCGGCGACCACGTTCGAGGACGGCGAGACGTTTCTCACACACGACTTCTCCTCGACCGTGCTGGAGGCGGTCGAGGTGGCGGCCGCCGAGGGCCGTCACCTCACCGCGTACGTCACCGAGGCCCGACCCCGCTTTCTCGGCCGCAAGACCGCCCGGCGCCTCGCCGAGATGGACCGCGTCGACCCCCACCTCCTCGTCGATAGCGCCGTTGGGAACCTGCTCGATCACTGTGATCGTGTCGTCGTCGGCATGACCTGCATCGTCGACGATACGCTCTACAATCGGGTCGGGACCTTTCCGCTCGCGGCCACCGCGAACGTCGTCGGCGTCCCGATCACCGTCGTGGGATCGGAGTCGAAGATCATCGAGAGCGACTTCGTCTTCGAGAACGAGGAGCGCGAACCCGCCGAGGTGATCCGGGAACCGGTCGAAGGCGTCGAAATCGAGAACCCTGCGTACGACGCGACGCCGATGGATCTCGTCGACGAGGTGGTGACCGACCAGGACCGCTTCGCCCCCTAACGCCGGAGCAACTCGGAGAGCCGATCACGGAGTCGTTCGTCGGGGCCGAGGCGGAGGTAGTACGCGTCGCCGTTGTCCTCGTAGTAGCCCTCGATTCGGCGCTTGATCTCGAAGCCGATGGATTCGTAGAAATCGAGTGCGCGTTCGTTGGTCGCCCGGGCGTGACAGGTGACGGTGCGGTGTTCCTCCGCGACTTCCGCGACGAGTCGTCGTCCGAACCCCTCGCCGCGCCGTTCCGGGGTGACGGCGAGAAAGAGGATGTAGCCGTCGCGCCGGACGGTCGCGAAGCCCACGAGGTCGTCGTCGAGGTAGAGCAGGTGAGTCGTCGCCCGACGATAGGCGTCCATGAAGAAACGCTTGCGCTGTTTGAGGACTCCCTCCTCTCGACGGATTCGCTCTTTGAGTTCCCAGGCCTCGTCGGCGTGGTCGGCCGCACCGGGCCCGTCGACACGTTTCTCGACAGTGACGCTCACTACCGCAACTCTAGCGAGTGCGTCTAATATAACTTCACCGTCGGCGACCATCGTCGCCGGCTTCGTCCGATCAAAACGCGCGGTCGAGATACGCCGACTCCCACTCGCCGTCCTCGTCGGTCGATTGTGCCCACTCGCTCCGCTTGACTTCGAGATAGGAGCCGAACAGTTCCTCTCCGAACGCGGCTGCGATGGCGTCGTCGGCCTCCAGCGCGTCGAGCGCCTCGGCCAGTGTGGTCGGCAGCCGCTCGACCCCCTGTGCCGCCCGCTCCTCGTCGGTGAGCGTTCCAGGGTCGCGATTCAACGGCGTCCCGGGGTCCAGGCCGCGCTCGATGCCGTCCAGTCCCGCGGCGACGAGGGCTAGCTGGGCAAGATACGGGTTGGCCGTGTTGTCGGCCGGCTTGAACTCGACGCGCGTCGTCGCCTCGGGTGCCCCGCGGTCGACCGAGGGCACGCGAACGACCGCCTCGCGGTTGTCCTCGCCCCAGCAGACGTACGCCGACGACCACATCCCCGGAGCGAGGCGGTCGTAGGACTCGACGGTCGGCGCCGTGATGGCGACGAGTGCCGGGGCGTGGTCGAGGAGGCCGCCGACGAACGCTCGCCCCGCTTCGGAGAGGGGGTACGGTCCCTCGGCATCGGGGTCGTAGAGGACGTTCTCCCCGTCCTGCCACAGGGAGAGATGGATGTGCCGACCCGATCCCGGGAGTTCGGGGAAGGGCTTGGGGCGGAAGGTGGCGTCGAGGCCGTGATCCGCGGCCACGGCGCGGACCGTCTCGGCGAAGCGGACGGCGTCGTCCGCGGCGGCGGCACCCGTCTCGTGGTCGACGACGAGTTCCTGCTGACCCGGGCCGTACTCGGGGTAGTACGCCGCCAGCCCCATCCCCTGGGCCTTCAGGGCGTCCACGGTGTCGAGGACCACGTCGTGGGCGCTGCGCATGCCGTCGGTAGAGAAACACGTACTGTCGTCGAACGGGACGTGATCACCGTCGTCGTCGGTGACGGTGTAGTAGAACTCGCTCTCGTAGCCCAGCGCCGGTTCGTAGCCGTCGGTCGCCAGCTCGTCGAGATACGCCCGGAGCCGCGCCCGTGGTCCCGCAGCCCACGGCTCCCCGTGCAGGTCGTGCAGCTCCGCGAGGAGGAGACCCGCCCGCTCGTCGTACGGGAGGACGGTGAAGGTGTCCGGATCGGGGACGACCCGGACCTCCCCGGCCGGTCCGTACCGACCCTCGGGCGCCAGCCGGTCGAGCGCGTTGAACGACTGCATCGCGTGTGTGACGTTCGTTCCACGCTCCAGCACGGCCTCCAGCGTCTCCCGGTCGACGACCCGCCCCCGCGGTACGCCGCTGTTGTTGACGAAGACGATGCGGACCAGTGCCACGTCCTCGGCGGCCGCACGCCGGAGGACCTCGTCGGCGGTCGTCATGTGGGAACACGAGACATGCGGCCGACATATCCCGACACGTACCGGCAACAAAATCCTGTTTTTCGTCCGGCGTCGGGAACCGTTTTGACGATTCCCGACCACCCCCACGTGTATGAGCTACGAACTCCGCCCCCACACGGCCGACGTGGCCGTCGCGGCGACCGGCGCGACGCTCGGGGAGACGTTCGCCGCCGTCGCCGACGGCCTCGCGGCCGCGATGTGCGATCGGATTCCCGAGACGGGCGAGCGCTTCTCCGTTACCGTCCGCGCCGAGGGACTCGAAGCCCTCCTCTTCGATTACCTCGACCAACTCATCTACGAACGGGACGTGCGGGGTGTCCTCCCCGTCGCCAACGAGGCGACGATCCGGGAGGACGACGGCGAGTGGGTGATCGAGGCGAGCGCGCGCGGCGTCCCCCTCGCCGACGTGACGGCTCGGGACGTGAAGGCCGTCACGTACTCGGAGATGGAGGTGACGGAAACCGCGGACGGCTGGCAGGCCTACGTCGTCCTCGACGTGTAGTAACGTATTCCCGCGTCGGTCACGTCGGTCCGACCATGACTACACGCGAGTTCGACGGCATCCAACTCGAACGGGTTCGGGAGTTCGTCTGGGAGATTCAGCAGGAGGGCGATATGCGTGTCCCCGCGAGGGTGCTGGCGAGCGAAGCGCTGCTGGAGGAGATCGGCGACGACAGGACGCTCCAGCAGCTCAAGAACGCGACCCACCTTCCCGGCATCACCGGCCACGCCCTCTGTATGCCCGACGGGCACCAAGGGTACGGCTTCCCCGTCGGCGGCGTGGGCGCGACGGACGTGGAGGACGGCTGTATCTCGCCCGGTTCGGTCGGCTATGATATTAATTGCGGCGTCAGGATGGTGAAAACAAACCTCACCTACGACGACGTGCGCGGCCACGAGGAGGAACTCGTCGACGCCCTGTTCGCGAACGTCCCCTCGGGGCTCGGCGGCGGCGGCATCGTCGAAGGCGATATCGACACCGTGGAGGCCGTCCTCGAACGCGGCGTCGACTGGGCGCTCGAAGCCGGCTGGGCCGTTGAGGACGACCTGACCCACTGCGAGGACGAGGGTCGACGCCCGGATGCCGACCCCAGTGCCGTCTCACAGAAGGCGAAGGATCGGGGCAAAAATCAGCTGGGCAGCCTCGGCAGCGGCAACCACTTCCTCGAAGTGCAACGCGTGACCGACGTGTACCGCGAGGACGTGGCCGACGCCTACGGCCTCGAATCCGACCAGATCGTCGTCCTGATCCACTGCGGGAGCCGGGGGCTGGGCCACCAGACCTGCACCGACTACCTGCGAAAGATCGAGAAACAGCACGGCGACCTCCTCGCCGAGCTACCCGACAAGGAACTCGCGGCCGCGCCCGCCGGCTCCGAACTGGCCGAGGAGTACTACGGCGCGATGTGTGCCTGCATCAACTTCGCGTGGGTGAACCGTCAGCTCATCATGCACCGCGTCCGGCAGGTCTTCGAGCGCGTCTTCGACCGCTCGTGGGAGTCGATGGACATGCACCTGCTGTACGACGTGGCACACAATATCGCCAAAAAGGAGCACCACACCGTCGGGGTCGACCCGCAGGGGCGACCGGTAGGAGGCGGCGAAGCCGCCGACCGCGAGGAGCGCGAACTGTACGTCCACCGGAAGGGGGCGACGCGGGCGTTCCCGGCGGGCCATCCCGAGGTGCCGGCGGCCTACCGCGACGTGGGGCAGCCGATCATCATCCCCGGGAGCATGGGTGCGGGGAGCTACGTCCTCCGGGGCGGCGAGGCGTCGATGGATCTCACCTTCGGCTCCACCGCCCACGGCGCCGGGCGACTGATGAGCCGGACACAGGCCAAACAGGAGTTCTGGGGCGAGACGGTGCAGGACGAACTCCGGGAGGGGAGTCAGGTGTACGTCAAGGCCCAGAGCGGTGCGACGGTTGCGGAGGAAGCCCCGGGAGTCTACAAGGACGTGGACGAAGTGGTGCGCGTCTCGGACGCGCTGGGCATCGGCGATAAGGTGGCTCGGACGTATCCGGTCTGCAACATCAAGGGGTGATACTGCCGGCTGTAAGTCAATCAAGAACTCCGTCACTCCGGGGTGACGAAGTTTTTGAAACGGTTACAGCCGACAGTATGACTACAGCCCCAGTCGGACGTACTCGCTCTCGGGGACCGGATCGACTTCCTCGCCCTCCTCGTAGCGGATGTAACTGAGGTAGAACGGCTCGCCACAGCCGGATTCGTCGTCGCGGAGGGTGCCGTCCTCGCCACAGACGAAGCGGACGCCGTCTGCGGCCTCGACATCCTCGTCGGCGGCGACGTAGGTCCACCCTTCGAGCGGATAGGGCGTCACCGACCGATCGGCGAGGTAGCCCTCGCGTTCGAGTTCGACGATGGCCTCACACCGCGGACAGTAGTAGGTGACGGGGTAGCTCATGGGCACCGTAAGCGCGAGACGGACTTATACGGATCGTTGCGATCAGTACCGTCTGTCGTCGACAGCGGGGGTGGTGACAGTTGGAACCCAGTTACAACGGCCCGTCTCGTCCTCGGCCCTCACCGAACGACGGTGACCGAGGTGGGGGGGCCGCGGGCGATCTTCTCGGCGACCCACCGGTACTGACTTACAATAAACCGTATCAGTCGCCAGCCGGGTCCGTCACGCTCCCCTTCGTCCCACACGCCGGGAGGAATCGTTCGGCCGGACAGAAATCGGTGAAGCTACTCTGCACCAGGTTGAGGCCGGCGAACGCCGAAATAGCCAGGAACCACGAGTTGACGAACACTCCGAGCACGAGGCCGAGAAGGACGACGGATCCACCGAGACGCCGAACGTGGAAGTGACATGATTCGCTCATACAATTGTGTATAAACTGTGCAATATACAAAATACTATCGGTGTTGCAGCCACGGGCGACAACGGAGATCAACGGCCGAAAGACGGCCGCTCCACCTTCGGTACGTTTATTATTCCGACCCCCCGCCTTTGTTGGCATGGGCGGACGACCTCTCGACGTGCTGGAGGCCTCGCTAGACGAGGATGTGACGGTACATCTCAAGGATGGCCGGGCGTTTCACGGCATCCTCGGTGGCTACGATCAGCACATGAACATCGTGCTCGAATCGGCCGAGGAGGTCGGTGAGGGCATCCTCGGCGAGCCGGAGATCGAGTCGGTCGACAACACAACCATTATACGCGGCGATAACGTCGTGACGATAAATACATGACCGGAGCAGGAACGCCGTCTCAGGGCAAGAAGAACAAGACGACACACGTCAAGTGCCGACGCTGTGGCGAGAAATCCTACCACGTTCGGAAGAAAGTCTGCTCGTCGTGTGGCTTCGGGAAGTCGGCCAAGCGCCGCGACTACGAGTGGCAGGGCAAGGCCGGCGAGTAACCGCTCGGCCGCAAATCTCTCTCTGACTGTTCCTGCCGTTCGTCGACGCCTCGAACGTTGACACATGTGTTTTCGGGAACGGCAACGAGGGCGTGACGAACGCCAATAGCGTGGCTTTTTACCCCGCGGTACACTACGAACGCTCATGGCACACGGGCGGGATCACCGTACCCCGAACGGGATGACCGAGAAGTGTGGCGTCGTGGGGGTTTCGCTGGCCGGCCGCGACGCCGCGCGTCCCCTGTATTACTCCCTGTACGCGCTCCAACACCGGGGGCAGGAGTCGGCAGGTATCGTGACACACGACGGCTTCCAGCAACACAGCCACGTCGAAATGGGACTGGTCGGTGACGCGTTCGACGCCGACTCCCTCGATCAGTTGAACGGGCAGACGGGCATCGGGCACGTACGCTACCCCACCTCCGGGGGCGTCAACGCCTCTTGTGCCCAGCCGTTCTCCGTCTCGTTCAAATCGGGATCGCTCGGCCTCGCGCACAACGGCAATCTCGTCAACGCCGGGGAGATCCGATCGGAACTGGAGGCGCTCGGCCACGCCTTCACTTCCAACGGCGACACCGAGGTCATCGCCCACGACCTCGCGCGCAACCTGCTCGAAGAGGACCTCGTGCGCGCGGTCAAGCGAACCATGAGCCGAATCCATGGCTCGTACGCGCTGACGATCATGCACGACGAGGCCGTCCTCGGGGTCCGAGACCCGGAGGGGAACCGACCGCTCTGTATCGGGAAACTCGACGACGGCTACGTACTGGCCTCGGAGTCGGCGGCCATCGACACGCTCGACGGCGAACTCGTCCGCGACGTGCAGCCGGGTGAACTGATCGTCCTCGAACCCGACGGACAGGGATTCGACTCGTATCAACTCATCGATCACGACGCCACGGCCCACTGCTTTTTCGAACACGTCTACTTCGCCCGCCCGGACTCCATCATCGACGACCAACTCGTCTACGACGTACGACGGGAACTCGGCAGTGAGCTCTGGGCTGAGAACGGCATCGAGACGGACGTAGTGATGCCCGTCCCCGACTCGGGACGTTCCTTCGCCTCCGGCTACGCCGAGGCCGCCAACGCCGACGGCGCGGACGTGGAGTTCGCGGAGGGACTGATGAAGAACCGCTACGTCGGCCGCACGTTCATCATGCCGACACAGGACGAACGCGAACGCGCCGTCCGGCTGAAGCTGAACCCGATTCGGAGCACCGTCGAGGACAAGACGGTCACCATCATCGACGACAGTATCGTCCGGGGCACTACCTCGACGCAACTGGTTGATCTGATCCGCGACGCCGGCGCCGAGGAGGTGCACGTCCGCATCGGCGCCCCGCCCATCGTCGCTCCGTGTTACATGGGTATCGACATGGCGAGTCGGGACGAACTCATCGCCGCGGACCAGAGCGTCGACGACATCCGCGAGATCATCGGCGCCGACAGCCTCTCGTATCTCTCCATCGACGCCATCGCCGACGTGCTCGACCGGTCGCGGGGCGACCTCTGTCTCGGCTGTGTGACCGGCGAGTACCCCTACGACATCGAGGGGGAGTCGGCCGACCGCGACGTGTCTCGCCCGGCCGTGGGAAGCGAGTCCGCGCCGGCGGACGACTGAGACAGCTTGTAGTAACGGGGTACCGGCTGTCGTCGGCCACGGCGACAGCGACACGCGGCGAGGCGTAATTCCTGTCAGAAGGCCTGAAAGCCGGCAGAGATACCGGCAAGTGGACGCGAAACCGGCAATATTTTTGAGGGGGTCGTGTGTACGGCCAAGCGACAATGAGCGAGGAACGCGACGTTCGGCTGGGACGGCGAGGGCTGTTGCGGGCGGGCGCCGGAGCCGTCGGGGCTGGACTCGTCGGCGCGGGGGCGACCGGAACAGCCACGGCACAGTCCGGCCCGTTCGGTGGCTGGATGAGCGACGTGAGCAACTACGACGGCGTCCACGATCAGACTGGCAACAGCGAAGTGACCGTCGAAGTCGGCGTCGAGGCGAACCAAGGTGCTTTCGGCTTCGGTCCGGCGGCGGTGCAGGTCGATCCGGGGACCACGATTATTTGGGAGTGGACGGGCAACGGCGGCGTCCACAACGTCGCCGCCGAATCCGGCGGCGACTTCGGGAGCGAACTGACACAGGAGGCTGGCTTCACCTTCGAGCATACGTTCGAGTCCGAAGGCGTCGTCAAGTATTTCTGCCAGCCTCACCGCGCGCTCGGCATGAAAGGTGTCGTCGTCGTCGGTGGTGCCGTCCCCGAGGGAGCCGAAGTCGTCGATGGTGGCAGTAGTGGTGGCGGCGACAGTGGCGGTGGCAGTGGCGGAGAGAGTGGAGGCGGGGGTGGGAGCGAGAGCGGCAGTAGCGGCGGCAGCTCCAGTCCAGCTGGCAACGTGATGTCGCTGATGGTCGGTGGATCGCTCGTCGCCGCCTTCCTGTCACCGATCGTCTTCGGGCTCGTGTTGTTACTGCGGGACAAGACGGGAGGCCCGCCAGACGACGCGGGTGCGGAACACGGCGAACCGAGTCACGAAGATTAGGTTTGTACATCCGATCGTACGCCGTACTGCGGTCGAATGGGCGACGACGTTCGATCGCGCCGCTAGTTCCCACCGGTGGCGGCCGTCTCCTCGGCGACGAAGGCACAAATGATCGCGCTCTCGGCCCGGTGGAGGCGTTCGCTGGCCGTCGACTTGGCGATACCGAGGTGGTCGGCGAGTTCCGTCAGCGTGCAGGTCCGGGGAGTCTCGTAGTAACCGCGCGCTACCGCCGTCTCGATCAGCCGCCGCTGACCGTCGGTCACGACCGACTCCGAATCGATCGAGGTACGGACGGAGCGCACGTCGAACTGTAGGCCGAACGTGCGGAGCTGGTCGGCGAGCGACGACAATCGATCCCGTGGTGCGGTGATTTCGAGGTTGGCGACGCCGCCGACGATCGTCACGGGGGGCTCGAACGGCGCCCGCGAGTTACGGATCGACAGGAGGAGGAGAGGGTCGTCGGTCTCGAACTGCACGAGCGCCCGATCGTCGCCCCGATAGAGGGTTTCGAACACCCGGACGCCGTCGGTTTCGTCTAGTTGTTCGAGGACATCACCGATGTCGGTGGCGGTGATTTCGACGAGCCCGACGCCCGTCTCGTCGTCCGGGAGCGCGGCCAACACGCGGAAGGCCGCATCGGGAAATCGAGTCGAGAGGTCGGCAATCCAGATATCCTCGGGGAGCGTAACCGCGAGCTTCGCCGTGGGCATGACCGCACGGTAGGTCGCCGCGCATATAAGTGGCCCACGACGATGAAAACGGAGTGGCACGTTGCGAGTCGCCGTGACGGCCCGGCGCGAGGTCAGGCGTACTGCGGCCCTTCGTGGCTGGTGCCGTTGGCGTCGGGGTCGTAGATCGCTTCGCGATCGTCGCCGAGCACGTCGACCTCGGCCAACATCCCTTTCCGGGCGACGCGGCTGAGGGCGTGGTCGACCAGCTTGATCCGCTCGGGCACCGGCGTGTCCATCTCACCGATCATACAGCTTCCCGGCGGCACTTTCATCGTCTGTATGTTCTTGTCGGCGTAGGCGTCGAAGTTCCCGTCTTGGGGAAGCCCCCCGTCGCGGTAGGCTCGCTTCCAGACGTTACCGATGGGGTGGAAGTTGCTGGAGAGGTTGGGCCCGCCGTCGACCATGAACACGCGGACACGTTCGCCCTGATTCACCTCGACGGGGCCGCGGTTGGCCGCCGCCCACGCGTACTTCTCGCCGTTCAGCAGGACGTACGTCGGGGCCTCGTTTTTCATCGCGTTCATGTCGAAGCTGTGCTTGCCCTCCTGCCCGGCGTCACCATCGGTGTACACCTCGTGCTGGCCGAAGTAGAGCTCTCGGTCGACATCGGGGAGCCCGCCCTTCGGCTCGACGAGGATCATGCCGAACATGCCAGCGCTGATGTGCATGTCGAGGTTCGGCACGGCGCAGTGGTAGATGAACGCGCCGGGGTAGGTCGCCTTGAATTTCATGGCGTTCTCCTGCCCGGGAGCGGCCGTCGTCGCCACCGAGCCGCCACCGGTGCCGTAGACGGCGTGGAGGTCGACGTTGTGCGGGAGCGCGTTTCCAGAGGGGCTCTCGACGGTCAGATCGACCGTGTCACCCTGCCGGACACGGATCATCGGGCCGGGGATCTGGCCGTCGAAGGTCATGTAATCGAAAGTGACGCCGGGTTCGATCTCCGCAGTCACCTCCTCTGCCGTCAACGTCACCTCGTGGGTCTTCGGCTGGCTCCGATCGATCGGACCGGGAAGATCGGTCGGATCGGCCGCCACCTGATCGGTCGTTGGCGTCGACGTCTGCTCGACCTGCTGGCGCTGTGCCTCGGTCTCAGCAGCCGTCGGCGCGTTCGTGCTGCACCCTGCCACCGTCGCCGCACCACCGATGCCGAGTGCCTGGAGCGCTCGGCGCCGGGTTGTGTCGAACATTGGGTGTCACCTCTATCTGGATCATCGGGGGCATCATGTATCAACGGGGCATCCAATTCCTGTGGCGTGGCACCTGTGGCGAACGGGTTCGCCCGATGCTTATAAATGCCGACTGAGGAGTCGGTCCCGACGAACTGACGGTCGACTGGCGGTCTGGCGGTCGACGAACGGGAGAAGTCCCGTCAGCAGCAGAAGATGAACGGGTAGACGAAGCTCACACGATCGTCGTCTTCGATTTTCGTGTCGAAGCCGTCGAGGACTTCGTTGAACTTTCCATTGACGAGTACCCGCGCGTAGGGTTTGGTCTGTTCGCCTTCCGGGTTCTTGTGCCACGTACCGGGCAGGTTCTCGGGCGGTTTCGCCCAGCCCTCCGTCGTCGCCTCGGCTTCCGTCTCGGCGATCAGCATCTCGGCGAGGTCCGGCCGCTCGTCGAAAAAGGCCTCCAGCAGATCACGCAGAGTGTCGCCCTCGAACGTGAACCGCTGGTGGGGTTCCTCCATCGCGTCGCGAACGTGGCCCGTCGCGTGGAGATGGATGGTCGTCGTCTTGCGCTCGGCCTGGCTCTCGGATCCGGTCGTCGTGCTCATGACAAGTATCTGTATGCAACTATCCCCCGAAAAGATAACTGCGAACATGTTCGGACGACTTCGAAATGGCGCCTTCGGCCCGATCATGAGTGCGCTACGGTTCGAAACGGGGATCGAACGGACAGCAGGCAGTATAAGTGACTCCCCCGGTGAGGGGTGGGCATGGTGCGCGATCCGCTGTCGGGTGACGATCCGCCCGACCTGCAGTCGGTTCTCGACGCGCTCGACGACGCCGACTGCCGGACCATCATCCAGCATCTCGACGAGCCGATGACGGCAACCGAGGTGTCCGAGGAGTGTGATATCCCCATGTCCACGACCTACCGAAAACTGGACCTACTGACGGAGGCGTCGCTGCTCGCGGAGGGCACGGAGATCAGGCCCGACGGCCACCACGCGACGCGATACCAGCTCGACTTCGAGTTGGTCGAAATTGGATTGACCGACGAACAGAAACTCGAGGTGTCGGTCGGCCGACCGACACGGACCGCGGACGAACGCCTCGCGACGCTGTGGGGGGAGGTTCGAAAGGAGACATGAGCCATTTCGATATCGCACTCGTGGCCGTCAAGACTGGGACGCTGCTACTGGGGAGTCTCATCACTTTCCTCTCCCTGAAGGCTCACCGACGGACCGGCTCACCGGCACTTCGATCACTCGGAATCGGGTTCGGACTGGTGACGGTCGGGGCACTTCTCGCGGGTGTCGGGCACCAGTTCACGTCGCTCTCGCTCGCCGAATCCATCGTCATCGAGAGCGCACTCACGTTCCTCGGATTCGCAGTCATCGTCTACTCGCTGTACGCCGAGTAGCCGACGGGCGCCCGTCAGTACACCACGTACAACAGCGCGTAGACGACGTTCCCGAGGACAAAGGAGACCAGCCAGAGACTCGCCGCGACGCGCCCGACCCGCGCGTGCGCGGTGTTGGACAACGCCGTGATCGGGTGTGTCGTCGCGAGCAACAGGACGTAGTACAGCAGCGGGATGCAGACGACGGCGAGGAGGATGTGGACGGCGAGAAGCGGGAGATACACCTGTCGGTAGATGGCCTGCGGCCCGGGGAAATCGGCCGGACCCTCTAGCACCACCTTATACAGGTAGAGAACGAGGAAGACGGCAAAGAGGCCGGCGGACAGCAACATCGCGGCCCGGTGTTCCCGGAACGCACGCCGGCGGGCGAAGACGACACCGGCGACGATGGTCACAGTCGCGATGGCGCTAACGACGGCGTTGACGTGGGGAATCGCCGCAAGCACCGCATCCGGTGCGCGCGGGATGGCGCCTCTCGGGATGGCACCGAGTACGGCGCCGAACACCAGCGCCAACGACGCGAGCGAGAGGACGGCGGTGAGTTCGGGAACGCGGTCGCGTGCATCGAGATGCATACCCCCTCTTCGGCAGCCGATCCACAAAACGACGGGGGGTTCGCTCCGTCACGGTGCTAATAGGGAGTATCGGAAGTTCTCGGAGATTCTCGCCGGATCGTTTATGGCGAGAATCTATGAACAGTTACCATAACCCCTATAACCGACAGTCGGTCGAGTCACTGTCCGTGTCAAGGCGAGTGACCGACGGCGGGGAAAAGGAAAGCCATTTCAAATACCCCCGTCAACGGTTGGATGCGTACGACAGAACACGTGCGAGCGTGGGTAGCCAAGCCAGGCCAACGGCGCAGCGTTGAGGGCGCTGTCCCATAGGGGTCCGCCGGTTCAAATCCGGTCCCACGCATCGCACAAGGTGGGACCCCCCACCGACCGCGAAGGCACACGCCGACGCGGCGATGCAGGTGATTCCCATCCGGGACATCACCCACGCACAACTTCTCCGAACACCACCCGACGAGCGGTGCGGCCGACGAAGCGTTGACGTAGGCCCGCCACGAACGACGGCTATGCTCGCTCCGCTACACGCCGTCGTCGGCGTCGCGTCGCTCGGGTTGCTCGCCGTCGTGAGCGTTGCTGCACTCGGCGCCGCGGTGCTTCTCGGCCTCGCCTTCGCCGCCTTCGTTCGACGTCGCTCCCGCCCGTATCTCCTGATCGTCGCTGCGTTCGCGGCTCTCCTCGGCCGGTCGGCGGTCGTCGCCATCAGCGCGCTCGGGTGGCTCTCGCCGACCAACCACCACCTCCTCGAACACGGCCTCGACGTAGTACTCGTCGCGCTCGTCGTCGGCGCGGTGTATTACGCCCGGACCGTCACGCGGGAGGTGTCGGCGTCGTGACGACCCAGCGCGACCGCATCCAGCAGTACGTGGCCGGCCACCCGGGAATCCATTTCAACCAACTCGCGCGCGAACTCGACCTCGCAACGGGACAGCTCCAGTACCACCTCAAGCGGCTCCAGCGAGCCGGCGATATCGTCTCGGAGTCGCTGTACGGGCGGACCCACTACTACACCCCCGAGTACGACGACTGGGAGCGCGGTGCCGTCGCGGTGTTTCGTCGCGAGACAGCCCGGGACGTGTTGCTCTATCTGATCGAGGAGGGGCCGAGCGCGCCCGATCCGGTCGCAGCGGATCTCGATATCGCCCGGAGCACGCTGGAGTGGCATCTCGACCACCTGATCGAACAGGACCTCGTCGAGAAACGACGTGACGAGCGCGGACGCGTAACGCTCGCGCTGGCCCGGCCGGCCGAGACGGGGGATCTGCTCCATCGGATCGAACCCTCGATCTCCGAACGGCTGGTCGACCGATTCACGCGGCTGGTCGACAATCTCGTGACCGAGTGACCGAGCGTTCGAGAGCCGAACCACAATCCGCTTTTGACTCAGGACCCAAGGGGCGGAAGATGGCTCTCGACGGCGATGGAGACGCCGACCGATCGCGCCGGACCGTCCTGAAAGCCGCCGTCGCGCTCGGCGGAGCGAGCGCACTCACAGCGTGTCTCGACCGCACGAGCGACGATCCCGTGCCGAGCGGCGATCCCAGCGCCAAGCCAGCCCGCCAGCACGCTTGGCGCGAGTACGTCCGCCACGACGACCACGGTAACACTCAGTTGCCCAGCCACCAGATCCTCCTGTACCTGACCCTCGACGGCGACGGCCCGCCCTCGGCCGACGGCCGCAGTGCCCTCGCCGAGACGCTCGAAGCACTCGATCGCGCGTACGCGTGGAGTCACGAGGGACTGCTCCACTCCATCGCCTACTCCCCAGCGTACTTCGACCGCTTCGACGACCCGCTCCCCGAGGCAATCGACCTCCCCGAACCGACGGCGCTGTCGCCGTTCGAGTCACCAACCATCGACCGGCAGGACGCGGTCCTGCATCTGGCGAGCGACCGCGCCGACGCCGTCCTCGAAGCCGATCGCGCCCTGCGGGGCGAGCGCGACACGGCGAACGGTGTCTCGGTGCCTTCCCTGCCCGTGACCGTCGACTCCCGACGGACGGGGTTCGTCGGTGCCGGCCTCCCCGCCCAGCATCAGGACGCCGCGGGCATCCCCGACTCCCACCCCGTTCCCGAGGCGTCACCGCTATTCATGGGGTTCGAGGCCGGCTTCCGCGGGAACCAGGCGACTGAGGACTACGTCACCATCGAGTCGGGTCCCTTCGCCGGTGGGACAACGAAGGTGATCGCCAACCTCCGCCAGCGACTCGCCGACTGGTACGACGAGCAGTCCGACGAGGAACGGGTGATGGAGATGTTCAGTCCGGGACACGCGGAGAACGGGCTAGTCGAGGGCATCGGCGACAATCTCGGCGCCGACAGCAAGATCGACCAGTTCGTCGACGAGCTCGAATCGGACGCCCGAGAGTACGGCCGCGTCGGCCACGCCCAGAAGGCCGCACGGGCGAACCGGGACGACGCGGGCAACGTTCGCCTGCTGCGCCGCCATTTCGAATCGACGGACGACATCGGGTCGGACCAGAAGGTGGCGAGCCTCCACTTCCCCTCGCTCCAGCGCCGCATCACGGCCTTCGAGGAGGTTCGCCGAGCGATGAACGGGACGGATCTGACCGAGGAGACACCCGCAATCCGACAGCGGGTGAACAACGGCATTCTGGAGTACATCTTCGTGCGGCGACGAGGTTACTTTCTCGTGCCGCCGCGTCGACACCGCTCGTTCCCGACGCCTCGCCCGGAGTGATGGAGCGTGTCGTAGCCACCCGGCGCCGTCACCGCGTTCGACGAACGGACCAGAACCGGTTTGCACCACCAGTTCGCACACAGAGGTATGAAGCGTCGCGGACTGCTCCGGGCGGGCGGTGCCCTCGCGCTCGCCGGATCGCTCGCGGGATGTTCCAGCCTCATCGAGACGCGTGCGGCAGGCGTGCCGCCAGTGCCGGAGAACCGTCCCGACGGCGTCTATCACCCGAGCCACGTCGAAGGAATGTCGATGATCGGGACGACGACGAGCGGCGATTACGCGCTCGGTCTGTTCTACAGCTACCCGCACCGATTCTGGAACGTCAACGGTAACAGCGTCTCGTTGACGGAGATCGACGAGGACGACGCGGTCCACCTGATGGCGAGCGTCTGGGACCCCGAGACTGAGACGGTCCTGCCCGACACCGGTCTGTCGCTGGAGATCTACCGCGACGGCTCGCTGATCTCACAGGAGGCGATCTATCCCATGCTCTCCCAGCCGATGGGCTTTCACTACGGCGCGAACTTCGGATTGGAGGGCGACGGCACCTACACGGTCCGGTTGAGCGTCGGCGCGGTGTCGACCCGTCGGACCGGCGGATTCGCCGCTCGTTTCGCCGAGCCCTCGACGGCCGAGATACCGTTCGAGTACAGCGAGTCGGCGAAAAACGAGATTTCGTTCCAGGTGTTCGACGAGGAGGTGGGAACGCCGGGCGCCGTCGATCCCATGTCGATGGACGCGCTCCCGAACGCCTCCGCCCCGCTGGAATCCGATCTGCCGGGGCGGGTGCTGGGGTCCGGTACGAGCAACGACGCCCGACTGGTCGCCACCGTACTGGAGACGCCGCCGGCAGGAATCGACGGCGACGGATCCTACCTCGCCGTCTCGGCCCGGACCCGGTACAACCGAATGGTGATTCCGGCCATGGCGATGGCTGGACGACTCGACCGCGACGGCGAGACGGTGTACGACGGCGAGTTGGCGCGGACGCTCGATCCCGACCTCGGCTACCACTACGGCGCCGTCGTCGACGACATCGAGTCGGGCGACGAACTCACGGTATCGACACGTGTCCAGCCACAGACGGCTCGGCACGAAGGGTACGAGACGGCGTTCGGCGGCCTCATGGGCGGCATGCCGGACGTGACGATTCGGGTGGAGTGACGCCTCGGGTGTGACGGAGCGAAGGCAGCCACCACTTCGGTGATACCGAACGGCCTCACGACGTACCGGCAGAGGACGAACGACAAGGGATTTATCGATCGACTCCCTTACCTCACATATGGCTGGCCCTCTCACGGACGCCCTCGCGTGGGCCGTCGTCGTCTCGTTTCTCGTCGGAACGGTCCTCCGATGGCGAGGCAACGAGCGTGCGCGCACGGTGATGATCGCGTCGTGGGGCGTCTTCGCCGTGTTCTGGGCGGCGCTCGTCCCCCACTTCGCGTTCGTGCAGAAGAGCTTCGTCGAGGGATTCCTCTCGGCCGCCGCCGTCCCCGCCTCGCTGTACGTCGGCTATCTGCTCTACAACGGCCGTGACTCGCTGTTCGTTCTCTCTCGAGCCATCGCCGTCATGGGCGTCGTCTACCTCCCCTTCGAGACGATTCCGGCGCTGACAATCGCCGGCCTCTCTTTCCCATCGCCCCGGCACGTCCTCATCTCACACACCACGGCCCAGACCGAGTGGGCGATGGAGTTGCTCGGCTACACCCCGACGCTCGTCGAGGGAGACCAGGGCTATCTGAATACGTTCAAATTCGTCACCGAGGGCGGGCATGTGATCCTGTTCTCGATCATCCTCGCTTGTACGGGATTGGGAAGTATCGCCATCTTCGTCGGCCTGATCGCCGCCGTCGAGGCACCACTGGGTCGCAAGCTCCGCGCCCTCGCCATCGCCGTCCCCATCATCTACGTCCTCAACATCGTGCGGACGACGTTCATCGGCCTGATGTTCGGCAAGCAGTACATGCAGTGGTTCGTCGACGAGGTGCTCTTCCTGTTCGGTGGCACCGACCCGTACAAGGTGTCGTTTTACCTCTCCGATCGCGTCATCAGTCAGGTGCTCGCCGTCGTCGCCCTCGTCTGTGTCACGTTCCTCGTGGTGCGGGAACTCCCCGAACTGCTGACGATCGTCGAGGACGTCCTCTACATCGTCACGCGCGAGGAGTACGACCTCCGGGAGACCCTCGACCTTCCCGACCGGACCGACGTGGGGCCGGGCGCCGACTGATAGTGTTTATTGTGACTGTGTACCAGTGGTTCGCCAGAACGGGTCGGCGAACTGCCGGTACTGACTTACAATAATCACTATGAGACGGACTGGCGTGACCGATAACGACTTACAATAAACTGCATCAGGACGTACCGCGTGACGCCGGACGCCGTTTTCGGTCGCTGATAATCACGGTAAGTCACTTAATGGCCTCCTCGAAATCCTATCAGCATTCAGCGGAGAGCATGATGGGAGACACAGGCGAATCCGTCGAGATGATTCGAACTCTCGTCGTCGACGACGAACCCGGGTTGGCCGAACTCGTCGCGACACGGCTCGAACGGGCGGACGACCGCATCGAGGCCGCCGCGGCCACCAGCGCCGACGATGCGCTCGCGGCGTTCGAGGCGGCCGATCACGACTTCGACTGTGTCGTCAGCGACTACGAGATGCCCGGACGAAACGGGCTGGAGTTGCTCGAAACGCTCCGGACCGACCACCCGGATCTTCCGTTCATCCTCCTGACCGGCAAAGGGTCCGAACGCGTCGCCAGTCGGGCGTTCTCCGCCGGCGCGACGGATTACCTGCAGAAAGACGGGACGACCGACCAGTACGCGATTCTGGCCAACCGCGTGACGAAGTACGTCGAGCGGACGCGGGCCAACCGTCAGCAGGAGCGCCATCTCGCGGCCATCGAGAGCGCCCACGAGGGGATCGGCATCCTCGATTCGGACGGGCAGTTCCGCTACGTCAACGAGGCGTACGCCGACCTCTACGGCTACGACCCCGACGAGATGATCGGCGAGGACTGGGAGCTGATCTACCCGGACGAGGAGGCGTCGTTCGTCCGGGAAGAGATCCTGCCAACCGTCCACGAGACGGGCGAGTGGAGCGGTGAGACGACCGGTCTCCGCGCCAACGGGAGCACGTTCATCGAGGAACACACTGTCTCGGAGACGGCGAGCGGCGACCTCGTCTGTACCGTCGTCGACATCACCGACTGGAAGCAACGGACCGAAGAGCGGGACCGCTACCGGGCGCTCGTCGAGTCGCTCGACGACGCCGTCTACGTCCTCGGCCCGCGGGGCCGCTTCCTGTACGTCAACGACGCCTTCATCGACCTCGTGGGCTACGACTACGAGACGATACTGGGATCGACGCCCGACCTTATCAAAGACGAGGCGACCGTCGAACAGGCCGAGCGGCAGTTGGGCCGCCTCCTCTCCGACGACGGCCCCGACAGCGTCACCTTCGAGATGGAAGTCGAACCGAAAGACGGCGAACCCATCCCCTGCGAGGATCACATGGGTGTGTTGCCGTACGAGAACGAGGAGTTCCGGGGGTCGGTCGGCGTGCTTCGAGACGTGAGCGCCCGCGAGCGGCGCGACCGGGAACTCCGGGAACACCGAGCCCTGCTCGAACAGAGCCTCGACGCACTCGACGACGTGTTCTTCGTCTTCGGACCGGACGAGGAGCTCGCCCGCTGGAACGACCGTCTCCCCGAGGTAACGGGGTACACGGACGACGAACTCGACGGGATGCATCCGACCGAGTTCTTCCCCGACGACGACGCCGCGCAGGTCGAGGCCGCCGTCGAGGAGGTGATCAAGACGGGAGACACACAGCTACGCGCGGACTACCTGCTCAAAGACGGGACACACGTCCCGTACGAGTTCAAGGCGACGCGACTCGATGGACCGGAGAATGACGTCCTCGGGTTCGTCGGCATCGGCCGCGACATCACCGAGACACAGGAGTACGAACGCCGGCTGGAACGGCAAAACGAGCGCCTCGAAGAGTTCGCGAGCGTCCTCAGCCACGACCTGCGCAACCCACTCAACGTGGCCGAAGGTCGGCTGGAACTCGCCCGCGAGACGGGGGAGCGCGACCACTTCGACGCCGTCGCCGAGGCACACGAGCGAATGGAGACGCTGATCGAGGAGTTGCTGACGCTCGCACGGGAGGGAAACATCGCGACGGATCTGCAGTCGCTCCCGCTCCGCGACCAAGCCGAGGAGAGCTGGAAGACGATAGCGACGGACGACGCGACGCTCGTCGTCGAGGACGACCTCACGGTCCGGGCGGACGAGAGCCGCCTCCAGCAGTTACTCGAGAACTTGTTTCGGAATAGTGTCGAACATGGTTCGACGAACAGCCGGCGCGCCGAACGCGCCGACGACAGCGTGGAGCACAGTTCCACGAGCAGTCGGACGCAGTCCGACGACAACGTCGAACACGGTTCCACGAGCAGTCGGACGCAGTCCGACGACAACGTCGAACACGGATCGGAAGGTGTGCAGGTCCGGCTCGGCGTCCTGCCTGATCGAGCGGGCTTCTACGTCGCCGACGACGGCCCCGGTATCCCCGAGTCGGAGCGCGACCGCGTGTTCGAGAGCGGCTACACCACCGGCGGCAACGGGATCGGCGCGGGACTGAGCATCGTCAAACGGGTCGCCGACGCTCACGGCTGGACCGTGCGCGTCACCGGGAGTCGTGACGGGGGCGCGCGGTTCGAAGTCGCCGACGTGGACGTGTCGTAACTCGTACGGTCGGCGGTAACCGTTTCACCTATTCCCCACCCCGGGGTGGTGCATATCGTGGTCGACTTATACGGTTTGTTGTAGGTCAGTGCCGGTGGTTCGCTGAGACGGTCCGGCGAACCACCGGTACACAGTTACAATACTCCGTATTACAGCCGGCAGTGTCACTCCGGGAGCAGATCCGCGGGGGCGTCCCCGAGCATCCCGAGCGCATCGGCCTCGACGTGGTGGAGATCGCCGGGGAGCACGAGGAGATGCAACGGCTCGCCGAACTCGCGGGTCGCGAGCGCGGAGAGGCGGTCGGCGGCGACGACGGGGTCGGGACTGCCCGCGCGGGCGACGGCGACGGCGAGGCGGTCGGGCCACTCCGTGGCCAGCAGGTCGGCGGCCACGTCGGCGGTCATGTACGTCTCGCCAGCGTCGGTCCCGCGGCCGTCGTCGACCTTGATGTCGAGATAGACGAGCGTGTGGAGGCCGCGCTCGCGGTTCGCCGCGACGCTCTCGACGACCGATTTCGGCACCTCGTCCCCGCCGTGTGCCCGCGGGAAAGGCAGCGTGACGGCCTTGCCGAAGCGGTAGTTCTGAAGGCCGGTGAGGCCGCTGGCGGCTTGGGCGGCCGAGACGCCGTGGACGACGCGGGTGTCGACGCCGCGCTCCATCGCCCGCAGACGGAGGTCGACGTGCGTGGTGGAGATCATGGTGTCGCCAGCGGTGAGGAAGACGACGTCGTCGGTTTCGGCGGCGTCGAGTATCGGTTCCGGGGTTTGCTCGACGCCCGCACGGTCACGGACCTCGATGTCGACACCGTGGTGGGTTTCGAGCGCCTCGACGCTCGTACCGACGAGACGGCTGGTGTAGAACTCGGCGAAGACACGATCGGCCGCACGGAGGGCGTCCCGTCCTTCGACCGTGATCGACCGCTCGTCGTAGAGGCCGAGGCCGACGAAGGTGAGCATTCAACACGCTCGTTCGCCGAGTACGGTTATCCATCTTCCGACTGCAGGGAGCGAATCGGTGGACGAACTCGTGGCCGGGTTCGATATCGCGGGTGCGGTCCCCCGATCACAGCGAGGGAGACCGGACGAGAACGGCGCGACGCTCGCACGCGATGGGTGAGACACGGGTCGTAACCACGTCTGGGGCGGCCACGGATGGGAACGAACCGATGGCGTCTCCGACTATCGCTGGCGAGTCATACGGTTTATTGTAAGTCAGCACCAGTGGTTCGCCGGACCACCTCGGCGAACCACCAGTCAACAGTTACAGTAATCCGCATCAGTCACGATACGTGACCCGCAACCCGGAACCATTCGAAAGCAGGCGATACTACGTGCGTCTCGCACGCGCCTGTCGTACGTCCGCGCCGTCGCGGACCAGATCCTCACAGTTCGGACAGACACGCGGTTCGGTCATGCCAGTCGGGGCGAACACTCGGACGTAGTCATCAGTGACGAACGAGCCACAGTTCTGACAGCTCGGCATACGTGCGCATGAGTGACGCGAACTGACATGTACGTTACGGCCACCCACAGCGCAGCGCGGGCGTAGCGTTTGAAGTGACCCGAGGGCAAACGGACGCGTATGTACGATGCGATACTCGTCCCGACGGACGGGAGCGATGGCGTCGACCGGACGCTCGAACACGCGCTGGAGATGGCGCGCAACCACGACGCGACGCTCCACGCGCTGTACGTGGTCGACCGCCGATTCGAACTCGCGGCCGACGAGGACCGCGAGGATCTGATCGAGCAACTGACCGACCGGGGCGAGGAGGCTGTCGTAGCCGTCGCCGACGCGGCCGCGGACGCCGGCGTCGACGCCGTGACGAGCGTCCGCGAGGGTATCCCCTACAAGGCGATCCTCGACTACGCCGACGAGGCCGACATCGACGTGATCGCCATGGGCACTCACGGCCGCACTGGACGGGACCGCCTCGCACACCTCGGGAGCGTCACCGATCGCGTCGTCGAGAACGCCACGGTCCCGGTGTTCGTCGTAAACATCGGCCGGGATGGCGACTGATACGGTCGGCTGTAACCGTTTCGAGAGACTCGCTCGGGGTGACGCGTACCTCGAATGACGGACAGTCGGCAGTACGAACGGCCCTACTCGTCGCGTTCCTGGGCGTCGACGACGGCCACCCCCGCGAGGTTGACGATATCGTTCACCTCGTCGCCCCGCTGGAGGACGTGGACTGGCTTGTCCATGCCGACCAGCATCGGGCCGATGGCGTCCGCCCCGCCGAGGCGCTGGAGGAGCTTG
>Ga0207755_100025_pt1 | contig 185364 bp, 194 predicted proteins | sample A23P2SouthBayCA_FD_187734 | JGI IMG/M metagenome (GOLD analysis project Ga0207755, IMG submission 187734) | Aerobic enrichment media microbial communities from Bioluminiscent Bay, La Parguera, Puerto Rico - A23 P2 (SPAdes) | ecosystem: Environmental > Aquatic > Marine > Unclassified ...
ACGACCGTCTCGAACCGGGGTTTGACGCTCCCGACGCCGACCTGCACGAGGGCGGCGTAGTGTCCGCCCTCCACCAGTCCGCGTTCGGCCACATCCTCGGGATCAGCCTCCGGCAGCGTCGGCGGGTCCTCCCCGTCGGTCTGAGCCTCGGCCAGCGCGTCGAAGTCGACATCGTCGGGGTCGTCCACCTCGACGAGGAACTGACATCCCGGGAGCGCCTTCTTGATCATCACCGGATCCGAGAGGGCGAGCCACACCTCCTCGGTCGTCACGTCTTCCAGACCGAACGTCCCGTCGAACTGCATCTATCGAATCACCCTGTGCGATACTGCGGTGTTAATTGATTGTAACATCATCAGTAACCTACCCTGACAGTAACCATAATAACCAACATAATAAATCTTTTGAGCAAAATAGAAACGTATTGTAGTTATATCTCGCTAGGAAATTTGACTAGTATCGAGAGTGGCGAAACTATATTCGGTTTCGACAATTTTGAAGATCGGAATTTAGTTTCGTGTGTAACCGAATTAAGTAACACAAGTACAGGTGTGGCGACGTGAACGAACTTCCCGATCGAACCGCCGCGGCAACGGCGATAGCGACGATAGCGGCGGGTCTGCGGGAAACCGTCGGTCGCGCAACTGTCGATCGGTTCCCGCCAGACCGTTCCGGCGAGAACCTATGATGACTTCCGATGGCCCCTATGCGCGTGTCGTGCGCGGGCTGGCATCGCTTGCCGCGGCAGTCGACGGAGAGCGCGGCAATCCGGTCTGTTTCGGCGAACGCTGGTTCGCCGACCTGTGCGACGTGGACGGCGATACAGCGAGGGTCGGAAAGATCGCTCCGTCCCGATGGTCGCGGCCGCGAACACGAGTGTGAGAGGGACAACAGTTTTGCCATCGAAGCCGTTATGTCATATTCAACATATCGTCGTGAGAAGAGATACCACGGGACACTCATGATGGGACCACGATCACGGCGGGCATTCCTCGGGACGATGGCCGGTGCCTTCGCGCTGGGTGCCGGCTGTGGACAGTCCGAACCAACGGGAGGCAGTCAGTCGACATCGACGGGGACAGCGACGACGACGCCGACACCGACAGCCACCGAAGTCTGCATGGAGCCGGTCGGCTGTCTCGCGTTGGATTCCCCACCAGAGACGTGGGTCGCCAACGCCGGCATCTACTGTGACATGGGGGTGGCGCTGGGACTGACTGATCGGCTCGCCGGGATCGGTTCGCCGCGGCGGTTCTACACGGGCTATTACGAGCAGTTGCCGGGGGTTTCGCTGGACAAGCGAGCCTATCCCGCTCTATCCCGAGGAACCCGGCTGCCAAAGGAGTCGTTCTACGCCGTCGATGCCGATGTCCACATCATGGATCCGGTGTGGATAGTCAACACCTTCGGCTGGACCGAGGGCGACGTTGCGGAGATAGCGACCAACGTCGGTCCCTTCTTCGGGAACTACATCCGCGAGAAAGGGGACGCGTGGCACGACTACCGATACTACACCCTGTGGGAGGGTTTCGAGAAGGTGGCGACGCTCTTCGACCGTCGAGGGCGGTACGATCGGCTCAAAGCCGTCTATCGGGACCTGACCGAAACCATCCGGTCCCGTCTCCCCGACGACCGGCCGGAGCTCTTGCTGTTGCGTCCGCAAGGCGTCCCACCGCAGTCGTTCTTTCCCCAGTACATCGACGACACCGTCTCCGACCTCCAGTGGAACGTCGTCGGGGTCCGGGACGCGCTCGCAGGGAGTGACATCCCGGAGTGGGGCGTTCGGATCGGCTACGAGGCGCTCGCGGAACTCGATCCGGATGTCATCGTCATGGAGACGCAGTTCGCCGACGACTTCGTCCTCGAAGAGGAGTCGTTTCGGGAGTATACGCTCGGGTTCCTGCGCGAGAACTCCGTCACCCGCGACATTTCGGCCGTCGAGAACGGCCGGGTTCACGCCGGCGGCATCAACTATCAGGGGCCGCTGATCTCCCTGTTCCAGATCGAACAGGCCGCCAAGGTGGCGTATCCGGAGGAGTTCACCGATGAGACGCTGTTCGACAGACAGCAGGTTGCACGTATCGTGTCCGGTGATCGCGGGTGACGTATCGAACCTGACCGATGACCAGCGAGGATCACCCACCAGTCGACCGGTTCGCTTGGATCACGCGGGAGTTGGGCATCGTCGTCGCCGGCAGTAGCTTCGTCGTCCTCGTCGCGGCGACGTTGCAGTTGAGCTTCGGCGCGTACCCGCTCTCGGCGGTCGCGGCCTGGCGAACGCTGTTGGACCCCACGGTCCTCCTGAGCGGCGGGGCTTGGCACGCGTTCCTGTTCGGCGGTCCCGTCCCGGCGTACGAGACGGGGACGCTCGTCACGTGGACGATCAGACTCCCCCGGGTGTTGGTGGGCGTGCTCGTCGGGATGAACCTCGCCGTCTCCGGCGCGATACTGCAGGCCGTGACGCGAAACGAACTCGCGAGTCCGTTCGTCCTCGGAGTCTCTTCGGGGGCCGGTCTCGCCGTCCTCCTGACCGTCGTGGTGTTCACCGGCCTGCTTCCGTATCTTCCCCTCTTTGCCGCCGTCGGCGGCGGCGTCGCCTTCCTGCTGGTCTACGGTATCGCGTGGCAGGGCGGGACCAGTCCAGTCCGTCTGGTCTTGGCGGGCGTCATCGTCAGCAGCGTGTTCGGGTCGGTCCAGACCGGCCTGTTCCTTCTCCTGGAGGACGTCGGTGTCATCCAGAGCGTGGTGGCGTGGACGACGGGGTCGTTGGTCGGAGCGGACTGGGCACAGGTCCGGATGATACTGCCGTGGACGGTCGTCGCCGTCGGCGCGGCGCTACTCGGGTCGCGACAGTTGAACGTCCTCACACTCGGGGAGCGAACGGCGTCGTCGCTCGGGATGTCCGTCGAACACGCCAGATTCGGACTCTCCGGGGTTGCGGTACTCGCGGCGGCGGCCAGCGTCGCCGCCGCCGGCATCGTCGGGTTCGTCGGACTCGTCGTCCCGCACATCGTCCGGCGACTCGTCGGCACGGATCACAAGCGGCTACTGGCCGGTTGTGTGTTCGCCGGGCCGGCGTTGCTGACCGCTGCCGACGCCGGGGCACGACTGGCACTCAACCCGGCACAGATCCCGGTCGGTATCGTGACCGGACTGGTCGGCGGTCCGTACTTCCTGTATTTGATGCGGAAACACCGTGACTTCGGAGGGTTCTGATCGTGGGAGATCCGACATCCGGAACCGACGTGGACGACGGTTCTCTCTCGACGGTGTCGCTGACCCTCGAATATCCGAACGGCGAGTCGCCGGCCGTCGACGGCGTCTCACTCACCGTCGACCCCGCTCGGATCACGGCGCTGGTCGGCCCGAACGGGAGCGGCAAGAGTACGCTTCTCAAGGGCCTCTCGGCCCAACTGGAGCCGAGAGAGGGACGGACGGTTCTCGACGGACGGGCGGTCGCGACGTACGACGAGACCGAACTCGCACGTCGGCTGGGGGTTCTCCATCAGGAGATGGACGAGGTGGCGAGGCTACGTGTCGAGGAACTGGTCGCGCACGGTCGCTATCCGTACCGGGGATTCCTCGAACGCCCGTCGGAAGTGGACATCGACGCCATCGAACGAGCACTCTCGTTGACGGATATCGAGCGGCTTCGCGACCGTCCACTGGCCGATCTGAGTGGCGGACAGCGCCGACTCGCGTGGCTAGCGATGGTCCTCGCACAGGACACCGACGTCCTCCTCCTCGACGAGCCGACGACATTCCTCGACCTGCGACATCAGTTGGCCGTCATGGATGTCATCTGTGAGCTACGAGATAATGTGGGAACGACGGTCGTCGTCGTGCTCCACGACATCGAACAGGCGGCCCGGTACGCCGACGAGATGGTGGTCCTCTCCGACGGAGTGGTCGCCGCCCGCGGACCGCCAGCGGAGATCGTCACGGCCGACCTGCTGGCGGACGTGTTTGGCATCGAGGCGACAGTCGAAACGGATTCACAGGGTGTGCGGATACGACCTGTCCGCCCGCTCTCGCCGCCATCGCACGACCGATCACTATGACGACCGACAGCACCGATATCGATCCCATCGAACACTGGCGCGTGATCCTCGTCGCAATTGTCGTCGTACTGGCGGGGTGCCCGGGTGGCACGTCGAACACTGCGGACAACATCGGATCCGACGTACCCGAATCGCCGTCGGAGCCGGCACCGTCCTCGACAGCGGTCGACTCGACACCGATCACCCGGACATCGACAGAGATGTCCGGCGGAACGGATACAGATGCTCGACCCCTCACAGAGGGAATACTCAACGAATCATTCGTCGTCGGAACGGGATCGAACCGGATCCGCTACACGATCACCAGTATCGATCGAGCAGATCGCGTCGGGGGTGAGTTCGGTATCGACGCCGACGCGCAGTTCGTCGTCGTGGGAGTGACCGTGACGAACCTCGGCGACAACATCACTCGCGTCACCGGCAATGCGTTCACCGTGGTCGCGGGTGGTGGGGAAAGATATCCAACGGACGGGCAGGCGATGAACGCCGACGAAGACGCGCTCCTCGTTCGAGATTTGGGTCCGAACGCGACCGTTCGCGGGGTGCTCATCTTCGACGTTCCCCCGACTCGAGAAGCACTTCGACTCCGCGTGACCGCCCCTCAGTCCTGAATCGACGCCTCCTGGAGTCTATCGACGCTCGCCAACTGTGGGTTTGGCAGTAGAAACACCCAGAACGCATCCGCAGAAAGTACAGTTATTTGATGATGCCAACGTCCAGGTGGGCTGGCCGCGGAGGGATGCGCGTCAGTCGTCGGCCGGCGTCGGCGTGGGGGCCGCCGCCCTCTCCGCCACCGCATCGACCGACGGCGTCCACGACAGATCGCCGTCGTAGTGGAAGGTGCGGTGTTCCTGTTCGGGGTCGACGACGCTCAGCGAGAGCCAGCCGTTGTCGAGTAACGACGTGACCTCGTCGTGCCGAGCGAGGATGTCGGCCACCCTCTCGACGGGTGCGTGGATCACGGTCGAAAGCCGGAGCGGCTGGTGGTGGGGGTCGTCGTCGGCCGCCAACACGGACTGGAGGGGGAGCCCGGTCATCAGGTCGCCGCCGTTGCCCTGGTAGACGCCGACGTTGCCGACCGGGTTGTGCGTGATCTTCGACCCGCTCCCGTAGACCGCGGTGTCGACGGTGGAGAAGTAGTACTGTGTGTTGATCCACTGCGTGACGACCATCGGCCCGGTCAGGATGGCTTCGAGGGCGTCGCCGTCGGGGTCGGTCGACCAGTCGTAGGAGTGGAGGAACGCACGGCTGTCGAGGTCGAGGTCGGCAGTCAAGTCGCGCGGTCCGACGACGAAGCCGGCGTTGCCGGCCAGCCCCCACTCGGGCCGCGTCTCCGCCCAATCGGCGGCGCGGCGCTCGGCCTCGTGGACGCCGTCGGTGCGCTCGGCAGCGGCGCCCGCCCGTGCCGTCTCCAGATCGGCACGGAGTTGGGCGACATCCGACTCGTGGTTCGCGGGCACGTCGTCGGCGAAGAGCGTCACCTCGTCGGTCGTCGTGTTGTGTTCGGCGGCGAGGAAGACGGTGTCGGTCGGGATGTCGAACCCGTGGTCACGGAGGACCTCCCTGACGGCCTCGTCGTTGCAGACCGTCGCGAGGACGCGCGCGTTCGGCCCACCGGGGTTGCCGGCACAGGCCCCGCAGTCGAGGCTGGACTCGTAGGGGTTGTTCGCCGTCTGGCTGGCGTGGCCGGCGAAGACGACGAGGCGCGCGAACGCCTCCCATCCCATCAGGTCGAAGGCGGTTTCGGCGTACGACACCTTCTCCTCGAGGGTCAGACCGCGGGGGAGTGCGCTCTCGGCGTCCGGATCGTGATCGACCGTCGGCTCACAGAACTCGTAGGTGTCGGGCACCCGCTCGTCGACACCCGCGAGGGCGTCGTAGACGCGGCCGGGCAGGAGCGTACGCGCCGCCAGCGCGGCCCCGTAGGCGCTTCCAGCGGTCTCGACGAAACTGAAGGCCGTGGCGGCGTTCGACTTGAGCGCCTTCAGGAGGTGTGTCCCGGCGTCGGTGAAGCGGGACCAGCGATCGTGAGCGGTCCGCCGGTCGCCGTGGTCGTCCGCGGGCCGGTCGTCGATACGGTGCTGCGGGTCGAGGATCGGCGGGCAGGCGTCGACCGCCACGTCCGAACTGTGGCCCGTGTGACGCATCGGGATGCCGAAGAAGCCGGCGTAGCCGTGGGTTTCGTACGCCCCCGCCGCCTCGATGTGGCGGCGGATGCGCTCCGAGCGCGTGTCGATACAGAAGACGAACTGTGCGTCCGGGCGGCCGCCGTCGGCGGTCGCAGACGGCGATTCGCTCTCCTCGGCGACGGCGTCGGCCAGTTCGTCACGGTACGTCGCCTCCCAGGCGGACAGCCACACCTCGGGGAGCGGCGGGTCGTCAGCGGCGTCGGCGTCGGCGGTCGCCTCCGGCCCCGGATCGACGGGCGCGCCCACCTGCTCGGTTAGAAACAGTCGAGCGGCCAGATAGCCCAGAAGCGTGATCGGACAGGTGGACTGCCAGTCGCCGGCCGTGTCGGCGCGGTGCTTGATGAGTCCGGTCCACCCGGGCAGCGCGGACAGGTGGTGTTCGAAGATGTCCGTCCAGCGACCCTCGGGATGCGCCGAGAGCAGGTCGCGGAGGGCGTCGGTGGGTTCCTCGGGAAGGGCCGCGACGGCGCCCCGGTCGGGAATCTCGCGGTCGTACCGGGCCGCGTGACGGAAGGCGGCGTAGAAGCCACGCTCGCGGTTCGGCATCGGCCACTCCGCACGTCCCTCGTCGAGGAAGGCGGCGAGCCACTTCGACAGCAGGTGATCGACGCGCTCCGTGGCCGTGTCGGCGGCGTCGGCGTCGTCGCTCTCGGCCGTCGTCTCCGCCATCTTCGAAAGCAACGCCTCCGGATCGGCGTCGTAGTCGGTGTCGGCGAGTTTCTCGGTCAGCGCGTCGGGGTCGATCCGGCCGTCCTCCCACGCCCGGCGGAACACGGTCGCGCTCGGATATCCCCGGCCGCCGAACAGGTCGTTCGCCCGGTCGACCGCCTCGGGGAAGGGGCGGTCCTCGAACCCCGAGAGCGGGTTGGCCGTCACGAACGAGTGGATCGGCCAGACGGTGCCGACCGCGGTGGCTGCACGCTCGATGCTGTCGCGAATCGCGGGTTCAGTACTCATTGTATTCCTCCGTCGTCGTCAGTACGGTGTCAGTGGGTGGGGACGCCACGTTCAACAGCGCCACGTACAGGCGCGTACTCTGCCGGTGGACGCCGCTTTCGACGGCCAGATACGCGACGACGAATCCGACGGCGACGGCGCCGTGGACGGGCGTCAGCGCCACGGGCGCCGTCACCATCGGGAGGCCGACGAGAGCAGCGGTAACGAGGTGGTACGCCGCCGCGTAGCCGGCGATGGCGGGCAAGAAGACGAGCGGCACGGCCCCGTACCGAACCGTCGCCGGGAGTGTGGTCTGCTGGACGATATCGCGCGTCGCACGAAGCGTCGTCAGGGTGACGAACAGCGCCAGCAACAGGCCGCTGTCGAACGCGGTCCCCTTGCCGGTGAGGAGGGCGAACAGGGCGCCGCCGGCGACGGCCGTCGGGACGGCGACGAGCAGGTCAGCGGGGGTTCCATCGGTCGATCGCTCCGCCGTCGGAGCCGTCCGCTCGACCCGGCTCCCCGAGGCGAGGAACTGGTAGGCCTTGTAGAATCCGTGGAGGATGAGGTGCGTGATGGCGGCACCGAAGAAGCCGAGACCGGCCTGCATGATCATGAATCCCATCTGTCCGACCGTCGAACAGCCGAGCTGACTCTTGATATCCGACTGGACCGACTTCAGAAGCTTACCGAGGAGGGCGCTGGTCGCGCCGACGGCCACGACCCCGAGCATGAAGGTGGGGTCCCGGGTGATCACCGGAGCGAAGCGCACGAGCAAGACGCCGCCGGCGTTGACGAAGCCGGCGTGCATCAGCGCCGACGCCGGCGTCGGTGCCGTCATCGAGGAGAGGAGCCACGTGTGGAAGGGGACGAGTGCGGACTGGATCATCGCCGCGAGCAGGAGCGCCCCGGCGGCGACCAGCCAGACCGACTGCGGGAGGGTGTCGACGCCAGCGAGAACGTTCGAGACGGTGGTCGCGCCCGTCGCCCACCACAGCGTCCCCAGTCCAACGGCGAGCAGGCCGCTACTCGCCAGGAAGTACCGGCGCGCGACCGACGCGGCGGCCTGGGCCTGCGGCCAGCCACGGGCGAAGCCGATCAGTTCGGCCATCAGCAGCCCCATCGCGAGCCACGCGACCGCAAACAGCGCGAGATGGTCGGCCGCGACCAGCACCATCACGACCAGCGTGAACGCGAACACGCGAGCGAAAAACTGCGTCTCGCGCCGGCTGCCGGCCATGTAGCGCCGCGAGTAGCTGTGGACGATGCCGCTGAAGAAGGTGACGATCACCCACATCACGACGGTCAGCCCGTCGACGGCGACCAGACCCGGCAGATCCCACGCTTCACCGACTTGGAGTCGCGCGACCAGCGTACCGAGACTCGCGACCCACAGCAGCCACACGAGCCGCGTGAACGCGGCGGGAGCGAACGGCGTCGATGTCGTCGTCTCCGGGAGCGATCCGACCGTCGTCGGTTGGTCCTGTCCTGTCATCGTATGGGGTATCGTCGGCCAGTCACCCGACTAGCGGAGTTTGGCCGTGTTCACCCCTTTCTACGAACAGATTGGTTATTAAATCCTTCTATTTGACCAAATTGTTCTGCAAGATGGTTATTATAGAACATTATGGTTTTCGAGTGAACGGAGTGGCGGATCGCCGCTCACGGCCTGTGAGCGGCAGGCACGCGGGCGCCTCGTACCCGCGTTCGCCGACGGGACGGACGAAGGAGGCTCCGGCACCGACGACTGCACGAATGGAGTGTTCGATATTACTCTCGAATCGAACGGACCGGTCGTCAGTCCCGCCCCGGCGCGAACTCGCCGAAGGGTTTCGACTCGTGACTCCGAACCAGCACCTCGTCGGAGACAGTCACGCCGATGTCGAGCAGCGCCTGGGCGACGGGCGTGATGTCGCTGTCCGACTCGCCGACGACGGTGACGAGCAAGTTCTCCTCGCCGGTCACCAGTTCCTGCACGGAGACGACGCCGTCGATTTCGAGAATCTCCGGGATGAGGGAACCCCGTTCGGGGATCGAGGCGGTACAGAAAAGCAGCATTCGGAGCGGATATCCCGACTGCTGGTAGTCGACCTCGGCGCTGTACCCCTTGATCACGCCCGTGGATTCGAGCCGCTGGATGCGCTTGCGGACCGTGCTGTCCGAGGTGCCGGTACGCTCCGCGATGTCGCCGGACGACATGTTTCGCGCGTCCTCCTGAAGCGCGTGGAGGATCGCCCGATCCACGTCGTCGATGTCGCCGTCGGCCATAGGGACACGTCTCACGGCTGCGGCAAAGACGCTTTGCCCCGACACGGCGCCGACGACCCGTCTCATAGTGATTATCGTAAGTCAGTACCGGTGGTTCGCCGAGATGACCGGCGAACCACCGGTAAACAGTTACAATAAACACTATCAGGCGTCGTCGAGGCTCGGATGCGTCGGCTGCTCGGACGGATGTGGTTCGGCGAACCGTTCACGCATCGTCTCGCGGGCCGCGTCCGCCCGGCGTCGGCGCTCGTCGTCGTCGATCTCCTCACAGCCCGGCGGCAGGTCACGCCCGCGGCCGGTGAAGTAGCCGTCGGGCGCCACCCAGTCGTGGTAGAACGGCTGGTCGGCGTCTTCCAGCAGCGTCACCGCCACCTCCGCGCCGTGGCCGGCGCTCACGACGGCCTGGTGGGGTTTGCCAGCGAGTCGCCCGGCCGCGTACACCCCCTCGACGGCCGTCCGTCCCCGGTCGTCGGTTACCACGAACGACTTGCCCCGGTCGACGCACTCGACGCCCTCGGGCAGGTAGCCGACGGCGTTTTTCGTCGCGGCGACGACGTAGTCGGCACGATACCCCTCGCCCGCGGCCGTCTCGACGACGAATCCGTCGTCGTCGGGGTCGATCCGGACGACTTCGGCCTCGCGACGGGTCGCCCCTGCCCGATCCGCCCCCTCGGCCATCATGTCGAGCAAGCGGCGGGCGTTGACGCCAGCGGGGAACCCGGGATAGTTCTCCAGGTGGGCGTTGCGACGGAGGATGGAGTTGCCGGCGTTCAGGACGAGCGTCTCGATGTCGGCACGGGCGGTGAACGTGGCCGCAGACAGGCCGGCGACGCCGCCACCGACGATCACGACGGATGGAGTCGTCATACACCTCACCACAGCCGAGACGCACTTGTACCCCCCGAACTCCGGCGATAGCGTTATCGTGTGTAAAACCGTACCACACCCGATGGAAGACGTGTTCGTTGGGAGCCTGATGTCGTCGCCGGTTCACTCCGTTCGCGGCGACGCGACACTCCGGGAAGCAGGGCAGGTACTGCTCGATCACGGCATCGGCTCGGTCGTCGTCGTCGACGACGAGGGAGGGTTGCGGGGTATCCTCACAGCCACCGACTTCGTCCGGGTCGTCGCCGGCGATAACGACTGGGAGCCGTCGGTGCTCGTCTCCGCGGTCATGAGCCGGGACGTGCTCACGACGACGGCGGACGGGCCGATCACCGTCGCGGCGGATCTGATGGTCGAGACGGAACACCACCACGTGCCCGTGGTCGACGAAGGGAGCGTGATCGGTATCATCACGGCCTCGGACGTAGCGGCCTACGTCTCGACGGTGCGGCCACCACATCCACCACGGGCGTCAGGCGGGTAGCGACACCTCGGGGCGAACGCTCGACCGGAGCGCGACACGCGCCACGTTGCCGCCACAGTCGGCGGTTCGCGCGAGACTCGCGAGGATGCGCGAGAGCGCGTACGCATCGGGGGGCGACCGTTCGAAGAGCACCTGATCGAGCGTGCGGATGTCGTCGGCGACCGCGTCCCGCCGGTCCAGCGCCTCGTGTGCCGGATCGTCCGACGGTTCGAGGACAGCCGTCATCGCCGTCTCGACCACCTCACGAGACGCTGCTCCGAGGGCGGCGATCTCCGCGAACACGTCGTCGTCGACGGGCGCGTCGGGACGGTCGGCGAGCGATCCGATCCGGACGGCGTGGTCGGCGATCCGTTCGAGTTGGCGCGCAACGAGATAGTAGTCGAACAGTTCGGACCGACGCACGTCGAGATGGTCGATCTCCTCGAAGTCGGTGAGCGAGCGGTTGAAGTGGCGAGTGATCATCTCGAACAACCGGTCGACCTCGTCGTCGCGGTCGGCGAGACGATCCGTCGCGGGGTCGTCGGTCGCGGGAGGTCGCTCCACGCACTCGACGGCGGTGCGGTGCATCGAGAGCGTGGTGAACTGGAGCTGGATCACCGACTGCCGGATCGACACCTCAGAGGCGTCGAGCAGGTTCTCGACGACGATCCGATCGGTCGTCTCCTCGGTGACGGAGAGTCCGACCATGGTCTGGGCGTGTCGGCGGGCAGCCCGCCGTTCGTCGGCGGTGAAGGCCGCATCCTCGGGCGGGTGGAGCGCCACCGTGTTGTAGCCGACGGCGTGAGCCGCCCGGAGGGCGCGCTCGACGGTGTTGTCGAGCGTCGGCGACCGACCACTCGTCGAGCGTTGCTCGGCGGCGGCGTTCGACGGCGGCAGATCGACCGTCGCCGCCGAGAGCGGCCCGCCGTCCTGTGCCGCACTGCGGAGGACCAGCGATCCGTCGGTGTGGGGGTAGAGGTGGATGGGCATCCCCGCTTCGAGATGGTGCTCGGTGGCCCACTCTTTGGGGAGCGACACCGAGTAGGTCGAACCGCCGATTTTCTGGAGTTTTCGGGTTTCCATATTAGACGAGTGAGGGGTCGCTTTCGGCCATGTACAGGGTGCGGGCGGCGATGTTGACGGCGTGATCGCCGACGCGTTCGAGATCGCGAACGACGAGCAGCAGCCGCGACACGTCGTCCATCAGTTCCTCGACGGCCCAGGAGTCCCCTTCGTCGACCTCGTGTTCGATCAGGTCACGGACCACGCGTTCGCTGGCCCGCTGGCATAGCGCGTCGAGTTCGTCGTCACGCTCGGCGATGGCTCTGCACAGGGCGGCGTCGTCGGTCCGGTAGGCGGTCATCGCGTCGTCGAGCATGTCGCGGGCGAGGTCGCCGATGGACGAGAGATCGACCTCCTCGAACCGCTTGCGGTCCGCCGCCAGCGTGTACTGGGCGAGGTTGACGGCGAGGTCACCGACGCGTTCGAGATCGGTGACGATCTTGAACGACGAGGCGACAAAGCGGAGGTCGCTCGCGACGGGTTGCTGGCGAGCGAGCAGTTGGATGCATTCGGATTCGAGATCGAGATACCGCTGGTCGACCGCGTCGTCGGCGTCGGCGACGGCTCGCGCGGCCGACTCGTCTACCGTCGACAGCGCCGCGAGCGCCCGGTCGAGGCGGTCGGCAACGAGATCACCCATCGCGAGCACGTCCGTACGGAGGGCGGCGAGCGACTGCTGGTACTCGTCTCGGGTCACAGTTAGCCGAACTTGCCGGTGATGTAGTCCTCGACGCGCTGGCTCCGGGGGTTCTCGAAGATCTGATCGGTGTCGCCGTACTCGACCAGTTGCCCACCGGTCAGGAACACGGCGGTCTGATCGGAGATGCGCGCCGCCTGCTGCATGTTGTGGGTGACGATGACGACCGTGTACTCCTCCGCGAGGTCGTCGATGAGGTCTTCGATTTTCGCCGTCGCAATGGGGTCAAGCGCGCTCGCGGGTTCGTCCATCAGGATGACCTCTGGGTCGGTCGCCAGACAGCGGGCGATACAGAGCCGCTGTTGCTGGCCGCCCGAGAGGCCGAGGGCGTTGTCGTCGAGGCGGTCGTTCACTTCGTCCCACAGCGCCGCGTTCTTCAGCGATCGTTCGACGAGTTCCTGCTCTTTCTCCCGGTCGTCACGGCCGAACAGGCGTGCGAGCAGCCCCGTCTCGATATCGCCGTGTTTGCGCGGGCCGTAGGAGATGTTGTCGCGGACCGACTTCGGGAAGGGGTTCGGCGCCTGAAACACCATCCCGACCCGCTTGCGGAGTTCGACCAGGTTGATGCCGTCCTGGTACACCTCCTCGCCGTCGAGTTCGACGGAGCCGTCGACGCTCGCCGCCGCGATACGGTCGTTCATCCGGTTCAGACAGCGCAGGAACGTCGACTTTCCACAGCCCGAAGGGCCGATGAGCGCCGTCACGCTCTCCGCGGGAATGTCGATCGAGACCCCTTTGAGCGCGTGATCGTCGCCGTAGTAGACGTCGAGGTCCGTCGTGGAGAGTTTCGTCTCGCCGGTGAACTCGTAGTCGAGCCACGCCTCGCGGACCCGCTCGTCGGTCTCGCCGGTCGTCGTCTGTTCGATGGTCTGTACGTCCTCGGATTCGACTCGTGCGTTACTCATTGTGTAGTTTCCTCCGGAAGTAGATGCGGCTCCCGACGCCGACGGCGTAGAGGCCGATGACGACAAGGAGCAAGACGAGGGCGGTTCCCCAGCCGTACTCCGTGCTGGAGAAGGCGGGGGGGTCGAACACGCCCGCAGTGATCGACGAGTAGAGCTGGTAGGGCAGCGCGCTCGCCGGGGAGAGGAGCGCGTCGTTGGTGACGAACGGCGGCGTCGTGCTGAAGCGGAAAGATTGGAGCACCTGCGGACCGGCGCTCGGGAAGGGAGACCCCCCGAACACCAGCAGGAGCGGCGCCGTCTCGCCCGCGATGCGGCCGACGCCGAGGATGATGCCCGTGATGACGCCGGGCAGTGCCGCGGGGACGACGACGCTCCGAATCGTCTCCCACTTCGTCACGCCCAGCGCGGCGCTGGCGTCACGGTACTCGTCGGGGACCGCTTTGATGGCCTCGCGGCTGGTGATGAGCACCAGGGGCAAGAGCATGAATCCGAGCACCAGTTGCCCGACGAAAATGGAGTTGCCGCCGCTGATGCGGGGCACGAGGAAGGCCAGCCCGAACAGACCGAAGACGATACTCGGCGTGCTCCACAGCCCGTTTGTCGCCACCTCGACGAGCTGGGTGAATCGGCCCTGTTCGGCGTACTCGGTGAGGAAGATAGCGGCGCCGACACCGAGCGGGACCGCGAAGCTGACGGCACCCAGCACGAGCCACAGCGTGCCGAGGACTGCGGGCATGACACCCGGAATGTCGACGAACAGACCGCCGGGGACGTTCGTCACGAACGGCACTTCGAGCCACGGGATCGAGACGCCAAAGAGGTGCAACGACCCGCCAGTGAGGCTCGCACCCGTCAGCATCACGTCCAGTCCCTGAACGACGATGAAAGCGATCAGAAGCCCGAGGACGCCGAGCATCGAGAAGACGGCCACGCCGATGAGCCAGTAGGCGCCGTACTGTCGCCCCTGAGCGCCGTATCCCCGTTTGGCCTTGGCGGCGCTCCAGATGCCGAGGAGCGAACCGTGGATGACCAGGGCGGGGACGAGCTCCGAGCCGGGGAACTCGGCTCCGGTCCAACCCGGCGTCCACGTCCAGCCCGCGTTGATGTGTCCGGCGACGACGACGTAGCCAACCATCGCGAGCAGGAGCGCGATAGGGAGCGTCGAGCCGAGGTCCTCACGCGGGGAAAGCGCGGCACCGGCACCGAGCAGGCCGAACACGACGGCGCCACCGAGCCACACGACGGGTGCGTTGCCGCCCCACTGTGCCGCGACGAGGCCGCCCACGACCGCCCAGAGGAGCCCGAACACGACACCGACAGTCATCCCTGCGTTGCCGGAGGGCGTACCGTCGATGTAGCCGAAGTGCGATCCGAGACCGAGGATCACGAGACCGGCCGCGAGGACGAACAGCGAGCCACCGAGCAGGTGAAACAGGGGGACGCCCAGATACGTCCCCGTCTCGTCAAGCCACTGGAAGATGGTCGCCCACGAGGCGAGGAAGGCGACGCTAGCGGCGGCGATGAGGGCGCTCGGAAGGAGGTCCCCGACCGACGACTCGTCGGTTGCGAGGCCGGTGCGTTCGACGTTGCTCACGCGTTCTCACCCCCGAGCTTCCGGTGCATCCGCCACTCGATCCACTGCGAGGTGACGCTGAGGACCATCACCATGAAAAACAGGACGACGCCGGCGGCGAACAGCGCACTCATGTGCAGACCGCTCGCGTTGCCGCCCTCGAAGGCGATGACCGTCGTCAGCGTCTCACCGTAGTTGGTGAACACGTCGAAGACGGGCGTCGGGAACCCCTTCGTGTGGGAGAGCATGACCGTCGCGGCCATCGTCTCGCCCATGGCGCGCCCGACGCCGAGGAGGACGCCAGCGGAGACGCCCGACAGCGCCGCCGGGATGGTGACGCTCTGTGTCGTCTGCCAGTTGGTCGACCCCATCGCCAGCGACCCGTTTTTCATCGACTCCGGTACCGTCGAGAGCGCGTCTTCCGCGACGCTGACCACCGTCGGCAGCGCCATGATGCCGATCATGATGCCCGCCGCGAAGTAGTTGCCAATCGTCGGCGTCCGGAACTCGGTGTAGAGATACTGGTTGAAGATGGTCAGGCCGATGAAGCCGTACGTGATGGAGGGGATGCCAGCCATCAGTTCGATACCAGGTTTGACGATCTCGCGGAGCCGGCGGGGTGCGATTTCGCTGACGAAGATGGCGCCCGCGATGCCCAGCGGCGCCGCAATCGTCGTCGCGATGACCGTCGTGAGCGCCGTCCCGATCATCATCGGCGTCAACGCGTACACACCGTTCTGACCCCAGAGGGGCTGGCTGGTCCGGGTCAGCAGGGACGCCCCCATCTCCGTAACGATGGGGAGCGAGCGAAGCAAGAGGAAGACGATGATGAGCGACAGGATCGACACCGTCGCGACCGTGGTGAGGAAAGTCAGCCCCTTCACCAGTTCCGCCTGATACCGTCGCCAGCCGATCGCGACCGTCGCGAGGAAGACGATGATGGGAAGAATCGTCCACTGGGAGCCCCGAAGAAACAGGACGAACGCGACGGCCGTCGACAAGCCACCGAGGAGATGCATCAGGAGCGCCCCATCGTCGGTTCGCGCGCGGTAGTTGCGGGCGAACGTGGCGGCCGCTGAGAGGTTGTGCGTCGCGCGTGTGTGTATCGATTGTAACATGCGAAAAGTGGGGAGTCGGTCGTCAGCCGCTCAGCGGACGCCTTACGAGAAGTTCGACGGATCGACTTTGGCACGCTCGGTTTCGAGGCGGTCCTGCGGGAGCGCGAAGTAGTTGTTCGACTTGACGAAGTTCTCCTGCCCGAAGTCGCTCAGGACGAAGTTGAGGAAGGCAGCCTCCTTGCGGGAGGTGCCCTCCCACGTGTAAGCGTGGAGGTCACGCGAGAGCGGGTAGTCCTGCGCGCCGAGGTTCTCGCCGTAGGCGTACGTCGTCCCGTCGATGACTAGGTCGACCGGCGGCGTGGCACCGTCGGGCTCGACGAACGCCAGGGCGATGTACGCGATTGCGTTGTCGGCCTGCGCGATGGCCTGTTGGAGCTGCTGGTTCTGTCCGAAGCGCTGGTCGGGGCTGATCGAGGCGTTCGGGTCGCCGAAGACGTTGGCGCGGAACGAGGTATCGGTGCCCGACCCCTCGGCGCGGCCGAGTGCGAGGATGTCGCGGTCCGGGCCGCCGACCTCGGACCAGTTGGTGATCTCCTGACGGTACATGCTGCGGAGCTCCTCGATGGTGATGCTCTCGACGCCGGCGTCGGCGATTTCGCGGCTGACGACGATGGGCTGACCGTCGACGCCGACGACGTGATCGGTGAAGTTATCCAGCGTGGACTGGCTCACATCGGAGCCGGCGAGTTCGGCCTCGGCGGGGGCGGAGGAGTCGCCGATGTCGACGCGGCCCTCCATGACGCCCTCGACGCCCGTCCCGGAGTGGGAGAGGGCGATACTCACGCGGAACGGCGGGACCGAACGCTCCCCCGTCGTCTCGTAGCCGTAGTCCTGCGCGAAAAAGTCCGCGAGGCGCATGTCCGTGTTGTACTCCTCGCTGGCCCACGACTGCGGCCAGTAGTCCTCATCGCCCGCCTCGGGGTTCGAGTTCCAGTACGACGACGCGGTGTTCGTGATCGGGAACACCGTCGAGGAGCCGTCGCCGGTCAGGACGCTCGTGTCCATCCCGCTCGACGAACTGTCGTCGCTCTCCGTCTGCGTCGCCGTGGCGTCGGAACCACCCGATTCACCGCCGGACTCGCCGCCACTGCCACCGGACTGGCCACCACAGCCGGCGAGGCCTGCGACTGCGCCGGTGCCCGTGACCAGCATGAATTTGCGCCGCGATGCGCCGTCGAACGTGCGGTTTGAATCGGCCATCACCAGAACGACTCCCAGATCAAATAAAGTGGCTTTATATGAGCCGTACGTGGGGGTCTGATCCCCTCGTATCGATCCGTGTCCGCACGTACCGCTCCCGTTTCACCCGTTGGGCTATCGGTCAGTACAGGGGGCTACGGGGAGGTATATAGACGGGACCCGCATCGCCACGACTCCGCCCGTCGCCACGAAATCCCTTTTGCGTCCGGCACCACGGAGGACGTATGGACGAACGCGACCCGCTCGCCGACCGCGAGTGGCGGCTGATCCGCGAGGAGGCGTGGTCGGGGCCGATGAACATGGCGCTCGACGAGATCGCGGCCGAGACGGCCGCCGAGGGGGGTCCCCGGACCGTGCGGGTGTACCGGTGGGATCCCAGCACGCTCTCGCTGGGCTACCACCAGAACCCGGACACCGTCGACTGGGCACACTGCGAGCGCGAGGGGATCGGCGTCACCCGCCGCCCGACCGGCGGCGGCGGCATCTACCACGACACCCACGGCGACATCTCCTACACCATCGTCGCGCCGGCCGCGGAACTCCCCGGCGACCTCGTGGAGTCGTACCACCGACTCTGCCGGCCAATTCTCGACGCCTTCGAGCGGATGGGTGTCCCGGCGCGGTTCGCGGAGACGGAGCGACCGGCGGTCTACCCGCCCGCCTGCTACCTGCGCGAACTCCACCCCGCCCACGACGTGGTCGTCGAGGTGGACGGGCAGGAGCGGAAGGTGAGCGGCAACGCCCAGCACCGGCGGACGGACGCCGTCGTCCAGCACGGCTCGCTCACCTACGCGGCGCGCCCGGCGCGACACCTGTCGGTCTTTACCGACCCTGCACCGGACGCCGACGCCGCGTTCCGAGAGCGGGTGACCGGTATCGACGATCACGCCGACGTCGATCGTGACGCGGCGGTCACCGCCCTCGAATCGGCGCTGGCGGAGTGGGCGGACGCCACGGCAGGCGAGTGGACCGACGACGAACTCGCTCGGGCGCGCGAGCGGGCGTCGGCAAAGTACGCGGACGGCGAATGGACGCGTCGGCGACCGGGCGGACGGTAGTGGGGCCGTCGCCGTCTGGAGCGGCCGACGACGGGAACTGTTAGAACCCGAACGTCTCGGCGTCGGGTACGTCGAGTTCCTCGCTGATCGCCTCGTGAATCCCGTGGACCGGCGGCGTGTCGCGGGTGGGGTCGAGCCAGTGGTCGCCGACCCATCGATACCGAACAGCCAGATCCTCGTCGAGCAGAAAACACGAGCGCCGGGAACGACGGGTGACACCGAGCGTGCGGTAGGTGACGCCGAAGGCGTCCGACACGTCGAGGTCGGGGTCCGAGTAGAGCGGGAAGTTCAGGCCGAGATAGTCGATGAATCGCCGGTGGAGGCCCGCGCTCGACTTGCTACACCCGACGACGCGCACGTGATCACCACTGGCGAACCAGTCGAAATCGCGGAAGGAACACCACTCCTCGATGCAGTCGGGGCTGAAATCCATGGTGTAGAAGCTGAGCAACACCGGTCGATCGGCGACCAGCTCGCCGAGCGTCACCTCACCGCTAGTCCCGTCGGGACGCACGAGCGTGGCACTCACGTCGGCCACCGTCTCGCCAACAGCGATTGGACCGTCCATACACGACCTTCGATCGGCGCCGACAAAACCGTTGCTTCGTCCGATTCGAAGCGCCTTTGCTCGCTCGACCCCACCGATCCGTATGCGAGTTGGAGCACACGTATCCGTCGCCGGCGGTGTCGACAACGCCGTCGACAACCAGCGCGAGGTTGGCGGCAACTGCGGACAGATCTTTACGCACTCCCCGCAGGTCTGGCAGGACCCGAACGTCGGCGACGACGAGGCGGCGGCGTTTCGCGCGGGAAGCGCCGAACATCTGGACGGCCCGTGGGTCATCCACTCCTCTTATCTCGTCAACCTCTGTACGCCCAAAGACGATCTGCGGGCGAAGTCGATCGACAGCATGCAGCGCGAGGTCGACGCCGCCAGCACACTCGATATCGAGTACGTGAACGTCCACCTCGGCGCCCACACCGGCGCTGGCGTCGACGGCGGCCTCGACAACGCCGTCAGCGCGCTGGACGACCTCGATATCCCCGAGAGCGTGACGGTCCTCGTCGAGAGCGACGCCGGAAGCGGGACGAAACTCGGGGGCGACTTCGAGCACCTCGCGGCGGTACTCGCGGAGAGTCGCCACGACCTCGGCGTCTGTCTGGACACGGCACACGCCTTCGCCGCCGGCTACGACCTCTCCACGCCCGCCGGTGTCGACGAGACGATCGACGAGTTCGACGACGTGATCGGTCTCGAGAACCTCCACTGTATCCACCTCAACGACTCGAAACACGCCTGCGGGACGAACAAGGACGAACACGCCCACATCGGCGAGGGGCTGATCGGCGTCGACGGGATGCGCCGGATCGTCTCCCATCCCGATCTGCACGGGAAACCGTTCGTGCTGGAGACGCCGACGGAGGACGGCAAGAGCTTCGCGTGGAACATCGACCGCGTGCGGGAACTGGCGTCGGCGTGACGGAGCCACGGTATTTTTCGGGCGGCCCGGCGTAGCGGACGAGGAATGCAAGGCGGACTCACGAGACGCGAGGCGATCGCGGTCGGCGTGGGAGCGGTCGGTGCGGGCGTCGCCGGAACAGGGCGCGTCCGCGGCCAGCCGTCCGACACCGTGACCGTCGCCACGCGAAACTGCTATCTCGGGGGCAACCTCTTTCGCCTCCTGACCGCCGCGATGGAGGGAAGCGAGGCGGTCCGGACCGCCGCGAGCGACCTTCTCCGGGCGGTCGACCGGAGTCACGTGCCCGAGCGCATGGACGCCATCGCGGGGGAAATCGGGCGAACGGCGCCCGACTTGGTTGGGGTACAAGAGGCCGCGCTGATCCGGACCGGAGAGCCGACGAGTGGGACGACGCCGACGGCGACGACCGTCCGCTACGACTTCCGAGAGCGGCTATCCACAGCACTCGAGGACCGTGGTCTCCCCTACCGGGTCGTCGCCGCGGTGACGACGACGGACGTACAACTGCCGACGACGGTCGACGGGGAGCGCCGGGCGGTGCGTCTGACCGACCGCGACCTAGTCCTCGCCCACGAGGACGTGACGACGGCGGACGTGACGACGGGGCGGTTCGACACCGCCGTCTCGCTGTCGAACGACGGCCGCACGGTTTCGGTCGAGCGAGGGTACGGCATCGTCGACGCGATGGTCGGAGACACGCGACTGACCCTCTGTAATACACACCTCGAATCGGCGTCGACCGAGTTGCGACTGCAACAGGCGGCGGAGCTCGAGACGCTGCTGGCAGCGCACCGCGATCCGGTCGTCCTCGTCGGCGACCTCAACAGCGGACCGGGCGGATCGCGCGGCGCCTACGACCGACTACTGGAGACGCTCCGCGACGCCGCCAGCGGCGTCGGTAACACCTGCTGTCACGCGGCGGGGCTCCGGAACGACGAGGCGTCACTCACGGCACGGATCGACCACGTCCTCGTTCGGGGGGCGCTCGGTCCGACCGACGTGACGCGGGTCGGTGCCGATCCGGCGAGTCGGATCAGCGTCGACGGTGACCGGCTCTGGCCCTCCGACCACGCTGGCGTGGTGGCGACGCTCTCGCCCGATGCGGCGCCAACCGCCACCCCGTCGACTCCGGTGGAGACGGTCGGACCGACGCCGACCGAGCGGCCAGCCCCGACGCCGACGCGGACCGAAACCGGGACGTCAGTCAGCGCCGACCCCGACACCACCGTCGAGGTGCCCGGCTTCGGTGCAGTGACCGGAACGGTCGCCGTACTCGCGGCCGCCCTCGCCGTCCGCCGGCGAGCCGAGGACGACTGATTTTTGCCTCCCGGCGCAGTACGGCGTCCGTGCGCAGATTCTCGGCCGACTACCTCCGACGGACGCGGGCGGGGCTGTGGTCGTCACGCGAGGCCCTCGACGCCCTCGCCCTGCCGAGTCGCGACCGCATCCTCGACGTGGGCTGTGGGACCGGCGAACTGACGCGCGTCCTCGCGGCGGAGGCTGGCGACGACTGCGAGGTCGTGGGCATCGACGCCGATCACGCCTTGCTCCGGGTGGCCCGACAGGAGACGGGGCTGCCCGTCGCCGTCGGCGACGCCTTGTGTCTCCCCCTCCGCGACGACGCAGTCGACCTCGTGACGTGTCAGGCGCTCCTCGTCAATTTGCCCGATCCAGCGGCGGCGCTCCGGGAATTCCGCCGAGTCGCCACCGACGCCGTCGCGGCGATCGAACCCGACAACGCCGACGTGGCGGTCGAGTCGACGGTCGACCGGGAGGTCGACCTCGAACGCCGCGTTCGCGAGGCGTACCTCCACGGAGTCGGAACCGACGTGGCACCGGGCGACCGGATCGAGGAAGCGTTCGCGGCGGCAGGGCTGGTCGACGTGCGGACGCGCCGCCACTACCACCGGAAGGTGATCGAACCGCCGTACGACGAGGCGGATCTGCGGGACGCGACCCGGAAGGCAACCGGCGCGGGGCTGGCCGACCACGAGGCGGAACTCCGGCGTGCGGTCGGCGACGAGTACGACGACCTCCGGACGGCGTGGCGAGCGATGGGTCGCGAGGTGGTCGAGGCGATGCAGGAGGAGACGTACCGCCGGGCCGAGGTGGTGCCGTTCGACGTGACGGTCGGACGGGTGCCCGACTGAGAATTTAAATACGAGAAAGCGGCCACCGCCTCCGTGCCCTGACCGTCGCCGCGGGGCGGGTCGCAGTCGTGTGACGCCACCGCTCCGTGTCCGCCATCGGCACTGGCGTCACCTGTTCGCCCACTCGCGTCTTACACCACGTCGCCCCGCACCGTCCGCCCCGTCGCCTCGGCGCGCCGCTCGCGCATTACGTCCGCCGCCTCGGCGGCAGTGTCCTCGTCCAGTCCCAGCATCTCCAGTGCCTCCGTGAGCGTCGGAAAGGCGAGTTCGCCGCCACGGAGTTTCGCTATCGCCTCGTCGTCACGCTGGCCGTCGGCGTACAGGCAGACCCCGCGGGGGTCGAGAATCTCGCCGTAGGCCTCCCGCGCCATCGCCCCGCGCAGTCGCTGGGTGACGTTATCTGAGAAAGAGGCGTTGCACACCTCCAAGTGAACGGGGTCGTCGTCGTTTACGAGGTGGGCAGCGAGGCAGCGCTCCGGCGCCACGTGGCCGTTGTCGTTCGCCCGGAGGTGTTCGGGATGGGCTTCGGCCCAGTCGGCGTCGACGGTCTTACCCACGCCCGCGACGCCGTAGCGCTCCTCGAACTCGGCCGCACGGTCGGCGTCGCCACGCATGTGGAGGTCCTTGGTGACGTACACGTCGAGGCGATCGATCGGATCGAGGCCGAGAGCCACGTCGCCGTACACCCACACCTCGCGGACGGGAACGGGGAGGTGATCGTCGTCCGACGCCGGATCGGCGCTTCGCTCCACGAGGTCGACGATGTCGGCGGCGCGGTCAAGCGCGACGTCTCGGTCCATCACGCGCCCTTACGCGTCGGTGCGCAAAACCGTTGTCCAACGAAACCGTGATACGGCCCGCCCGGCAAGGGAGCGCCGATGGACTGCGACAAGTGTGGCCGCGAGGCGGTGATGCACGCCGCCTACTCGGGCGCCCACCTCTGTGACGATCACTTCCGCGCCTCGGTGGACAAGCGGGTGCGCCGGCGCATCCGCGAAGACGACCTCCTGCCGGCGGACGCCACACCCGAGAACTCCCAGACGTGGGTGATCGGCCTCTCCGGGGGCAAGGACAGCGTCGTCCTCACCCACATACTCGCGGAGACGTTCGGCCGCGACCCCCGCATCGACCTCGTCGCCCTCTCGATCCACGAGGGGATCGAGGGCTACCGCGACGAGAGCCTCGACGCCTGTCGGACGCTGACCGCCGACCTCGACCTCCAGCACGAAGTGGTGTCGTACGCCGACGAACTCGGCGTGCGGATGGACGACGTGGTGGAGAAGGACCCGGAAAACATGGCCGCGTGTGCGTACTGCGGCGTCTTTCGTCGCGACCTGCTGGAGTCGTACGCCGACGAACTCGGCGCCGACAAACTTCTCACGGGCCACAACCTCGACGACGAGGCCCAGACGGCGCTCATGAACTTCTTCGAGGGCGATCTGCAACAGATGGCCAAACATTTCGACGCGAGTCTCGGCCCCTTCGACCGTCGGGCCGAGAGCGCCCACTTCGTGCCGCGGGCCAAACCACTCCGGGACGTGCCGGAAAAGGAGGTTGCGCTGTACGCCCATCTGGCGGATCTGCCGGCCCACATCACGGAGTGCCCCCACGCCAGCGAGGCCTACCGCGGTGAGATTCAGCAGCTCCTCTTGAAGATGGAGGAAAACCACCCGGGGACGCGCCACTCGATCATGGCGGGCTACGAGGAACTCGCGGAGCTCGCCGCTCAGCGATATCGCGACGATGAGACGAGCGAACTGGGCGAATGCGAACGCTGTGGGTCGAGCACCGGCGGTCGTATCTGCCGGAAGTGCCGACTGGTCGAATCGATCGAGGCAGTGTAAGACACGTCGAAATCGCCCGGCAGAAAACCGTGGTGGCCGTTACCGAATCACGTCGACGCCGTTGCGCTGGTCGACCTGATTGCGGTTACGGCCGCCGTCGGACCAAGACTGCTGATCCTGTCCGACGTTGTCGCTCGCGTCGAATTCCGAAACGTCCTCGCCGTTGAGGCTCCGGCGCGATTTCTCCGCCTGACGCTGGGTCGAGGGGCCAAGGACCTGCGCGCTCTGAACGCCGGTCATGATAGCCATGACTCGCACCTTGCCCTTGTACTCCTCTTGGATGCGTGCGCCCCAGATGACGTTGGCGCTCGCCTCCAGTCGTTCGGTGATGTTGTTGGCGATACCCTCGGCCTCTTTCAGCGTGAGGTCGGGGCCGCCCGTGATGTGGACGAGTCCGCCGGACGCGCCGCGGTAGTCCACGTCGAGCAGTGGGTGGTTCATCGCGTCGCTCACTACCTCTTGGGTCTTGTTCTTGTCCTGCGTCTCGCCGACGAGCATCACCGCGACGCCACCCTGGTTCATGATCGTGGACATGTCCGCGTAGTCCAGGTTGATCAGGGATGGCTGCGTGATGGTCTCGGAGATGCCCTTGACGGTCTCGGCGATGATCTGATCCATCACGGAGAACGCCTTGCCGATGGGCAGGTTGGGCACGTAGTCCAGCAGGCGGTTGTTGTCGAGGACGATGATCGAGTCGGCCTCGCCGCGGAGCTTCTCCAGCCCCTCTTCGGCTTTGACCGTGCGGGCACGCTCGACGTTGAACGGCGTGGAAACCATGCCGACGACGATGGCACCCTGTTCTTTGGCGATCTTGGAGACGACGGGGGCAGCGCCGGTACCGGTGCCGCCACCCATCCCGGCCGTCACGAAGACGAGGTCGGCCTCGCCGAGGACTTCTTTGATCGTCCCCTGGGCCATCTCGGTCGCGCGCTCACCCATCGAGGGGTCGCCACCGGCGCCGAGCCCCTGGGTCAGCGACTTGCCGACGAGGATCTTCGTATCGGCCTCGATCATCTTCAGGTGTTGCTTGTCGGTGTTGATCGCGACCGTCTCCGCGCCGTCGACGCCGATGTTGTACAGGCGGTTGACGGTGTTGTTGCCGGCCCCACCTGCACCGACGATGACGATGCGCGGATCGCCGAACGAGTCGTCCTCGTCGGCGTCGCGCTGCTCGGCCTCCTCGCGTTCGATTGCGTCTTGGACGAATCCCTGCATCGTCACACCTTCGCCCAGCTGCGGTTGCGCTTGCGGTTGTCGTCACGGGACTCGCTCTGTTCGTTGAGCATTTCGCGGACTGCCGAGCGGATGGCTTCGCTTCGATTCGGGAACTCGCCCGTCTCGACCATCTGTTCGACCTCCTCGATCTGCTGCTTCGGAATTCGTAGTGTCACACGCTCCATTGTTGCATTCCCCCGGTAAGACGGATGGGGCGTCGCCCCGTGTGCTGTCTTACACAGCTGAACCGGCCGACGGCGGTCGATACCCCCGTCGCCTGGCGGCCGTGTAAGACGACCGTCTTACGCGAACGTACCAAGTGACCAATACCTTATAAAACTAACGGCCGTTGTAAGACAACAGCCGTCTACAGCGCTTACGCCCGGTCGAGCACGTCGGCCGCCGGGGTGCGTCGTCCGCAACTCGGGCAGAACGCCCAGTCCGATCGGATCTCGTCGCCACAGTCACAGAACACCCGGTGTGTGGCCTTCTCGCCGCAGTTCGGGCAGTAGACGTGCCCCGCCGACATCTCCTCGCCACACTGCGAACACGTGTTGCGCGACTGGGCCGTCTCCTCCGGCGTTTCACGTTCCGTCTTACGCGCGTCCGGATCGGCCTCGCGGTCGACGGACACGTCCGACGGCTCGGCCCGATCGCCGTCGACGGTGACGTTTACGTTGATCTCGGGGGGGTCGCGCGCGGCGAAGGCGTACTCCGCGAGCAACGTCTCGATCCCATCTCGACCGCCGGGCGACGACTCCTCACGCTCCGCATCGTCGAGGTACGTGCGCAACGCCTCGCGCATCACCTCACTTTTGGAGGCGTCGAATGCCTCCAGCCGCTCGACGAGGTCGTCGTCGGCGCGGAACGTGATCTTGCTCATCGTTCCCTGTCACGCACCCCCATTATTTGAAACCTTCGTGCGTGTCTGACGGATGTCTGTCGGGCGGCCGACACGGCCGCCACAGCCGATGTCGTAGCGACTGGCTGGTCGGACGCAGTCGGGCGATGGGGCGGACGACGACTGACAGAGACGACAGTCCTACGCCAGCCGCCGGCGCTCCGCGCCGAGCAGCCGCGCCCACAGCGCGAACAGCCAGCTATCGAGTCCGTACGCCGTGTCGACATCACGAACCCACTCGTCGTCCGAGAAACAGAGGTGCTGGAACCGCCGGACTCGCGGCGACAGCGTCCGACGGACTCCCGCGTAGTACGCGAGCGTCTCGCGGCGCGCTCGGTCGAGAAAGCCCGCCGGCACCTCGATACCATCTGCCGCCGCGGCGTGGCGGAACCACTCGACGTGTGTCACCGCCGCCGCGAGGACGAAACGGTCACGGAAGCCGGACACGCCAGCCAGCGGCGACCGTCCCGCCACGAGCGTGTCACGCGGGCGCGAAAACCGCGGGGCCGTCGTGATCAGATCCGTCGCGGCCGCCACCCGCCGCGCGATGCGCCGGAGGCGACGTTCGAGGATACGCGCGAGCGGGACGACCGCGAGTTCGTACCACGTCGGCATCCACGCACAGAACGGTTCGGAATAAACGGCGTCGCCGAGTAAGACACCGACGACCGACTCGGCTTCACGGTGTGACAGCGTTGACGGGTCGGCGCGTAAGACCGCCGCCACCCGCTCACCGTCGATCCGGTCGACGCCGTCGAAGGACATCCCGTGAGCCACGCGTCGGGTGTAGGCCCGGCCGGCGGCGTACCAGTCGGCGGCGTCGGCGGGCGTGGAGAGTGAACGAAGACGGGCGAGGGTCACGGTCGAACCTTCGCCGGCGGCAACCTATAGGGGTTATCGTAACTATAGTAGCGATTGAAGGTCATTGAACATCTGACCGCACGCCGTACTGCGATCGGCTGTGCAAACAGTTTCAATCGCTACTATATCCATAGGTTCTCGCCGGACCGTTGAGAATCTCCGATGACTTCCGAGAACTCTTCCCCGGCGCCAGCCGATCGCGGCGATCGAATCGCCGTGAGTCATCGCCGGGGAGGCGAAGAACCGTCGCGGTGACCCATCGGTACACAGGTACAACGATAATTAAGGTGGCCCCGAACCGAGCAAAGATCGTGCCCGTGTCGTTCGACCTCTTCGGAACGCTCGTGACGGCGACGACGCCGGCGGACCCGGCCGCGGCCGTCGCCAACGAGCTTCGCGACCGGGGTGTCGCCATCCCCGACGACTGGGCAACCGCCTATCGCACGCCACACATCGACGCGCCCACGGCGGCCGAGATTCCGCTTCCTGCCCACGTCGCCGCTGCGCTCCGAAGCCGCGGCGTCGAGGCGCCCGACACTACCGTCAGACGATCCGTGGTCGCGGCGTTCGACCCCGAAGTCCGCCGTCGGCGGGGCGTCGACGCCGCCCTCGCCGCCGCCCGTGAACGCGGCCCCGTCGGCCTGTGTTCGAACTGTAGCGTCCCCGAACTCGTCTCCCGGACGCTCGTGCGCGCGGACCTCCGAGACGCCTTCGACGCCGTCGTCACCAGTGCCGCCTGCGGGTTCCGCAAGCCCCATCGCCGTCCGTTCGAGACGGTGGCAGCGGCGCTTGACGCCGACCCCACATCCCTCGTCCACGTCGGCGACGACGCCGACGCAGACGGCGGCATCGAGAGCCTCGGCGGCACCTTCGTCGACGTGGCCGAGACGCCCCTGACCGACCTCGACGACGCGCTGGGAGGCGGCCCGTGCCCCTGATCGCCGCTGGGAGCGTCGCCCTCGCGGCGGCAGGGGATCGGCTCGTGGCCGAACCGCCCGCCGAACTCCACCCGGTGGCGTGGCTCGGCCGTGCGCTCGGCCCACTGGACCGGCCGTGGCACCGGCCCCGACTGGCGGGCGTGGCGACGGCACTGCTCGTCCCCCTCCTCGCCGCGGGCGTCGTCGCCGGCGTCGTCGCGCTGGGGGGCGGTATCCACCCGATTCTCGGCGCGGGCGTCGCCGGCCTCGCCTGCTTCGTCACGACCAGCCGACGCATGCTGCTCGACGAGGCGCGGGCCGTCGTCGCCGCGAGCGAAACGGACCTCCCCACGGCGAGAGCGCGATTACGGGCGCTCGCGGGGCGGGACGCCACGGCGCTCTCCGCGGGCGAAGTGCGAAGCGCCGCCGTCGAGAGCGCCGCCGAGAACCTGAGCGACGGCCTCGTCGCCCCACTCGCGGGCTTTGCCCTCCTCGCACCCGTCTCCCTGCCGGCGGCCGCGGGTGCCGCCGCGTGGATCAAAGCCGTCAACACGCTCGACTCCACCTTCGGCTACCGCTCGGTACCGATGGGCTGGGCGCCGGCCCGCCTCGACGACATCGTGATGTGGGTGCCCGCACGCGCGAGCGCCATCTTGCTGGCTGTCGCCGGCGGGCAACCGGGTGCGGTCCGCCGGGCGCGGTCGCTCGCCCGCCGCCCCGCGTCCCCGAACGCCGGGTGGCCGATGGCGACCATCGCCGTCCTGCTGGGCGTTCGGCTGTCGAAACCCGGGGCGTACGACTTGACCGCGAACCGACGGTCCGCGGACGGTCGGACGGCGTCCAACGAGGGAAGCGACGACCTGCCGACGCAGGCCAACGCCGAACGGGGCGTCGCCGTCGTCAGCCGAGCCGGATGGCTGGCGTTCGGGCTAGCGGGGGTGATCGCCCTGTGTTGAGGGCCGTGCGTGGGGCACTCGCCTTCCTGACGCGCCTGCCCGTCGGCGGTGGCGAGGACGCGTGGGACGCCTTCCGTGCCACCCCCGTCGCGTTCGTCGTCGCTGGCTACGTCGTCGGCGCCCTCGCCGCCCTCCCGCTCCTCCTCCCGCTCCCCGTCTCGGCGACGGTGGCGCTGTACCTCCTCACGCTCTATCTCGTCACCGGCGTCACACACGTCGACGGTCTCGCTGACTGCGGGGACGCCGCGGCGGTCCACGGGGCGGCCGCGGATCGGCACTCGGCCCTGAAGGATTCACAGACGGGCGTCGGCGGCGCGCTCGCGGTCGGTCTCGCGCTCGTCACGCTCGCGCTGGGCGGCCTCGGCGTCGCCGGCACCGGTCCGCGCGTGGCCGTCCGCCTCGCTCTCGCCGCGGAGGTGAGCGCGAAGGTGGGGATGGCCGCGCTCGCCGCACTGGGCACGCCCGGCCACGAGGGACTGGGGTCAGCAGTCGTCGGCGAGGGCAACGGCGCCGCGTTGCTCCCGGTCGTCGTCGCCGCCGTGCCCGCCGTCCTGGTCGCCCCCGACGGCGGCACTCCGGCTCTCGTCGCAACCGTCGTCGCCGGCCCGCTCGTCGCGCTCCTCGTCGGCCGATGGGCCACGCGTCGACTGGGTGGCGTCACGGGCGACGCGCTGGGCGCCGCGAACGAACTCGGCCGGATCACGGCGCTACACGCGGGGGTGATCGTGTGGACGCTCTGGTGATGTGTGGCGGACGCGGGACGCGGCTCGGTGGCGATGTGGAGAAACCGCTCGTGACTGTCGGTGGAGTGCCCACGATCGACCGCGTGTACGCCGCCCTCGCGGCGAGCCGCGTCGACGACGTGTACGCCGCCGTCTCGCCACGGACGCCCGAGACACGCGACCGCCTGGAATCGATGGCGGCCGTGACCGTCGTCGAGACACCCGGCGACGGGTACGTCGCCGATCTGACCGCTGCGCTGGATCGGGTCGAACGACCGGCGCTGACGGCCGCTGCCGATCTTCCCCTCCTCGCCGCCGGGACCGTGGACCGCGTCCTGGACCGAGCGGACGGCTCGCTCGCCGTCGCGGTGCCCGCCGACCTGAAACGCCGGCTCGGCGTGAGCGTCGACACGACGTTCGAACGAGACGGAAGAGCGCTCGCGCCGACGGGGGTCAACGTCGTCGCGGGGACCGACGACGACATATACGTCAGCGACGACCCTCGACTCGCCGTGAACGTGAACCGCCCGCGGGATCTGCAGGTTGCGGAGGCGCTCTCGTGACCCGTTTCGTCCTCGTCGCCGGGACGACGGCGACGACCCAGATCGACGGCCTGAGCACCGCTGTCGCCGATCCAGAGCTCCGTCTGCATACACCGAGCGCCGTCGCGGAACTGATCGAGTACGGCCACCTCGTGCGCGCGCCGGCTCTGCCCGTGAGCCCGACAGGGTGGCCGACGCCGGCCGCCGTCACCCGCGCAGTGCGGGAGGTGGTTGGCTTCGAGACGCTCGCCATCGACGCCGGACTCGCCGAACCGACCGGAGCGCCGACCGTGGGCGTCGGCGCGAACCCCGGCCGAGACGTGCGCGAGGCCGACCCCGTGCCCACCGCGCCGGGGGCGTGGGTCGCCGCTCGTGACCTCGGGCGCGCGCTCCCCGACGACGAACTCGTGATCGGGGAGACCATCCCCGGCGGCGCCACCACCGCACTCGGTGTCTGCCGGGCGCTCGGCGTCGACAGCGAGGTTTCGAAGAAACCTCGGGAAAACAGCGAGGTTTCGAAGAAACCTCGAGAAGACAGCGAGATTTCGCCGTCGCTTCCGGAGAACCAACGCGAACTGAGACGGGAGGTGGTCGACGCCGGCTTCGAGGCGAGCGATATCACACCGGGCGAGGCGGCCTACCGGCCGGAGCTCGCCGTCCGCTTTCTCGGCGATCCGGTGCTCGCGGTCGTCGCCGGCCTCACTGTCGGCGCGCTGGAGTCGGGAACCGACGTCGTCCTCGGCGGCGGGACACGGATGTTCACCGCCGCCGCGCTGATCCGTCACGCCGGCGTCGCGACCCGGCTGACCGTCGCGACGACGACGTATCTCGCCGAGGACGTGGACGCCGCGACCGCCGTCGACCGTCTCGACTGCGACCTCGTGGTCACCGACCCCGGATTCGCCGATCGGGACGACGCGCTCGCCCGCTACGTGGCCGGCGATGCGAAGGAGGGAGCGGGCATGGGCGGCGCGCTCTGGCTGGCCGAGCGAGCGGGTGTACTCGGAGGGATCGGCGACGGAACGCTTGAGGTAGTGGAGCGTCTTACCGGCTTGCATGGACCCTGACGCCGTGGCCGACGTCGAACGCGTGCCACACGGGGGGGCGTCGGACACGACGCTCCTGGATTTCAGTGCGAACACGAATCCGGAGCGCCCCCGGGGGATCGTGGGGGTGTATGAATCGGCGTACGGCGCTGCGACGCAGTATCCAGGCGACGACTACTGCGAGTTTCGGACCGCCGCGGGAGAGTATCTGGGGTGTGAGCCGCTGAACGTCGTTCCGACCGCCGGAGGAATCGAGGCACTCCGACTCGCGTTCGAGGTGACACTCGACTCCGGCGACGACGCCCTCCTCCCGAAGCCGAGCTTCGGCGAGTACGACCGCGAAGTACGACTGCAGGGCGCCGATCCGACGTTCGTCGACCACGACCGCGTGCTCGAAACCGACCCGTCGCCGTACGGCGTGGTCGTCGTCTGCAACCCCAACAATCCGACGGGCGACGGCTATCCACGGGCCGACCTCGTGGCCTACGCCCAACAGTGTCGTGGCGCGGACACCGCCCTGGTCGTCGACGAAGCATTTCTCGATTTCACCGACAGACGGACGCTTGCGGGCGAAGCCGGCGTCATCGTCGCGCGGTCGCTGACCAAGATCTTCGGCCTCCCGGGACTCCGAACCGGGCTGGCGGTCGCGACGGGCGGGCTTCGTGACCGCCTCGAAGCCGCCCGACCAGTGTGGGGACTCTCGACACCCGCCGCCGACGTTGGCGCCTACTGCCTGCGCCGGACGAAGTTCGTCGCCGAGACGCGCGACCGGGTACGCCGCGAACGGCGCCGCATGGTCGATCGCCTCGATGCCGCGTACGAGGTCTACCCCTCAGAGGCGCCGTTTCTTCTCCTCGGCGTCCACGACCGACCGGTCGAAGCGGTGATCGACGACGCCCGGCGGGAGGGGATCGTGATTCGGGACGCGACCACCTTCCGCGGCCTCGACTCGCACGTTCGGGTCGCCGTCCGCCGGCCCGAAGAGAACGACCGCCTCCTCGATGCGTTGCTGTGACCGCCGTGTTCGAGGCGGCGGTCCGGGACGAAGTCTGCCGGCTCGGCCGCCCGGACACCCGCTGGCTGTCGACCGGGTACGACGGCGGCGAGTACCGGGGTCCCGCGGCCTACAACTGCACCGTCCCGGAGGGGTGGAGCCGGACCGACCTCGACGCCTACGTCGCCGAACGGCTCGCAGCCGCGGGCTTCGACGGCCGCGACGCGCCCGTCCTGTTGACAGGTGTCGACCAGCGTCACGCCCGTCGGGCGCGCCTCGGTCCCGTCGAGGCCGTCGCCACCGCTGGCGTCTCGAACCCCGCCGTGCTGCCGATCGATAGCGCGGAGCGAACCACGGCCGACGCGCGATCCACGCCATCCGACGGCGACGACCACGCCGGGACCGTAAACGTCGTCGTGGGCACGGTTCGCGCGCTCGCGCCGGGCGCGCTCCCGAACCTGCTGACGGTCGCGGCGGAGGCGAAGGCGGCGACGCTTCTCGAACTCGTCGGCGTCCCCGGCACCACGACCGACGCCGTCGTCGCGGCCTGTGATCCTGAGGGCGACCCCGCGCAGTTCTCCGGGAGTGCGACCGCCGTCGGCTCGGCCGCCCGGGCCTGCGTCCGGGACGCCGTCGCCGCGAGTCTGGCCTCGCGCCACCCGGAGGGCGCCGACGACGCCGGCGACGCCGAGTCGGGCGTCGTCACCGACGAGCGAGCCGTGGTGTCGGCGCTTCCCCCCGCACCGGACCATTGAAGACCGCGCCGGGCCGAACCGAGGAGTATGAGCGACAGTGACCGCCCCGAGCCGGCGGCGGAGGCGCCGCCCGAATTCGGGCGCGTGCAGGTGTGGTGGGGCGACGGGAAAGGGAAGACCACGGCCGCCTTGGGCATGGGCTTTCGCGCCGCTGGCCACGGCTACCGCGTCCACCTGCTCCAGTTTATGAAGGGCGGTGCCGCGAGCGTCGAAGACGTGCGCGGCGAGTACGGGGCCATCGAGCAGGTCGCCGGCTTCAGCTACGAGCACAGCGGCCACTACGGCTGGCACGGCTTCGCCGACGGCAGCGACGACGCCGACCACGCTGCGAAGGCCCAGGGTGGGATCGAACGCGCCCGAGACCTGCTCGACGGCGCACACGAGGCCGATCTCTCGGCGCCGCTCCCGCTCGACGGCGACCCGGCGGACGGCGTCCACATGCTGATCCTCGACGAAATCTGCTACGCGGCCAACCGAGACCTGATCGATCCGGCAGACGTGGTCGATCTCGTCGAGTCGAAACCCGAGGATCTGGAACTCGTCTGCACCGGCGGGCACGATCGCCCGACGTATCTCACCGACCGGGCCGATCTGGTGAGCGAGGTGCGAAAGGAGCGCCACCCCATCGACGCAGGCCAGCGCGCGCGGAAGGGCACCGAGTTCTGACCGCGTCAAGGGTTTTGCGCGCCAGCCCGTAAGGGCCGGTATGACATCGGCGCCGGAGCCGTCGTTCCGCGACCGCCTCGCGACGCTCGACCGCGAGGCGGCCACGACGTTCGTCGCGGCCGTGTACGACGCCCGTGGGTGGACGGTCACGCGCGACGACGACGAGCTACTGGCGACGCCGCCCCGCTCGGAGCGGACGCGGCGGCTCGTGGTCGCCGTCGGATCGGCGGCCGGCGGCGACGACGGGGTGACCGACGGCGACGGCCGAACCGCCGTCGACGCCGAGCGGCTCCACGAGCTGGTGGCGTACGCCCTCCCACCCGACGAACGAACGCGCCTGTGCCAGCGGTTCGTCGACCGGGAGCCGGCCCCGTTCGGCGGGCGCGACGACGACGCGGACGACGGGGATGCGGCATCGGCGGGAAGGAAGCGGGGAGGCGACGATGGCGGCACGACGCGCACTCGCCGTGACTCCGAGTCGAACCGCCCACCCACCCCACACGAACGCGGCGTCGGCACCGACGAACGCGTGAGCGACCGAGTGGTCGAGAACGACGCCGACGGAAGGGGGACGCTGGATCGGCCGGAAAGCGACGGACTGGACTGGATTGACGGAAGAGGTCCGGATCGGTCGGAAGACGACGGGTCGGAGCGGTCGGAGTGGATCGGCCGTGTGGCGGTGATCGGACTAGTGCTCTCGCTCGCGCTCGGCGGCATCGTGACGGCGACGGGACCGGGCGGGGTCGACGTTGGATCGGCGGCGGCCGTGTTCGGCGGGAACGACACGGCCGAGGGGTCGCCGTCGACGCGCGCGCTCCCCCGAGGTGTCGAGGAGACGGGCGTCACGGACGCCGCGGCGCTCGCCGACGCTCACGAGGCCACGCTGTCGAATCGCTCCTATCGCCTCACGATCACGTACCGGGAGTTCGAGAACGGGGAACTTCGCGGCGTCGCTCACGAGCGGGCACTCGTCGTGTCGCCGAACCGCTACCGCTCGCGCGTTCGGCGGCTCGGCTCGGTCAGACACGAATCGACCCTGATCGCGTCCGGCCCGACGTACGCGAACGGCTCGACCGGCTACGTCCAAACCGCTGCCGGGGTGCGCGAGCGAACCGAAATCCGGTCGGCGCTCGTCCCCGCGTCGACCGACTCCGTCGGCTTCCTCGACCGAACCGAACGAACCGTGCAGTGGTATCTCAGCGTCAACGACTCACGGATCGTCGGCGTCACCGACCACAACGGGACGGCGGTCTTCCGAATCGCCTTCGAGGGCGATCCGTGGCCGAACTCTCGGGACGTGACGGGGTGGGCACGCGTCGACGAGAACGGACTGGTCCGCGAACTCCACCGGGAGTACACACCCACGCTGGAGCCGGACGTTCGGATCGAGGTCAGCATCCGCATCGAGTCCGGTCCAGTGACGGTGACGCGACCGCAGTGGCTGTCGTCGACGGGGATAAACGGGAGCTACGAGCGGCGAGCACCTGTACTCGCCGAACCAGCCGACAACGACAACCCGGACGCTCGACCGAACGTTTAACCGGGGTGACGCGGTACTCGACGGCGATGGTCGAGGCGTTCGCCGTGGCGAGCGGCAAGGGCGGGACGGGCAAGACGACGAGCACGCTCGCGCTCGGGATGGCGCTCGCCGAGGACCACGACGTGACGGTAGTCGACGCCGACACGGGGATGGCGAACCTCCTCTTTCACGCCGGACTCGACGACGCGGCGGTGACGCTCCACGACCTGCTGGTCGAGGGAGCGGACGCGGCCGTCTCCGACGCCGTCTACGAACGCTTCGGCATGCAGGTCGTTCCCTGTGGGACGAGCCTGGCGGCGTTTCGGGCGGCCGACCCCGAACGGCTGCGCGACGTAGTCGCCGAACTCGCCGCCGACACGGACGTACTCCTGCTGGATTCGCCGGCGGCACTGGGATCGAAGAGTGCCGTCCTGCCTATCGTCCTCGCGGATCGGACGGTGATCGTCCTCCAGCCGACGATTCCGGCACTCTCGGACGGCCTCAAAGTACAGGAGTACGCTCGCTCGTACGGCACGGAGACGGCGGGAACGCTGTTCAACCGCGTCCGCGACGACGAAGGGATCGAACGGGTGGCAGAACAGGCGGACCGCTACTTCGGTGGCGAGACGCTGGGGGTGATCCCGGAGAGCGACGCGGCCCGGGAAGCCCGGCAGGCGGGCGAACCGCTGTTGGCTCACGCACCGGACGCACCCGCGTCGCAGGCATTCCGCGAGGCAGCGAAGCGACTCGACGTGCACGACGGGGCGAGCGAGGACGTGGCCGACCGCTTCCGGAGCGCGGTCGTCCCGGACGAAGTGTAGCGATGGTCGAAAGTGAACACCGGGACGACCGCGAGTGGGGAGACGGCCGTCCCGACGCCCGGGGACGACCCTCCCTATGAAGATACCGCGCGGCGAGCTGCTCCGCTCGCGAGTCGTCGACGACCCCGGGACGGCGCTGGCGACGGCCCTGGAGCGCCGCTTGACGGGCTACGCCGTCTTCGAACCGCAGGACGCCCTCCTGCTCGGCGACGAGACGAGCGGAGTCGTCACGTTCGAGGACGGCGTGCCGGTGCTCGCGTACTGCACCGACACCGACCGGGGCGGCGCCGACGCGCTGGCCGACGTGGCCGGCCCCGGGCCCTACAGCGTCGAACTCTACGAACTCGACCCGTCGGCGCTCACCGAGGCGCACGAGGCGGACGAGCTCAGGGTGTCTCCGGGCCTGCCGGCGGAGCGACTGAGCGACGACCGCGACCTCGTGACGCGCACCCGTGAAGCCGCGCCGGACGACCGCCTCGGCAACGACGACACCGCCGCCGTCGAGGCGTTTCTGGCCGACGAAGCACAGATCGAAGCCATCCGCGAACAGGCCCGTGAGGAGGCCCGCACCCGCGCCGAGGAGTGGGGCCTGACCGACGCGCTCGACGAGTGATGTGACACCAGATGTCACGAAAGTATCGTTTCTCGACCCGGTTGCCGAGGGGGCGACACACACCCATATTTAATATTGGTTGAAATGAAAAGGGGAGTGTCCGAAGTCGCATCACCATGCAAAACCCACACACAGATTCGGATCGGTCGGCGGCGGATGGCGATTCGGGACACGGCGTGTACGCTGTCAACTACTACGAAACGAGTGATATCGAACTGAGTGTCACGGTCGTCCACGCCGTCCTCGAAGCGACGGGAAAGGAGCCGACCGACGTTGACCTCAACAGCGTGGTTCAGCCGGACGCGCTAAACCGCATCTTCAGTCACAAACACGACGGAACACCGCGAGACGGCGGGACGATCGAATTCGAACTCGCCGGCTGTCACGTGACGGTCGACGGCGACGGAGAGATCCGGGTCGATCCGAATCCACAGTCGTAACGCGGGGCGCGGCGGCGACGGTCAGTCGTCGTCGGACGGCGTCAGATAGCGTTCGAGGCGGTCGGTAGACCAGTCACCGTCGTCGAGTCGCACCCGTTCGGCCGTCCGATCGAACACCACGAGGCCCGCGTCGGCCAACTGCGGCACGTGGATAGAGGCCAGCGCGGTGTACGCCCGGTCACACTCGGCGTCGGTCGGGTCGTCGGTGTCGTTCTCCCAGCACGCGAGTCGCGTCGTCAGACGCTCAAGTCCGATCGGTGACGTGTCGAGGAGCGCCCGGAGGACGAACCGACGGCGACGATTGGCCAGAACCGCACGGAGTTCGTCCGCGTCGAACCCGCCCGTCCTGGCGTCGACAACGTCGTCGAACAGGGGTCGGAACGTGTCGGCCGTTCGCTCCGCCGTCGCCGACGGGTCGAGGCGGGCGACCACGTCGGCGCCGAGTTGGCCGGCGGTCTGGACCAGCAGGTGCAGGAACTGAAACGTCGATTCGGCACCGCTCGCATCGATGAAGGGTGCGATCGCGTCCACGTAGACGAGCGCCTCCCGGTCGGTGTCGGCCCAGTCGTCGAGATAGAGCGTGACCGCCGTGCCGAGCCGTCGCAGATCGCCCGGATCGGACATCGAGGTGAGCGTGATGTCGCCGCCGGCGAGGGGCTGTCGTGGTGGCCGGCCGGTCGACGTGGCCGACGCCGAGCGGTCGAACTCGGCGTACGTGACGAGACCGAACGCGGCAGGGAGCGCTCCCACGTGCTGGCGCCAGTCTTCGACGACCGTCTGCATCGATCGGGCCACGGAGACGACGAGCACGTTCGTCGTCTCGGGGAGCACGTCGAGTGACGCGTCGCTTCCGAATGCGGACTCACCACCCAACAGTAACGTCGCAGTCGGTCGTGAATCGCCACCCCACTCACTCGGCTCGTCGCTGTTCGGGCCCCCCATACTGGCTGTCGAGCGCACATTGTCACGACACCGATATAAAGATACGGTGAACACCACCGGTCACTCACGGCTTGTCGCCACGCCGGGCGAGCGGCGTGCCGTCACGCGGACAGTAGTCGAACCCCGGATCGCGCGTGCTGAATCCGCACGTCGGGCACTCCCTAACTGGGGGCGCGCCGTCGTCACGATCCGACCGCCACAGGAGGGGGACGAACGGCAGAAGGAGGAAGGCAACGAACGTATCGAAGTAGTACCACGCGCCGACGCTCACGAGGAGGCTCACGACCAGTCCGACGGCGGCCGTGACCGTCCGCGATCCGACCATGTGCGGCGTTGACGCGGCGGCGGCAAGTGCGTGGCGGTCGCGTGATGACCGAAATCAGTCGTCCGCCAGCACCCGATCGCGGGCGGTGTCGGCGTCACCCGGCGGTTCGTCGAGCACGTCGATCCGTGACACCCACTTCACGCGCTCCCAGCAGTCGGCGTCGTCGACGAGGAGGCGAACGGGGCCACCCCGCTCGGTCGGAATGCGGTCGCCGTCGAGACGCACCGCGAGGTGGGCGTCGCAGAGGCGGTCAAGGTCGAACCCACAGGCGAAGCCCGGATCGGCCGACTGCACCAGCACATGCGAGGCGTCGACTCGGGGGCGCGCCCGATCGAGGAGCGTGCCGACCCGAACGCCGCGCCACCGACTCGGCTCGGCCGCCTCCCCCGCACAGGCCGTCGACGATTCGACTGGCTCCGTCACCAGCGAGGCGAGGTCGCTCGCGCGAACCGCCTGCGGATCGGCGACGGCACCGGTGACGGTCACCGTCCAGCGGGCCGGGTCGGAAGCAGCCGGCGGATCGGAGTGTGGCATGGGTGGGAGACAGGCTACGCACGGTCAAAGGTGTTCGCCCGATCGCGTTCGGACCGAACGTGTTCGGCCGAACCGACTCGGGACGGCGGCGTGATCACCACCTATGGCACCCGACAGACTCGATCTGCGCGACCTGCCGCCGAGCCAGCGCCACACCACGATCCACGACGCGTTCGACGAACTGGACGCTGGCGAGGAACTGACCATCGTCAACGACCACGATCCGCAGCCGCTCTTCTACGAGTTCCGCGCCGAACGCGACGCCTTCGACGCGGACGGCTACACGGTCGAACAGCGCGGCCCCGAGGAGTTCGTGGCAACGCTTCCCAAGAAGTGATCCGAGGCGAAAGATACACCCGTGTCTAATTAGATGTAATTAGCACGGATGACCGATTCACACGTTCGACCGACGCCCGAGATGCCACGGAGCGTCGACTACCTGCTCGCGGCGATGGGGCTCGCCCTCTTCGGCGGGGCCGCCGTGGGTATCGTCTCGGCCGCCCCCCTCGAGATGGCGGTAGGGGGCGGGTCCGCGCTCGCGGCGTGTCTCCTCGCCGTAGGGCTCGTCCGCTTCCCGCAGAACTGAGACTGCTGGCTGTGCGCCGACACACGGGGTTACCCCGGTGACGACTCTCTCTATTCATACTGTCGGCTGTAACTGTTTCAAGATATTCGCCGGCCCGGGGTGGCGAATATCTTGATTGACTTACAGCCGACAGTATCAACAGCCGACGGCATCAGCCACCACGAACGCGGCGGCCCACGACGATCACGGCGAGTAGCATCGGTACACCGGCCACCACGAGGGGGATATCTACGGCACCGATCACGGGGAGCGACGCGGACACCGAGGCCGCGAGCGGGTCGGGCACGCCGACGGTGGGGACGGGAACGACGATGCCGACGACGGGAATGCGGACGCCGCCGGGTCCGCCAGGAGCCGTCGAGTTAGCTCCGCCCGTGTCGCCGGCACCCGCGCCGTCCGCGCCGGCCGCCCCACTCTCACCGCCGGCCGGCGTCGCAGCCGACTCGAGCGGAGCGGTGACGGTCGCGTTCGTCAGGTGTTCGGCGCCGCTGGCATCGCGGACGCGCACCCGGGCCACCGTCCCGTCGGGGGCGGCCGTGAGGCGAGTGGCGAACGATCCGTTCGCGCCGAGTTCGACCGGGCGGATGTCGACGATGCGGCCGGTGGCGGGGTCGACAGTTTCGACGCTCACCTCGCGAATCTGCCCGTCGACGACGTGGCCGCCGACGGCGATGGTTCGGTCGTCGACGTAGCCGGTCCGCCCCGCGTCGACGGTGACGTTCGGGGCGAGAAAGCGCGACAGCGAGTAGTTCCACGTCTGTTCGTTGCCGGCGGTGTCATTGGCTCCGAGGACGACGGAGTCGGTACCGGGCGGATGGTAGACAGTCGTGTCGACGGCGAGGCGCCGACGGTCACGATCCGGAATCGTCGCCTGCGGGAAGATGAGCGGGTGGCGGGTCGCCGCGCCGTCGTTGGACGCGTTAGACACCAGCCAGACGGACTGCACCTGCACGCGGTCGATGACGTGACCCTCGACGTGTAAGCGGGTCGGGGACACCCACTCGATATCCGTGACGTTCAGCACGGGCGCCGTCTCGTCGTCGACGGCGATCGTGAACTCGTGCGTGCGGAGGTTGCCGACGGTGTCCTCGGCGCGCACCGTGATCCGATTGCTCCCGGGCGCGAGATACAGCGACCGGTTGAACGTCCCGTTCGACCCGGGGAGGAGGTACTGCCGCCGGTCGGACCGATCGGCACCGCCTATCGACTGGTAGTCGTACGCGTGATCGATGCGGACCGCCCCGATGGCCGAGTAGTCGCGAAGCGTGCCGTTGATCGAGACGTTCCCGCGCGAAACCGTCAGGTCCGTCGACGGCGGGAGGTCGGGGTCGTCGCTCGACGCGTCCGGGGCGAACGGCGCCGAGTAGTTCAGTACCGGCTTCTCGTCGTCTTTGAGTATCGTCGCCTCGTACGTGGCGGTTTCGCCGGCCTGAGCGACGACGGTGAGTCGATGTGGCCCCGTCTCCAGATCGAGCGAGAGACTCCTATCGATCCGCCTGCTCGACGGTTCGAAGGAGTAGCGGGTGGCACCGTCGACGCGGACTTCGATCAGCGAGATGGGGGCGTCGGCCGACACCTGCACGCGAACCAGCGGGTCGGTCGGCGTGTGATGGACCTCGCCGGGGTCGAGCGGGTTGGCGTCGGCGGCGACGGTGATCGTGGGCGAGGACTGCGCGGCGACGAGCGGCGCGGCTCCGAAGGACGCGACGAGCACGGCGACGGCAACGACAGCGACGGCGCGTTCCATAGACCGTTCGTGATCGGGGGGTGGCGGGCAGGGCTTATCAGTGAACCGGCCCGATTATCATAGAGATTATCGTCACGAGGGGCGCGCCGGCCGCGTGCCGAGTTCCAGTTCGACGGTCCGTTCGCTCCCGTCGCGCAGAATCGTCAGCGACACCGGATCACCGGGGCGCGTCTCGAGGGCGAGATAGCTCCCGAGCGCCTCCGTCGTATCCGTCTGTGTGCCCTCGATGGCCAGCAACACGTCGCCGCCGACGGGCATCCCCTCGCCATCAGCGACCTCCGCCTCGCTGGGCTGGAGCACCCCGTCGGCGGGACCGCCCGGCGCCACGTCGACGACGAGCAATCCACGAGGTTCGTCGAGATCGTTGGCCGCGGCGAGGCTCGGCGTGATCGGCGTGAGCGCGACACCCATGAAGGAGTGTTCGAACGATCCCGTCTCGATCAGCGCGGGGAGGACCCGCCGGGCGAGCGCCGCGGAGATGCCGAAGGCGATGTTGTCGCCGCCGCCGGAGTTGATGACGGCAACGACCTGCCCGTCGAGCGCCATCAGCGGTCCGCCGCTGTTGCCCGGGTTGACCGCCGCATCCGTCTGGATGGCATCGGGGATGCTGAACCCCGTCGGTGCGGGGATCGACCGGTCGGTTCCACTGACGATGCCCGTCGTCACCGACCCGTCGAGGTCGAAGGGGTTGCCGATGGCGACCACCTCCTGTCCGATCGTGGCCGGCGCGTCCGCGAGTTCGAGCGTCGTTGCCGCCTCCGGCAGGTCGGCCGCCTCGACGACGGCCAGATCGCTGTTGCGGTCGGTGCCGACCACCTCGCCGGTGTACCAACTGCCGTCGCGCGTTCGGAGGTCGACATCGGTCGCCTCGCCGACGACGTGGGCGTTGGTGACGACGTGGCTCCCGTCGTACACCCACCCCGTGCCGCTCCCCTGCTCGGTTTGGACGAGCAACACCGAATCGATCGCCTCGCGGTAGATGCGAGTGTAGGGACTGGGTTCGGCCGTCGTCGCGGAATCGCTCCCGTCGGCCGCGGGGGCCGACGAGCCACAGCCCGCCAGTCCCCCGGTCAACGCCAGCGCGCCGGCCTGCAGGAACCGCCGTCTGCTCGGTCCGTGGTCAGTCATCGGTCGATGTGGGGGTCACGTCGGGGAATAGATTGGGGTGCACACACTGATCCCCGATAAATTGCATATCGATATACGAAATGACTCGGTAGCGCCGAGCGGTCGCTCGTGTCACCCCAACAATTTTCCGGGGGCCGACCGCCCGACGTGTATGAGCCGGTACGTCATCTCCGATCATCACTTCGGTCACGCGAATATCATCGAGTACTGTGACCGGCCGTTCAGTAGCGTCGGGGAGATGGACACGACGCTGCTCGACCGGTACTACGAGGCGGTGGACGCCGACGACCTGCTCGTCCACCTCGGCGACGTGGCGATGGACATGCAGAACGGGCGGGAGACGGTCGAGTACTTCCAGCAACTCGACGGCGACTTGCTCGTCCGGGGCAACCACGACGTAGGCCTCGCACCCGAGGAGGCGCCGTTTCCAGTCGTCGACTCGTGCATCCTCGAACACGGTGACCACCGCTTCTACTGCACACACCGACCGGAGGACGTACCGGAGTCGTGGGACGGGTGGGTGCTCCACGGCCACCACCACAACAACGACACCGAGAGGTATCCGTTCGTGGCGACCGACGAGCGACGGGTGAACGTGAGCAGCGAACTGCTGAACTTCCGGCCGATCACGCTCGACGCGGTGACGGGGCTACTGGACGCGTGCCCGCCGGGGACCCGCCTCCGCGACGTGGACGCGGCGCGGACGTACGCGAGTGAGTGAGGGGGGACTCGACGTCCGCTTCTCGGTGCCGGATCTGCTCGTTCCGGGCCGAGCGAGGCGACGAGGGGCGTCGGGAACGGGCGTTTCTGGACGCGATCGGGCGCGAGTGCGACGCCGTCGTGCCGTACGTCGACCCGCCGCATCGGACGCCGGCCGTCGTCGGCGAAACCGTCGATTACCCGCGCGGCCGTCGTTGATACTGCCGGCTGTAACTGTGTACCGGTGGTTCGCCAAGACGGGTCGGCGAACTACCGATACTGACGTACAGCGATCACTATCAGATGCCGTCGACCAGTCGCCGCAGCTGCGCCGGCGGGACCGCGCCGCGAGCGGCGTGGTCGCCGTACGCGAAGGTCGGAACGCCGGTGACGCCCTGTCGACGGGCCGCGTCGGACTGCTCGTCGAGGCGGGCGAAGAGGGCGTCGTCCGCGAGGGCGTCGTCGACGACACTGGGGTCGAGTCCCGCCGCCTCGGCGCAGTCGGCGAGTACGTCCGCGTCACCGATGTCGCGGCCGTCGACCCACAGCGCCTCGAAGACCGCCTCGTCGAACGCCAGCCACGTTTCGTACGACGCCGCCTCCCTCACGTGGAGCGAGACAGCCTGTGCCGGCCGCGAGTCCACGTCCGTCGCGATCTCCTGGGCCATCTCGGCGTCGTACTGCTCGCGCAGCCGGCGGACGTTCTCGCGGGCCTGCTCGTAGTAGTCGTCGTCCTTGCCGTCGTCGACCGAGTGGTCGATCTCGCCGTCCGGCCCCCGTTTCCGAGCGCGGAGGTCGAACGGTCGCCAGTCGATCGCCAGCCGCTCGTCGCGCTCGTCCTGGTACCGTTCGAGGGACTGCCGCCCGAGGTAACAGAACGGACAGACGTAGTCGGAGTAGACCGTGATGCGCTCGCGCGCTGCGGTGTCGCTCATGTGTACCCACAGTACCGTCGCCAGGTAAAAGAGTGCGACTCGCCTGTGGTGGCCGGACGCACGACCCCGAGACGGGCCCGTCGGATCGGGCGCCGTCACTCCACGACGACGACGCCTTTCATTCCCAGGGTCCGGTGAGGGGTGCAGGCGTACTTGTACGTTCCCGACTCCGAGAAGGTGTGTTCGAAGGTGTAACCCTCCTCACTGGAGAGGTCGCTCTCGAAGCCGCCACCCTCGGCGGCGACGTTGTGCTGGGCACCCTGGCCGGTCCACTCCCAGACCACCGTCGTCCCGGTAGAGATTCGGACCGCGGGCGGATCGAACGCGAAGTTCCCGCCGTTACCCTGGGTGCCGACGGCGACGGTCACCTCGCTGCTCCCCGTCTCGTCCGCGACACCGTCGTAGTTGCCGACGTTCGACAGCCAGCCGTCGAAACCGGGCGTGCCGCCGCTGCCGTCGCCGCTACTAGTGCTCTCTCCGCCACCGCTGTCACTCTCGGTGTCGGTGCCGCCGCCGCCACTCCCGTCGCTCTCGCTCTCGCCCTCACCACCGCCTCCGCCGCTACACCCCGCGAGCGCCGTGATGGCGAGCGTACCCGTCGACAGGACGACCGACCGTCGTGTGTGCGTGGATTCGAACATCTTCCCACACTGATCCTCGGGCCGGTCGGAAGCGAGCGTTCGGGCGAACACGTTCGGGTCGAGTACCGAACAGTGAGAGCATCCGCGGTCTACTCGTCGAGCAGGCCCATGTCCTCGGCCACGAGGTCCGCCAGCCGCTCCCTGATATCCGGGTCGACCGTCGCGAGGTCTTCGCCGTCGTGGACGCTCTCGTTGTGTCGCTCGACGGCGTCGGCCACATCGGCTAGGGGTACCCGGGTCGTCGTCTCACACGCCGTGCAGACGATGGGCACCGTCGGATCGTCGTCGCTGGTCATGGGTAGTGTGCCTCGCGCTGGGAGATAAAAAGATCGGGGGAAGGCGGTAGCCGAACCGTCACTACTACTGCCCCGGGGGGAACAGGGGTGGTCGATGTCAGTCGAGCCCTCCACCGAGACGGAGTCGCCGGCCGTCGACAGCGTGACCTTCCGGGGCGCGTGGGCGGGGTTCGTCGCCTGCCTCCCGGTCGCCCTCGGCGTCGCGGGATACGGCGTCGTGTTCGGGATGCTCGCCCGCCGCGTCGGGTTGAGCGTCGCCGAAGCGGCGCTGATGAGCGCGACGGTCCTCGCCGGAGCGGCCCAGCTCGTCGCCGTCGAACTCTGGGAGACGCCGACTCCGGTCGTGGCCATCCTCGTCACCACCGCCGTCGTCAACCTCCGGTACGTCCTCATGGGCGCCGCCCTGCGGCCGTGGTTCGAGGACCTGTCGCCGCTGGAGGCGTACGCGAGCCTCTTTTTCATCACGGACGAGAACTGGGCGCTCACGGTTCGTGATCTGCGCTCCGGGAGCGGACGCGGTGCGTTCCTCCTGGGGAGCGGGTTGGCGGTCTGGGCGTTCTGGGTCGCCGCGACCGTCGCCGGCGCGGTGGCGGGGAGCGCCATCGGCGACCCCGCACGCTACGGGTTAGATTTCGTCCTGACGGCGGTGTTTCTGACCATCGCGGCCGGGCTCTGGTCGGGACGGCACTCGCTCGTTCCTTGGGCGGCTGCCGCGGCCGTCGCCGTCGCCGGGGCGGCCTGGCTCCCCGGCCGGTGGTACATCCTCCTCGGCGGCCTCGCCGCCAGCCTCGTGGAGGTGGGGCGGCGTGGCTGAGATCCCGACGCTCGCGGTGATCGCAGCGATGTGTGCCGTCACCTACGCGACGAAGGCGGGCGGGCTGTGGCTCCTGCGCCGAGTCGAGCCGTCGGATCGGCTGCGCGCCAGCCTCGAAGCCCTACCCGGCGGCATCATCGTCGCCATCCTCGCCCCACGACTGGCCGCGGGCGGGCCGCCGGAGTGGGCCGCGGGCGCGGCCGTCGTCGTCGTCGCGCACCGCACCGACAGCGTCCTCCTCGCGCTCGTGGTCGGGGTCGTCGCCGTGTTGCTGTTCCGGGGGCAGTTGCGCTAATCGGCCTCGCCGCGCGCCCGTTCGAACATCGCCAGCGCCCGCTCCCGGCGCTCGCTATGGTCGACGATGGGCGCCGGATACTCCGGCGCCGTCCGCCGGCGCTGGGTCGGCGAGAGCTCGTGCCAGTCGTGGATCAGATCCAGCTCGACGTCCGCCAGTTCGGGCACGTACTCGCGGATATACTCGGCGTCGGGGTCGTGGCGTTCCCCCTGCGTCATCGGGTTGAAGATGCGGAAGTAGGGCTGGGCGTCGGTGCCCGTCGAGGCCGCCCACTGCCAGCCGCCGTTGTCGTTCGCGGGATTGTGGTCGACCAGTTTCCGCCGGAACCAGTCGTACCCCTCGCGCCAGTCGAGCAGCAGGTCCTTCGTGAGAAAGGACGCGACGATCATCCGCACGCGGTTGTGCATCCACGCCTCCTCGCGCAGTTGGCGCATCCCGGCGTCGACGATGGGGTAGCCCGTCTCGCCGTCCTTCCAGGCCTGCAGGGCGTCGGGGTCGTCGCGCCACGCGATGTCGTTCTCGTAGTCGCGGTAGTTCTCCGTGACCACTCCGGGATTGAAGTAGAGGACGTGGTGGTAGAACTCCCGCCAGGCGAGTTCGCCGCGGAACGTCTCGACCGCCTCGCGGGCCGCGTCGTCGGGGGCCGTCTCGCGGGCGCGCACCACCCGATCGTGAACCGTCCGCACGCCGGCGGTCCCGTGGGTCAGGTGCGGGGAGAGGCGGGACGTGGCGTCGGCCGCCGGGTCGTCGCGGGCGTCCTCGTAGCGGTAGATGTCGTCCGAACAGAAGTCGTTGAGGCGGTGGCGGGCCTCCATGTAGCCCCCGGGGGGTATCTCCGCCTCGGGGTCGTCGAATCCCAGGTCGTCGAGGGTGGGCATGGGCGTCTCCCCCCGCGGCGTCCCGAGGCGGTCGGCCCCCGGGGCCGACGCCGACGCCCGCTTCTCCCGGTCTTTCCACTTCTTCCAGAAGTAGCTGTACACGGAGTAGGGCTCTCCCTCGTTGGTCGTGATCGATCCCGGCTCGTGGTGGAGGTGGTCGTGGACGACGCGGGTCTCGACGCCCGCGTCGGCGAGTTCGGCCGCGACCCGGTCGTCGCGGCGACGGCCGAGCCCGGAGTAGGCCTGTGCCCACGACACGGCGTCGGCGTCGTACACCTCGGCGAGACGGGCGAGTTCCGCGGGCGCCTCGCCGCGCACCACGAGCAGGTCGCTCTCACGGTCACGATACCACTCGCGGAGGGCCGCGAGGCTGTCGAGGACGAACGCGACCCGCGGCGGAGCGGCGTGCTCCAGAATCCGCGGATCGAAGACGTACACCGGCAGGATCGGATCGGCGTCTGGCGACACCAGCGACAGATTGTCCGATGGCCGGAGATCCGTCCGGTGCCAGTGGAGGCGCATACGGGACGGTAGGAAGGGGGCGACATAAAGGCTCGATCCGCACTCCAGCACTCGAGCGTGAATCGCCGCTGGAGTCCGGCGATTCATCCTGTCGGCTGTGAGTCAATCAAGAGATTCGCCCTCCCGGGACGGCGAATCTCTTGAAACAGTTACAGCCGACAGGATCAGCCCCTACCGCCGGGCGTCCACCTCGCGGACCATCGACCGGCAGTGTTCGGCGGCCAGTTCTGGGGCAGCGTCCAGGTGAGCAAGCGCCTCCCCGGCGCCGTGTCGCAGGCGCTCGCGGAACTCGCCCTCGGGGAGTTTGTTCGTCGCCACCGTCCGGGCGCTCGTGAGGATCTGTCGGGCGGTGTCGGGATCGGGGTCACCACTTCCCAACGCCGTCGCCCCCGCCTCGAACAGCTGCCCGAGCACATCCATCACGTCGCCCGAAAAGGCCGACTCGGTGGTCATACACGGGGATCGGGCGCCAGTTCAAAGAGGGCGTCGGCGTCACGGCGCTGCGGTGGCGGGCGGATGCCCCGCCGATTGGGTCGATTGCGACCGTGTCGGCCCGTTCGGGCACCGCTCCCGCCATCCTTAGGCCGGCCGAGCCCCGTGATAGTCCATGACGAACGATACCGTAACCGTCGGGGGCGTCGAGGTTCCCGCGATCGGCCTCGGGACGTGGCGCCTCCGTGGCGACGACTGCCGGCAGACCGTCGGGACGGCGCTCGAGTTGGGGTATCGCCACGTCGACACCGCACAGGCCTACGGCAACGAGCGAGCGGTCGGCGCCGCCCTCCGATCGAGCGCGGTCGACCGCGAGGACGTGTTTCTCACGACGAAACTCGACGGAGACAGTCGGCGCCGCGGGGCGGTCCGTCGATCGGTCCGAGAGAGCCTCGACCGTCTGGGAACGGACTACCTCGACCTCCTCTTGATCCACTGGCCGAACGGTCGACCGCCCTTCGTTCCCGTACGGCTCCCCGGCTCTCCGCCGCTCGAGGAGACGCTGACGGCGATGAACGACCTGGTCGAAGCGGGTCTGGTCCGGCATCTCGGCGTCTCGAATTTCGACATTCGCCTGCTGGATCGGGCGCGTCGGCTGTCGGACGCACCCATCGTGGCGAATCAGGTGCAGTTCCACCCCTACTGGGACCAGCGACGCCTGCTCTCGTACTGCCGACGCCACGACGTGGTGCTGACCGCGTACAGCCCCTTGTGTCACGGGGGCGTCCTTGACGACGACCGACTCGCAGCGATCGGCCGCCAGTACGACAAGACGCCCGCGCAGGTGGCGATCAGGTGGGCGGTCCAGCACGACGGCGTCTGTGCCATCCCGAAAGCGACGAGCCGCCCTCACCTCGCCGCGAACCTCGACGTGTTCGATTTCGAACTGACGGCGGCGGAGATGGAGCGGATTCACCGGCCGTCGAAACTCCGGACGGTCGTCGGCTTCACCCGATCCCGACTCCCCGTCTGACGGCCGACGCTCGTTTCGCCGATACTGTCGACGGCGGGGCAGTTCGATAGCTCTTGAAACAGGTGCAGTCGACAGTATGAAGACCCCAGTCCACCGACAGCCGGCGAATGCAGAACCGGACAGGCGTGGAACGGAGCGGCCGTGAGGCGTCCGAGGCGAGTGAGTTCGACCGCTACGCCGACTACGAGGACGGCGATGCGCTGGTGATCTGTGATCGGCGAAACGCTCGCGCGTGGCTCAGATCCGACGCGACGACGACACTCGATCCCTAGTCGACCGGACACACGTCCGCCCGGATGTCGACCCGCTCGGCCGACACGGCGGTCACGATACCGTCGATGGGGGCGTGGTGGGCGTTGCTGATGCCGTCACCGGGCGTGGCGATCAGCTCCCCTTCGTTCACGCGGTCACCGATCGACACCAGCGGTTCACCCGGCGAGACGATGCCGATAGCGGTGTTGGTGGCGAGCGGAACACCGGCCGCGTCGGGGTCGAGCCGGGTCGGTTCGGTCTCGTGATCGTTCGTCCAGTCGCGGGCGTCGAGGACGTTGATCCGCCCGTCGCCGAACGTGTTGGCCGCGACCACTTCTCGATCCATCACCAGCACCGCGTTCGTCCGCTTCGACACCCGGAACTCGTCGGGCGTGGAGTCGGTCCGGAAACACCACCCCGGCCCGCCGTGCAGGAGGATCTCGGTGTCCGAGAGTGAGCCGAGGGGGCGGCCGGCGGCGTCGAGCAGGTCGGCCGCGCGGGTCCCGATCGGCACGTCGAGAAAGCGGTGCCGGGGGACGTTGCCGGCGACGTGGACGTACGTGCGCGTCGTCGGCGCGCCCCGGTCGAGCGCCCGATAGACGTTCCAGAGCGTCTCCGTGTTCTGGACGATCCAGCCGTGATCCATCGGGAGGTCCTGTCCCACGACGGTGCCGGTGGCGACGCTCAGGAGCACGCTCTCCATGCCGTACTTGTACCGATCGTCGGTGTAGGCGACCACGACACCCGATTCGGTGTCGGCGTCGATCGGGAGGTCGTCGGGACGGTAGACCGTCGCGTTCGTCGCACGCTCCAGCGGCCGAGTCCACTCGCGATCCTTCAGCTTGGGCGTGACGACGACCGTCTCGAACCCCGAGTCGAGGAGCGCGTTGAACAGCGCGGCGAACGCGTGTGCGCGCTCCTGTCCGAGCCACCGATCCATGTAGTAGATCGGCTCGCTCTCCTGATGGTTGACGAGCAGGTGATCCACGTCGTCGAGGCGTCGCCACTTCGCGTGTGTCGGAAATCCGGCACCACCTGCTCCCGATACGCCGGCGTTCTGGATCGTCGTGGCGATGGTCGGCACCGCCATCTGCCCGAGTTGCGAGAGACTCATGCCGCAATCCGTGTGTATTGTTAACTAATAACTATATAATTCCGTCGATCATCGAGACATCTCTCGGCGGACAACGATACGGGTCCGAACGGTTATGCGCGACACGCCCCCAGCGGGCGTATGGCACGAGTCACGGACATCTTCGTCGCGGACGCGGGATCGGAGCCGATGCAGTCGGTCGACGGCGTCGAGGCCGTCGAGGGCGGCCTCCGCGGCGACCGCTACTGCGAAGGGAGGGGACATTACACGCCGTACGACGTGTGCGAGGTGACGCTGATCGCGAGCGAGGATATCGCGGCGATCGGCGCGGAACTCGGTCCGTCGCTTTCGGCCGGCCAGCACCGACGGAACCTCGTCACGGCGGGCGTCGACCTCCACGACCTGCTCGATCATCGCTTCCGCGTCGGCGGCGCGACATTGGAGGGCACCCGCCCCCGCCCGCCGTGTTCGCACGTCGAGCAACTCGCCGATCAGGCGGGCGTCGCCCGCGCCCTCGGCGAGGGTCGCGGCGGCATCTGTGCGGACGTGATCGACCCCGGCGAGATCGGTGTCGGCGACGAGGTGGTCGATCTGGGGTCGATCGACCGGACCGACGAGATCGTCGCTCGACTCCGCTCGGAGAACTAACAGACCGGCGCCGGATCGACACCCATCCCCTGTAACGTCTCGGCGTACTCCTCGTAGGCGAGGGCGACCGTCGCCTCGGCCGCATCCAGAGCGCGCTCCCAGTCCGCGTCGTCGGTACAGCAGGTATCGAGGAGAGCCGCTCCGTCGTCGACGAGCGCCGCCGTCTCCGACCGGAGGTCCCGGATCACGTCGGCCGCCGACTCGTCCGCCTCGTTGACGAAGAAGTTCACCACCTGCAAGAGCGACCGATCGCTGACCAGCGGGCGGGCGACGAGGCCGGCGGCGACGCGTTCGGGCGTCGAATCGAGGTCGCGGAGGTGGGCGTGGAGCGCATCGGGATCGGGGGCGTGGTCGACGGTGGGATCGTCGAGTAGCGCCACCACCCGGTCGGCGTGATCGCGCTCCAGCGCCGCGACCCGCTCGAACGCATCCCGAGCGTCGGGGTCGACGTCGTCGTCGGCCCACGCGTCGAACGTCGCGGCAGCGCGGCGCTCGGCGGCGAGCGTCGACTCCAGTACCCGTTCGCGATCCAGTTGCGCCTCGGTCGCCGCGACGAGCGCCTTCTCGGAGCCGAGCCGGTCGAGTTCCGTCTGCATCTGCTCCCGAACCGTCTCGACGAGCGTGTCACCGTCCATGGCCCACACTTGGCCGGGGACAGTGTTATTCTATCGCCCTGAAAAGCCGAGTCCGTCCGATCGGATATTGAGTCAGTTTTTCTATTATTTTGTAATACTCTAATCTTTCTGTCAATTTAACCTGCGCTGATGCTTATTTCTGTTTGAATTATTTTCTCCAATATTTTGTTTTATTTAGTTTTTAGATTTTAATTTTATACTTTTTATCGTATTTATTTGTATTTCTAACCTTATTAGAACGTGTGGATATTCACAGTTTGAATTTGTATAATACTACACAATATATCAGATTTATAGAATAGGCCGAGACGAGCAGTCGAGGCACCTCGACGGTGCTCGTCTGCCGGAAAAGCCCAGTTGTGATGCGACAGGGGAGTGGTATGGGCAGCGCTATACTGGGTCTTCCGGCCATTGCTTATTGAGATGTCTGCTGAATAAAAGTTGTCGGTGCGCGCTAATTTTTGCTGGGGACGGACTGACGGTCGCCGGAAGCGTGATCTTATACTGGAGTAATAAGAAGCGTAGACCATGAACGCGGGAATGCGGTCGCCGACGAATCGTGCCGTCCTCTCGGCGAGAAACATCGGCGGAATCGATTCTGCCGAGGTGGAGTTTACCCTCGGCGTGAACGTCCTCGTCGGACGGAACGCGACCAACCGGACATCGCTGTTACAGGCAGTCATCGGGGCACTAGGGGGATCGAGCGTCTCGCTGAAGGGCGATGCAGACGAAGGGGAGGCGACACTCTCCGTCGACGGGGAGACGTACACTCGACATCTGCGTCGGGAGGGGCGAAACGTGGTGAAAACTGGGGACCCGCTGGTGGCAGAGCCGGCAGTAGCCGATCTGTTCGCGTTCCTGATCGAGTCGAACGAGGCACGGCGAACGGTCGCTCGAACGGGTGATCTGCGCGAACTCATCATGTCGCCGGTGGACACCGACGAGATCGAAGCCGAAATCCGGGAACTGCAACGCCAGCAGAGCGAGATCGACACCGAAATTCGGCACATCGACGAAGAGGAGGAGCAACTGCCGGAACTCATTCAGGAACGGTCGGCACTCGCAGACGAGGTCGAGAGAAAGCGGGAAGAACTAAACAAGATCCGGTCAAAAATCACCGATAGCGAGGTCCGCCCCGACAGGAGTAACTCGACTAACGAGGAACTCGAAGAGAAACTGGACGCCCGTCAGCAGCTGGAATCGACCCGCGAAGAGGTAGTGTTCGATCTGCAGACTGAGCGACGGAGTCTGGAGTCGTTGCAGGAAGACCAAGACGAACTCGACGCCGAACTCGATGATCTCCCGGACGTCTCGGATCAGCGTCTCGACGACGTCCGCTCCCGGTTGAATCAGGCCCGAGAGCGACAGAACGTGCTCGAATCCACGATCAACCAGATGCAGAACATCATCCAGTTCAACGAGGAACAACTGGAGGACGAAGAGGGGCTGTTCGGAAATATACAGACACAGGGTGGCGGCGGGTTGTTCGACTCACTCAGATCCGAAGCGAACACCGACCTGCTCGGGGCCTTACGCACGGAAAAGGAGGGGAATTCTTCGGTTACGGACCACCTCGTGGACGACCAGCGGGTCCTCACCTGCTGGACGTGCGGAAGTCAGGTCAAAAAAGCACGGATCAAGCAGATGGTCGGTGAGCTTCAAGAGATCCGAACCGATCAGCTTGATCTCCTCAACGAGGTTGAGGCCGAGATTCGCGAGCTAAAAGGGACGAAAACGAATCTCGAAGCGTCGGTGGAGCGCCGGAAGCAGCTGGAAAAAAAACGAACCCATTTGTCCCGGGAGATCGAGACTCGGCACGAGCGGATCGAAGAACTCGAAAGTCGGAAGGCAACGCTCGATGCGGAGATCGACGAACTATCGGACGAAATCGAGACGCTCCGGGCGGAAATAGAGGAACAGGAAGACGACGACTACAGTGCCGTACTGCAACTCCAAGAGGACGCCAAGCGGCTCGAAGTGGAAATCGAACGGCTGGAGGAGGAACTCGACGACGTGGCAACGCAGATCGACACTATCGAAACACAGATCGAACGGAGGGAGGAACTCGACGCCGAACGGGACGAGTTACGGGAGAGACTCACCGAGCTCCGACAGCGGGTCGAACAGATCGAGCAGCGCGCAGTGAACGAATTCAACGACCGGATGGACGAGATTCTCGACATGCTGAACTACTCGAACATCGAGCGGATCTGGATCGAGCGGGTCGGCACGGGTGAGGAGACTGGGGACGGCATCTCGACGGAGGCCTCGTTCGACATCCACGTCGTTCGAACGACCGAGAGCGGAAGTTCCTACCGGGACACGATCGATCATCTCAGCGAGAGTGAGCGTGAAGTGACCGGACTGGTGTTTGCACTCGCCGGCTATCTCGTCCACGACGTGTACGAGTCGCTGCCGTTCATCGTGCTCGACTCGCTCGAAGCTATCGACTCGAAGCGTATCGCCCGGCTGATCGAGTATCTCTCCGAGTACGCCGAATATCTCGTTGTAGCACTCCTTCCCGAAGACGCGGCCGCCCTCGGCGAGGAGTGTCACTACCTGTCCCCGCCGTGGTGATACAGTTCGGGGAGAAGCACGTTTATCAACGCAGCCGCCGAACAATCGGTCCGAATGACCGAGTCAAAGCGAGATTACAAGATCGGCCGCCTCATCGAGAAGTACTCGCTCGACGCGGTCGAAGACGAACTCGTCGCCGAGTGGACACGGGACGACGACGAGCGCGCGAGCCTCCGGGAGCTGGCGGACGAATTCAACCGACGTATCCTCCGGGCAGCGCTACGGGATGCGAACGTCAGCCCCCACGAGCGGGACGTAGCGAAGGTGTACCGGGTTTTGACCGACGACGACGACGTGACCAGTGGGGTCCGGGTGCAGTCGCGTCGCGAACTCGAACAGGACGGCATCGATGTCGATGCCCTCGAGACGGATTTCGTCACGTATCAATCTATTTATAGCTTCTTGCGGGAGTACTGCGGAGCCAGTTACGAAGGGCAGAGCAACGAGGAACAACTGGAGTCGGACGTGGAGCGGATCAATCGACTCATCTCCCGAACACGAGCCGTGGCTAAGAGTGACCTCGAACGGCTCGACGGTACGGATCGAATCACTGTCGGCGACTACAAAGTGTTCGTCGACGTGCAGGTGTACTGTCAGGACTGCGACTCCCAGCTTCCACTCAGCGAGTTGCTGACGGAAGGCGGCTGTGACTGCGCGTAACCGGGTCTAGCCGACTCGTGGGGCCGTCCCGGAGTAATCGAGCCACGCCTTCGCGAAGGCGAATCCCAGCGCGAAGACGGCTAAACCGATGGCGATCAGGTGGTACTCGCCCGCATACGCCTTCCAGAGGACAAAAGAGATGAGGCAGATACCGAACACGTAGAAGCCGAAGTGGCGGCTAAAGGGGCGGTCGAGGTCCGGATGCGTGAATTTGAGTTTGATCGCGAGCGCGAGCACCCACACGTACGTGAGCAGCCACACGACGGTCGCGAGGCGAATGAGCGAAATCACGTCCGTAGAGATCAAGCTCGGGACGAGGAAGACAAAGCCCGTCGCGAGGGTCGCTGGCCACGGGGAGAGAAACCGCGGATGGAGCCAAGCGAACGACTTCGGCCAAGCACCTTGTTGGGCCATCGCATAGAGGATTCGGGGGATAGCGGCGTACGCGATCAGGAGGCTCCCCATCGTGGCGAGGAACGACGCGATACCGGCGAACAATCGGCCGTACGGGCCAAAGAGGACGCCCGCGATTTCGATCTGTGGCGCGTTCCCGATGTAGGTCGCTTGATTGACGAGGGGGCTGTACGTCGTGATGATGCCGATTCCCATCGTAAACGCCATCACCAGGATGGTGAGAGCGCCGACGATCATCCCCCGCGGGATGTTCGTCGATGGGTTCCGGACCTCGTTGACGAGTGGTGTCGAGAACTCGAGTCCGATGAACGCCCAGATGCCGAGCGGCAGAGTCCGGTAGAGATCGGACGGTTCGAAGGCGGACAGGTCGAGCAACACGGAGAGATCACCGACCTGATCCAACAAGTTGAGTCCCGAGAAGGCCGCAATGCCCATCCCCATCCGGATACCGACCATACAGAGTACCAGAACCGTCACCGTCGTGATCGTCAGCCTGATTCCGAGCATGTTGACGCCCATCGCGAGGAGGTTGAGAGCGATGACCCACAGGGTGACGGTTCCGAGACCGGTAGTCTGCACCATGGCGTGGGCTCCGGCAGCCGTCTCGGACGCCCAGACGAGACCGAAGACGAGCCAATAGGTCGTCCCGATGCCGGTGGCCAACAGCGTCGCGGTCTGCCGTCCACAGTCGGCATAGCCCTGTTTGGTGAAGTCGAACACCTGCCCGGTCTTCGAGAAGATGGTCGTCAACTCACCGTAGGCAAACGCCACAAGCAGGTTGATCGTCAACCCGAAGAGAAGGGTAAGCAAATAGCCGGGACCTGCGATCCCGTATCCGTTGAAATCACCCGCAAACGTCGTTGAGGCGACGACCAACCCGATCGACGCCGCGGCGACGCCCCACCAGCCGATCCGCCCCGAGAGCTCCGCGGCATCTTTCGCCCGCGTTGTTCGCGCCATGTCGCGTACCATGTTGAACCGTGGCATAATTCTAGGGGAATATGTTCGAGCCAATATTTGAGTGAGAATATCTTATATGAAGGGTGGAGGGCGGGCGTCCCGACGGTCCACTCCCAGTTCGAACCGGCCGGCGAGCGACGTTCGGGGTGCCCCCCATTTCAAATAATACATGTACATCTGTTATTTCAGCCCGGTCGAGCTGTATTTGTGAAGAGAGAACGAACGCTTATCGTTTGCTATATATTTCTCGGGAATCGACAACTGGACCGTGCTGCCCCTCTCGACTAACAGAAGTACACCTGTTTGTTTGAGGTCGGAGCGGCGAGCCGTCGCGGTCCCAGCGAAACGCGGTATCCCCTCCCTCGACGGCCAGCTCGCGGCAGACGAGGTGAACCACCAGTAAATTTATATACTGGGCCGAGTCACATAGCGGCGTCGCCAATGGCAAGCAGTAACACCCATGGAGACGGTATTGAAGAGTTGAAAACAACCCGGCGTCGCTTCCTGCAGAGTAGCGGTGGAGCGATGGTCGGGTTCGGTGCGCTCAACGGAGACGAGTGGGCCGGTTCCAGTATCGAAGCGGTCGACGACGAGCTGGGCCACATCGACGGCAACTTCCAGAACTTCGCGAAGGAGGCGACGCCGCTCGACGTGGATCCGGCGACCTACGTGATGAAACACGGGCACCGCAAGCGACGCGCGATGGAAGTGGTGCTCTCGCATCCGGACGTCAACGATGTCGTCGGCGACTACTACGGCTCGTTCGACGCGTTCGACGACTGGCTCGATCACGACGCCATCGGGTTCAACGGCTGCCGTGACTTCTCCGTCGAGGAGGGTGGCCGCGCGGGCCTCGAACAGGGAGCACACACGGTCAAGACCGAGGGGAATCAGTACGTCCGCGCCCTGGTCGACCGGGAGGGCAAAGATCTGAGAGAGGACCGCGTCTCCCATCTCAGCATCACCGAACCGCAGGGCTACACGATCAAGCGCCGATACGGTGAGGCCGAACGGCGCATTCTCCAGTCGACGCTGGAGAAAGAGCCGGTGCAGGAACTGCTGTCGGACGCCGACGAGTGGTACGTCGGCATCGGCAAGGTCACCAGCATCTCGAGCTACTCACCGAAATACCAGAAGGCGGAGATTACCTTCCCGGTGTTCATCCTGCCGCGGGAACACGACTACCTCGCCGTGGACACGGGCATCGAGGTGAAGAACTGGCCGGACAACCCCGAAGCCGGCGAACTGGTGTACGCGCAGGCGATCCATCCGAAAGACGCCGAGGGTGTCGAAGAGAACCAGTACGGCGTGAAGGCGAAAGGGCGCGTCATGGATCCACCACACCACATGGCGGAGAAGGTGAAAGTCGACGACAGCTACACTTCCGTCGACTCGATGCCGGACCCGCCGGCCGAGAAGGTGCCGTGGCTGTTCCGGGGAACCGGCCACTACAGTCCGAAAGTAAAGGCCGAGACGCCGAACCCGACGAAACAGAACAACTGGAACGTCTCGTGGGCCGACTCGTCGACCGACGGGATGATCCACACGGCCTCGTACGACGGGACACAGGTGTTCGAGCGGATGGCCCTGTCGGTGTCGCTGACGGCCTATCCGCCACACAACGGCAAGTACAGCGAGGACATCTTCGTCGGCCCCCGGTCGCGCGCCGACGGGAACGTCATGTTCCACGACAACCTCGGACTGACCGGACCGGGCGTGCTCGGGAAGATGGATCTCCCAACGCTCGACCGTGACTGGGCCCCGTCGGATCGACCGGAGGGGTTCAAGTTCCGCACCCACTACCACACGGGCGCGGTCGCCGTCCCCGAGTTCCACTCCGGACTCCGCTTCGGCCCGTACAACTACGTCATCGACTGGCACTTCTTCGAGGACGGGCAGATGGTCGGAACCTACCAACGAAACGGCCCGGGCTACGAGACAGGGCACGGCATCCCGATCTACGCCTCGATGTGGTCGTTCGTCCCGACGCCCGGCGGCTCGAAGGAGTCGACCGTCCACTGGTTCGACGGAAGCTGGAACCAGGTCACCGAGGAGTCGAAGATGATCTCGGACGGCTCGAACATGCTCAGGGTGAAAGACCCCGGCAGCGACGAGGTCATCGACTTCAACCTCTCCCAGGAGGACGAGGTGTACGTCCTGCGGTACCACGACGACGAGATGGGCGTCGCCCCACGGGTGAAAAACAGCGACAAGGAGAAGCAGTTCTGGCACCCGACGCAGTACATGGACGGCGAGTCTGTGGACAACGAGCGCGTCGTCGTGTGGGTCATCCAGACCACACACGGCGAGGAAGTTCCGTACAAGTCCGGCAGCGTCCCGTTCGTCAACACCGTCAAGTTCGACGTGAACACCGCCGGCGGTATGTCCGGCGGGTCACAGGAGAACCTGCAGGCCCACCAAGAGGCGGGCGAGTCGGATTCCATCGACAGCGATAGCGGTGGAGGATCGGATTCGAATGGAGGGGGAAGTGACGGCGGCAGCAGCGGTAGTTCGGACACCGGCACGACGAGCGGAAGCAGCGAGAGCAGTGGTAGCGACGGCGACAGTAGCGGGCAAGGGCCTGGCCTGGGACTGCTCACTGGGGCCGCTGGCGCTCTCGGCGCCGGGGCCTGGTTCAAGCACCGAGGAGGTGACAGTGAGTAAGTCGAGACTGCAAGCGGTCATCCTGTAAATTGTCGCCACATCGTCCCGAAATGGGACGAGGAGCCACGCGGTCGTCTCGATCAGGAACATCGCGTCGACACCGTGCCATCACCACACGACCGGTGGCTTTTCTGGAGAGTACGGAAGACGCTGGATCAGTTCTCGGACGCTCGACGACCGGCTAGCGGCGCGACTATCGCGTGAAAACGGCGGAGCAGGTTACTCGACGTACACGGCGCCTTTCATCCCGCGCGCCTTGTGCGGCGCGCAGTAGAACTTGTACGTCCCCGCTGACGAGAAGGTGTGTTCGAACGTCGTGCCCGCTTCCGAGTGGAAGTCGCTCTCGAAGTTTCCTCCGTCGTGGACGACATTGTGCATGCCACCCTTGCCAGTCCACTTCCAGACGACCGTCGTCCCCGTGGACACCTTGACGGCAGGAGGACTGAAGACGAGCCCACCCTCGGCGCCGACTTGCACTGTCACCTCACTCTGTCCAGTCTCGTCCACCGTCTCCTCGAAGTTCGGTACGTTCGAGAACCAGTCTCCGTAGGCTGGCCCGGAAGGCGTCGCCGTCTCTGTCGGCGTTGGCGTCGCTTCCTCGGTCGGTTCGGGCGTCTCAGTCGGCGTCGTGTCCGCCGATGCGTCCGTCTCGGTCGGTTCGGACGTCTCCGTGGACCCACCTGCGCAACCGGCGAGGCCGGCGAGCGCAATCGATCCGAGCGCGGCGATACAGCTACGACGACCGCATTCGCTCCTCTGTCGAGGCATGTGTTACCACACACAGCGACCCCCTAAATCAGCGTTTCGGTCCGGCGAGTGACTCAGGTCGGCTGGGGGCGTGGGAGCGCACGCAGGTCCCGACGTGGCATCAGAAAGTTCCCCCGGTGGGTCGTCGTCAGGTACTCGCGAATCCCGTGATTCTCGCCCGCTTCGATGCCGTCGAACTCGGTGAGATCGATGGTCTCCCCGGTCGGACGGTCGAGGTTCACACCGGACATCTTCTTTCGGGTGTAGGTGAAGTCGTGCATCCGAGATTGGAGGGACTGGAAGTGCAGGCCCGGCGTCCCGTCGGTGACGGTGTCGACATCGCGGCGCAGGATGACCGGCGTGCCGTCCTGGCGGGCACGAGCCGTCTTCTGGGCGTGGCCAACGTATCCGTGCGTCTCGGCATCGTCTAGCAGTCGGTCGGCGATCGACTCAGTCACTCCGTTGAAGTCGTCGAGTCGTTCGCCGACAGTCCCGACCAGCTCCTCGGTGGCGTGGTCTGGGCTGAACATCAGGCCGACCCGGTCTTCGTGGGGCAGGTCGTACCAGCTGTCGAGATCGATCTCGATTCGCTCGATGTGCTGGGTCGTGCTCCCCGCGAAGGGGCCGTCAGTGATGGTGACGTAATCTTCACTCGCCTGATTCTTCGAGAAGGGTGTCCGAAAGCCCATGAACTCGGGCGCTGCCTCGGGAACGGGACCGTCGGCGGCGAGCGAGTCGACATCCCCCTGTTTCTCGGCCGGGAGTCCCGCACCGATGAACCCCGTGCGTCTGTCGGCGCGGGTGAACACGTCGGTCAGATCAGCGTCGACGGCGACGCCGTTGACAGTATCGAGGTCGCCGAACAAGGCTTCCTCGGCGGTGAGTACCACCTTCGGCACGTTACTCGCCAAGTGGACGACCGCATCTTGCCGGTCGATAGTCGGCGATTCGTGTGGGCCGAGCGGCGTCGGTCGGGGAAGGTCGATGGAGGTGGGGAGCGACGAGCCGGGAAATCGGTCGAAGTACGCCCGAGAGTAGCTCACGGTGAACAGGAGTCCCCGCGGACTCCACTCGTAGGCGCGTTCGAGCGCCTCGAGTGCGTCCGCGACAGTCGTTCGGTCGGAGTCCGTCGGCACGTCACCCGTGTAGTCCAGATACAAGAACACGTGGTGACGCGGCAGTTCGCGTTTGCCGTGTTCGTTCGTCGGCAGAAACGCGTTCCAGGCGTGTTGTCGGTTCGGCAGCGTCCAGTCTGTCCGGCCCGACGGAACCGTTGTCGCCGTCTCAGTTGTCGCTTCCCGCTCGGTACAGGCGGCAAGTGCGGCACTGCCTCCGATGGAGACGACCGCCTTGCCGAATGCTCGGCGGGAGCACCGCTTGTCCGGTAGCTCCATGTGTGAGATACCTTTAAGAGCGCCCTCGAATAAACATTTGGGCGTGTTTCCACACACCGATCGAGGTGTCACCGTCCACGATAGATTATGCTGAATGACACTAGCATCCACGGTACGAGACGACGATTCGTGGTGATGGCAGCTTCGGGGATGGCCGGTGCGCTCGCCGGCTGTGGAACGGCAACGAGCAGTGATGCCGACCCATTCGAGGAAGTCACCGTCGAGGGGACGACCCTCGCCGTCACCCTCGCATCGCGCCCCCGCGTCGACGAACTCGAACTGCAGTCACCGGATGGCACTCCGTTCGTCCGTCAGCGACTGGATCCGGAAGTGAGTCGAGCCACGCTGCCACTGGTCGAAACGAGTTACACCGTCACGCCCGAACACTACCGAGCGGGCGAGAATACGCTCGTCGCGCGTCGAGACGGTGACCCCATCGGACAGCGAACGATCTCACTCAGACCCGACGTGAGGCTCACCGACATGCGACTGGTCGACGAGCCAGGATTCAATCCGACCGTCACTGTCGAGAACACCGGTACAGGGCCGACGTTTCTGACTTACCTCGGCTTCGACAACGTCCCGAATCCGACGCCCTCAGCCGAGGAGACGACGGGGTTGCCCGAGGAACAGGGCGCGGGTGTTCCCCTCCCGCCGACGGCCAAGGATGTTCGGAGTGGATCGATGCCATTCGCATTCCGTCGGTTACCCAGCAAGGCGGATACACTCTCGTGCCCCGGTCGACAATCGGTCGAGGTAACGGTCCACACCGTCCACGGCGACACGACGACGGAGTTCCCGGTCCGGTTCGACGGTGAAATAGAGAACGTTCTCTGGTTGAGTCATCGATGCTCGGAGGTGACCGTCGAATCCAGCGACTAGAGATCGAACACCCGAATTATAATAACAAAAAAAATTCACTTTGGAAAAAGTATAATATTTCATATATTACGGCGGGATTGTAGAATCTCCTTATTTCGCGTATTTTCGAACAATATCTAATAAATAATAAATTTTCGAAAATAGTTTGCTGTATAAATATATAACTAACGGTATCTGATCTAGTCTCGAAAAACTAACAAATAGAATTTATAGTATAGTGTATTTTTATGTTTAATATTATATATTTTATATATGTCTTTTTGACGTTCGGCGGGGCTCGCAGGACGAGTCACCGGTACGGATGACGAATACGTTTAACGCGGTTCGGTGTCAACGTCTCCTATGAGCGCCGACACGACAACTAGGGTCTCCCCAGCAGAATTCCGCCGACGCCTCGCCGCCGGCGACCCCCTGACCCTGCTGGACGTTCGCAATCGCACCGAGGTGGAGCGCTGGCGAATCGAGGCACCGACCTCCCACCACATTCCCTACATGAAGTTCGTCGCCGCGGGCGTCACGGGCGACGTAGCGGACCTGTTGCCTGCGGACGTCCAGGAGCCGGTCGTGGTGGTCTGCCCCCACGGCGAGGCGAGCGCCGAGGTGGCCGAGCAGCTCGCCGCCGCCGGCGTCGACGCCGAGAACCTCGTGGGCGGGATGGAGGCGTGGGCGCGGCTGTACGACCGGACCGTCGTGTGGGAAGACGGGACGACGACCGTCTACCAGTACGGCCGCCCCGCGAGCGGCTGTCTCGGCTACGCCGTCGTCTCAGGTGCGGAGATGGCCGTGATCGACCCCCTGCGTGCGTTCACGGAGCGCTACCGCGAGGACGCCGACGAGTTCGGGGTGACGCTCACCCACGCCGTCGACACGCACGTCCACGCCGACCACGTCAGCGGCGTACGGGCGCTCGCGGCGGCGACGGACGCGACGCCGGTGGTGCCGGACCGGGCCGTCGAGCGCGGTATCGGCGACGCCGACGCGTTCGAGACGCTCGCCGACGGCGACGAGCTGGCCGTCGGCGACGCGACCCTTCGAGCCGTCGCGCTCCCCGGTCACACGACGGGAATGATGGGGGTCGCAGTAGGGCGCGTCCTGCTGACCGGCGACAGCCTCTTTCTCGACGGCGTCGCCCGCCCCGACCTGCAGGAGGACGCCGACCCCGGCGAGCAGGCTCGAACGCTGTACGCCACGCTGACGGAGCGTCTCGCCGCGGTCGACGACGACACGCTGATCGTCCCGGGGCACACCGACGCTGGCGTCGATTTCGGCCCCCACGTCGCCCGCCTCGGCGACCTGCGCGAGCGACTCCCCGTGTTCCACATGGACGAGTCGGCGTTCGTCGACCGCGTGACGCAGGTGGGCGCGGAACCGGCGAACGCCGACCGCGTCGTCGCGATCAACCTGGGGCGGGAGTCGGTGACCGACGAGACGGCGTTCGAACTCGAACTCGGGCCGAACAACTGCGCAGCAGGGGAGTGACCGGGAGCGTCGGTCAAGGTGTCGCTTGACCCAACTGAAGGCACTTATCCGCCGGCTCGGAAGGGTTGCTCGTGCAACGTCGAACGTTCGTCGCGAGCGTGGGCGGGACACTCGCTACCCTGACCGGCTGTCTCGGGATTCGGCGACAGTCCGACGGCCCGCCACCGACGGATAACCGGACACGGACGGCGACCCCGACACGGACCGACGAGCAGGCCGCGGACGTGACCGTCGACGCCCTCCACCTCCAGTACGGCGTCGTGACCCCGACGACCCCGGATTCGATCGGCGTTTCGAATCCGGAGACGCCGTATCTCGTCGCCTCGGTGCGTGTCGACGGCCCGCTCTCCTGGGAGGCGTTCGGCCTCAGGATGGGCGACGTACGGTACAGCCCGACACGACTCGATCGACTGTACCGAACGACGTGGGGGGACGACCACTGGTACGAACGGGGACGCACCGACGGGCTGATACTGTTCGAAGCGCCGTCGACGACGACCGAACATCTTCGATTGACGTGGTCGGGGGGAGAGAGACCGATAGACGAGGGAATCGTCGCGCGTCTCAACGCGTCCGCGCCGGAACGGTCCGCCTCGCTGGACGTTCCAAGCAGCCACGACAGCGGGGCGGCACCGCCGGTGGCCGTCGAAGTGGTGAACGAGAGTGCGACGGCGAGGCGGTTCGTCGGAGCGCTCAATCGTGTCGGCCCCCAAGTCGCCTACACGCCAGTCGTCCGTCTGAACGAACTGGTGGCGGCCGGAGAGCGAGCGCGGCTCTCGGTGTCCGATTCCTGGGGTGGGCTGCCCGCCGAAGAGCGCCTCGGCGACGACCAGCCGGACGTGACCTACCGGCTGGATTTCGCGGGTGACGAGGACACCGCCGAAATCCGACTCGTCGACGCGTCCTGACCCGGGCGACGAGCCCACACCCTTTATAATCGCACCCCAACACGCACGCCCATGACCTACGATATCGCGGTCATCCCGGGCGACGGCATCGGGAACGAAGTCGTCGAGGCGGTCGAGCCGCTGCTGATCGACGTGGCAGAGGCCCACGGCGTCGGCGTGGAGACGACGTGGTTCGATTGGGGGAGTCAGCGCTACCTCGACGAGGGGGCGCTCATGCCCGACGACGGACTGGACCAGTTGGAGGGGTTCGACGCCATCCTGCTGGGTGCCGTCGGCCACCCCGACGTGCCGGACCACATCACCCTCCGCGGCCTCCGCCTGCCGATCACGAAGGGGTTCAACCAGCACGTCTGCAAGCGCCCAGCCTACCTCTTCGAGGGCGTGCAGAGCCCCCTCCGGGGGTACGAGGGCGGCGACATCGACTTCGTCGTCTACCGGCAGAACACGGAGGGCGAGTACGCGGACGTGGGCGGGCGGGAACACCGGGGCTTCGAGAACGAGGTTGCGGTGCAAGCGTCGGTGTTCACCCGTGAGGGGACCGAGAAGCTCCTGCGCCCGGCGTTCGAGGCGGCAAGCGAGCGAAGCGGGACGCTGACGAACGTCACGAAGTCCAACGCGCAGGCCCACAGCATGGTCTTCTGGGACGACATGGTCGACGAGGTGAGCCAGGACTACCCGGATGTAGAGGTCGAACGCCTCCTCGTCGACGCCGCGAGCATGGATATGGTTCGCCGGCCGGACGAGTACGACGTGATCGTCGCCTCCAACCTCTTCGGCGACATCCTCACCGACATCGGCGGCGGCATCATGGGCAGTCTCGGCCTCGCACCGTCGACGAACATCAACCCCGACGGCACCGCCCCGTCGATGTTCGAACCCGTCCACGGGAGCGCGTTCGACATCATGGGTGAGGGGATCGCCAACCCCCTCGGTACGGTGCTCTCCGGGTCGCTCATGTTCGAGCACTTGGAGGAGGCCGCGGTGGCCGAGGCGCTGTGGGACGGCGTCGCCGAGCAGCTGGCGGACACCGACGCGCCGCGGACGGCCGACATCGGTGGGAGTGCAACGACGGAGACGGTGACCGACGACCTGCGCGATCGGCTCGTTTAATCAGCGACGACCGCGGCGACGATGCCGGCCGTCTGCCCGAAGCCGGCGAACGCGAGGCCGGTGAACGTCGCCGCCGTACCGAGTGCAGGGCCGAGGGCGTACACGACGGCACCGAGCGCGGAGAGTACGCCGCCGACGCGGTAGACCCGAACGGGTCGTGCCCCGCGCCGCCCCGTATCCCACAGGCCGGCCGCGGGGAGGAGCATCCACCCGACGACGGCGGTCCACAGGAGCCGCTCCGAGGACAGGACGAGGCCGACTGCGCCCGAGACCGTCAGGACGAACCCCGCGAGGACGATCCGCCGCCAGACGAGCAGCGCGCCGGAGTGCATATCGGTCCACGAGAGGACGGCAAACGCGACAAGAAGCGTCGACATCACGACGTGGGCGATCAGGAGCGTCCGGCGGGCGACGGCACCGAGATGGGCGGCGGTGACGAACGTCCACGCGAGGGGGACGAGGACGACTGGACCGTTCGCACGGAGGCGACGGAGCATGCGAGTGAATGGACGCCACCGGGCAAAAAGTCACGTGGGGGCGGCGGCGAAGCCGGGCGAATATAAATGTAGACGGGGCAAAGCGCACGTATGCCGTTGCGCACCCGCCGAACCGTCTACTATCTCGCGCTGGTCGTGGCGACGACCCTGCTGTTCACGCTCGTCTACAACGTCGGTATGGCTGTCTGGGAGGGTCGACCGCAACCCCTGTATCGCTCGCTCGAAGTCGTGATCCAGAGTTTCACCACCACCGGCTACGGCGAGGATGCGCCGTGGCGGACGCCGCAGATGAACCTGCTGGCGATTACGATGCAACTCACCGGCATCGGCCTCATCCTCACCGCCGTCGACGTGTTCGCGGTACCGTGGCTCCGCGACGCGCTCAGCCCGACCGCGCCGGAGTCGGTCGACGGCCTTCGAGAGCACGTCATCATCTGCGGACACACTCCACGGACGGAGGCGTTCGTCACGGAACTCGACGCCCGGGAGCGGGCGTACGTCTTCGTCGAGGCGGACGAGGAACGGGCGGGACGCCTCCACGAGGACGGCTATCGCGTCGTTCACGGCGACCCCGAGTCGACGGATACGCTCCGGGCGGCGGGCATCGAGTCGGCGCGAGCGGTCGTCGCCGACGCCGCCGACGACACGAACGCGAGCATCGCGCTCTCGGCGCGGGACGCTCGGGCGGACGTGCGCGTGATCACGCTGGTCGACGACGCGTCGCTCGCCCGCTATCACCGGGCCGCAGGGGCAGACGAGGTGCTCTCGCCCCGACAGATCCTCGGGTCGAGTCTGGCGCGTCAGGTGCCGACGACGGTGACGACGGACGTGATGGACGGCGTCGGGAGTGGGGAGGGAGGGGGATCGACGGTCGCCCTGCCGAACGGCAACGACTTCGAACTCGTCGAACTCACCGTGGCGGAGGACAGCGACCTCCACGGGAAGACGTTCGGCGAGGCGCGCCTGCGCGAGCGGTTCGGCGTGAACGTGATCGGGGCGTGGTTCGACGGCGACTTCGAGACACCGGTTCGGGTGGACGAGCGGCTGGCAGCGCGGACGCGACTCCTCGTCGCCGGCGAGTCGACACAGGTTGAGGCGTTACAGGAGGCGACGGCTTCGGCCGTCCGCCAGTTCGGCCCACAGCGCATCGTCGTCGCGGGGTTCGGTGACTCCGGGCACGCGGTGGCCGACACCCTCGCCGACTCGCGCGCCGAGGTGACCGTTCTCGACGTGGAGGCGGCAGACGACGTGGACGTAGTGGGGGATGCGCGCGACCCCGAGACGCTCGACGCCGCGAGAATCGGCGACGCGTCGGCGCTGATCGTCACCGTCGGCGACGACACGACGGCTATCTTCGTGACGCTCATCGCCCGCGAGTTGAACCCGAACCTCTACATCGTCGTGCGGGCGAACGAGGAGGACGACGTACAGAAACTGTACCGCGCCGGCGGGGATTACGTGCAGTCGCTGGCGACGGTCAGCGGCCGGATGCTCGCCTCGACCGTCTTCGAAGACGAGGAAGTGCTGGCCTACGACAAGCAGATCAACGTCGTCCGCCTCCCGGCGGGATCACTGGTCGGGGGCACCATCGTCGACGAACGGGTGCGGACGGAAACCGGCTGTACCGTCGTCGCCATCGTCAGGGACGGCGAGACGATCACTGACTTCCATCCCGAGCGGTTCACCTTCGAGGCGGGCGACGAGGTGGTCATCGCCGGCACCGACGAGGCCACGACCGAGTTCGAACGGCAGTTCGGAGTCTGATACTGTCGGCTGTACGTCAATCAAGATATTCGCCGGCCCGGGGCGGCGAACATCTTGAAACAGTTACAGCCGACAGTATGAGAGGATGGCCGCGACACGGGAGCGATAGATTGAGTTGCGAACGACCCGAACGGAGTGTATGTCGAGTCGGCGACGTGCCGTGTGTGTAGGCCAAGGCAGCGAGCAGGCGGCGGCTCTCCTGCGAGACGCCAGGATCGAGGGACGCACGGTGGCGACGACGGCGGACGCGCTCGATCTGGTAGCGACGGCGGCGGTCGACTGCGTCGTCGCGTCGCCACCATTGGCCGATGCGGACGGGCTCGACTTCCTGCGGCGCGTTCGGGCCGACCACCCGCACTTCCCGTTCGTCCTCTATCCTGCGGACGGATCGGAGGCACTCGCGAGCGAGGCGATGGCGGCCAGCGTCACCGACTACGTACCGCAGTCGGGCAAGAACGGGGACCGCCTGGTCGAGGCGGTCACGAACGCCATCGTCACGGGACAGAACCGTCGGACCGAACGGGTCGTCGATCTCGTCAGGAGGATTCAGTCGACGCTCGTACAGGCACGGACGGCCGGCGAAATCGACGACGGGGTGTGTGAGGCCGTCGTCGACACGGAGCCCTACGCCTTCGTCTGGATCGGGGAGTACGACGAGACTGACGAACAGGTGACACCCCGGGCGTCCGCCGGGTTCGAAGCCGGCTATCTCGAAACGATCGACATCACAGCTGACGGCAGTCGGACGAGTCGGGGACCGACGGGTCGAGCGGTCGACAGTCGAACCGTCGAGACGATTCAGAACATCCCGGACGGGCCGGCGTACGAGCCGTGGCGGGCGGAGGCCCTCGAACGGTCGTATCGCTCCAGCGCCGCGATCCCGCTCACTCACGGCGACACGCTCTACGGCGTGTTGAACGTCTACGCCGATCGGACGGGAGCGTTCGACGCGGAGGAGCGGGAGTTACTGGCCGACCTCGGCGAAACCATCGGTCACGCGTACCACCGCGTCCGGATGCAGGAACTGTACGAGTCGCAGTATCGGCAACTGTTCGAGGAGGCGCCGGTAATGGTCGCACTGACACGCGATACGGAGGACGGGCCGGTCATCGAAGACTGCAACCGGCAGTTCGCGACCAAGCTGGGCGCGTCCCGCGAGGACCTGCGCGAGCGGCCCCTGACGGACGTATACACCGACGAGGCGGAGCGAAAGCTCCTCGAATCGGACGGGTACCGGCAGGCACTGGCCGGCGAGTTCGTCACGACCGAGCGGACGCTCCGTACGCGGGGGGGCGACCGGCTGGAAACACTGTTGCAGGCGACACCCCGACGGAACGCGGCGGGCGATATCGTGGGGACGAACGCGCTCTACGTCGATCTGACGGAGCGCAAGCGAGCACAGAAGGTTCTCAATCAAGTCGAGGCAATGGAGGCATCCATCGACGGCGTCGGTATCACCGACGACGACGGCGAGTTTATCTACGCCAATCAGGCACACGCGGACATCTACGGGTACGACGATCCGGACGCGTTCGTCGGCAACACGTGGCGGATGCTCTACGACGATGGCGAGCGCGCCCGATTCGAGTCCGAGGTTATGCCGGCCATCGAGATGGGTGAGGAGTGGCGGGGCGAGGCGAGGGGCCGCCGCGCCGACGGGAGTACCTTCCCGCAGAACCTCTCGCTTACCCCAATCTCCGGCGGCGGCTACATCTGCGTCGTTCGGGACATCACCGAACGCAAGCAGTACGAGCACCGGCTGGAAGGGCAGCGCGACAACCTCGAAATCCTCAATCAGGTGGTGCGCCACGACATCCGTAACGACCTGCAGGTCGTCGTCGGCTACGCCACGATCCTCCGCGAGTTCGTCGACGACGAGGGGTGCGACCACGTCGACCGCGTGGTATCGAGCGGCCGTGACGCCATCGAGACCACCAAGACGGCCGGCGACGTGGCCAAGGTACTGCTCAGCGCCACGGCAGAGACGAAGCCGGTCGGGCTCAGATACGTCCTCACCGACCGGATCGACGAAGTCGGCGCCGCCCACCCGGACGCGATTCTGACGACCGAAGGAGCCCTCCCCGACGTGTCGATCCTCGCCGACGACATGCTGGGGTCAGTGTTCAAGAACCTCCTCACGAACGCGGTTGTCCACAACGACGGGCCGGTTCGGGAGGTGACCGTCTCGGCGGCCGTATCGGACGGCACCGTGACCGTTCGGGTCGCCGACAACGGTCCCGGCATCCCCGACGACCGCAAGGATGCCATCTTCGAGGACGGCGAGAAAGGCCTCGACAGCGAGGGCACCGGCCTCGGACTCTACCTCGTCGAGACGTTGGTCGACCGTTACAGCGGCGACGTTCGGGTCGAGGACAACGACCCCGAAGGCTCGGTGTTCGTCGTGGAACTCCCCATCGTCGACCGCTCGTCCGAGCGGTCGTCACCGACCCAGTAACACCGGTGCAACCTGTTGAGCTACCCACCGCTAAAGCGGTGGGATTCAGCGTGGACTCCTGTTCTGGCCGACTCATCGTCGGCAGGAGAATAGCCCCCGTTCACGTTCAGCGTCCCGCTGTTCAAGCGCACGCCCAAGGGTGCGCCTCCATCGCCCCCAGTTTGGTTGCGACGGAGATACCGTAACCCGATGTTTTTCGCAGCGTTGTAGTCGGCGTGGTTCTCGTACCCGCACTTCAGGCACTCGAAGTCTTCGTCCTCGCGGTTGTCTGGGTGCGTGAATCCACAGTGTGAGCAACGCCGACTCGTGTTCCCAGGGTCAACCTGCTCTACGGTGATGCCGCGTTCTTCGGCTTTGTATTCCACGTACTCGTACAGTCGGTCAAACGCCCACTTGTGGCCCCACGACGCGCCAGTCCGCTCACGAATGTCGGTCAAATCCTCGAACGCAATCACAGAACACTCATTCTCTCGGGCTTCCACGACGAATTCGTTACTGATGCGGTGAAGTATCTGCTTGAACCGTCCTTCCTCTTTCCGTCCAACGGATTGGATGTTCTCGTGCGCCCAGCGAGTGTCGCATTGTTGGAGCGACCCACGCCGTTTCTCGTACTCTCGACGCCAGTGGTCGAACCCGTCGCCCGTCCAGAACGTGCCTGTCGAAGCGACAGCGAGGTTGTTCACGCCGAGGTCACCCCCGAGAACCGTTCCGTTCTCGGTGGTCGCCTGTTCCGGCGTGTCGGACTCCACGTCCGTCTTGCAGTGGATGTGAAGCACCCAGTCGCCGTCTTGGTAGTGAAGTTCCGCACCCGTTGTTTCATACTCGTCGGAAAACAGATACTCCGAGTGCGGTGTCTCACTGTCCTCGTCGGGCAGGATGTAGTCGGCTTCGATGCGACCGTCCGTGGTGGCAAGGCTCACGTAGTCGTCGTGGAACGTCGCAGTGCGTTTGTCGTAGACGACGTGCGGACTGGTGAACGTGGGTTTCGATGCCTTCTTACCGTTCTTCCAGCGTGCGACCACACTTTTGCAGGCTTCGGCAGCCTTGTTCCGAGCGGCCTGCACGAGGCCACCGTTGAACCCGTCTGTTTTCTCACGCACGTCGTCGTAGGTCTCGTCATCCAGCGTGGTTTTGCTAGTGGAGACGTACTCGCCTTGGAAGGCGTGGTCTACAACGTACTGTGCCGACCAGAGGAATGTGTCTACAGTGTCTTCGAGGAGTGCGGCGTCGTCACTGTCTACATCAAGTGCAACGGGGACAGTACGCCGCACCTTATGTGGAGAACTGATGTTTCTTAAAATGTTGGGGCCAGCCTGCTACTGGAGCGTGGTTCGATTCCCAGTTGTCGGCTTCATCCCACGGCTAAAGCCGTGGGTTTTCGCCTTGCACTTTCTATATATTCGTCGCGCCCCTTCGGTCGACGTGAACGATCCATCCACGAGCACCGACACGAGCGGGATACACCACGTAACGGCCATCGCGAGCGACCCCCAGCGAAACGTCGACTGCTCCACCGACGTGCTCGGCCGGTCGGACAGTGAGCGGGGGCGCGAGGGCGTCGGTACCGTCCACCACGTCGCCGTCCGCGCGCCCGCGACGAGTCCGTCGCGGAGTTGGGGTCGAGCCTCGAACGGCCGTCGTGGCTGGAGGGAGACCGCGAGATGATCGAAGCGCAGTTGTCCGACCTCGACGCCGGGACAATGGAGGCGAACTGACGTGAACGGGCCACACCAGGACCAACCGCTCGTGACGGCCGGGACGCCCCTCGACGAAGCATCGGTGGCCGTCGTCCTCGTCCACGGGCGCGGCGCGACGGCACGAAGCATCGTCGAGATGGCCGAACCGTTTCACCGACCGGGCGTCGCCTACCTCGCCCCGCAGGCGAGCAACAATACGTGGTATCCCAACCCGTTCACGGCGCCCGTGGAGTCGAACGAGCCGGGCCGATCGTCGGGACTCCAGGCCATCGCGGACGCTGTCGAGACGGCCACGGACGGCGGGATTCCGGTCGAGCGTGTCATGCTCCTCGGCTTCTCGCAGGGCGCGTGTCTCGGAAGCGAGTTCGTCGCCCGCAACTCCACCCGCTACGGCGGGCTAGCAGTCCTCTCCGGCGGCCTGATCGGCGAGACCATCGATCCCGCCGACTACGCCGGCGACCTCGAAGGGACCCCCGTCTTCTTCGGCTGTAGCGACGTGGACCCACACATCCCGGAGGGGCGCGTTCAGGTGTCCGCCGAAGTGTTCAAGCGGCTGAACGCCGACGTGACGAAGCGGCTCTACCCCGGTATGGGGCACACGATCAACCAGGACGAGGTCGATCACGTCTCCGAACTGGTCGAGGCGCTCCTCGACTAGTCGTCTTTCAGCGCCTCGTCTAAGAATCGGAGCGTCTTCGACCACGCGTCCCTAGTGTCGTTCGGCCGGAAACTCTCGCCGCTCGGGTTGGCGAAGGCGTGGCTCGCCCCCTCGTAAACGTAGATTTCCCGTTCGACACCGAGATCACCGAGCGTCCGGTTGAACTCGCGGACGTTCTCGATACCGACGACCTGATCCTCGGAGCCGAAAACGCCGAGGACGGGTGCGTCGATTTGCCCGAGCGTCGACCGGTTGGTCGTGAGCGTCCCGTAGTAGATGACCGTCGCGTTCAGATCGGCGTCGCTGAGACTCAACTGGAGGCTCTGACCGCCGCCGAAACACCAGCCGAGGCTGGCGACCTGCTGGGTGGTGTCCGATCTGGCGCGCAACCCCGAGACGGCGCGACTCATCTTCGACACCGCCACGTCGGGATTTTCACGAACCTGTCCCGACAGCCGGGCCGCCTCCGAGGAGTTCGTCGCCACCTCGCCGTCGTAGAGGTCGACGGCGAAGACGACGTAGCCGTGGCCGGCGAGAATCTCGGCCATGTGTTCGATGTTCTCGTTGAGTCCCCACCACTCGTGGATCATGACGACCGCGGGGTACTCACCCTCGGCAGCGGGTCGGGCGAGATAGCCGGGCGTGCCGTCGATGGTCGTCCGTTCGGTCGTGATGGCCGAGAGGTTCTCGGCATCGAAGATGTCGGCGTTGCCGCCGGACGTGACGGGCTGGCAGGTGCCGTCCTTCCGGATCGTGCCGGGCTGACAGCCCGTGTGCGGCGTCTGGGTGTACGAGGCTTCGGCGGTCGGTGTCGGAGTCCCCGTCGGCGTCGGCGCGGGCGTCGACGTGTCGGTCGGGGTTGCCGTCGACGTGTCGCCGCCGAGGACGCCCGAACAGCCGCTCAGGAGCACCAGCGCGGCGACGAGCACGGGGCCAAGTCGTGACGCGGGCATTTCGTGTTGGGAAAGGAACGGGTCGGGAAAACGGTTCCGCCGATCGCTCATAGTGATTATTGTAAGTCAGTACCGGTGGTTCGCCAGAACAGGTCGGCGAACCACCGGTGAACAGTTACAATAAACACTATCACTCGTCGACCAGTTCGATCCCCGCGTCGCCGTTGGGGACCATACAGACGAACGAACTCTCCGCATCGCTCTCGTTGCGGAACCAGTGGACGGTGCCCGCGGGGATGAGCAGCGAGTCGCCCTCGGCCACCGTGTGTTCCTCGTCGTCGATGCCGACGACGTACTCGCCGTCGACGGTGTGGACCTCGTGTTCGACGGCGTTGGTGTGTTTGGGCACTTCGGCGCCCGGATCGAGTCGGTAGCGACGCATTCGGAAGTTCGGTGCACCGTCGGATTCGTCGAAGACGACCGCCTTGCGCACGCCGTCGGCTTTCGACAGCGCCTCGTACTCGACGTCGTCGGCACGTTTGACGACCGGCTTCGGGGTCCGCTGGGGTTCGCTCATACGAGTGTCTCGTGGGTAGTGCCACATAATATTTGACCTCGCTCGGCGGCCACACCGCCGAGAGAGCTACGGCCCCCGGCGACTGCTCACGGCTCGGGCGCTCGCTCGCCGGCCGGAATCGTCGTCCCCAGCCAGTTCTCCTCGGGCGGGAGCGGACAGGAGAAGGCATCGCTGAACGCACAGAACGGCGTGTACGCGAGGTTGAAATCAAGCGTGACGCGGTCGCCATCCGCCAGTTCGCCGTCGGGGGCAAGCTCCATGTACCGCCCGCCGCGGTAGGTCTGCTGGCCGGTCGTCTTGTCGCGGAAGGGAACGAAGATACCGTCGTCGGCCCCTTCCTGCCGGTAGCCGTGGAGGGTGTACGTGTCGCCGCCGAGGTCGAACTCGAAGGTGGCGGCCCGCAGGTAGCGGACGGTGCGGTCGTCGCTCGTCTCCATCTCGACGGGATCGGGGTCGTCGTGGGCCGTCACGGTCGCCGCGACGTGATACGCGGGATCGGGATCGAAATACGAGAGGCCGTCGAAGTCGTCGCGGTCGTCGGGAGGGATGGGCGACCCTCGCTCCTCGGCGAAGACGCGGTCCTTCTCGGCGCGGTTGTCACGCAGGCGCTCGGCGTAGTCGGGGGGTGTCTCGGTCATAGTTGGAGTACGGAGGCGACGACCGTCAGTCCGGCGATCCGAGGGAGATTGACCTCCTCCCGCGCCTGAAGACGCGAGAAGCCCGCCACGGGCTTTCAGGCCGAGTGCAACGCCCCTGTGGTTTCAAGACGCATACGTTCCAAGCGTCGCTTGCTGGGTTTCAGCATCGGCGTGGCTGTCTTGTGGCGCGGTCAAATGCGCCCCATCCTCAGCCGAGTCATCGTCGTTCTCGTGTTCTCTGAAACGACTCTCTCCGCTGAGGTAGCGGTCTGCGATGTTTATCGCCCCGTTCACGTCCGCTTGGTACTCGCCCACCCAGCAGTCGTCGTTCGTACACTTGAACGTCGCCTGCTTCGGGCGATACCCCACTTCACCGCACGCATGGCACTCCTTCGACGTGTTGCGCGGGTTCACCGTCTCGACGGGAATCCCCTTCTCGACGGCCTTGTACCGTATCTGCGCGTGGAGTTTGGCGAACCCCCAGCCGTGGAGACGGCGGTTCATGTACTCGCCGTAGTCCATCGACTCCCGTATGTACGTCAGGTCTTCCAGAACCAGTACGGGGTTCTCGACGGATTCGGCGTATTCCACGACTTCGCGGGTGACACGGTGGAACACGTCATCTATCTGGGTCCACAGGTCGTCACCGAACGACTCGACGAGACGCTCGCTTCCGCGTTCTTGGAGCCGTCGCGTAGCGGTGAAGTAGGTCTTGCGGAGCCGACGAACGGTCTTGCCTTCGTCGGCCCACAGTTCGGGGCAAGTCGGAGAACCGTGGTCGTCGCGGTGACACACCGTGACGAGTGACGCTTCCCCGATGTCCACTCCGATAGGCGTCCGTGCGTCGTCGGATGCCTTGGAACAGACCTCCACATCGCGGGTGGCAGTGACGTGGAGATACCACGTCCCGTCCCGCTGGAACAGCCGACTCTCACCCATCTCCGCGTCACCAGCGTTCAACGCTTCCAGCCAGTCCCGTTGGTCGGGATTCGGCTGTACTGGCATCCAGAGGTGGTAATCCTCGTGGTGCGGGATTTTGACGTACCACTCGATAACGTTCTCGGGCTGGTGGTCGAGGCGTACCCCCTCGTTGGTGAATCGAATAGGGTGGTCGTCGTGAAGGTCGCCCGCGTTGTACGTTGTCGTCAACTGTGGGACGTACTTGTTGAGAGCGTTCTTCGCGTACCCCGACAGGTCGTAGTTGACTACTACGTCGTTCGCTTCGGTCTGGGTGGTGCAACCAGCATCGAACGCATCTCGAAGGGCGTACTGGTAGGCTTCCCGCGTCTCGCGGAGTTTCCGCCGTTTGTGTGCGTTCGGGTCTACCAGTTTCAGTTCCAGCGTCTTGGTGAGTTCGGTCATTGGCCGCCCTCCTCGTGACGTCCCGAGAAACGCGGCGCGTTTCTCGTGTGCCAAACAGAACTCATGCGTTCTGTTGACGCTGAATGTAGTCTTGCACCGTTTCGCTGGAAACGTGGCCCGCCGTTCCTGCGTAGTAGCCCCGTGCCCATCGAATCTTCTCGCCTTCGTTGTCGGCGTAGCGGTGGTTGTACTTCCGCGAGGAGATGCCCTTGAACCAGTTGGCGAGAAGTGAGGGGGCGTGTTTCGGTGGGCTACTGACGAACAGGTGGATGTGGTCGGGCTGAACGGTCAGGTCGATGATCTCCAAGCCCTTATCGTCGGCAATTTCGTGGAGGATGGTTCGCACACGGTCTGCGACCTCATTGACGAGTATCGAGTTGCGGTACTTCGGCAACCACACTATGTGATAGTTGAGGTTGTAGGTCGCGTGCCGTGTGGCCTTCATCTGTGTTGCACACTATGATTCGTCGGCGTCTTAATTCCCTCGGTGAAGCGTGGGAAATCCAGTAATGGGGGGACTCGTGGATTGACGCACTATGCCTACCGCTTGACCCCCCGCCTGAAGACGGAGGTATGCGCTATCGGTCTGTATCAGGCCTGATAATCCAATCAATCAGTTTATATTATCTGTGGGCGAGAATGCTGGTGGAATGGTATCGAAGGGGGATCTCGGGGTGAGCTACCTCGTCGCCGTAGGGGTCGTGCTGTTCGGCATCTTCGGCGCGGGCATCCTGCTCCCGATCGAAACCGGGAACGGGGTCGAAGTGCGGTCGCTGCTCGGGGTCAGCATGGGTGGGATGATCGCCGGGAGTTTTCTCGTCACCGGCATCGGCCTCTCACGGAGCACGCTCGACGACGACCGCGTGTGGCGTGTCGCCGGGTGGTCGACGATCGGACTTGGTCTGCCCACGTTGCTCGCCATCCTCGCGGTCCTGCTGACGCCATCGCTGCTCGGTCGGGTGGGGTGGCGAAGCGTCATCCTCGTCAACATCGCGGCCGGCGGCGTGGTCGGTGTCCTCGTCGGCTCGCTGCTCGAACTCCGCGCCGAACACGAACGGACACGGACGCTCAACCAGCGCAATCGAGTCTTCCTACGGCTGTTCCGTCACGACATCCGTACCAGCCTCAACCTGATCCGTGGCCACCTCGACCTCGTGGCCGGCGAGAAGGCGTCACCCCCGGAGTCGCCGGCGGTGATCCGGGATCAGCTCGCACACATCGAGCGCCTGAGCGACGCGGCGAACCGACTCGACGACCTCGAATCGATGGCCGAGACGAAACCGGTCGACCTCGGCGCGCTCGTACGCAACCGACTCGACGAACTCCGGCGGTCGACCGAGCCGCTGACCGTCGAGACGGAGATCAACCCCGACGCGTACGTGTGTGCGAACGACCTCCTCTCACCAGTCGTGGACAACCTGCTCCGAAACGCCGTCGAGCACAACGACGACGACCCGTGGCTCCGGGTGACCGTCCAGCCGACAGACCGGGAGCGCGCGATCGAACTCCGCGTCGAAGACGATGGCCCGGGCTTTACCGACGCCGAACTCACCGTCCACGCCGATGCCGAGGCGACGGAGACGGCGCTCCAGCACAGCGACGGCGTCGGGCTCTGGCTCGTCCGCTGGATCGTCGACGCCTACGACGGCGAGTTCGTGGTCCGCAACGTCGACGACGGCGCCGTCGCAACGGTGACGATCCCGACGGCCAGCCGCATCCCGTCGAGCGGTCACGAGAGACCAACCCGGGGCGCGACAGTCGGCGACCCGGCGGCCGCGACCGAGGCGAGCCAGTCACAGTGATGGTCGGCGACCGTCGGCGTCGGCCGCGACCACACCACGGACCCCGCGAACGACGACCGTCGCTCTGGCGGTGCCGTCCGGGCCGCGAACCGTAACGTCGAACGCGACGGCGACGAGGGCAGTCGAGTTGGCGCGTGTCTGCGTGACGATCCCGTCGGTAACGGCGCAGGTGTCGAACACCCGAGCCGGCCCACGAGGACAGGCGTTGCGAGCCCACCGTCGGGCGACGGTGGCGTTGCGGGCGATCGAGATGGCCACACCCCGATTCGAACCCGACGATTCGAGTTCCGCGAGGGTCAGTGCCAGCCGATCGCCGACCCGGACGGCGAGGATATCGTGTCGGTCTGCACTCGTGTTCGCCAGCGTACGCGTCGCGTCACTGACCGAGCGTTCGAGCACTCGCTCGGTGTCGGCGAGCGTGGCGCGCTCGTCCGCGGTGTCGGCCACGTCGCCTCCAGCTCCGACACCGGCCGTGAGTTGGGCGTACGCGAGCAGCATGGGAACCAGTGCGGTGACGACGACGGCAGCCGCGAGCAGGACGAGCTGCCCCCGGCGTCGACGCATCATCCGTACCACACCCGGATCGTGACCGAGCCGTATCGTGTGGGGACCGTAGCCGATCCGACGGGAGTAGTCGGGGGATGGGGGTAGCCGAGCGCCCCCCAAGGCGTTCGAACACGGAAAGCCACGTCCGGGGGCAGGAGCTCCTCGATTCGCTCTCGGGTCGAGGTCCGGACCTGGGCGAAAGACCGGTTGGAACGAGCGAGGGCGACCAGCCGGGGAGTCCGAGCCCGATCGGTCGGCTCCGAGCCGAGGACGGTTGCGGTGTCGTGGGCCAGCGCGTCGAGTTGTGGCGTCGACGACGGCGGCGCGGTTACGCCGACGGCGAAGCCAGTAGCGACCCCCATCACGAGGAGGACACCGACGGCGGCTTCGACGACCGAAAGCGAGAGCTGTCCCCTAGGCATTGGCAGTCACCGTCAGCGTTCGGCTCTCGGTCCGCGGTTGGCGATACGTGACCGCGACGCGTCCGGTGGCGTTTGTCCCGGGATCGACACGGATCGTCGTCGGTCCGTACCGGGAGAGGTGGACGGTCGTGTTCGTCTCCAGCCCCGCCCCGTCGTAGAGGACGACACGTCCGCTCGCGTGGACGGTCCGGAGGGTGGTGTTCGGTCCAGTGTCGACGGCAACGGTCGCCCGGCCGACACCGCGAGGGACACGCACCGTCGAGTCCCGAGAGAGGTTGATCGTTCGATGCACCGGTTCGGAGTGTGAGACGACGACCACGGATCGCCTGATTGTGGCGCCGCCACCCGGGGCGCCGCGAGCCACGATGGGTTCGCCGTCGAGAGTGATCCGAATGGCAGCATCCTCGGCAGGAGGGGCGAGTGCCTCGATCCGACTCGCGCTCAAATTCTCGACGGCGGTGGCGTTGAGCGCGTTCGCCCGCACCGTCGTCGGCGCGTCGGCGGCGACGAGTCGGTCGGCGACGGTGGTGACGACGTGGCGATCGATCGGATCGCGGTCGGCATCGGCCAGCGCCGCGTCCGCGAACGTGACGCCGATGACCGTCGCACCGGTGAGGAGGGCGAGCGAGAGGACGAGTGCCACCAAGTTGGTCTGGGCTCTCATGATATCCCATCGCGGGTGGTGTGGCCGGCAGCCGGACGGTCACGCCGGGACACGGTTACAGTCGCCACGCTCACGAGAGCATCACCCGTACCCGGTCGGCGTCGCCCCGAACCCGGATGGCGGCCGGTTCGTCGCTCTTCCAGACCCCGCTCACGGTGACGACGCGGTCGGGAATCGCCAGTGGGACACGTCCGGAGAGTGCGTCGTCGGGGTGGTCGAGGACCATCACACCGTTCACTACCCGGATGCGGTACGTGGCTCGGTCGATGGTGTCCGGCAGGTCGACGGTCCGTGTCACGTCGACGCGGGTGCTCGGCGGCGGGATCGACGCTTCGATCCGATCGGCGGCCGTAACGAGCGTCCGGTCGCTCACCTCCGCCGCAGCCGCCGTGCGGTACTCGGGCAGAACGCCGCCGTGCAGGACCGTCACCAGCGACGCGACGTACAGGACGACGATCAGCGCCTCTAGCGTTTTGCCGACGACTGGGACGAGAGCGCGGTCCCGTGCCGTCACCGTCCCACCTCCAGATTCAGATCGTGGACGAATACGTACACGTCCCGGACCCCGGAGAACTGAGCGACGACGCTGGGAACGTCGTCGTCGTCGAAGGAGCGGCGAGTCGTCGGCGCGCCCATGTCGTCGAACCACCGTTCCCAGACGCCGGGCGTCCGGGTCTCGACGGCGACGGCGTACCCCTGTCCGGACAGCTGCCGGCGGTCGTGTGTCACATTCGTCCGCAGGGCGACCGTCCCGGCGCCATCGACGGCGACCTCGGACGCATCGAGGATCGTCACACCGAGAAAGAGCGTCCGGTCGCGGACCGAGAGCGATGGCGGGGTATGGAGGAACGCTCCGTCTCCAGTGTCGCCGACGGTCGCGCCGGTGACGTGTCGGATTCGCTGGTCGCCGGCGGCAAAGACCAAGCCGTCGACCGACCGCTCGAACGCGATTACGCTCCCATCGAGAACGCGGATCGAGCGATCGACGGTCCGGAGTCGGCCCTCGTGTAGCGCGAGGCGCCGTTCGTGAGGGCCGTTCCGCTCCGGATCGAGAGCGGCGTCCATCGACGCGGCGACACCTTGCGCTTCCGCCCGGGTCGCGCCCGCCTCGACGATCGAGCCGACGGCGACGGTCAGTGTCGCCATACTCACGACGGTAACCGCCAGTAGAATCGCCACACCGATCGGCGCCGACTGCGCTCGGTCGTTCATATCATCCCCACCCCGGCGAAGACGACGTGACAGACCACCACGAGCGCACCGGAGTGCAACAGCGCCTCGTACCGGCCGCGGCTAGCGGTGCCGGCGAACCACCCCGATGCCAGCATCGTCGTCTGCGTGACCACGTAGAGCCGGTAGCGCTCTCGTTCCAGGTCGATGGCCGAACCCTTGATGATGTAGCTGGACGGGCCGCGCACGGACGCGAGCTGTTCGAAGCCGTCGAAGACGTGAATCCCGACGGCAACGGCGATGCCGACGACGAGAAGCGCCGTCGTCCACCCCACGGCGACGTACGCCAGCAGGTTGGCCCGGAGCTTTCGTTTTTCGTGGTAGAGCCGGCCGATTTCGGTCTGGAGCGTATCGAAGACGGTGCCCGCGTCGCTGCCGGAGTCGAGTGCACCCGTGACGAGGCCGACCGTCTGCTCGGCCAGGGGCGTGCCCACCGTCTCGACGAAGCGTTCGAGCGCCGCGGTGCGAACGTTCTCGTCGATCCCCATCTCGGGCGAGGTAAACCCCAAATTGAGGGCGAGGTCGGCCACGTCGGGGTCGAGCGGACCGAAATCAACGTCGCGGGCGACGAGCTCGACCGCCTGCGGGAAGGGCCGGCCCAGGTTGACGTGTCCGGAGACGGCGTGGATGAAGTCCTTGATCTCGCGGTCTTTGGCGTCGTCGAGGCGGGCGCGACGGACGCCGACGATACCGACGGGGAGTGCGTAAGCGGCGTAGCCGAGGAGCGCTACGTCGGCGGGCAGGTAGCCGACGGTATCGAGCGTCGCAGCGACGACGAGCGCCGGCACGAGAGTGACGACGGCGGCACTCGCGGGGTTGCGGGTGGCGGAGGCGAGCGTCGCCAGCGCGCCCGGCGGACGGTCGTACTCGACGGTCTGGCCGGGCGGTCGGAGTCCGCCGACGACGATGCTGGCGCCGATACCGAGACAGAGGACGAACAGTGCGCTGGTGTAGACGACGAGCGCGCGGGCAGTGGTCGTTCCGAGCGGGGTCGAAATGGGTTCGGAGAGCGCGGGCGAGATGATCGCGAGGACGGTCAGGACGATCACCAGAAGCGTCGGCAACACCAGCAGCACCATGAACACCTCGGAGAGGAGTTCGAGCAGACCGGCAGCCCGCTGACGAGCGCGGTCCTGCCGATGAGCGAGCATCCGACTCTCCATCTGGAGGTAGTTCGCCAGTTCCGCCTCACCTTGCTGGGCGTGTTCGCTGAACTTCAGGAGGAAGGGTGCGAGGAGTTCCCGTGAGGGTGTGTCGCGGGCGATACGCCGGAGGCCCTCGTGCAGGCTTCCGGTGAGCGAGGCAGTGTTCAACACCTTTCGAATCGACACCGCCGTTTCGCCGTACGGCTCGGTGTCGGCAACCTTCCGGAGCATCGTCCGATGGTCGTCGCCGCCGGAAGAGAGGACGTGCAGGTAGCGAGCCGCACCGGGAAGCGTGCGCTCGATGTCGTTTCGGCGGGCGTTGGCCAGCCAGCGCAGGTAACCGCCACCGAGACGGACGGTGGCCGTCTTGGCGAGGCCGCCGACCGCGAGACCGGCAACGGCCATTACGACGGTCGTCGACGGGGTTGGCAGCCCGAACTGGGCGAGCGGGAGCGTGCCGACGACGCCCGCGACCGAGACGGGGGCCGCGTCGACCAGCGTCACCGCGACGACGACACTCGGGAGTGTCACGGCGAGTGCAACGGCCCAAGAGAGCCCGTAGACTCGGGCGAGAAACACGTCGAAGCTGAGTCGCATGTCGGTCCCACGGTAGCGCTTGCGGTCCCGAACGTGTCGACGGTCGTCGGCGTGGCGGGCGAACAGGGCGTACAGCACCCGATCGAGCGAGGAGGCGTAGCCCGCCGGATGGACGGATTCGGGCGGGGACGGGCGGGCGGCACCGCCACGCGTCGACCCGTCCGGCCGTCGCTGCTCCTCCGTCACGGGAGATCCTCCGGACAGCAGACGACGATTCGAGGGCGTTCCGACATGAGCCGTGGTGCCTCGGCATCGTATATAAACGTTGGATGGGGGTTCTCAGATTTGATTTCGCTGGAGTGTGGCTCCTCCACATCCGGGACCGACATTATAAGCCCGGGCCGCCTGAAAGGCGACTGTGACGCTACTGGTTCCATTCGACGGGTCGGATCTCGCCGAGACGGCCCTCCAGCGCGCCCGCGAGTTCGCCAGCTACCGGGACGAGGCGGTGGTCGCGCTGACGGTCGTCCCCGAGGACGAGTCGTTCGCCGAGGAGCGCGGCTGGATCGCGCCCGGCGAACCGTACGATCCCGAGGACATCTGCACGGAGTTCGAACTGCGCGTCAAGGAGATCGACGACGACGTGCGGTTCCGGTGTGAGCATCCGGCGCCGAGCGAGCACCCGACGGCGACGACCATCGACAACGTGACCCACACGATACGGACCGTCGCCGCGGATCTCAACGTCTCGATCATCTTCATCGGGAGCGAGAACGCGGGGCGCGTGTCGATGCCGGTGACGAGCGTCGGCGGGCCGCTCTCCACCGACGCGAAATACGACGTACACATCGTCCGGCGCACGGAGTGATAGTGTTTATTGTAACTGTGTACCGGTGGTTCGCCGGCCCGTCTCGGCGAACCGCCGGTACTGACTTACAATAATCACTATGAGGCGGTGATCGCTCGCGCGGGCGCCGGCACACACCCGAGCGTGTAACCGGCTCGAACGGTGCCTTGCGCGTGGGAGCTCCGGAGGCGGCGGCACGTCCCGACACACCCCGATCCGAGTACGGATACGTCTCCGTCGACAACGAGGCCCAGTAAGCTAACCTACGGCTAAAGCCGTGGGCTTTCAGCGTGGACTCCCGCTCTGGCCGATTCCTCGGCAGGAGGGTCATACTCTCCGTTCGCGTTCAGCGTCCCGCTGTTCAAGCGCACGCCTACGGGTGCGCCTCCGCCGTCCCCAGTTTGGTTCCGGCGGAGATACCGCAAGCCGATGTTCTTGGCGGCGTTGTAGTCGGCGTGGTTCTCGTAGCCACACTTCAGACATTCGAAGTCCTCGCCATGACGGTTGTCGGGGTGGGTGAATCCACAGTGTGAGCAACGCCGACTCGTGTTCTCCGGGTCAACCTGTTCCACGTCGATACCGTATTCTTCAGCCTTGTACTCGACGTACTCGTACAGGCGCTTAAACGCCCACTTGTGCCCCCACGACGCACCGGTTCGCTCGCGGATGTCGGTCAACTCCTCGAACGCAATTACGGAACAGCCGTTCTCACGGGCTTCTCCGACAAGTTCGTTGCTGATGCGGTGGAGCATCAGTTTGAATCGGCCTTCTTCTTTGCGTCCGAGAGACTGGATGCTCTGGTGTGCCCACCGCGTTCCGCACTCTTGCAGATCGCCACGCCGCCTCTCGTATTCGCGCCGCCAGTGGTCGAACTCGTTACCTGTCCAGAATGTGCCCGTGCTCGCAACGGCCAGATTATTCACGCCGAGATCAACCCCGAGAACCGTTCCGTTCTCGGTGGCTTCCATGTCCGGCGTGTCCGACTCCACCTCAGTCTTGCAGTGGACGTGAAGCATCCAGTTGCCGTTGCTGTGGTGCAGTTCCGCCCCCGTGGTTTCGTACTCATCGGAGAAGAAGTATTCCGTGTGGGGCGTGTCCCGCTCATCGTCGGGTACCACGTAGTCGGCTTCGATTCGACCGTCCGTAGTGGCGAGACTCACGTAGTCTTCGTGGAACGTGGCGGTGCGGTGGTCGTAGACGAGATGTGGACTGATGAAGTGGGGCATCGACGCCTTCTTGCCCTGCTTCCACTTCTTGACCACGCTCTTGCAGGCTTCAGCGGCCTTGTTCCGGGCGGCTTGAACGTGATTGCTGTGCAACGCTGTCTCGTCGCGCACGTCTTCGTAGATGTCGGCGTGGAGCGTGGTCTTGCTCGTCGTGACGTATTCGCCCTCGAAAGCGTGGCGTGTCACGTAGTTGGCCGCCCACAAGAACTCATCTACGGTATCTTCGAGGAGTGCAGCGTCGGCACTGTCCACGTCGAGTTTCACGGGGACAGTGCGCCGCTTCTCCATACATCATGTGTATTGCCGATAATTCAAAAGTGCTAGGGAGTCGGCCCTGCCGTAGTCGGTGGATTGTCGCACGGAGTGGACGCGCTTCCTCCCACCCCTGAAGGGATGGGTTTCCGCGCTGCTCCCGCTATGACTGGCGCCGCGCACGCGAATCGAGGGTATCGACGACTGTTCGATGGGGCAGGGCTCTCGTTCGGCCTCGGATTGCCGCTGACCGGCGAGCGAACATCGACACCGGTCGTCACGGACGAAGTCGCGCTCGCAACGCACGCCGAATCGGTCGGCTTCGACGGACTATGGGCGCGGGACGTGCCGACCTACTGGCCGAGGTTCGGCGACGCCGGCGGCGCGTTCGATACGTGGCCACTGCTCTCGTATCTGGCTGCACGGACGGACGATATCGCTCTCGGAACGTCGAGTGTCGTCCTCCCGGTACGACATCCGATTCACGTCGCGAAGGCAGCCGCCAGCGTCGACCGGCTCTCGGATGGGCGGCTCGTCCTCGGCGTCGCATCGGGCGATCGTGAACCGGAGTATCCGGCCTTCGGCGTCGATGAAGCGGACCGTGGCGAGCGAGTCCGCGAGTACATCGACGCGTTGCGCACGCTCTGGCGCGAGGAGTATCCGACGATCGACGGGTCGTGGGGGCGCCTCGACGGGGAACTGGACATCCTCCCCAAGCCGACCACCGATACGCTCCCACTGCTCCCGACCGGCCACGCGCGACAGTCGATCGAGTGGATCGCCGACCACGGCGACGGCTGGTTGTTCTATCACCTTCCCGACGACACCCTCCAGACGTACCTCGACGAGTGGCGCGAACTCGCGGGCGACAAGCCGTTTCTCATCGCGGTGCGCGTCGAACTCGCGGACGAGCCGACCGCCGACCCCGAACCCCTCCATCTCGGCTACCGGGCTGGCGTCGAGTGGTTCCGAGAGTACTTCCGTCGGCTCGACGACTACGGTCTCGATCACGTCATCGTCAGCCTCCAGGCCGACGAACCGCGGCGAGCGATGACGACGTTCGCCGACGAGATCATCGACGGCCACCGGGGGTGAGTCCGAGGGCGGCACGATCGACCACCGGGGACGGGTCAGCGCACTCGACGGTGACGGCGGCACCGACGCCAGTCACGACGGCACGGGGGCGAAGAAACGGGACCGTGTCGACGAGGACAGCGAGGACGGCGAGCGCGAGGAGCCTGTCCCGGCGACAGTCCGCCATGGAGACGAGCGGCGCCGAGGGGACAAAGCGTTTGTCAGGGCGAATCATCGGTGAGAATTCGGCCAACGCGCATAAGACGGTCGTCTCCTAACCATCGGTGAATGGACGCCAGTGCCTACCGGGAGGAAATTTACGACATCTTCGCGGGGTCCGACGGCGGAGACATCATGGCGTGTGTCGAACGCGCGCTCGACGTGGGTACCGAGCGTCTCCAGCTCCCGGTCGGGTTTCTGACGCACATCGACGAAGGAGTGCAGGAGATCGTCGCAGCGACGGGCGATCACGACCGAATCGCGGTAGGGGATTCCTGTCCCCTGGACGAGGCGTACTGCCAGCGGACGGTGACTGTTGACGGCCCGCTGGCGGTGCAGGACGCCGCCGCCTCGGCGGCGGTGACGGAGCGGGCGATCGACGCGTTCGGCCTCGGCTCCTACATCGGCGCGACCGTCGCCGTCGACGGCGAACCCTTCGGGACGGTCTGTTTCGCCGCCGAAACGGAGCGCGAGGACGCGTTCACCGAAGCCGAGGAAATCTTCCTCGAACTGCTCGCCAAGCTGATCGGTCAGGCGCTCGAACGCCGGGCGTACGAGCGGGAACTAGAGGCACGCGCCGATCGGCTCGAACGCGAAAAAGCCCGGTTCGAGGGCATCGCCGAGACGAGCTTCGACATCCTCTTTCGGGTCGACCGGACGGGCACGTTCACCTACGTCTCCTCCGCGGTGGAGCGGGTGCTCGGCTACGATCCTGCGGATCTGATCGGCACGCGTTTCACGGCGTCGATAGATGCGTCGTCGGTCGACGGCGCGCGGCGAGCGTTCGGGCGGGCGATCGACGGCGAAGCGGTCGAAAACCTCGAACTCGATTTCGTGGACGCGGACGGAGGGCGGATCGTGATCGCGGTGAACGCCACGCCGATCCGCGAGGGCGACAGGGTGGTCGGCATCCAGGGCGTCGGGCGGGACGTGACCGCTCGGAAAGAGCGCGAGCGCGAACTGCGGATGAAGACCCGGGCGATGGACGAAGCCCAGTTCGGTATCGTTATCGCCGACGCACGGACCGGCGACCTGCCCCTCGTCTACGTGAACGAGGGGTTCGAACGCGTGACCGGGTACGACGCCGCGGACATGATCGGACGAAACTGTCGGTTCCTGCAGGGCGAGGCGACCGATCCGGCCGCCATCGATCGCCTGGCCGGCCGCATCGATGCCGACGATCCGGCGTCGATCGAGCTGATCAACTACCGGGCTGACGGGTCGCCGTTCTGGAATCGGGTGCAGGTCAGTCCCGTCGAGTCGTCGAAAGGCGAGCCCACGCATTTCCTCGGTTTCCAGACCGACGTGACCGAGCGCAAGCGGACGGAACAGCTCGTTCGCCTGCTCAATCGGGTGCTCCGACACAACCTCCGCAACGATCTGAACGTCCTGCTCGGGATTGGGAGCCAGATTCGGTCCGAGTCGGTCGAGGTGACCGATCTCGACGACCTCGGCGAACGTATCGAGCGAACCGTGGGCGGACTGGTGGATCTGAGCGAGCAGGCACGCAAACTGGAGCAGTCCGCGCGACGCGACCGGGAGCCGAGACAGCTCGATCCCGCAGTCCTGTTCGGCGCCGCGATCGATGGCCTCCCCCCATCGGCAACCGTCGAGACGACGGTCGAGACGGATCGAGACATCTGTGCCGGAGCTGAGCTGGAGCAGGCGATAACCGAACTCGCCGCGAACGCGGTGTCACACAACCCGGCACCCGAGCCGTGGGTGTCGCTGACGGCGACCGACGACGACGAGTGGGTCGAACTGACCATCACGGACGACGGGCCGGGAATCAACGAGATGGAGGCGGCGGTGATTGCGGAAGGGGAGGAGACGGACCTGGTCCACAGCGCCGGCCTCGGCCTGTGGCTGGTCAACTGGATCGTAACCCGATACGGCGGCTCGTTCGGGATTCGGGCGCGAGACGACGCCGACGGGACGGTCGCGACCGTCAGGCTGCCGGCCATCGACGCCGACACCGCGGTCGCAGCCGTCGAACGCGAACCGACCGTGCTGTTCCGGTGAGACGAGGCCACGAACGACCGGCGACGGCAGGAAAGCGGGTGTCGAACGTCGACGATCCCGCACCGGTCATCCCCAACGTATATTTCGGATAGTCGACAACGGAGCAGTAGTGCTCAGGATCGTTCTGGCCTCGGAGGCGGTTTCGGTCCTGCGCAAGCAGTTCGCGCCACAGTCGATGCTTCTGGGCGGCGCGTTCTGTTTCGTCGGGCTCTTCCTGCTGATGGTGCAACTACAGCGCCAGCGAGTGATCGACTGGAAACGGTTGGTCGCCATCGTCCTGTCGACGCTCGCGGTCGTGGTGCTCCTGTTCGCGTCCTCGGAGTTCGCACTGATTGTCGTCGTCGTCCTCGCGGGGGGCGCGACCGTTGCGCTCGGTGGTGTCGCCGTCAAAATCGTCGTCCACCTCGTCAAAATCGTGTAGTATGCCGGGACTCGACACCCTCACAGTGGCCGTGAACGCCGCCACGCGCCTCCAGCCCGCGCAGTTCGGCCTCGGCGGCTTCCTCGAATTCGCGGCGCTAATAATGCCGTTGCTCGCGCTGGGATCGCTGGTGCTGATCGGCTGCTGGATACTGGTGAAGTGGGTGCTTCCGAGACTCCTCCGTGGCAACCCGTCGCCCACCGGACGCATCCTGTTTGCCATCCCGCTTCTCGTCGCCACCGCCTTCATCGTCGCCGCATTCCTGCGGACGCCGACGGGCTACTGGGGCTACTTCGGCTATCTGGTCGTGCTGAGCGGCATGATCGAGGGCGGTGTGATGGTCCAGCGGTTCCTGAAACTCCTGTCGTACATCCCCGATAGCGTCCGGTCGTCCATCCCCGGCCTGCGTAGCCAAGACGGGGGCGGCGATCGGAATCGCCCCCGGCCCGACGGTGGACGGGACCGCAACCGGGCCCACATCGGCGGTAACGAGGATCAGGGACGGGACCGCAACCGGGCCCACATCGGCGGCAACGAGGATCGAAAACGGGACCGCAACCGGGCCCACATCGGCGGTAACGAGGATCGAAAACGGGGGCGGGAACAGGACGGCTGGAGACAGTCGATCGAGCGCCGGCTGGATCGGATCAGCGGGAGGCTGTCGAACAGTAGCTGGCTCACTCGGATCGACCGCTGGCTGGAGCGGAAAGTCGGCATCGGCCTGAAGAAGGTGTGCAAGGAACTGGCGGGCAGGCTGCTGAAGTTCTGGTACAAGCGGAAGGTAAAGCGGACCGGAACGGTGCTGGCGATCGTGGCCGCGATACTCGTCTACTTCGCGGTGAAGTCACACGTCGAGTCGACGTTCCGGCTGGCGGAGTTAGTGCTGACGACCTTCACCGCGATAGGGACGGTCAACATCCTGATCTGGAAGCTGACGACACTCTCTGTCGCCGACTCGCCGGAGGTGCGGATGGACACCCTGCCGATCGTCGGCGCGCTCGTCATCGTCATTTCGACGTTCACCGTCCGCCTGCCGGACACGTACCTGCCCGGAGCGGAGCAGGCGGAGCAGTTCCTCTCGCAGTACGTATCGTACGCTGGCCGCCTCGTCGAGGCGTTCCTGACGATTCCGGTGGTCGATTTCGGCGTGATGCTCGTCCACTTCGTCGGCCTCCTGATCGGCGCCGGAATCGCGGTGTACGTCCATCGGCGCGAGAGTGCGGGCCACGGCGTGTGACGCGGGGATGGGTGGACGAGCGGGGGCGGTGTGAACGGCTACCGGCGGCCGTACGGATCCTGTGTCTTGCACTTCGGGCAGCGGTCGACCCGTCCACCCTGCTCCGCCTTCTTGAGATTGTAGTTGCAGTCCGGATTGGCACAGATGGTGTCGTTGAACCCATCGAGTACGTCGCGATTCGTGACCAGATCCGAGATCCGATACGGCTTGTGCCCACAGAACGGGCAGTCGGCCTGCGGATCGTGTGAGGGTGGGAGTGAGTTCCCGCAGTGGTTGCACGTCTCGGCTTCGTCTTTGAACACGTTGGAGACGCGGCGCTTGACCTTACTTTTCGTCTGTTTGAAGTCCTTGAGGTACGCCTGTCCCTGGAGAACCGCGATGAAGACACAGATGAGGATGACGAACGCCGCCAGAAGAGCCATCGCGAGTCCGTCGATTGCCATCGCCTGATTCGGAGTCGGCGGCGCCGTCGTGGTCTGAAACGGCACCAAGTGACGTATCGAGTGCATCATCGAGTGCATCGTCTCGGTGTCGCGTACGGGACCTCGCGTGGGCCGACACCGCCCCCTTGAGAACACATCAGAGGCGACACCGTGATTAATTCATCGGACGGACAGAAGTGGCCGAAGAGGTGCCGGCGACTTCGGCCGAGACCTGTCTGTATGCCAAACAGTTTTTTTGCTTCGTGTGGCAGGGGGACGTATGGATCTCATCGAGTGCCCGGTATGTAATCAGGAGTTCGATCCCGAAGCACAGGACGGGTTGTGTACGAACGGCGAGTGTGGGAAGTATCGATACGAACCTGGCGAGGAGGACGCTGCCGACACCGAGGGGGGAGAAACGGACGAGCGAGACATCGACGACAGCGACGACTCGGCGGAGCGGTTCTGTCCGAGTTGTGGCGAGAGCGCCGGCGACATCAACTACTGTACGAACTGCCGTCACGAGTTAGGATCGATCGACGAGACACAGGAGTGTAGCGCGTGTCACGAGACGGTACCACAGCAGAGCTACTGTCGAAACTGTGGAGCTGAATTCTCCACGATCGTCGAACCGAACGAACCGGTCTGCCCGGCGTGTGATACGGCCATCGATCCCGACGACAACTTCTGTTCTGAGTGTGGAGAACCGCTCGACGACGACTCGTCCGAGGAACTGGTGCTCGAATTCAAGGGTCGGGAGTTCGAGCTCGCGGACGGGAAACGCCTCGGCGCCGACCTGCGAAACGCCGCGTACGACAACGGCACCGACTGGGACGTGGCCCGCCAGATCCACCGAAAGCACGTCGAGTTCGCGGCGACGGACTCGGGGTTCGACCTGATCGTCGTCGACCAAGAGAGGGAGAGACAGAACGATACGTATCTGAACGGTGAGAAGCTCGCCCCCGGTGCTCGTGAACCGCTGGCGGCCGGGGACGAGATCGGCTTCCACAATGTCGGGACGGGGGTCGTCCGGGAGGACTGACCGTGTGGCCACAAAGTATGCCGGGCGCGAGGGCACACAGCCACCGACGATGACCTACGCCGTCGAATCGGACATCGGCGCAACGAAACGGCAGTCCGGTGGTGTCAACGAGGACAGCGCCGGCGTGGTGCCGCTGACGCTGACGGTCGATGGCACGGACCACACGGCAGAAATCGTCGTCGTCGCGGACGGTGCAGGCGGTCACGACGCAGGGGAAGTGGCGTCGTATCTCGCCGTGAATCGAGTAGTGGAACGACTCGTCGAAGCAGTCACCACACCGACAGCGCACGATCTCTCGTCGCTCGAGGGACGGATCGATGCGCCGTTTCGGGCGACTCCAGCGGAAGTCGAGGAGGCCATCGAGGCAGCCATCGAAGCCGCCAACGAGGATATCCTGAGCTTCTGTGCGGAGGAGCGAACGGAAGCACACACCACGGTCGTGGCCGGAGTCCGTATCGGCGGTCGCCTCCACTACGGATGGGTCGGCGACAGCCCGATCTATCTGATCAACCGACGGCACGACCGGATCGAGCGGCTCACGCACGACCACTCCACGGTCCAAGAGGATATCGACGCCGGCGCCATCGACGAAGTCGCCGCACTCGTCCACCCCCACAGTAACCAGTTGCAGCGCGCGCTGGGCGGGTCGCAGTACGTCAACGCCGAGAACCGGACGGTCGACGTGGAGACGGAGACGGTCGAACTGTTCGCTGAAGACGTACTCCTCGTGGCCAGCGACGGCCTCGTCGACGCTCACGCCGTCGGCCCCCGGCCAGACGAACTGTTCGAGGCGTATCGGGATGCCGAGGCAGGATCACGGAGGGAGCGAGAGGTCGCCGCCGACATTCGGGAGTTCGCGGTCACCATCGACGACATCAAATCGAGGGTCCTCGACGTGGCCGACCTGAACCGGGCGGCGACGGCCCTGATCGAGATGGCGAACGAGTACGGCGGAAAGGACAACGTGACGGTTGCCCTCCTCCAGTCGACCGCCCTGCAGTCGACGCCCGAGCAGTATCCGACTCGGGGATGGAACGCCGACGACATCTCGTCACAGCCGACCGTCGTCGAGGAGCGTGGCACGGCCGATTCGGCCGCTGGTGAAGAAAGTGACGGCGCCGTCGAAGCCTCGCAGCGACGGGACAGGGGGGCAACGTCGGCGGCGGAATCGGAGCCAGCGTCGGACGCGAAGCCGAAGCCCGAGTCCGAATCGGAGCCCAGATCGGATACCCAAATCGGCAGGGATCGCCGGAATCGGGACGATCGGGAGACGGAGGCGGAGACGCGCACGGAAGGCGGATTCTGGGCGTCCCTGTGGCGATGGCTCCGGAGGTAGTACTGCCGGCGTGACGTTCACTCCGGGATGCGGACGGTGAAATCGTACCGTCCAGCAACGGTGAGCCGTTGTCCGTCGGAAACGGGCGTCCACTCGTCCGGTTCGAGTGCCCGCCCGTCGAGTTCGAGTGCCGACGCAGTCGTCGTGCAGTTGCGAACTTCGATCCTCGAACCTCGGGTCCGGAACGCCAGATGCTCGGTGCTGACGCGTCGTGCGCCGTCGTTCGACACACCGGACCGGCTGAGGGCGCGTCTGATCGCCGGGCCAACCGAACTGCCACAGTCGAGGTCGACGGCCATCCCGTCGCCGTCGAGGAGCACGTCGCAGTCCGACCAGATGATCGCCTCACAGGAAGGACAGACGGCGGCGGTCGGCTCGATCCCGGTGCCACAGGCCGGACACGTCTTCGTCCGATGGGTCGACCCACCAGTCTCCCCGTCCGATCCGTCGAGATACTCGTCCGCAACCGCCGTCTCGTCGTCCGGTCTCGACCCGTCGAGATACTCGTCCGCAACTGCCGTCTCGTCGTCGCCGTTCGAACTGGTGGCATCCGAGATGGGCTCGCTTTCCGAGGTAGAGAGCGAGGAACGACCGTTGCCCTCGTAATTCGGCGTGGAGCCGTCGGATGGTGACACGTCGGTAGCTGAACGGCCACCGTCCGACGAGTCGTCACTCCCGTAGCTTGGCGTTGGGTCGTCCGACGAGTCGTCACTCCCGTAGCTTGGCGTTGGGTCGTCCGACGAGACGGTCGCCCCCGTGGATGGGTTCGAGTCGGACACGATGTCTTGACCGTCGTCACCCGCGCGCCGATACAGGGCGATCCCACCCACCACGACGAAGACGGCGGCGCCGACGGCGAGCAGGCTCACGACGAGAGCCATGTGAGGCAGGTTACACCACGGGACAAAAACGGTTTCCCTGCCGTTGTCGACGAATTCGTCGAAAGTTATATGAAAATGCATGGACGGGTTACTGACACTTCATGCAGCCGGAAATCGAGACGCACGTCCATCGACCCTACATCCAATCGGGTGGAACGCTCTCGACACAGATAGACATCGATCCGGGGTCGGCGGATGAGACGGCGTCGAGCCACATCGCCATCTGTATCGATACGAGCCGTTCGATGAACAAGGAAGACAAACTGGAGAAAGCCAAGGATGCGCTGACGACGTGGGTGTTCGGGCTGCTGGAGGACGCGGACCGGATCAGCGTCGTCACGTTCGATTCGGAAGCCGAGGTGGTGATGAACTCCACGCGGTGGGGGGACGTGGATCGGTCGGCGGCGACGGAGCAGATAGAGTCACTCGAAGCGAACGGGTCGACCGACATGTTCGGAGCGCTCGAACTGGCGGCCGACGAGTTGACGAACGCACGGAGCACGGGGATGACGGCCGAGCGCGTGTTGCTCCTCTCCGATGGGGAACAGAACAGCCCCGAACGGTCGGTCGACGAGTTCGAGCAGCTAGCGGAGCGTATCGACGACAGGGGAATCCGGATTCGCGCCGGGGGGATTGGATCAGAGTACAACGTCGAGACGATCAAGGCACTCGGAACCACTGGTCGCGGGAAGTGGCTCCACGTACAGAACCCGCGGGAGATCCGTGAGTTCTTCGGAACGGCGGTCGAGGACGCACAGACGGTGATCGGCACCGACGCCGAGGTCAGGTTCGATTTCCGAGACGGCGTCGAGGTGACCAAACTGTTCCGCGCCAAACCACAGGTGCAGCCGGTGGAGATGGAGTGTGAGAGGGGGACGGGCGTCGTGAAGCTCCCCGACCTCGTCGACCGCGAGGGACAGAAGCTTGCGATGGAGCTTCACGTCCCCGACGAAGCCGGGGGCACCGTGAGCCTCGCGAACGTCGAGTTGCGCTCTCGAGGGAAGACGCGGGCGACAGCGACACTCGAGGTGACATACACCGACGACGAAGAGGCACTCGCGGAGCGGAACGAGCACGTCGACCTCCACCTCCAGCGGACCCGGATCAGATCGAAACTCGGGGACGGTGATCTCGAAGCCGCGAAGACCATCCTCGGAGAGACCAAACTCGAACACGAGGAGACGGTGGTCAGAGGTATCGAGGACGAAGTGACACGAGTCGAAGAAGACGGCGACAGAAGCAGCCGAAATTCGACGACCCTGGTGGACGAGGGCAGATGAAGCGGTCACTCGACATCGGAGAGCGGATCGATGGGCGGAGAGGCACGTACGAGATTCGGGACGAACTTCCCGCCGGTGGGTTCGCGAAGCCGTGGGTTGCGACGACGGACGATGGCGAGCGAGTCTGCGTCAAGCACCCGAACTTCGACTCGGAGAGTCTCAGAGGGTCGAGTGGACTCAGCAAAGCCCGTTTTTTGCAGTACTTCGACCAGGAGCGTGAGATTCTCTCCAGTTTGCAGTCGAAGGGTGGCCACACGAACGTCGTCGACTTCATCGAGAGCTTCACCGTCGACGATCTTCCGATCATCGTGGTCGAACTCGTCGAAGGTCGGGACGGCTACGATGAGGTGAACGACAACGGAGCGATGGACCCGGAGACGGTCCGCTCCATCGGGGTCGGTTTGAGTGCCGCCGCCCAGTTCATCCACCGAAACGAGCACATAAACCGCGACCTCAAACCGGAGAACTTCATCCTGCGGGGAACCGACACACCGGTGCTAGTGGACTTCAATACGGCTCGGGGATTCGACCCGAACAGGGACCCGGAAGAACTCGATCCGACGGAGACGAGGATTCAGGGACATTTCAAGCCGCCCGAAGTCGAGTATCCGACGGGCACCGACTTCAGACAGGGGCCGTGGAGCGACGTCTACTCGATCGGGATGGTGCTGTTTTTCCTGTTGGTGAACGACGTTCCGAAGCGGAAACACGGCCTCGACCCGCGCAACTTCGTCGACTGCCCGGACTACCTCGCGGGCATCATCGAGACGGCGACGCAGGAAGACTACGCGGATCGGTATCAGAACGCGGAGACGCTGAAGTTGGTCCTAGAGAACGAGTGGGTCCAACCCCCGGCAACGGCCGAACTGGTCCGACAGGAGACCGGGGAACACCTCTCCATCCAGCCCGGAGACACCATCGGAAACAAACGTGGAGCCGCACCGGCGACGATTAGGGTGAGCAATCCGGACGGCCCCGAAGACGAGACGCCCATCTCGAGCGTGCAAGTCGAGTTCGACATCGACGCGGACGGAAACTGGACCCTCCGGGACCGGAGCCTCAACGGGACGTGGGTCCATCGGGGAGTTTCGGAGGGATGGCGCTGGATACTGAGCAGTGAAGGCCGCAGTCGGCTCAAAGACAAGGGGTACGATCCGACGCTGCCGGACGGGAGCATCCCGCCGACATCCGCGGAACTCCACCCGTCGGATCGGATCGCACTGGTCGATCCGACGTTCGGTGTGACGTACACCTTCGACCCGGAGTGAAGGCGGCGTCCCGTGACACCAGCCGTCACGACCGTCTGATCACGAACTCGCGGTGGTAGTCCTCGTCGACCGGACGCACGACGGTCCCGTCGGCGACCGATGCGCCGGTCGACGGTGACGGTGTCGGGACGGTCGCGCTGGGGTGATCCCGCTTTCGCTCGCAGCCGCGCTCGCTCAGCAGGTACTCGACCGTTCCGTCCGTCTCCACGTACGTGCCGTTCGTGCTCCGGTCGACGACACGCCAGTCCCCGGCATCGCCGCGGACGAGCTGGAATTGAACGGGAGAGACGTAGGGATCGGTGTCGCGGAACCAGACATCCGGGCGCTCACCGCGGTCGACCGCTCGCCCGACGCGTGTCGACGGGCCAACGGGGACGTGCGTCCCGGTCTTCGGATCGAAGAGGCCGACGGGATAGCCCGGCGAGTCGATCGCACCGAGCAGTCGTTCGAGCAGGACGAGGGCGCTCTCGTGGCGATCGCCCGGGTCGGGCTCCGTGGCCTGTTCGATCACGGTCGCCAGATCAGACGGACAGTTCGTGGCTGACGACCGCGGGTCGAGCGGGAGCCGGTCGCGGTCTGTCGGCGGATCGTCGCCAGTCCAGAGACGGTACAGGACGGCGCCACAGGCGTAAACATCGCTTCGGGCGGAGATCCGCGACGGGTCGCTGTGGGCCGGCGTCTGCTCCGGCGGTTTGTACCCGTCCTGTCTGATGACGAGGTCGCTGCCCGTCTCCCGTGGAACGGTGGTGTTGAAGTCGATCAAGATGGGGCGGTCACCGTCGAGGAGGTGGACGTTCTCCGGTTTCAGATCCAGATACAGGTAGTCGTTGAGATGCAGGTACGCGATGGCGTGACAGAGCCGCAGCGCCACGGCCTGTGCCAGTGACGACCCGGGAGTCACGCCGCCAGCATCGAGCGTATCGCCGGGGACGTACTCGTAGGCGACGTAGGAGTGGTCACGGTCGGTCGTCCCGGCGGCGAGTTGACGGGCGAACGAGGAGGGTTGAATCGCGTCGGCGAACCGCTCGACGAAGTCCTGCGCTCGTTCGAACGCCTCCCGGACAGCGAGGGCATCGTTCACCGAATCGGAGGGAGTCTTCACCACCACCTCGGAGTCGGTGTCCCTGTCCGTCGCCCGCCAGACAGTCGAGAAGCCCCCGGAACCGATCCGTTCGTCCAGACGAAATCGACCGTCGATCACCGTGCCTTGTCGTATCGTGCGCATGAATGCCGTCCCGTCGGCGGCGACCCACCGTACTGGGAGACAGGACCATCGGTAGCATAAAATTGATGCCGGTCACTGCAACGGCTTCCGATTCCGGTCGTGCGTTCGGTCGGGGTCGGACATCGACGATGCCGATTCGCACGCTGGTGGCGGCACACCGACGCCCAACGGCGGGACAATCATTATACCGCCCTCTACCGAACGGCGGGATGAACTGGTGTGGCGCGCCGTCGGGAGCAGAAATCGTATGAGATACGCGACAGCATATCACATCGGACGGAGCAAGGCGGAAGGCGGAGTGAACGAGGACAGCGTCGGCGTCAGCGTGTTCGAGGACGGACACCGCGACGGGTACGGCTCGGAACCGCCCGATGGGGACGGGAGCGGCCCGGACACGGCCGCCCGCACGCCCGGATCGACCCGGAGTGCCGGGGTGTTCGTACTCGCCGACGGCGCCGGCGGTCACGACAGCGGCGACGTGGCGTCGTACATCGCGACGACGGTGATCGCTCGCGAACTCTCCCCTCTGCTCCAAGAGTGGACCACCGCGGATGCGTCGGCGTTCGACCTCGACGTGCCGTCACTCTCGACTGAGATACCCGATCCGGAAGCGGTCCGCGAGACAATCACCGACGCCGTGGTGGACGCTCACCGTGCGATCCTCCAGCACGCAACCGAGGAGAACGTGGGCGCGTACTCGACGGTCGTCGTCGGGATGAAACTCGGCTCGGCCCTGCACTACGGCTGGGTCGGCGACAGTCGCGCGTACGTGTACAACCGGGCGCATGACCGCCTCGAATTACTCACGAGAGACCACTCCCCTGTCGCTCGCGAGCGGGAAAGGGGTGAAATCGACGAAATCGAAGCGCTCGTTCACCCACGCGGAAACGAGATCAGCCGAGCGATCGGCGGCAAGCCGACCGCGGAGTACGAGTCAGCGGTCGTCGATGTCGACACGGCGTCGGTGTCACTGTACGCGGACGACACCGTCCTGTTCACGAGCGACGGGTTGATCGACGCCCAGACGGACTATCGGAGCCTCCATCGGGTCTACCTCGATACCGACCGCGATCCGGAGATCGGCGACCGAATCCGCGAGGAAGCCGTGACGGACGACGACCTCGAGGACGTGTTGCGCCAGTGTCCGTCCTTGGACGAGGCCGCGACGGCCTTCGTCGACCTCGCGAACGACCGCGGCGGGAAGGACAACATCTCGTTGATCCTGTTCGACGATCGGTCGTTGCCACCGACACCACCGGCGGAAGACCTCGAAAACCGGACGCATCCCCCGCTCGTCCCGCTCCGAAAGCAGCGAACGCGGATCGTCCCGTCGGGCGGGGACGACGACGAGGAAGACCGAAACGACTCTCCCCCCACCGACACCGGACCCGCGAACGACGAAACGCCGACCGAGCCTGGCGATTCGAACGGTTCCCCGCCACCGAGGAGGGACTCGGAGTAGGCGCGAGCGACCCCTACAGCGAGGCGCCGCAGTTGCCACAGAAGTTGTGCGTCGGGGCGACGGAGTCGTCACAGTCCGGACAGCGGAGGGAAGACGTGGTCTCGGCGTCGTCGTCACCAGTCGGAGCCTCCTCGGAGTCATCCATCACAGCATCCTCCGAGTCATCCGTCACAGCATCCTCGGTGTCGGGACTTTCGGTTGGCGATTCGCCATCGACGGCGGGAGTCTGTGACGACCCAGGAGCGGGAGTGGGAGCCGGCGTCTTCCGGGCGGCCTCGCTCCCGGCGTCGGTCGGTGCCAGACGCCACGTCAGCGTTCGTTCCTCGTCGGCGACGCCGACCGTGATCGACACCGTGGGATCGGTCGAGTCGTCCCCCAGCTCGGACGCGACGAGGCCGGAGACGGTGGTGTCGGGCGCGACGAGAGCGTCGCCGTACGCCGCGGAGAGACGGAAGTAACTCGGTCGCACCGTCTCGCCGTCGCGGAAGTGATGTGCCGCCAAGTTCGGCAGCGCCCGGCCCTGTGTATCGAACGCATCGCGCGTCGGGAGGCGGATAGCCTCGTCGGAGCCGTTGTGCACTCGACACTCGAACACGACCACGTCACCGTCGCTCGGATCGACGCGTCGCTGTCCGACCGCGAAGGCGGCATCCCGCGTCTCGAGTGCGATCCGTATCTCGACGCCGGCAACCGTCGCCATCTCGCCCGGTGTAAACGCATCCGTCGATACCGCGTGTTCGGACATTACCCCGAATTGACCGTTCCGGTCACATTACTTTTGGCCCCCTTGGAACCAGTTCGTGTTTAGTTTGGAGCATCGTGCCAAACACGGAGGTCGGGAGGTCTTGCACCGTGTTCACGTCCAGTAGTTCAACCAATATTTTTGCACCACGACTCCGAAACGAGAACTAATGTCGATCCCAGAAGACGACGTCGAGCTGGTAGCGCAACGGTGCGATGTCGGAAGGGATTCAGCGCGTCGAGCCCTTCGGTGCGAGGATGGCGATCTTGCGGCTGCGATAGCCCGAATTGAGGATAGTGATATGTCAACACACGAGGAACTGGCAGCGAAATCCCACCGAGCCAGTGCGGATATCCCCGAGGCTGATGTCGACCTCGTTGCACAGCGAACGGACGTTCCGCCGGCAAAGGCACACGATGTGCTTCAAGAGAAGAATGGCGATCTCGCGGGCGCTGTTGAGGCACTGACACAGGAGTATTCATCCGACCAGCACAGCACGGCCAATACGTCCAACCGAGCTACAGAGCAGTCGACTGACGAATCGACAACCGTGTACCGGTCACCTGCATCAAACAATGACGATTCTCCGACAACGGTTTATTCGCCGGATTCGGCCACAGCCGGAGAGTCGCCACGGGCATCGTGGGAATACTGCCCGCAGTGTGGGACGGAGATCAAACAGCCCGACGTCGAAAATTTCTGTTCCAACTGCGGCACCGAACTCGAGTGATTCGTACCACTACTGCCCGTCACACGGAGAGCAGTTACTGAATTTTACAGTCGATACATTACTCGATGGGTCCGAGTGGCCGCTACACGGGTCTTGGGACAGAGGGTCCGGTGGGAAGCCGGACGCACCGTCGGTCGGATTAGAGGTGCACTAGGAATTCGCGCATGTCGTCGCGGTCGGTATCGTCGCCAGCCACCCCCGGAACCACGATCAAGTCGCCGCTGCGAATCAGCGCTCGCTCGCCGGTCACGTGCACGTGGTCGTCGTCGCGTTCGATGAGCGTGCCGTGCTTGCTTTGATCTTCGAGGTACCACGTGCCGTCCTCGAAGATGAAGACACAGTGATCACGCGACGCGTACCTGTGTGGCACGACGGTGTCGTTCGACTCATCGCGGCCAATCGTGTGGCCGGGTTCGATGAGGAGGTTTGTCCCTGTCGTGAGGTTGGTCAGTCCCGGTATGGGAGGGCCGTCGTCGGACGACTCCGAATCGGCGTCGGTGGATTCCTCGGCGCTCTCCGAAGTTCCGTCAGTGACCCCACCGGCACGACCCGCGTCAGTATCCGCCGACTCACCGGCGCCATCCGACGACCCAGTGGCGTGGCCCGCGTCAACGTCCGGGAGCGCGGTACCCCTGTACGGCACCGAGTGGGGGGGGTGGGAGGCAGTGTCGTCCGCCAGCAGGAACACCGAGAGGTTGTCCTTCCCGCCGCGGTCGTTCGCGAGGTCGATCAACGCCGAGGCCGCATCGTCGAGAGTCGGCGCGCCGAGTATCGTCTCCCGCATCTCGTCGTGTGTGACGACGGCGTCGAGGATGCGCTGTCTCGCCGCGTCCTCGTCATCAGCGTCGCGATAGTGCTCGCACAGTTGCGCCGTACTCGGTTCGTCGGCGTCCGCGACGTAGGCGTCGACGAGGCCGTCGCTCGTCGCGAAGACGACATCGTCGCGATGGACATCGACCGTTCCCGTCTCGACCTCGATATCCTCGGAGACATACTTGTCGCCGCCGAGATAGCGGCGGATACGGGTGCTCGGATGCACCCGCGCGGCGACCGGGTCCACTTCCCCCTCGTCGACGTTCGCTTGCGTCTCGGAGTGATCCTCGGAGAGCAGCCGAATCGTGCTCGCGGCCTCGTTCAGGACGTACAGGCGGCTGTCGCCGACCCAGCCGTAGTGCAGCTGCTGGCCGTCGTACAGACCGACGACGATGGTCGTCGCCGACCGTTCGACTGGCGCCTCCCGGACGTACTCGATGATACGTCGATGGGATGCGCGCACCGCGTCCGCTATCGCGGCACGGACGGCCGCTCCATCGAGCGAGTCGGGGACCACCGATCCGTCCGACGCCCGTGACTGGACATCGACTCCAACCGCCTCGGGACGACCGGCGTGTGTCCGGGTCAGTACCGGTGCGAGTTCGGTCACGGCGGTCGTCGTCGCGAGATACGAGGCCACGTCGCCGGTGTCGGGGCCGCCAGCGCCGTCGGCGAGCGCGAACACGAGTCCGTGTCGCTCATCGGTCCGGTGCCAGTCGCCGAGTCGCTGAACCGTGAGACTGTCCTCGTTGATCCCGTCAGCGCGACGGTTTCGTCGACCGATGTCGACGGCGGACGCGTACGAGAGCCCATCGTTCGGCATCACGTGTGCTATGTGCGTCCCGGCGGATCAATTTACCCCCGTCGGTCGATCACGGAGCACTCCGGGAGTCGAAGCGGTCGGGCAGGAGACGCGGCGACGCGGCGACACGGCGAATTGACCTCCTCCACGGCGTAAACGCCGTGGAATCCCACCATGGGATTTCGGGCCAGGCTACCGGCCCTTCGAGGTTTCAAGACGCATGCGTTCCACTCGTCGCCGGGCGGGGTTCGCCCTCGGAGTGGCTGTCTTGTGGCCCGGTCAATGAGGCCCATCCGTAGCCGAGTCATCGCCAGCCGTCTTCTGACCGGAATCCCGGTCGGTTTTGGGCTGACTCTCTCCACTACGGTAGCGGTCTGCGATGTTGAGCGCGGCATTCACGTCCGCCTGATACTCTCCGACCCAACACTCGTCGTTCGTGCATCGGAACGTCGCCTGCTGTGGCCGTGTCCCTGTCTCGCCACAGACGTGGCACTCTTTGGACGTGTTCCGGGGATTCACCGTTGCGACGGGAATCCCGGCTTCTTCGGCCTTGTACTGGATTTGTGCGTGGAGTTTGGCGAACGCCCACCCGTGCAGTCGGCGGTTCATGAACGCGTCGTAGTCCAAGTTCTCGCGGATGTACCGGAGATTCTCCAGTACCAGCACGGGATTATCGACCTGTTGGGCGCGTTCGACCACCTGCCGCGAGACACGGTGGATGATGTGGTCGATGCGCTCCCACAGGCTGTCACCGTGGGCGTTTTTCGCGTACCCGGAGAGTTCGTACGCGACCACCACGTCGTTGGCGGCGGACTGCGTGGTGCAGTCCGCGTCGAAGGCGGCCTGAAGCGCCTGCTGGTAGGCGTCTCTCGTCTCGCGGAGCTTGCGCTCCTTGTGCGTATTGGGGTTGACGAGGTACAACTCCAGCGTTTTGGTGACTTCAAGCATATTCCTCTTGGTTCTGGATGTACTGTTCGACGGTTTCTTGCGAGACGTGGCCCGCCGTGCCCGCGTAGTAGCCGCGTGCCCACTGGATTTTCTCGCCGTCGTGGTCGGCGTGACGGTGGTTGTATTTCCGCGAACTGATGCCCTTGAACCAGTTGGCGAGCAGGGCAGGACTGTGCTTTGGCGGACTGCTCACGAACAGGTGAACGTGGTCGGGCTGGATGGCGAGGTCTTGGATGTCAAGTCCTTTGTCGTCGGCTATCTCGTGGATGATGGATTCCACACGGTCTGCGACCTCTCCCGTGAGTACCGATTGCCGGTACTTCGGTATCCACACTATGTGGTAATTGAGGTTGTAGGTCGCGTGCCGTGTGGTCTTTATCCGTACTGCATACTATGTATCTCGGTGGACGAATATCTTGGGGTAGACGGTGGGAAATCCGGGCCTGCAACAGAACGGTGGATTGGCACACTATGGTGTCCGCTTAACCCCCGCCTGAAGACGGGGATATGCGCTCGCTGTCTTTATCAGGTCGACAGGTCGCGTCCGCAGTCGGGACAGAAGGACACGTCACGCCACGCAGCGAGATCCGCCCCGCAACTCGGACAGAAAGACGGGACGGAGGGGCCGTCGTGCGATCCGCCGGGAGCGTACACCCGGGTCGACCCCGTCGTCGTGTCGCCGTCGTCGAGTCCCGGATCGGTGTCGAGCGCTTCCCGGAGCGTCTCCGCGAGGGCTTGCTCGGCAGGGGCGATATCCACGTCGGGGGCCTCGTCTTCGGAGAGGCTGTCGAGACGGTCCCGGAAGGCCGCCGCGTCGATCGGTTCGAGCGAGACGGCGTGGTCGAGCGCCTCGAGTCCACCCTCGACGGCGACGCGGTCCGACGAGTGGAGCAACGTCTCGATGGTTTCGAGGTCGAGCATCCGGGATGTCGGCCCGGCACGGGCGAAACAGGTGGCTGCGAGGCCGCGGTGTTGCGGACGCGCCTCCTCGTCCTCGGCGACGTTGGCGAACAGGGGCACGAGTGACGCCATCGCCGTCGGCTCCCGTTCGGCGACCTCAGAGAGGACGAGGAGCGCGTTGTTCCGTTCGGCTTGCGAGCCCGTCTGGACGTATCGACGGAGCATCGCGCGTGTCTCGGCGGCTTCGGCCGCCATCGTGGCGACCGCGTCGCCGAAGCTGAACCCTCGCCACGGGTTGGTCGTGAACTGAAAGAGGGTTTCCGCGACCGAGACGACCGCCATGGGACGTTCCAGCGCGACCTGACTCAGCGCCTCGCCCAGATTCGACCGCTCGCCGGAGGACCGATCCGGATCGACGACGACGGGCACGAGGTCGTCCACGAGGGCCACCACGTCGTCGGGGTGATCCTTCGCGTACGTCTTGATGGCTTCCGCGGCCGCCGTGCGCGTCGTCTCGTCCGCGTGGTCGAGCAACTCGACGAGGTCGTCGAGTTCGGACCGGGAGAGGGAGCCATCTTTCGCCTTCCGATCCAACCCCGATGGCAGCTGATCGCTCATCCGTTCGACCACGAAATCCGGAATCAGAGAGATATATCTGGCGGTCAGTCGAGGCGGCGAGCGGACGCGGGGTCCAGCGAGCAGCGAGGTCGGCGGGGGAGGAGTCGCGGAACGAACGCAGTCGATCGATGGGTCGCCGTCCACCGCTCATACGGATTATGGTAACTGTTTACTGATGGTTCGCCGAGACGGTCCGGCGAACCATCGGCAATGACTTACAATAAACCGTATCAGAGGTCGGCCGAGCTGTCGACGATACCCGTCGTGAGGATGTACTGGACCGCCTCCTCGACGTCGAGGTCGACATCGTGAACCTGTTCCGCCGGGACGTGGGTCAGGTGTCCACCCATGACGGGGTTGGGTGCCATCGGCAAGAAGAGCGTTCGGTACGCCGCGTCGGGATCGCCAGTGATCGCGCGCGCCGAGGAGACGACGCCGTCGGGCGGGGATTCGGACGTGAGAAAGCCGAGCGTGTACGTGTCCTGTCCGGGGAACTCGACGAGTTTCACCTCGCGGAACTGCGCACCGTCGTCCTCGGGGTCGAGGACGAGGTCACTCATCCGCCGGGCCGTCTGGTACACCGACCCCAGCCCGGGAATGCGAACGAGGAAGTCGTCGACGCGGTCGACGATCCGCCGACCGATCTGGCGTCGAGTGACCGTCCCGATTGCGAGGATGAGGACGACGAGGATGCCAAGACTCGCCGCCTGAAGCACCACGACGATCACGTCGGACTCGAAGCCGTATCCCCGCAGCGCCGTCCCGACCGGCGCGAGGGTGGAGCCGAGAAATCGGACGAGCGCGAGCAGAACCCACGCGGAGACGGCCAACGGTACGAGCACGGCGACGCCTGCGAAAAATCTCGTGCGGAGGGGTTCGCGCGGCATACGTGTCACTGCCGATGCCGGAACCAAAAATGTGGGCACGGGACGCGGTCGCTCCGGAACGCGGACTCGGAGGGGGGCGCGACACCAGACTGATTAGCCAACGTCTCGACGCGACTGGCATGGGGATTGGGAAGGACCTCCGACGACAGGCGACGGACGATCCGGAGTCGGTGGACATCGGTGCCCTCCGGAACGGACTGCGGCAGACGAGCGGCACGGAACTGCGCCACACCACCGAGGCGGCGCGGAAAGTCGCCTACAGTCAACCGGTGGCGGCCCAACGACTCCGCGAGGAACTGGAGAGCATCCTCGCCAACCCGCGGTACTCGGGGAGCGCCGTCTCGAACGCGCGGAAGGCGCTCGGCTACCTGCCCAAGGAACGGGGGACTCGAACGCGGCCCCACACCGGTGCCGAAGGTCTCCGGCAGTTGGCGATGCAGCGTCCGGAGTCGGTCGACCCCGACGAACTGGCCGCGTATCTGAGCGACGGCGATCGGACGGAAGTGCGACACGCGACCGAAGCGGCGCGGAAGGTCGCCTACACCCGGGCGTCCGCGCCGCCGCTCGTGGAGCCACTCGAAGCGATTGCGAACGGCTCTCAGTACGCGTCGAAGGTGCGAGAGAGCGCGCGGACGGCGCTCGACTATCTCGACGAGCCCGGGACGACAGGGTCCGGGACGACGAGTTCCGGGACGACAGGGTCCGGGACGACGAGTTCCGGGACGACAGGGTCCGGGACGACGAGTTCCGGGACGACAGGGTCCGGAACCGGCCGATCGGCAGGAGAGAACACGGTCGTGTTCGACGGGGAGGAGTCCGAAGTCGACGCCGACCGCGACGACCCCGAAACGGTCGTGTTCGGCGGTAACGGCGGAACGACCGGCGCGTCGGGCGGCACGAACGAAGACCGCGAGAGCGCGGTGAAGTTCTGTCCGAACTGCGGGACCGACCTCCGCCGGTTCGACTCCGTCAACTTCTGTTCGGAGTGCGGCATGGAACTGTAAAACCTCGGACCGAGAGGAGCCGACCGTCGTCTCCACCGACGACGAGTGAGGGCGCTACGGCGGCAGTTCCGCCCCACACTCCGGACAGAAGTTCATCGTGTCGCCGTCGGGCAGATGCGTGTGACACCCCGGACACTCGCGGGTCGTCTCGTCGTCGGGAGCGTGCACCTTCGTCGGGTTGTCACCGGAGGCGTACACCTTCGTAGGGCTCCCGTCGTCGTCGGAGGTCACTCCCGTCGGTCCGTCGTCGGGGGTGTACACCGTCGTCGGGCTGTCGTCGTCCGCTCCGTCGGTCGGTCTCCCGGCCGAACTCGGCGCATCGTCTCGGGCCTCGATGGCGTCTCGGAGCGCGGACGGCGGGTCGCGAAGGAGCGTCGTCGTCCGCGGACCCTTGTCGGCGAATTCGACGCCCAGCGCGACGACCTGTCCCTCTTCGAGGTCCGGGCCATCCAGATCCTCCATGTGGAAGAAGACGTCTTCGTCGACCGCCGGCGTCTCGATGAACCCGTACCCGCCGGTGTCGTTGAAGAAATCCACCGTCCCGACCGCGTCGTAGTCGGCGGGGTCGTAGTCACCGCCCGAGATGTCGACGGAGTCGAACAACGGCTGAACGGACTCTTTGACGTTTTCGACGATGGTCGATCCGGACGAGTCGGCCGGACTGCCGGGATCGCGCAGGACGTTCGTCGCCCGCGGGCCTTTCTCCGTCCGCTCGATGTCGAAGGCGACCTCCTGTCCCTCTTGCAGGTCCGGGCCATCCAGATCCTCCATGTGGAAGAAGACGTCCTCGTCGGCCGCTGGCGTCTCGATGAATCCGTACCCACCGGTGTCGTTGAAGAAATCCACCGTCCCGGTCGCGTCGTGGTCGACCATGCGCCACCGATCGGTGGCGTGACACGAAAAACCACCGACGGGACGGCGGGGAGAGGCAAGCACGAGCCGACGAGCGGCGGGGGCATCCACAGCCGGATGTGGGGCGTTCACAGCCGGAAGTATTAGTCGCGGGCGCGAAAGGGAGTGGTATGCGAGGCGATTGGACGGGGGGAACGGATCGGTGTCCCTGAGCCGGGAGTGGAGTGTCGAAGTGGGGCCAGTCACGGCGGTGGCCCACCACGCAACGCCGAACGTCCTGACAGTCTGGATAGATCCAGCGTCGGCCGTCGGCCCGGTTCTGAACGTCCTCGCGGCGGAAGACGGGGAGTACCGGGGGACGGTCGAGACGATTGGTGCCGTCGCGTCGGCGGAGCATCACGGGCCGTCGGGGCTGCTGATCGTCACGACCGATCGCGGCTACTGCTACGCCGTCGACCCGGCGACTGGACGCGCGCGCTGGAAGGCCCGAGCCGACCGTGCCGGGACGACCGATGGGGCTGGCGGCCCGCCGCGCCTGTACGGGGGGACGGACGACGTGGTGTATCTGTACGACGAGCGGTCGCTCACGGCTCGGCGGGTGAGCGACGGGACGCGGAAGTGGACGACCGAACTGCCGGACGGAACCCGGGATCGGATGGACGCCGCCGGATCGGTCGACGGCGTCTACGCCGACTCGGACCCGGTCGTGGTCGAAGCGGGCGAGGGTGTGTACGCAGTCGACGAATCGGACGGCGGCATCCAGTGGCGAATCCGGGATCGAAACCCGTCGGTGGAGACCATCGTGGGTTCGTTCGTCGTCGTCGCCGGCGACGAGAACTGGTACGTGCTGAATCGGACGGATCAAATCGTCGACGCCGAGTACTCGGCAGAGACGCCGCGCGCCACGGGAAACGGGAGGCTGTTCGTCGCCGATGGGTCGCAGCTCACGGCGTACGCGCTCGCCGCGGATCCGGAGGGCGGGGTCGAGCGATCCGAGCCGACGCGAGTGTACGACACGGTCGACGACACCCGGACGACAGTGTACGGGCAGTCGGAAGACGGGGCGCCCGACGACACGGCGTCGTTCTGTCCCCAGTGTGGGGTGGACGTGACGGACGCCGACGAGACGAACTTCTGTTCGGCGTGCGGCACCGGTCTTCCCGACGGGGCGAACTTCTGTCCGGAGTGCGGGGCGGACGTAGCTCCCTGAGCGGCGCTACTCCGCTTCCGCGGAGAGATCCGAACCACAGTCCGGACAGAAGCTGATCTCGCCGTACGGATCGAGATCCGAGCCACACGACGGGCAGGCCGAGTCGGTGTCCGAGTACACCGCCGTCTCCGCGTCGTCGTTAGACACGTACACCACGGTGTCGTCGGCACCGGCACCCGAGCGTCCCTCGAACGCCGCCGGACTCCGCGTCAGTGCGTAGGCCGCGACATCCGATCCGTCGGCGACGAACAGGGCGCCGTCGGTGGTCGCGTGGGCGTCGGCGTCGAGCGTCCGTTCGACCACCCCGTCCTCGCGCCGAACGAGGTAGAGCGTCTCCGCCGAGCCCGAGACGGCGACTAGGTGGGGCGTCGCCCGAAGGAGACGCAGGGACTCGTCGGAGAGCGTCCAGTGCGGGTCGCCGCTCTCGGCGTCGATGCCGAAGAGGGTGTCACGACCGGCCCTCGAGCGGGATCGGACCAGCGTCGGCGGCGCGTCGGCGGCGATGGAGGAGACCGAATCGACGGCCGCGAACTGCCAGTGGACCCGACCGGTCGTTCCGTCGATTCGGTACGCGAAAGCATCGTCGCCGCCGACGCCGTACGTCCCGGCGTAGACATCACCGGAGCCGTCGGAGGCGATCGTCCGCACCTGCAGATCCGTCTCCACGCGCCACGACGACCGCCCCGTGTCGGGGTCGAGGGCGTGGAACTCGTAGTCGGACTCGTAGGTCCGCCAAGCGACGTACGGCGTCCCGTTCTCGATCCACAGGGACTGCGTCGAGAGGGCTGAGGACGAGCGCCAGCGCTCCCGTCCGGAGACGGGGTCGACGGCCACCACGGCGGAATCCTCGCTGAGGCACAGCCGGTCGCCAACCGGATACAGGTCGCGTCCGAGAGACGATTCGGCGGTGTAGCACCACGACTCGAGGCCCGTCGTCGCATCGATATGAGCCACGTCGCCGCCACGGTCGTCGCTCGCGAACGTGGCGTATGGACCCGTGTCGCCGTCGTGGAAGAATTTCTCCGCGTCGCCCGGCCGGTAGTACCACCGCTCGACGCCGGTGTCGAGGTCGAGGGCAACGAGACCCATGTTTCTGCGCTCGCCGACACTAACGAGGAGACAGTCGTTCCTGACGTGTTGCTGCAGGTCGCTGTGTAGGGCGTCCGGGAGCGTCCGCTCCCAGTCGACCGTGCCGTCGGCGGCGCGGTAGGCCCACACCCTCGCGTCCGCGCCGAGAAAGACCCGCTTCTCGGTGGTCGCCACGACGCCGACGGCGTCGGCGGCCCACCGCTCGCTTCCGGACGCGGGGTCGACGGCGTGGATTCGGTCGGCGTCGGTCCTGACCAACAGCAGCCCCGAATCCTCGTGGTACCCGACACCCCTCACCCTCCCCGCCGTCTTGACACGGCCGCGTTCGGTGCCGTCGGCCGTCGACAGGACACTCACCGCGGGGCCGGCGTGCGCGGTGTCCGAGATGCCGGCCGTCACGACGCCACAAGGGTGGTGCCAAAGGACGGCGACATCGCCCGGCAGTCCCTGCGACCACGTCGGCGACATCACCGTTGCCCTCCACCGAATCGACTCATATCCGATCGTTCTCGGGAATCGACAAAAACGTCGGGCTCGTGGCAACCCGGTCGTGACGCGACATCGGACACCACCTCGTCGACGATCCACAAAAATATGTGTCAGACCGTCCATGGATCGCGTATGTCGCTCGGGCCTTCGGTTCGCGACGTTGGACGCGCCGTGTTGACGGGCGGGCGTCGACTCGCCTCGATGGCGAGTGAGTACACCGCCTCGTCGGACGAACGAGACGAGTCGGCGTCGACGGGAGCGGAGCCGGACCCCGGGGCGGCGGCAGACGCCCCGGAGACGCCGGAGGAGACGGAACGTGCCGGTGATCCGGCACGCCGGATCGGTGCCGTCGTCTCGGCGGTCGATCCCAAGTACACCGCGAAAGTCGCCGTCGACGGGACGAAACGAGGGTTGCGAGCGGGGCCGTACGGCGCAGTGGCGGGTGCCGGGGCCGGCGTTCTTTACGGAGTGTACGCCAGCAACCGGGAGGACTTCGACCCGGAGGAGTTCTCCGACCCGGTCAGCAACCACCTTCCCGTCGAGGAGTTGAAAAGCGAGTACGCGACGGCTGCCAGCGGTTACCGCTACGGCAAGCGGTTCGGCCTCTACGGCGGGGCCGTCGGAACGGCGCTCGGCGCCGGCGTCGACGTGATAGTTCGCGACGGGGACGAAGACGGCGGCGGCCCGGACGAAGACGGCGACACGCGGTAACTGTGCCGGCCGGTGACGGCAGACACGCCACGAGCGACGCGTGCATTCGTCGACCACGCCCCGGTCCGTGCGTCGTGGGAGTTGAGACGACATCCGCTATGGAGGAGGCGGCATGCGTAATCACCGATACTCCGAAATCGACTGGTGTGGAACGTAGTACCCGCTTTCATCGATCCACGTCGACAGCCACTCGTCAGCGACCGATTCGTCGATCTTTCCGGCATCGATACCAGCAAAGAGCACACCGACTGATCCGACAACGGGGACTCCCTGTTCTTTCGCAAATGATCGGGCATCTCCGTCATCCGTCAGCAGACGACCGTCCTCTGTCCGCCAAGGCAAACGCATCGCTCTTGCCTCCGAACACACCAGCCTCGACAGCACCCTCGATCAGGAGATCGAAGTCGTCTGGATAGGAACCGGTGATTCGTGCCCTCGTTCTATCCCAGACTGGGAATTCATACTATCTATGAACTGCGCCAGCGTGCCATATGCAGTGAGATGGCCGGTCTCAACGTCTGGTGCGTTGTGTCTCGTGAGTGACGAATCTGACGCCTTGGCGGTTATCGCTCGGGAGAACCAGACCACGAGGAGAGGGCCGCCACAACGACCCATCCAAGGTAGTCGAACACTCGGTTTGACGGCCAACGTCGTGGCGTATTGCACCCGTCGGAACCGAAGCTGCCGGTGCAGCGCGCATAATTCTCAGATGTGATTCTGACGGGGGAGTAGCTATATAGCGTGAGCGGAAATGGTGACGAAGGAATGGAAAGACCGTCCGCGCGAGCGAGCGGGACGATCATCTTCGGTGTCGGTCTCGTCCTCGCGCTGTTTCATCTGCAGTCGGCGGTACGGTTGCGGATGTTCCCCGCACTGGTGCTGATCGAGGCGGCCGTACCGCTGGTGCTGGCGCTCGGGGTCGCCGGTTCCGGGGCGTTGATCCGTGCTGGGCGTGTCGTCCCGGGGCAGTTCGGCGACCGAGTGCTCGGCTGGATGGCGGTCGGGATGGCGGGGCTGAGCGTCGCCGTCGGCTGGCTGTTCGCCGACGCCGTCATCCGCGGCGAGCCCGTACCGGCGGCGGTGCGGGCCGTGTTCAATGCGGCGACGCTCGGGGCACTGGTCGGCCTCGTCGTCGGCGTCTACGACGCCCGCGGACAGTCCCAGCGACGGCTGGCGGAGCAGTTGACCCGCATCAACGACACGCTCCGCATCGCGACCCAAGAGATGGTGAACGCCACCAGACGAGACGAACTCGAAACCACCGTCTGCGATCGGCTGACCGACTCCGACCTCTACGACAGCGCGTGGATCGGCCGCTACACCCCCGACGACGAGGTCGTGCGCCCGTCGGCGTGGGCGGGCCACGACGACGCGTACATCGCGTCGCTGGAGGTAACCGTCGATCCGGACGATCCCACCGGGCAGGGTCCGGGCGGTGAGTCGATCCGGACGGGTGAGATTCAACCCGTTCAGGACGTGTTCGACGAGCCGAGCCTGGAGCCGTGGTGGGAGCTGCTGGCGGAGAAAGGCGTAGAATCGATGGCTGTCGTGCCGCTCGTCGGCAACGAGCGCGTCCATGGCTTTCTGAGCGTCTACGCCAACCGGGTGAACGCGTTCGGCACGGCGGAACAGGAGGCGCTCTCCGAACTCGGAGAGGGCATCGGCCACGCCATCGAGTCGATGACGGCCCGGGAGCAACTCGCCCGGCGCGAGCGGGAACTCGCCCGACAGAATCAGCGCCTCGACGAGTTCGCGAGCGTCGTCTCACACGACCTCCGCAACCCACTGACCGTCGCCGAGGGCAACCTCGAACTCGTACAGATGGAGAGAGACGACGACCGGCTGGCTCGCGTCGGCGACGCGCTCGACCGAATGGACGAACTGATCGACAACCTGCTCACGCTGGCTCGATACGGCCGAACGGTGGACGACGTCGAACCCGTCGCCATCAAGTCGGTCGCCGAGAACGCGTGGGCGACGACGGGCACCGACGGGGCACGGCTCCGCTTCGACGGTCGCCCCGGGACCGTCGAGGCCGACGAGAGCCGCCTCACGCAGGTGTTCGAGAACCTGTTCCGCAACGCGGTTGAACACGGCGCGGCGAGCGAGGAGACACAGGTCGACGACGACGTAGAGCCGGGCGCCACGGGTGGTCAGCCGAAAGCCGACGATGGCGCGGACGAGTCGCCACCGACGGCCGACGGACCCTCGACGCTCGCCACGGCCGAGCGCGTCGAGGCCGGAGACTTCGTGCGTGGTGGACAGGGGGACGACGCCGACAGTCCACGAGTGACCGTCACCATCGGGCGGACCGAGGACGGCTTCTACGTCGAGGACGACGGACCGGGCATCCCCGAGGGAGAGCGCGAGACGGTATTCGAGACGGGGTACTCCACCGCTCCCGAGGGGACGGGGTTCGGCCTCAACATCGTCCGGACCATCGCGGAGGCCCACGGCTGGCGGGTCGAGGTGACGGACGGGAAAGACGGGGGCGTGCGGTTCGAGTTCACGACGACCGGCGTCGAGGCGAACGGGTCCGGGGCCGAACGCTGAACCGCGGGTCGGGACAACGGTTTACCGTCGGTGGGCCGTAGTCGAAACGCCATGACGTCAGACCGTGTCGTCGAGCTTCTGCGGGAAGCGTACGGCGACGAAATCGAGACGGTGATGAACTACCAGACGAACGCCATCGTACTCGACGGTGTGCGGGCCGAAGAGATCAAGGAGAGCCTCCGGCAGGACATCCAAGAGGAACTGGGTCACGCCGAACAGCTGGGGCAGCGTCTCAAGCAGTTGGACGCGCGTCCGCCGGGATCAGCCGACTTCGTCGCCCGGCAGGACACCCTGCAGCCTCCCGAGGATTCGACGGACGTGCTCTCGGTCATCCGGGGCGTCCTCGACGCCGAAAACGACGCCATCGAGACGTACCGGGCGCTCATCGACGCGGCCGAGGAAGCGAACGATCCGGTGACGGAGGACCTCGCGGTGACCATCCTCGCGGACGAGGAGGCCCACCGAACCGAGTTCCGTGGCTTCGAGAAGGAGTACGGGACCGAGTGATCGATCAGTCGGCGCCGTCGGGGGTCGTAGTCTTCCGATAGTCGCCGTAGTCGGTGCCGCGGAACTCCTCGAGGAGGTTGACCGCGGCGTCAGCCCTTCACCGACGGAGACGGCGACCTGTCGGTTCCCGCCGGTGACACTCGTCGTCGAGCTAATCGAGGACGCATACTGGGAGGACGAATCCCACTGGACCGAGGGACTGTTCGAGGAGGACCCGATGGGCGAACCTGAAAGACGAGCGTTAGGGCGGCACGACGACCGCCCGTCCCTCGATTTCGCCGTGTTCGAGGCGTTCGGCGACGGTGTTGATCTCGTCGAGGTCGTAGCGGGAGGTCCGCAGGTCCACGTCGCCGCGTTCGACCAGCGCGACCAGTTCCTGCAGTTCGGCGTAGCGGCCGACGAGTGTGCCCTTGTACGCGAATTCGCCGTTGACGAGCGCCTGTGACGGTTCATGGATGTGACCGCCGTAGCCGACGATGTGATGGTCGCCGCCCGCCGCCGTGATGTCGGGAGCGTAACCCGTCGTCACGTCTGCGCCCACGAAATCGATCACCTGTTGGGCACCGACGCCGTCGGTGATGGCGTCGATCTCGGCGGCCACGTCGGTGTTCGCCGGGTCGACCGTGTGGTGGGCACCGAGACCGGCGGCGAGGTCACGTGCCTCGCTCTTGATATCGAGCGCCGTGATTTCGGCGGCGCTCATGGCGTCGAGACACTGGAGACCGATGTGACCGAGGCCGCCGACGCCGATGACGACGGCGTGATCGCCCGGATCGAGTTCGTCGACCGCCTTCTTCACCGCGTGGTAGGCCGTGATGCCAGCGTCGGCGTGGGGGGCGATGTCCGTGGGGTCGACGCCGCCCGGGAGCGGGATCACCGCCCGCTCGTTGGTGTGGAGGTACTCCGCGAAGCCGCCGTCGGTCGTCAGCCCCGGGAACTGCGCGTTCTCGCAGTACATGTCCTCGCCGAGTCGGCAGGGCCGACAGGTGCCACAGGTCATGTGTGGGTGACAGATCACCTGATCGCCCACCTCGACGATGTCGACGTTCTCGCCCACCTCGGCGACAGTCCCGGCGTTTTCGTGGCCGAGTGTCATCGGCAACGGCTGCGGTGCGTACTCCTCCCACATCCCCTCGATGATGTGGTTGTCCGTCTGACACCAACCGGCACCTTCGACCTCGACGATCACGTCGTCGGGGCCGTCGGCGGTCGGTCGCTCCACCTCGTCGATGGAGAGCGCCTCGCTCATCTCCTCCGTGTACTCGTGGAGTCGTGCGGCGAGCATGTGGGGGTGGTTCACTCGCGTCGATAAAAACGTTCCTCCGTCGACAATCACGAACGACCACAATAGTTATTTGTTGTCACTCCTCACGGGTGGTCGTACCATGTACGAGTACGAGGGCGAGGACGTGTTCGTCATCGACTCGCATCTCCACCTGTGGGATGCGACCGAGGAGAACATCGTTCACGAGGGGGGCGAGCAGTTCATCCAGTGTTTCTACGACTATCACACGGCGTTCACGCCGGAGGAGAAGCAGTGGTCGCTGGAAGAGTACCGCAAGTACGGCGCCGACCGGATGAAAGAGGACCTGTTCGGCAATGCGGCGGTCGACATGGGCATCTTCCAGCCCACCTATCTCACCGACTTCTACGACGAGGGGTTCAACACGGCCGAGCAGAACGCCGAACTCGCCGAGGAGTACCCCGAGCGATTCGTCCTGAACGGCACGTTCGACCCGCGCGACGGCGAGGAGGGCCTCGAGTATCTGGAGGAACTGAACGACCGATACGACCTGCAGGGCGTGAAACTCTACACGGCGGAGTGGCGCGGCGACTCGAAGGGGTGGCGCCTCGACAGCGAGGAGTCGTTCAAATTCCTCGAGAAGTGTGCGGAACTCGGCATCCGGAACATCCATCCGCACAAGGGACCGACCATCCGGCCGCTCAACCGCGACGCGTTCGACGTGGCCGACGTGGACGACGCCGCCACCTCCTTCCCCGAGCTGAACTTCGTCGTCGAACACGTCGGCCTGCCGCGACTGGACGACTTCTGCTGGATCGCCGCCCAGGAACCGAACGTCTACGGCGGCCTCGCCGTCGCGGCACCGATGGCCGTCCACCGGCCCCGGAAGTTCGGCGAGATCATGGGCGAACTCCTCTTCTGGCTGGGCGAGGATCGCCTCCTCTTCGGCTCCGACTACGCGCTCTGGAACCCCGACTGGCTGGTCGACGTGGTGATGAACGCCGAGTTGACCGACGAACAGCGCGACGAGTACGGCGTCGAACTGGACCTCGAAACGAAAAAGAAGATCATGGGTGAGAACGCCGCCGAACTGTACGACATCGATATCGAGGCGAAAAAAGAGCAGTTCAAATCCGACGACGTGACCGAGGAGTTCGGCCTCGCGGAACACTACGGCGGGTCGAGCACCGCACCGGCGGACGACTGAGCATGTCGTCCGACACAGCCGACGTCGACGGGCCGGTGACCGAGACACGGGTCCGCGAACGCCTCGATCGGGTCACCGACCCCGAACTCGACACCTCTATCGTCGACCTAGAGTACATCGATTCGATCCGGATCGACGGCGACGAGGTACACGTCGTGTTCACGCTTCCGACGGCGTGGTGTTCGCCCGCTTTCGCGTGGATGATGGCGACCGACGCCCGCGACGAAGTAGAGTCGCTGCCGGGGGTGAGCCGCGCGACGGTCGAACTCCGCGAACACATGCACGAAGCGGAGATCAACCGCGGCGTGAACGAACGGCTCTCCTTCGGCGAGGCGTTCCCCGACGCCGACGGGAGCGTGGAACCCGTCCGGGCCGAACTCGACGAGAAGGCACGGCTCTCGCGGCAACACGACGCCACGGGCGCGCTCCTCGACGCCGGCCTCGACGCCGACCAGATCGTAGGGCTCACGCCGTCGAACGTCGAGTCCGACGGGGACCGAGCCCGCGTGTGGCTCCGCGACGGCGATCTCGCGGTGACCGTCGACGCCGACCCGCTGGATCGATATCTGGAGAAGGCGTCCGCGACGGGGCTCCTCGACGACGACCACCCCGAACTGTTCCGGACGCCCGAGGGCGACCCCATCGACCCCGACTCGTTCGAACTGGTCCGTCACCGGACGCGGGCGGCCGGCGTCAACATGAGCGGGCAGGGATCGGTGTGTGACGCCCTCCACGACGCGCGCCAGGCCGAGGACCGGCCGCCGCTGTCGTCACTTTAGAAGCCGATCAGCCCGCCCGGCCCCGGCGGCGGACCGCTCGGTCCGTCACGCTCCCCGTCCCCGTCGTCTTCGGGTTCGCCGTGACCGGGTTTCGCCAGCCCGTAGCGACCGCGCGCGGCGAACTCCTGTGGGTCCCAGCCACAGTCGGGACAGGCGCCCTCGTCGTAGTTGAAATCGACGCCACAGCCGAGGCATTCGTTTTCCGCGCCCATCAGTCCCGCTCCCCGATACCGGCGCGGCCGAGGCCGTACCGGCCGCCACGGCGCCACGTTTCGGGTTTCCAGCCACAGTTCGGACAGGCATCCCGTCGGTAGTCGAACGATTCGCTACATCGCTGGCAGTCGGCGGTGAGCGCCATGTGTCGTGTTACCGCGGACCGCTACGTAAGAATTTCGCCCGGACGGAACACGTAAACCGTCCTCGGGCCAACGGCGCGCATGGCGGCCCAACCGGTGTTCGAGGTGTACCAGGACAGGAGTTCGGAGTGGCGATGGCGACTCGTCGCGTCGAACGGCAATATCGTCGCCGACAGCGCGGAGGGGTACGCGTCGAAACAGGGCGCGAAACGCGGCATTCGGAGCGTCAAGCGAATCGCCCCCGACGCCGAGATCGAGGAGCGGTAGCCGGGCATCGGCGCGTATCGGTCGAATCTGCCGATTTCGACCGTTAGATCGGCTAAAGACGGTCTTTCCTTGCAGAGGGTGCTACTGGCCGGATTCGGCCGTAAGAACACTCAGCTGTCCAGAAAATACGAGTTTTAGACTTATCTTGTGGTTTTTGTGATGGTGTCGCGTCGGGTCGCCCACGAACGCGGAGCAGAACATGACACGCAAGGCATTCAGCGCGATCGGTGTAGCGACTCTGTTGACCATGCCGTGGCTGTGGAGTTGGCTTCCCCTCGGGAGTGGCCTCTCGACCGTCGCGACGGTGGGGGTGAGCGGCGTCGGCATCCTCGGAGCGGCATTCCTCCTCACCTGGGGCGCAGAGACGGCCGAGAAGGACGTCCCACGGGCGTTCGCCATCGCCGTCCTCGCAGTACTGGCCGTCGCCCCCGAGTACGCGGTGGATGCGCTCTACGCCTGGAATGCGGGGGCGTTCGCCGGCACGCCGCAGGGTGCGGAGGCGGGGAACCTCGCCGTCGCCAACATGACCGGCGCGAACCGTATCCTCATCGGCATCGGCTGGGCCGGCATCGCGCTGTTTACTATCTTCCGTTCCGGTGCGGCGTCGGACCCGGCGGTCGAGAGTCGTGACGGCTTCCTCACCGACGCCGTGACCCTCGACCACGATATCGGCCTCGAAATCGTCTTCCTCTTCGCGGCGACGGTGTGGGCCTTCGCCGTCCCGCTGGGCGGCGGCATCGGCGCCATCGACTTCCTCGTCCTCGTCGGGATCTACGCCGCGTACCTGTTGATCGTGATTCGGGGCGAACCCGACGGCGAGTCGGACCACGGCGGCGTCCCGGGCGCGCTCCAGCAACTCTCCCGTCCCGTCCGGATCGGCAGCGTCCTCGCGCTCTTTGCCTTCTCCGGGCTCGTCATCTTCACCGCGGTCAAACCGTTCGCCCACGGCCTCGAATCGCTGGGGACGCAGGTCGGGATTCCCGCCTTCTTTATGATCCAGTGGATCGCCCCGTTGGCCTCGGAGTCGCCGGAGCTGATCGTCGTCCTCGTTCTCGTCAACAAGGCGCGGTCGACCGCCGGCTTCAACGCCCTCATCTCCTCGAAGCTCAACCAGTGGACGCTCCTCATCGGGACGCTCGTCGTCGTCTACTCCCTCGCGCTCGGCCAGTACGGCGCGCTCCCGTTCGACCAGAAGCAGGCGGGTGAGATCTGGCTGACCGCCGCACAGTCGCTGTTTGCTCTCGCCTTGATCGTCGACTTCGAGATCAGCATCCGGGAGGCCATCGCCCTCCTCGTCCTGTTCGTCACGCAGGTGGCGACCGAGTTTCTCACCATCCGTGGCGTACTCGACCTGCCGCTCTCGGAGTTCGAAGTCCTCCTCGTGTTCAGCGTCGTCTACGTCGTCCTCTCGGTGGCGCTGCTCGTCGCCCGCCGCGACGACGTGACGCGGCTGGCAGGCCAGGTGCGCCGCGTCGTCAGCCGGCGGTTCGAGCGGACGGCACAGCCCCAATACGCCGACTGACGGCAGTCGGGCCACACAGTTACGTCGACCGAGTGCGGAGACGAAGCATGGATCTGACCGTGTACGGCCCGCTCCGATCCGCGACAGGCGAAAAGCGGGTCAGCGTCGATCCCGACAACGAGACGGTCGCCGCGGTGGTCGAGGCGTTCGTCGGCGCGTATCCGCGCGCCCGGTCGCATCTCGTCGACCAGGAGGGCGCACTCCGCCCGAGCGTTCGCGTGACGGTCGACGGCGAGCGGGTGGCCCTCGATGACGACTGCCCGCCCGACGCCGAGGTGGCGCTGTTTCCGGCGATGCGCGGCGGCGATCGTCGCGTTTGACCCCGTTTTATCCCTCAGCAACTGATACGACGCGAGTGTTGCATACGAGGCTGTGTCCATTCTCCGAGGGATCGACACTGCCGACCTCCCCGAAGTGGCGGTCCTCGATTACGTCCTCGCAGGGACGCTGAACGGATTGACGGCTCACGCAGGTCACGATGCCGCGACCGACTTCCTCGACTGAATCGAGGAAAACGCTCGGTTCCACATCGACTCGCTGACCGGGGATGCCCTCGCGACGGGGAAAGCGCTCTTCCGGCAGTCCGTGCCGTTCTCCTTCGTGGACGCCTGCATCGTCGCCTACATGCAGACCGAAGGACTCGGCTACCTCTACGCGTTCGACGACGACTTCGACGCTACCGAGGAGGTCTGCCGCCTCGATACTGCTACCAACCCCTATCGACCGGAGTGATCGAGTGGCGCTCTGTATTCAGCACGACTACCGAAACCCGTCACCTCCGCGGGTTTCGACGAAGCACCCCGTTCACCCAAAGAGACCGGGCGTGGACTGACGTTCAAGCGCTACCGTCGAGGTCGTACTGCTCCCCCACCGTCTCGGCCAGTCCAACCGCTTCCAGTCGGTCCATCGGCGCGAGCATCGACAACTGGACGACGCCCGGCAGACGCGCGATCTCGACGCCGCCGGAGAACGTACACCGGGCGCGCACCTCCCCTTCGGTCATATCGAGGAGGGTACCCGCGCGGTCGAACGCGTTGTCGGTGGCGTCGTTGATCGTCGCGCCCGAGCCGATCACCTGGATGGGCGCGGCGTCGACAACCTCCGCCACGTCGTACTGCGCGGCGAGGTCGGCACCGGCCTCACGCTCGGCATCCGTGTAGGGCTTCGCGATGTCGGGCAGATCGGATTCGTTGGGCAGGAGGAGCGGTCCGTCGATGTCGAGGCCCTTGATCACCTCCACTTCCAGCTCCGTCCGTCCGCTCACGTCCGTCGTGTGCAAGGAGAGTTCGCCGTCGCCCTGATTCGCGTGCAGGTCACCGACGTAGAGCCCGGCTCCGTCGATCTTTACCGGACAGATCAGCGTCGCGCCGGGGCGCACGTCGTTGGAGTCCATGTGGCCGTCGGTGCGGTCTGCGAGCGCCGCTTCGTCCGGCAGTCCCCAGTCGTGCCCCGCGCCGATCAGGAACTGCCCGAAGTCGCCGGCGTTGTGTGAGTCGGGAAACTCCCGAGGCGGCGTCGTGCCGATGTTGCCGATGAACGGCCGGAGGTGGCCGAGCGTCCCCGGAATCTCGTCGGGCTTGTACAGCAGGATGGGATGCTGCCGGGAGTTCTCCGGGAGGGCCATCGCCTCGTCGGCACGTTCCGCCAGATCGGTCGCGCCCGCCTCGCCGACCGTCAGCCCGACCGAACGGTCGTCGTCGAAGGCGACGGTGTAACCGAACTCGAAGCCAAAGGAGGAGGCGTTGGCGCCGCACTCCGCACATTTGATCGCGTCCTCGCCGATGCCCTCGACGACGCTCTCGGGCCACTCGGTGCCACACTCCGGACAGCGGTGATCGACGAAGGGGTCGTCGCCGAACGCCCCCTCGCGTTCGGCCATGCTCCCGGTGCTCGTCGCGACGCTCGTCACCTCCATATCCTTGATCCGGACGACGAGCGCGTCGCCGGGTTCGGCGTTCTCGACGCGAATCGGCCGGGTGACTTCGTGCCCGCCGCGGAACTCGGGCGTGATCATCGGTCCCCAGCACGCCGGCGGCGTGTGCGTGCGTACCGTCCCACCGTCGGCCACGGTGCCCGCCCACTCTTGGTCCGGGCCGACGAGACCGAGGGTGAATCGGTCCACGTCGAGCTCCTGTTGGATCTGCTGAGACATACGGTGTAACGTCGGCTCGTGTGACAATAACTGTTAGCACGGCCTGCGGACGGTGTGCAGGCGGCGATCCACGCATCGTGCGAGGCGGTGGCACGGACACGATACCGACGACCACGGCGAGACCGTACGCCAGGGCGGCGGAGTCGTCACGGACGTCTTTGCCAGCTCGATGCGCAAGCGAGACCGACTCGCAACGCGTCTTGCTGCCGAGTGGGCGGCGCCGGTCGTCGGAGCCGACGTTCAGGCGCCGATCCCGCTCCGGAAGCCCCGCTGGATCGTCATGGCGTGGGCGTAGTCGGCCTCGGAGAGGATGCCGACCCGTTCGCCGTCCCACTGGACGATGGCGTCGAGACCACCCCCGCTCTGCAGTTGCACCAGCGTGTCGAAGGCGTCGGCGGACGGGTCCACTCGCGGCACGTCGCGTACGATGTCGCCGACCGTCGTCGTCGCGTGGTCCTCCCGCCGCGCCTTCTTCAGGTCGTCGAGCGTGACGACGCCGATAGGCACCCCGGCCGCGTCGACCACGAGGTGGACCGGCTTCCGGTCCCGGAGCAGCTGCGAGCCGAACTCCTCGACCGTCGTCGACGCCGCGACCGTCGCCGGGTCACGCGTCATGATGTCGCCGACCGAGAGCCCCTCGAAGAGTTCGTCGAGGAGGACGGCCTTCGACTCCGTCGTCGCCGCCCCGTAGATGAAGAAGGCAAGCAACAGGAGGATGATCTGGAAGTTGAGGACGCCCACGATGGCAAAGAGGAAAGCAAAGAGGACGCCGATCCGGGCGGCGATGCGAGTCGCCGTGCCGTACGGCCGCGAGCGAGCGAGGAGCGCACGCAGGATACGGCCGCCGTCCATCGGAAACGCGGGGAGGAGGTTGAAGACCGCCAGCGTGACGTTCACGATGGCGAGCCAGCCGATGACGAACCGCGGGACCTGTAGCGACGCCGGCGCGACGAGAACGCCCACATAGCAGACGGCGGCGACGAGGAGGCTCGAGACGGGCCCGGCGGTGGCGATCCAGAACTCCCGGTCCCACTCCTTCGGGAACGTCTTCAGTGACGCGAGCCCGCCCAGAATCCAGAGCGTGATCGACTCGATTTCGAGACCGTAGCGCAACGCGACCCACGAGTGGCCGAGTTCGTGGATGGTTACGCTCACGAACAGACCGACGGCCGCGACGATACCGATGAGCCACGGAGTCGACCCGGCACGGAGGCGAGCAAGGTCGAACCCGACGCCGGTGAGCCGCTCGATCAGCCCGGCGTAGAGTTCGATCTGTTGTCCGCTGCCGATCAGCCACGCGAGAATCGGGAGGAAGATTAGAAGCGAGGTGTTGATCCGGATGGGGATGTCCCAGATCTCGGTGATCGTGTAGCTTCGCATACTCACCTGTGACGGCGCACGTGTTTAGCGGATGCGGTCAGTCGCCTCCGTCGGTCGGCGACGAGATACCACACGCCGGACGGGACTGGCCGCCCCAATGAGCACACCAATCCCTATCATCCCATCACCCATACGACACGACGGAGTATGTCAAAGATCGTCCCGAAGCGTACCACCGCGGAGATCGATGGCGACTTCGTCGTCTTCCGGATCGGCATGCGGATCAACGCGCTGTGGAAGGTGCACAAATGGCTCCCGGTCTTTCTCGCCATGCCGCGGATGCTCCGCGAACTCGAAGCCGATCCGGAGAGTGGGCTGCTCGAAACGCAGACACACCTCGGTCTCCGGAATCAGGTCCTGACACAGTACTGGCGCTCCTTCGACCACCTGCACGAGTACGCCCGGGATACCGAGAGCGAACACCTCCCGGCGTGGAAGGCGTTCAACCGCGAGGTCGGCGAGGGCGGCGACGTGGGCATCTGGCACGAGACGTTTCTGGTTCGGGATGGGGAGTACGAGGCCGTCTACAACAACGTGCCGCCGATGGGTCTCGGGGCCGTCGGCGAGTTGGCGCCCGCGTCCGGCCAAGCAGAGACGGCCGCGGGGCGACTCGGCCGGAGCGCGGGCGACGACGCCCCAGTCGGTCCATCGGAACGCGACACCGAGGTGTGAGCGGTCATAGGAATTATCGGCAGTCAGCAGAGATTCTCGCCGGTCTGTCCCGGCGAGAATCTCTGGACAGTTACGATAAGCCCTCTCAGTCGCTGCCCGCCGACTCGCTCCGCGCCCGTTCCACCGTCGCCGCCTCGTCGGTCCGCAGATCCGAGACGAAGCCGAACAGTGCGTCGAAGTCCGTGATGTCCTCCTGGACGAGATACTGGACGTAGCGGTGTTTGCGGTGGAACTCCGCCTCGACGGCCTCGACATCGCAGTCGGTCGCCTCGGCGAGCCGGTGAAAGAGTCGGAAGCCGAGCGCGTGGTGGCCGTCGTCGAGGTGCGGATGCGCGTAGTCGAGGCTGAACTGCCCCGCCGTGTCGCGACGGGCGATCACATTCCAGTACAGGGTGCGGCCGCCCTTCTCGACGACGCCGGAGGGGAGCGTGCCGGCGTCGAGGGCTTCGTACTCGGACTCGCTCAGGAGTTCGACCGCCTCGGCGACGTAGCGGTCGCCGTCGACGTGGTGCGGAAAGACCACGAGGTCGATCTCGCGGAGGAGATACGGCGCGAGCCCCTGCTCGATCACCCGGTTGATGAGCGTCTCTACGTCCTCGGCGTGCGTGGTGCCGATGACGCCGTGGCCCGTATTGAGCGTCTCGCCGAACGTCTCGAACGACGCGGGCGTGTTGATCTCGGCGATCACCTCCACGTCCGGGTTCAGGTAGTTCGTCTCGGTCATCAGCCGAGCCATCGACACCCGTTTGTACTCGTTCTCGTGGTCGCGGGTGGTGAGCGAGATACCCGTCTCGTGGGGCAGACGCACCTCGCGGCTCCCCTCGTCGATGGAGACGGGACGGTCGTCGTAGGGGACGAAGGGCATGTGGGCGTTCATGAGCGTCGTCTTCCCGACTCCCGTCGGCCCGGAGAAGAGAACGACGCCGTGGCGTTCGTACAGCAACCAGAGGAGCGTGACGAGTTCGGTCGAGATGGCGTCGCGGTCGATCAGGTCGACGGGCGTCATGGCGTCGGCAGCCTGTTTGCGGATAGAGACGTGCGGCCCGTCTTCGGAGATGACCGGGAGCGCGACGGCACAGCGAATCGTCTCCGCGACGCCCGGCAGGTCGAGGTTTACCTTCGCGCTCGGCCGACTGGCGCTGAGTTCCGTCCCGTCGCTCGCGGCGAGTTGCGTGACCACGTTGACGAAGGCCGTCTCGTCGTCGAAGGCGAGATTCGTCGGGACGCGCCCGACCGGGAGCTCGTCCGCCCGCGGGATCACCTTCACCCGCTCGTCGACGCGGTTGGCCTCCACGTCTTCGAGAGACGGGTCGCGGATGGGGATGGTGAGAACTCCGTGGCCGACGTAGTCACGGAGGACGTAGTAGACGAGGTCGTCGAGGCGGTCGGTGGCGTAGCGGCTGTCGACCGGTGGAACGGCGAGACCGTACTCGGCGAGGGCGGTCGTAAGGCGATACTTCGTCGCCGCGACCCACGCTCGCGTGTTACGGGCGGTGAGCCGCCGAGAGAGGAACTGTCGGGCGCGCTCTTGGACGAAGGCGTGTCGATCGTCGACCACGTCCTCGACGTTGGCCTCCCAGATGCGCTCCTTGCACTCCTCGATGAGTTGCTCGTCGCCGGGGAGCAGATCCGGTTCGAGGACGGCGTATTTCGTCGAGAAGTGGTCGCTCCCGAGGAGGTGTTCGCGGTAGACGACCACGTCGACATCGAAGCCCGCGAAGTCGACGGTGTACTGCCGGAGGCGTTCGCCGGCAACCCGGTCGATAAAGCGCGCGTCGGCGTCGAAGTCGGTACGAGCGGGGGCGTAGTTCTCGGTGTGGACGACCACGTCGTCGTCCTCGCGACCAACGTCGACCACCTCGATTCGGTCGTCGAGGGCCAACGGCGTCGAGTCCTCCAGCAGGCGGAGTTCACAGAGAGTGTGGTAGGTGAGGCGCCGCCACGCGGCAGGCGAGGTGTCGATCAGGCGATCCAGCGCCCGGCGGTATTTGGGTTCGAATCCCGTGGCGGCACGCTCGGCCGTTCCCTCCCGCGTCAGCGGCCGGCGGCGGTTGACGACCGTGAAGTGATCGCGGATGCGATCCATCGCTTCCCGATCCTGCGGTCCGAGGCCGGGCTCCCGAATCGAGTACGTGAACTCCTCGGACCCGGTCTCGCTGATCGTCGCCACGACACCCGGCGACACCTCGTACTGGGCGACGACGTCCGGCGCGTACCACGCGTCCGGGTCGTCCGGCGCGCGCGGCGTCGGCACCCAACCGTCGTCGACGCGTTCCCCCGCCCCGCCGACCGAGAGCGTCGGTCCATCACTCATTCGTCCCCCGCCTCCCACGGCAACGACATAGCCGTTGGTGCCTCGCTATCAGTTATAATACTCGGGGGCGCTAATCCGCGGCGCCGTCGGCCGCGGCGGGCGAGTCGACGGCTGGCGACGACTCGCCGCTGTCCCGTGTCGAGAGCTCGAACGCCTCCAGCAGTCCCAGCAGCGCGTCCGCCTGATCGGCCAGGTCGTCGACACGCCCGGAGACGTCGTCGAGCGAGTCGGTCTGTTCGTGGGCGGCGTCCGCCACGCCGGTGGCTTCGGTGGCCGTCTCCTCGCTCGTCGTCTCGATCTGCTCGATCATGGAGACGGTCTCCTCGGTCGAGGCGGCCTGCTGGTCGGTCGCGTCCGTGATCTCCCGCATCCCCTCGTCGGTGTCGTGAGCGAGTTCCGCGATCTGGTCGAGCGAGTCGATGGCGGCCTCGACCGTCTCGACCGCGTCCTCGACCTCCTCGGTCGTCCGGCGCATCCCGTCGACGGTCGCCTCGGTCTGGGTCTGGACGCCGTCGATGATCTCCTGTACGTCCGTGGCTTCGGCTTGTGCCTCTTCGGCCAGTGATTTCACCTCGTCCGCGACGACGGCGAATCCGTCGGCGTCGCCGCCCGAGTGGGCGGCCTCGATGGAGGCGTTGAGCGCGAGCAGGTTCGTCCGTTCGGCGATATCGGAGATGGTGGCGACGATGTCGCCCATGCGGTCCATCCGGTCGTCGAGTTCGTGGATCTCCGTCATCGTCTCGGTCGCTTGGGACTCGATCGCGTCCATCTTGTCGAGTGCTTCGACGGCCGCCTGCTGGCCCTCGTCGCCCTTCTCCGCGGTGCGCGTGGCGACCTCGGCAACACTGTCGGCCGAAGCGGCGATCTCCTCGATGGTGGCCGAGAGATCGCTCATCTCGGCGGCGATCCGCTGGAGCTGGTCGCGTTGCTCCTCGGCGTCGGTCGCGATGTCGGCAGTGGCGTCGCTGATCGCCTCGCTCGCCCGCGCCACGTCGTCGAGATCGGCCGACGCGTCGACGGTGCGGTCCGAGACGGTGTCGGCGAACGCGTGCACGTCGGCGACGGTCCCCTCCAGATCGTCCAGCATTCGGTTGAACGAGCGGGCGATGGAGGCCATGGCCTCGCTCTCGGGGTCGGGGTCCATCCGAACCGAGAGGTCGTTGTCGGCGGCAGCGGCCATAACGTCGCCGTACTCGTCGGCGGTCCGTTCGAGATGGTCGGTCAGCGACTCCAGTTCGCGGGTGTTCGCCCGGAGATTGTCTGTCATGCGGTCGAGGTCGTCGCCGAACGACCCCGGCACGTCCTCGTCCAACACGTCGGCGTCGAAGTCGGCCTGCGCGAGGGCGTCGGCCTGTGCCGAGATCGTCTCCAGCGATGCGTGCATCCCGTCGAACGCGCGGACGAGACTGCCAATCTCGTCGTGCTGGTGGTGCGTCTCGACGGCGGCCGCGTCGAGCTCGCCCGCGGCGATGGTCGTCGCCACGTCCTCCAGGTTCTGGACGGGTGTGACGAAGTCACGTCGGGCGATCAACAGGGTGTTCACCAGAGCGACGGCGGCGCCACCGAGGAGTGCCACTGTCACCACGGCCCTGATCGCACCGGTGAGGACGAACGGAATGACGGCGAGTGCGGCCGCGACGCCGAACTGGATCGTCACCGCGGCGACGATCTTGCGCTCGATCGACTCGGTGACGCCGAGTCGGTCCATCGATCCCCAGAGGGCGCGCCGATACAGGTCGGGTATCGCGTCCATACCGTCCTAGACGCAGTAGGGCGTGACAAACCTGTAGCCGATTATCAACTCGTAGGAACGGCGCTACGGTGATGTCCCGCGTTTGATCGGGACAGTTTCAACGAGTGAAACTGGCGGCAGCGAACGTCGGCGGACGGATCGCGGCTCGGACCGAATACTGCCCACTCGACGGCCGTCGCGACGACCCTGCAGAAGACGGCGACCGTGACACCCCCGTGATGTGAGGGAGGTGTCGGCCACCGATCGAGAGGGTCACTTCACGATAGAGATACAGTACGGCGACGGACAGTTGAGCATTCTCGACCCCATCGACGACCGGGGCATCTGCCACCACGAGACGGTCGGGGTCCGCGAGGGACTGGAGCAATGGTTTATTTACAGCGAGCGGAAGGCGGCGAGCGATCTGCCGCCGCCGGGCCGTGTTACTGCACGACCGTGTGTTCGAGCGTCCCGACGCCTTCGACTTCGATTTCGACGCGGTCGCCGTCTTCGAGCGGGCCGACGCCGTCCGGCGTCCCCGTCGCGATGACGTCGCCCTCTTCGAGTGTCATGAGGTCGGTGATCTCCGCGATGAGTTCTGGTATCGGGAAGATCAGATGGTCGAGGGTCGAGTCCTGTTTGACCTCACCGTTCACGCGGGCCTGAATGCGCGCGTCGTCCGGCAGCTCCTCGGGGGCGGCGAGCACCGGCCCCATCGGGGCGGAGCTGTCGAACGCCTTCCCGCGAATCCAGTTCTGTTCCTGATCCTGATCGTCGCGGTTCGAGATGTCGTTGAAACACGTGTAGCCGGCGACGTAGTCGAGGGCCTCCTCCTCGGCGACGTTCCGGGCCTGCTCCCCGATGACGACGGCGAGTTCGGCCTCGTAGTCGACGCGTTCTTTCCCCGCCGGAAGCGGAATCTCGTCGCCGGGACCGGCGACGGCGTTCGGCCCCTTCAGAAAGAGCAGCGGTCGGTCCGGAACTTCGTTGCCGAGTTCGTCCGCGTGCTTGGCGTAGTTCCGGCCGACACACACGATTTTCGACGGCTCGGTCGGCGGCAGTACGTCGACTGCGTCGACGTCGTAGGTCCGCCCGGCGGCCACGATCTGATCGTCGTCGACGGTTCCAACGCGGACGTACCCGCTTTGGTCTCTGAAGCGAATGCGAGACATACTCACGACTGCGGTCAGACCGTGATAATAGCGGCGCTACAAGATACGATTGCCCGTATTCCCGACGTTCAGGTCCCGCCGAGATACAGTTCGGCCACCTCGTCGCTCTCCAGTAACTCGGCGCCCGAGCCCTCGAACTCGTTTTCACCCATGTCGAGAACGTACCCCCGATCCGAGACCGACAGCGCCTTGCGGGCGTTCTGCTCGACCATCAGGATGGCCGTATCCGTTTCGTCGCGGATCTGGACGAGGCGCCGGAACATGTCGTCGACGAGGTCGGGTGCGAGGCCGGCCGACGGCTCGTCGACGAGGAGGAGGTCGGGATCGATCATGAGCGCGGAGGAGAGCGCGAGCATCTGTTGTTGGCCGCCGGACATCGAGCTCGCCTTCTGGTTCTGACGCTCCTCGAGGATCGGGAACCGCTCCCACACCTCCTCGAAGTCGGCCTCGCGCACCTCGGTTTTGATGTACGCCCCCATCTCCAGGTTCTCGCGGACGGTGAGCGTCGGGAAGACGTTCTCGCGCTGAGGGACGTAACACATCCCGCGTTCGGTCACTTTGTCGGCGCGGAGGTCGGTGATGTCCGTGCCGTCGAAGGTGACCGACCCCTCCCAGCAGTCGATGAGACCGTAGATGGCCTTCATCATCGTCGACTTACCGGCGCCGTTCGGACCGACGATCGTGACGATCTCCCGGCCCGCCACGTCGAGGTCGACGCCGTGGAGGATCTCCGCGTCGCCGTACCCCGACACCACGTCACGGGCTTCCAGAAGCGCCATCTACCCCACCCCCAGGTAGGCGTCGATGACAGCCTCGTCGTTTCGTATCTCTTCCGGCAGCCCTTCGACCAGTTTCTTGCCTTCGTTCATCACGATGATCGTGTCCGAGAGTTCCATGATGACTTCCATGTCGTGTTCGACGATACAGAAGGTGTAGCCCTCGTCGCGGAGCCGTTCGATGCGTTCCATCAACTTGCGAGTGAGCGAGGGGTTGACCCCGGCGACCGGTTCGTCGAGCAGGATGAGGCGTGGTTCGAGCATCAGCACCCGCCCCAGTTCCAGCAGTTTGCGCTGGCCGCCGGAGAGGTTGCCCGCCGGTTCGTCGCTGACGTGGTCTATTTCGAGGAGTTCGAGCATCTCCTCGGCACGCTCGCGCACGGCGGCCTCCTCCTCGTGGACGGCGTCGCGCCGGAACCAGGTGTTCGCCAGGTTCTCCCCCGCCTGTCCCTGCGGCGCGAGCATCAGGTTCTCCAGCGCCGTCATCTCGCCGAGTTCGCGGGTGAGCTGGAAGGTCCGAACGAGCCCATCACGGGCGAGCATGTAGGGTCGGCTGTTGGTGTGCTCCGGTCGGCGTTGGGTCGCTCGCTGCTGGGCGAGGTAGCCGCCGACGCCAGCGACGGCGCCGGCAGCGGTGGTACCGAGGGCGGGCAGGGCGCTCAGGCCGAGGGGGCCGAGGCCGACGATGCCGCCGAGAGCGCCGAGGGTGATACCGCTGGCGCCGCTCCAGATGACCGTCTCGTCGCGGTGCGGGCGCATGATCTCCTGCAGGTCGCGGCCGTCGTACCGGACGGTGCCGCTGTCGGGTTGGTAGAAGCCGCTGATCAGGTTGAACGTCGTCGTCTTGCCCGCGCCGTTCGGGCCGATGAGGCCCGTGATCGAGCCGCGCTCGATGTCGAAGGTGGCGCCGTCGACGGCGACGATGCCGCCGAACGTCTTGCGCAGGCCTTCGACTTCGAGGATCGGGTCGCGCCCGCTCATCCCTCCACCTCCCCGGCCTCCGCGGAACCCTCCTCGCGTCCAAGCAGCCCCTCGGGCACGTAGTAGAGGACGAGGAGGAAGAGGACGCCCACGACGACCAGCCGGAACGCCTGGATGTTGACGCGGATCGCTGGCGGGAAGTACGACGCCAGTTGCGTCGTCGCCTGCTGGAACGCCCAGAAGATACCCGCACCGAGGAGCATCCCCTTGTTGTTGCCCGCACCGCCGACGAACATGATCAGCAGGGCGATGAAGGTCACCCGAGGGGCGAAGGTGGTGAACGTCAGCCCCTGGGCGTACATGGCCCAGAGCGCGCCCGCGAACCCGCCGAGCGCCGAGCCGATGACCATGCTCTGTACCTTGTAGACGAAGGGGTCCTTGCCGAGCGACTTCACGACGGTCTCGTCGTTGCGGACGGCGCGGAGGACGCGTCCGAACGGCGACTCGACGGTGAGTTCGAGGACGTAGTAGAGCCCGGCGAGAAAGAGAACGAAGCCCGCGAGCTGGAATCGCGAGTAATCCACCTTGGTCGTCAGCGTCCCGACCCCCGCTACGTAGTAGTCGATCCCCACGTCACCGCCGAACTGGAGCACCCAGACGACGTTCTGGAACAGCGTGTTGAGCGCCCCGGTCACGTCACCGCTGCCGAGGGGGCCGAGGAGCGGGAGAACGAAGTACCACAGCGAGACGAACCAGAGCGCCCCGACGGCGACGACGGTGAGTTTCACGTCCGCGATCCACTCGATCCGGGTGACCGCGTAGTAGTACGCGGCCACGAGCGCGGCGAGCAGCCCCAGCGTCACCACAATCTTGACGCTCACGGACTCGACCACCGGGAGCGGAAGGAGCGCGACGAGCAGACCGGTACCGAGGCCGACGCCCACGCCCCACTCTCGACGGTCGAGGTCGCCGTAGCGGTGGGCGACGGTGATCAGCGCCACGAACCAGGTGTAAAGGGAGACGAGGACGCCGACGGCGAGGAGTGGATCGAACGCCACCAGCGCGGCGGCGGAGACGGCGCCGGCGACGACACCGGCCGTCGCGGCGACGGCGGAGCGCGAGCCAAGGGCGTCCGTCCGGCGGCGGAGTCGCGACAGGCCGAAGGTGGTGACGATGTAGACCCGTCCCAGCGGCCACCGCGAGTCGTCGCGCAACCGACCGAGGACGCTGGTGGTGATGGCCCACACGACGGCGACGACGAGGCCGAACATGGCCGGGCCGACGAGGGTATCCATCGCGAGCGGGAAGAGCCCCTGGAGCGGCGGGCTGTATCCCCGGAGCGCGTCGGGGCCGTTCGCCAGCCACGTCTCCGACTGGATGATCCGCTGGAAGATGACGGAGACGCCGAGGACGGTGATGGCGAGGTAGTCCTCGCGTAACCGGATCGTCGGCAGAGCGACGAGGCCGCCGATCAGGCCGGCCAGGAGCGTCGCCGCGACGATAGCGACGGCCCACGTGCCGATCACGGGCACGTCGCCGAGGCCGATCACGTAGTTCGTGAAGTCGGTGGGATCGTCCGGCGCGAGGACGAACAGCGCGGCAGTGTACGCGCCGATCAAGTAGAAACCAACGTGGCCGAAATCGAGGAGGCCGGTGTGGCCGTACTTGATGTTCAGGCCGAGCGAGAGGATGCCGTAAATCGACACCAGCAGCATGAACGATATGACGACGTCGGAGACGGCCATACTAGCTCCCCCCCACGAGACCTTCGGGTTTAATCAGCAAGACGGCGAGCAGGACGACGAACGCGACGGGGATGCGGTAGGTGGCGCTGAGACCGGGGATGGCGAAGATGCCCACCTCCATAGCGAGACCGACGACGTAGCTCCCGAGGATGGCGCCGTAGACAGAGATGCCGCCGAGGATGACGCCGGCGAACATGGCGAGCAGGAGGTTGAAGCCGAGGTTGATCGTGATGGAGCTGAACAGGAAACCGAGCATGACGCCGCCGATGGCGGCGAAGAGACCGGAGACGATCCAGACGGTCTTCATCACTCGGCGGGTGTTGATCCCCCGAACCATCGCGAGTTGGCGGTTGTCGCTGGTGGCCCGCATGGCCTTCCCGAGCGTCGTCGCCTGCAACAGATAGTGGAGGCCGGACATCATGAGCAACGCGAGGAAGATGATGCCGAGCCGGAGCGGCGAGGTGCGGATGCGCGTCGCGTACCACGAGGTGTCGGGAACGGCGCCACCGGCGCCACCCCAGAAGACGGCGCCGCCGAGAACGAAGACGAGAACGCCCCCGACGGCGGCGGCAAGACGGGGGCCGACGACGCCCGCCGATCCACGACGCCAGCGGTAGGCGCCGTAGGCCACGGCCGCCACCGCGGCGACGACGACGGCGAGTTCCAGCCAGGAGTAGCCCAGCACGAGCAGCTGTCTGGAGCCCCCACCGCGCGTCTCCTGGATGCTGACCGTGAGGCCGTCCGAGGCGACGAAGAAGTCGAAGAACTTCGCGAGCGTCACGTCGAGTTCGCCGCCGAGGAAGGGCAAGGTCGTCTCGACGGTGTAGAACCGGATTTCGCCGCCAAAGATCGTCTGGATACCGAACCGGACGATGAACGCCACGGCGAGGGAGACGATGAGCATCAAGGCGAGCTCGACGTCCTTCTCGCGGAATTTCCGGAAGATGAGCGACTCCAGTAGGGGGACAACGGCGCCGAGCAACACGAACGAGAAGAGCAATGCCGCCTCGAAGGATGGGGCACCGAGGACGACGCCCACGCCCACGAGCGCAGCCAAGCCACCGTGGACGCCGAGCGCCGCGGCGTCGGGAACGTCGACGCCCCACCAACTCCCCTTCAACGCCGGGACACCACCGAGGTGATACACGGTCCCGAGGACGCCGGCAGCCGACAGGGTGAACAGGACGGCCGATCCGGCGACGCCAACCTGCTGCGGTCCGGTCGCGAGCAGGTCGAACAGCGGGACCGTGCCCGGTTTGTTGACGAGCAATGCTGCGTACGCACCGAGTGTCAACAGATCACCGTGAGCGAAGTTCGGGACTTCGGCGATGTCGTACACCAGCGCGAGTCCGGTGGCACCGAGGGCAACGATACTACCGGTGACGATGCCCGTCGTGACTGCGTTTAGCAAACCCGTCTCGGCGGCCATGTCCCCGAATGACACACGCGGGTTAATATCATTTCGGTGGCGTCTGATCGATGATGAGGGTTCCTCGCCGTCCGCGCCATCTGTATCGAGATACTGATACGACCGTCATCATCGACCGGGAAGATCCGTGGGTCGAGGTCGTCCGAAGCGGCTTGGGTGTCCCGGTCAAGGACCCGACTCGGTTCGAACTGCCGGTCTGTCAACCGTAACCGACAATAGATTAATCTATGACAAGATACAACACGGCACACGCAATGACAGAACGAAGCCGACGGGACGTGCTGAGAGGGCTCGGCGCGACCGGCGCGGCCGGACTGGTATCGCTCGCGGGATGTTCCCAACAGGAAGGTGGCGGTGGCGGTGGTGACGCCACAGCGACATCCACCGAAGGCGGCGGCGGTGGTGGCGGTGGTGGCGGCGGCGAACCCATCAGCCTCGGCTCCATCTTCCCGATCACCGGCACGAACAGCGCGTACGGCGGCGGCCACCAGCGCGCCTTCAACCTCGCCGTCGAGGAGATCAACGGCACCGGCGGCGTCCTCGGCGGTCGGGAGATCAATCCCATCAACCGCGACACCGAGGGGAGCCCGTCCCGGGCGGCCCAGAAGTTCCGGACGATGATCAACCAGGAGGGTATCGTGGGCCTCGTCGGTCCCTACTCTAGTGGCATCGGGACGACGCTCGCACCCATCGCCCGCGACAACCGCGTGATGGAGGTCTCCAACGGGAACACCTCGCCCGCGCTGGCGACGGCGGGCATCAACCAAAGCAACGACGTCAAGTACTACGGACGGACCTCGCCAAACGACGTCCAGCAGGCGCTCGTGATGGCGCGCGTGCTGAACCAGTCGATCGAGGCCGAGTCGGCCTCCTTCCTCTACGTCGACAATCCCTACGGACAGGGACTTGCTGAGGCCGCGAGCGAGAGCTTCGACGGCGAGACGCTGAACATGGTGGCCTACTCCCAGCAGACCAGTGACTACACGTCGACCCTCGATTCGGTGTTCGAGGGCGACCCCGACGCCGTCGGCGCCGTCATGTATCCCGGCAACGGCCGGACCATCCTCCAGCAGTGGAACCAAGGCGGCTACGGTGGCGAGTGGGTCGGCGCCGAGGCGATCCTGTCCCCCCAGCTGCTGTCCGACCTCTCCGAGATCGTCGAAGGGATGTACATCACGTCGCCCCAGACGGCAAACAGCCAGACCTTCCAAGAGAACATGGGTGGGCAGAGCCAGATCACGCAGTTCGCCCCCCACGCCTACGACGCGACGTATCTCATGGGGCTCGCGCTGGAGCGGGCCGGTGAGGCCAGCGGGACGGGTATCGCACAGAACATCCGCCCCGTCTCCCGGTCCAACGGCGACGAGACCACCGTCTCGGTCGCGGAGTTCCAGACAGGCAAGGACGCCATCGGCAACGGCGACGCCATCGACTACAACGGTGCGTCCGGCTCGGTCGACCTGAACGAGAACCTCGAACCCGTCGTCCCCTACCGCATCCTGCAGGTGCAGAACGGCGAGGCCCAGATGGTCGAGGAGGTGCCGCTGTCGTACTTCGAAGGGAAGATCTGACCGGCATCTTAACCCGCCGCCGGTCGTAGCGCCGGTATGCGCGCCGAGTTCGAGGACGGCTGGCACCCCTCGACGAAGCTGAACGTCATCGGATCAGCGCTGGATTTCACGCGCGTCGACCCGCTCCCTGAAAACGTCACGCGCGACGAGATCGAGGAGTACTGCTACACGCTCGAACAGCTGTACGGCTCCTACGTCGAACGGCTGGTCGAGGAGACCGTCCTCTCCCAGCGGGAGGCCCAGACCTGGGTGTTGCGCAACCTCGTCCACGAGGGGGCGGACCGACTCACCTTCGACGGTATCGGTCTGTACGTCTGGGCCATCGGGCGATCGGCCGACGGCGACCCGCTCTCACGGACTATCGTCTCCGAGTACCACGACCGAGCACGAAGGAAACTCGACGCCGCGGAGGCGACGGTGAAGTACACCCAGCCGCCCCCGTATCCGGACGACCTCTTCGACGAGCCGACGATGCTGTGGGTCGAGGGCGCGGTGGCCGAACGCCTCGCCCACCGGCGCGGGGCGGAGGAGAGCTACAGCGACACGCTCGACCGCCTCCTCGACGAGACGGTCGACGCCGTCCCGCTGGAGACACTCCTCGAACGCCTCCGCGACGATTGCGATGCGGTGTTCGTCGGCGTCCAGACCGTCCGCCCCGACTGGGACCACGACCTGCCGCTGTCGGTCCACGTCCCGGCGCCGGACGGCGGGGCGAACGCAGTCACCACGGCAGACGTGGTGCGCGTCGGTGACACGACGCTCCCGTTCAGCGTCGAGGAACGCCCGGCGGACACCGGCACGGCGTCGATGCTGACGCTGTTTGCCGACAGCGAGGCGTCGAGAACGTCCCGAACAGCCGGCGACGGTGGCGTCGACCCGGCGGCTGGAGTCGCGCGCCTCCGCGAGGCGCTCGCGAGTGTCGAGACGACGCTGCCGGAACTCGTCGAGCGAGCCGAGGCGGCGGGCGCGACGGCACTCGCCGTCGCCGACCAGCCCGTGGGGTCCGGCTGCCACCTGCTGGCGGTCGGCGCCCCCGACGAGTTCGGCTCCCACCTCGACCGCCTCCTCCTCGACGACCGAACGCTCTCCGTCGAGCGGGTGACGACGCCGACAGTCGAAGCGTACGATCCCGGCGGGACGACGCTGCTGTGGACAGCACCGGACGCCGGCCTCGACGAGACACGCGACCTGCCAACGGACCCGGTCGAGCGTCGAAACCGACTGCCGACGGCCGTCCTCCGGACGGGCTAGACCCGGGGGCTTATTGAGTCGACGCCCGTGGGACCGGTATGGACGGCGAGATTAGCACGGACGAAGTGGCAGCGTCGCTCGACGACGAGGACCGACCGCGCATCATCGACATCCGCTCGCCCGGCGAGTTCGCCCGCGGTCACATCCCGGGGAGCGAGAACGTCCCGTTCGGGGAGCTACCGGATCGCATCGAGGAGTTCGCCGACGCCGACTACATCGTCACCGTCTGTCCGCACGGGAAAGCGAGCGTGCAGGCCGCGCGGCTCATCGGGTCCTACGAGGGGACGAAAGACGCGAGGGTCGAGAGCATGGCCGGCGGGCTGGACGCCTGGGACGGCGAGATGGCGACGGACACCGAGGCTAGCGGCGAGGCTCCGGAATCGCCGTTCTAATACGGTTTATTGTAAGTCAGTACCGGTGGTTCGCCGACCCGTCTCGGCGAACCACCGGTAAACTGTTACAATAAACCGTATAAAGAAAACGCTCGACGGGCGGGTGGTTAGATTGCGATCACGCGACGTTGAACCCTTTATCGCGGAGGAAGTCCTCCACGCGTCCGAGATGGTTCCCCTGGAGTTCGATCGAGCCGTCCTCGACGGTTCCGCCGCAGGCGAACTTCGACTTCAGGTCCGACGACAGGCTGTCCATGTCGACGTCTTTCGGATCGAACCCTTCAATGATCGTTACTTCCTTCCCGTAACGGCGCTCGTCGATGCGGATGGTGATCTCCTGAGACTCTTTGGCCACGTCCTCACAGACGCAGAGTTCCTCAGGGAGCCCGCACGTCGAGCAGACTTCCGACATTACAGCGTAAAGCTACTGGACGGGACTATTAAACAGTGTCGGGACGCCACACCGGGGCGCGATCAAGGGCAACGTCGGCAGTCACGAGACTCATACTGTCGGCTGTAACTGTTTCAAGATATTCGCCGCCACGGGGTGGCGAATATCTTAATTGACTTATATCCGACAGTATCACCGGACGAACGGTCGGGTCGGGAGCGTCCGTTCCCGGACCAACTCGTCTACGGCGTCGGCCGCAGCGTCCGCAGCCGCCCGATCCACTCCGTCGCCGTATCGGGCGCGTTCGTACGTCGCGAGCACCCGTCGCGCCCGGTCGTCGGTCGTCACGCTCGATACGTACGCTCGCGGCGTCTCGCCCGGTCGCCGGGGACGCTCCTGCCGTTCGAGCAGGTAGGCGAGGCGGTCGAACGCCCGCACCGCGTCGGCGTCGGGGTTCCGTCGTGGCCCTCGCCGCCGGAGCCACACCGCCCGGATCGCTCGCCCGCCCGCTCCCGTGCGACGGATCGCCGCCCCGACGCCGACGAGAACGACGCCCCAGAGCGCCAGCGTCTCCGTGGATGGGAGGGTCGGCCCGGAGTCGGCCGAACTGCTCGCAGTTGGGCCGATGTCGCCGATTGCGCCCGGATCGCCGGTGCCGACGGAGGCGTTGCCGGCCGGCGTCGGCGTCGCGTCGGCGCTCGATCCCTCACCGTCGCCGCCGGTTGGCGTCGGCGTCGTCCGGGGGGATTCGGTGTCGACGCCCGGCTCGCCGCTCTGCCGGGCATCGGTGATTCTGGCGCGTTCCGCGGACTCACGGGGCTCCGACGGCGTCGGATCGAAACGGATCCACCCTTCGTCCGGAACGTACACCTGCACCCACGCGTGGGAGTCGAGCCCGCGCACCACGTACTCGTCGTCATCGACTCGTTCACCGGGCGTGTAGCCGGTGACGAACCGCGCGGGGACGCCCTCGGCTCGGAGCATCGCCACCATCGTCGTCGCGAAGTAGGTGCAGTAGCCAGCGTCCATCTCGAAGAGGAAGGCGTCGGCCACGTCGCCCTCGGGACGCTCGACGGTCAGCGAGTACCGCTTGGTCGACTCCAGATACGACTCGACGGCGACGGCTTTCCCGTACGGCGTCTCGGCGTCGGCCGTCACGTTCGCCGCCCGCGCAGCCACGCGGTCCGGCGTCGACGCCGGGAGTCGCGTGTACTGCTCGACCACGCCGTCGGGGTAATCGGTGCCGGCCGCCCGGAGTTCGTCCGCCGACGTGTCGGGCACCCGACTCGTCACCGTGTACGACTCGTCGGGATCGATTGTCGTCGCCGGCCGGATGCTCCCCTGCGGCGTGACGCGGACGCGTGTGTCCGCAATGCCGTCGACGGCCGTCGGCCGCCACGCTGCCGGCATCGCCCCCAGTTCCGTCTCGGCGGTCACCGTCTGCCGGAGTTCGGCCCCGCCACCCACCGGCTCGCGCAACCGCCCGACGTACGGATCGGTGTCGCCGGTGCGCACCCACCCCGATCCGGTGTAGCGGTCGTACGTCGCCGTCGCCCAGTACGACTCGCCGGGACTCTCGACCGAGAACTGCACCCGTGGCGAGAGGCGGATGGTCCCCACGACCTGGACGCTGTCGCCCGCGTCGACGAAACTGGTCACGCCGGTCGGCGAGGTGCGATCGGGGAGAACCGGCCCCGCGCGCGTCGGCGCCGCCAGCGATAGCGTCGACGCCGTCACCACCATCACCACGAACAGGATGACGAGCGTATCGGTCTGTGCCGACGTGCCGCCGTAGCGGTCCAGCGTGCCGAAGCCGACGACGCCCGCCGCGCCGACGACGCCCGTGAGCGTCGTGAGCGTGCCCGCGTCACCGGTGAGGACGAGGAGGGTGAGCGCCCCGCCGCCGACGGTGACACTCCCGACGTAGTGCCGGCGAACGACCAGATACCACGAGAGGAAGACGGGCGCCGGGGCGGCCGACAGCGCCCAGACGTTCGCCTGCGTCAACCGGAGGACCGACAGGCCGGTAAGCAGGGCCACGGTGTCGGAGAGGATGCGAGCGGGCGAGAGCAGCGCTCGCTGACTCGCCGGCACCGAGAGGAAATACACCGCCACCCCACCACCGACGAACAGGCACGTCAGGAACAGCGCCGTCCGCACCCGGAGGATGCGGCCGACGGCGAGCGCGAGGGTCACACAGCCGACGAGCACCGCCAGCATGAGCCGGGACCCGCCGACCACGTCCGTCACGTGATAGAGGACGCTCCCGTAGGACGCGGTGAGAGCGACCAGCGCGGCGAGTGCGACGAGACGGAAGTCAGGGCGAACGGCGACCGGCAGGAGGCCAGGCCGGTCCGCCGCGTCGACGCTCATGCGATCACCCCGGGTGCGCGACGGTCGGGACGGGACGAGCCGCCACCGTCGCCCCCGACCGACCGGCGTTGACCGGGGTCGAACGGGAGCGACTCGCCACCGACGCGGACGGAGGTCCCGTCGTCGGCCGCCCGGACGGCCACGTCGGCGTCGCGGTCGGTGACGTGCCCGTCGCCGACGCGAGCGAGATGAGCGAGCAGGCGTCCGGTGTCGCCCGGCGCCAACGTGACCCGCCCGCCGGGAGTCGTGAGCACGACGCTCGCCCCCTCCGCGAGGAGGGCGTAGCCGACGGTGGCGGCGGCCTCGGCCATCCGATCGGCGCGGCCCGAGTCGGCGCTCGCAGCCACCGTCAGCGTCGGCCCGTCGCCGTCGTCGACGAACTCCTGGACGACGAGGTCGTCCCGCTTGGCGCTCGATTTCCAGTGCACGTCGCGGAGGGAGTCGCTCCGAGTGTACGCACGGAGATGATCGAAGGCGCCGCGTTCGGCGGCGTCGGCCGGGGTCGAGAGCCGCTGCAGGCGCTCGGCTACGGTGGGCGAGGGGTCGAAAACGCGCGGGTACACCACGACCGTGTTGCGTGCCTCGGTGACGAACCCACGTCGGGCCAACCCGAGGACATCCTGCGCGTGAACGACCGCCGGACCGAGTTCGTGGACGCCACGCTCGCGGTAGGTCAGGTCGTACGTCAGGGGGTCGCCGCCGACGAGTGTCGTTTCGCGCGGGTCGCCGCCGAGACCCGCCGGGAGCCGGTCGCGGACGGTCGCAGTGACGGGCGTCTCGGTGGTAAACGAGAGCGAGACGGTCGCGGTCGTGCCCGGATCGCCGGGCGGTGGCATCACGCGGGTAACTGTCGGCGCGTCGAGAACGGCGAGTTGGACGACGGCGGCGCCGAGAGCGACGACGGCCGGCAGGATCATCGCGTCGAGGGCGCGCGCGCTGAACGTCGTCCGCATGCCGACGGCGACGACGACGAACAGAAGCAGCGCGAGGCCGCGCCGCGTCGGTCGAATCCCGCGCATCTCACTCGACCGGAACGGCCTGGAGCGCGGCGTCGACGACCGCCTCGCCCGGCCGGTCGGCGTCGATGCGGTGGCTCCAGACGCTCGGCGCCTCGGTCTGTACGTCGTCCGGGATGACGTAGTCGCGACCGTCGAGGATGGCACGCGCCTGTGCGGCACGGACGAGCGCGATGGCGCCGCGAGGGCTGACGCCGAGGGTGGCGTTCTCGCGGGTGTGGGTCGCCAGCCGCGAGACGTAGCGGCGCACGGGCTCGCTCAGCGTGACGTTCGCCACCGTCGCACGGGCGCCGCGTAGATCGTCGAGGGTCGCCACGGGGTCGAGCGAGTCGATGGGGTGATCGCCCGCCACCCGCTGGAGGAGCGCCGTCTCCTCGTCCTCGCTGGGGTAGCCCAGTCTGAGTTTCTTCATGAAGCGGTCGATTTCGGCCATCGGCAGGTCGTAGGTGCGGCCGGGCTCCACGTCGTTCTGTGTCGCGATGACGGTGAAGGGGTTCGGGAGGCTGCGCGTCTCGCCGTCGACGGTGACCTGCTCTTCGGCCATCGCCTCCAGCAAGGCCGCCTGTGTCTTCGGCGGTGCACGATTTATCTCGTCACCGAGGACGACGTTCGCGAAGACGGGACCGGGGCGGAACTCGAACTCCCGGGTCTTCTGGTTGAACACGTTGACGCCGGTCACGTCGGACGGCAGGAGGTCGGGCGTGAACTGGACGCGCTTGAACGAGCAGTCGACGGACGTTGCGACCGCTCGGCCGAGGACCGTCTTGCCGACGCCGGGCACGTCCTCCAGGAGGAGGTGGCCACGCGCGAGCATCGCCACGAGGATGTGCTCGATAGCGTCGTGTTGGCCGACGATCACCTCCTCGACGTTCTCGATGATGCGGTCGGTGAGCGCCGCGGCCGTCGACACCGATAGCGGATCGAGTGCGGCCACCTCCACGTCGTCGGAGTCCGGTTTCGGGGTCCCTGCGTCCGTCATGGATAGGAATCGAGCCGGCGGCAACTCCCGGGCGTCCGGGTGACCGACCGACGGCGAGTTGCCATGTATAACGTCCCGACGCACCTATACTTTCGGTCGCTACGGATGGCGGTTGCACGTCCACTGCCTTTTATTTTACAGCACCCAGTACATCGGCGTGTGGCACACGGCACGGGCGCGACGGGAGGTGCGGATGGGCGACGACGACGGCGATAGCGACGACGGCGCAGCGTCGTCCGACACGCCCGAATTGAGAGACAGGACGGCGCGGTCTCCGGGCCAGTTCTCCGCGATGACCGATCGGTTCGTCCACGCCGTCGAACTCGTCGCCGCCGCGGTCTTCGCCCTCCTCTTCGCCATCGGCGTCGTCGACCTCGTGATCCAGATCTGGCAGGCGACACTGGCTGGCCGGATCACCGATCCGCTCGTCGTCATCGGCTTCATCGACACCGGCCTCCTCCTCCTCATCATCGTCGAGGTGTACGAGACGGTCATCGCCTACACCGAGGAGAGCGAGACGCGCCGGATCGTCCGGCTGGTCATCTACACCGGCGTCATCGCCATGGTTCGGAAGACGATCATCTTCCGGACCGGCGAGTACGCGACGACACAGGACGCCCTGTTTGCCGCGGTCGCCTACACCGTGCTCATCCTCGGGCTGGTTGGACTGCTCCTCGTCGAACGAGGGTACGGGAGTCGGCTGAACGACTGATACAAACGGCGCCGCTACAGACTGGCGCCGCAGTTCGGACAGAAGTCGGGACGGACCGACCCGGAGAGATCGTGCCCACAGTCGGGGCAGAACGACGGGGCGTCGGGGTCGTAGACCCGAGTCTTGGACGCCGAGACCGTCGGATCTTCGAACACGTGGAGCGTACGGCCCTGACTCCCCACCAGTTCGTCGTCGACGACGGCGTGGACGGTGAGCGGCTCGTCCAACCGCCACAACACCTCGCCCGTGTCCGGGTCCAGCGCGACCGGGGTAGTCCCGCCGACACAGAGCGACTGAAGCGAGGCGGCGACGCTCGGCGAGTCTACACCGTCGTCGCCCGTACGCGACGGGTCGCGCTCCCAGACCAGATCACGCTCCCAGACCAAGTTGCCGGTGTGGGAGTCGAGGGCGACGACGCGGTTCCCGTCGATCAGGTAGAGGAGATCCCGAATCAACGCCGCGGGCACCGCGGGCGACTCCCGTCGCCAGTCGACGGTGCCATCGGTGAGATCGTACGCAGTCACGTGATCGTCGGCGACGGCGTCGGTGTTGGCTTCGACGCCGTACACACGGTCGTTGCCGAGCAGAGTGGGATGGATCGTCGGGAACTCCCCTGTGCACGAGCCGTCGAGTGAACTCCTGATCGTCCACCGGCGGTCGCCAGTCGGCCGGTCGTACGCCTCGATTCCGGTGTGAAACGCCGGGCCGACGGGGCCGTATCCCACGACGACGGCGTCGTCGGTGACGAATGGTCCACTCGTGACGCCGCCGGTCGCCGCCGCGTGGAACCCCACCTGTCGGTCGGCAACGGCCACCCCGTACACGTCGCCGATATCCGCCTCGGAGCCCCCGCACGTCCCGACGAAGGCCGCGCCGTCGTGAATCGTCAGCCCGCAGTTTCCCGACGTGCTGGAGATGGCGGACGACCGATGCCACTCCGTCCGGTCGGCGGCCCGTTCGACGCCGTGGAACCCCCGCCGGTAGTAGACGACTTCGTCGGTTACGACCGGCAGCGGGGACGTGTCGACGGGACAGTGCCAGTTCGGATCACCCGTCTCCCTGTCGACGCCGAAGACGGTCGACTGCCCGCAGACGACGTACTCGTCGTGGGCGACGAGAACGGTTCGGATCGGTTCACGTCCCCGCCACGTGAGCCGAGCGTCGGCCGCATCCGGCAACCCGACCGCGTCGGGGTTGTAGTTCGTCCGCTGTCCGTCGTAGCCAGCCTGGGGCCACGTTCCGCCCATGCCCACCATCACCTCGACGGGGCTGTTAAACGTGTGGTGCGAGGAGCCTGCGGCGGGCGCGCGCTTTTGTCGCTCTGGCCGTATCACGAGGTATGGCTACGGCCTCACCGGACCCCGCCCGTCCCCGGTCGTCGGAGGGCACGTCCACCACCGTCGAGACCGGCGGCGTCCGCCTGCACGTCGTCCGCCTCGGCCCCGAAGACGGCCCGCCGGTCGTCCTGCTCCACGGTTTCCCCGAGTTCTGGTACGGCTGGCTCCCGGTCGCGCGCCACCTCGCCGACGCCGGGTACCGGGTGATCGCCCCCGACCAGCGAGGATACAACGAGAGCGAGAAGCCGTCCGGCGTCGGGGCCTACCGCCTGCCGACGCTCGCCGGCGACGTGGCGGGGCTGATCGACGCGACCGGCCACGACGACGCCCACGTCGTCGGTCACGACTGGGGGGCTGCGGTGGCGTGGTGGCTGGCGCTCGACCATCCGGAGCGGGTGTCGACGTTGACGGCGGTGAACGTCCCCCATCCAACGGTCATGCAACGGACGCTCCGTCGGTCGTGGGAGCAGCGACTCCGGAGCTGGTACATGGGTTTCTTTCAACTGCCCGCGCTGCCCGAACGGATCGCCCGCGCCGGCAACTGGCGACTGTTCGAGCGGACGATGCGCGAGTCGAGTCGACCGGGGACGTTCGACGCCGCCGACTTCGAGCGCTACCGGGCGGCGTGGGGAAAGCCCGGCGCGATCACGGCGATGGTGAACTGGTACCGGGCCGCCGCCCGGTATCCCCTGCCGGACCGGACCGATCCGGTCGATCCGCCGACGCTCGTCCTCTGGGGCACCGGCGACGAGTTCCTCCGGACGCCCATGGCGCGCGAGAGCGTCGCCTACTGTCGGGACGGCCGAGCGATACTGCTCGACGACGGTACCCACTGGGTCCACCGGGAACACCCGGAACGGGTGGCCGACCACCTGCGCGAGGGGTTCGAGCGCGGGGACGGACCGACGCCCTGAAATCCGACCGCCGTCTGCGACCGGCGTGGGCTTCGTATCGCGACTCGCCGGCGACGACGCGGACGTGTTGGCGGACCCGCGGTTCAGGGTGATCCTGCTCGGGAGCGTCGTCTCGCCGATGGGGGCGTCGCTCGTCTCGCCGCTGCTCGACTCGCTCGTCTCGGTGTACGGCGTGAGTGAGGCGCGCATCGGCCTCGTGATGGCGGCGTTTACCGCGCCCGCCATCGTCGCCATCCCGCTTGTCGGACTGGTGTCGGATCGGTACGGGCGCAAGCCCGTCCTGACGGCGGGGCTGGCGACGTTCGGCGCCGCAGGTGCCGCACTCGCGTTGACGACCGACTTCCGAAGCGTCCTCGCGTTGCGCCTCGTACAGGGGATCGGCTTCACGGGGATCGCTCCCGTCCTCATCGCCGCCACGGGTGATCTCTTCACCGGCGACCGGGAGGCAACCGCACAGGGACTCCGCTTCACGACCGTCGGCCTCTCGCTGGCCGTCTTCCCCCTTCTCGCCGGCCTCCTCGTCGCCCTCGCGTGGCAGTACCCCTTCGCCCTCTTCGCCCTCGGGCTGCCGGCAGCGGCCGTCGTCCACCGTCGGTTCGAGGAGCCGGCCACGCGGTCGGCCGACGATGGCGCGACCGGCCTCGACTGGCGCCGCCTGACCGCCGTCCTCCGCCGCCCTCGCATCGCGCTGGTGTTGCTCGGGCGGGCCGTCCCCTCCGTCCTCTGGTTCGGCTTCCTGACTTACAACTCGATCATCGTCGTGCGGTTTCTGGGCGGTACACCCGGAGCGGCGGGGGCTCTCGTCGGCGTCGCGAGCGTGGCGAGTTCGATCGGCGGTTCGCAGGTGGGTCGTCTCACCGCTGCCTTCGAGACGCGTCGCGTGCCGCTTCTCGTCGGCACGGCCGCGTCGGGATTCGGCCTCGGCGCGATCGCTCTCGCCCCGTCACTCCCCGTCGTGGGCGTCGGCGCCGTGGTCGTCGGTGCGGGCTTCGGCGTCGTGTTGACGCTCTACCGGAGTACCATCTCGACGCTCGCTCCCGGCGACCTCCGGGGGTCGCTCGTCAGTCTCGGCGAGTCGACCGGCCGGGTCGGAAGCACGCTCACCCCCGTCGCCATGGGCGCCATCGTCGCCGTCACGACACCGCGCTACGGCTTCGAGACCGCCGTCCGGGGGACGCTCCTCGGCGTCGTCGGCGTGGCCATGGGGACCGGCGTCGTCGCCATCGTCCTCGCCGACCGGTACGCGACGCTCGCGGACTGAGACGGTGTGTTGTAACCGTGTCCCGGTGGTTCGCCAAGCCACCGGTACTGACGTACAGTAGACCGTACGACACCGATCCGTCCGAGCGCCACGCCTTTCACGCGCGGCCGGCGAGCGACGGTATGCCACGCCTCGGAAAGATCGACCGCGACTTCTTCGAGACACACGTCCATCCCCGACTCGGCGCCGACCGCGAGGACGTGCGCCTCGGGCCGACGCCGGGCGTCGACTTCGGCCTGCTCGACGTGGGCGGGCGCGCCGTCGCCATCGCCACCGATCCGGTCTCGATCCTCCCCGCTCTCGGCTTCGAACGCGCCGGCCGCTTCGCCCTCGACGTCGTCCTCGCTGACGTGGCGGTCAGCGGCCTCGCCCCGTCACATCTCGCCGTCTCCTTCTCGCTCCCGCCGGCGATGGAAGACGACGAGTTCGCCGCAGTCTGGGAGGGGATGCACGCGGAAGCACGTGATCTCGGCGTGAGCATCGTCACCGGCCACACCGCGCGCTACGAGGGGTGTTCGTTCCCGTGGGTCGGCGGCGCAACGGCGCTCGCAGTTGGCGACCGGTCGGACGTGGTCCGGCCCGACGGCGCCCGTCCGGGCGACGACCTGCTGGTGACGAACGGCCCGGCCGTCGAGACGACCGGGCTGTTGACGACGCTGTTCGGTGACCGGATCGACATCGACGCCGACACCCTCCGGACGGCACGGGACCGGCTCGACGAGGCGAGCTGCGTCCGCGACGCGATGACGGCCGCAGCCGCCGGGCCGGTGACGGCGATGCACGACGCCACCGAGGGCGGTCTCCACGGCGCGTTCGTCGAGATGGCGACCGGTGCGGGCGTCCGGTTCGAGGTGGAGCGCGACCGGGTGCCGATGCGTCCCGGCGTCGAGGCGACGTGTGCCGCCCTCGATGTCGACCCCTGGACCGCCACCGCGTCGGGATCGCTCGTGTTGACGGTCGATCCCGCGGGGACGGAGGCGGTGCTGTCGGCGCTGGAGGATCGAGGGACAGCGGCCGCACACGTGGGGCGAGTCGTCGACGGCGAGGGCGTCGTCGTCGACGGCGAGTCGATCGAGGCGCCGGCGGTCGATTCGGCGTGGGCGGCTTACTCGGAACTCTCGACCTGAGACGGGTTGTTGTAATAGGGAGTATCGGAAGTCAGCAGAGATTCTCGCCGGACCGTCTCCGCGAGACTCTACGGACAGGTACGATAATCCCTAGAAGTCAGTCCCGGTGGTTCGCCGATCCGCCTTGGCGAACCACCGGTCAACAGTTACGACACTCCGTATGAACCGACAGTTCGACGAAGTCGTCGCCGGTGTAGCGGTAGGCGCGGACCGAATCCGGCGGCGAGACGATGAGGTAGACGTAGCCGGGCCACGTCGCCCGCGCGCGGTCCGTCGCGCTCGGCACCGGATCGCTCTCCGGGTGGGAGTGATAGAAGCCGACGGCCTCGCCTCCGGCGTCCTCGATTCGGTCGATGGTCGACATCGTCGCCGCGGGGTCGAGTTCGTACTCGGTTCGGGGGTGGGTGGCGACGTTGGGGACGCGCCGGGAGCCGGTCACGTGGTCCGGCGGTCCGCGCTCGCCAGCGAGGACACCACAGATCTCTTCGGGTGGCTCGCGAGCGGCCCCCTCGCGGGCGTGGTCGAGGAGGGCGTCGCGAACGTCGGCGGCGAGATGGAGGGCATCGTCGGAGCCGTGTGCGGTCACGAGAGCGACACCCGATCAGGCGAAGTCACGGCGCATCGCGATTTCGAACCACGGGCAGAGGCGGAGCTGGCGGTACGACTGTGGGCTCTCGTGGAGGTGGTGGTAGTCGGCCCAGAGACGGCCGGCCACCTCCGCCTCGTTGGGATCGATGGCCGTGTCGTCGAGGGTCAGTTTCAGCACGGCACACACCTCCCACTCCAACCCCGCGTTCTCGTAGTAGCGCTTGTACTCGAACTTGTCCGTGACGCGGAGGTCGCTGTACTGGTCGGACGTGATGCCGAGTTCGTCGACGAGGCGCTGGCGGGTGGCGTCCTTCTGTGTCTGGCCCGGTCGGGGGTGGGAAGCGACGGTCCCGTCCCAGTGTGTGTCCCAGAGTCGTTTGTCGGGCGCCCGTTGGGCCAGCAGAATCCGCCCGTCACCGTCGAAGACGAGCGCGGTGAACGCGCGGTGGCGAACGCCGTCACCCGTGTGGGCGTCGAGGCGGTTGACGGTGCCCTGTTCCTGATCGTCGGCGTCGACGGCGATGACCGCCTGTTCGGCGTTGGGGTGGCTCCCGGCGCCCCCCTCCTCGCTTGGACTCATATCCGACGTGTCGACGGGGAGGCTATTGGTGTCTTCGATGCCGGACCGCCCCGATCGAACGCGTCACTACGCTCGATCCGGCGGGGCGGACTGTCGGACGGGCCGCCCGGCAGTCGCTGACCACGGGAGCCCCGACGCCGGTGAGTGGGAACAACAGTCGGTATAAATGTCGCCCGGTCGAACCCCAGTCGATGACCGACGAAGGAGCGCGGACGTTCGACATCGCGACCGTTCGCGAGCGGGCGACCGAACGGGACGACATCGACGCCGCCGAACACGTGCTGGCGGCCATCGAGGAGCGCGCCGAAGACGGGCGGGTGGCGGTCGGCACGATCACGGACTGGCACCGGACGTGTCGCGAGAAGCGCCGGTCGGTGGCCGAAGATATCGACGCAGCCGCGACCCGACTCGACGACATTCGTGCGTCGCTCGACCCGGCGGACCGCGAGTCGAATCAGGTTCGGGCCAGATTCGACGAGTACGAGGACAACCTCGATGCCATGCGGGCCGATCTCTCGGCGGCGAGCGATCGGCTGGCGGAGACGGCGGAGCGGCCCGACTCGGCCGCCACCGTCTACGAGGCCGCCGAACGGCTTCGGCAGTGCGAGGGGGCGATCCACGAAGTTGCCCACGCCCTCCACCACCTCGACGAGGAGTTCGACGAGTTCGAGACGTGGCTGGACGACCCCGACGCGCGGATCGAGGCGCTCGAAGCGGAGATCGACGGATTCGAGCGGTATCTCGACAACACGGAGGGGCTCCTCGGCCGACTCGAAACGGGCAACACCGGGACGACCGATCCCTTCGACGCGTGGCTCGCCGCGTACCACCTCCAGCGCATGATGACGCTCGTCTTCGACGAACTCCGCGACGATATCGCGGAACTCGAAACGTGGCTGGAGCGGCAGGCGGGGACGTACGAGACGGACGTCGCCGACCTCCGTGAGCAGTTCGGCACACTGGAGGAACGCCACGCCGCGTGTTCGAAACGGCTGGACGCCGCCACGGTGGAAGTGGAGGGGTTCGAGCGGAAACGCGCCGAGGTGTCCGAGTCGATCGACGACTTCGAGGCGAAGCTGGACGACCACGAGCCACCAGTCGACTGGGCCGCAGTCGAAGCCGTGGTGCAGTCGCAGTTCGACGACCTGGGGATCGAGATCCGTTAGACCATTCCCGTCGCGGAGACGTACTGGGCGCCGAAGAGGACGGTGTTGTAGAGACCGTGAACCACCGCGGGGACGACGAGGTTGCGGCTCCGTTCGTAGAGATAGCCGAGGACGAGGCCGAGCGTCGCGGCGACGGTGACGTAGGGAATCCGGGAGCCACCGGCGCCGGTGAGCGCGATCCAGTGGACGAGGCCGAACAGGACGCTCGCGACGACGATGGCGACCGACGGCCCCCACGTTCGTCGGAGGATACCCTGCACGCCGCCGCGGAAGACCAGTTCCTCGAACGGGCCAACCAGCAGGATGGCGACCGGGATCATATAGAGGAAGTAGCGAGGATCCTGTTGCCCGGTGACGACGACCTGGTTCTGCGCCACCTGTACCCCGAGGACGGTCAGCAGGCGGGCGATGGCGAGCTGGGCGAGGACGAGCGTGACGACGCCGGCGACGATCAGACCGAGGCTTCGGAGCGTCGGGAGGCGAACCTCGACGAGGCGCCAGTCGCGGGTAATAGCGAGGTAGCCGGCGACGGCGACGCCGAAGCCGACGAACTGGAGGACGGATGCGGCGACCCGGTACTCGAGGGTGTCGCGCACGACGACGCCTGCGGCGACGAGGGCGTTCGCCCCGAGGCCGACGATGGCCGTCGCACAGAGGAAGGCGGCGACGATCAGGAGGACGCTCCGGAAGAGGTCCCACAGTCGAGCGTCGAAGGGGGACCGGACGCGGCCGGCGTCGGCCGGGAGGTCACCGATCCGCTCGCGGACGGCGTAGTAGGCGACGGCACCGACGAGGCCGAAAACGAGGGTGGCGACGGCGAGGACCGCCGGCCGGTCGTGGCCCCGGAGGGACGCATCCTGATGGACGAGGGTCGCGAGGACCATCCCGCCGAGCAGGTGCAGCATCGCCGCGAGGGCGAGTTCGTTGGCCATAGCGGGTGAGAGTCGCCCCGGAAATAAGTATCATCGGAATCACTGTGACCGTTTCCCGGCGCTCAGTCGCCCGTTCGTCGGACCGCCGGAGCGACTCCTACTGTCGGCTGTAACGGTGTCACGATAGTCGCCATCCCGAGGTAGCGAACCCCTCGATCGACGGACAGTCGACAGTATCACACCGAATCCGATCATAGTGATTATTGTAAGTCATTACCGGTGGTTCGTCGGGACGGCACGGCGAACCACCGGTACACAGTTACAATAAACACTATCAGTCGATCACCAACCGGCGTTTCTCGCCGACTGCGTCGGCCTCGTCGAAGTCGCCGCCGCCGAGCAGTCCCCGTGCGGCGCGCTTGCCCCACTCCACCGCGGGCTGGGTGAACGTCTCGACGCCGGCGAGTTCGCCGTAGAGGACGCAGGCCGCCTCCATCCCGTAGAGGAGTTCGCCCACCCCGTGCTCGTCGAGGCGGTCCACCTCGACCCGGACGTTCGGGCAGTTCGCGGCGGCGAGGCTGGCCTCCGTCGCCTCGAACTCCGCGTCCAGCAGGGCGTCGAGGCTCTCGCCGCCGAGGTAGGCGAGGCCGTCGAGATCAGTTTCGGGGATCGGCACGTCGGGGCGCTCCCGCGGGCGGACGAGCGTCACGAGCTTGTCGCGTGGACCGGCGCGATACAGCTGCAGCTGGGAGTGCTGGTCGGTCGCACCGAGCGCGCGAGCGGGCGTCTGCCCGACGGCGTCCTTGCCAAGACTCTCGGCCCACAGCTGGGCGAACCACTCCGCGAAATACTCCAGGGACTCGGCGTAGGGCATGACGGCGTTGATGCCCGCGCCGCGGCGTTCGAGCGCGTAGCAGGTGGCACCGTAGGCGTAGGCGGGTGACTCGAACAGGGAGCCGGCGAGGCGGTCGGCCTCGGTTCGCGCACCGGCGAGGAGGGCGTCGAGGTCGGCGCCCGCGAGGGCGGCGACGGGGAGAGCGACGGTCGAGAGCGCGGAGAAGCGGCCGGGGACGCCCGCGGGCACGCCGAGGGCGGGCAGGTCGTGCTGGTCGGCGAGGTTCCGGAGGTTACCCGCCTCGCCCGTCGTGACCAGCGTTCGTTCGGTCCAGTCGACGCCGGCCCGATCCATCGCCTCACGGACGACGAGGAAATTCGCCAGCGTCTCGGCCGTCGTCCCGGAGCGGGAGACGACGTGGACGACGGTGTCGTCGAGCGGCAGGGTGTCGAGCACGGCGTCGACGTGTGCGGGGTCGACGTTGTCGAGGACGTGGTGGTCGAGGCCGTCGCCGACCGCTTCGGCGAGGGTCGCGGCGCCGAGGGCGCTCCCGCCGATACCGACGGTGAGGACGGCCGCCGGGTCGTCGAAGCGGTCGACGGCCGCGTGGACGGCGTCGGGGTCGGCGGTGTCGGGCAGGTTCAGCGCCGCGTAGCCGTGGTCGGCGTTCTCGCGGCCCCGGGCGATGCGTTCGTGGGCGTCGGCGACGCGCTCGTCCAGTCGCGAAAGCGCCTCGCAGGAGAGACGCGGTTCGGCGTCGAGCGCGTTGCCGAGGTCGACGTACATAGGGAGAGCGGAGGTACGCGCCGACAAAACGGTTTCCCGTTCACCCCGGCGGGCGGGGCTTCCGAGCACGAAGCAGTGGCACGGGATTGATAAGGACGACACGGTTCGGGTCGGGTGTGAATATCAGCGGGCCCTCCGGGCGACTCGGAATCGCCCTCACGCTGGTGATCGGTCTCGCGTCGATCGGCTTCGGCGCGTACAGCTACAGCACGCAGTCGACGGCGCTGTCCTCCGCGACGACGGTCGAGGGAACCATCACGTCCACGTCGGTCGAGGAACACTCGACGAAAGGCGTCTCGTACACCCCGCAGGCGACGTTCACCTACACGTATCGGGGCGAGAACTACACGTCCTCGAACGTCTACCCCGGGACGCTCGCACGCGACTTCGACACCGAGAGCGCAGCCAGAGAAGAGCTGGCGGGGTACGAGCCGGGCACCACCGTGACGGTGTACGTTCCGCCCGACTCGCCGGGGGCGGGATATCTCGAACACGAGAGCTCGAACAAGCCGTTCCTCCTGCTCGGTGTCGGCGTCCTGTTCGTCGGCGCCGCGGTGCGCTCGGCGATTATGCGGTGACTCCGGACGGTTCGGCGCGTCTCGTACGGAGTATCACGCCGTCGGCCACCGCAGGTAGACCATCACGACGACGACGGCGAGTTGGAACAGCCCCTGCAGACCGCTGAGGCGCGCGTTTCGCATCCCGATTCGACTGATCACGTTCGGATCGGGGTCGCCCGACGCCAGCTGGCGGTAGATGCGAACCTCGCCGGGCAGCAGAACCCCAAATCCGAGCACGGAGAGGACGGTGACGATGGCGAGCGCGAGGAGGACGGTCGGCGAAGTCATGCCGAAGGTGCTGGCGGTGACGGCGAGATAGGCGCCGCCGCCGAGGAGGGCGAACGCGAACGCGGCCAGCCACCGTGGATCGTCGAGCGCGTCGAACTGCCAGCCGATCAGGAGGAGGGCGGGGACGGTCGTCGCGAGCGTCAGGAGGGCGATCCACGGCTGCGCGTGGGGGAAGACGCCCAGTCGCTCCGCGAGCGTGACACCGGCGACGATGGTGACGAGCGCGAGCGAGGGCATGAGGAAGGCCATCTTCGGCGTAAACCGTTCGAAGACGCTGGCACGTGCCTCGACGGGGAGGCTGCCCAGCACCGGACCGAGAACGAGCGCCATGAAGAGATCGATGCCCGTCCACAGTACGCCCGCCATCACGTGGACGTAGATGTGCTGGACGATGGGAGCAAAGAGGAGGGCGTACGTGAGTGCGGCGGCGGGGACGACGATGGCACCGACGGCGAACGCCGGATTGGCTCGCTGGCCCATACCCTTGATCGCACCGCGGACGGTGGCAGTCGACATGGGAGAGACGACCGACCGAGCGGGCAAAAGCGTTCATAGTGATTATTGTAAGTCAGTACTATAGTAGCGATTGAAAGTCATTGCACAGCTGACCGCACGCCGTACTGCGATCGGCTGTGCAAACAGTTTCAATCGCTACTATAGTGGTTCGCCAGAACGGGGCGGCGAACCACCGGTACACAGTTACAATAAACACTATCAGGCGCTCACAGCACGGCGCCGTTCTGGAGGAGGGTGATCAGGACGGTCAGCACGGGGACGCTCGCGACGGTCGTCACGAAGATCGTCATGGTGAGATACTCGGAGGCGGACAGCCCCTCACGCTCCTCGACGTCGCTGTAAGAGAGGGTGAGCGCGAGCGGGATGAGCGCGACGGGCGTGGCACAGAGCAGGACGAACACGCGGGCGACGGCGGGATCGCCGAACTCGCCGAGGGCGACGGCGACGGCGAAGCCGGCGACGGGCGCGAGTCCGAGCTTGATCACCGACGGGCGGATCACCCGGCGGACGTTACCGTACTCCAACCCGGAGAGCTGAATGCCGACGATGACGAGCATCAGAGGAATGGAGGCGTCGCCGACGAGCCGGGTGGTCGACATGAACGTGCCGCCGGTCGGCGGGGCGACGCCGAGAAACCGGACGACGCCGGCAGCGAGGATGGCGTACACCAGGGGTAGGCGGAAGATTTCTTTCACGGCGCCGATGCCCGCCTCGCCGCCGCCGCGGGAGGCGACGTAGACGCCGAGGGTGTACATCAGGAAGGCTTGGGCAGTGATGTAGATGACTGCCGTCGTCCGCCCCACGTCGCCGAAGGCGAACTCGGCGAGCGGGATGCCGTAGAAGCCAGCGTTGGGGAGCGACCCCGCGAGCACGTCGGCGCTCCGGTACGGTTCGGGGACGCCCAGCAAGCGGTCGACGACTTCGGTGACGGCCATCGTGGCGACGACGAAGAGGCCGACCCCGGCGAAGATGCGCGCGACCGTGCCGCCGCTGAGCGTCGTCGTGACGATGCTGTGGAAGATGAGCGCAGGGAGAAAGAGATAGAGCGCGACGGTGTTCAGGGGGTCGACAGCCACGTCGAGGACGGACGCGAGGAGGTAGCCCAGCCCCATGACCGAGACGATGGGGAGGATCGCCGAGGTGAACGCGGAGACGAGGGACATAGTCGCCGAGTCGCCGGCGGGGGCTCTCAACCTCCGTGTGGGAGCAAAGGCTTCCGATAACGACAGGTATTATCGGAAGTCGTGGCCGGTGCTCGCCGGACGATCCCGGCGAGAATCCACCGGCAGGTACGACACTCCCGCCGAAAAGACAGGTTTCAAGCGCGACCGGCGACGACGACGCGGTATGTACGACCGACTCAAGGGGTTCCGCGACTTCTACCCCGAGGAGATGGCCGCCCGACGGGCCGTGGCGGACGTGCTAGAGGAGACGGCCCGCCAGTACGGCTTCCGCGAGATCGGGACGCCGGCGCTGGAGGCCGTCGACCTCTACACCGACAAGAGCGGCGACGAAATCGTCGAGGAACTGTACGCCTTCGAGGATAAGGGCGGCCGACACGTCGCCATGACGCCGGAACTGACGCCGACGGTGGCGCGGATGGTCGTCGCGAAGGGACAGGCGCTCCAGAAGCCGATCAAGTGGATGTCGACCCGGCCGTTCTGGCGGTACGAACAGGTCCAGCAGGGTCGGTTCCGCGAGTTCTACCAGACCAACGTCGACGTGTTCGGGTCCGCGGAACCCGAAGCGGACGCCGAGATTCTGGCCTACGCGGCGGACGCGTTAACGGCGCTCGGGTTAGCGGGGGAGGACTTCGAGTTCCGCGTCTCACACCGCGACATCCTCGGCGGCCTCCTCCGGGCGTTCGACGCCGATGTAAGGATTCGAGACGCGATCCGCGCCGTCGACAAGTCCGAAAAGATCGACCCCGCCCAGTATTACGACCTGCTCCACGAGGCCGGTCTCTCCTACGAGCAGGCCGAGCAGTTCGACGACCTGCTGACGACCGACGACCTGAGCGAACTGACGGATTTCGCGGGCACCGACGAGGTGGCGGACGCGGTCGGCAACCTTCAGCGTGTCCTCGACGCGGCCGCCGACTTCGGCGTCCGCGACTACTGCACCGTCTCGCTGGAGACGGCGCGGGGACTGGACTACTACACCGGCACCGTCTTCGAGTGTTTCGACACGCAGGGCGAGGTGTCCCGCGCGGTGTTCGGCGGCGGCCGGTACGACGACCTGATCGAGAGCTACGGCGGCCAGCCAACCCCCGCCGTCGGCGTCGCACCCGGGCACGCCACGCTCTCCCTGCTCCTCCAGCGGGCGGGCGTCTGGCCCGAGGAGGCGCTCGCGACGGACTACTACGTCCTCTCGGTGGGCGACACGCGCGAGACGGCGGCGCGGGTGGCGCGTGACCTGCGCGACGAGGGCCACGTCGTCGAGACGGACCTCGCGGGACGGAGCTTCGGCGCGCAGATGTCCTACGCCGACGGCATCAACGCCGAGACGGTCGTCATCGTCGGCGAGCGCGACCTGGAGAACGGCGAGGTGACGGTCAAGGAGATGACGAGTGGCGACCAGACGACGGCGCCCGTCGACGACTTCCCCGGCGACCGGGAGCGCCCGACGTACGACGACTTCGCCTGATACTGCCGGCTGTACGTCCGTGGAACGATTCGGCACCTCGGGGGTGCGAATCGTTCCGTACAGTTACAGCCGACAGTATGACCGTCGGCCATCGCCGGCGTTTATTTCTCGGGCGATCCCACCGTTCCGTGATGCGTGCCTTCCGCCTCGCCTACGACGGTCGCCCCTACTCGGGTTTTCAGCGCCAACCCAACGTGCCGACCGTCGAGGACGCGCTGTTCGACGCGTTGCGCGAACTCGACGTCCCCGATGGCACGGACGACGCGCCCTCAGGCTACGCCGCTGCCGGACGGACCGACGCGGGTGTCTCGGCGCTCTCCCAGACTGTCGCCTTCGAGGCGCCCGGCTGGCTCACCCCCGCCGCACTGAACGGGACGCTCCCCGCCCCCGTCCGAGCGTGGGCCAGCGCCGACGTGCCCGCGGACTTCCACGCCACACACGACGCGACTCGGCGGATCTATCGCTACCACCTGTACGCCCCGGACTGCGACGACGAGCGCGTCCGCACGGCGCTCGAAGCGCTGGCCGGCGAACACGACTTCCACAACCTCACCACCGACGAGGCGGGGACGGTCCGCTCACTCGAAACGGGGTACGTCCGCGACGGCGACTTCCTCGTGCTCACGTTCGCGGCGGGCGGGTTCGTCCGGCACATGGTCCGTCGGATCGTCGCGCTAGTGCAGGCGGTGGGGAGCGGCGCGAGTGGCCGCGACCGGATCGAGCGCGTTCTCGGCCCCGAACCGCTCGACGGCGGCGCGGGCGTCCCGACCGCACCGGCGACGCCGCTCGTCCTCGCGGCGGTGACCTATCCGGACACCGAGTTCGACGCGGACCCCGACGCCGTCGTGAGCGCTCGGGAGGTGTTCGAGGAGCGGCGTGTGGAGGCGCAGACCGCCGCGCGGGTCGTCGGCGACCTGTGTCGCGGGATCGAGTGACAGATGCGGTGCGGTCAAGTACGATTTATTGTAAAGCACGACCGACCGCGACTCGCTTCGCCGCTCGTCGCGGCCGTTTTTGGTCCCGCTTTTTGCGAGGAGCGGTCGCGCAGGGCGCGACCCGACGACGTAAAAAGGTGGGGCGTGTAGCCGTCGCCATGTCCGAGCGCACTGCCGTCGTGCTCGCCGGCGGACGGTCGACGCGGTTCGGCGACGAGGACAAGGCCGTCGCCGACCTCGCGGGAACGCCGATGATCCGGCGGGTGGTCGATCGGATCGCTCCCGCGGTAGACCGCGTGGTGATCAACTGCCGGGCCGCGCAGGTGCCGGCAATCGAAGACGCCCTCGACGGCGCCGCCGTCCCCGTCACGTTCGCCGAGGACGACTACCCCGACGAGGGACCGATGGCGGGGATGGCGACTGGACTCCGAGCCGCCGACACCGAGTACGCGTTCGTCGTCGCCTGCGACATGCCGTTCGTCGACGCCGACTTCGTCGACTACCTGTTCGACCGAGCCGAGGAACACGACGCTGCCGTCCCTCGACCCGACCAGTGGTTCGAGACGACCCACGCCGTCTACCGAGCGGCCGCCATGGCCGACGCCTGTGAGACGGCGCTGGAAGAAGAGAAAGCGCGTATCGTCGCGCCGTTGTTCGACTTGGATTTCGTCGTCGTGGACGCCGAGGAAGTGCACGATCACGGCCATCCCCGGACCTTCGAGAACTGCAACACGAGAACGGACTTCGCGGACGCGGCACAGCGACTCGAAGAGGGGTCGTGATACTGTCGGTAGTACCTGTTTCAAAATACTCGCCACTCCGGGGCGGCGAATGTCTTGCTCGACGTACAGCCGGCAGTATAAGCCCGCACACGACCGATTGCGCGTCTCCGGGGTCGTGCGGCTGGGGGCCGGGTGCAGCGGCGGAGCGGCTACTCGATCACGTCGACGACCGTCGGCTCCAGCATCCGCGCGAGCACCACCCGCGGCACGTCGGCGTGGTCGTGAATCGCCTCGGCAATCTGCCGCCCCGTCTCGGCCAACTCGTCGTCGTCGACCATGTTGATCAGGGGGACGACCGTCGCGCTCGGCGGCACGCGCTTGCGGCCACCCTGCCGGCTGGCGAGGACGGCACCCACGTCGGCAGCGCGGATGGAGTCGCCGATATCGAGACCGGTGATGTCGGCCACGCGTTCCGGGCGATGCACGTGGTCGCCGGTGAGGGACTTGCCGACGACCCGGGCGCTGGCGACGGAGATCACGGTGTCCGCGGTGGCGGGGATCTGCGGTTCGCGCTCGTCCGGCGCCTTCAGCAAGCGGGTGCGAGCGCCGTCGGCTTTCACCAGCACCGGACCGTGACCGGGCGTCGCGCGGATCGCAGTGACCGTCTCGCGGTCGTAGCCGAGATAGCGGTCGTCGCGCTCCCGTTCGGGGACGAGACCGAGTGGCCAGTCGGTCGCGCCGCGGAGCGTCCCCACCGGATCACGGGTGACGCGCACGGCGGCGACGTGATCGTCGAAGATGGGGATGCGGACGGTCGCGGTCACGACTGCGCGATCCAGCCGGTTGGCGAGTGCGTACAACGTCGTCTTCTTGCCGCCAGCGCCGACGACACAGACGAGGGGCGCGTCGGCCGACAGCGCCTCGAGGAGGTCCATAGCGTTACTTTCGCGCCCAATCACTTCGACGTATCGGGGGCGTCGTCCGTCGGACGACGGGATCGGGTATCATCAGACGACGGACGGACGCCGCGGACGTGCGTCTGGTCGTGTGGGGGAAAGACGGCGTCGACGGCCTCGGGACCCGCACGTTCGGACAGAAGCACCCGAAGCTCGGCCTCGTAGTCCGCCCGGGGGATGGACTCGCTCGGTCCGACTTCCACGTCGAGGGTGTCGTCGACGAGACGGTCGACGGCGGCGCGGCCGAAGCCGGCGAGGGGTGCGAGATAGTCCACGTCGTGTCGGTCTTCGAGGCTCTGTGCTGTCGAGCGGGGGATGGTGGGCGCCCGGTCGTCGCGGCGGGTGCCGTCGGCGACGGCCGTGGTGTCCACCTCGGCAGCGCGTTCGAGGGCGTGTTCGTGGACCAACTGGATGCCGTTTCGTGGGTAGCCGTCGTCGCGCATGCGCTCGACGGCGTCCGTGGCGACGGCGGCGTCGAGGTCCAGCGTCCGGAAGGGGTAGCCCAGCTGCTCGGCCGCCCGTTCGGCGTGACGCCAGTCCGAACTGATCCCGAACGTGCCGGTGACGAGTTCGACATCGTAGAACCGGTCGAGGACGAGCGCCGCGAGCGTCGAGTCCTTGCCGCCGCTGTAAAGCAGGGCGACGTCCATTCAGCGCCGACGGATGTCGAAGCTCTTGTCGGGGGTGAGTTCCTTCAGCAGTTTCCGCATCTGCTCTTCGTCGATGCGATCCTGAATACGGCCGCTCCGGGCAAGCGCGACGACCTGCTGTTCGACCTGTTCGGCCACCTCGGGTTTCGACATCTGGACGGCGTTGAGTCGCTGGCGCGCACCGTCGGTGAGGTGTTGCTTCAGGAGCGCCTGCTTTTGCGCTTCGGCCTGCTGCTGGGCGGCCTGCTGGGCCTCGGCGCGGTCACCGCCGGCACCGCCCTCCTGTGCCTGCTCTTGCAGTTCCTGCATCTTCTGCTGACGGAGCTCTTCGAGCCGTTCGTCATCGGGGTTGCCACTCATGGGTACGAATAGCCGTCGAAACGGTGAAAACGATTTCGGAGAACACGGCGGTCGGTCCGGAGGCAGCGATGGGTCGCCGCTCGGACGGGATCGACCGGTGTGACGGCGTCTACGCGTACTTTTCGAGCTCGGGACGGTCGAGGTCCTCGAGAACGTCGGCGGCGATCTCGTCGAGGAGGCTCTGGCCGTCGGGCGTCGCAACGCGACCCTCACCCTGTGCGGTGGAGACGAGACCCTCGTCTTCGAGCTGCTGGAGGATGGTTCGGATGATATTCTTGCTGCCGGCGTCGGCGTGGGGGGCGGCGACGCGGTAGCGGGTCGAGCCCTGATTGCGGTCGCCGTAGGCCGTCGAGAGGCGGTCGACGCCGACGGGACCGTCGATGGCCACCTTCCGCAGGAGGCTCGCCGCGCGGACGTGCCAGAAGTCGTCCTGCTGGGGTGGGAGCTCTTTGCTGACGCCGGTCTTGGTGTAGTTCGCCCAGTCGGGGTCGTCGATTCGGTCCTCGAGCCGCTCGGCGAGCTCGTCGATGAGCGCGTCCGCCGGCACGTCGTAGAGGGTTACCATTGGCGCAAGGTTCCTGCGGACGGCGTTTAAACCCATCGTATTAGACGCGGGGAGCTACGGCACGCCCGACGACCGAAGCCCCACGACGCCGGTTACGAGGCCGCCGAGCACCGTCGGCGTCCAGTAGACCGCACCCCGAAACACGACGACTGCGGCGAGGGCGATGGGTTCGGTGACGGCTGGCAGCGGAGCGGCGACGAGGAGGACGACGAGGACACTCTCGATGCCGCCGGCGCCGCCGGGGAGAGGTGTCACGCCTGCGATGGCGCCGATGGGGACGACAAAGAGCGCGACAGAGAGGGGGATCGGGGTACCGATGGCCTCAAACGCGAGCCAGAGGCCGAGCATCTGGAAGAACCAGCCGATAGCGGACAGGCCGAGCGCGAGCGCCAGCCCCCGGGGATTCGTCGCTACGCGCTCGATAGCGCGGAAGAAGCCGTTGATCCGACGTTCGATCCCGCCGGCGGTCGGAACGGGGGCGCGGGGGAGGTGGCTCGCTATCCGGCGAACGAGGGGCGTGACGACGCCCACGACCCGGGATTCGAGCTGGTAGCGGCGTTGCCAACCGACGTAGACGAGCGCGGGGACGCCAATCGCGAGGACGGCGACCGCCACGAGGGCGAGTTCGAGCCGGCGGTTCGTGCCGAGCGTGACTTCGGTGACGTAGTAGCCGACGCCGACGACGGCGATGGTAATCGAGGGGACGAAATTGAGCGTGTCGACGCTGGCGATAGCGGCGAGTCCCTTCTCGTACTCGGTGTCGGCCACCCGCGAAATGAGGAGGGCGGTGATCGGCTCGCCGCCAGCCTGCCCGAACGGCGTGACGTTGTTCGAGAACATCGCGCCGGTGAACACGAGGAAGGCCTGCGGGACCGAGAGCGAGACGCCGAGCACGTCGAGGACGGTTCGCAGCGAGAAGCCCCACGCGGCGAGCCAGCCGAGGGTCGCGAGAAAGACCAGCGCCACGAGGCGGAGGTCGGCGCCCGCGAGCTCCGCGAGGAGGTCGTCGACGCCCGCGACCGAAAACAGGATAGCGAAGACGACGAGCGCGCCGGCGAATCCGAGTATCGTGGCTCGAACCCGTCCGCCTGCCATGTACCTGCGGAGGTGGAGCCGACGCATTAAGCCTCCGACTCGGCGTGACTCGTCGTGGCTTTTTATTTCACCGCCGCGAACGCCGCCCATGGACGAACGGAGCGCGTTGGGCATGCTCGCCGGCGAGATTGGCGCGGCGGGCGACGACGCGGCGGTGATCGACGGGTTGGTGGTGACGACCGACATGCTCCACGAGCGAACGGACTTCCCGCCCGGGACGACACGGTACACGGCGGGCTGGCGGACCATCGGGGCCTCGCTCTCGGACGTGGCAGCGATGGGTGGGGACGCCACCGCGGCCGTCGCCGCCTACGGCGCGCCGACGTTCGACGCCGGAGAGATCGGAGCGTTCGTCGACGGCGCGAGCGACGTGTGCGACCTGACCGGCGCCGAGTACGTCGGCGGCGACCTCGATAGCCACGACGAGTTCACCGTCGCCGGGGCGGTCGTCGGACGGGTCGACGACCCCGTCTATCGCTCGGGCGCGTCGCCGGGTGAGGCCGTCTACGTGACCGGCACTCTCGGGCGGACCGGCGCGGCCGTCCGTGAGTTCGATCGCGGGAACGCCGACCGAGGGAACGCCCTCTTCCAGTTCGAACCGCGGGTCGCCGCCGGCCGGCAAGTGGCGCCCGTCGCCACCGCGATGATGGACTCCTCGGACGGCCTCGCGCGCTCGCTCCACCAACTCGCCGACGCGAGCGACTGCGGCGTCCGCATCGAGTGGGACCGGCTCCCGGTCGATCCGAGCGTCGACGCCGTCGCGGACGGCGCGAGCGATCGGCGCGAACTCACGGCGTACTTCGGCGAGGATTTCGAACTCGTGTTCACCGCACCGGCCTCGGCGGTCGAAGAGGTACGCGAGACGGTCGACGTGTCGCTCACCAGAATCGGGACGGCGACGGAGGATGGCGTCGTCGCCGACGGCGAGTCGCTCCCGGATCGGGGGTACACCCACTAGCAGTGTCTGGACAGCCGGTCGCCTGACGGAGTGGGGTGGCGGCTCACCTGCTACAACAGTTGGATGGGGACGAGCAGGAAACAGAGCGCGCCGAGGCCGAAGGTGACGAGGCCGACCAACTGTCGTTTCCAGCCGAGCGGCGTCTCGTCGGCGGGGTGAGCGGGGCCGTTGTACGCGATGAACGTGGCGAACAGGCCCCAGACGGCCCACAGTCCGACCGACTCGTTGAACGCGAGATTCCGCACGTAGTAGAGGTAGGCCGCGAGGCCGAACAGGGTCAGGGGCACGAGTGACGCAACCGTCTCCTGTCGTCGGCCCAGCATCGCCCGTACCATGTGTCCGCCGTCGAGTTGGCCGACCGGGAGCAGGTTGAGGACGGTGAAGAACATCCCGACCCAGCCGCCGATGATGACGGGGTGGACGGTCTTCGTGGGGGCGGCGTAGCTGGTGGGCTGACCGAGCGCCGTCGCGATGAGGTCGAGCAGCGGCGGGTTGTTGAAGATGATGATCTGACCGGGCGCATCGACGACCCGCTCGGGGATAGTCATGGGATCGAGCGAGAGGCCCACCGCAGTCACGACGACGGTTGCGACGAGCCCCGTCAGCGGGCCGGCGACACCGATGTCGAACAACGTCTTGCGGTCGGGCATCTTGCCGCGCATGCGGATGATCGCACCGAGCGTGCCGAAGGGGACGACGAAGGGGATGAGGTAGGGGAGGGACACGTCGACGCCGTGGTACCGACCGGCGAGGTAGTGGCCGAGTTCGTGGGCGGTGAGGACGCCGAGGACGGCGGCCGTGAACGGCCACGCACGCAGGGCGAGCAGGGGATTCGACGCGAGGTCGGCTGGAGGAATGTAGTACCACGCCGCCGCCCCCACGAGTAGCGTGGAGAGGATCGTCGCGACGAACAGGGCGAGGTTCGTCCACGGCACCCCGTCGATGCGCCCGTCGGCGGGCGTAGCGACGATTGTGGTCTCGTACGGCTCTCGACCCGCCTCCAGGTCGAGACGGTAGCCGGCACGGTGGAACGGCTCCCGGAGTTCGTCGGCCAACGCGCCACGGGGGACGAGTGGCTCACCGTAGTACCGAAACCGATCGCCGTCGCGTTCGGCCTCGCGAACGTAAAACACCGCATCAAGGGCGTCAGACGGCGGTCCGTCGGCTCCGTCCATCACTACTCGGTACGTCGTTCAGCAGTATAAAACCCGTGAAGCGAGTGTCCAGTGTGCGCGTGGCGGGGGACCAGCGGCGACGGATCTATGCGGGTTCGATGCGCCACGTGGTCGCACTCGTGTACGACCACTTCTCGACGGAGAGCTCAGTCGCCGAATCTCGGAGCTTGACCATCAGGGCGCCGATCTCTTTGGGCGAGAGCCCGACCTCGTCCGCGATGAACTTGCTCTTGAAGTAGAGTTCACCGTCCTGCGCCTTCGAGAGCAGGTACTGCTTCAACTGCTCCTCTTTGGACGCGCTGTCGTCGGTCTCGGTGGAGGGGTCTGCGGTTGCGCTCATTTGTTGTCGCCTCACTCCACCGTACAGGCCGGAGGATGTTATAAAGGGAGGAACGTTCGGAGCAGTTCGGGCGGTTTTATCGATTCACCCGGTTTCAGGGAATATTCAGCACGTTTTACGAAGCCTCGAAACATTTTACGAGCGTTTCTGAGAATTTGTTTCTTGTATTTTATTTATGAATACAATACCGGTCGAAATCCGGTTTTGGGCGGGATAATCCGGTCCAGATCGCTTTGTGTCGGCGATTGGGCGGGAGAATGGTATCGCGCGGCCTGCGTTGGCTGTCAGGACTGCTCGTGGATCCAGAACTCCTCTTCGACCGTCGACTCCTTTTTGAAGATGGGGACCTCGTCTTTGAGCCGGTTGATGCCGTCCTCGACGGTACGGAAGGCCTCTTCACGGTGGCCGGCGAGGACGACGACGAACACGATATCCTCGCCTTCGCGGATGACGCCAGTGCGGTGGTGCATGAGCACCTCGAACACGCCATCACGCTCTTCGAGTTCTGCCCGGATGGTGCGCAGCCGGTCGGCGGCGACGCCCTCGTACTTCTCGAACTCCAGTTGGGTCGTTGGAGTGTCGTCATCGGAGTCTTTGACCCGGACGCGCCCGGTGAAGGTCGCGATAGCGCCGGAGCGCTCCGCGAGCGGTGAGGCCTTCGCCCGCTCGACCAGCGATTCGAGCGTGATGCGGGCGTCGAGGTCGGCCACGGCGTCGAGGACGGGGTCCAGGTCAGCCTCGGCGTCGGCAAGCGTTGCAACCACGTCGCCGGCCGGATCGGCGTCGCCGACGACGACCGTCGGGAGGTGGGCATCGTCGAAGCCGACGGTGAGGGCGTGGTCGTAGTCGGGAACGAGCGAGTCGAGCAGGTCGGTGAGGGTCCGTCCGTCGCCCGCGCCGAGCCACGATCCGTCACGGGAGAGGCCGTACGCCGCGCCGGCGTCGGTGTCGCGGGCGGCCGTCTCCGGGAGCGTCTCCACGGTGGCGACCCGGCCGTCGAGTCGCGGGACGAGTCGGTCGGCCAGCCCCACGGCGTCCGGACCGACGAGGTTGAGCGTCTTCATACACCGTGAACGCGGGCGCGGAGCCTTAACTGTGTCTCGACGGCACGACAGCGAATGGCGCACGATACCCGCTTGACAACCCTTAAGCCCGCCTCGTGGCTACCCGACGCCAATGCGAGTCGTGATCTCTATCGGCGGGAGCGTCCTCGCGCCCGACCTCGACGCCGACCGCGTCGCGGGCCACGCGGCGGCGGTCGAACGCCTCGTCGACGAGGGCTGCGAAGTCGGCGCGGTGGTCGGGGGCGGCGGCACTGCCCGCGAGTACATCGGGGCGGCGCGGCGTCTCGGTGCCAACGAAGTACAGCTAGATCAGATCGGCATCGACGTCACGCGGATCAACGCGCGCCTGTTGATCGCGGCGCTCGACGACCGCGCGGCCCCCTCGCCGGCCCACGAGTACGAGGAAGCGGGCGAGGCGCTCCGTCGGGGCGACGTCCCCGTCATGGGCGGTGTCATGCCCGGCCAGACGACCGACGCCGTCGCCGCGGCGCTCGCGGAGTACGTCGACGCGGACCTCCTCGTCTACGCCACGAGCGTCGACGGTGTGTTCAGCGCCGATCCCGACACCGACCCCGAGGCCGAACAGTACGGCCGGCTCACCGGGACGGAGCTCGTCGACCTCGTCGCACCGATGAGTCGCGGCGCCGGTGCTTCCGCACCGGTCGATCTGCTGGCGGCGAAACTCATCGAACGCTCGAAGATGCGAACGATCGTTCTCGACGGCACCGACCCCGAACGCGTCGCCAGTGCCGTCCTCGACGGCGACCACTCCGGAACCGACGTGGTGCCCGACGGCTGTGACTCCGAGTGGTCATGAGCGACGGACACAACGCCTTCTGGGCCGACGACATCGCCGACGACATCGAGGCGCGCGACCCCGACGATCCGATCGTTATCAAGGGCGGGGTCTCCCCCTCCGGCGTCCCCCACCTCGGCCACTTCAACGAGATCATGCGCGGCTACTTCGTCGCCGCCACTCTCCGCGAACGCGGTCACGAAGTCCGACAGGTATTCACGAGCGACGACCGCGACGCCCTGCGGAACGTCCCGCGCACCCTCGCCGACGCGGACTGGAACCTCGTCGGCCTCGGTGACGTGGACGCCAGCGCTCTCGGCCGCAACCTCGGGAAACCCTACACCGACATCCCCGATCCCTTCGGCGAGACGGCATCGTACGGCGCACACTTCACCGATCTGCTGGCCCGGAGCGCCGACGCCGTCGGTGTCGACGTCGAGATGGTGTCGAACACCGAACTCTACGAATCGGGCAAGTTCGAGGCCGTCACCCGCGAGGTGCTCGAAAAGCGCGATCTCGCCCGCGAGGTCCTCGCCGAGTATCAGGACGGCGTCGACGAGAGCTACGTTCCCTTCATGCCACAGTGTTCGGAGTGCGGAAAGCTGACACAGGACGTACGCGGGGTCGACCTCGACGTAGGGACGGTCGACTACCGATGTTCCGGCCTCGACGCCGGCGGCGACCACATCGACGGCTGCGGCCACGAGGGGACGGCCACGCTCCGGGAGGGGAAACTCCCGTGGCGCTTCGAGTGGCCGGCCCAGTGGAAGGTCCTCGGCGTCGACTTCGAACCCTTCGGCAAAGACCACGCCGAAGGGTCGTGGCCCAGCGGCGAGGAGATCGCCCGCCGCGTCCTCGATATCGAGCCGCCGGTACCGATGACCTACGAGTGGTTCACGCTCAACGGCGACCCCCTCTCCTCCTCCGCCGGCAACGTCGTCACCGTCGACGAGGTGCTCGCCCTCCTCGAACCCGAGGTCCTGCGCTACTTCTTCGTCCGCAATCCGAAGCGCGCGAAGGACTTCGACGTGGAGCGTATCGACCTGCTGGTCGACGAGTTCGACCGATTCGAGCGGGTCTACTTCGGCGACGCGGAGGACGAGGACCTGAAGCCCCTCGCGGACCGCGCCTATCCCTTCCTCGTCGACGAGGTGCGCCCGGAGCGGGTGCGTCTCCCCTACACCTTCGCGGCGGTACTGGGGATGACCGACGACCGCGACCTGCGGGTGCGGATGGCGCGCAACCAGGGCTTCGTCGACGACGACACGCCCGAGTGGGCGATCGAGGAGGCGCTCGAACGGGTCGAGCGCGCACGCACCTGGGCCGAGCGCATGGACAACGCCTACAACTACCGCCTGCAGGCCGAGTTGCCCGACGTGGACCTCGACGACGACGTGACCGCGGCGCTTTCCGACCTAGCCGACTTCGTCGCCGAGGGCCACGACGGCGAGGCGATTCAGGGGCAGATGTACGAGATCCCTCGCGAACACGGGGTCGAAGTCGGCGACTTCTTCGCGGCCGGCTACCGGCTCTTCTTCGACGACACCGAGGGACCGCGGCTGGGCGAGTTCCTCGGTGAACTCGACGAGTCGTTCGTGGTGAAACGGCTACGGCGCGAGGGGTAGCTACTCTTTCCAGTCCGGATCGGTCCGCGGCGGGCTGAAGATGTCGACGCCCTCGAAGGGTTCGTCGCCCCGGTTCTCGACGCGGTGGGCCTCGCCGCCGGGGATGACGTAGGAGTCGCCCGCCGACACGACGTGCTCCTCGCCGTCGATGATGAAGGTCGCTTCGCCGCGCCACGCGTAGCCCGCCTGTTCGTGCGGGTGGCTGTGCTCCGGGACGCTCGCCCCGGCGTCGATGACGTAGCCCTGCACGCTCATCTTCTCGCCCGCAGCCAACTGCGAGAGGTGTACGTCCGGCACCGCTTCGACCAGTTCCGCGTCGGCGTTCGAACGGATATCCATACCCAGTGAAGCGACGCGGGAGGTGATAAATCTCTCCCGAGAGTAGCGACCGAAGCTGCTTGCACAGCCGGCCGTACGCCGGACTGTGATCAGCTGTGCAATGACTGTCGATCGCTGCGATACTCGTCGATCCGGATCACGTCGCCTGCTTCGATCCCGTCGGCAGCGCCGGCGGGGAGTTCGATCACGGTATCGGCCGTCGCACGGCCGAGGCCAGTCCACGCCGACAGACGCGCGGTCCGCTCGACTCGCCCCTCCAGGAGCCAGACGGCGTCGATGTCGAAGGGGACACCGACCATGTGGAGCGTCCGGGAAGCGGGACTGTCGAAGGGGAAAACGAGCGCCGAGCCCTCGGGGAACGATCGACGGAACATCAGTCCGCGAGCCTTGGCGAGAAGGGAGTCGGCGACGGTCACGTCGGTCGCGAGGACCCGGTCGTCGTGAACGATGCGTGTCATACCAGCCTCTGGGGCGGGTGAGGGAAGAGCGTTATAGCTGGCGAGAGGTAGTCGGCGCGACCCGATCGGTCCGCGATCGGTCGGCGTTTGTCCCGTTGATCGAACCGGCGATGGTCGTGAAGGCGGCGATGCCGGCCACGGCCGCGAGCGTGGTGACGGCGACGCCGAGAGCGAGTTCGACCGTCGGCGGGAGCAGGGCGGTGAGCGTCGCGATCACCGCGAGAGCGAGCGGAATGGCGACGACGGCGAGGCCGACGGCGGCCACCCGTGCCCGGGACCCACGGGCCTGCGTCCACGTCCGGTCGACTGCCTGCCCGATTGGAGCCCCATCGACCGCGACGGCGACGAACACCAGCGGCAGGTGGACGAGGACGAGGAGGCCGGGGACGACGAGTACGGCGAGCCCCACTGCGGCGGCGAGGGCGCCACCGACGGCAACGACGACGGCGCGGGCGTAGGCCAGCGCCGTCTGGGCGAGCGTCTCGCTGCCACCGAGGGCGTCAGTGTCCGGTGCGAACGTGCGCGCGAGGGCCGCGACGATCACAGCGACGGCGAGCGTCGCGATGGCGAGCCCGACCGCCGCCTGAACCGCCGAGAGCGGGAGCGTCAGGTCGTAGGTGAGCTGCAGGGCCGACGCCAGCCCGGAGCGGGCGAGCGCGGTGTTGAGCAGGGCGTTCCACGTGGCGATGGTGGCGAGCAGCGCAACCGCGAGCGCAGCCACCCGTGATCGGGCGGTGCCGGACGTGCCGAGGAGGGTCATCGTGACAATCTGTGCGGCGACGACGACCTATATGTTTTCATCGAAATTTGATACGTGTCTGACGCACGTCGCACACACCTCCGCAACTGCCTATTTACGTCGCGATAGCGTCTAACGTGCGTCTGACAGTATCGATACGTTTTACCCGACTCACGTGTAGGCGTCGCGTATGGATCGACGCGCGTACCTCGTCGCCCTGACCCCCCTCGTGGCCGGTTGCTTCGGCGGCCAGCGAAGCCAGCCGACCGCCACGGCGACCTCCACCGACACGCCAGAACCGACCGCGACCGACACGCCAGAACCAACTCCGACCGACACGCCGGAACCGACCGCCACGCCCGAACCCGAGGCGTCGCCGGAGGCGGCCCAGCACATCGACGACGCGCAGGACCGTCTCACGGAAGCCATCTACGTCTACACCGGCGGCGTCACCGACGACCTGCTGTCGGTGACGGCCGAGACGGAAGAGTTCCGGGCCCGCGACGTCCTCCTCCGTCTGGACCGAGTGCAGCGAGCCCTCCACGCGGCCGAAGCCGAGGCGACGACCGAGAAGCAACGGTCGGCCATCGCGTCACTGGATACGCTACAGCGCTTCCTCACGCACGCGACCGACGCGCAGTCCTGGCTCATCGACGGCCACGACGCCCTCACCGAGGCCCACACGCACCTCGACGAGCGTGAACTCGACGACGCCGCGGACGACATCGAACGCGTCGAGACGACGAGCGAGGAGGTGAACCAGCCGACAGCCACCATCGAGGAGGAGATGGACGTCGACAGCGTGTCCGCGATCGACGCCATCGACGGCGACGAGTACGAGGCGAAGGTGACCCAGCTGACCGACGAGGCGGACGTGCTCGCGAACCTCGGTGACGACGCCGCGGACATCCACGACGCCGCCTCGATGATCGTCGAAGCACGCGACGAAATCGACGGCGGCCGGACCAGCGAGGCGGCCGACACGGCCGACCAGGCCTACGAACTCCTGAACGACGTGGAGGACCGCCTCGACGAACGAATATCGCAACTCCCGGACCGCGCCGAAGCCTTCGAGGACGTGGCGGACGATCTGTTGGATCTCGCGTCGAGTCGCGCCGCCGAGGCCGAAACCATCTACGACAACTACTCCTGAACCCCGCCGTGTGGGTCATACTGTCGGCTGTGAGTCAATTAAGATATTCGCCACCCTGGGGCGGCGAATATCTTGAAACAGTTACAGCCGACAGGATCAGTCCCACAAACGCGGATTTGAGCCACCGACGACTTTTCCACGACTGCGCTCGACCAGTCGGCTATGGAAGCAGACGACCGCGGCTGTCCGAAATGCGGCCACACCGAGACCGACGTTGGGAAGATATCCACCACCGGCGGCGGCCTCAGCAAGATGTTCGACATACAGACGAACTCCTTCCGCGTCGTCTCGTGTACCAACTGCGGCTACTCGGAGCTGTACCGCGACGTTGGCTCGCGAGGGGGTGACATCGTCGACGTCTTCCTCGGGTAGATGGCCGACGGTGTCGGTGTTTTGCTACTCGTCCTGCTGTTCGGCGTCGCCGGGCCACTCCTGCTCTACCGACTAGTCCGCGCCGAACACGAGAACCGCGAGGTGATGGATCGATCGGCGGCCGAACGCACCGCGCGGCGCGACATCGACGACGACCGCGACCGACGCTGACGGCAGGGGGACGTGCCTCAGACGAACATATTCGTGTATTCGGGAGTTCGTCGGCAGCGAGTACTTATACGGCCCGAACCGGTTCGGGGATTCGCACCGCCGTTGCCGGCCCCCGAGAACCGTCGAGCATGGCTTGTCTATGCCCTCCAGACGCCTAGTCGGTATGACGAACCAAGTTGGCGCACCCGGAACGAAGCTCTCGCGTCGGCAGTTCATGAAGGCGACCGGTACGGCGGGGGTGGTCGGACTCGCTGGCTGTGCAGCGCCGACCAATACGGACCCGTCGCGCGCCGGGGCAGCGACGGCGGCCCAACAGTCCGCCGCGTCGCTCCCGCAGGCGGCCAAACCACAGGTGGTCGACGTAACCGAACAGAACAATCGGGTGACCCTGCGTTCGGTCACCTCGACACTCCCCGTCCACCCGGGAAGTTCGATGGGTGGTCCGGTCGAACTACCGCGGGTCTGGGCGTGGCAGGCGGACGACCGCGCGCCGAGCGTGCCCGGCCCGATCATCCGGACGACCGAAGGCGAGGACATGGAGGTGACCCTCGACAACACCAACGCCGACATGCCCCACACCGTCCACTTCCACGGCGTTCGCAAGACGTGGGAGAACGACGGCGTGCCCACCACCACCGGCATCACGGTGATGCCCGGCGAGAAACACACCTACCAGATTCCGGCGAACGTGCCGGGGACGCACCTCTATCACTGCCACTACCAGACCCACCGCCACATCGACATGGGCATGTACGGCATCTTCCGGGTCGATCCGAAGGGGTACGAGTCCGCGGACCAAGAACTGTTCATGACCGTCAAGGACTGGGACTCTCGACTCAACCGGCAGATGGCCGGCGAGTCGGTGAGCTACAGCCCCCGGGACCGCAAGCCGGACGTGTTCACGATCAACGGTCGGGCGGCACCGCGGACCCTGCATCCGGAGGACGGGTCGCCCGTCCTCGTCTCGCAGGGCGACCGTGTCCGCATCCACTTCGCCAACAACGGCTACATGAACCACCCGATCCACACCCACAACCACCGATTCCGGGTGGTCGAGAAGGACGGATCACAGATCCCCGATGTCGCCCAGTACGAGGAGGATATCCTCGACCTCGCTCCGGCGGAGCGCAAGACCATCGAGTTCGAGGCGGACGCCGATCCCGGCATCTACCTCATGCACTGTCACAAGGTCAGCCACGCGATGAACGGGAACTCCTACCCCGGCGGCATGGTCGGCGGCATCGTCTACGAGTCGGCGATGGACTCGGACGTGTTCGCCCAGTTGATGGAGTACGCGGGGTACGACGGGTGAACAGGTTCATACCCGTGTAAACCGACCGCTCGACCATGGAGCGGACGCCCACGGGCACGCCAGTCGGCGTCGACGATCCCTACGTCCACGCCGACCGGTGTGACCACCTCACCGGCGACGGTCGATGCCGATTCGCGCTCGAACGCGCTGGCGACAGCGGGGGACGACATCCCCCGAGCAGCGAGGGACACAGTCCCTCGGGCAGTCGGCCGGAGGCCGACGACAGCCGACCGTTGGCCGACGACGACCCCGAGTTTGCGGCCGCGCGGCGCGCGGACGACTACGACTGCGTCGTCGCCGGCGACGCCGAGTGGTGTGACTGCCCTCACTACCGCTCGACGACCGACGGCCGGACGTGCCGTCGGTGCGGACTGGAGGAGGTCCGGATGGCACACGAGGAGACCCGGCCCCTGCTGGAAGAACACCATCTGTCGTACGGATCGAGCGACCGGAACGACGACTTCGCCCACGAGATCACCGTATCGCTCTGTCGCTGGTGTCACGCGAAGGTCCACGCCGGCTGGGCACGCATCGACGACGACGTGAATCCGGACGCGGAAGCGCTCGCGGCCCGCGAGGAGCGCCGGAGCCAAGAGCAGGCGGAGTTTGGGTTTCGGACGGCGGCGGAGCGCGAAGAGCGCGACGACCGCTGACATTCGATCCGTTTTTACGCGCTGTCGGACTACCACGCGGTAATGACTCGGATCGTCGTCGTCGACAACCACGGCCAGTTCACACACCTGGAGCGGCGGGCGCTCCGCGACGCGGGCGTGGACACCGAAATCGTCGACAACACCACGCCGCCCTCGGAACTGGACGTGGACGGCCTCGTGCTCTCGGGTGGTCCCGATATGGATCGCATCGGACGCTGTGCGGAGTATCTGGAGATGGACGTGCCCATTCTCGGCATCTGCCTCGGTATGCAGATCATGGCCGTCGAACTGGACGGCGAGGTGAGCGCCGGTGACTACGGCGGCTACGCCGACGTGGACGTGCGCATCGTCGACGAGACCGACCCCGTCGTCGGATCGCTCGCCCCCGAGACGCGCGTGTGGGCGAGTCACGCCGACGAGGTGACCGCCCTTCCCACCGGCTTCACACACACCGCGACGAGCGACGTCTGCGACATCGAAGCCATGAGCGATACGGACCGCGATCTCTACGGCGTCCAGTGGCATCCCGAAGTCGCCCACACGGAGGAAGGCGACGAACTGTTCGAGAACTTCATCGACTGCTGTCGGTGATGCGACCGGCTGTGTGACGATAGCCATGCTGAAGGGAGAGTTTTACGACGCCCCGTCTCGTCGGAGCGATTGAATGACGGCGACCCAGTCGGATCTGGCCGGGCTGTCGCGGTACATCTTCACCGCGCCGAGCTGGTACGCCAGCCTCGGGTTCGCCCTCGCCATCGCGGCCATGGCCGGCATCGCCGCCTTCGACTCCGGCACCACCGATCCCACCTGGCGCAACCTCCTCATCCTCGGCCGAGACGCGTGGCAGGGCATCTTCTTCATCGGGCTACCGACCGTCATCGCGTCGGTTGGGACGACCGGCGTCGACCGCGTCGTCGGCGGGAAACTCACCCCCAACCGCTCCTCGCTGCTGGCGCTTCTCTGTGAGCTCATCCTCGTCGCCATCGTCATCGGGGCGGGCATCGTCTCCCTGCTCACACCGCTCGGACAGACGTTCGTCTACGACGCCCTGGTCATCGCACTCGCCTCCATCTTCGCCTTCCGCCTGCTGGTCGTGATGGCGGTGTCGCAGTCGTCGCTGCTCATCGCGGCGGTGCCCGCCAGCCTCCAGACCGTCGTTTCGGCGGTCTTTCTGTTCGTCTACAGCGGGACGGTTCGCTTTCTGGAACTCGGCGGCCCGCTCGTCGACGCCTACCTGATGCCCTACCTCTCGCGGGCGTCGGAGGCGCCGCCGGAACTCTGGGTCATCGACGCCAACCACTTCCAGTTGCTCGCGGTCACCTGCGTCGTCTACGCCGGCGCCGTCTACGCGTTCGTCCGCGTGATCGACCGCCCGTGGCAACGGAGCCTCGGCGTCTCCGTCCTCGACTTCATCCGCGGGTTCATCGGCCACGTCGCCGAGGGGTCGCGGGAGTTGGAGGACTTCTTCGAGAAACTGGGTGAGGAGGCCGTCGTCCCCGTGACGGTCCTCGCCTTCCAGCGCCCCGATGGCACCCAGAAGGCGCGGTTCGTCCTGCCGATGATCCATCCCGGTCCGATGGGTGAGATCGGCGGCGGTAACTTCCCCGTCCGCGTGGCCGAACACACCGACGGCCTCGTCTTTCCGCCACACGCCACCGCCGGCCACGACTTCAACCTCGTCACCGAGCGTGAGGTAGACCCGATTCTCGACGCCATCGACGCCGCGCAGGCGAAGCTCACGTACACCGACGAGGCGACCCGGAGCATTCGAACGCAGGCAGGCGAGGCGACGATGCTCGGGCAGGCGTTCGGCGACGACGCGCTCCTCGTCGCCACCTACGCCCCCGGTTTCGCGGACGACGTGGAGTACGGTGTCGGTCTCTCGGCAGCCGCCGAGGCCCGTACCGTCGGCCTCGACGACGTGTTGCTGGTCGACGCCCACAACTCCAACAACGGCCTGCAGGGCGAGGACCTCGGCCACGTCACGCCCGGGAGCCAGCGCGCGTTCGACATGATCACCGCCGCGAAGCGCGCCGGCCAGCGGCTGGACGAGGCGCCGACCGGGCCGATCCAACTCGGCGTCGCGTGGGAGCGAACCGAGTGGGACGCCCTCGACGGCATCGGCCCACTTGGCCTCCGGATCGCCGTGGTCGAAGTCGACGGTCAGCACACGGCGTACGTTCTCGTCGACGGGAACAACATGGTCCCCGGGCTTCGGGACCGGGTCGTCGACGCGGTGACCGCCCGCGGACCGATCGACGTGGCCGAGGTGATGACGACCGACACCCACATCGTCAACACGGTCGAGGCGGACAACCAGGTGGGAGCGGCCATCAGCCACGACGAGTTCGTCGCGGCGGTCGAGCGTCTGGTCGACGCCGCCGTCGACGACCTCGAACCCGTCTCGGCCGGACTGGCGACGGAGCGCGCGACGGTGACGGTGTTCGGCAACGACCGCACGGAGACACTCGCCAGTCACGCGAACGCCGTCGTCTCGATGGGGGGAGCGCTCGCCGCCGTCATCATCCTCGGCGCGGTGGCGGTCAGCGTCCTGATCTTCTTCCTGACGGGATAGCGCCACTGCCGGACACGTCAACGATCCGACTGACCGAAAACAGAAATATCCGGACGGCGTACCTCCGAGTGTGCTCCTCGTGCTCTGTGTCGATCTGGACGACGATCTCGGCCGCAAGACTGGCATCTCCACGCCGGTCGTGGGGCGGGAGGCCGTGCAGGATGCCGCCGTCGCCCTCGCCACTGCGGACCCCGAGGACTCCGACGTGAACGTCATGTTCCAAGGGCTGCACGCACTCGACGAACTCCGGCGCATCGAGGACGAGGAAGTCGAGGTGGCGGCCGTCACGGGGTTGCAAGGGAGCGAGGTGCGGGCGACCCGAGAGGTTGGGGACGAGGTCGACACGGTGCTGGCGGGCCTCTCGACCGGCGAGTCCGTCCGCGCGATCGTCATCACCGACGGTGCGCAAGACGAATCCGTCCTCCCGGTCATCCGGTCGCGGATGCCCGTCGACAGCGTCCGGCGGGTGGTCGTCCGGCAGGCCCAGAACCTGGAGTCGATGTACTACACGATGAAACAGGTGCTCGCCGACCCGGAAACCCGGGGGACGCTTCTCGTCCCGCTCGGCATCCTCCTGCTCATCTACCCCTTCGTCACCATCGCGACCTTCTTCCACGTGCCCGGTGCGGCCGTCCTCGGACTCATCTCCGCCCTGCTCGGTCTCTACACGCTGTTTCGGGGGCTCGGCCTCGAATCGACGGTCGACGAGGCCGCCGAGCGAATTCGAAACCTCCTCTATGCCGGCCGGGTGACCATCATCACGTACGTCGTCGCCGCGGCGTTGCTGATCGTCGGCGGCGCCGAGGGGGTCGAGACCCTCCGGACCGTCGACGCCGGCATCCCCGGATCACCCTCCGCCGTGACGGTGTTGGCGGCGCTCGTCAACGGCGCTATTCGCTGGTTCGCCGCCGCCGGGATCACCAGCAGTCTGGGCCAGGTGACCGACGAGTGTCTGGCCGACCGGTTCAAATGGCGCTACCTGAACGCGCCCTTCTACGTCGTCGCCATCGCCATCGTGCTCTATGCCGTCTCGGGATTCCTGCTCCCACCCGTCGAAGGCGTGACGACGCTTACGCTCACCGACCTCGCGGTGGCGCTGACCGTCGGGACGCTACTCGGCGTGTTGAGTACGCTCACCTTCGCCATCGCGGAGTCGCGGTATCCATCGAGCGCCGAGCCGGCCTGATAGTGATCGCTGTACGTCATCGCTCCCGCACCACGACGAACTCGGCGAGGTCCTGCAGATACTCGACGGCGTCGACCTCCTCCGTCTCGGCCGTGGAAAGCGCCGCGAGCGCCCGGTCCGACGCGCGCTGGGCCCGAGCGTTAGCCTCGTCCGGCGAGAGATCCGTCACCTGCACCAGCGAGGGACGATCCATCTCCGCGTCCTGGCCCGTCGGCTTGCCGAGGTCCGCCGCGTCGGCGGTGGCGTCCAGCACGTCGTCGCGAATCTGGAAGGCGACGCCGACGCGTTCGGCGTAGTCGCCGAGCGCCTCGACGGTGAAGGCGTCGGCACCACCGGCCACCGCACCGAGTTCCGCCGCCGCGCGGAAGAGCACGCCCGTCTTTCGGCGCGCGAGTTCCATGTACTCCGCCTCCGTCTCGGGGCGCGCGACCAGTTCCGTCGCCTCCCCTTCGCCGAGTTCCACCATCGCCTCCGCGACGATTCGCATCGCACGTTCGTTCTCCGAAAAGAGGGCGAAGGCCTCCCCGAGGAGGCCATCGCTGGCGATGATCGCCGGGCCGTAGCCGAACGCCTCCCACGCGCTGGGCGTCCCGCGGCGGACCGCCGAGCGGTCGATGATGTCGTCGATCACCAGCGACGCGTTGTGGACGAGTTCGATCCCCACGGCGAAATCGACGGCGTCGGCCGGGTTTCCGCCGACCGCCTCACACGTGAGCACCGTCACCGCCGGACGGACCCGCTTGCCGCCCGACAGCGCGACGTGGTCGAGCTCCGCCGCGAGTTCCGACGGTTCGACCGCCTCCACGATCGACTCCAGCCGGTCGTTCACCAGCCCCACGCGGCGATCCAGATACTCCATCGACCGGGGGAAAGGGCGGGCGGGGCAAGTACGTGACGCTATACCGACGCGACCAATCGCTCACTCGAAACGGTCGATCAGTTCCGGGACGACTTCGAACAGGTCGCCGACGATGCCGTAGTCCGCGATGTCGAAAATCGGGGCGTCGGGATCGGTGTTGACCGCAATGATCGTGTCCGCCCCCTTCATGCCCGCGACGTGCTGGACCGCACCGGAGATGCCGAGCGCCAGATACACGGTCGGCGTCACGACTTTCCCGGACTGTCCAACCTGTCGGTTCTTCGGCAGCCAGCCGTTGTCGACGATGGGGCGCGACGCCGCCAGCGTGGCGTCCAGCGCGTCGGCCAACTCCTCGACCAGTTCGAGGTTCTCCTCCTCCTCGATACCCCGGCCGACCGAGACGATGAACTCCGCCTCGCTGATATCCACGTCGCCCGCGCCGACCTCCTCGAATCCACGGACGGTCGAGCGGATCGACGAGTCGTCGATATCGACCTCGAAGGAGCTGATCTCGGCGTCACCGACGCCCTCGGCGGCTGGCCACTCGCCACCGCGGATCGTCAGTGCGACCGGTTCCTCGGCCACGGCGATGGCCGTCTCGACTTTCGAGCCGTACATCTCGCGAGTGACGGTCAGGCCGTCGTCGTAGTCGAGGGCGACCGCGTCGGTGACCAGCGGGAGCGACAGGCGCGTCGCGACCGCGGGGGCGTAGTCCAGACCGTTGACGCTGTTTGGCATCACGACGGCACCGAGGTCGAGCGCCTCGAACAGCGCCGTCACCGCGGCCGTCGTCACGTCGTGGTTGAACTCCTCGCCCTCGGCGACGGTGTGAACCGCGTCGACGCCCTCGCAGTCGAGGCGCTCGGCGAACCGCTCCACGTCGCCGCCGACCACGGTGGCGTGCAGATCACCGCCGAGCGCGTCGGCCAGTTCTCGGCCCGCAGTGAGGAGTTCGTACGACACCGGCCGGAGTTCACCGCGGCGATGATCGGCGACGACGAGCACGTCGGTGGCGCTCATTCGGCGCCTACCCCCGCGTCCCGCAGGACGGTCTCAAGTTCCGCGGCCGTCTCCTCCGGGCCCCCCTCGAAGAGCGTGGCGTCTGACTCGCTCTCCGGTTTCGCCACGCCGGCGAGCGTCAGCGCATCGTCGACGACCGACGGGTCGAGCGCCAGATCGGCGAGGGTGTGGACAGCGAGGTCCTTGCGCTGGGCCTGCCGGATCCCCCGGAGGCTGGCGTAGCGTGGCTCGTTGATGCCCGTCTGGATCGTCAGCACCGCCGGGAGGTCGACCGTCGTGAGTTCCTCGACGCCGCCTTCGAGTTCGCGCCTGACGGCGGCCTCGCCGTCGGCCAGTTCGAGGTCGTTCACGACCGCCGCCCAGCCCACATCGAGCAGATCGGCGAGGGCGACGCCGGTCGCGCCGAACCCGTCGTCGGCCGCCTGTACGCCCGAGAGAACGAGGTCGGGGGCCTCACGCTCCGCGACGGCTGCGAGAATTCGGGCGGTGATCGTCGGGTCGAGGACGTCGGTCTCGGTGAGAGCATCGTCCCAGACGCGGACTGCACGGTCGACGCCTTTCGCCAGCGCCATACGGATCGTCTCCTCGCTCCGTTCGGGGCCGATCGTGACGGCGACGACTTCCACCTCCTCGTCGCGGTCCTCGGCGATACGGACTGCCGCCTCCACGGCGTAGTCGTCCCACTCGTTGAGGTCGTACTCGAGATACGTTTCGGGGATCTCCAGCCCCTCGATCTCGAAGTCGTCGGCGACTTCGGCGACCTCCTTGACGGTCACAAGAATCTTCATGCCTCCACGTTCTTCGGGGCGGGAGTAAACGTTTTCCGAAGCGACTTACGGCTCCTCGTCGGGCAGCGAGATGAGGTTCTCGCGACCGAGACGGAGCTTTTCGATCCGCTCCTCGTCGGCCATCGTCGAGAGCAGTTGAGACACCTTGGCGTCGGACCATCCCGTCTCTTGGACGATCCGTGCCTGCTTCATCCGGCCACCGTTCTCCTCGAGGAGGTGCTCTACCCGCTCTTCGTCCGAAAGGAGGGTGAGATCGACCTCCTCTTCGTCCTCGTCGGCCGTGGGCGCCTCCTCGTCCGCATCCGCACCCGCCTCTTCGGCCCCGTCGATACTCGACGCCGCCGTCGACTCGGATACCTCGCCCTCGCCCCCGTTCCCGCTTTCGGCCACCGACCGACCGCGGTCGGTCGCGGCCTCGTCCGGTGATTCGAAGCCACCACCGGCGTCGGATTCGGCAGCTTCCCGGGTCGGAAGCCCCACGCCGCGCCAGCGCACGTAGCCGACGACGAGAGCGAGTGCCACGAGAAGCGCCCCGGCGATCAGAGCCCACGGCGTCGACGACGGTTCGGGCTCTTCGACCGCCGTCTGCTGGTAAGAGATCGTGAGCGGCTCCCGGAAGGTGTGTGGTCCCTCGACGACGACCGAGCCGTTGTCGAGGCCGAACCGTGTATCAGTTACCTGATATCCGTCGGGCGTCTCGACGATCAGTCGCTGTGACGGGCCGATCGAGGCGAGCCAGGTTCGGTTGTCGGGCATCAACACGGCGTCTTGAATCACGAAACCACCGCTGGTGTTGCTCACGAAGTTCGTCCACGTGAACGAGAGGCTGAGGACGCCCGTGCCGTTTTGCACCGTGGCGTTGCGAACGGGGTCGCGGATCGACATCTCGCGGCCCGTCTCCCGGCTAGCTTCGTCGGCGAGGGTGCGAAAGAAGGCAATATCGAGGCCCACGTCGGTGTCGCCGGCCTCGAACTCACGGCCGTAGTCGGAGAAAGCGGCGCGATCGGACGACGACGAGAGGTTGTATCGGATCGAAACGGTCCACCGGGCGCTCCCTCGGGGGTCGGGTTCGATGTAGAGTTCCGTGACGGTCGGGTCGTCGATACGGGCGACCGGTGGACCCACGAGTGCCGGGCGCTCGACGGCTGCCGGGTCCGAAGCCGAGAGCGGGTCGAGTGCTCCGTCGTCGGCGGCCGCCACCGCGGGAATCGTCCCGGAGAGGAGGACGAGGAGGGCGAGGAGGGACGCGGCAATCCGCATTACTTCGTGCGTCTCGATGGGACGGGAAAACGCTTTCCATCGTCAGAGAGCCCCTGTCGGGGAGATAGCGCCCGTCAGACACAAGACGGAAGGCGGGGTTTTAGTAGCAGGCGGCTGTACCGTCGGCCGATGAGAGCCCTCCCCGTCATCGCGGCCGCCCTCCTCGTCTGCTCTGCCGTGGTCGGAGCGACGACCGGCCTCCCCGAGTCGGTAGGAGAGGCGGCGGCCGCCGACGGCGACGACACTGCCGTTTCCACCACATCCTCCGAACGCGACTCACCGCCACCGGCCGCCCTCCCACCGACCGTCGCACAGACCAGCGGCCAGCCAGCCAGTCAGCAGATCACCGTCCTCGATGTGCCGCCCGGATCGGTCGAACGATGGGGAGTCGACCAGCAGTACGTCGACCTCGGCCCGGCGCTTGCCCTGTCGACGAACGCGACGACCGACCAGCTCCGGACGCTCGCGATGGTCGAACGCGTCGAAGCCGCCAACACGACCGAGGAGCGCCGCAACCGCCTCCAAACCGCGCTGTTCGAACTCGAACAGGCAGTGGACGAACTCGACCAGCGACAGACTGCCGCCGTCGCGGCGTACGGCCGCGGCGACATCAGCTCGCGTGACATGCTCGTCGACCTCGTCCGCATCAGCATCGCCGCTGAGGAGCTCAACGACCGACGGAGCCGACTCGAGGCGCTCGTCGCCGATACCCGCGGATTCGACATCGACCGGGGGCGACTGGCCTCCATCAGCAATCGTCTCTCCGCGTTCACCGGCCCGGTCCGAGCCCACGCCGAAGCCGTGCTTCGGGGCGAGGCCGATCCGCACCGGTTCTACCTCGCGACCGGTCCACAGAGTGTTACGGTGTCGACCGTCCTCGACGAGACGTACATCCGCGAATCCTACCGCGGTGATCTCCGAAACGGCGCGGGCGACGCCATCGAACTCGAGGTGGCACTCGACATCGTGGCGTCGAGCTATCCGGCGATCTGGAACACCACACGCGAGCAGACGCAGGTGTTCGGCGGTGGCGAGACCTACCCCGTCCGCATCGCACACAGTCGCGGCGACCTGACAGCCTTCGTCGACAGCGACGCCCGCGTCGTCTACGCGGAACACCAGCGTCGGCCGCTCGCATCGATCGTCGCGGACCAGCGCGTCCAGCGAGCGGGGGAGGAGATTCGCCTCGTGGTGAATCAGACGTACCCCGGCGGTCCCGTCCAGATCCGTACTGTCGACGACGAGACCGGAGAACCGATCGACGCGACCGTCTCGCTAGCGGTCGAGACGGGGACGGCACGACGGCTCGGCACCACCGGCAGCGACGGCGTCCTCTGGACGCTCTCGCCGTACCGCCAGTACACCGTCACCGCCGAGGATCGGGGCGAGTCCGTCGACGTAGTCGTCGACCCTGGGGTGCCACCGCGAGTGAAATCGGAGTCCGAGACGGCCGGCGCCGGTGGCGAGAACGGCAACGAAACGGCGACCAACGGGACTGCGACGCCGACACCGACATCCACGAGCGCGTCCCTCACCGACGTTTATCACCGATGACGGCGCCACGGCGCCCATGGTTGCCCGTGACCGTGCCGTCGCGACGACCCCACCCGTCGGCGCCGTCGTCGTCCTCGTCCTCGGGACGGCCGTCGCGGCCGTCGGCCTCGGCGCGCTTCCCGCGACACCGGCGACCACCGGCGTGACGCTCGGGGTCGACGGCGACCGCCTCACGCTGACACACCGGGCGGGAGAACCGCTCGACGTGCGTCGAGTCGACGTGATCGTCCGCGTCGACGGTACACCGCTCCGTCACCAGCCACCGGTTCCCTTCTTCGCCGCGCGTGGGTTCCGGCCGGGGCCGACCGGGCCGTTCAACGCCGCGAGCGATCCGACCTGGACGGCCGGGGAGCGGGCGTCGGTCCGCGTCGCGGCGACGAACTATCCGCGGCTCGTCGCCGGGGCGCACGTGACGGTCGAACTTCGCTACGGCGGGCGACAGGTAGCAACGCTATCGGCAACGGTGTAGCGAGAGTACCGGTCGTCGTACAGGTTCAATCGCTCCGAGACTCGGGGACCGTGGCCAGCGTCGTGATCGCGATCTCCGGGTTGTAAGCCGGCCCCATCGTCACGTGTTGCACGTCGTTGAATCCGGCTTCGGCGAACATCCGATCGGCCTCTTCCTCGTCGTAGAAGAGCATGATGGCGTCGGCGAGACGCTGAAACACCGAACTGCGGGGGTAGTTGGGACCGACGACGAGCACCGACCCGCCGGGTTTCACGATCCGCCGGAACTCGGCGAGGGCGTCGACCGGGTTGGGCCAGTACTCGATAGAGCCGGAGGACCAGACGGCGTCGAAACTGTCGTCAGCGAAAGGGAGCCGTTCGGCGTCGCCGCGGTAGAAGTCCACCCGATCCGTGCGGCCGAACTTCTCGAACGCCTTCTCCATCTGGTGGATGCTCTGGTCGAGGCCGTGGACATCGTCGGTGTACTGGAGGAGGCCCTCGGTGCCGAAGCCGGTGCCACAGCCCACGTCGAGCACCCGGTCCTCGGGGGCGAGATCGAGGAGTTCGAGCGCCTCCGCGCGCATTTCCTCGTTCCAGATGAACGGGTTGACCTGATCGTACACCTTCGAGAGGTACTTGTAGAACAGCCGCGCCCGAGATTTGTCTTCGAGGATGCCCATTTAAACCCCGGTTAGGATTCGATGGGCATAACGATGGGGATTCCCGTCAGACGCCGGCGCGTTCGAGGGCCTCCTCGATGTCCGGGCGCTGGGTGACGCCGACGAACTGCTCGACGACGCCGTCGTCGTTCTCGACGACGACCGTCGGAAGGGACTGCACCTGATACTCGTTGGCCGTGTCCTGATCCTGTTCGACGTCGATCTTCTCGAACTCGACGTTGCCGTAGTCGGCCACCAGTTCCTCTAGAATCGGCTCCTGTGCGTCGCACGGTCCACACCAGTCGGCGTAGAAATCGAGCAGTCGAACGGTCATGATCCGTCCCGCCGGTTCCGGAGCGGCGCGCATAAGCGTTTGCCATTCGGCGTCCCCCGACGTTTTTCACTCCGCCACAGATGAGTACGGACATGAACCGGTTCGCCAGAGGGGGACGATGACCGAGGCGTGGTCGACGAAGGTCCGTGGCGACGTGGTCAGACTGGACCACCATCCCGGCGTCGTGACCGCGGTCGTCGACGACGAATCGGACGCCGGCCCGGCGGTGAGCGTCCTGTCGGCCGCCGAGGGCGTCGAGCGGGGTCGCGTCGAGACCGAGGGGACGGTGCAGGGCGTCGAACACTACGCGGCCCCGGGGCTGTTGCTGGTCACGACCGACGCCGACCGGATCCACGCCGTCGACCCCGAGACGGGGCGCGAGCGGTGGGCCGCCGACGCCGCGGGCGTCCTGACGGCGTCCGCGGACCGGGTCTTTCTCTACGCCGCCGCGCGGGTGTGGGCCTACGGCGTCGCCGACGGCGCCGTCGAGTGGGAGACGACGCTCCGCGACGAGCAGTACGGCGGCCTGTCCCGCAACGTCGCGGACGGCAAGCTCCTCGTCACGGTGGGCGAGTACGAAGACAAGGGGCTCGTCGCGCTCGACCCCGACACGGGCGTCGAGCGGTGGTACTACCACCCCGGGAGCGTGGAGAACATCCTCGTCGACGAGGGCATCTACGTCCAGTTCGCCGGCGACGAGCGCGCATACGATGTCGTGCGGATCGACGCGACGACGGGTCGGGAGGCGTGGTCCTACACCAGCGAGAGATCCCTCACGTACGGTCTACACCCGACGACGAACCGGCTCTACATCGACGAAAACCGGAACGGAACCGTCGCGGCCGTCGACCCCGTGACGGGGTCGGAGCGCTGGCGGTCGGGGAAGTACCGCAACACGGAGAAATTGCGGATCGAGGACGGGACGCCGTACGTCGTCTGGGAAACCGAAGACCGAGAGTACGAGTTTCACGCGCTCGATCCGGACACGGGCCGGTCGGCGTGGCACGCGGAGTTGGCCGCCGAGGGAAAGACAGTCGCGTTCGACGAGGGCGACGTGTACGTCGGGACGCGCGGCGACGGCGGCGACGACGGCCTCGCGTACCGCATCGACGGGACGACCGGCCGGGTCCGCTGGCGGTTCGCGACCGGCGAGTCGATACGGGACATCGACGCGGACGCGACGCCGACGCTGATCTGCAATTTTGCGGGCTCAGTCGTCGACGACGAGCCCTCGGAGTCGACGCTCTTCGCCGTCGACGCCGCGGACGGCGACCCGCGCTGGACGCTCTCGGACAAGGACTTGACCATCCTGCAGACGACGCCGCGTCTCGTCGGCGTGAAGGGGGCCGACCAGCCGTTTGATTTCGACGGAACCTACTACATCGTCCGGCGGGACGACGGGACGGTCGAACGCCGCCTCGACGCCGATGCCGGCGTGGGCACCGAGGGCGCCCTGTTCGTCGCCGAGGGGTCGCGGGTCACGGCCTACCCGCTGGCCGAGCGGCCAGCGGCGTTCGAGGGGGCGGGCGACGGGTCGATCCCGGCGACGATGTACGATCCGGACGACAGGACGAGGAAGACGGAAGTGTACGACGGCGACGACGGAACAGGACAGACGGACGTGTACGATCCGGACGACGGAACGGCCTGTTCGTCCTGCGGGGCCGACCTCGACGCCTACGGCGAGATCAGCTTCTGTCCGGAGTGTGGGTCAGAGACGGGGTAGGGTCGTCTCCGAGCCGAAACGCTTAGGCGAGGGAAGCCCTCAGTCACGTCCATGAGCGGAAGTCAAAGCGGCGGCCTGATGTCGAGTGCGGGCCTCGTCCGCTACTTCGACGCCGAGGACCGCAACGCCATCCGAATCGACCCCAAGACCGTGGTCGCGTTCGGCGTCCTCTTCGGCGTCCTCGTGCAGATTCTGAACGTCGTCTCGCTGTGACGATGCGGATCGGCGTGATCGCCGTCCAAGGCAACGTGAGCGAACACGTGGACGCGATCGAACGGGTAGCGACCGCCACGGACCACGCGGTCGAGGTGGTCGAGATCAGCGAGGCGGGTGTCGTCCCCGACTGTGACGCCCTCGCGCTCCCCGGCGGCGAGTCGACGACCATCTCCCGACTCCTCGGCATGGAGGGCATCGACGAAGAGATCCGCGCCCACGCCGCGGCCGGCAAGCCGATCCTCGCGACCTGTGCCGGCCTGATCGTCGCCGCCAGTGACGCCCACGACGACCGCGTCGAGACGCTCGACCTGATCGACGCCACCGTCGACCGCAACGCCTTCGGCCGACAGGTCGACAGTTTCGAGGCCGGCCTCGACGTGACGGGACTCGACGAACCCTTCCACGCCGTCTTCATCCGCGCACCCGCCATCGACGAGGTGGGGCCGGACGTGGACGTACTGGCGACGTGGGAGGACCGTCCGGTCGCGGTGCGTGACGGCCCGGTGGTGGCGACGGCGTTTCACCCCGAACTGACCGACGACGACCGCATCCACCGGCTGGCGCTGTTCGACCGACTCCCGGCCGAAGCGTAACGATAGCGACAGCCCCTTGCCCCCGCCGGGCGTCCGGGCACGTATGACCGACGAGTCGGACACCGAGGCCGTCCTCGACGCGCTCTTTGCCACTATCGAGGACCGTCGAGACGAACTCCCCGAGGGCTCCTACACCGCGTCGCTGTTCGCCCACGAGAAAGGCGAGAACGCGACGTTAGAGAAGATCGGTGAGGAGGCGACCGAAGTCATTCTCGCGGCGAAAGACGACGATCGGGAGGAACTGCTGGCGGAGTCGGCCGATCTGGTCTATCACCTGCTCGTGTTACTGGCGATGAAGGAGTCGAGCGTCGACGACCTGCGGGCGGAGCTCGAAGACCGGTTCTAGTCGAACCGGACGCCCAGATCGTGGAGGCCGTCGTTGTTCATGGCGACGTTGATCAGGAGCGGCGTCAACGCCTCGATTTCGGGGGCATTGGCGAGGCCGCCGGCGTCCAGCGGCCGGAGCCCCTCGATCCCCTCGGCGAGGAGGCGCACGAGGTCCTTGGCGTCGGGGTCGTCGGCCACGAGGAGCGTGTCGATCCCGAGGTCGGCGTCCAGATCGGCGAGGCGGCCGGCGGCGAGATTGTGGAAGGCCCCGACCACGGACACGTCGTCCGGGGCGGCGCCTGCGACGAGTTCCGTCACGCTTCCCGCGCCGGGTCGGTTGTAGTGGAAGCCGTCGTCGTCGCGTTGCATCCCCGTCGCGGGCGTGACGAGGACCGTCTCGTCGTCGAGGCTGTCGGCGATGGCGTCGACGGTGTCGCTGACGTGGTAGGCGGGGACGGCGAGGACGACGACCCGTGCTCGGTCGGCCGCCATCGCGTTCTCGAAGCCAGT